>Ga0066652_100000003_pt1 | contig 688231 bp, 690 predicted proteins | sample GraSoiAngelo_101_FD_71413 | JGI IMG/M metagenome (GOLD analysis project Ga0066652, IMG submission 71413) | Grasslands soil microbial communities from the Angelo Coastal Reserve, California, USA - 14_0903_02_30cm | ecosystem: Environmental > Terrestrial > Soil > Grasslands | place: USA... | reverse complement strand
GGGGGGGGGGGGGGGGGGAGACCCTAAACCAGGTTGGGCCGGGCGATGAAAACTATGTTGGATTGACGGGAGAAGGCTGCGGCGCGACCGCGGGCGGCTCCGGGGGCTCCGGCGGCTTGTCGGCGATCGCCTGCCTGGCGTCGTCGACCAGCTTCCGCGCCCGCTTCATGCCCTCGCGCAAGGCGGCCTGGGCGGCCTCGACATCCGCTGACGCCTCGTTCCGTATCGTGGTCACTTTACAAACCCCACCTGCTCGTGGGCGGACAACCTTGATCGAGATCAAAGGTTCCGAGCGGATGCGACGAGCGGAGCGGGCATCGTGGATTCAGGCAGCCGGCGCGGCGGAGGGGCCGCGGCCGGCTTTTTCTTTGGAGGCGGAGAATGGCGAGGAGCGGCGGATCGAGGGGCAGGGATTCGACAGGCGCAGCGCGCGCGGAGGGATCCGGCGGCGGGGACCGGCGAGTCTCGCGCGGGAAGCGCGGAGCCCAGTTGCGCAAGGTGCGCGAGGATGGGTGGACGCAGGCGAAGCGTGAAATCTTCTTCGCCCATTATGCGGCGACCGCCAACGTCACGGAATCGGCGCGGGCGGCCGGGATGAGCGAGGGCAGCGCCTTCAAGCTGCGCAACCGCGATCCCGAGTTCGCCGCGACCATGGACGCGCTGCTGCGCGACGCGGAGACGCGGCTCACCGGCAAGCTGTTCGTCTATGCCGAGACCGGGGGCAAGCCGGTGCCGCCGCGCGAGGATGGCGAGCCGGCGATGCCGCCGATCAAGGATCTCGACCCGGAACTGGCGCTGCGAATCCTCGCCCACAATCGGCGCCGGCTATCGGGCGGGCGGCGCGGCGGCGGACCGAGGCCGAAGCGGGCGAGCAAGGCGCAGACGACCGCGTCCATCCTGCGCCTGCTCGAGGCCGCCGGACGCCGGCTGCGGCGGAGGAATGGGAAATGAAGGAGGACCGCGCGCTCAACGCCGCCCTGCGCAAGCTGGCGCTGAACAAGGCGGCCCGGGCCTATGTCGTCTCGCGCCTGACCGAGCCGGAGCAGAGGACGGTACGGGAGCAGTGGCCGTTCTGGGCCCATGAGGGCCAGCTCCCGCCCCCGGGCGACTGGCGGACCTGGCTGATCTCCGCCGGGCGCGGCTTCGGCAAGACCAGGGCCGGCGCGGAGTGGGTCAGCGCGCTGGCGCGGGCCGACGGATCGTTGCGGATCGCCCTGGTCGGGGCGAGCGCAAGCGAGGTGGAGCGGGTCATGATCCGCGGCGAGAGCGGGCTGATCGCGGTGGCGCACGGCGATGAAGATTTGCTCTGGTACCCGACGCGCGGGCTGGTCGAATTTTCGAGCGGCGCTCGCGGCTTCGTCTATTCGGGCGCCAACCCGGAGGCCCTGCGCGGGCCGGAGCACCACCACGCCTGGTGCGACGAACTTGCCAAATGGGCCTATCCCGAAGCGACGTGGAGCAACCTGATGCTCGGCCTGAGGCTCGGCGAGCGGGCGCGCACGCTGGTGACGACGACGCCCCGCCCGCTGGCCCTGCTGCGGCGCCTGGCGGCGGCGCCGGACAGCGTGCTGACCGGCGGACGGACCGGAGACAATCTCTATCTGCCCGAGGATTTCGTGGCGGCGATGTCCACCCTCTACGCCGGGACGAGGCTCGGGCGGCAGGAGCTGGACGGGGAGCTGATCGAGGATCTGGACGGGGCCTTGTGGACGAGGGCGATGGTGGAGGAGGGACGGGTGGCGCTGGGGACAGTTGCCGGCAACTGTCCCCGGGTGGTGATCGGCGTCGATCCGCCGGCCTCATCCGGCGGGGACGCCTGCGGGATCGTGGTTTGCGGGCTCGACTCCGACGGCGTCGGCTATGTGCTCGACGACCGGTCGGTGCGCGGAATGGCGCCGGAAGGCTGGGCGCGGGCGGTGGTCGCCGCGGCCGAGGATTGGGGCGCGGACAGGGTGGTGGCCGAGACCAACCAAGGCGGCGAGATGGTCGAGAGCGTGCTGAGGAGCGTCGACAGCGCGCTTCCGGTCAGGCCGGCGCGAGCGCGCTACGGCAAGGGGCGGCGGGCCGAGCCGGTCTCGGCCCTGTTCGCCCGGGGCAAGGCGAAATTCGCCGGCGTCTTTCCCGAGCTCGAGGACGAGCTGTGCGGGATGACCGCGGCCGGCTACGAAGGGCCGGGCCGCTCGCCCGACCGCGCCGACGCGATGGTCTGGGCGATGAGCGAGCTGATGCTGGGGGTGCGGCGGGAACCGCGGATCAGGGTGTTGTGAGGGAAGGGATTTCGCGCGGAGGGCGCGGAGGACGAAGGCCGGAGCGGCTCGACGATCGCTCAAGTCGGGCGAAGCCGGCGGGGTTCATGCGGCGGCGCGGGAGGCGCGGATCCGGTTTTTGTGATTTGCGGGCACGCGGTTCGGATTCTGCGATTTTGCGGCGACGCCGTACCCCCTCACCCCAACCCTCTCCCCATGGGAGAGGGGGTCATGCCCTGCCGGTCCCTTAAGCCCTCTCCCTGGGGAGAGGGTTGGGTGAGGGGTTCGTGAGTCTGAAGGAAGACACCAGCGCGCGCGCCGGCGGGGCAGCCGGGATCGCCGCCCCGCCGCCGCACGGCCGGGGCCTAATAGGGCACGCCGTAATAGGAATGGACCCGCTCGCCCCACGAGCGGTCCCAGACCGGCTCGGCGTCCTTCTCGTAGGTCGGGGCCGCGTCGAGCTTGGCCTTGTCGAAATCGATGACGTAGCCGCCCTGGCCCGTGTCGTAATCGAGCACGTCCCAGGGGAGCGGGTGGTAGCGGCTGCCGAGGCCGAACAGGCCGCCGAAGCTCATCACCGCATATTCGACGCGGCCGTTGCGCTTGCCGACCATGAAGTGGCTGACCGTGCCGAGCCGCTCGCCCTCGCGGTTGTAGACCGCGGTGCCTTCGACCCGGTTGGAGGCGATGAGATGATGCTGCTCGTCGCGCTCGTAATCGTCGTCGCGGGTTGCGGTGCTCGGGCGGATGTCGAGATCGTCGATGGACATTGGGAATTCCTCCTTGCCGCGGGAAGCTGGCGGCGGGGAATCAACGGGGCGGGAAGCGGGGCGTTCCGGCGGGCGCGGCGGTGTGGGGGATGGGCGCGACGGGCGGGCGCAGGACCGGGGCTGTGAGGAAGGAAGTTTCGCGCGGAGGGCGCGGAGGACGACGGCAAGGCGGCTCGAACATCGGCTGGTTGCCGGTGAAGCGGGCGTGGCTCATGCATCGGTGCCGGAGGCGCGGAGAAGGATTGGACTTTCAGGCCCGCACGCTCTCTCCGCGCCTCAGTTTCTTCTCCGCGCCCTCCGCGTGGACCTAGTTCTTTTTCAGGAGAGCGACATGAAATGGTTCGGACGGAAGGCCGGCCCGCGGGCGCGGCCTTTTTTAGTGGCGGGATTGGGATCGCTGTTCGCTGGGGAGCCTTGGCCGCGGTCTTACGAGGCGCAGGTTCGGGAGGCCTATCTCGGCAATCCGGTGGCGCAGCGGGCGGTTCGGCTGGTGGCGGAGAGCGTGGCTTCCGTGCCTGTCTATTCTTTGACCGGGGAAGAAGCGAGGCCTGGGCCCCGGCCTTCGCCGGGGAACGAAGGTGGACGAGCGGTTTCCCTTATTCCTCCGGCCTTGCTCGAGACGGTGGCCACGCAGCTGTTGCTGCACGGCAATGCGTTCGTCCAGCTGCTCCAGGACGGCGAGGGGATGCCGGCGGAATTGTTCGCGCTGAGGCCCGAGCGGGTGACGGTGGAGGCGGGGCCGGACGGGTGGCCGGCGGCCTATCGCTACAAGGTGGGCGAGGCGGCGAGCCGGATCGCGGCGGTCGACGCCCTCGGGCGGCCGGGGCTCGCTCACCTCAAGGCGGCGCACCCGCTCGACGACCATTACGGCCTCGGCTGCCTCGGCGCGGCGGCGGGCGCGGTGGCGGTGCACAATGCGGCGGCCAAATGGAACAAGGCCCTGCTCGACAACGGCGCCCGGCCGAGCGGCGCTTTGGTCTACGAGGACGGGCGCGGGGACATGCTCTCGGCCGAGCAGTTCGAGCGGCTTCGCGCCGAGCTCGAGGCGGAGCATGAAGGCGCGCGCAACGCCGGGCGGCCGATGCTGCTCGACGGGGGGCTCAAGTGGCAGGCGATGAGCCTGACTCCGGCGGACATGGACTTCGCCGGATTGAAGGCCGCGGCCGCGCGGGAGATCGCTTTGGCGTTCGGAGTGCCGCCGATGCTGATCGGCCTTCCGGGCGATTCGACCTACGCCAATTACAAGGAGGCGAACCGGGCGCTGTGGCGGCTGACCGTGCTTCCGATGGCCGAGCGAATCCTTCGCGGGCTCGCCGACGCGCTCGCCTGCTGGTGGCCGGGCCTGAGGCTCGCGGTCGACCTCGACCGGATCAGCGCGCTCGCCGAAGAGCGCGAGGCCTTGTGGCGGCAGGTTATCGCGGCGGACTTTTTGAGCCGCGAGGAGAAGCGCGAGATGCTGGGCTTCGAGAGCCAGGCCTGACGAGGAGGAGGGACCGGATGACCAACCAGAATCAATCGATGCTGGCGCTGCTCGTGGCGCAGGCGGAAGGGCAGGGCGCGGACATGGTGACCATGCGCGCGCTGATCGAGGAGGCGAGCGGCGCCGGGGCCGAGCGGGCGCTGGCCGCGCTCGGCCTGACCGACGCCGGGGCGCGGCGCGACATGGACGAGCTGCGCGAGCTTCTGCGCGCCTGGCGCGACGCCAAGAAGAGCGCCCGGGAAGCGGTGGTGAACTGGGCGATAAGGATCGTGCTGGCGCTGCTGGTGGCGGGGATCGCGGTCAAGGCCGGGCTCCTGGAAATGCTGCGCGGCTAAGAAAGAAGAGAGTTCACGCGGAGAGCGCGGAGGCGAAGGCCGGAGCAGTTCGGGCCATCGCGCGGTCCGGCGAAGCCGGTTTCGTTCACGCGACGGTGCGGGAGGCGCGGGGAAGAAGGGCTTGGGCCTTCGGCCCGGACCGGATTCTCCGCGCCTCCGCGTGAACCTACGAAGCTGGAGACCGACATGAGATTTGCGGGATATGCGGCGGTGTTCGACCGGCTGGACCGGGGCGGGGACCTGGTTCGGCCGGGCGCGTTCGCGGGCTCGCTCAAGCGCGGCTGCGGCGCGGTGCCCCTGCTCTGGCAGCACCGACCGGAGCGGCCGATCGGGCGGATCGACTATTTGCAGGAGGACAGGCGCGGGTTGCGCGTGATCGCCCGGCTGGCGGATGCGGAGGCCGCGGCCTTGCTCAAGGCGGGCAGGGTGAGGGGGCTGAGCTTCGGCTACCGGGTGCGCGCGGCCCAGGGGGAGGGGCCGCGCGAGCTGACCGAGCTCGAGCTGGTCGAGATCAGCCTGGTGTCGCTGCCGATGCAGCCCAAGGCGCGGGTTCACGCGGTGGAGGGGTAGACCCTCTCCCCGTGCGAGAGGGAGTTTTCATTCCGCCGGCGGGCAGCGGGCGACTCGGGTTTCGAAGCGGTGGCCTTCGGGATCGGTGTAGACGTGGCGGTAGGAGCCGCCGCGGCGGACGAAGGCGCCGCCCTGCCCCTGGCAGAGGCCGGCCTGGTTACGCTCCTGGATCAGGCGCTGGCGCGCCTCGAGCTGGTCGGGCGGGATGACCTCGCTGAGCTGCATGTCGTAGACGAATTCGGCGCCGTCGGCGCGGATCGCGACCGCGGTGGTGACGTCGTCGGCGCGCATCGGCAGCTTCTCGCGCAAGGCGGCGGCGGCCTGCTCGGCCTCGGTCTCGAGATCGCCGGGCGGCTGCGCCCGAAGCGGCGACAGCGAAAGCGCGAGGGCGAGCGCGGCGAGCGTCCTTCGAGCCTGTTTCATCGCCGCAAAATGCACGGTCGAGCGGCCCGCTGTCAACGGCGGGCCGCTCGAGCGAAACCAGAATCAACCAGTCCAGCAAGCCGTCCATTCCGGGCGGCTTTTTTCATGGAGAGACGAAATGACATCCATTCCCTGCATCAACGTCCAGGATTACGGCGCCGTCGGTGACGGAACGACCGACGACACCGTCCACATCCAGGCCGCGCTCGACGACGCGATCGACCAGGGCCAGATCCTGTACATTCCGGCCGGCAGCTACCGGATCGAGGCGCCGCTCAAGATTCGCGTCGCCGACTATGACGGGGCGTTCGGACCGGGGCCGCGCATCCTCGGCGCAGGATCGGGCCACACCACGATCCTCACCGGCGCCGACAACGGCGCCGCCTTCGACCTCGACGGCGGCCTGTTCTTCACCGCCGACACGCACGCGGCCGACCCCACCCTGGACCACATCAGCGTCGATGCGAACCAGCTCACGACGGGCGGGCACGTCTTCGGCCCCGGAATCCCCGCCGGCGCGACGGTTCAGACAATTGTCTCCGGCACCGAGGTCGACCTTTCGGCGAACGCCACGGCGACCGCGAACACCCAGGAGATGGTCTATCGCTTCCGGGCGATGCTCGGAGCGACGATCCAGGGGCTGACCATCCGCCCCTACGGATCGCCGACCGATGCGACGGCGATCAGGCTGCGCGCCGGCTATCAGATCAAGATCAGCGACGTGCACATCATCGACATGAGCGGCGACGGAATCGAGATCGTCGGGCTCTACGGCGATGCGTTCGGCTCCGACACCTGCAACATGATCGAGCTGGAGCAGGTGCGGATCGAGAATTGCGCCGGCTGGGGCATCAGGGCCGTCTGCGCCGAGGACGTCAACGAGCTGTCCTTCCTTCGGCTGCAGCAGGTGTTCATCCACGAATGCGGGACGGCGAACGACCGGTCCATTTCCGCGATGACGGCCGCCAACCCCGTCGCCGTGACCTCCACCGCCCACGGCCTGACGACCGGCGATACGATCATGATCTTCGAGGCCGCCGGCGGCAGCTTCATCTACCTCAACGGGCGCCGGTTCACCGTCACCGTCACAGGCGCAAACAGCTTCACGCTGGACGGCGTGGATGGGACGAGCTTCGGTTCGTACACCGCTTCGAGCGGAACCGTGCTGGACTATTCCGGCGGCATGATCTGGAAAGGGCAGATCCTGACGCTCGATCAGTGCGCGTTCACCCAGAACGAGAATATCGCCTTGTTCATCCCCGGACAGGACGGCCTGGCGCAATCGGCCACGCTGGAAAGCACGACCTTCGAGAACAACAAGCGCAGGAGTCTCTATTGCTCGGGCATCGACGCCTTCAAGGCCCGCAGCCTCCAGCTCTACAATTCGAGCGCCGGCGTTGCGAAGGTCGGATTCGAGTTCACCTGCAGCTTCCTCCCGTCCTATTCGCTGCAGAAGATCGACATCGACGGCGTGGTGGTCCGGGCGACCTCCGACAACAATCCGTACACGGCGTTCAAGCTGACGCTCGAAGGCGAGGTGACGCTTAACGACCACCGGATCCGCAACGTCGTGTGGGAAAATTTCGGCTGGACCGGCCAAATCGGCTTCGACGGATGGACGTTCGACCCGATCCCCAACGAATGCCGGCTGATCGAGGACAGCGGAGCGATCCTTCTGATCCCCGATTTCGCCAAGGGCGGGAACAAGGTGCCCTATCGCCAGGCCTATGGCGGCGCGAGCCTGGCGCTCTTCAAGACCGGGCCCTGGGTCGCCATCAAGATGCGCGGCACCGGGCTGCCGCGCACGCTCACCGGCACGAACGACGAGGGCGGCGCGCTGACCAGCAACACGACCTACAACGTCTATCTTTACGACAGCGGGAATCTGCCGGCGCTCGGGCTTTCGACCACGGCGCCGGTGCTCGACACCGCCAGCGGCTATCCGGTGAAGAGCGGGGACGAGAGCCGCTATTTCGTCGGCCGCTGGCGAATCCAGGACCAGGTGTCTCCGCTGCCTCCCGCCTTCCTTTCCGGCGCCGCCGCGAACTGGCTCAACCCCACGCAGATCGGGGGCGGCTGGTATTGGACCAATGCCAGCGGGAAGGCGATGGTGAAGGCGGGAACGACCCATGCCTCGCTGCCGTCGAGCGACACCGACGGCACCGTGGTCGGCACGCAATCCTGATTTCAGAAGCAATGATCCGGGCCTCCCCGCCGCCGGCGGGGAGGCTCTTTTCCATGGAGGAGAACAAGCATGATCGAAGTGAAGGCGGATGCTCTGGAGGCCTCGTTCGAGGCGCTCGAGCGCGAGGATGAGGACGTCGCGGCGTTGCGCGGCGAGGTGGCGGCGCTGCGGGCTCGGATCGAGGGGCAGGCGATCGCGAGGCCCGCGCTGTCCGGCGTCAAGTCGGAGCCGTCGCCGTTCGTCGAGCGCTATCTGCGCAAGGGGCTCGAGGCGGGCGTGGAGCTGAAGGCGCTGTCGGGCGCGACCGATGCGGCGGGCGGCTATGCGGTGCCCGAGGAGATCGACCAGAGGATCGAAAAGACGCTGACCGCGATCTCGCCGATCCGGTCCATCGCCAGCGTCGTTCGGGTCGGATCGGCCGGCTACCGCAAGCTGGTGACGACCGGCGGGACGCCGTCGGGCTGGGTCGCCGAGACGGCCGGGCGGCCGGAGACCGACACGCCCGACTTCGCCGAGATCGCGCCGCCCTTCGGCGAACTCTACGCCAATCCGGCGGCGAGCCAGGCGATGCTCGACGATTCGGCGTTCGACGTCGAGGCCTGGCTGGCCGGCGAGATCGCGACCGAGTTCGCGCGGGCGGAAGGGGCGGCGTTCGTCTCCGGGAGCGGGGTCAACCGGCCGAAGGGCTTTTTGAGCCAGCCGACCAGCGGCGCGATCGACAGCGTTCGGGCGTTCGGGACGCTTCAGTTCGTCTCGACGGGCGTGGCCGGCGGCTTTCCGAACGTGGCGCCGCAGGACAAATTGATCGACCTCGTCCAGGCGCTTCGCCCGCCCTACCGGCAGGGCGCGGTGTTCGTGATGAACTCGTCGACCGCGGCGCGGATCCGCAAGTTCAAGACCGACGACGGCGCGTTCGTCTGGCAGCCGGGGCTGGTGGCGGGGCAGCCCGACACGCTGCTCGGCTATCCGGTGGTGGAGGCCGAGGACATGCCCGACGTCGCGGCGGATTCGCTGTCGGTCGCATTCGGCAATTTCAAGGCCGGATATCTGATCGCCGAGCGGCAGGAGACGCAGATCCTTCGCGATCCCTTCACCAACAAGCCGTTCGTCCACTTCTACGCGACGCGGCGGGTCGGCGGGCAGGTGATGAACTCGGAGGCGATCAAGCTGCTGAAGTTCGCGGCCTGATACGGGAGCTTCCCCTCCCCCTTGTGGGGAGGGGATTGAGGGGTGGGGGTGCGAAGCGTGAGCTTCGCGCACTCCTTCGGAGCGCTTACCCCCCATCCAACCTTCGCTAAGCCGCTCCGCGGCTAAGCTGCGGTATCCTTCCCCCACAAGGGGGGAAGGGGCTGGCTTGGCGACAGCGTCGGCCGGGTTCTCCCCCTGACCCGGCCGGCGCACCTTCTTTTCACAATCGAAAGGCACGGCGATGATCGTGATCGAGGAGCCGCCGGCGCCGGCGGCGGCGCTGGCCGAGGTGAAGGCGTATCTTCGCATCGGCCATGACGGCGAGGACGCGCTGCTTGCGGGCCTGATCGGGGCCGCGGGTGAGGCCTGCGAGGCCTTCACCAGGCGGGCGCTGATGGTTCGCGAGCTGATCGAGACTCTGCCGGGGACGGGCGCCTGGACCCGGCTCGGGGCGGCGCCGGTGATGGCCATCACCGCAGTCGCGGCCGGCGACGTGCCGCTGGCGCCGGGCGACTATGCGGTCGACATTGACTCCGCCGGCGAGGGCTGGGTGCGGCTGTTGCGGCCGATCGAGGCGGGGCGGGTCAGCGTCGCCTACCGGGCGGGAATGGCGGCCGATCCGGGCCGGCTGCCGGAGGCGCTTCGCCACGGCATCGTCCGGCTCGCGGCGCATCTCTACACGATACGCGACGGCGGCGGGCCCCGGGAGCCGCCGGCGGCGGTGACCGCCTTGTGGCGGCCCTGGCGCCGGCTGAGGCTCGGATGACGTTCGACCGGCTGGCCGAGCGGGCGCGGCGGCGGGCCGAGGCGCGGGCGGCGGCGCGGCGCGAGGCGCTCGCGGCGGACCTCGCCGGGGCGCTTCCGCCGGGAGTGAAGGCCGAGGCGGACGACGACGGCGTGGTGATTTCGGGCCGGGGCCTCGGGCGCAGGTTCGCGCTCGACGCGGCCCTGCGCCGGCTGATCGAGGAGAAGACGAGATGAACGCGAGCGGAGCCCTGATCGCGGCGGCGGATGCCGCGCTGAAGACGGTCCCCGGCCTGGCGGGGGTGCACGAGGCGGCGCCGATCCAGGCGGCGATCCCCCACGTCACCATCGGCGCGGGGATGGAGAGCGACTGGGGGCACAAAAGCGGCGCCGGGCGCGAGCTCAGGCTTTCGATCGTGCTTCGCGACGAGGGCGAATCGCCGGCGCGGCTGCGGGCGCTGGCGGACTCGGCGCAGGCGGCGATGGAGGGGATCGAGACCGGCGGCGGCTGGCGGCTGGTGACGCTGGTTTTCGTGCGCAGCATTTTCGCCGCGCAGGCGCCGGGGAAATGGAGCGCGGCGATCGACTATCGGGCGCGGATGATGCGGGAGGATTAAGGCTCCCGCTCGAACGAGAGGGGATCTCGCTTCTCGTTCCTTCTTCCTTCGCGTTCTTCGCGTCTTCGCGTGACAGAAAGGGGATTCGGTTCACGCGAAGCCGCGAAGGGCGCGAAGAAAGGAAAGTGATTCTAGCTCGCGCTGGAATCACGGTGATTCAGGCCGGGCCGACGCGCGTTTAATGCGGCTGCGAGGCTTGCTGGGCGGCCGGAGCCGGGGTCGTTTGCGCCGCGGTCTGCGCCGCCGGCTGGCCGGCGGGCGTGGAGGCCGCGGCGACCTGCGGCGGCTGAGCGCCTTGGAAGCGGTCGTTGAAGTTGAACCGGGCGTCCTCGATCTCGGCATTCGCCGATTCCTCGGCGCTTGCGCGGGTCGATCGCGAAGCGGTGTCGCGGGCGATGATCGCGTTCCGGAAGGCGCTTTGCTCGGTGGCGCAGGCCTGCGGGAATTCGGCGCTGAACTGGGCGGCGGTCTTGCCCGCCTCCATGCTCGAATCGACGAACCGGCCGAGGCAGCGCGTGAAGGCTTCTCGCGAAGCCCTGGTCGTATCGGACGCCTGCATGGACAGCAGCATGGCGATCGCAGTGGCTATCATGTTCCCAACCCCCAACTGATTGAGATCAAGGAGAATGCGCCATGAGTGCGGAAAAGGGAAGCGCCTTTTTGCTGAAGGTCGGAGACGGCGGAGCGCCGCCGGTCTACGCGACGATCGCGGGAATGCGGACGACCCAGATGTCGGTCAACGGCGAAGCGGTGAACGTGACCAGCAAGGACTCGGGCGGATGGCGCGAATTGCTGTCCGGCGCGGGCGTCCGGTCGGTGTCGGTGGCGGCGAGCGGGATCTTCACCGGATCGGCGGCCGAGGCGCGGGTCAAGGCCAACGCGCTATCGGGCGCGATCGACGATTACGAGCTGTCGTTCGAAAGCGGCGAGCGGATGCGCGGGCGCTTCCTTCTGACCCGGCTCGATTATGCCGGCGATTATAATGGCGAGCGGACCTACGCGCTGGCGCTCGAAAGCTCGGGCGCGGTGGTACCGGTTTAGGGTTCACGCGGAGGCGCGGAGAGCCGAGGCCGGAATGGGTTCGCCGGATCGCGAAATTCCGGCGGAGCCGGCGTCGTTCATGCATCGGTGCGGGAGGCGCGGAGAAGGAAGGGTTGGGCCTTCGGCCCCGAGCTACTTCTCCGCGCCTCTCCTTTCTTCTCCGCGTCTCCGCGTGAAAACTTTCGAACTGGAGAAATGCGATGAGCAAAAGGGCGAATGCGGCGCGAGGGGAGGCGCAGATTCAGGTCGGCGATGCCGCGGTTTTGCTGCGGCCGAGCTTCGCAGCATTGTGCGCGGCGGAGGCGGAGCTCGGGCCGCTCTTCGCTCTGGTCGAGCGGGCGGCGGAGGGGCGGCTGACGCTGAGCGAGATGGCGGGGCTGTTCGCGCATTGCGCGGACGGAGCGGCGACGCGCGAGGAGATCGGGGAGGCGGTCGCGGAGATGGGGCTGGCGCGGGTTGCGCCGGTGCTTCGGGTGCTGCTCGGGCAGATCTTGCAGGGTGCGGCTTAGCTCCCTCTCCCCATGGGGAGAGGGTTGGGGTGAGGGGTTAGGATGTCCGAGGATAACCTCCGAAACCGTACCCCCTCACCCTACCTTCTCCCCACGGGAGAGGGTTTTGTCAGTGCTGCTGCAAAGCTTGCCGGACTGGCGGGCGCGTTGCTCGGCTGGCGGCCCGACGAATTCTGGAATGCGACGCCGGCCGAACTCGCGACGGTGATCGCGGCGCTGGCCGGCGACGAGCCCAAGCCGCTCGACGCGAACGACCTCGCCCGGCTCAAGGAGATGTTTCCCGATGGATGAAGAGATCGAAAGGCTGCTGGTCAGCGTCCGCGCCGATACGGCGGGGTTCGCCCGGGACGTGGCGGCGATGCGGGGCGAGCTGGACGGGCCGTTCGCGGCCGGGGCGGAGCGGGCCGGGGCGGCGCTGGAGAATGCGCTGCTTCGCGCGGTCAGGACCGGGCGGCTCGGCTTCGAGGATCTGAAGCGGGCGGCGCTCGCGGCCCTGAGCGAGATCGCCGCCGCCTCGATCCGCGGCGGGATCGGAGCGATCCTCGGCGGCGGCAAGGCGGGCGGGCTCGGCGAGACGATCGCAAGCCTGCTCGCGGCCTTCGCCGGAGCGCCGGGCAAGGCGATCGGCGGCCCGGTCTCGCCCGCGCGGCCCTATCTGGTCGGCGAGCGCGGGCCGGAGCTGTTCGTTCCGACGGCGAGCGGGCGGATCGAGGCGCTGCCCGGCGGGCGCGACATCAGGCTGAGCATCACGATCAACGCCCCCGCGGGGAGCGAGGCGCGCGCGCTGCAGGCGTCGAGCCGGCAGGTGGCGCGGGCGGTGAGGCGGGCGCTGAGCGAGGCGGGTTAGGTTGCGGTTGAAGAAGCTGGATTCCCGCTTTCGCGGGAATGACGGTGGGAATTGAATGCCGATCCAGCCTAATCCGGCGGCCCCCGGAAGCGCTCGCGGGGGCGCTGGGGGGCGGGGGTGGCGCCGGGGCAAATGAGGGTCAGGCGGCGCTCGGCGCGCTGGTAGCGCAGCGAGGAGCAGGCGGCGAACTGGTCGGCGCCGAGGACGAGGTTGAGGCGCGCGACCTGGGCGGCGCGGGCGGCGGTGACGACGATCTCGTCGGGATCGGCCTCGGTCTCGGCGGGCAGAGCGAGGCCGCCGCCATAATCGCCGGTGCGGACGAGGAACAGGCCGACCCGGGCGAAGCCGAGATCGAGCGGGCGCCGGAGCTGCATCGGGCGGACCGGGCGGAGGATTCCGAAGCTGACGGCGCGGCGGCCGGGATCGCCGGCCCAGGCGCCGCCGCGCGCCTGCGCGAGCAAGGCGCCGGCGGCCGCGGTGGCGATGCTCGACGGCTTCCACAGCGAGAATTGGACCGGAAGCGCCCGGCCTTCGAGCGGATAGGGGAAATAGAGGCCGAGCCCGGTGACGAAATCGAGCGCGAGCGAGGCGGCGCTTTCGCCCGCGCGGGCCGCGCCGAGGCGGAAGGTGATGCTGTCATAGGGTAGCAAAGCGGGGCTGATCAGGCCGTCGGCGCCGTCGATAACGGCCCGATCGAACCAGATCGCCTGGATTCGCAGCGCCTGGCCGGCCAGGCGGGCGGTGACGGCGCGGGTGCGGCCGGCGAGGGCGACCGGGCCGATCCGGGCGTAGGACGGGCGGATATACTGGCCTGGGATCCCCGGGCGGCCGCGCATCATCTCGGGCGTGAGCCGCGCGCGCGCGACCGCGTCGGGATTGAGGATGACGAGGCCGGAGGCGGCGGGATCGACGCGAAGGCGAAGCGTGGCGCCGCCAAGCTCGACAGGGATGGTGAAGCCGGATTCGGGGCCGAGCAGGAGATCGGCGGCCGATGCGGCGCCCGGCAGGAGAAGCGCCGCCAGGGCCAGGGCAAAACCGAATGTAAGCCGCGCCGCGCCCGCCATGGCGGCGATGTGTGCGACTCATGCGAGGGGCGGTCAAGTCGCCGGGGCTCAAGGACAAAACGATGATTTATGCGGGTGACGGATCGATCACATGCCCCAGCCGAAGAGCCAGGCGTTTGCCATCACGGCCGCGGCGGAAACCCCGACGAGCGCAACGCCCATGGCAAGGCGCGCAAAGCCTTTGTTGGCAACAAGGCCAATCAAGAGCGGCACACCAATGAAAAGCACGGGGTTAAGCGGGGTGTGGCCTCGCTCGAGGTGAGCCCACGCGCTCGACAGAGCGAATACGGCGAGAAACTGGACCAGCGGGCGCCGCGCCGATCCGCGCAGCCGCAGAGACGGAGCCGGGGGGGTCGGCAGCGATGTCGATGGCGGGAACAGCATTCGAGCGTCCTACGCCTTCGCTCCGACAAGTTGAAGAAGCTGGATTCCCGCGTTCGCGGGAATGACGATCTTAGGAAGTTTCGATGGGACATTGGCTCACCAGGCACGATGCGGCGGCGCGGCTGGGATTCGTCAAGCGCTTCGATCCGCTGTTCTGGACGGTGAACTTCCCGCGGCCGATGATGGCCGCGGCAACCACAATCGCGCCGGACGCGCTTCGGGTCGACGCGGTGTTCTACCGCAGGAGCGACCTCGCCGGGCTGATCTGGGAGGCCGAGGACCGGCACGACCACCCTTTGCTCGCCTATGAGACGGCGCGCGATTTCCGCCGCTGCCGGCTGAGCTTTCGCTGGCGTTCGGAAGGGCTGATGCCGCTCGATGCCGCCAACGGGCCGACCCTGACGATCGAAGGCCGCGACGAGGCGGGGGCGGCGCGCGCCTGGTACGTCCGGCTGTGGAATAATGCGGTCGGATCGGGCGAGGACGCGGTGGTGACTCTCGACTTCGCCGCGCTGGCGGGAGGCTGGGAGGGCGACGATCCGGTCTGGGCGGGCGACGTCGACAGGATATTCGTTTCGCTGGCCGCGCCCGGCTATGACGGGACGGACTCGCCGCTCGACGCTCCGGCGGAGGGCTGGGCCGAGCTCAGCGGCATGAGCTGCGATGGATCCGGGTCGGTGCTGGGACAAGGCGACGTGCTCGTGCCCGAGCACGCCTTGCGCATCGCGACCGGCTATGATGATCTCTACCACCTGACGCCGGCGCGCGTGCTTCGGATGGCGCTTGGCCTAGGCTATCGCGGTGCGCTCAGCCATTATGTCGGGATGAGCCATTATTTCCGGCTCGAGGCGGTGGGCGGCGCCTTTTACGTCAGCCTCGCGGGCGGAGTGCTCAACGGCCCCTGCGCCGCCTGGCACCGCGACTTCGCGGCGCGGGCCGCGGCGCTCGGGTTTAGCCCGATCTTCTCGCTCTCCTACGAGCTGCTCGACCAGCATTGCTGGAACGACTGGAAGCAGCGCGACCTGGAGGGCGCGCCGGCGCTCACGGCATGGGAGCCGCCGTCGGCTTTGCTGTCGCCGGCGAACGCCGGGGCGATGGGCTATTTGCGGCTCGTCGCTCGGGCCTTCGCGGGCATCCTGCGCGACGCGGGACTGCCGGTGCGCTTCCAGGTCGGCGAGCCCTGGTGGTGGGTGACGGCGGACGGCGGCATCTGCCTCTACGACGCGGCGGCCGTGGCGGCCTTCGCGCCGGTGGCGATCGCGGTCGTCAACGGGCCGCTGAATGAAGCGCAGGAGGCGACGCTCGACGCCGCGGGCGCGTGCCTCGCGGCCTCGACCGCCGCCTTGTGCGCGGCGGTGCGCGAGGAGGCGGCGGGGGCCGAGTGCCTGCTGCTCGTCTACCTGCCGGGCGTGCTGGCGTCGCCGGACATCGCCCGGGCCAATGTGCCGACCGGCTGGGCCGCGCCGCTTTTCGACGTGCTCCAGCTTGAGGACTACGATTGGGTGGTTGAGGGGCGCGGGAGGAGCGGGGCGGCGGCGACGGCGATGGCCGAGCGGCTCGGCTATCCGGTTTCGGAGCAGCATTATTTCGCCGGCTTCGTGCTCGACGGCGCCGATACGCATCTGTGGCCGCGGATCGAGGCGGCGGCCGAGGCGGCGTTCGAGCGCGGAACGGCCGAGGTGTTCGCCTGGGCGCTGCCGCAGGTGGCCCGCGACGGCTTCGTCCATTTCGATTTGGGAGAGACTGACATGGATGCCTTCGCGGACGTCCGCTTTCCGATCGCGCTCGGGCGCGAGGCGAGCGTGGCGCCGGCCTTTTCGACGGCGGTGGTGACGACCGCCGGCGGGGCCGAGCAGCGCAATTCGGAGTGGGCCGACGCCCGGCTCTCCTTCGACGCCGGGCCGGGATTGCGCAGCGAGGAGGATTTGCAGGCGCTGCTCGCCTTCTTCCGCGCGCGGCGCGGGGCGGCGCAGGGATTCCGGATCGAGGACCCGTTCGACAACAGCTCGAACGGGATGAGCCTCGAGCCCGGGGCGGCGGACCAGCTGCTTGGCATGGGCGACGGCGTGAGGACGGAGTTCCCGCTGATCAAGGCCTATGGGCAGCAGGTCCGCCGCATCACCCGCCCGGTGGCGGCGAGCGTTCGGGTGTCGGTGACTGGCGTGGAGATGGCCGGCGGCTGGGCGCTGGGCGGGAAGGGCGTCGTCGCCTTCGACGATCCGCCGCCCGAGGGTGCGGAGGTGAAGGCGGGCTTCCGCTTCGACGTGCCGGTTCGCTTCGCCGAGGACCGGCTGGAGCTGAGCCGGGCCACGTTTCTCGCGGGGGAGGTGCCGAGCGTGCCGATGATCGAGGTGCGGGAATTGTAGCCCCTCTCCCCTTGTGGGAGAGGGGTTGGGGTGAGGGGTGCGCTCGCCTTGCGAGCGCGCGACGCTCCGCGTCGCTACCCCTCATCCAACTCCGCCTAAGCTCACTTCGTTCGCCAAGGCTACGTATCCTTCTCCCACAAGGGGAGAAGGGGAGAGGTTCGTGATGACCGACTTCCTTCAACCCGACCTCACCACCGTCGCCCTGTGCTGGCGGCTGGAGCGCCACGACGGCGTGGCGCTGGGGTTCACCGGGCACGACCGCGACCTGGCGATCGGCGGCCTCACCTACCGCGCGGCGCCGGGGATGCTGCCGTCGGCGATCGGCCTGTCGGACGGGTTCGATCCCGCGAGCCTGGACATCAAGGGCGCGCTGACCAGCGATGCGATCCGGGCCGAGGATTTGCGCGCCGGGCGCTGGGACGGGGCGGCGCTGAGCCTGTTCATGACCGACTGGGAGGCGCCGGGGGCGGAGGTGTTGCCGATCGCTCGCGGCGTGCTGGGCGAGGTTTCGCTGCGCGGCGACGCGTTCGAGGCGGAGCTGCTGGGGCCGGCGGCCATGCTGGAGGGCCCGGCCGTCGAGCAGACCTCGCCCGAATGCCGCGCCGAGCTCGGCGACAAGAGGTGCCGGGTCGACATGGCCGGGCGCAGGCGGATCACCCGGATCGCATCGGTCGAAGGCGAGAATGAAGTGACGGTCGCGGACGCGCCCGCCGGCGACGCGCTCGGCTACGGCCGGCTGCGCTGGATCGGCGGGGCCAATAGCGGAACCGAGAGCGCGATCCTTCGCGCCGAGGGCGCGGCGCTCGTGCTTCGCGAGCCGCCGGCCGTCGCGCCCGCGATCGGCGACCTCATCGAAGTCAGCGAGGGCTGCGACAAGAGCCTGGCCACCTGCGCCGGCCGCTTCGCCAACGCCCTCAACTTTCGCGGCGAGCCGCATTTGCCGGGGACCGACCTGCTGACTCGCTACCCCGGCGCCTAGGGTTCGTACGGACCCTTGTTCCAACCACAAGAAGGAGAAAGACGATGCAGCTTCGTGCCTGCCTGGGATTGCTTTTGCTCGCGCCCGGCGCCTGCGCCTCGATCCCCAAGGGGATCCACATCGTGGTCGACGGGAGCACGCTCGACTTCAAGAAGGCGGAGGAGCCGGCGCCGCCGCCTCCCGAGCCGACGCCCGCGCCTTCGGGACCGGTCCCCGCCGATGACCCGGAGCGCTGAGGCGATCGTCGCGGCCGGGCGCGCCCTGATCGGCGCGCCCTTCCGGCCGCAGGGCCGCTCGGCCGAGACCGGGCTCGATTGCCTCGGCCTCGTCGCCGCGGCGGCAGGGGCCGACCTCGCGAAAACGAGGCGGGACTATCGCCTTCGCGACTTCGAGCCGGAGGCGATCGGGCAAGCGCTCGAGACGCTGGGTTTCCGGCGCGCCGAGGGCCCGGCGCGGCCCGGCGACATCCTGATCCTCGCGCCCGCGCCGGGCCGGCTTCACGCGGCGATCGTCACCCCCGGCGGCCATCTTCACGCCGATGCCGGCCTTCGCCGGGTCGTCGAGGCGCCGGGTGCGCCGCCCTGGCCGGTGCTCTCGGCCTGGCGCCTTTCCTGAACGGAGAAGAAAGATGGCCACTCTTGTTTTGACCGCCGTCGGCACTGCGATCGGCGGGCCGATCGGCGGCGCGATCGGATCGATCGCCGGCCAGATCCTGGACCGCGAGGTGCTGTTCGCACCGAAGCCGATCCATGGCGCGCGGCTCGGCGACCTCGCGGTGCAGATTTCTAGCTACGGTGCGGCGATCCCGAAGATATTCGGAACGATGCGGGTGGCCGGGACGGTGATCTGGTCGACCGACCTGATCGAGCGGCGCACGTCGAGCGGCGGCGGCAAGGGGCGGCCGAAGACGATCGGCTATTCCTATTCGGCGAGCTTCGCGGTCGCATTGTCGGCGCGGCCGATCCTCGGGATCGGCCGGATCTGGGCCGACGGCAAGCTGCTTCGCGGCGCGGCCGGGGACTTCAAGAGCGCGACCGGCTTCAGGATCCATTCGGGCGGCGAGGACCAGCCGGCCGACCCGCTGATCGCGGCGGCCGAGGGGATCGCGCAGACGCCCGGTTTTCGCGGAATCGCCTATGCGCTGTTCGAGGATTTCCAGCTCGAGGATTACGGCAACCGAATCCCCTCGCTGACCTTCGAGGTGATCGCCGATGCCGGGGCGGTTAGCGTGGGGGCGATGGCCGAGGCGCTCGGCGGCGGGATGGTCGTGGCCGGAGAAACTCCGGTCGTGGGCGGCTATGCGGTGTCGGAGGACAGCGTGCGGGGGGCGATCGCGGCGCTGGCGGAGGTGGCCCCGCTGTCGCTCGTGGACGACGGCGAGCGGCTCACGCTGACCGCCGGCGCGGGCGAGGCGGACGCGCTCGGCGCGAGTGACGAGCAGGGCCGGCGCGAGATCGTCCGCCGCGGCGCCTCCACCCTGCCGCGCGAGGCGAGCGTCGCCTATTACGAGATCGAGCGCGACTATCAGGCGGGGCTTCAGCGGGCGACGCGGGGCGGAGCGTCGGGGCCCGCCGACCGAAGCGCGCTGCCGGCGGCGCTCGGCGCGGCGGAGGCCAAGCGGCTGGCCGAGGAGCGGCTCGCGGCGGCCTGGGCCGGACGGCTCACCGCCCGGGTCACGCGGTCGTGGCGCGCCTGCGCCCTCAGCCCCGGCGGCCATGTCCTGCTCGAGGGAGAGGCCGGGCGCTGGCGGATCGAGCGGATGTCGATCGGGCCGATGACCGTGACTCTCGATCTCGTCCGGATCGCGCCTGCGGGCTTCGGCGCTCCGCCTGCGAGCCCGGGAGTTCCGGTGCGGCAGCCGGACATGGTTCACGGTCCGACCGTCCTCCGCCTGCTCGACCTTCCTTTGGGCGACGGCACCGCCGGCGCGCCCTTGCTCTTCGCCGCGGCGGCCGGGAGCGAGGCGGGCTGGCGGCGGGCGGCGATCGAGGCGAGCTTCGACGGCGGCGGCACCTGGCTCGCGGCCGGGAGCACGGCCGCCCCGGCGGTAATCGGCACCGTGCTCGGCGCGCTTGCACCCGCGGGCCCGGCGCTGGCCGACAGGGAATCCGCGATCGAGGTCGAGCTTCTCAACGCTTCGATGTGGCTCGAATCGCGCAGCGACGACGCCCTGGCGAACGGCGAGAATTTGGCGCTGGTGGGCGAGGAATTGATCCAGTTCGGCGCGGCTGATCCCGTCGGCACGAACCGATTTCGCCTGTCCCGCCTGTGGCGCGGCCGGCGCGGGACGGAATGGGCCGCGGCGCTCCATTCCGCCGGCGAGGGCTTCGTTCTGATCGAAGCCGAGAGCCTGGTTCCTCTGCAGGCGCCCGCCGGATCGGCCGGCGGCGAAGCGCGCCTGATCGCTTACGGCATAGGTGACCCGCCCGAAGGAGCGGCGGCCGAGCGCCCGATCGCGGGCGAAGCGATTCGTCCGCCGAGCCCGGTGCACCTCACTGCCGAGCCGCTCGACGGCGGCGTGACGCTGCGCTGGGTGAGGCGCAGCCGGCAAGGATGGGTCTGGCCCAGCGGCGGCGACACGCCGCTGGGCGAGGAGGCCGAGCGCTACCGTGTGAAGCTGGCGGGGGAGGGCTTCTCCCGAAGCGCGATCGTGACCGAGCCTTCCTTCCATTACGGCGCCGCCGAGCGCGCGGCCGATGGAGGCGGGCCGGCGCTCGTCTCGATCGTCCAGCTCGGAACCTTCGCGGTGTCGCGCCCGGCGACGCTGCTCGTCAGCTAGAGGAGATCCGTCATGCCGGAATCGAGCCCCCGCTTCGCCCTTCCGTTCATCCTTCCGGGGCAGGCCCAGAAGGAGATGTTCCACAACGAGGCGCTGGCGAGGATCGACGCCGCGCTCCAGGCGGCGGTCGAGGAGGGGCCGCGGACCGATCCGCCGGACGCCCCCGAGCCGGGGCAGTGCTGGATCGCAGCCGCCGGAGCGACCGGCGCCTGGGCCGGCGAGGACGGCGCATTGGCCTGCCGCACGGACGGCGGCTGGCGGTTCGTGGCGCCGGTTCCCGGGATGCTGGTCTGGAACAAGGCGGCAGGGTTGTGGATCCACTGGGACGGAACGGGGTGGAGCGACGGACGCCTGCCCGCCGCGGCGCTTTTCGTCGGCGGCCAGCAAGTCGTCGGGCCGCGCCTCGAAACGATCGCAAGTCCTTCTGGCGGAACGACAATCGACGCGAAAGCACGGCTTGCGCTCGACGCCGTCATTGCGACATTAAAGTCACACGGCCTGATCGAATCATGATGTCCTCATTTCGTCTGCAACCCAAGCGGGGGCGGGTCGTTTCTGAGCCGCCGATCAACTGCCGTTCATCTTCTGGGTGGGCTGCGGCTTTTCAGCAACAGGTGTGGGGCTATGCGTGCTTGCGCGGAAACTCCGCTTACCGTAAGGAGTTCACGTCGTTCCCGATTGGGACGCAGAAGAAAGGGGAAGATTATGCGGAAGCTCGCCATTGTTGTGGCGCTGTCCTCAACCGTACTCGCCACGCCGGCCCTCGCGCGCAATAACGCTTGGTACGTCGGTGGCGATTTCGGTGGGATGATCGTCGAGGACATCGACTTCGACTTCGGTCTTACGCCGACCATTCCGAGCAGCGGGACCTCGCAGCTCGCTCTCAATCACGATTACGGCTACGACGCAGCCTTGTTCGTCGGCTACGATCTCGGTGCGTTCCGCATCGAGGCCGAGGTCGCCTACAAGAGCGCCGACGTGGACGACATCGAGTCGGTGACCTGCCTTCCGGGCAATCCGGCCGCCTGCCGGCCTGTCGGCAGCACGATCACGCCGGACCTTTATCCGGCTGGCGGTGGTCGCTCGAGCGCCCTCAGCTTCATGATCAACGGCATGCTCGACTTCGGTGACGACGATGGCGTCAGCGGCTTCGTTGGCGGCGGTGTGGGTGTTGCCCGCATCGACTACAACAACGTCCGCGCCTTCTCGAACCAGGGCGCCGCGATCGACGATTCCGACACGCGCTTCGCGTGGCAGATCGTCGCCGGTCTCCGTCAGGCGATCAGCGACAATCTCGACGTGACCGTCCGCTACCGCTTCTTCAACGCGGACAACATCAACACCGTCGATTATCGTGGCTTCGAGTCCGAATCGCGGTTCCGCTCGCACAGCTTGCTGGGCGGCATCACCTACAACTTCGGGGCTCCGCCGCCGCCGCCGCCTCCGCCGCCGCCGCCGCCTCCGCCCCCGCCGCCTCCTCCGCCTCCGCCGCCGCCGCCGCCTCCGCCGTGCGCGCCGGGTCCCTACATCGTGTTCTTCGATTGGGATAAGGACGAGATCACGCCGCAAGCGGCCGCGATCCTCGACAATGCGGCGGCTGCCTACCAGCAGTGCGGCCGGGCCCAGGTCGTCCTTGCCGGTCACGCCGACCGGTCGGGTCCTGCGGACTACAACGTTGGCCTGTCGCAGCGGCGCGCCAACAACACCCGGTCCTACCTTGCCGGTCACGGCATTCCGGACGGTGTCATCACGACCGAGGCCTTCGGCGAAAGCCGGCCGCTGGTCGAGACCGCCGACGGCGTGCGCGAGCCGCAGAACCGGCGCGTGGAAGTCACCTTCGGCCCCGGCTCCGGCTGGTAAGAAGGGGCTCTGCCGCTCCGGCGGCGGAACGCCAAAAGATTGGGAGCCGGCCTTCGGGTCGGCTCCCTTTTTTTCGAAGTGCGCGCCACCAGCCTCGACGCCAAGCCCCCTATTCTGCGCCGCGCCGCTTTGATAACGCGGGCGCGAGCCATTCCATCAAGGACCTTCAATGCGCATCGCGATCATCGGGACGGGCTATGTCGGCCTCGTTTCCGGAGCCTGCCTTTCGGATTTCGGCCATGACGTGGTCTGCGTCGACAAGGACGAACGCAAGATCGCCGATCTTCGCGAGGGGATCATGCCGATTTTCGAGCCCGGCCTGGACCAACTGGTGGCACGAAACGTCGCCGTGGGCCGGCTGTCCTTCACTACCGATATGACCGCCGCTCTCAAGGGCGCCGGGGCGGTCTTCATCGCCGTCGGCACCCCGTCGCGGCGGGGCGACGGCCATGCCGATCTCTCCTATGTCTATGGCGCAGCAGGGGAAATCGCAGCGTTGCTCGATGGCCCAACGGTAGTAGTCACCAAATCGACGGTCCCCGTCGGCACAGGCGACGAAGTCGAGCGCATCGTCCGTGAGGCCGCGTCGAACGCAACGGTCTCGATCGTCTCCAATCCCGAGTTCCTGCGCGAAGGCGCGGCGATCGAGGATTTCAAGCATCCGGACAGGATCGTCGTCGGCGCCGATGACGAGCGCGGAAGGGAGATCATGAAGGAAATCTACCGTCCCCTCTATCTGAACAAGGCCCCGCTCCTGTTCACGTCGCGGCGCACGGCCGAGCTGATCAAATATGCCGCCAACGCCTTCCTCGCGACCAAGATCACCTTCATCAACGAGATCGCCGACCTGTGCGAGAAGGTCGGGGCCGAGGTCCAGGACGTGGCCCGCGGGATCGGGCTGGACGGGCGGATCGGACCCAAGTTCCTGCACGCGGGCCCGGGCTATGGCGGCTCGTGCTTCCCCAAGGACACACTGGCGCTGCTGAAGACGGCGGAGGATTATCACGCGCCGCTGCGCATCGTCGAGGCGGTCGTCAAGGTGAACGACGCACGCAAGCGGGCGATGGGGCGCAAGGTCGTCCAGGCGCTCGGGGCCGAGGCGCGCGGCAAGACCGTCGCCCTTCTCGGCCTGGCGTTCAAGCCGAACACCGACGACATGCGCGACGCGCCGTCGATCGCGATCGCCCAGGCGCTCGAGGATGCAGGCGTCAAGGTGCGCGGCTACGATCCCGAGAGCATGGAGCAGGCGCGGCCGCTCATGCCCGGCGTCGAGCTTTGCTCCAGCCCCTACGAGGCGGCGACAGAAGCGGACGCGGTCGTGCTGGTCACCGAATGGGACGCGCTTCGGGCGCTCGACCTCGATCGGATGGCCGGAGCGATGCGAGGCCGTGCCTTCGTCGATCTGCGCAACATCTATCCGCCGGAGGAGGTCGAAGAAGCCGGCCTCTCATGGTATGGAATCGGCCGCGCGCCGCGAGATGGCGGGGCGCCCCAACCGGGAGGGTGACGATGATTCTTGCTGCGCTGGCCCTGCTTCAAGCGGCCGAGCCGGCCCAGGCGGCCCTTGCTCCGTCGCCGCCGCCGGAAGTGCTGATCACGGACGTTCGGCGGGCGGACGGGAGCCTGGCGGCGCGGGCGATGGTCTGGCAGGGGCGGACGGGGCTCGAAGTGCGCGTCCAGGCGCAGGGGCTCGCCGCCGGCCATTACGGAGTCCATTTTCATGCCGCGGGGCGTTGCGAAGGACCCGGCTTCGAGAGCGCCGGGCCGCACTGGAACCCGACCGGACGGCAGCACGGCTCGCTCAATCCGCAAGGCCATCATCTCGGCGATCTCGACAATCTCGACGTCGACGAGAGCGGCGGCGGGCGGCTCGAATTCACGATCCCCGGCGGCTCGGCCACCGGCGCCGCCGGCCTGCTCGACGCCGACGGAGCGGCGGTGGTGATCCATGCCGCGGCGGACGATTACCGCACCGATCCCAGCGGCAATAGCGGCGCCCGGATCGCCTGCGGGGTGCTTGCGGCGCGGCCCTAGAGTCGCTCTAGGCTGTGTCGACATTCAGTCTTCTAATCCCTCCCCCTGAGGGGGAGGGTAGGGTGGGGGTTTACGGCGTTTGCGGTTTTCCGCCGACACCGGAACCCCTCACCCCAACTCTCTCCCCATGGGAGAGGGAGCAGTAGCTCAGCGACTGTCTATACGACCTAGCCCCGCTCCCCCGCCTCTCTCGCCCGTTCGAAGCGGCTCGCCTCGAGCGCGCCGACATGGCCGGCGCCGATCCACAGGGCGGCGAGGGTGAAGGGCGGAACGACGTAGAGCCAGAAGATGCCGGCGCTGAGGCTTCCGGTCACGTCGGCCATCTTGCCGGCGAAATAGGGGCCGAGGGCCAGGCCGACCATGGTGGTGCCGAGGACATAGGTGGCGCCGGCGGTCGCGCGCATTCGCGGGAGGACCAGATCCTGAAGCGTGGCGACCGCGGCGCCGACCCACATCGAGCCGAAGAACTGGGCGATCGGGCTGCCGATGTAGAAGGCGGCGAGGTTCTGGGTGGTGAACATGACGTAGACCGCCGGGACCGGCAGGACGACGGCGGCCATGTTGACGAAGATCCGGCCGCGCGGATCGAAGCGGCGCCAGTAATCGGCGACGATCCCGCCCAGGATCACCCCGCTCGCGGCCGCGACCGCAGCGCTCCAGCCGAGGATCGCGGCGACCTCGTCCCTGGCGCTAAGGCCCGCGATGATCCGCGCCGGAGCCTCCGGGGAATCGTAGAAGGTCCGGATCGCGTAAGGCGGCGCCCAGAAGCTGATCGCGTAGGTCATGAACGAGATGCTGCCGAAGGCGATCGCGAGCATGATCACCACGCGCGTGCCCCAGATCAGGCGATAGGCGGCCGGATCGCGCGAGCGCAGCGACTGGACCCAGGAAAAGATCGCATAGACTCCGATCCCGTAGGCGATCCATTGCGGCCAGCTGCCGGTCAGCCAGATCAGTGCCGAAGCGCCGGCGATCGTCGCGGCGAGGGCGACCAGATTGGTGCCGAGCGCGCCGGGAGTCCTGGCGGCGGTGACGAGGGTCAGCGGCGGCAGGATGGCGGCGAGCTCGCGGCCGAACTCGCGCCAGGCGCTGGGGCGGACGACCGGTTCGGCGAGGCCCTCCGACGCGCCGCGCAATGGCTCGCGCAAGGTCAACACCCAGAGCGCGAGCAGGAGGCCGGGAAGGCCGACGGCGAGGAAGGCGGCCTGCCAGCCGACCAGGCCGAACGGGGCGTCGGCAGCGCTCGGCCAGGCGGCGTTCCAGCGGCTGCTGACGGCGCCGCCGATCGGCAGGCTGATCGCGCCGCCGAGATAGAGGCCGCTCGAATAGATGGAGAGGGCGGTGGCGCGCTTCTCCTTCGGAAAGCGATCCGAGATCATCGAGTAGGCGGCGGGCGAAGCGCTCGCCTCGCCGATGCCGACCCCGATGCGCGCCGCCGCGAGCATCGCGAAGCTGGTGGCGAAGCCGGACAATATGGTCATCGACGACCACAGGCCGAGGCCGATGGCGATCAGCCGGCCGCGATACCAGCTGTCGGCGAGCCGCCCGAGGGGGATTCCGAACAGGGCGTAGAAGACGGCGAAGGCGGTGCCGTAGAGGAAGCCGATCTGGGCGTCCTCGAGGTGGAGGTCGCGCTTGATGTCCTGGGCGAGGATCGAGATGATCTGCCGGTCGATGAAGTTGATGACGTAGACCAGCACCAGCACGAGCAAGGCGTACCAGGCGTAGGCGCCGATCCGCGGCTTCGCCGACCCTCGCTCGCTCGCCATGCGGCCTCCCCCGTCGATTGTGCTTCTTATGCCAACTGGCTAGCAGAGCAGGGCGCTTTGGCAACACGGCATGGATGCGATGACGACCCGGATATTGTTCGTCTGCCTCGGCAACATCTGCCGTTCCCCGCTCGCAGAGGCTGCGTTTCGCGCGGAGGCGCAGCGGCGCGAGCTCGATGTCGAGGCCGATTCCGCGGGCACCGGCGGCTGGCATGAAGGCGAGCCGCCGGACAGGCGGGCGATCGCGGCGGCGCGCAGGAACGGCGTCGACATCGCCGGCCTTCGGGCGCGCAAGGTGAAGCGCGAGGATTTCGACCGGTTCGATCATATCTTCGCGCTCGACGACGAGAATCTGGCCGACCTCGAGGCGATACGCCCGGCCGCGAGCCGGGCGCGGCTTGCCCTGCTGCTCGACCATGTTCCCGGGCGCGAGGGGGAGGCGGTGGCCGATCCCTATTATGGCGGGGACAGCCATTTCGATACGACCTGGAGCGACGTCAGCGAGGCGGCGCGCTGCCTGGCGCAGGCGCTGGCCGAGGAGAAAGCGGTATGAGCCTGAGGCTGCACTACCATCCGCTTTCGTCCTTCTGCTGGAAGGTTCTGATCGCGCTCTACGAGAACGACACGCCGTTCGAGCCCGTCCTGCTCGAAAATCTCGGCGATCCGGAGACGCGCGCCGCCCTGACTGCCTTGTGGCCGCTGGCGAAGATCCCGCTGCTCGAGGACGAGGCGCGCGGCGAGATCGTGCCCGAGACGACGATCATGATCGACTATCTCGACCGCCATTATCCGGGGCCGGTCCGGTTCGTTCCGGCCGACGCCGATGCCGCGCGCGAGACGAGGCTGTGGGATCGGGTGTTCGACCTGCACGTGCAAGCGCCGATGCAGAAGATCGTCGGCGACAGGCTGCGGCCCGAGGATCAGCGCGACCCGTTCGGCGTGGCCGAGGCGCGCCGGTCGCTGGCGATCGCGCTCGATATCGTCGAGAATGTCGCGGGGCGGCGGCAATGGGCGGCCGGCGACGAATTCGGCCTGGCGGACTGCGCGGCGCTGCCGGCGCTGTTCTACGCCGACAAGGTCACGCCGTTCGGAAAAGATCGTCCGAACGCGACGGCGCTGCTCGACCGGCTGAAGGCACGGCCGAGCGTGGCGCGGGTGCTCGCCGAGGCCGAGCCCTATTTCCAATATTTCCCGGAAGGATGAGCGCCTTTTCGGAGCGCGTCGCCGAACTGACCGGCGCCGGCGAAGAGGCGATGGAGCGGCTGGCCGGGGGCGACGTCAGCGGCACGCTGCGAGTCACCCGGCCGGAGGGCGGGACGGTGGTGGCGAAAGGCGGAATGACCGCGGTCGAGGCGATGATGCTGCGAAGGCTCGCGGAGGCGGGCGTGCCGGTGCCGCCGATCGAGGGGGAATATGACGGCGTGCTGCTGCTCGGCTTTGTCGAGAATGACGAATTGTTCAGCCCGCGGGCCTGGGCCGATTTGGGCGCGGTGCTGCGCCGGCTGCACGGCCATTCCGGCGAGGATTATGGCTGGCCCGTGGATTTCGCGGCGGGCTCGGTCCTCATCTCCAACCGTCCCTCGAGCGACTGGGGCCAGTTCTGGGCCGACGAGCGCCTGCTCGCGCCCGCCGCGCTCCTCGACCGGCCGTGGCGCGAGCGGGTCGCCGCTGCGGCGGAGATCGCCCGGGCGACGCTTCCGGCCTTGCCCGAGCCGATCCTGCTTCACGGCGACATGTGGCGCGGGAACGTGCTCGTCGCTGACGGGGAGGTGAGGGCGCTGATCGATCCGATCTGCTATTTCGGCCATGCCGAAGCGGACCTGGCGATGCTGTCGCTGTTCGATGCGCCGCCGGAGGAATTTTGGGACGCTTACGGGCCGCTGGAGACGGGGGCCGACATTCGGCGACCGATCTACGAGCTGTTCCACGCGATCGTCCACATGCGGCTCTACGGACCGCGCTACGGGCCGCTGCTCGACCGGCTGCTGACGCAGATCGGGGCCTAGCCGAGCGGGTAGCGCTCGACGATCGAATAGACCGCGCCTTCGGGCGTCAGCGTGCTTTCGAACAGGGCGAAGTCGGCGACCTCGAAGGGCGGGCTGGCAAGGCCTCCCGATCGTTCGAGCAAATTGCCGACATGGCCCGAACCGCGCTTGAGGCGAGCGAGCGTGATGTGGGGAAGATAGGCGCGCTCATCGGGCGGGACGCCGACCCGGGCGAGCGCGGCATCGACCTTCTTGTGCAGGGTTTTGAGCGGCTCGTGCGGCGCGACGCCGGCCCAGACCGTCTCTGCCTGGCCGCGCCGCTCGAACGCGCCGATGCCCGCGAGCGCGATCGGGAAGGGCGCGTGGTGGATCGTGCCGAGCGCGGCGTGAACGTCGTCCGCGCGGTGCCGGTCAACCTCGCCGATGAAGCGCAAGGTGAGATGGAGCTGGTCCTCGCTCTGCCAGCGAGCGCCACTGATGCCGCCCATCGCGGCGAGGAGCAGCGCGCGGATCGCCGCGGGCGGGCGGATGGCGACGAAGAGGCGGTGCATGGGATCCCCATATCGTCATTCCCGCGGAAGCGGGAATCCAGCCCGCTTGCCCTTCGGACGGGAAGGAAGCCGGACCCCCGCCTTCGCGGGGGCGGCGCGCCCGCGCTCGCCGGTTTTCCTTGAATTGGGGCCCAATTCCCACGATATTCACGAGGCACGGCATTTCGCCGTCGATGGAGGAAGTTTCACATGGCAAATTGGTCTGATCCGCGGATCGGGGCGAGCCAACCGGGGACGACGACGACCGTCGGCCAAGACGTCGCGTTCGACGCCGGCCTTCGCTCGCACATGCTGTCGGTCTACAATTACATGACCTCGGGCGTGCTTCTGACAGGCATCGTCGCATTGCTGTTCGCGCAGGGCGGCGAGAATTCGCTGGCCTTCCGCCTGTTCGTGGGCGGCGGGCCGCTGGTCGTCTGGGCCGCGATCCTGGCGCCGCTGGGCGTCGTTATGTGGCTGAACTTCGGCATCAACCGGATTTCGACCGGCACGGCTCGGATCCTGTTCTGGGTCTATGCGGGCCTGCTCGGAGTCTCGCTCTCGACGATCTTCTTCGTCTACACGGCGGGATCGATCGCCACCGCCTTTTTCGCCACGGCGGCGGGCTTCGCCAGCCTCAGCCTGTGGGGCTACACGACGAAGCGCGACCTTTCCGGCATGGGCACGTTCCTGATCATGGGACTGTTCGGCCTGATCGTGGCGATGCTGATCAACGTCTTCATGCAGAGCCCGGCGATGGACCTGGCGATCAGCGCCATCGGCGTGCTGATCTTCGCCGGCCTCACCGCCTACGACACGCAGAAGATCAAGAGCCTCTACTTCGCCGTCGCCGGGACGGATTTCCACGGCAAGGCGGTGGTGATGGGCGCGCTGACGCTCTATCTCGACTTCATCAACCTGTTCCTGTTCCTGCTGCGCTTCATGGGCAACCGGAACTAGGCTTCGAACAGGTTTCGAGTGGATCGGGGCCCGGCGGCGACGCCGAGCCCTTTTCCTATCCGCGCAGGTGGCGGCGGAAGAAGGCGAGGGTCTCGGCCCAGGCGACCTCGGCCGCCTCGCGGTTGTAGCGCGCCGCCGAGGTATCGTTGTGGAAGGCGTGATCGACGCCGGGGAATTCATGGACGGTGACGTCCTTGCCAGCCGCCCGCAGCGCCTCGGCCCAGGGATGGGCGGTTCCGTTCACGCGGGCGTCGAGGCCGGCGAGGACGATCAGCATCGCCGCCTGGACCCGCGCCGCCTCCGCCGGGTCGGGCGCGGGGCCGTAGAAGGGGACCGCCGCTTTCAGCGCCGCGCCGGCGCCGACCGCGAGCCGGTCGACCATCCCGCCGCCCCAGCAGAAGCCGACCGCGCCGATCCGGCGCGACCCTCCCGCCGGCGAGGCGAGCCGCTGGATCGTCGCGACCCCGTCGGCGACCGTCTCGGCCATGTCGAGCTGCCCGATCATCGTTCGGGCCTGGTCCTGGTCGGCCGGCGTGCCGCCCGGAACGCTGAGGAAATCGGGCGCGAGCGCGGAGAAGCCGGCCACCGCGAGCCGGCGGGCGACGTCGCGAATATGATCGTTGAGGCCGCGATTTTCGTGGACGACGACGATCAGGGGAAGGTTGTCCGCGGCGCCCGCGGGCGCTGCGTTGTACCCGCGATAGCGGCGGCCCGGCCGCGGCTCCCATTCGATCGTACCGGTGCGGATTCGCCGATCGTCGGGCGCGATTTGCGGCGCCGCGGCGGCCTGGCAGGCGATGCTTCCGAGCAAGGCGCCCGCGGCCGCCGCGCCGCCGGCGATTCGGGTCAGCTCGGCCATGAAGGCGCGTCGGTCCATGCCTTCGTGGGTGAAGCGATCGTAAAGCGCGATCGCCGCGCGCCGGATCGGGTCGCTCATGCCGGCTGCGCTTCCTGCGCCTTCAGCTCGGCCATGAGGCCATCGTCGATCTCGTTCGCGCGGATCGCGGCCGGACGCGCGGCGAGGCGGGCGAAATACTCCTCGAAGGCGGGGCGCTTCGGCACGGTGCCGAACTGCAGGCCCCAGCCGATCGACGAGCCGACATAGACGTCGGCGGCGGTGAATGTGTCGCCGCAGAGATAAAGCGAGCCGGACACCGCCCGTTCGAGCGCGTCGATCGTCGCTTCGTAGGTTCCGTAGCCGACCATGCGACTCTGCTCCTCGGTGGCGAGAAGGCCGAGCGCCTTGCCGGTCACCGCCTGCTCGAACGGTCCGGCGGCGAAGAACAGCCAGCGGAAATAGGGCGCGCGGCGCGCGTCGCCGACAGGCGGCGCCAGGCTCCTGGCCGGAAAGGCATCGGCGAGATAGGCGCAGATCGCGCCGCATTCGGTGACCACCGAATCGCCGTGGCGAATCGCCGGAACCTTTCCCATCGGGTTGACCGCGAGATATTCGGGCGCCTTCATCGACGCCCCATAGCCGAGCACGACCGTCTCATAGGGCTCGCCGAGCTCTTCGAGCATCCAGCGCGCGATCCGGCCGCGCGACATCGGGTTGGTGTAGAAGGTGAGATCGGTCATCGAGCGGCCTCCCGTGTGAGCGACCGGGGGCTTATACCGCCGCCCACGGCAAAGCGGGAGTCCGCCGGCGCGGCGCAGTTTCGGACCCGTGGCGGCTCGCTTGCGCCGAATGGACCGCGCGCCGCGACAAACGCCCCAAATTTCCTTTGCAAGTATAGGATTGCGGGGCCTCCAGGCCCACGCCCGGCTTTCCAAGTGAAGAAGTCTTTGCTAGTATGAGAGGATGGGTATTTACGAGCGGGCGCTCGCCTCCCTTCAGGACCATGGACTGATTGGAGCCGAGGACGGCATTCTGGTTTCTTGCGGTGGCGATACGGATGCGCGCGCGCTTCAGCATGGCGGTTTTCGAGACGTTCTCATCACCAATCTCGACGTCCGCAAGTCTGCGGGAATCGGCCCCTATTCTTGGCAGCGCTGCGATGCCGAGGATCTGCCCTTCGCCGACGACAGCTTCGACTGGGGAATCGTCAATGCAGGCCTCCATCATTGCCGGTCGCCGCACCGCGGCCTGCTGGAACTGATGCGCGTGTCGCGGCGCGGCGTCCTCGCCCTCGAGGCCCGGGACAATCTGCTCATCCGCCTTGCCGTGCGGATGGGGCTGACGCCGGCGTACGAACTCGAATGCGTCGCGATGGGGGTAGGCGGACTGCGTAACGGCCCGCTGCCCAATTTCGTCTATCGCTGGACCGAACGGGAGGTGAAAAAGACGATCGAGAGCGCCGAGCCGGGAGTCGCCCACGATTTGCGCTTCTATTACGGCCTCGTGCTTCCGACCGAGCGGATGACGATGAGCAGCCCGGTCAAGCGACTGGCGTTGCGCGTCGGGGGAGTGTTCGCCCGAGCGCTCTTTCGTCTGCTGCCCCGACAGGGCAACCAGTTCGCCTTCGCCATTATCAAGACCGGCCGGACGAAGCCCTGGATCAAGGCGGGCGAGCTCAACCCCGATTACCGGCTGGGCTTCGATCCGGCCCGCTACGTCCCGGAGCGGCCCGACCAAGGCCTCGCGGACAGGGCGTAGAATCTGCTCGATCGAGATTGGGTCCGTCCCAAGCCAGGCGGGAACGGATCCCGGGCAGCTCGAAATCCCAGTCCGCGCCGTAGGTCAGGCGAACGCCTCTAGGCCTGCTCTTCCGGCTGGTCGGCTCCGGTGGTCTTTCCGGCCGGCTTCTTCTTCCGCTTCTTCGAGGGTTTGGGCGGCGCGGGGATGATCTCGAAGGTCGGCGCATTGTCCTTGATTCGGACCTTGACCTCGCCGCCGTGGACGAGCTTGCCGAACAGCAGCTCCTCTGCCAGCGGCTGCTTGATCTTGTCCTGAACCAGGCGGCCCATCGGCCGGGCACCGTAGAGCCGGTCGTAGCCGCGCGCGGTGAGCCAGGCCCGCGCCTCGTCGTCGAGCTCGATGTGGACGTTGCGGTCCGCGAGTTGGAGCTCGAGCTGGAGGATGAACTTGTCGACGACGCGGGCGACGACCTCGGTGGGGAGGTAGGCGAAGGGCACGATCGCATCGAGCCGGTTGCGGAACTCGGGCGTGAACATCCGCTTGACCGCCTCGTCCTGCGCGTCCTCCCTGCTGACGTTGCCGAAGCCGATCCCCTCGCTCGCCATGTCTGCGGCGCCGGCATTGGTGGTCATGATCAGGATCACATTGCGGAAATCGACCGTCTTGCCGTGATGGTCGGTGAGCCGGCCGTTGTCCATGATCTGAAGGAGGATGTTGAACAGATCCGGATGCGCCTTCTCGATCTCGTCGAGCAGGAGCACGCTGTGCGGATGCTGGTCGACGGCGTCGGTCAAGAGGCCGCCCTGATCGTAGCCGACATAGCCCGGAGGCGCGCCGATCAGGCGGGAGACCGAGTGACGCTCCATATATTCGCTCATGTCGAAGCGCTGCAGCGGGATGCCCATGATCGAGGCGAGCTGGCGCGCGACCTCGGTCTTGCCGACGCCGGTGGGGCCGGAGAAGAGGTAGGAGCCGATCGGCTTTTCGGGATCGCGAAGGCCGGCGCGGGCCAGCTTGATCGCCGAGGAGAGCCGGTCGATCGCCTCGTCCTGGCCGAAGACGACGCGCTTCAAATCCTTCTCGAGATGCTCGAGCGCCTTCTTGTCGTCGGAGGAGACGCTCTTGGCCGGGATCCGGGCGATGGTCGAGATGACCGCCTCGATCTCCTTGACGGTGATCGTCTTCTTGCGCTTCGAGGGCACGACCAGCATCTGCATCGCGCCGACCTCGTCGATCACGTCGATCGCCTTGTCGGGCAGCTTGCGGTCAGAGATATAGCGCGCGGAGAGCTCGACCGCGGCCTTGATCGCGTCGGGCGTGTATTTGACCGCGTGATGCTCCTCGAACGCGCTTCGCAGGCCGGCGAGGATCTTGATCGTGTCCTCGACCGTCGGCTCGTTGACGTCGATCTTCTGGAACCGACGGAGCAGCGCCCGGTCCTTCTCGAAATGGTTGCGGAACTCCTTGTAGGTCGTCGAGCCGATGCAGCGGATCGCGCCGTTGGAGAGCGCCGGCTTGAGCAGGTTCGAAGCGTCCATGGCGCCGCCCGAAGTCGCGCCGGCACCGATCACCGTGTGGATCTCGTCGATGAAAAGGATCGCGTCGGGGAGCTTCTCGAGCTCCGAGACGACGGCCTTCAACCGCTCCTCGAAATCGCCGCGATAGCGCGTGCCCGCGAGGAGCGAGCCCATGTCGAGCGAATAGATCACGGCCGGCCGAAGCACGTCGGGAACGTCGCCCTCGACGATCTTGCGCGCCAGGCCCTCGGCGATGGCCGTCTTCCCGACGCCCGGATCGCCGACGTAGAGCGGGTTGTTCTTGGAGCGGCGGCAGAGGATCTGGATCGTTCGGTCGACCTCGGGACCGCGGCCGATCAGGGGATCGACGCGGCCTTCGGCGGCCTTCTCGTTGAGGTTCACGGTGAACTGCTTGAGCGCGGATTCGGGCTTCTTCTTGCCGTCGTCCTGCTTGATCTCCTCGGTCTGCTTGCTCTCGGCGGGGGCCGCGACCGCGTCGCCCTTACCGACGCCGTGGCTGATATAGGTGACGGCATCGAGCCGGCTCATGTCCTGCTGCTGCAGGAAATAGACCGCGTAGCTCTCGCGCTCGGAGAAGAGGGCGACGAGCACGTTGGCGCCGGTGACCTCGTCGCGCCCGGAGGACTGGACGTGCAGGATGGCGCGCTGCACCACGCGCTGGAAACCGCTCGTCGGCGACGGCTCGGTCTCCGCGGAGACCTTGAGCGAATCAAGCTCGGTGTCGAGATAGTGCCGCACCGCGTCGCGAAGCTCGCCGGTATTGACGCCGCAGGCCTCCATCACGCGGCCGGCGTGGACGTCCTCGATCAAAGCGAGAAGAAGATGCTCGAGCGTCGCATATTCGTGGCGGCGCCCACCCGCCTCGGCCAAGGCGTTGTGGAGGGTCTGTTCGAGCTCACGGGCGAAAGAAGGCATGCGTTACTCCTTCGGGCCCGACGAGCGATTCACCGGCGCCCTAGACCCCCAATGTCGGCTCTCCGCGCCTCCACATCAAGCGGCACGGCGAAATCGCTTGGGGAAAACCTCATTTCCTGAATAGATCGTCGGCGCTTGCGCGGAAGTTAACCGAGGCATGAAGCTTGGCCTTCACCCGCTCGATCTCCGCCTCCAGCACCTTTATCCGCGCGTCGAGCTCCTCGACCGACAGCGGATCGAGATCCTGCTTCGTCAGGAGCTTCAGCGGATCGTCCGGCTTGTCCGGAAAGAGCTCGTCGAGATCCATTGGCAGAGCGTTGACCGAAGCGGCGGCCAAGTCAATAAACGCGCATCTCGGAGCGGGGGAATCGTGGCTGAACTTCCCAGGGAAATGAAGGCGATCGATCCGGCAGGGGCGGGCGGCCCGGAGGTGCTCGAAATCGTCGCTCGGCCGGTGCCGCGCCCCGCAACGGGCGAGGTGCTCATCAAAGTCGCCGCCGCCGGAGTCAATCGCCCGGACGTGCTCCAGCGGCGCGGCCTCTATCCGCCGCCCCCGGGAGCGCCCTCGATTCCGGGCCTGGAGGTGGCGGGGGAGATCGTGGAGGCCGGCGACGGCGTCGGCGCCGAACTGGTCGGCCAGCAGGTCTGCGCGCTCGTTTCCGGCGGCGGCTATGCCGAATATGCGGTGGCGCCCGCCGGCCAGTGCCTGCCGGTTCCGCCGTCGCTGAGGATGATCGAAGCCGCGGCCATGCCCGAGACGCTGTTCACCGTGTGGACCAATTTGTTCGAGCGGGCTTATGCAGCCGAGGGCGAGACCGCGCTGGTCCACGGGGGAACGAGCGGGATCGGGACCATGGCGATCGGCCTTGCCGATCTGTTCGGCCTGAGGATCATCGTCACCTGCGGAAGCGACGAAAAGTGCCGCCGGGCCGAGGCGCTCGGCGCGGCCCACGCCATCAATTACCGGACCCAGGATTTCGTAGCCGAGGTGGCGCGGCTCACCGGGGGCGCGGGCGTCCATATCGTGCTGGACATGGTCGGCGGCGATTATCTGGGGCGCAACCTCGATTGCCTGGCGGAGGAGGGGCGCCACGTCTCGATCGCGGTGCAGGGCGGCGCGACCGGCGAGGTCAACATCGCGAAGGTGATGCAGCGGCGGCTAACTCTGACCGGCTCGACGCTGAGGCCGCGCTCGGCCCAGTTCAAATGCCTCGTCGCGGACGAGCTTTCGCGCGCCGTCTGGCCGCATGTCGAGGCAGGCAAATTGAAGCCGGTCGTCGATGCCACCTTCCCGCTGGCGGACGCCGCGAAGGCGCACATGCTGATGGAATCGGGCGAGCATGTCGGCAAGATCGTGCTGGAGATCGGGTGAGCGAGCCGCTGATCCTCCATGAATATCCGCCGTCCGGAAATTGCTACAAGATCCGGCTGACGGCGGCCCTGCTCGGGCTTCCGATCGAGCGGCGCTTCTACGACATCATGAAGGGCGAGACGCGCACGCCGCAATTCCTCACCGAGGTGAATCCCAACGGGCGGATTCCGGTGCTTCAGATCGGGAAGCGCTTCCTGCCGGAAAGCAATGCCGCCTGTTTCTACCTGGCCGAGGGTTCCGCCCTGGTCCCGGCCGATCCATTCGACCGCGCGGACATGCTGCGCTGGATGTTCTGGGAGCAGTATAATCACGAGCCCAACGTCGCGACTTTGCGCTTCTGGCACGGCTGGGTGGGCGAGGAGAATTGGAGCGATTTGCAGCGCGCCCAGGAGCCGGCCAAGCGCGCGGCGGGCGAGGCGGCGCTGGCGCTGATGGACGCGCATCTCGCCGGCCGCCCCTGGTTCGTCGGCGACTCGGTCACGCTCGCCGACGTCGCGCTCTACGCCTACACGCACGTCGCCGAGGGAGGCGGCTACCGCCTTGCCGACTATCCGAACGTCTGCGCGTGGATCGAGCACGTGGCGGCGCTACCCGGCTACGCGCCGATGGACTTTACTCGTCATTCTCGCTGATTTCGTGGGCGAGGATGGCGGTGCCTATGGCGACCGCGACGACGATCGTGCCGACTCCGATCCCGATCCAGCCCAGGGTGGAGACGCCGGCGCGGCGGCCGCCCGGGGCCTGGCTCGCCGGCGCGACGCCAAGCCGATCGATGCGGGTTCCGGCGAGACGAAGCGCCACCGGCTCGCGATCGCGCAGGCCCAGCTCGATTCCCTCCGCGATGCCGCGGCGCGATCGTCCGTCCATGGTCGTGCTGAGCACGGCCGGAGCGACCGCCAAGCCGGCCTGCACGCCCCTTCGTCCGCGATCCCCGCCCAATGGAAGGCGAAGCCGGACGCCGGCGAAGGCGCCGGCCTGCACGTCGCGCGCCTCGGCGAAATCGGCGGCGACGGCCGGCTGCGCGGCGGACAGGAGCAGGGCAGGCACAAGGCCGGCGGCAATCGATCTTTTCATGAAATTGTTCCCCCTTTTCAAAGGGGAACGTGAAATGGAATTGTGGCGCTTTGCGGGCAATCAGCCGCCGCGAAGCGCAAATCTCTGCAATTTTCCGGTCGCCGTCTTCGGCAGCGCGTCGACGAATTCCAGCTCGCGAGGATATTTGTAGGGGGCGATGGACGCCTTCACATGATCCTGGAGGATTGTGGCGGTCCGCGCGTCCGGCGCGTAGCCGGGGGCGAGGACGACGAAGGCCTTCACCTTCTGCCCGCGCTCGGGGCAGGGCGTGCCGATCACCGCGCATTCCTGAACCGCGGCATGGGCGTAGAGCGCGTTTTCAACCTCGGGCGCGGCGATGTTGTAGCCCGAGGAGACGATCATGTCGTCGGATCGGGCGACGTACCAGAAATAGCCGTCCTCATCCTTGCGGTAGGTGTCGCCGGTGACGTTCCAGCCGCCCTGGACGTAGGCGGACTGGCGCGGGTCGTCGAGATAGCGGCAGCCGGTCGGCCCCTTGACGGCGAGACGGCCGGTGCCGGTCTCCATGGGGGCGCCGGCCTCGTCGAGGACGGCGGCGACATAGCCGGGCACCGCCTTGCCGGTCGAGCCGGGGCGGATGTCCTGCCCCGAGGCCGAGATGAAGATGTGCATCATCTCGGTCGCGCCGATCCCGTCGACGATGCCGATTCCGGTCGCCTCCTTCCAGGCCTGCCAGGTCGAGGCCGGCAGGTGCTCGCCGGCGGAAACGCAGGTGCGAAGCGAGGCGATGTCGTGGACCGCGAGCATGGGCAGCATTGCCTTGTAGGCGGTGGGCGCGGTGGCCAGCGTGGTCACCTTGTGCCGCGCGACCGCTTCGAGCAGCGCCTTGGGGCCGGGCGTCTCGATCGTCACCGCGGTGCCGCCGAAGCGCCAGGGGAAAATCAGAAGCACGCCGAGGCCGAAGGTGAAGGCGACCGGCGCCGAGCAGGCCCAGCGATCGCCGGGCTTCGGCTTCAGGACGTGGCGGGCGAAGCTGTCGGCCGGGGCGAGGATGTCGCGGTGGTAGTGGACGCAGCCCTTGGGGCTTCCGGTGGTGCCGGAGGTGAAGGCGATCAGCGCCACGTCGTCGCGGCCGGTCTCGACCGGGATGAAGTCGGGCGCCGCTTCGAGCGCCTCGAAGCCATTGTCGCCATCGTAGGCGATCACCGATCCGACTCCGCCGGCCGCATCGAAATCGTCGCGGAAGCGGGCGTCGACGATGGCGTGGGTGACCCGAGCCCGCTCGAGTATGGTGGCGATCTCGCCTGGGCGAAGCATCGGCATGGTGGCGACGACGATTCCGCCGGCCTTGAGAACGCCGAGCCAGGAGGCGAACAGCATCGCGTTGTTCGGCCCGCGCAGGAAAACGCGGTTGCCGGGGACGAGGCCTTCCTTCTCCACGAGACGGCGCGCGATCCGATTCGAGAGGTCGCGCATCTCGCCGTAGGTCCAGCTGCCGGCATCATTGAGAATCGCGAGCGCATCCGGATCCTGGTGGTCGATCAGCTCGACGGCGGCGTTCAGCCGCTCGGGATATTGGAGCTCGGGCAGGGTGAAGAGAAATTCGGGCTGCGCCTCGGGCGGGGGGAGGCGGTCCTTGACGAAGGTATCGGTCATTCCGGGACGACCGCGAGGGTCTCGATCTCGATCTTCGCCTTCGGCTCGACGAGCGCGGTGACTCCGACGACGGCCATGGCGGGGAAATGTTTGCCGATGATTTCGCGCCACGCTGCGCCGATCTCCGCGAGGCTGTTCCGGTAGGCAGCGATGTCGGTGACGTACCAGGTCATCCGCACGATATGCTCCGGGCCGGCATGGTCCTCGGCGAGGATGGCGAGCGTGTTGAGCAAGATCTGGCGGAACTGGCCCGCGATATCCGCGGTCTCGAAACCCTCCTCTGCGTTCCAGCCGACGACTCCGGCGGTGACGATCATGCGTCCGCTGGCGCTGATGCCGTTCGCATAGCCTTTGGGACGCGGCCAGCCGGGTGGGAGCAGCGCTTTCACCTGGCGAACTCCGCGAGATGAGCGCGGGCGATGACCACCTTCTGCACCTCCGATGCCCCCTCGTAAATCCTGAGCGCCCGGATCTCGCGGTAGAGGCTTTCGACGGGAACGCCCACGGTCACGCCGAGGCCGCCGAAAATCTGCACCGCCTTGTCGATCACCGCCTGGGCGCGGTCGGTGGCGTGGAGCTTGGCAAGCGCCGCCTCGTGGCTGTTGCGCCGGCCTTGAACGTCGCGGACCCAGGCGGCGCGGTAGACGAGCAGGGCCGAGGCATCGATGTCGAGCACCATCTCCGCGAGCATCGACTGGACGATCGCGTTGTCGGCAAGCGTGGCGCCGCCGGACTTGCGGGTGAGGGCGCGCGCCGTGGCCTCGTCGAGCGCGCGGCGGGCGAAGCCCAAGGCGGCGGCGCCTACGGTGGTGCGAAAGACGTCGAGCGTGGCCATCGCCTGCATGAAGCCGCGGCCGCGCTCGCCGAGCAAGGCTTCGGCGGGAAGCGCAATCCGGTCGAACTTGAGCGTGGCGAGCGGGTGGGGCGCGATCACCTGGATGCGCTCGCTCGCGTCGAGGCCGGTCGTCCCTGAGTCGAGGATGAAGGCCGAGACGCCTTTGGCGCCGGGGGCTTCGCCGGTGCGGGCGAAGACGACGTAGAAATCGGCGACGCCGCCGTTCGAGATGTAGGTCTTGGCGCCGCCCAGAATATAGCCTCCGCCGTCCTCGCGCGCCTCGGTTTCGAGATTGGCGACGTCCGAGCCGGATGAGGGCTCGCTCAGCGCGAAGGCGGCGATCTTGTCGCCCGAAGCGACGGCGGGAAGATAAGATCGTTTCTGAGCTTCGGAGCCGAACAAGCTGATCGCGCCCGATCCGAGCCCCTGCATCGCGAAGGCGAAATCGGCGAGGCCATCGTGCCGGGCGAGCGTCTCGCGGATCAAGGCGAACGAGCGGACGTCGAGCGTTTCGTGAACGCCGCCATAGGCCGCGGGCACGCAGTAGCGGAGCCAGCCGCCGTCGCCCAGCTTGCGGACCAAAGCACGGCATTCGGCATCGACGTCCGTGCCGTGCGGCTCTCTAAGAGCCTTTTCGCACCAGTTCTCGAGCTTCGCCGCCAACTCTCTGTGAGAATTGTCGAAGAATGGCCAATCGAGGAAGCTGCGGTCAGTCATCAGTCGCCCTCGAACACCGGCGTCCGCTTGGCGGCGAAGGCTTCGAAGGCGCGGCGGAAATCGTTGGTGCCCATACAGATCGCCTGGGCCTGCGCCTCCATCTCGATCGCCGTGTCGAGGCTGACCGCCCATTCGGTGTTGAGCTGGTTCTTGGTCATGCCGTGGGCGAATGTGGGGCCGCTCGCGAGGCTGCGGGCCAGCGCCTGCGCCTCATCGAGCAAGCTTTCGGCCGGGACCAGGCGATTGTGGAAGCCCCAGCGTTCGCCTTCCTCGGCGCTCATCATTCGGCCGGTGAAGAGCAGTTCCGAGGCGCGGCCCTGGCCGATGATCCGCGGCAATATGGCGCAGGCGCCCATGTCGCAGCCGGCGAGGCCGACGCGGGTGAAGAGGAAGCCCGTCTTCGCCTCCGGAGTCGCGATTCGCATGTCGGACGCCATTGCGACGATCGCGCCGGCGCCGGCGCAGACGCCGTCGATCGCCGCGACGATCGGTTGCGGGCAGCCGCGCATCGCCCTGACCAAGTCGCCGGTCATCCGCGTGAAATCGAGCAAGGCGGGCATCGCCATCCCCGTCAGCGGGCCGATGATCTCGTGAACGTCGCCGCCCGAGCTGAAATTGCCGCCGGCGCCGGCGACGACGACCGCTTTCACGTCCCTGGCGTAGACCAGATCGCGGAAGAGGTCGCGAAGCTCGGCGTAGGACTCGAACGTCAGCGGATTCTTCCGCTCGGGCCGGTTCAGCGTCACGGTGGCGACGCCGCCCTGGTAGGACCAGGCGAAATGGGCCGGCCGGTAGGTCTCAGGGTTCAAGCTGCTGTCCTTTCGCGATCGACTGCTTGAGCTCGCCCAGCGCGTGATAAAGCTTTTCCCGCGCCTCGCCATCCATGCCCCCGACCAGCCGCTCGATCCAGTCGTGATGCGCAGCGGCGAGGCCGGCGAACTCGGCCCGGCCCCTGGCGGTCAGGCGCACAATCGACGCGCGCTTGTCGGCGGGCGAGGGGGCGATGCGCACCAGGCAGTCGCGGGCGAGCTTCTGGACGAGCTGGGTGACATTGCCGTTGGAGACGAGCAGCGCGCGCGAGAGGGCGCCCATGGTCATCCCCGCTCGTTCGCGATCGAGCGCGGCGAGGACGTCGAATCGGGCGAGAGTGGCGCCGCGCCCGGCGAAGCGGCGCTGGACGTCCTTCTCGATCGCCATCGTGCAGGAGAGCAGTCTGAGCCAGACCCGGACGCTCGACCGGTCGGCGAGCGCGCCGTCATGCTTCTCGCGAATGGCGAGGGCGCCGGTCATGCGATCTCGACCGCCTCGCCGTTGCGGTCGGAGAGGATCAGAGCGAGGGTGAGCGAAGCGATCTCCGCCGGCGCGATCAGGCGGCCCGAGCGGTTGAGTCCGGCGAGCTCGGCGCGCGCCTCGCCCTCGCTGCGGCCGGTCTTTGCCGTGATGTTGGCGACGGAGCGGACGGTCATTTCGGTATCGACGAAGCCGGGACAGACCGCGTTCACGCGAAGGTTCGTCCTCGCATATTCGGCGGCGAGCGCGCGGGTCAGGCCTACGGCGCCGTGCTTGGCGGCGATATAGGGCGAGGCATAGGCGAAGCCCTGGAGCCCGGCCATCGAGGCGATGGTGACGATCCGTCCGGCCTCCGCTTCGAGGAGATCGGCGAGCGCCGCCTGGCAGCAGCGGAACATGCCGTCCAGATTGACAGCCAGCATGTCCCGCCAGAGCCGCTCGGTGACCTTGGCGAAGGGCACGCCCTCAGAGATGCCGGCATTGTTGACGAGGATCGAGATCGGGCCGTGGCGTTTGCGGGCGGCGGCGAAGGCGGAGTCGATCTGGGCGCGGTCGGTCACATCGGCCGGTGCCACGAAGATGCTCCCCGGCGCAGGCCGGGGTCCAGGCGCCGTTGAAGACGGCGGCGCTGCCGCCGCCTGGGCCCCGGCCTGCGCCGGGAAACAGCGACGCGCCGCCTCATCCAGTTTCTCGCGTCGCCGACCGACCAGAGTGAGGCTCGCTCCTTCCGCCGCCAGCGCCTCGGCGATAGCCGCGCCGATGCCGGTGCCGCCGCCGGTGACGATCGCGTGGCGACCCTGGAGCCTCATGCCTTGAGCTCCGCTTCGCGCTGCAGATTGCGGGCGAGCTGGGCCATTCCGCCGAGATAGGGCGGGGGCACGGCGACGCGGCGGTAATCCTGCTGCGCGGCGGCGCGCAGAGTCCAGCTCGGGTCGATCAGGTGGGGACGGGCGAGCGCGACGAGATCGGCGCGGCCGGCGGCAAGGATCGAGTTGACGTGATCGGGCTCGTAGATGTTGCCGACCGCCATGGTCGTGACCCGGCCCTCGTTGCGGACCTGGTCGGCGAAGGGAGTCTGGAACATTCGGCCGTAGACCGGCTGGCAATCGGCCCAGGTCTGGCCGGCCGACACGTCGATCAAATCGGCGCCCGCCGCCCAGAAGGCGCGGCCGATCTCCACCGCGTCGTCCGGTGTCACCCCAAGATCGCCCATCCAGTCGGTGGCCGAGATGCGGACCGACATCGGGCGCTCGGCGGGCCACGCGGCGCGCATGGCGCGGAAGACTTCGAGGGGAAAGCGCAGCCGGTTTTCGAGGCTTCCGCCATAGTCGTCGGTCCGCTTGTTGGTCAGCGGAGTGATGAAGCTGGAGAGCAGATAGCCGTGCGCGGCGTGGAGCTCGATCATGTCGAAGCCCGCCTCGATGCCCATCCGCACCGAGGCGACGAACCGGGCGACGACTTCGTCCATGTCGGCGCGGGTCATCGGGCGGGGGACCTGGTTGTCGGCGCTCCAGGGCACGTCCGAGGCGGCCATAACCGGCCAGTTGTCGGCGTCGAGCGGAACGTCATAGCCCTCCCAGCCGACCTTGGTGCTTCCCTTCGGCCCCGAATGGCCGAGCTGGAGGCAGAATTTGGCGCTGCTGTTGGCGTGGACGAAATCGACGATCCGCCGCCAGGCTTCGATATGCTCCGGCGCGTAGAGGCCCGTGCAACCCGGCGTGATTCGGCCCTCCGGCGAGACGCAAGTCATCTCGGTGTAGATCAAGCCTGCGCCGCCCTGGGCGCGGGCGCCGTAATGGACGAGGTGGAAATCATTCGGGCAACCGTCCTCGGCCGAATACATCGCCATCGGCGAGACGACGACTCGGTTGGCGACTTCCATTTCGCGCAGCTTGAACGGAGCGAACATCGGCGGGGCCGGCTCGTTGACGGCGCGGCCGCGCGCCTGCGACTGGAACCAGCATTCGACGCCTTCGAGCCAAGCCCTGTCCCGCAGGCGGAGATTTTCGTGGCTGACGCGCTGCGAGCGGGTGAGCAGCGAGTAGGCGAACTGGATCGGCTCGAAATCCAGATAGCGGTGGAGCGTCTCGAACCATTCGGTGGAGTTGCGCGCCGAATTCTGGAGCTTCAGCACTTCGAGGTTCCGCTCGGCCTGGTATTCGGCGAGCGCCGCCCGGCGCGTCAGGCCCGGACGGTTCAGCACCTCGGCCAGCTTGATCGCGTCCTCGAGCGCGAGCTTGGTTCCCGAGCCGATCGAGAAATGGGCGGTATGGGCGGCATCGCCGAGGAGGATCAGGTTTTCGTAGGCCCAGGTGTCGCACTTGATTCGGCGAAAGTTGAGCCATGCCTGGGGGCCGGGGAGGTGGCTCGCGTTGGACATCAGCTCGTGGCCGCCGAGATATTTGGCGAAAATCCGCTGGCACAAAGCGATCGCTTCCGGCTGCTCCATCCGGTCGAGGCCGAGGCCGGCCCAGGTCTTTGGGTCCATCTCGACGATGAAGGTCGAAAGATCGTCGTCGAAGCGGTAGGCATGGGCCCAGACCCAGCCCGCTTCGGTCTTTTCGAAGGCGAAGGTGAAAGCCTCGAAGACCTTGCGGGTGCCGAACCAGAAGAACTTGTTTCGGCGGACCTCGATGTCGACCCCGAAATGGGGCTCGTAGCGGTCGCGGATCCGGCTGTTGGCGCCGTCGGCGGCGATGACCAGGTCGTAGCCCGCCCAATCCGCAAGGTCGGGGCTCGCTTCGTGCTCGTAGTGGAGGTTCACGCCGAGATCGCGGGCGCGATCCTGGAGGATGCTCAGCAGCCGTTTGCGGCCGATGCCGATGAAGCCGTGGCCGGAGGAGCGGATCGACGACCCATGAATGTGAACCTCGATATCGTCCGAATGGGCGAATTCGCTCTGGATGACGGCGCCGGAGACCGGATCGTTGGCGAGCAGATTCTCGACCGTCTGGTCGGAGAAAACGACGCCCCAGCCGAACGTGTCGTCGCTTCGGTTGCGCTCGAACAGATCAATCCGGTGCCCCGGATCGCGAAGCTTCATCGAGATCGCGAGATAGAGCCCGGCCGGGCCTCCGCCGAGGCAAGCTATGCGCATCGAGACGTCCCAATTGCTTTAGCCCTAAAGTAAATTCGCCGGGGCCGTAACGTCAAGCGGAAATCCGCCATATTCCGCGACGTATTTGCCTCCTGGAATTGCTCTTCCGCGGGCTATGCAAGCGGATGACAATCCGATAGGCCGTCGAGATTGCGCCAGAGCGGTAGATTCTGGAGATCATCCGGTGGAGGGCAGAATGAGTCGACGGGCGTTTCCAATCGACTTGGCTTTCGACGGAAGAAATCCCGCTTCGGCACCCGTCCGCTCCCCGGCGCGGCGCGCCGTTCTACTCATAGGCACCAGCATTCTCGTCTATGCGGCGGTTCCCACCGCGGCGCGCGCGCAGGACGAGTGCGGCGCTCCTCCGCCCGGCGGCGGGACCGTCACCTGTCCTCCTTCGAACAACCCCTATCCGAACGGCATCACCTATAACGGCGCGGTCGAAGACCTGACCGTGGTCCTCGAGCCCACCGTCACCGTCAGCGACACGGTCCAGCTCACCTCGAGCACCGCCTATGTCGATCTGCGGATCGAAGGCCGCACCGACACAAGCATCGGAACGACCATCAGCGGGGCGCCGGGCGTCAGCATGGATGCCGGCTTCGGCACCGCCTATGTCGGCGTGGATTCGGTCTCGACCAACCAATCCCACTCGCGCGGAATCACGGCGGACAGCTCCGACGGGACCACAATCTTCGTCAACGATATCGTGACGTCGGGCAAATATAGCGGCGGAATCGTCGCCACCGTGAGCGGCCCGAGCGCAGTTGCGGAAGCCCAGCCGCTGGTGGACGTCCACAGCGGAACGATCAGCACATCGGGCAAATATAGCGACGGCATCACCGCCACCAATCCGATCGGCTCGGTGTCGATCGCCAGCGATTCGATCACCACGACCGGGTCCGACAGCCGCGGAATCACCGCCGGGGCGAGCGGGCTGCTATCGATCACGTCGGAATCGATCAGCACCTCCAACGCGCGGTCGACGGGCATCGATGCCGACACCATCGCCGGCGACCTGGCGATCGTCAGCGGTACGATTCACACGAGCGGCACGCTCAGCACCGCCATCGACGCGCACACGCCCAACGGGTCGATCGATATCACCAGCGACAGCGTGACAACGACGGCAGGGACCAGCCCTGGAATTCATGCTGTGTCCGATTCCGGCAACGTGACGGTTTCCAGCGGTTCCGTCAGTACTGACGGAGCGAGCAGTATCGGAATCGACGCCAGCGGCACGGGTCTCGTGACGGTGACATCGGGAACGGTCGTCACTTCAGGCGCCAATTCAACCGGAATCAGCGCCCGCCAGAGCGGATACGGCGGATCCGGCGGCGGCGATCCGACCTGCGAGCCGGATTGTCCCGATTACACGCCGTCTGAAATCATAGCGCCGGGAGAGCCGCACGAAGAGATTGGCGTCGGCCCGGGGGTTGTAATCGACAGCACGTCGATGACCACGTCGGGCGGCAGCAGCCCCGGCATCTCCGGATTCTCGGCCGACGGTTTCGTTCAAATCACCAGCGGCTCGGTTGAGACTTTCGGTACCAGCAGTCGCGGCATTGTCGCCCTCGGCCATACCGAGGTGCTGATCAACAGCAGCTACGTCGATACGTTCAACATCAACAGCGGCGGGATCGTCGCGTATTCGGATACTGCCGACGTTACGATTATCAGCGGCTCGGTCGTGACCCGCGGCGACCATTCCGCTGGCATATACGCTGCCTCTGACCTCGCCGGCGATTACCTTCCCGTAGTGACCGTCAACTCGACCAGCGTAGCGACTGGTTCGGAAGACGGCGGCTACATGAGCCGCGGCATCGATGCACGCAGCTCGGGCGCGGTCGTGATCAATTCAGGTTCCGTGTCCACCATGGGCAACAGTTCCATCGGCATCTACGCCCACCAAGGAATCGCGGACTCAGATTGTGGGGATTGCCAGAATTTTACCGGGCAGGCCCCAGTCGTCGATCCGGCCAATGTCGGCGTAACGATCACCAGCGCCGATGTCGGCACATTCGGCGCCTCGAGCGGGGGAATCGTCGGCCTGTCCGACGATGGGTTTGTTCACATCGCCAACACCGGCGTGGTGACCACTGCGGGGGCGCAAAGCACCGGCATTCTAGCCGACGCGCATAGCGACGTAAGCGTCTCAAGCGGAGTCGTACGGACGGCTGGGGAGAATAGCGACGGCATCTTCGCCATCGGACGTCAGGGAGACGTCGTGATCGGCAGTGGGTTCGTCCACACCGAGGGCCTTGACGGAGACGGCATCGTCGGACTCGCCACCGGTATCAACGGGGACGTCACGATCAATTCGGGCGGGGTGATCACCCAAGGCGATTCCTCCATCGGCATTTATGGCATGGGTACCGACCGCCTGACTGTCACCTCGGGTTCCGTGGCGACCTCAGGCTCCAACTCCGCTGGCATCGACGTACGCCAGCTTGGCTACAGCACACCCTCATCGCCGCCCGCACCGATTGCCGGCGGCGCCAGCCTGATTGGGGTCGGTCCGGGCGTGACCGTCAGCAGCGGCTCCGTGATCACGGCCGGGGCCGATAGCCCGGGCATCCTGGCGGCATCGGCCGACGGCTGGGTTCAAATCGCGAGCGGCAGCGTTCACACGTCCGGAGATAACAGCGCCGGCATCGGCGCGACCGCCCGGGACGACGTCCAGATCGTGAGCGGCGACGTCGCCACGGAGGGGGTAAATTCGCCCGGCATCGACGCCTATTCGTCCGACGGCGATGTGGACATCACCAGCAGCGGATCCGTATCGACTCTCGGCGGCACGAGCGGCGGCATCTCGGGAATCGCCTACAATGGTTCCGTGACGATCGTGAGCGGCGCGGTGACGACCGTCGGCAATAGCAGCACCGGGATCCTTGCGGCGGGTCTAGAGGGTGTGACGATTACATCGGGCAATGTCACCACCAGCGGAAACAACAGTGCCGGGATCAGCGCCGACGCCTATTTCGGTGACACGAATGTCGTCAGCGCCGTCGTTACCACAACGGGCTCGAACAGCCCCGGCATCGCCGCGAGCTCCTATTACGGCGCAACCAACGTCACCAGCGAGTTCGTCGCCACTTCGGGAACCGGAAGCCTGGGCATTCTGGCGCTTGGATACACAGGTGCCACGGTCCACAGCGGCGTCGTGCAGACCTCCGGCGACGGGGCGATCGGCATCGCCGGGCTCGCCAAATATGGCGACACGGAGGTTCACAGCGGAACCGTTTCGACCGACGGACAAAACGCGCTGGGCATCCTTGCTCTCGCCGGCGGCGAAGGCGCGGTGACGGTCGACAGCCTCAGCGTCTCGACCCTTGGGGGCGATGCTGCCGGTATCGTCGCCACCACCGCGAAATATGGAACGGGCAGCGTCACCGTGACGAGCGGCGTCGTTTCGACCCAGGGAAACAGCGCGCCCGGCATCATTGCTGTCGCCCTCGGCGACGTCACGCTCGACAGCGGACTCGTCGGGACATTCGGAACCGGCAGCATCGGCATCGAGGCGATTTCGCAAGACGGTGACGTCACAGTGACGAGTGGAGCGATCGGCACATTCGGTACTGGCGCGACGGGTCTGGTTGCCGGCACTTACGGCTCCGGCGATACGAATGTCGGCAGCGGTTCGGTCGAGACCTATGGAGATAACAGTCCTGGCATCGTGGCCTTCGCCCGTGAGGGTAACGTCGCCGTTACCAGTGGAACTGTTGCTACATCCGGTTCCAGCAGCGACGGGATCATCGCCTACGCATATGACACTCACACGGTCACGGTCACTTCGGATCTGGTCACGACTCTCGGCGACAATTCAATCGGGATCACGGCGAACCAGTTCGTCACGCCTCCGCCGTCCGACAGCAACGCCTTCGCAGGCCAAGCCAGCGATCCGGTCTTGGGCGCCAACGGCGGCGTCAGCGTCATCAGCGGTTCCGTCACCACGACCGGGGTCAACAGCTCAGGCATAGTTGCGACCGCGGCGCTCGGCGATGTCGAAATTATCAGCGGAACGGTGGTCACCCAGGGCGCCAGCAGCATCGGCATCTCGGCGACGGCCGCCGGCCGGGTGACCGTCACCAGTGGTTCAGTGGAGACTACCGGCGACGACAGCGATGGGATCAACGCAGGCTCCTCAGCGGGAAACGTTACCGTCACGGCAACCGACATTGCCACGCTGGGAGACCGTTCCGAGGGCGTTGAGGCCGTCTCCAACACCGGCGCGGTCTCCGTGACCAGCGACGGCGTAATCAACACCAGCGGCTACGACAGTGACGGCATCGTGGCGACCACCGGGGGCGGCACGGGCAACGTCACGGTCGATGGAGGCTCGGTCCATACGCGCGGCGACTTCGCCACAGGCATTTATGCGCGCAGCGCCGGCGGCGCAGTGTCGGTGGCCAGCAACGGGGTCGTGAGCACCGCCGGCATGCAAAGCACAGGCATTCTCGCGCTCGCAGACAACCGCGACGTTACCGTCCATGCGAATAATGTGACGACCCAAGGCAACGGCAGCGAGGCGATCCGCGCGCGCTCAAGCGTCGGCTCCGTCTCGGTAACCGCCGACGGGCTGGTCCAGACAAGCGGTCAGGACAGCATCGGAATCCACGCCTTCAACACTGGCGGCACCGCCGGCGTCACGGTCAACTCCGCGGCCGTCGTCACCGCCGGCAACAACAGCCGGGGCATCTACGGATCTTCCGCGAACGGATATGTCCACATCGTCAGCGGCACGGTCGGCACGAGCGGCGACAACAGCGCAGGAATCCACGCGAGCGCACAAACCGACGCCGAGATCACAAGCGGCGCCGTTTCAACCCAAGGCATTAACTCGATCGGCATCGATGCCTTCGGCGAGAGCGGCGTATCCGTTCACAGCGGCTCGGTCCAGACCTCGGGCGCTGGCGCGACCGGTATCGCCGCTTTCTCGCAAGACGGCAGCGTCACCATTGTCAGCCACACCGTTGCCACCCAGGGCAGCGGTGCCGGCGGCATCGACGCGCGAGTGACACCGATCAGCAATTTTGCCGGCTCGATTTCAATCGACAGCGGCGTCGTAAGCACGATCGGAGACAATTCGGCCGGCATCGTCGCCGTTGCCGGCCGGAGCGCCGAGCCGGGCCTGATATCGGTAACGAGCGGCAGCGTGACGACCGGTGGCAACGGCTCCGTCGGAATCGATGCCTACGCACACAATGCCGAGGTGATTGTCGGGAGCGGCTCGATCGCGACGTCCGGGAACGGTTCGGCCGGAATCTCGGCCTATTCCTATAACCGCAATGTCACGGTCACGTCGGGCTCGGTCACGACCCACGGAGGGAACAGCGCCGGCATCCGAGCGGGCTCGGATCGCTATGGCTATTATTCGCCGACCGTCACCATCCATTCGACCTCCATTACCACGACGGGCAACGACAGCGACGGAATCGACGCGCGCAGCTCGGCCAACGTCGTCATCACGTCGGGGACCGTCAGCACCAGCGGTTCCAATTCCGAGGGCATTATCGCGCGGCAGGACACCTACGAACCCTATGTCTGCCCAGACTGCAACGACATCCAGGCGCCGGCCGATTCCGCGCAGGTAATCGGCGTCGGCCCCGGCGTCTCGATCACCAGCGGAACGGTCACGACCACGGGCTTCAACAGCGACGGCATCTACGCCTTTTCGCAGGACGGCTTCGTCCAGATCGCCAGCAATTCGGTCACCACCAGCGGCGGCGGAAGCACCGGCATCAACGCATTCGCGGCGGGCGATGTCGCGGTGACCAGCGGCGCCATCGGCACCGCGGGCGCAAGCGCGACGGGCATCTTCGCCCGTAGCGTCACAAGCTCCGTCACCGTCGGCAGCACCTCGGTCAGCACCGGCGGCAATTTCAGCCACGGAATCTATGCGTCCGGGGCGGGCAACGTGGCCGTGACGAGCGGCGCGGTGGGGACGCTCGGCAACGGTGCGACCGGAATCCGTGCGCACAGCGACGCGGGCTCGGTGGCGGTCGGGAGCACCACGGTCACCACCATCGGCAACGGCAGCCGCGGGATCGACGCCGTTGCGGTGGTGGGCGACGTGACGGTGACCAGCGGCACGGTGACCACGGCAGGCGGCAATGCGACCGGAATCTACGCGGTGTCCGGCGGCGGCAACGCCGCAGTCACCAGCACAGCCGTCAGCACCGCAGGCGCCGGCAGCACCGGCATCATCGCGATTTCCAACGAAGCGAACGTGACGATCGGCAGCGGCGCCGTCTCGACCCTGGGCGGCAACGCGGCCGGCATCTTCGCGCAAGCCTCGAGCGGGGCGGTGACGATCGGCAGCGGCTCGGTAGTCACCGGCGGCGCCAATAGCGGCGGAATCATTGCGTTCGGGGACGGCAACGTCGCGATTACGAGCGGCACCGTTTCCACCGGCGGCACGAACGCGAACGGCATCTTCGCGCAAAGCTCGTCCGGTCAGGTGACGATCGGAAGCACGTCCGTGACCACGAACGGGGACAGCAGCAGCGGGATCGTTGCGTTCGGTGCGACCGCCACGACCCTGACCAGCGGCTCGGTAGACACCGCCGGCGAATACGCGACCGGCATATTCGCGCGGAGCTACACGGGGCCCGTCACGGTCGGCAGCATGTCAATTAGCACCGACGGCGACAGCAGCCGGGGCATTGACGCGTTGGGCCCGGGCGCCGTGGCAGTAACGAGCGGCGCGGTGGATACCACAGGCGATCATTCAATCGGCATTAGCGGCCAGAGCTCGGCGGGCGCCGTCACTGTCGGGAGCGCGTCGGTCATCACTCACGGCGACGACAGCGTAGGAATTCTCGTGGTGGCAGCTACCGGCGGGACCGTCACCAGCGGCTCCGTGACCACGACGGGGGCCTATGCGACGGGCATCCTCGCGCTGGCCCCGGATGGGACCGTCACGATCGGAAGCGGCGCGATCACGACCGCCGGCGACAGCAGCCGCGGAATTGGGGCTTACGGCTCGGCGGGCGTCACCATCACCAGCGGCAGCGTGGCGACGACGGGCGCCGACTCGGCGGCGATCCGCGCGCAAAGCTCCAACGGCTTCGTGACGATCGGGAGCACGTCGATCACCACGGCGGGCCAGGGCAGCCGGGGCATCGACGCGTCGGCGGCCAACGACATCGCGATCACCAGCGCCTCCGTCGTCACGGGGGGCAGTAACAGCAACGGCATCGAAGCCCGGTCCGATACCGGCAATGTGACGGTGACCAGCGGCACGGTCGCGACCACCGGAGCCACGGACAGCACTGGGATCCGGGCGCGCGCCTTCGGCGGCAGCGCCACGATCGCGAGCTCGGCGGTGACCACCACCGGCACGCGCGGGCACGGCCTCATCGCCGGCGCGTATGGCGGCGACGCCACGATCACCAGCGGCAACGTCACCACATCGGGCGCCGACAGCGATGGCATCTCCGCCTACGCCCGCAACGGCAACGTCCTCGTCACCAGCACAGGCACGGTGCGCACGACGGGCGCCAATTCCGAGGGCATCACCGCTTTCGCCAATGGCGGCAATGCGGCGATCACAAGCAACCTCGTTATCACGACCGGGACCGGGTCCGAGGGTCTCCGGGCATCCGCCCTCGGAGGTAACGCCAGCGTCACCAGCGGCGGCGTGACCACCGCGGGGGCCAACAGCGACGGCATCTACGCCTACGCCCGCGACGGCAACGCGGCCGTCACCAGCACCGGCACGGTGCGCACCACGAGCGCTTCCGATGCCGACGGGATCACCGCTTTCACCAACCGCGGCAACGCGACCGTCGCCAGCAATATCGTGATCACGTCCGGCGCGGATTCGGACGGCGTTCAGGCGGTCGCGATTCACGGCAACGCCAGGGTCACCAGCACAAGCGTCACAACGACGGGCGCCTATGCCGAGGGCATATTCGCTTATGCCGATGAGGGCGGCGCCACCGTCACGAGCACGGCGGTCGCGACCGGCGGCAACGAAGCGGCGGGGATCGTCGCCAGGTCCAGGTTCGGAAACACGACGGTGACCAGCGGCTCGGTGGCGACGACCGGCCGCTATAGCGACGCGATCAACGTCTTCACCTATGAGGGCGACGCGCTCGTCACCAGCACCGGCCCGGTCAGCACGTCCGGCGACCGCAGCGACGGCATCGACCTGTTCGCCTATCACGGCAACGCGACGGTCGTCAGCAGCGGCGCGGTGACCACCCTCGGCAGTGATTCGGCTGGCATCGAGATCACCGCGATCGGCGGCAATGCGAGCGTCACCAGCAGCGGCGCCATCACCACCAGCGGCGCTTTCAGCGATGGCATCTATGCCTATGCCGATGGCGGCAATGCTACGGTGACCAGCACCGGCGTGGTCCGAACCGGCGGGGCCAGCGCGTTCGGCATCTACGCCGCCGCGACCGGGCGGGTCGTCATCACCTCGGGTAGCGTGATCACGACCGGGGCCAATGCGATCGGCATCTTCGGCACCCAGATCGAGGAACCGGACGAAGGGCAGGATTCGATCGCCGGAGGAGCGGCCGCGCTCGGGCCCAATGGCGGCGTCTCGATCACCAGCGGATCGGTGACCACCAGCGGCGCGTTCGCCCACGGAATCGTCGGCGAGGCGGCGACCGGCGACGTCGAGATTCTCAGCACCGGCACAATCGCCACGTCGGGCGCCAACAGCGTCGGCATCGCCGCGATCAGCCACGCCGGCTTCGTCGCCGTCGACGCCAACGCGATCAGCGTCACCGGTGCCGGCGGGTCAGCGATCTTCGTCAATTCCGCGACCACCAGCACGGTCACGATCCGCGGCCTCGTCCAGTCGACCAACGGCTTCGAGGTCCAGGCCAATGGCGGGGCGGCGACGGTCAACACGACGGCGACCGGAATCATCCGCGGCCAGATCGACCTCACCGACAATGCCGACCGGGTCAACAATGCCGGCCTGTTCGACGCGATCGGCACCAGCCTGTTCGGCCTTGGCAGCGATGCGTTCAACAATTCCGGAACGGTCACCGCGTTCAACGGCGCGGCGGTCTTCGCGGGGCTGGAGGCGTTCAACAATACAGGCCGCGTCGAGATGCGCGACAACGCCGTCAACGACACGCTGAACGTCACCGGCGCCTTTGCCGGCGGAGCCAACAGCCGCCTCGGCGTCGATGCCAATATTTCGACGACCACCGCCGACGTGCTGATCACCGGCGTTTCGAGCGGGTCGACGGTGCTCGACGTCAACCTGATCGGACCGCTGGTCTTCAACCTGACCGGCACCCTGGTGGTGGACGCAACCGCGGGCACCAGCGCCAGCGCCTTCACCCTCGGCACCAACATCTCCAGCCCGCTCATCAAGCTTGGGCTCCTGTTCGACGCGCCCAACAACAATTTCCTGCTCGTCGGCCTGCCCGACGCTCCGGTGTTCGAATCGATCATGGTGCCCGAGACGCTGCTCAATTTCTGGTACCAAGGGGACGACGCGATCAGCCACCAGCTGGAGGCCGCGCGGGACGGGACGATACTCGACGGCTCGACCGGCAACCTGAGCGGCGGGGGTCGCGTTGGCGGATGGGTCCAGCTGGTCGGCGCGAACGTCGATCGCGATGCGGCGCAGAGCCTGACCGTCGTCGGCACGACCAGCGTGTTCGACACCGGCTACGACCAGGATTTCGAAGGCATCCAGGCCGGCCTCGACTATCAGAGCGGCGGAACGATCCTCGGGGTCACATTCGGCGCGGGCCGCTCGGACGTCGAGTTCGACGCCAGCTTCAACGCGCTCGAGCTCGACGGCACGAACATCGGCCTTTACGGCGCGTTCCAGTCGGGCAATTTCTACTTCAACGCGATCGGCAAGATCGACTGGATCGATGCCGACAGCCAATTCGGAACGGGCTTCGCGACTCAGTTCGACGCGACCGCCTGGGGCCTTCGCGGCAATGCCGGCTATCGCTTCCAGCTCGGCGGCGCGTTCATCGAGCCGGGTGCGAGCCTCGCCTGGGTCAATGTCGACATCGACGATTATACGGTCGCCGGGGCGACGGTTTCGTACGAAAGCTTCGAGAGCCTGCGCGGGTCGATCGGGGTGCGCGTCGGCGGCGATTTCCAGATCAGCCCGCACGCCTCGCTGTCGCCCTATCTCGGCATCCAGGCCGTGGAGGAGTTCGAGGGCGACGCGCGCAACGTCTTCACGCTCGGCCAGGCCATCGTCCTCGAGCAGGACTCGCCGGGCACGTTCGGCGAGGTGAGCGCCGGAGCGACGTTGCGGACAGGCTCGGTCGAAGCGTTCATCCGCGGCGAGCTCGACTTCGGCGACGATCGCGACGGGATTTCGGGCCGGGCCGGGGTCCGGATCCGGTTCTGACCGCGCGTGATTGCATCCAAGGCGTTCGACCCGGCGGGGCCTTACGGGTTCGACGTGCGGCCGGCATGGCGGCGTGACGATCCCGAAATCGCGGCAGACGCGATCGGCTTCTGGAGCCGGCTCGGCCTGCTGCCGAAGGACGTCGCGCCCGGGCAGCGCGCCCAGGAGCTGGTCGCAGCGGCCTACAAGGACGGCCGCCTCGTCGCCGTTTCCACCGCGCATATCGAGACGATCGATTTTCTCGGCGCCCGAATGGCGGTGATCCGCGGGGCGACCGATCCCGACTATCGCCGAAGCCACGCCCAGCTCGCGCTCGCGGCGCCGAGCCGGCGGGCGCTGGAAGAATGGGCGCTCGCCAACCCCGACGAGAGATGTGCCGGTGGAATCGTCTTCGTCGATCCGGCCGAATGGGGCGATTTCGCGCGGCTGCCGGTCTGGCCGGAATCGGAGCTCCAGCTGGCCGGTTACGATCAACGGGGCAGCCAGATCCGCCTGCGCTGGTTCGATCATTTTCATTACGGCGAGGGACCGCCGCCGCCTCCGTTCCCACCGCTGACGGCAGGCCTTCCGCCCGGCATCGAGATCCGGACCGCGTGGCGGGCGGATCGAGCCGATATCGAAAAGGATGCGGTCGCCTTCTGGCAGCGGCTCGGGAATCTGCCGCCCGACACCGCGCCGGAAGAGCGCGCAAGGGAGGTGGTGGTGGCCGCCTATCATGACGGCCGAATGATCGGCGTGACGACCGCCGAGGTTGGAATTTTGCCCCGGGTGCGCGCCAGGCTGGCGATGCTGCGTGGCTCGGTGGACCCCGATTATCGCCGTACCCATATCGGCCTTGCCATGTTTCCACGGTCGCTCGACGCGCTCGAAGCCTGGGCCGCGGCCAATCCGGCCAAGCGCGTCGCCGGCGTCGGCGGCATAATCGAGGCGCCCGAACTGGCGGCTTTCCAGCGGGTGCCGCATTGGCCGGAAACGCGCTTCCACCTGATCGGATTCACGCCCGACGGCCGCCAGATCCGCGTCCGCTGGTTCCGGAACGCCTCGCTCGATTAGGGCACTATCAGCTTAGTCGCTTCGCTCAGTCCCTCCTCAGGACGAGCGAAGCGAGGCCGTCATAGGCGATTATGCTCTAGGGCGCGGGCGGCTGAAGCGGGCCGAACTCCGGGTCGGACGAGATCAGGCTTTGAATATCCGGCGAATTGACGCCGAGGGCCATTGGGCAAATCGTGTCCGGGATCACGGCGACGTCGAACAATTCCTTGATCGTTCCGTCGAGCTTGATCCATTCGACCGTGTCGCCCGAGCGCAGATCGACCACGCAGACCCCGCACCAGGGCTCGCCGTCGCGCTTCTTGAGCTCGTCCTGCAAGGCGAGGCCGCCGAACGCGCCGTCGCGGGGCAGGGAGACGGTGGCGATCGCGTGGCCGTTGTGGATGGCGAGGCCGCGAAGGAAGCCGGGACAGAAGGCGATATCCTCGCGCGCGCCGCTCTTCGGATCGACGCGTACGAGCATTCCGCGGCCTGAATCCAGCAAATAGAGCCCGCTTGCCGCGACGCGCGGGCTGTGCGGCATCGACAGCTGATCGGTGACGATGCGGTCGTCGCGGACGTCGATTAGCACGCCGCCTTCGTGCCGGCGGTCGCGCCAGCCGTTGATCATGTCGGAGCGGCTGACCGCGGTGACATAAGCGGGCGCGCCGTCCTGCATCGCGAGCCCGTTGAGATGGCAGCGGTCCTCGGCGGCGAGACGCGAGATGAAGGGCGGCTTCCATAGCGGCTTGAAGCCGTGCGTGATGCTCGTCGTCGCGAGGCAAGAGAATTTCGTGTTGACGAAGATGACCCGGCCCGAGCGGTCGACGGCGAGCTCGTGGACGTCGATGTCGCCGGTGGTCTGGGCGTTGCGGGGCACGTAGAGCCGGTCGAAATTCTCGTTCGCCCGCTCGTGCGGGGCGAGGACGTTCTCCAGCCGCCAGATCTGGAACAGGGATCCGACATAGAGACGCGAGGCGTTGGCGTGGACGCCCATCGCGCGCACGTAATTCTGTTGATGGAAGGAGACTCGCCCGCCGGGAAGCATTCCGACGAGGAAGAGCTGACCGGTCTGGTAGGAAGTGAAGGCGAGGCTGCAGCGGTTGCGCGTGAGCCAGCCGCCGAAGCCGCGCGAGACGCTGATCCGGGTCTGATCGGCCGCCGGCTGGGGCGGCGAAGGCGCGGCTTGCGCTTCCTCGACGGCGACCGCCGGCGCTTCGACGCTCTTCTTCTTGGCCATCGTCCCCTCTCGCTCGAGCGTCGCGTGGGGGAAGCCTAGAGGGAATTCGGGGCCGGTGCCAGAGGGGCGCCGCGGCTTCCCGCGGCGCCCCTTCCGGCTATCGATCTCAACCGAAGATGAAGTCGGTCGTGTTGATCGATTCGGTGTTGAACAGGACCATCGCGAAGTCCGGATGGCCGCCGTCGGTGTTGCCGAAAACGATCGTCACCTTGCCGTCTGGGCCGGTATTGCCGTCGAGGCCATGGAGGTCGATGCCGAGGCTCTTCTCCGCGGCGTTGATGGTGCCGAAAGTCTTGGCGAACAGATCGCCGGCATTGTTGCCGCTGGCATTGCCGACGAAGGTGAACGCCTGGTGGCCCTCGACGCCGCTCTTGGCGTCGATACCGCTGAGGTCGATCTTATCCTCGCCCTTCTTGAAATCGAGGATGAGATCGAGCGAGAGCGGGCCGTTCTTGCTGTCGACCTTCAGGGCATCGATCTCGGCGACGAAGATGTCCCCGCCGGCGCCGCCGGTCAGCCAGTCGGTGCCGTCGCCGCCGATCAGCCTGTCGGCGCCCGCGCCGCCGTCGAGATGGTTGGCGAGGCCGTTGCCCTGGAGGACGTTGTCGAGGCCGTTGCCGGTACCGTTCGCGGCCGAGCCGGTGAGGATCAGATTCTCGACATTGTCGCCGAGCGCATAGCTGATCCCGCTCGACACGGTGTCATTGCCCTCGCCGGCCAGCTCGACCACGGAATCGCCGGACTGGTCGACGACGTAGAAGTCGTTGCCGAGGCCACCGGCCATCCGGTCCGCGCCGAGGCCGCCATCGAGATGGTTGCCGAGGCCGTTGCCGGTAACGATGTTGTCGAGCGCGTTGCCGGTGCCGTCGAGCGCGCCGCCGGTCAGGATCAGGTTCTCGACATTGGTGCCGAGCGTGTAGCTGATCCCGCTCGACACCGTGTCGGTGCCTTCGCTGGCCAGCTCGACCACCGAATCGCCGGTCACGTCGATGTAGTAGAGGTCGTTGCCGGTGCCGCCGATCATATTGTCGGCGCCGGTGCCGCCGTCGAGCGTGTCGTTGCCCGCGCCGCCGTTGAGGCCGTCGTCCCCGCCATTGGCGCGAAGGATGTTGTCGACATTGTTGCCGATCAACAGATCGTTGCCCGAGCCGCCGACCGCATTCTCGATGATGGCGCCGTAAGCGATGCCGACATTGTCGGTCAGCCGGCCGACCACCGCATTGGCGGCGAGGGCGGCCATGTTGCCGTTGTAGGTGGCGAGGCTGATCGCAGAGAGGCCTACCGCGGCGCGGTTGGCATTGACCTGGGCGAAGCTGGGCGCGGTATCGATGGTGACTCCGCCGATGCTGGAGAGCGCGCCCTCGCGCAGATCGACGATCTGGCTGGTGGCGTAGCCCGAAGCATCGAGCGTGTCGGTGCCGCCGGCATCCCAGATGGTCATGATCGGGGCCGGAGTTTTAGTGAAGTCGTAGGAATCGCGGCCGGCGTTGGAATTGAAGCCGTAGGTCGTGTCGCCGGTGCGGGTCGTCATGTCGGCGCCGTAGATCGTCTGGATCGCCAGCACGTCGTGGATCTGGGGCGTCGAGGAGAAGACCGTGGTGGAGATGTTGAAATCGAAGTGGCGAACGCCGATCGCCGAAGCGTCGAAATAGGACATGGTCGTATAGACCCGATTGTCCTGATAATATTCGGCGTTGACCGGGTAGGTGATCGAGACGCCGGGCGCGGCATTGTAATTGCCCGGGTGCGAGAGGCCGAGCGTATGGCCGATCTCATGCACCAGGGTGTGCATGCCGTACTGGCCTTCGTCGAGTTGCAGGTTGTTGCCCTGGCTGAGCGAGATCCAGACGTCGCCGGTGATGTCGAGCACCTGGGCGTTGACGATTGCGTTGGAGCTGACGGTCGCGCTCGGCAGATAGGCATAGGCCTGGGTGGTCGGCGCGCTGGTCAGATTGCCGAAGGCGATGTCCGCAGTGTTGATTCCGGTTTCCTGAAGCGAAACGCTGATCAGGTCGTCCCAGGTCTGAAGCGCCTCGCGCGCCGCGGCGCGCTGGGCAGTGGTGAAGGGCGTGAAGTTGAAATATTCCGCGAGGCCGAACAGGCCGCCGTTCAGCGCATAGACGTAGCCGTTGGCCTGGAGCGTCGCCTGGCTGGTGTGGAAGCCGAAATTGATGACGCTGAGATTGGAGTCGCTCTGCGGCGCGTCGCCCGGCCCACCGGCGAAGGCGGCGCTGGTGCGGTTGAGGTAGGCGGAAATCTGGTCGGGGGTCCAGATCGGCTTTCCGTTGCCGGCGATCGAGCCGGCGAGATTGTCGATCGAGGCGTCGACCTGGTCGGGATTGGTGCCGGTCAGAATTTCGCTGGGCATGTCTTGTCTCTCCTTTTTTGATGGGTTCGGTGGTTGGGGCTCAGGTCAGCGAGCTGGGGCGAACGCAGCCGGCTCGCGTGGGATCAATGATGTCGAGGGCGCAGGCGCGCGGACGGCGCCGCCGGGAAGCGGCGGCGCATCGGCCATGGCCGCAATGCCGGAGAAAGCGGCCGCCGAAGCGGTCGCGCCGATACGCAACGCAACAATGGACATAAACCCCCCAGCGGCGATTCCGCAGCCGCTAAGTGGCTCGATTAGATAGCTAAATTCGAACGGTCAACACGCCGCGCAAGAAGAACTGTGGTTATTTCGCGTCCGTTATTGTCTCAAGCCGGTCGAGATAGCGGACGATCTGGTCCGCGGCGGCCTCAGCGTCCATCGTCAAAGTATCGATGCAGATCTCGGGCGCCTCCGGCGTTTCGTAAGGCGAATCCACACCCGTGAAATTGGCGAGCTTGCCGGCGCGCGCCTTCCTGTAGAGGCCCTTGGTGTCGCGCCGCTCGGCCTCGACGAGCGGCGTGTCGACGAAGATCTCGACGAAGTCGCCTTCGGGGACGAGCTCGCGCACCATCGCGCGCTCGGCGCGGAAGGGGCTGATGAAGGCGGTGAGGACGATCAGGCCCGCGTCCATCATCAGCTTCGCCGCCTCGCCGGCGCGGCGGATATTCTCGACCCGGTCGGCGGCGGTGAAGCCGAGATCCTTGTTGAGGCCGAGGCGGACATTGTCGCCGTCGAGGAGGAAGGTGTGCCGCCCGCGCGCGTGCAGCTTTGCTTCGACGAGGTTGGCGATGGTCGATTTGCCGGCGCCGCTGAGGCCGGTGAACCAGAGCAGCTTCGGCCTCTGCTGCTTCAGCGCCGCGCGGCGGGCGGCGGTGACGGAAAGGCTCTGCTCATGGACGTTCTCGGACCGGCGCAGCGCGAAATTGACCAGGCCCGCGGCAAGGGTCGCGCCGCTGATCCGGTCGATCAGGATGAAGCCGCCGAGCGCGCGGCTCTTTTCATAAGGCTCGAAGGCGATCGGCCGCCCCGTCCATATATTCGCGACGCCGATCTCGTTGAGTTCCAGGGTCTTGGCTGCGAGCTCCTCCAGTGTGTCTATTGCGAGCTTGTGCTTGGGCTCGTGAACGGTGGCGGGGACCGATTGGGTGGCGAGCTTGAGCAGATATTGGCGGCCGGGGAGCAAGGGCTCCTCGCTCATCCAGATGATCGTCGCTTCGAACTGGTCGGCGACCGGCGGCGGCGCCTGGGCGGCGGCGAGCATGTCACCGCGGGCGCAATCGACCTCGCGTGAAAGGGCGATGGCGACCGCCTTGCCTTCGCCCGCTTCGGCCAGATCGCCGTCCATCGTGACGATCCGCGCAACCTCGGCCGGCGTCCCGGCGGGCATGACGAGCAGCTTGTCGCCGGGCTTCACCGAGCCCGCGGCGACGGTTCCGGCATAGAGCCGCGATCCCTCGCGGATGACGCTTTGCACCGGCATCCGGAAGGGGAGGGTCTCGCCGGTTCCGGCGCGGGCCTCTTCCAGACAGGAAAGGAGCGTGGGACCCTCATGCCAGGGCATCTTCTCCGACAGCCGCGCCACATTGTCGCCGCTGAGGGCACACACCGGAATGGCGGTGACCTGCTCGATCCCGATCCCCTCGGCGAAAGCAAGGAATTCGTCGCGGATCGCCGCGAACGCGGCCCGATCGAAGCCGGCCAGATCCATCTTGTTCACCGCCAGGACGAACTGGCGAATGCCCAGCAGCCGCGCGATGCGCGCGTGGCGGCGGGTCTGGGTCAGCATGCCCTTGCGCGCGTCGATCAGCACCACGGCGAGATCGGCGTTCGACGCGCCGGTGGCCATGTTGCGCGTGTACTGCTCATGGCCCGGCGTGTCGGCGAGGATGAAGCGGCGCTTCTCGGTCGCGAAATAGAGATAGGCGACGTCGATCGTGATGCCCTGCTCGCGCTCCGCCTCGAGCCCGTCGGCGAGCAGCGAGAAATCCTCGATTCCCTCGCGCTTGTCCTTCGCGACCGCTCCGCAATCGAACAGCAGCCGGCCGATCAACGTGGACTTGCCGTCGTCGACCGACCCGCAGGTGAGGAAGCGCAGGAGGGGCAGCATCAAAAGTAGCCCTCGCGCTTCTTGCGTTCCATCGACGCCTTCTGGTCGCGGTCGATCAGGCGGCCGACGCGCTCGGACGTGCCCTCGCGCACAAGCTCGGCGAGGATCGCCTCGATGCTGTCCGCGTCGCTCTCGACCGCACCGGTGAGCGGCCAGCAGCCGACCGTCCGCACGCGCACCCGCCGTACCACGCCCTCGCGCCCGTCGTCGGCGATGAGCAGGGTCCCGTCCTGGACGATCGTCGTCCGCTCGGCGGCGAAATAGAGCGAGGCGACCTCGATCTTCTGCGCGGCGACGTAGGTCCAGATGTCCGCCTCGGTCCAATCGGAGAGCGGAAAAATGCGGAGGGTTTCGCCCGGCCCGAGCCGGCCGTTGTAGAGCCGCCACAATTCGGGCCGCTGGCGCTTGGGGTCCCAGACGTGCCCGGCCGAGCGGATCGAGAAGACTCGTTCCTTGGCCCGGCTCATCTCCTCGTCGCGCCGGGCGCCGCCGAAGGCGACGTCGAACCGGCCGGAGTCGAGCGCCTGCCTGAGGCCTGCGGTCTTCCACATTTCGGTGTGCAAAGTCGCGCCGTGATCGAACGGGTTGATGCCGCGCGCCTCGGCCTCCGGATTGCGGTGGACGATCAGGCTCATCCCGGCCTGTGCGGCGAGGGAATCGCGGAGGCGATAGAGCTCGCGGAATTTCCACCGGGTGTCGACGTGGAGGAGGGGGAAGGGCGGCCGGGCGGGGAAGAAGGCCTTGCGCGCGAGGTGCAGCATGACGCAGCTGTCCTTGCCGCCGGAGAAGAGCATCACCGGCCGCTCCGCTTCGGCCACGCCCTCGCGGATGATCTGGATCGCCTCGGCCTCCAGCCGATCGAGATGCGCGTCGCTCAACTTAGGGCTCCCCGTCGGCATGGGTGAAGCACGTGCCGGGGGAGCGGCGTGCTCGTCAACCGCCAATGCGCTGTCCAGCCCGATCGCCCAAGACGGAATCCGTCATTGCGAGGAGCGGAGCGACGAAGCAATCCAGCGGGCCTCGAAAGCAGCACTGGATTGCTTCGCTACGCTCGCAATGACGGAGTGGTTCCGACCGATCACGCTCAATCGCTCAGCACGATCTCGGCTATCCGCCGCCGCCCGGCGATCCGCTCAAGCTGGACGAAGACGTCGACGGTGCTGCGCACGTAATGGCGGATGTCGTCGCGGTTGAGCTGGGTGCCGGCCTGGAGCGCGAGCAGAACGATCTGCTCGATCGCCCGCTCGGCGCTGTCGGCGTGGACGGTGGTCATCGAGCCCGGATGGCCGGTGTTGACGGCGCGAAGGAAAGCATAGGCCTCGTCGCCGCGAAGCTCGCCGAGGATGATTCGGTCCGGGCGCATGCGCAGCGACGCCCCGAGCAGGTCGTTCGCCGTCACCTGCGCCTCGCCGAGCGCGCTTCGCGCCGCGAGAAGGCCGACCATGTTTTCGTGCCGGGTCTGAAGCTCCGGCGTGTCCTCGATCAGGATCAGGCGCTCCGAGTCCGGGACTTCGCGCAGAAGGGCGTTGAGGAAGGTGGTCTTGCCGGTGGAGGTTCCGCCAGAGACGAGGATATTCTTGCGGCCGCGCACCGCTGCGGCGAGCATTCCGGCATAATCTCCGGCCTCGAGCTGGTTGGCGAGCGCCCGGTCGGCGTCCGATCGCTCGAGCGACTGGCGCGCGCGGGTCTCGCCGAAGGCCCCGGCGGCGACATAATCCTCGAGCGCCAGATCGGGCGAGACGTGCTTGCGGATGGCCAGCGCGATATGGCCGCGGGTCGCCGGGGGGATGACGATCTGCACCCGGGCGCCGTCTGGCAAAGTGGCCGAAAGCAGCGGATGCTCGCGGCTGATCCCCTGGTGGGTAAGCGCGGCGACCTGGCGCGCGAGGCGGGCGAGGGTGGCTTCGGTAAGGCCCGGCGCCTCGTGCCGCTCGATCGCTCCGCCGGTCGATTCGACCCAGATTTCGCCGGGCCCGTTGACGTAGATGTCGGTCACGTCGGCCCGCGCCAGGACTCCGGTCAGCGGGGCGAGGTAAGAGCGAAGATAGACCCGCTCGTCGAGCGCGGCCGCGGCGCTCACCGCCTCGCTCCGGCGCCGGTGAAATCGAGGTCTCGGGCGACGAAGATGCTGATGCTCGTTCCGGGCCGGACGGTGAGCGTCGGCGTGATCTGCTGCTGCTGGACGATCTGGGGGGTGGCGCTCTGGAAGGCGCCCGGGACGAACAGTACGCCGCTATTGTCGGCGCTCGATGCGGCGAGGGCGACTCCGATGTCGAGCGCGGACTGGAGGATCGCGCCGGCGAAGCGCTGGAAGAAATGGGTGTTCACGCTGGCGCGAATGCCGGCGCGTCCGAGCGGATCGCCGGCGGGCGAGCCGATCGAGATGGTCGTTCCATCCGGGCGGATCAGGCGAAACCAGTTGACCATCGCCCGGTTCTGGCCGGGCTGAACCTCCGACTGATATTCCCCGATCAGCCGGCTTCCCCGGGGTATCAGCACCCGGGTGCCGTCGAAGCCGCGAACGTCGCGTGAGACGATCGCCCGCGCCATGCCGGCCCGGGTCGAATCGAGCGCGGTTTCGAGCACGGCCGGAATCACCGTGCCCTGGGCGACCGTAGTGGTGCGATTGGCGAGCACGCCGGCGCGAGTCCGCGTTCCGGCGACGGCCATGGCGGTGGGAGCAGGCACGTTGGCGGCGCCCTCGCCCGATGCGGCCGCCGGAGCACCCTCGGCCGCCGCCATGGCCTGTGTGCCGGCGTCATAAACCAAAGTCGGCGTGTTCCCGCCCCTCTGCGGCGGCGGCGGCGCCTCCGGCTGGGGCGCCATCGGAACCGGCACCTGCTGAGTCACGTAAACGATCCGCGGCGGTGCTGGCGGAGGCGGCGCTGGAGTCTGGACGCGGGCCACGACGGGATTGATCAGCAGCGGCGCAGGCGGCGCCGCCGGCGGCACGTACAAAGGCGGGGGCGGGGCGGCGAGCGCAATCCGGTCGGCGGCGCGCTCGCGAGTCGATGGCGCGCTCAAGGAGCGCCGACGGGCATCGAGGACGCTGAACAGCAGCACCGCGGCGACCGCCACCGCGATCACGAAGAACAAAGGCGAAGGCCCGCCGCGGGGAAGCGGCACGACCGGTTTGACGCTTGCCTCGCTCGCGACTCCAGCCTCGCCCGGTGGCGCGGGCGCGATGCGCGGATCCGTCCCGGTGGTCGGCCGCCGCGCCATCAGGGCCGTCCCCTTTCCTCGACCCGCTCGGCGCGGGCGACGTCGCGATCGATTCGGAAGACCAGCCGGTGGACGACCGCGTCGATGACGAACAGATCGTCGCGCATCATCCCGTTGACGATCGATTCCTGTCCGCGCTCGTCGATCGCGTAGACCGCGGGCAGCGAGCGGTCCCGCGGCCATTCGATATAGGTGTGGATTCCGTCGTCGCTGATCCGGCTCGGGCGAAGCGCGCGCGCACCGCTCAGGCGATAGCGGCCGGCGACCGCCCCGGCGGGATCGGCCTCGGCCGTCGCATTGGCGCCGGGATAGGTGAAGCGGAGCACATAGGGTCCGCCCGGCGAGCCCGGTCCCAGGTCGAACGTGTAGGTGCGGGCGCTGGTCACGACGGTGAGGTTGGTGGCGAGGCCGCTCTGGAGCGGCTTGATGAAGATTCGGTCGCCGCTGTGGTTGGGAGTGACCTGCCAGGCGGCGCTGTCGCCGACGGCGACGCTCTCGATCCGCTCGTCGGCGGCGAACTCGACCATCAGCTGATAGCCGCCGGCGACCTGGATCGGAATCACCTGGTCTTCATGATATTCGACTGACTGGATGCGCGAATCCAGCGGCAGGGGCGGCCCGGACGGCCCGGACGGCCCGGGAGGCGCGAAGGCCGGCGCCTCGGGCTGAGGCCCGGCCTGGGGCTGCGGCTGCTGCTCCGCCTGGGCGAGCATCGCGATCAAGGCGAGGAGAAGGGTCAGAGCTCGGGCTCCGGCTGGGGCGGCTGCTGGGGCCGGGAGGGAGGAGTCTGGACCGTGACGGTCGGGCCGGGCACGACCTGGACTTGCGACACGACGGCCGGCGGCGCGGGCTGCTCCTGCGGCGGAAGCGCTTCGGGGTTGCGCTGGTAGCGCACGACCTCGAAGCCGAGCGGGTTGATGAACCGGTCCTCGATCCGCATCGGCTCGCCGGAATAGCGATAGCGGATCACCGCCACCCAGGCGCTTGGCGGCCCGAGCTGGCCGCCGACGTCGCGCCGCCGAGTCTCGAAGCGGACCATCGCCACGTCCCGCCCCACCGGCGACACGCTCTTGATCCGGGTGTCGATCACGGTCGTCCGGGGATAACGGGCGAGCGGGCTGTCGGGGTTGGAAACCTGCGAGCCGGCGACATATTCGGCGCGCGCGCGGCCGCCCGACCAGAGCGCCACCTTGTGGTAGTTTTCCTGGAGCGAGTCGATGTCGAAGCTCTCGCGCGCAATGACATATTGGACGAGGAAGGACTGGGTCAGCGCGCGGTCCGGCGCGATCCGCTCGACGTCGAGCGGCTTCAGCGCCTGGACGAAGCCGGTCTGCCGGTCGACCAGCAGGGTGTAGGGCTCGACCGTCTTCAGGGGCATCAGGATAATCAGTGCGAAAGCTTCGAGCACGGCGATGAGCGCCGCGCCGAAGGCCACTCGCCATGCCGTGCGGCGCGACACCTGGAGGGCGTCGACCCGATCGTGGGCCCAGCTGTCCGCCTCGACATAATAAGCGTTGAGCGCTTCGCGAGTCTGCTTTTTCATCGGACGATGTCCCGTCTGCCCGCCGTCGCCGAGACGCGGGTGGTGGTGCGGCGCCGGAAGCTCTGGCCGAGCGGCGCCGGGGCAGGCGCGGCGAGATCTTGCGGCCTGCCCTGCGGATGGATTCGCCGCCCCGGCTCGCCCGCAGGCCCGGCGGCGGCGAGGGCCGCGGCCGGCGTTCCCGCTTCGCGTCGCTGGGCGGCGGTGACGGCGTCGACGATCGCGGCGGCGCGCGCGCGGCCCTCAAGCTGGTTCTCGCGCGCGCTCTGGGAGAGGCCGGCAAGCTGCGGCTGAAGGGCCCTCAGCTCGTTGAGCGCCTGGGTCGGAACAAGGCGCCAGAAGGCGGCCATCCTGAATCCCATGGCGACGCGCGCCGCTCCGTAGAGCACGCCGGCGAGCACGAAGGCCATCAGCAGCGTGGCGACGAACAATTCGGCCGCGGCGCCCGGAATCGGCATTTCGGCATAGCGACGCGAGAGCAGATCGGCGAGCCAGGGCTCAAGCAGCGCCAGCTCGACTCCGAGCACGACCGCGAGGCCGGCCGCGCCGAGCGCGGCCCCGGCCAGCACCCTGAGCCAGCCTTCGAACAGGCCGCGAGTCCCGTCGAACAGAAGGAAGGCGATGAAGAAAGGCCCCAGCGCGAGGAGCAGGCCCGCAAGCAGGCGGACGAGCGCCAGCGATCCGAGCGCTCCGGTGAGGTAGGCGATCCGCGACCAGCCGAGCGCCCAGCTGTCGAAGCCGGGGAACATCTCCGGAGTCGCGCCCTGGACGGCGACCGGAAGCCCGCCGGGCTGGCCTGGCCGGGCGGCGGGCGCGATCATCCGGCCCGTCCCCTCGACCGCCAGAAGCTCGAACATCCGGTCGGCATTGGCCAGGCGGTCGACCAAGCCGCCGGCGGAGCCCGGCAGAGCGGCGGGGCGGCCGACGTCGCCGGCAAGCTCGGCAGGCCCGTGCATCGCGACGTCGTAGACCAGCGTCCGATAGGCGTTCCAGCCGGTCGCCAGCGCGAGAACGATTCCGATCTTGACCAGAGCGAGCACGCCGTCGCGAACGGTCGGAGTCTGGCCGAACAGCATCCGGTAGCCGATCAGGGCGACGAACAGGGTGAGCAGGCCGGTCAGCATCAGCGAGAGGGCGGACCCGGGGGACGACAGGGCCTGATAGCCCCCCGCGCCGATCGCCTGCGCCTGGCAATCGACGAAATCGAGGATCCGCCGGACGAAGGCGGCGCCCGAGGGGGCTGCTGGGCAGACCGCGATCATGCCCGCTCCATCAGCCGCGGAATCCACAGCTCCGGATCGTCGCCGGTCTCGGCGCGGATCTCGTCGAGCAGCCGCACGGTGCGCTCGCGCCCGGAAAGGATGGTGAGGATCCGGTCCTCGCCGCTGAGGTTGAGCCGGGCGACGACGCTTTCCGCGCCGTGCTTGATCAGGAAGCAATGCGCGCTGTCTGGAAGCGAGCGGACCAGATCGAACTCGTGCGGGGTGAGGCCGAAGCCTTCGATATAGTCGGCGGCGCGCGCCTTGGGATTGGCCATGAAGATCTGGGTCGCCGCCTGCTCGATGATCGCGCTGGCGATTCGGCTTTCGAGCGCGTCCTGGGCGCTCTGCGTTGCGAAGGCGACGATCCCGTTCCTCTTGCGGATCGTCTTCTCCCAATCCTTGATCCGGCGAACGAAGACGTCGTCGTCGAGCGCCTTCCAGCCCTCGTCGACGACGATGATCGCCGCCGTCCCGTCGAGCCGCTCCTCGACCCGGTGGAACAGGTACATCATCGCCGGGGTGCGCATCGCGGGATCGTCGAGGATCGAAGTAATGTCGAAGCCGACCGCCTCGGCCGAGAGGTCGATCCTGTCGCGCTCGTTGTCGAACAGCCAGGCGCGCTCGCCGTCGCCCCACCAGGGCCGGAGGCGCGACCACAGGTCGCCCGCATGGGGCCGCGCCGCGCCTCGGAACAGCTCGGCCAGATGGCGAAGGCGGCGGTGCTCGACGGGTTGCTGGAAATTGGCGTCGACCGCGTCCTTGATCCGAGCCACCTCGTCGATGTCCGCCCCGCCGGCGAGCAGGGTGACCCAGTCGATCAGGAACTGGCGGTTGACCGGCGCGTCGTCGAGCTGGAGCGGATTGAGCCCGGACGGGACTCCGGGGCGCAGCAGGTCGTAGCGGCCGCCGATCGCCCGGATGAACAATTCGGCGCCGCGGTCCTTGTCGAAGAAGGTGATTCGCGGGCGGAACTTGCGCGCCTGGGCGAGCAGGAAGTTGAGCACCACGGTCTTGCCCGAGCCCGACGGCCCGATCACCGTGAAATTGCCCAGGTCGCCCTGGTGGAAGTTGAAGTAATAAGGGCCGGCGGCGGTGGTCTCGAGCAGGGTGACGGCCTCGCCCCACAGGTTGCCGTCGGCCTGGCCGAGCGGGAAGTTGTGGCCGCTGGCGAGGCCCGCGAAATTGCCCGTGGAGACCAGGCCGCGGCGGGCGATATATTTGAAATTGCCCGGAAACTGCGCCCAGAAGGCGGGCTCGATGGCGATCTCCTCGCGCACGGTGTTGATCCCGAGATCGGCGAGCGCCGCCTGCGCCTCGGCGACGCCCTCGTCGACCTGCGCGGGCGTGTCGCCGCGGATCGCGATCGTCATGTGATGCTCGCCGAAGCCGGCGCGGCCGGCGGCGACCTCGTCCTTGGCGCTGGAAAGATCGGCGCGAAGGCTGACGGCCTCATCCTCGGCCGAGCGCATCCGCCTCAGCGCGAGGTTCATCCGCCCGAGCGCCGCCTGCCGCTCGACGAAGCCGAAGCTTTGCGAGACGGTCAGCTCGAAGGGCAGGCGAAGCAGCTCGTCGAGCATTCCGGGCGCGGTCTGGCCGGGATAGTCTTTGATCGAGACGAGGCCGAGGAAGCTTCGCTCCTGATTGGCGCACGGGCCGAGCTCCACGGTCTCCTGCCCGAAGCTGACCCGGCGATAGGGGAGGTAGGCGCCCAGATCCTGCATCGGCATCAGCACCGGGCGCATCTCGCCATTGTAGAGCGCGGAGAGGAATTCGAGCGGCTCGGAGCAGAAGCCCTGCGGCGTTTCATAGGCGCCGAGCAGCCGCGGCGCGTAGCTGCCGAGCGCGGCGATCAGCGCGTCGCGGGCGACGTCGAGCTGGCGCACCTCGTAGGCGCTGCCGGTCTCGGCTTCGGCGGGACCGCGGCCGAACAGGCCGCCCAGCCGGTCGAACGCGCCGACCCGGCCCTGCAGCGGCCGGCGGATCAGCGTCAGGAACAGATCGTTGATGTAGAGCCGCTTGGTCGAGAGGCGCGCCCGCCACATGGCGTCGAGCTCGCGCGAGAAGGGATCGGGATGGTCGGCGGAAAGCTCCGCGCCGATCCGGCGGCGGACGATGTGGTGGTAGAGCGCGAAGCGCGACGAGCCGATCGCCTGAAGCATCGCGTCGCGAAGCCGCTTGCGGTAGTTGATCTCCTCGCTGTCGGCGGTCTCGAACAGCAGGCCGCGCAGATGGATCATCTGCATCAGCATGCCGTCGCGGGTCTCGATCGTGTGATCGTCGACGTGGCGGGCATAGGGGAGGTGGAACCCCGCCGGCCGCTCGCGCGCGACGATCCGCGCCTCGCGGGTCAGGGCCGGTAGGAGTTGCATCGCCAGATCGCGTAATTCTTGACGCGCGGGCAGCGCGAGACCCTGGTCAGCCACAGATCGAAGAAGCGAGGCTCGCGAACGCAGAGCACGGCGCCCACGCCATGGATGACGACGGCCGCGAGCAGCACCCAGGCCGAGCGGAAGACGAGGAACAATTCGGTCGCGATCACCGCATTGGCGATGAAGAAGCTGTAGGTCACGCCCGCGAACATCTGCGGCCGCGTCAACGCGACGAACAAGGTGTCCCGCTCGAGCCCGATCATGGCTCTAGTTTCCGATCGCCGCCGTGGATTGGATGCCGGCCACGATGCTCGCCGCGCCGAACAGGATGAAGCAGCCGAGGATCACGGTCGCCCCGTAGCGCCAGTTGATCCGCCCCGTGAGCATCAGGAAGCCGACCGAGGCCACAGCGATCACCGCGACGACCGTCGCGATCGTCCCGAGCAACGTGCCTTCGAGCCAGCGCACCGCGGCCACGATCACGCCCGAGCCCTGGGGATCGGAGAGAGTGCCGGCGATCGCCGCGCCGGGCCACGCCGCGCTCCACAAGCCCGCGAGCGCCAGCGCGATGCCTCCCCGCCCGCCGGACGCCCGTTTACCACGCAAAAACATCTCGATTCGCCTCCCTGCGCGATTGTGCTCTCTTCCGCCTTCCTTGCCAATAGTTTGCAGGCTCGCGCCGGGTCCCGCTTCGGGCGGGCGCGAAAGATCGGGCTGGCCCGTCCCGATACCCTTTGCTAAGGCGCCGCCTCCAAGGGATGCACCCGTAGCTCAGCTGGATAGAGCGCTGCCCTCCGAAGGCAGAGGCCACAGGTTCGAATCCTGTCGGGTGCGCCATTCTTCCTAGTGCGCCACGCCGCTCATATCCGCAGCTGGCTGCCGAGCTCGATGACTCGGTTGGTGGGCAGCTTGAAGAACTCCATCGCGCTTTCCGAGCTTCGCATCATCCAGGCGAACAGCCGTTCGCGCCACAGCGCCATGCCGGGCTGCTCCTTGGCGGCGATCAGCTTCTGGCGGCCGAGGAAGAAGCTGGTGCTCATCATGTCGAACCTCGCACCGCAGGTCTCGATGCGAACGAGGTCCGCTGGCACGTCGACCTCGTCCATGAAGCCATAATGGAGGACGACTCGGTAGAAGCCCCTCTCGGCGGCATGCACCTCGAGCCGTCCAGCCGGCGGGACGTGCGGCACCTCCTCGACCTTGACGGTCAGGATCAGCACGCGCTCGTGGAGCACCTGATTGTGCTTGAGGTTGTGCAGGAGCGCGGTCGGAATGACATCGGGTGAGGTCGACAGGAAGACCGCCGTGCCGCGCACGCGGTGTAGCGATGCCGCAGACCGGATCATGACGTCGAGCGGGAGCGCGTCCTGCTCGAGCCGCTTGCGCATCAGGGCGCGGCCCGTCGCCCAGGTCGTCAGGACGGTGAATATCACCGCGGCCACGGTGAGCGGGAACCAGCCGCCGTCGGCCACCTTGGTGACGTTGGACGCGAAGAACATGCCGTCGATGAGCGCAAAGAGACCGATCGTGAGCGCTGCGAACAGGCGGTTCCACTTCCACACCGGGAAGATCAGCACCGCGAGCATGATCGTGGTGATGATCATCGTGCCGCTGACCGCGATGCCATAGGCCGAGGCGAGATTGGTCGATTCGCGGAAGCCGAGGACCAGCAGCACGATCATCACCAGCAGGCCCCAGTTGACCGCCGGGATGTAGATCTGGCCAGCCGCCCTGGCACTGGTGTGCTCGGTCCGGAGGCGGGGCAGGAAGCCGAGCTGGACTGCCTGGTGGGTGACGGAGAAGGCGCCCGAGATCACCGCCTGGCTGGCAATGATCGTCGCCGCGGTGGCGATCAGCACCAGCGGCAGCCGCGCCCATTCCGGGGCCATCAGGTAGAAGGGGTTCTCGACCGCGGACGGTGTGCCGAGCAGCAGCGCGCCCTGGCCAAAATAGTTCAGTGTCAGGCAGGGATAGACCAGCCCCAGCCAGGAGAAGCCGATCGCCTTGCGCCCGAAATGACCCATGTCGGCGTAAAGCGTCTCGGCGCCGGTCACCGCGAGGAACACCGAGCCCATGGCGAGGAAAGCGAGGCCGGGATCGTAAGCGAAGAACCGGACGGCCCAATGCGGGCTCAGCGCTTCCAGAATCTCGGGGTGCTTGAGGATGTTCCAGACGCCAAGCACGGCGAGGACGGCAAAATAGAGGAGGACGACCGGCCCGAACATCGCGCCGACCTTCCCGGTGCCACGGGATTGCACCACGAACAGGCCGATCAGGATGACGATCGCCGCCGGCACGACGAGCGGCTGCAGGCTCGATTGGATGACGGTGAGGCCCTCCACCGCCGAAAGGACCGAGATGGCCGGGGTGATCATCGCGTCGCCATAGAAAAGCGCGGCGGCGAGCACGCCCATGATCACCAGGCTGGACGCCCACCGGCTCTCGCCGAGGTTGCGTGCGATGAGGGCGAGCAAGGCGAAGGAGCCGCCCTCGCCCTTGTTGTCGGCGCGCATCGCGACCAGCACATATTTGGCGGTGACGACGAGCATCAGCGACCAGAAGATCAGGCTGAGGACGCCGAATATGTGCAGCGGATCGACCGCCAGCGGATGCGGGCCGATGAAGCTTTCCTTCATCGCGTAGAGCGGCGAGGTGCCGATATCGCCGTAGACGACGCCGATCGCGCCGAGCATCGCGGTGCTCAGCGACTGCTTGTGAATCTCGCTCGGCGCTTCGGCCGGCGCTGCAGCGGGGTGCGTGACAGTGGCCATGGCCGATGCATGTGTGGTCCGGGGGCATAAAGATTCCATGTGGATTCCGGGAGAGGTCGGTGGGTAGGCACTCGACGCGCGGAACCGTACGGCGCACTTAGCGTCCATGGTCGGCCTTCCCGCCAGCAGAGCATCCGCCCCCGCGCAGCTGCGCGGATATGCCGAAGCTGCGCTCATGATCGCGGGATCGACACTCCTCGGCCTCGCGCTCGCGCCGCGATGGGGCAATGCGGCGGTCGACCTGCTCTATTTGCCGGCGGTGATCGCCACGGCGGTGCTTGCCGGTCTATGGCCCGCGCTCTTCGCCGCCATGGTCTCCGCCCTGGCCTACAACTTCTTCTTCACCGAGCCCCACCTCACCTTCCGCATCGACGATCCGAACGACATCGTCACGGTCGTGGTGCTGTTCGCGGTCGCGGCCGTCACCAGCCAGCTCGCCGCATCCGTGCGAAGGCAGGCGCGCATCGCCGAGACCCACGCTGCGCGCAACGCGACCATCGCCGGTCTCGCGCGGCAGCTGCTGACCTGCACGACGGAGAAGGAGGTCGCCGAAGTCAGCACGCACGAGCTGGGCGAGATATTCGACTGCAATGCCGTGCTGGTCGGCGGCACAGCCAGGCCGACCCTTCTTGCCAGCGCGCCGGGGTCGCTTCGTCTGCCGCCGGGGGACATCGCCGTCGCTGCCCTGGTGATCGACCGGGGCGAGCGCGCCGGCCGGGGAGTTAGCCGGGCAGTGCCAACCGAGTGGCAATTCCATCCGTTGACATCCGGGGAAGCCGTGATTGCGGCGATGGGGCTCGCGAGGGACGACGGCGCTCTGCCCATCCGCCCGGACCAGATGCCGCTGCTCGACAATCTGCTCGATCAGACGGCGCTCGCGTTGGAGCGCGGCCGGCTGGAGGCGGAGGCGCATGAGTTCGCCCGCGTGCGGGAGCGCGATGAGGTGCGCACGATGCTGCTCTCGACGATCGGGGAGGATCTCCAGCCCCCGTTGAAGGCGATCCGCGATGCGGTCGAAGCGCTAAGGCGCAGCGGATCGGCCGACAGGGATTTGGTCTCGGTCGTGGGCTCAGAGGCAACGAAGCTCGAGCGCTACCTCTCCAACCTCGTCGATCTGGGTCCGGGGTCCGATCAGGGACCGATCGAGATTGACGGAGTCACGATCGACCTGTTCCGGCGATCGGTGCTCCGGGAAGGCGAGGAGGTCCATCTGACGCCGAAGGAATATGGCTTGCTTGCCGAGCTGGCGAAGCACTCCGGGCGTGTTCTCTCTCACGCCCATCTGCTGCGCACCGTGTGGGGCCCGGCGCAGGAGGGGCAGATCGACTATCTCCGCGTCGCCGTCCGCGCGCTGCGGCAGAAGCTCGAACGCAATCCATCCGCGCCGGAGTTGATCGTCAACGAGCCCGCCGTGGGCTACCGGCTGAAGGCTGGCTGAGGCTGCACGTCCCGCCGTGATCATGCTAGTCTTGCGGCTGAAGGGGGGAAGGCTTCTATGTTCGCATGGGTTCAAGTCCAGCCGGTCGGGCTGCCCGGCCTGATCGCCTTTCTGGCCGGCGCGATGCTGTTCTTCGCCAGCCTTGCCTGGACCCGGATCGGCGCGGCCGGTGCGGACAGGCGGGGCACGACGAAAAAGAGCGGCCTCTCGCGTTGGGGAGTCCTCATCCAGTCGCTCGCCTTCTTCGCGGTGGGCTTCGGCGGTGCCGCCGCCGTGCTTCCGCCGACGAGCCCGCTCGCGATCGGCGAAGCGGTCGCTATCGCGGTGCTGATGCTTCTCGCCGTCGGCCTGTTCGTCGCCGCGGCGCGGGCGATGGGCGCCAATTGGAGCATCGTCGCCCGGATGCGCGAGGGCCACGAGCTGGTCACCGGCGGTGTCTTCGCGCGCATTCGCCACCCGATCTATACCGCGATGGGCTGCTTCCTTCTCGCCATGGCGATCGCCTTCGGCCACGAATACAGCCTGGCCTTCGCGCTTCCCCTGTTCGCGATCGGGACGGCGATCCGCATCCGCGAGGAGGAGAAGCTGCTGCGCGGCGAGTTCGGCGCCGCTTATGACGACTATGCGACCCGGGTGAAGCGGTTCATCCCCGGCGTGATCTAGCCGGGCGCCGGGGTCTTGGGCTTGTAGCGGCACAGATCGCGTACCACGCAGCGCCAGCATTCGGGCCTGCGTGCCTTGCAGACGTAGCGGCCGTGGAGGATTAGGAGGTGGTGAGCGACGAGGCGCCAGGGCGCGGGAGTCTGCCGCTCGAGAATCGCTTCGACCTGCTCGACATTCTTTCCGGCCGCAAGACCGGTTCGGTTCGCGACCCGGAAGACGTGGGTGTCGACCGGGAAGGTCTCAGCGCCGAAGGCGACGTTCATCACCACATTTGCCGTCTTGCGCCCGACCCCCGGCAATGCCTGGAGGGCGTCGCGGTCGGCCGGGACCCGGCCCCCGTGCCGATCGACCAGCGCCTTCGACAAGGCGATCACATTCCTGGCCTTGGTGTTGAACAGGCCGATCGTCCTGATGTGGCGCTTCAGGCCCTCCTCGCCCAGCGCCAGCATCTGCTCCGGCGTCGTTACTTCGCGGAAGAGATCGCGGGTGGCGACGTTGACCCCTGCGTCCGTCGCCTGGGCGGAGAGCACGACCGCCACGAGCAGCGTGTAATCGTTGACCGACTTCAGCTCGGTCTCGGGATCGGGCGTCCGTTCGGCTAGGCGCCGATAGAATTCGGCGATGTCGGCCTTCTTCATGCCAGCTTGTCCAAGGCCGCCCCGAGGCGGGCCAGGCCTTGTTCGACCATCTCGGTCGGCCCGCCGACGCCTACGCGGAAATGGTCCGCGAGGCCGAAGAAGCGTCCAGGGACGATGGCCGTGTCGTAGCGCTCTCGCAGAAGGCCGTGGAGCCGCTCGACATCGCCGCCGAGGAGGCGCGGAAAGGCGGTCACGTTGTGGACCATGGACGCGACCTCGATGTCCGCGCGGCCGACAAAGAAGGCATTGGCGAGTGCGCGATTGCGGGCGAGCAAGGCCGGGGTCTCGGCGGCGATCTCGTCGAGCCGCTCGAGCGCGAGACAGGAGAGCCGCTCGTCGGCGTGGGCTTGGGCGACTCCGAACAACTCGTTGAGGCGCCACATGCGCTCGGCCAGCGCGGGCTCGGCGAGGATCCAGCCGCAGCGCAGGCCCGACAGGCCGTAGACCTTGGTCAGGCTGGAGGTCGTGACGAAGGCATCGCCGAGCAGGACGGCGCTCCGCTGGCCCGGCGCCGCGTCGAGATAGACCTCGTCGATCAGTACGTGCGGGGCGATCTCCGCCAGCGGGAGGAGCAGTTCCGGACTGGCAAGGTTGCCGCTCGGATTGTGGAGGTTGGTGAGGACGATCAGCTTCGTTCGAGGCGTCGCCGCTCTACCGACCGCTCCCGGATCGAGGCGGAATTCCGGGCCTTCACGGACGAAGCGCTTCACCTCGCCGCCGAGGAAGCGGGCGGCGGCGACCATCGGCTCGTAGGCGGGAAGCTCGATCAGCACCTCATCGCCCGGATCGATCAGGGCGGCCATGGCCAGCATGTTGGCCATCGACGTGCCGTCGGCCATCACGACGCATGCCGGATCGACGCCGCATTTGCGCGCGATCGCCTCGCGCAGCGGCGGATAGCGGTAATGGCTGGCGCCGGTGAGATGCAGGTCGGCGATGTCGATCGGGAAGCGGTCGAGCGGGAAATGCGGGACCTCGCTCGACGCCAGATTGTAGCGCGCCGGTGTCTGGGTCTTGGCCCAGTGCATATAGTCCGATTGCCGGGTCCTCATGCGCGGTTCCGCCGGGCCTTCCAGTAGAGGAAGGCCGGGATGCCCGCGAGGAGGATGATGAAGCCGACCGCGCTGTTGGCGAGGTCGTTATAGACCGTCGCGCCGACGATCACCGCGCAGGCGACAACGAAGAGGCCGGTGGTGAAAGGATGGCCCGGCGCCTCGAACCATGCCGTGCCCTTCGCATCCCGGGCGCGGAACACGAACAAGGCCGCGCCGGTCAGCGCGAACCAGATGAAATCGACGGAGACGACGTAGCTCAGAATGGACCCGTAAGTGCCCGACAGGGCAATCAGCACCGCGACAATGCCCTGGAGCAGGATCGCGGCGACCGGGGCATGGGTTTTGGCGTTCACTTTGGCGACCGTGCGGAAGAAGAGGCGATCCTCGGCCATGGCAAAATAGACTCGCGGCGTCGTCAGCATGCCCTGGCTCAGGAAGCCGAGCGCGGAGACGGCGATGCCGAGCGCGATCAGGCTCGCCCCGGTGTCGCCCAAGGCGAGGCGCATGATCGATGTCGCCGGCGTGCGCGTCTCGGCGAGGCCCGTGGGGCCGAGGACGTAGACGCAGGTCAACGCAACCGCGGTGTAGAGCAGGACCACGCCGGCGACTCCGATCAGGACGCCGCGCGCGAGGTCGCGGCGGGGGTCGCGCATCTCGCCCGCGACGAAGCTCGACGTCTGCCAGCCGCCATAAGCGAACATCACCGGCGTCAATGCGGCGCCGATCCCGCCGGCCGCGACGAAGGAGGTGGCGGCCGGCGCCCGGGCTGGGCCGGCGAGGAGCAGGCCGGCGAGGACCAGCGCCGCGATGACTGCGATCTTTAGCACCATTAGGAAGCTCTGCACGTTGCTCCCGGCGCGCACGCCGAGGCAGTTGATCGCGGTCAGCAACGCCAGCACGCCGGCTGCAACCGCGCCGTCCGGCACCGGCAAGGCGACGAGATCGTGGAAGTGGCGGGCGAAGGTGATCGCCACCGCCGCCATCCCGCCCGACTGGATCACCAGCAGCAGCGACCAGCCGTAGAGGAAGGCCGGCATCGGCCCCCAGGCGTCGCGCAGATAGGCATATTGGCCGCCCACTTCGGGCCGCCGCGCGGCGAGCTCGGCGTAGACGAACGCTCCGGCGATCGCCACCGCCCCGCCGATCAGCCAGGCGCCGACGATCAGTCCGGGCGAGGAGACGTGGCGCGCGACCTCGGCGGGGTTGAGGAAAATGCCCGAGCCGACGATCCCGCCCATGACCAGCATGATCGCGTCGAACAGGCCGAGCCGCCGGGCAAGCTGGGGTTCTGCGCCATTTCGCCCGGTCTGATGAGCTTCCATCGTCATTGCGAGCGAAGCGAAGCAATCCAGTGCTGCCGCCGAGTCAGACTGGATTGCTTCGTCGCTACGCTCCTCGCAATGACGGGATAATGATCCATTCGCCTGGTCCTCACAGGCCCAATACGTCCGCCATCGCGTAGCGGCCGGCAGGCTTGTCGGCGAGCCAGAGGGCGGCCTTGACCGCGCCTTTGGCGAAGATGGCGCGGCTTTCGGCGCGGTGGCCGAGCTCGATCCGCTCGCCCTCTCCGGCGAAGATCACCAGGTGATCGCCGGCAACCGACCCGCCGCGCAGCGAAGCGTAATAGATTCCGCCTTCCTCGCGCTCGTGCGGTCCCTCCTGCATTCGGTCGAAGCGATTGTTGGCGGTGGTGCTGCCGGTTTGACGGCCGATATTCGCGGAAGCGCCGAGCAGGAGCGCGGTGCCCGAGGGCGTGTCGCGCTTGTGGCGGTGGTGCATCTCGACGATCTCGATGTCCCATTCGGGGCCGAGGCGCCTTGCCGCTTGCTCCACCAGTGCCCGCAGGAGGTTGACGCCCAGCGAGGTGTTCGCCGTCTGCAGTACGGCGATCCGGTTCGCCGCCTCGTCGATCGCGCGGTGATGCTCCGGGGCGAGCCCGGTGGTGCCGATCACGATCGGCTTGCCCGCTTCGACGGCCGCCTCGAGATGAGCCTGAAGCGCGTCCGGGGCGGTGAAGTCGACGAGAACGTCGCTCGCCGCCGCCAGCGCCGCAAGCGCCTTCTCGTCCGCCCCCCGGTTGACGGCCCCTCCGATGCTCCTGGCCCCCGCGGCGTCGGCGATCGCCCGGCCCATCCGTCCTTCGCCGCCCAGGATTCCGATCGAGGTCATGTGCCGAAGCTCCTTCGCATCGCTTCATGGGCGAGCGGCGCGTTCGCCGCAAGCGCCGGTCCCGGAACGATCCCGCCGGGCGCGGCGTTGTCGGGCGAGGTATCATTGCAGGAGCGAAAAGATGGCCGATGAAAAGGAAGTGATCGTCACGGACGGTGGCGGCGGCGGTGGCGGCGTTCTGATCGCCGTGGTCTTGCTCGTGGCGGTGGTCGTCGTTCTGTTCCTGCTGTTCGGCAGGGGCCTGATGAACGGCAACAACCCGACCGACATCAACGCCGACGTCAAGGTCGAGACGCCGAAGTGAGCTAGCGCGACGCTGGCTGCTCCCTCAAGTGGCGCAGCCAGCGTTGCCGCGCCCATTCGCCGATGAGCGCGTCGGCGGCGCGCTTCTCGCCGCTTCCCGCGGCGAGCGCGGAATAGCGCACCCAGCGCCCGCTGCCGCTGGTCCAGACCGATTCCTCGAAGAGATTGAAGATCGTCCGGTTGCCGGCCGGGTCGACCCAGCCGATCGACCCGGGCCGGTCGAGCGAGCCCAGATACTGGAAGACGGGGACGGGGGAGCGGGCAGGTTGCGGCGCTCCGGCAGCGGTGAGGATGAGGCCGCGCATGTCGGCCAGCCCCATCACCTGCGGCATGGCCACGCCCGGCGCGCTGAGTATGAAGGGGATGCGCGTCTGTTGCTCATTGAGCATGTGGCCGTGGCCCAGGAAGCCGTCGTCGAACAGCGATTCCCCATGATCGGCGGTGACGATCAGCAAGGTGTTGTCGAGCACCCCCAGGCGCCGCAGCCGGGCGATCAGAGCGCCGATCAGCCGGTCGTTATAGGCGATCGCGTTCCAATAGGTGCGCTGGGTCCAGTCGCGGTTGCCGGCGCCGATCTCGCCGCGCGGAATCGGCGTGCCGGCGATCACCTGATCCATCAACGGCTCGGTATAAGGGAAATGGGCCGATTGCAGGTTGAAATAGAGGAAATGCGGACGGTGCCACGCCTCGGGCCGGCCGAGCCGGCGGTCGAACTCGCGAAGGAGGAGCTTGCCGTCGATGATGATCGATCCCTGCGCGGCGAAGCTGAACGCGCGCTCCTCGCGCAAGGTCGCGCCGTCGACGTAGGTCGAGGCGCGCCTGAGGCCGACGAGCTCCGCCGTGCCCCCGAAATTCTCGTCCTGCCCTGAGAAGACTCCCACCTCATAGCCATTGGCCTGGAAGTCGCGGATCAATGACTGGCGGTCGTCGACCGGCGCCAGCTCGCCTGTGAACAGGCTCTGCAGCGAGAAGGTGGTGAAGCCGACGTGGGAATAGGCCGCTTGCGCCCGGCTCCCGCTCGCCGCCAGTGCGTCGAGCGTCGGGGTGAGCGAGCGGCCGTCGATTCGCCGCCCGATCGCATCGGCGCGCGTGCTTTCCAGGACGATCAGGACGACGTTGCGCTTCGCGCCGGCGATGACCGGCGCCGACGCCGTCGCCGCGTTGCCCGAGAAAATGAGGTCGCCGCCGAAGCCGTCCTGGTCGATCCCGTCGCCGGGAATGTCGAGCGCGAACGGGTGGCGGGCGGAGTCGAAGGGCTGGCGGTCGAGCGGGTAGGAGAACCAGCTCCATCCGTCGCGGTCGAAATCGGTCAGCTGGTCGAAAAGGGTTGAAAGGCCGAGCACCGCATTGAAGCGCACCGCCCCCGCGCGCGCATCGTCGACCCGGTTCACCGCGAACAGCAGCAGGCCTGTCGCGGCCAGCGCGGCCACGGCCCGGGCGGCACCGATCCGGTAGCAATCGGGGATTGGCGGCGAATCGCGCCGCCATCGCCGCGAGAAGATCAGCGCTGCGGCATACAACAGCGCTCCGCCGGCCACCGCGATCAGGACCAAGCCGGATTCGCTCAGCGAATAGAGCAAGGCGTCGACCAGGCTGCCGCCGCCGAGATTGCGAACGATCTGGAAGCTCATCGCGTCGCTGAAGAAGGCCAGCGCCTGATATTTGCCGATCAACACCGCTATCGCGCCGCCGCCCATCAGAAAAGCATAATTGAGCACGAACAGCGGCGCCGAGCCGTTTCGTCCATGCAGGCGACGGAGCGCGCGGTAGAGCAGCCAGAAGACCAACGTCTGGCAGGCGAGGATCGCGGCGAGGAAGGCGGCGATCTCGAGCGGCGCGTCGAGCACCTGCGACTGGCCGAAGCCTCCGCCGAACAAGGCATATTTGCGCTCGGCGAGGAGAAGTTCGGCGATCAGCGTGACGAGGATCGTCGCGGGCAGGACCAGGCGCGCCGCCGCGGCCCAGGACGGGCGCAGCGACCAGCGCTTCGCGGGAAGGGCAAGCTCGGCCGACATCGGGCCGTCCTATACGCGCGGAGCCTTAAGATGCGGTTGGCGTCACTTGTCGCCTCGCCGCGGGGCGAAGGAGCTGCGCCCCACCTCGCTGACGCGGCCGCCCCGCGCCGTGCCTTCGACCAGCTCATAGCCGAGCAGGGCGAAGATGCGGTCGCCGATGAAGATCGGCCGCGCATTGCCGTACCAGTCGGCGCAGGAGGCCTGGCAGCCATCGTCGGCATTGCTGCCCGCGACGGTGCTGCCGTTGAGCGCTCCGGCTTCGGAGAGCTTCCCGCCCCGCCGGTTCAGGAAGAGGATGCCGGCGGAATTGCCCTGCGGCTGTCCGCGCCGATCGAGGAAGCGTGCCACCGGCAGGCCGAGCAGGCCGGATCCGTCGCGGGAATCCGGATCGGGCCGGAAGAAGAAGGCATGGCTTCGAGTCTCCCCCTCGCGAGCGTTGGGCAGAAGGAAGGTGTCGGCGATTCGCGGCGTGCCGGCGAGGTCGATCGCGCTGAAGCCCAGCGCCCCCCGGCCGCTGCCGATCGCGATGGCATCGGCGCCAATCGCGTCGAGCCGGTCGACCCCGTGCGGAAGCCCAAGCCGGGTGACTCCATAGTCCGCAAGCGAGACGACCGAGACGGCGCCGGTGATGTCGCCGCTCGCCGTGCCGTAGAGCAGGTGATCGCCGACGAATCGGTTCTGGAAGGACCAAGTGCTTCCTTCCGGCTTGGGCAGGCGGTGATAGGCGCCCCGAGGCGCCTCGCGCGCGCCGCTTCCGAAGGTCGCCATCGGGATGGTCAGCAGGGCCACGTCGCCGCTCGTCACCTCCGGGCTCCACATCGCGTCACCATCCCCCTCGGCGCGGACGACGACGTGAAGCGCGCTTCGCGCCGCGTCGGGATAGAAGGAGAATTGGTCGACCGGCATGCCGCGCGCCTGAAGCGCCGAGGGGCGTGCACCGTCGAACGGGATCCGGTAGACAAAGGCGGTCGATCCGCCATGCTCCTTCCAGGCGTTGCCGATCCACAGATAGATGGCGTTGCCCGAGACGAAGAAGGTCCGCGCGTAGCCGCCGAGGACCACGGTCGAGCCGCAATCGAGCGTGGCGGCGGAAAGGTCGCAGCTGGTCACCGTGTGGAGGGTGGTGATCATCGCGCGGCGGGGGTCGCGCAAGGCGTTCGGCACGTAGAAGCTGGTGGCCCCGGCAGTGCGCCGCCAGGCTCCGCCGCCTTGGGGATTCGGCTGCCATTGGCGGATGGCCGGGAGGTTGCCGAGCACGTCGTCGAAGCCGCGCGCGAGCGGCGAATAGAGGATCAGGCGGTTGCCGATCAGCCGGCTCGCATAGTTGCGCGAGGAATAATAATCGTTGGAGCGGAGCTGGTAGCTGTCCTCGAACGCCAGGCTGCCGTCGGCGCCGAGCCGGAAACGGTTCACCTGCGTGCCGGCACGGTGGTAGGAATAGCCTATCACGACGACCCGATCCCCGGCGATCAGCATCTCGTCATACCAATCGCCCTGAGCGTTCACGCCCGGCGGAAAGGCGTCGATCGCTGCGACCGGCCGAATCGTTCCGCCGGCCAGGCTGACGGTGAAGAGGCGGCCGCGGCGGAGCACCACGAGAATGTCCCCGCGCGCCTTGACGATGTCCCCCTCATCGACCCCGATCACCTGGTTGTTGGTGATGCTGAGCGCGGCGGGCGCGGCCGCGGCGCCCGGAGGCGGCGGAGGCGGAGGCGGCGGGGGAGGGGGCGGCGCCGGAGGCGGCGGGTAAGGCTGGCCGTAGGCCTCCATGTTCTCGCGCCTTTCCTCGGCGACCACCGCGCGCAGGAAATCGCGCAGGGCGCGGTCGCTGGAGAAGGGGGTGAGCGTCGGCGCCTCGGGGCCGCCCTGCGCGATTGCGGGGGCCGGAGACCCTGAAATCATGACGGCGGCGGCCAGCGCCGCAAACCAGAGCCTCGATCTAAAGCGCATCGCCGATCCCCCCGTATCGTTTCGGTTTTATGCGAGCTTAAGCGAGCTTTCCGGGCGGCGCCAGCCGCAAGAAAACCGGCCGTTAACCATCTCCTGCCATGCTGGCTCGATGCAGCCCGATCAACCCGCGCAGTCAAGCCATCACATCGAGGTGCACCGCATCCTGACGGCGCACGCGGCCGCCGACCGCCTGCTGATCGCGCCCGGCGTGGATGGCGAGATCGGTCGCGCGCAGTGCCATTTCGCGAGGCTCGGCGACGACCATGCATTGGGTCTGCTCGCCGAAATCAACATCGCTTTGTTCCGCCTGCGTCACGCGATGCGCGGCGGCGACATGACGGAAGCGGCCGCTCAGCGCGCGACGCTCGACGATCTCGCCCGCGTGTGGCGCCGGCACATGCCCTTGTTCCAGGTCGCCGAGATATTCCCTGCAGAAGGTCGCGCCTGACGCTTCTCCAGACAGCGCTGTTGCGGCTAAGAAAGCGCGATGCGCGAGATTCACAACATCGTGATCCTGACCGGCGCGGGCATTTCCGCCGAGAGCGGGCTGGCGACCTTTCGCGGGCCCGACGGGCTGTGGGAGGGGCACCGGGTCGAGGACGTGGCGACCCCGGAGGCGTTCGCGCGCGATCCCGTGCTGGTCCACCGCTTCTACGACGCGCGGCGCGAAAATCTCGCCCGCGTCGCGCCTAATGCGGCGCACGAGGCGCTGGCGCGGCTCGACGCCTCATGGCCGGGCGAGCTGCTGATCGTCACCCAGAATGTCGACGACCTGCACGAACGGGCGGGAGCGAAAAGGCTGCTCCACATGCACGGCGAGCTCAAGTCCGCCTGGTGCCGCGCCTGCGACGCGCGGATGGCCTGGGAGGGCGGCATGGGCGGTCACGCGCTGTGCCCCGAATGCGGAGTTCCCGGGCAAATGCGGCCCGACATCGTCTGGTTCGGCGAGATGCCCTACGAGATGGAGCGGATCGACCGCGCTCTCATGGACGCGGACCTGTTCGTCTCGATCGGCACCTCCGGCAACGTCTATCCCGCCGCCGGCTTCGTCCAGACCGCGCGCTATGTCGGTGCCCGCACGCTGGAGATGAACCTGGAGCCGAGCCTCGGCTCCTATCTGTTCGACGAGAGCCGGATCGGGAAGGCGGGGGAGCTGGTGCCGGCCTGGGTCGAGGAGGTGCTGGATGATCGAGGGTAGCTGCCATTGCGGCGCGATTCGAATCACCCTGCCGGAGCCGCCAGCAGACCTCGGCAGCTGCAATTGCTCCTTGTGCCGCCGCCTCGGCGGGCTCTGGGGCTATTACCGGCCGGACCAGGTGGGCGTCGCCGATCCCGAGGGGCGGCTCGCCGGCTACGTCCAGGGCGACGAGACCCTGACCACCTGGCATTGCGGGATATGCGGCTGCACCAGCCACTGGTCGCCGCGCGATCCCGCTTACGAGCGGATGGGGGTCAATTTGCGCCTGTTCGATCCGGCCGTGTGGGAATCGCTGCCGCATAGGATGATCGACGGCGCGAGCTGGTAAGGGGTCAGTCCCCAGCTTCGCACTTGGCCGTCATTCCCGCGAAAGCGGGAATCCCGCTTCCTTTCTCACAGGCCGATGAGCTGATCGTACCGGTCAATCCAATCTGGATTGTCCTTCTCGATCAGTTCGATCTTCCAGGCGCGAAGCCATTTCTTGATCGCCTTCTCGCGCGCAATCGCTTCGTCAATTCTCGGATAATGCTCGGCGTGAACGAGGCGGATCGCACCGTATTTCGCGGCGAACTTCGATCCCTTTCCCATCCGGTGCTGGTAGGTCCGTCGCGCCAGATCCGCCGTGACGCCGGTATAGATCGTGCCGCGATAGCGGCTGGCCAGCAGATAGACCCAGCCGCCTCGCATTTTCAGAAGCGGGATTCCCGCTTACGCGGGAATGACGAAAAAGTGAGCATCACGCTCCTCACTCCACCCAGTCCAGCCCGATCTCGCGGTAGAGCCCCCGATCCTCCTCCCATTTCGGGTTCACCTTCACGTGGAGGAACAGGTGGACCTTGCGGCCGAACGCCTCGGTCAGCTCCTTGCGTGCGGCCTCGCCGATCTGCTTGATCCGGGCGCCGCCCTTGCCGAGCACGATCGCCTTTTGCGTGTCCCGCCCGACGAGGATCTGCTGGTGGATGACGATCGAGCCGTCCTTGCGCTCCTCATATTTCTCGGTCTCGACCGCGCTCGCATAAGGGAGCTCCGCGTGGAGCTGGTGGTAGAGCTGCTCGCGGGTGACCTCGGCGGCCATCATCCGATCGGTGGCGTCGGAGACCTGGTCCTCTGGAAAATGCCACGGTCCTTCCGGCACGCGCGCGGCGAGCGCCGCCTTCAGCTCCTCGACCCCGTCGCCGGTCGAAGCCGAGATCATGTAGATCTGCTCGAACCGTGCGCGCCCGTCGAAGTCGGCGATGAGGGTCAGCAAGGCCTCCTTCTTCACCAGGTCGACCTTGTTGAGGATCAGCAGCTTCGGCTCCGGCCGGTCCTTCAGCCGGTCGACCATGTCGGTGACGCCGCGTTTCAGGCCGGTGCTGGCATCGACGACCAAAGCGATCAGGTCCACATCCTGCGCGCTGCCCCACGCGGCGGCGACCATTGCCCGGTCGAGCCGGCGCTTGGGCTCGAAAATTCCGGGCGTGTCGGTGAGCAATATCTGGCTTTCGCCGGCCATGGCGATGCCCATGAGGCGGGTGCGCGTGGTCTGCGCCTTGGGCGAGACGATGGCCACCTTCTGGCCGACCAGCGCGTTGACCAGGGTCGACTTGCCGGCATTGGGCGCGCCGACCACCGCGACCGTACCGAAGCGAGCGCTCATTTCAATTTCTCCAGCAAGGCTTGGGCCGCCTCGGTCTCGGCGTCCTGCTTCGACGCGCCTTCGGCCTCCGCTTCGCCCACTTTGTGGATCGACACGCGGACGACGAAGGTCGGGGCGTGCTGCGGCCCCGACCGGCGGACGACCTCGTAGACCGGGGGCCGGCGATCCTTCGCTGCGGCCCATTCCTGGAGCATCGACTTGGGATGCTGCGGCGCGGCCTCGCGGCGGTCGACGCGGTCGCTCCAGGCGGAGCGGATGAATGCCCTGGCCGTCCCGAACCCGCCATCGAGCCAGAGCGCGCCGATCAGCGATTCGACCATGTCGCCGAGCACATTGTCGCTTTCGAAGGCGCCGTCGTCCCGCGCCTGCTTACCGAGGCGCATGTGGGCCGAAAGCCCGAGGTCGCGGGCGATCTCGGCGCAGGTCGCGCGGGCGACGAGGACGTTGAGGCGCTTGGAAAGCTGGCCCTCCGGCTCGTTCGGGAACGAAGCGTAGAGCCAGTCGGCGATGACCAGGCCAAGCACGCGGTCGCCGAGAAACTCGATCCGCTCGTAATTCTCCTCGCCATGGCTCGAATGGGTGATGGCGCGCTCGAACAAGGCGATGTCGGACGGCTTGTGGCCGGTATGCTTCTCGATCCAGGCGGCAAGCTTCATCAGCCCGTCCCCCCGATCCGGCTCCACCGCGCGGCGGTGAACCAGGTCCAGGGCTTCACCCAGCTCGACGAGCCGTCGGTCGACCAGATGGTGACGAGGACCCGGCCGACGATATGGTCGACGGGCAGCATCCCAACGCCCCGCTGCGGGAGGAAGCGGCTGTCGAGGCTGTCGTCGCGATTATCGCCCATTACGAACACATGGCCCACGGGGACGGTGACCGGGCCGAAATTGTCGCCCTCTCCGTTCACCACCTGGTCCAGCACCTCGTAGCTTCGCCCGCCCGGTAGCGTTTCGCGGAAGCGCGTATAGAGGCAGTCCGTGCCGCCGCCATCGTGCGGAGCGAGCCGCGCGGCGCCGGGCACGATTCCGCGACACTCGCTGTTGGGGCTTACGGCAAGGGCGAAGTCCGCGATCCGCTCGCGCGGCAGCGCCTGACCGTTCAGAACGACGATCCCCTGGCGAAGCTCGATCGTGTCGCCGGGAAGGCCGATCACGCGCTTGACCAGGTCCTCGTCGCGATTGCCGGGGTAGCGGAACACGACGACGTCGCCGCGCTCGGGAACGTCGCCCAGGATTCGGCCGTGGAAGTTCAGGAGTCCGAAGGGGAAGGAATAGCGCGAATAGCCGTAGCTCCACTTGGAGACGAACAGATAGTCGCCGACCAGCAGGCGCGGCAGCATCGAGGAAGAGGGGATGCTGAACGGCGCCACGACGAGGGTTCTGAGCACCAGAGCGCCGAGGAACAGGAGCAACACGAAGCGCGCCAGGCTGGCCCAGCTTTCGGGTTTACGCTCGTGGGTTGCAAAAGGGGCGGCGTCGGTCTCCATCGCGCGCGCTTTCGCTTGGGGGCCGGGCCGGGTCAAGCCGCGCTGGGCTTTCGCCGCGCTCCGCCTTAATAGCACGGCCAATGAACGAGGACCTTTGGAACGCGCTGGCGCAGGCGCCGCGACCGACCCTGGCGGAGCTGTTCGCCGCCGAGCCCGACCGGCTCGATCGCCTGTCGCTCGAGGTCGGCGACACGCTGTTCGACTTTTCCAAGACTCACCTGAGCCAAGCCGCGATCGCCGATTTCGTCCGGCTGGCCGAAACGGCGGGCCTCGCAGCCCGCCGCGACGCGATGTTCGCCGGCGAGGTGGTCAACCCGACCGAAGGGCGCGCCGCCGAGCATAGCGCGGAGCGCGGCCAGGGGGCGCCTGAAAGCGTGGCTCGCGCGAGCGGCATGCACAACCGGATGCGCGCGCTGATCGACGCGATCGAGGCGGAAGCGTTCGGCCCCGTGCGCCACATCCTCCACATCGGCATCGGCGGATCGGCGCTCGGGCCGCACCTGCTGGTCGACGCGCTCGGCCGCGAGGCTGGGCGCTACGAGACGGCGGTCGTCTCCAACGTCGACGGCGCGGCGCTCGACGAGGCGCTGAGTGGCTTCGATCCGGCGACCACACTCGTCGCGATCGCCTCGAAGACCTTCACCACGACGGAAACGATGCTCAACGCGCGCTCGACGCTGCGCTGGCTGGAAGAGGGGGGCGTGGAGGATGCCTACGGCCGTCTCGTCGCGCTCACCGCAAGCCCGGAAAAGGCGATCGAGTTCGGCGTCGACGAGACCCGGATCCTGCCCTTTTCGGAAAGCGTCGGAGGGCGCTATTCGCTGTGGTCGACGATCGGCTTTTCCGCCGCGCTGGCGCTCGGCTGGGATGCGTTCGAGAGCCTGCTGGAGGGCGCAGCGGCGATGGACCGCCATTTCAGGCTGGCGCCGTTCGAGCGGAACGCGCCGGTCCTCGCCGCCTTCGTCGACCGCTATTACGCCGACGTCCGGGGCGCCGAGACCCGCGCGGTCTTCGCCTATGACGAGCGGCTTCGGCTGCTCCCCTCCTATCTCCAGCAGCTGGAGATGGAATCGAACGGCAAGTCGGTCCGCATTGACGGCAAGCCGGCGGGGCGGGCGACCTCGCCGGTGGTGTGGGGCGGGGTCGGGACGGACGCCCAGCACGCCGTTTTCCAGTTGCTTCACCAGGGGACGCACCTCGTGCCCGTCGAATTCGTCGCGGCGATCGAGAATTCGGCCGGCTTCGTCGATGACCATCACCGGGCGCTGCTGGTCAACTGCTTCGCCCAGGGCGCCGCGCTGATGAGCGGCAAGAATGCGGAGGACCCGCACCGCGCCTATCCGGGCGACCGGCCCTCGACCACCATCCTGCTCGATCGGCTCGATCCGGCGAGCCTCGGCGCGCTGATCGCCTTCTACGAACACCGGACCTTCGCCAACGCCGCCTTGCTCGGGATCAACCCGTTCGACCAGTTCGGAGTCGAGCTCGGCAAGGAAATGGCGAAATCGCTGGACGGCGACGGTGAGGTCGCCTTCGACCCGTCCACGCAGGCCCTGCTCGCCCGGGCGTTCGAGGAAGAACTGTGATGGCCGAAGCCTATGATTACGATCTGTTCGTCATCGGCGCCGGCTCCGGCGGGGTGCGCGCGGCGCGCGTGTCGGCGGCGCACGGCGCGCGGGTGGCGATCGCCGAGGAATTTCGGGTCGGCGGCACCTGCGTCATCCGCGGCTGCGTGCCCAAGAAGCTGCTCGTCTACGGCGCCCATTTCGCCGAGGACCTGGAGGACGCCGCCCGCTTCGGCTGGAAGATCAAGGGGCAGAAGTTCGATTGGCCGACGCTTCGCGACAACGTCCTGGCCGAGGTCGAGCGGCTGGAGGGCATCTACGCCGATATCCTCGAGCGCCACGACGTCGAGGTCTTCGCCCAGCGCGCGCGTCTGGTCGGGCCCAACCGGGTTCGGCTCGAGGACGGCAGCGAAGTGGGCGCCGCGACGATCCTGATCGCGACCGGAGCGACTCCGGTGGTTCCCGACGTCCCCGGCGCCGAGCACGGGGTCACCTCCAACGAGATGTTTCATCTGGACGCGATGCCGCGCCGCGCGGTGATCGCCGGCGGCGGCTATATCGCCAACGAGTTCGCCGGAATCCTGCACGAATTCGCCTGCGAGGTGACGATCGTCAACCGCGGCGACCGGATCCTTCGCCATTATGACGAGCAGGTCCGCGACCGCCTGCTCCAGATCTCGCTGACCAAGGGGATCAACTTCAAGTTCAACGCCCCGTTCGAGAAGGTCGTGAAGCGCAAGGACGGCAGCTTGCGCATCCATCTGCAGGGATCGAGCCCGATCGACGCGGACCTGCTGCTGTGGGCGGTCGGCCGGGCGCCCAACACCGCAGGGCTGGGCCTCGCAGAAGCGGGCGTGGAGCTCGGCAAGAACGGCGCGATCCTGGTCGACGAGGACAATCAGTCGTCGGTGCCCAGCATCTACGCGATCGGCGACGTCACCGACCGCGTCCAGCTCACCCCGGTCGCCATCCGCGAGGGTCAGGCCTTCGCCGACACGATGTTCGGCAACAAGCCGACGCGCGTGGACTATGCCAACATCCCCTCCGCCGTGTTCAGCCATCCGCCGATCGCGGCGGTCGGCATGACCGAGGGGCAGGCGCGCGACAAGCTCGGCACCTACAGGACCTACGTCTCCGATTTCCGGCCGATGAAGAATGTCCTGGCCGGCCGCAACGAGCGCTCGCTCTACAAGCTGATCGTGGATGAAGAGACCGATCGGGTCGTAGGCATCCACATGATCGGCCCTGACGCGCCCGAAATCCTCCAGGCGGCGGCGATCGCGGTGAAGGCGGGCCTGACCAAGGCCCAGTTCGACGAGACGGTCGCATTGCATCCGACTATGTCGGAGGAATTGGTGCTGATGCGCTGACGAAGAGAGCCGCCCCGGACCTGCCGGAGCGGCTCTCTTTTAAAGCGGTCCCGATCAGCTGGAGGGTGTGAACTCGACCTCGGTCGTCTCGCACAGGTTGATCCCGCGCTCGTCATTCTCGGTGCCGTCGTCATAGGTGACGCGGATGTCCCAGACGCACTGGTTCTCGTCGCGGTCGAAGCTGACTTCGGCCTGCTCGCCGTCCGCCAGCACCTCGCGGCCGAGGATGTCCGGGCCCCAGCGGCTGGAGCTGGTCGGCGACACGTTGAGCGTGACGATGACGTGGCCGGTGCTGTTGGTGATCGTGAAATCCTGCGCCGCCGCATAGGCCGCAGTGGCGATTGCCGAGGCCAACAGAGCCCCGGCGATAAACAAATTTCTCATTGAATCGTCCCCCTTTTGTGAGGCCCGCAGCATAAGGGCCGAATGGGGAGAAGCAATGACCGTCTCAGCCGCCCGGAAACTGATGCTGGACGAAGATTCTGGCGCCGATCCCGATCAACATCAGGCCCCCTGCGATCTCCGCCCATTTGCCGAGACGGTCCCCGGCGGCGCGGCCGATGAGCACGGCGGCGAAGCTCATGATTGCGGTGGTCGCGCCGATCGCCGCGACCGCGGCCAGGATCGGGGCGCCGATCGTCGGCAGCGTTATGCCGGCCGCTGCCGCGTCGATGCTCGTCGCGATTGCCGCCGCGAACAGCGCCCAGCCTGACAGGAGGGGGCGGCCGTTCTCATGCTCGGCGGTCGCGCCCTCATGGATCATCTTGAGGCCGAGGATCGAGAGCAGGATGAGGGCGATCCAATGATCGACCGCCGCGATCGAGGCGGCGAAGGCGATGCCGAGGCTCCAGCCGACGAGCGGCATCAGGCCCTGCGCCAGGCCGAAGGCCGCACCGGCGCGCAGCGCGGCGCGCGTGCCGCCGCCGGCCGCGCCCTGGCAAAGCGCCACGGCGAAGGCGTCCATCGAGAGCGCCAGAGCGAGGAGGAAGAGGGCCGCCATGGAGCCGGGCCGAAGCCGTTCGAACCGCCCAAGTCAAGGATGGCCGGGCTTGACCGACGCCCTTATAGCCGCCGCATGGCACGGGCGGGCGAGAGCGACATCCTGATCATCGGCGCGGGGCACAATGCGCTCGTCTGCGCCTTTTACCTCGCCGAGCGGGGCTACAGCGTCACCATGGTCGAGGCCCGCTCCGTCGTCGGCGGGGCGGCGGTGACGGAGGAGTTCCATCCGGGCTTTCGCAACTCCACCGCGAGCTACACGGTCAGCCTGCTCAACCCCAAGGTGATCCGCGACATGCGGCTCTACCAGCACGGCCTCAAGGTCGTGCTGCGCAAGATCGACAATTTCCTTCCGACCGAGGGGAGCGACTATCTCCTTTCCGGCCGGGGCGGACTGACGCGGCGGGAGATCGCCCGGCATTCGCCGGCGGATGCCGAGAATTACGACGCTTATTCCACCGCTTTGGGCTCAGTCGTCGGCGTGCTCCGCCAGTGGCTTCTGCGCGCGCCGCCCAACGCGGGGGGCGGCCTCGGCGCCCTGCTTGCCTTGCTCAAGCTCGGCGGCGGCGTCGGTCGGCTCGGGCTCGAGGAGCAGCGCCACCTGGTCGATTTCTTCACCAAGTCGGCAGGCGACATCCTGAAACGCTATTTCAGCCACGAACTGGTCCAGGCCCTGTTCGGCTTCGACGCCGTGGTCGGCCATTATGCCAGCCCCGACGCGCCGGGCTCCGCCTATGTCCTCCTTCACCACGTCTTCGGCGAAGCGGCGGGCGTGGAGGGCGCGTGGGGGCACGCGATCGGCGGCATGGGCGCAATCACCCAGGCGATGGCCAAGGCTGCGCGAGAGGCGGGGGTCGAGATCATCCTCGATAGCCCCGCGGACGAGGTGATCGTCGAGCGCGGCCGGGCTGCGGGCGTGGTGGCGGGCGGCAAAACCTACCGCGCCAAGGCCGTGGTCGCCGGCGTGCACCCTAAGCTGCTCTTCACCCGATTGCTGCCCGAGGGCGCGGTCGCGGCGGAACCGGCGCGGCGCATGGCGCACTGGTCCAGCGAGTCGGCGACCTTCCGGATGAATGTGGCCCTTTCGGAGCTGCCGCGTTTCACTTCGCTGCCCAAGCCTGGCGACCAGCTCACCGCCGGGATCATCGTCGCGCCCTCGCTCGGCTATATGGACCGCGCCTATCTGACTGCGCGGACCGAAGGGTATGCGAAAGAGCCGATCGTCGAGATGCTGATCCCGTCGACGCTCGACGACAGCCTGGCGCCCGACGGCCAGCATGTCGCCAGCCTGTTCTGCCAGCATTTCCCCTACGACGTGCCCGGAGGCTGGGACTCGCGGCGCGAAGAGGCCGCGGACCACATCATCGCCCATGTCGACCGCTACGCGCCGGGCTTCAAGGCCTCGGTGATCGGCCGGCTGGCCTTGTCGCCGCTCGATCTCGAGCGCCGCTTCGGCCTGATCGGCGGCGACATCTTCCACGGCAAGATGGGGCTCGACCAGCTCTTCTCGAACCGGCCGATGCTGGGCCACGCCGATTACCGCATGCCGCTCCCCGGCCTCTACCTCTGCGGCGCCGGCGCGCATCCCGGCGGCGGAGTCACCGGAGCGCCCGGGCACAATGCAGCCCGCGCGGTGATCGCCGACCGCAGGAAGCTGAAGCTTTAGAGCGTGATCGCCTTTGACTGCCTCGCTCCCGCTCATCCTGAGGAGCCCCTTCGACTGCCTGCCAAGGCGGGCGCTCACGGTAAACTACGAGCTTGTCGAAACGGCTCTCGAAGGACGGTCCTTCGAGACGGGCCCTCGACAAGCTCGGTCTCCTCAGGATGAGCGGGTCAGCATAAAGCTGATCAAACTCTAGTCGGACGCCTTGTACGTCTCGTGGCAGGCCGAGCAGGTCTGCCGCACCGCGGCCCATTGAGTCAGGAACGCGGCGCGGTCTCCGGACTGGGCGGCCTGGGCGAGCGCCTGGGCCGCGGTGGCGTAGGCCGCCGCGCGGGCCTCGAAGCCGGCCCGGTCGCTCCACACCGCCGGAAGGGCATGGCTGCCCGGAAGATTGGTCCCGGCGGGGAAAAGGGTCGGAAGGGTCCGCGCCCAGCGCGCCAGCGAGCGGGCCGGAAAGGCGAGGGTTCGAACGTCGGCGCCCGAATCCGCCGCGGCCTTCATCGCCGCGAAGCTCCCGCCGGACAGGACGTAGGAGGATTGGCGGGCAGCGACGATCTGCTCGGGCGTCAGGCCGGGGGCGGCGGGCTGCGGCTGGGCGAGAAGCGCGGTCAGCGGGATGGCGGCCAGCGCGGCGCCAATGAGCAGAAGCTGTTTCATCTTGCCTCCTCGATCGGTCGTCCGAGCCTAGACCGAACGCGGCAGCCCAACAATGGGAACCTAATCCATGTCAGAAACGCTTTCGAGACGGGGCGGAACACAGGGGTTCTGCGATGCCTCGTGCGGCGGTCTGGTGCCTGATCCTGCTTTCGCTTCCGGTTGCGGCCCGGGGGCAGGATCGAGCGACCGGGCCCGCGGCGCAGCGCGCTTCAGGTACGAGCGATTTTCGAATCGGACAGGCCGTTCTGCGTGAAGCGGGCCCGGCGCTGCCGAGAGGGCTGATCGGGACGGTCGACCTGGCCGAACGGCTCCGGCTGGGAGTCGGACGGTTCAGCGTGCCCGAGCTCGCCCGGCCGCGAAATCACACCGAGCCGGAACGCCGTCCGGCCGACGTCAGGCGGCGCGACCAGGGCATCGCGGCGGTGGGGATCAGCTACAGCTTCTGATCAGATGATCGGGTGGCGTTCCCAGTCAGCCTTGCCGGCGCGCCCGGTCATCCGGCGGTGGAGCTTGTCCATCGTTCGGCTGCCGGTCTTGACGAACAGGAATGGAAAGACCGCGTGGACCAGCACCGCGGTCCCGCCCGCGAGCATCCTGAGTCCGAAGGCGGATGCGTTGACGAAATGGTGGCCGTAGCTTTCGCCGACCTCGCGCGGATGCCTGGTAAAGGGATTGTCGGCCATGGCGCGCCCTTACGCTTTCCGGAGCGCAAAAAATACCCGCGCCGGGGCGTCCGGCGCGGGTCCCGCGCCAGGGGCTCGGCTCAGCGGCGGCGCGCGCAACTGGCCGGATCGGAGTTCGCTCCGCTGTCGCTGTCGCTGCGGCCGTTCCCGCGCCCGTTGCCGGCCTGATCGGCGTTGGGACCCTGATCGGCGTCGGTGCAACGAGCGATGTGATTGTTGCCGCGCCCCCGGCCCGGCGGATCGGAATTGGGTCCCTGGTCCCGGTCGGTGACTTGCGCCTGCGCGGTGCCCGTCATGGCAACCATCGCGCCGCCCGCAACGACCGCGCCGCCGGCGACGCGCGTCAGGAACGAACGGCGGCTTATCCCTCTTCCAGGCTTCATCTCACGCAACTCCTTTTGCCCGCGGCTTCGCATGGCCTACGTCATTTGCGCCGCTCCCACAACTTGTCGAATCGTCCGCTCTGCCGCAAGGAGCGCGCAAAGCGAAAGGGACGGACATGAAGCTGGACAGCAACATCGCCGCGGTGGTCACCGGCGGCGCTTCGGGCCTCGGCGAGGCGACGGCGCGGGCGCTCGCCGCCAGGGGCGTCAAGGTCGCCGTGTTCGACCGCGACGCCGAGCGCGGCGAGAAGGTGGCGGGCGAGATCGGCGGAATCTTCGCCCTCGTCGACGTGACTTCCGACGAGGCGGTCGACGCCGGCTTCGCCAAAGCGCGCGAGGCGCACGGCCAGGAGCGGATCTGCGTCAACTGCGCGGGGGTCGCCAACGCCGTGAAGACCGTCGGCCGCGACAAGGAGACGGGCGCGGTCAAGCGCTACCCGGTCCACCAGTTCGAGCTCGCCATCCAGATCAACCTGATCGGCACCTTCCGTGTGCTCGCCGCCTCGGCCGCCGGAATGGCCACCCTCGATCCGCTCGAGGACGGCGAGAAGGGGTGCATCGTCAACACCGCCTCGGTCGCCGCGCAGGACGGGCAGATCGGCCAGGCGGCCTATTCGGCGTCCAAGGCCGGGGTGCTCGGCATGGCGCTGCCCATCGCCCGCGACCTGATGGGCGAAGGGATCAGGGTCAACACCATCCTCCCCGGCGTGTTCGAAACGCCGATGGTCGCGATGATGCCGCAGAACGTGAAGGACGCGCTCGCGGCGCAAGTGCCCTTTCCGAAGCGGCTCGGCCAGGCGGCGGAATATGCGCGGCTCGCCATCTTCATGGCCGAGAACACCTATCTCAACGGCGAATATGTGAGGCTGGACGGCGCGATCCGGATGGCGCCGCGCTGATCGCCGATCAGCCGAATTCGCGCTGGAAGGCGATCGCGGCGCCGAGCAGGCCGGGCTCCGCATAGGTCACCAGCCGGGCGGGCGTGCGCATCATCCGTTCTCTGTAGCGGCCCTTGGCGGTGAAGCGGGCGGCGAAGTCGGGTCCGCGGAGCAGGTGCGCGATGCGGCCCGCGAGGCTGCCGGTGATCGCGACGCCCATCGCACCGTGGGCCAGCGCGATATCGCCGGCCGCGGCACCGAAGCTGCGGACCAGAAGGGCGAGAGCACGGACCGCGAGCGAATCGCGACCTTCGATCGCCGCCTCCCACAATGCGCCGGCATTGGTCGCGTCCCATTCTCCCTCGCCGCCGAGCGCGCGGTAGATATCGATCAGCCCGGGGCCCGAGACGACCCGCTCGACCGACGCGCGGCCATAGCGTTCGGCGACGGACCGGGCGACCGTCTCCTCGTCCGCGTCGAGAGGGCAAAAGCCGACATGTGCCGCCTCGGTCTCGATCACCTCGATGCCGCGGCGGCGGTCGAGGATGGCGACGCCGAGCCCGGTGCCGGGCCCGATGACGCTGACCACGCCCTCCGCAGGCAGATCGCCGGGGCCGCAGAGCGGAACCAATTCCTCGGGCGGCATGATGGAAACCGCGTGAGCCACGGCGCCAAAGTCGTTCAGCAGCGTCATCCTGTCGACGCCGAGCTCGGCGGCCAGGCCGTGCCGGTCGATCCGCCAGTCCGAGTTCATGAAGGTCAGCGTGTCGCCCTCGATCGGCGCGGCGACGGCGATCGCGGCGGCGCGGGGAAGGGGGCCGCACTCTCGCGCAAACTGGGCCCAGGCCGCGCCGATTCCCTTATATTCGCGAGTCCGGTACTTGCGCATGGCGCCGAGCTTGGGCCGCGCGGCCCCGGCGATCTCGGCCAGGGCGAAGCGGGCATGGGTGCCCCCGATGTCGGCCGCGACGATCTGCATTGCGCTCTCCTAGGCGGGGCGGCCGCTTGCCAGCAAGCTCCGGCGGTCCGGCCCCTCGCAATACAGACGAAGGATTGTCCTCTGCTCCAAAATTTGACCTGCACCTTAAAAGGTGCATAGTGGGTCAGGCATGGTTGCGGCTGCCCGCAAGATCGAATTGGTCTTCTACCGGTCGGCGACCGGCAATGAGCCGGTACGGGATTGGCTCGCTGGACTCGCCGAGGGCAATCGGCGCGCCATCGGCATGGATTTGCAGCGGGTTCAATATCGATGGCCCGTTGGCATGCCGCTGGTCCGGCCGATGGGAAAAGGTCTGTTTGAGGTTCGTACCGGCCTACCGGACAAGAAGATCGCGCGGGTTTTGATCTGCTTCCACGGCGGCGAGCTCTACGCGCTGCACGGGTTCGTGAAGAAGTCGCAGAAAACGCCGCTCGCAGACCTGAAGCTCGCTGGCGACCGCAAGAAAGAGGTGGAGAATGGCTGACAACAGACACCGGGGTTCGACGCTCGACAGCTTTCTCGATGAGGAAGGCGTGCTCGCCGAGGTGCAGGCGAAAGCGATTAAGGAAGTGATCGCGTGGCAGCTCGCCGAAGCGATGCGCCAGCGCGGGCTCAGCAAGAGCGGGCTCGCGCGGCTGATGCACACCAGCCGGACGCAGGTCGATCGGGTGCTCGACCCGGAAAACGGAAATGTGACGATCGAAACCTTGCAAAGGGCGGCGATGGTCGTCGGTAGGCGGGTGGAGCTCCAGCTGGTCTAGGCAAGAATGGAGGGGGATTCGACATTTATGTCGGTCAGCCGCCCTGCCGCCCCGCGATCAAATCGTCGACCAGGCTCGGGTCGGCGAGCGTGCTCGTGTCGCCGAGCGCGCCATAGTCGTTCTCGGCGATCTTCCTCAGGATGCGGCGCATGATCTTGCCTGAGCGGGTCTTGGGCAAAGCCGGGGTGAAATGGATCAAATCGGGGTTGGCGATCGCGCTGATCTCGCTGCGGACCTGGTTGCGAAGCTCGGTTTCGAGCGCCGCCGAGCCCTCCACGCCGGCATTGAGCGTCACATAGGCGTAGATGCCGGTGCCCTTGATGTCGTGCGGATAGCCGACCACCGCCGCTTCGGCGACGAGCGGGTGGGAAACCAAGGCGCTCTCGATCTCGGCGGTGCCGAGGCGGTGGCCCGACACGTTGAGCACGTCGTCGACCCGCCCCGTGATCCAGTAATAGCCGTCCTCGTCGCGGCGGCAGCCGTCGCCGGTGAAATATCTGCCTTCGTAGGCGCTGAAATAGGTCTGCACGAAACGCTCGTGGTCGCCGTAGACCGTGCGCATCTGGCCGGGCCAGGAACGGGTGATGCAGAGGTTGCCCGATCCGGCGCCCTCGATCGTCCGGCCTTCGGCGTCGATCAGTTCCGGCTCTACTCCGAAGAACGGCTTGCCGGCCGATCCCGGCTTCATGTCGTGAGCGCCGGGCAGGGTGGTGATCATCACCCCGCCAGTCTCGGTCTGCCACCAGGTGTCGATGATCGGCACGCGCTCCTCGCCGACGACCCGCCAATACCACAGCCACGCCTCGGGGTTGATCGGTTCGCCGACCGTGCCGAGCAGGCGGATCGAGGAAAGGTCATGCTTCTTCACCGGGCCCTCGCCCTCGCGCATCAGCGCGCGGATCGCGGTCGGCGCGGTGTAGAAGATGTCGACCTCGTGCCGCTCGACCACGTCCCAGAAACGACTGAAGTCCGGGTAGTTGGGCACACCCTCGAACATGAAGGTCGTCGCCCCGTTGGCGAGCGGGCCGTAGACGACGTAGCTGTGGCCGGTCACCCAGCCCACGTCGGCGGTGCACCAAAAGAGCTCGCCCGGCTTGTAATCGAAGACATAGTGAAAGGTCGTCGCGGTCCACACCGCATAGCCGCCGGTCGTGTGCAGCACGCCCTTGGGCTTCCCGGTCGATCCCGAGGTGTAGAGGATGAACAGCGGATCCTCCGCGCCCATCGGCTCGCAGCGGCATTCGTCCGGGACCGTCGCGCCGATCTCATCGTACCAATGGTCGCGGCCCTCGCGCATCGCGATCCCGTTGCCGAGGTGGCGGACGACGATCACGCCTGCGACGTCGATCCCGCCGCGATCCAGCGCTGCATCGACATTGTCCTTGAGCGGGACCAGCTTGCCGCCGCGCTTGCCGCCGTCGGCGGTGATGACGAAACGGCTCGCGCAATCCTCGATCCGGCCGTGCAGGGCCTCGGGCGAGAAGCCGCCGAAGACGACGCTGTGGACCGCGCCGATCCGCGCGCAGGCGAGCATCGCCACCGCCGCCTCGGGGATCATCGGCATGTAGAGGGTCACCCGGTCGCCCTTGCCCGCGCCGAGCGCCTTCAGGCTGTTCGCCATCCTCACCGCCTCGGCGTGAAGCTCGCCATAGGTAAGCGTGCGGGTGACGCCGGGCTCGTCGCCCTCCCAGACGATCGCCCGCTCGGCCGAGCGCGCTTCGAGATGCCGGTCGACGCAATTGTGGCAGAGGTTGAGGATTCCGTCCTCGAACCATTTGATGTCGACGGGATCGAACGACCAGTTGGCGATCGTCCGCGGCGGCTCGATCCAGTCGATGCGCCGCGCCTGATCGGCCCAGAAGCCGTCGGGATCGCTCAGCGAGCGGGCGTAGAGCGCCTCATATTGCTCGGCGGTGCAGTGCGTGTCGGCGGTCGCGGCGGCGGGGGGAGGGATGCGTTCGGCCATGATCGTTTCCTAGCGCCTCCCCCAATCCGACGCCACTTCCGGCTCAATGCCTGTCCCCCGGCCTGACGACGGCCGATCCCTCCTAAATGGATCAAGCAAAAGGAGTCATTTTCTTGATTATCGAGTAATGGAGGCATTACCCCATAGGATTGTTGGAGCGAGTCGCTAGTCGAGTGACCGATAAATTTGAGAGGATGCGATCATGGCTCTCGGAGAAAATTCCGCTTTTTTGAGCTCCATCGCGATCAGCCCGATCGACTATCGTAGGTTCAAGCTGAAAGACCTGCTTTATACGGCGGTAAGCCTCCCGTTTAATATGCAGCACCAGACTCAATCGAACTGGTGTTGGGCCGCCACCTCCACGAGCACGTCCCTCTTCTATCGGCCGGCTAGTACGTGGACGCAGTGCCGAGTCGCGAACAGCGCACTCGCACTCACGACGTGTTGCGGCAGTCCGGTGCCGGGCGCGTGCAACGTGGCGTGGTATCTGGACCGCGCTCTTCAGGTCACCCAGAATTTCGTGTCGGTATCGGGCCCGGCAAGCTTCGCCGCGGTGCAGGCCGAGATCAATGCCGGCCGCGTGCTCGGCGCGCGGGTCGGTTGGGCAGGCGGTGGCGGGCATTTCATGGTGATCTATGGTTGCAGCACCGTCGGCGGCGTGCAGTATTTCAACATCGACGATCCGATCTATGGCAAGAGCAATCCGAGTGTCGCCACCTTTTCCAGCAGCTATCAGGGCTCCGGCACCTGGACCCACACCTATTTCACGAAGGCGGGCCCTCCGATGGTGAACATCAGGATTCGCGAGTTGGCGCCGGAGTTGCTGAAGCGCATCTGGGAAGTCCGGCCGCTGCTTGTGCCTCATGGCGGCGACGAGGCGGGTGGTGCGGCGGCAGGGACGGCATCGGTCTCACTCGGCCTCGCCCATCCTGTCCAGATACTGGGCCTCAGCGATCTCGCCCGCGCGGCAGGCGGTGCCGCGGCCGAAGTCAGTTACGCAGCGATGGCCCCCGAGCCGTCCGCGATCCGAGTGATCGAGACACGGGACGGCGAGTTCGGCGGCTTCTACGACGTGTCGGCAGGCGGCGGAACGCCGGAGGTGCTGCAGATGGCCTCGGCCGACAACGATTATGGCCGCTTGTTCGAACGCGGGCTCGCAGCGCTGTCGAAGCAGGTGGACGACGACGACTCGGAAACCGATTTGCGGCTGCTTCGCATTCCGGCTCTCTACACCGAGGCAGTGGTCGTCGGCGAAGGCGAGAGCGCGGTCGCCGTGCCGATCCGCTCCCCGCAGGAAGGCGTGCCTTTGTTCGAGCCCATGCCTCTCGCCGAGCTGCTGGCCCGGCTCGAGAAGCCAGCGCGAGAGATTCTCGACGACGACGACGAGCTCAAGGGCGCCTGAATCGCTATTCGGTGCGTGGGGGGCGAGGACCCGCCGGCGCTACTGCCCGAGGATGCGCCCCAGCGGGTTGCGGCGGCGCCGCGGCTGTTCGCGCTGCGGCTCGTCCCAGCTTTCTCCGCGCATCATCGCCTCGATGTCCTGGCCGAGCATTCCCAAATAGGCCGAGCGCGTGCGCAGCTTCACCGTCCAGTCGGGCGCCCAGCCGCGCGGGGGCCGTGCCGGTCGTTCGGGCGAGCTGAAATTCGCCTCCGGCCCGAAGGCCGTCATCATCAGCGAGGCCGCCTGGACCCGGCCGGCCACCTCGGCGGGGACGGTGCACTGGATCGCCGTGGGGGCCAGCAGGACCCGCTGGGCGAGCAGGCGGGTGATCTCCTCAGGCGCGAGATAATCCATCGCGGCCATCATCCCGATCTGGACCTCGCTCGACGTCCACATGATCATCGTGTTGTCCCCGGCCGAGCCCATCGCCATCACGAAATAGGCCCGGGCATTGGTCACCGGGCTCCAGGCGAGCGGGACGGCACCCGAGGGACCTCGCGTGTTCGAGGTAAGGCGGATCGGGGGCAGGAAGTCCTGGCCCGGAGCGAGGGTGAAGTCGATCTCCGGGCTGTAATTGCCGGCGACCCGGTGGGCGCCGACCAGCGAGCCGTTCGCGGGAATGGTCGCGTTGGAGCGCGGGTTGGGCCATTCTCCGAAGGTCGCCCAGGTCGCCTGGCTCGGCGGAATCATCGGCCTGAGCCCGGGGCCGCTCACCCCCGGCGGCACCTGGCCCGAGCGCAACCGGGCGAAATCGATCTCGATCGGCTGGCCGGGACGGGCATGGTCGCCGCAGCCCCAATAGATGAGGATCCGTCCATTCATGCCGCCGTCGCCGTAATTGGGCATCGGGCCGGTCGGCGCCACGGGCTGGCTGCGCACCGGCGAGACGAGCGGAAGCGAGGCGCCGGCATTGAGCGCGGGCGGGATGAAGTGGTCGGCCCTGGGAGGTCCGGCGGGGCGCCGGGGGCTGCCGAGCTCGAGCTTGAGATTGTGGACGTAGCCGGGGTTGTTCGCTCCGCCCGGGCCGCGCCCGGCAAGCATCGCGCCGAGCATCGAGCCGCGGCTCGGCGGCTGGCCTGCGCCTGCTCCGGCCATGGCGGCCATGCCGCTGGTCGTTTCGGCCGACATCCAGTATGTGGCGGTCCCGCCGCCGCCGCGTCCCGGCTGGGCCAGGGCTGTGGCCGTTGCGACTGTGCCGGCGATGAAGGCGATGCCGGTGAGAAGCCTTGATTTCGTCATTCAAACCCCCATGTGAAGCCCGCAGAATAACATGCTCCAGCGATGTGAAAAGCTTGGATTTTCTGTCTCGTAATGGGCGCGCTCCGCCGACTCGGTGTTGACCGCGCCCCGGTCTGGGGGAATCTCCCCGTTGCATATCAGGTGTATTATCTATATAATGCACCTTTGAACCGTGAAGATGGAGTGTTGATGACGGCTCTGGCCCTCGAACGGACCGACTTGCGCCTGGCGGATGCCTTCCGGGCGCATTGGCGCGCCTGGGCCTTGCTCGGCGCGATGGCCGTGTTGTGGCTGGCCGCGGTGGCCGGGATCACCGCCGAGAGCGCCAATCCACGCCCGCAGCTCGAAAAGGCCGAGGCGACCTCGCCCGAAATCGCCCAAATCCAGGCGGTGGCCGTGCAGACCAGCGCGACCGCCCTGCGCCAGGTCAATCCGCTGACCGCGCTGGCGATGAACGCCGCCATTCCGGTGTCGCAGCAGGCCAATCCCGCGGCGCGGCCCTTCCATCTGAGCGGAACCGCCGCCGACCGCGCCCGCTCGCTCGATTGCCTGACGGCCGCGATCTATTACGAAGCCGCGCGCGAGCCGCTCGACGGCCAGCGTGCGGTCGCCCAGGTCGTGCTCAACCGAGTCCGCCACCCCGCTTACCCGGCGTCGGTCTGCGGCGTGGTGTTCGAGGGCGCCCGGCGCAATACCGGATGCCAGTTCAGCTTCACCTGCGACGGCTCGCTCAGGAGCGGGCCGATGGCCGGCTATTGGGACCGGGCCAAGGCGGTCGCCGCCGCCGCGCTCAACGGCTACGTCTACGCTCCGGTGGGCTGGGCGACGCATTACCACGCCAATTACGTCATGCCCTATTGGGCGCCGACCCTGGTCAAGTCCGCCAATGTCGGGCTGCACATCTTCTATCGCTGGCGCGGCGGCTGGGGGCGGCCGGGCGCCTTCCTCAACCGCTATTCGGGCGCCGAGCCGGCGATCGCCTGGCGCGGCGGCTTCGGACAGCCCTCGCGCGCCGAGCAGCTGGCCCAGAGCGCGCGCGACGCGCTGGCCGCGCAGGCGGCGCTTCAGGGCAATTCGGCGGCCGGGACCAGCGCGAGCGTCGACAGCTTCCAGCGCGCGGTGCTTCGCCGCTACGAGCCGTTGCAGCGCGAAAGCGCCAACGCGATGATCGCCGACCGCGCCCGCGCCGACAGCACGCTGACGGCCAGCCAGCGCTGGGCACTGACCGGCACCGACACCGGCCCCGCCGCTCAGGCCTCGCTGGGCCGCCGCAGGGAGGGCGCCGAGCAGCCGCGCGAGCTTCAGGGCGTGCGCTACCGTTGGGATCCGTCGGCGCCGGCGGCGGCACCGCAGCCGGCCGCTCGGAGCGATGGCCAGACTTCGTCGGCGACGAGCGGAAGCGGCGGCCAAACGGCCGCGGGCACCACCGCCGCGAGCCGCTAGGCGGCGGTCAGCAGCCTGCGCTCTCCGGCGAGGTTCATCAGCGCCTTCTGCAGCTTCTCGAACGCGCGCACCTCGATCTGGCGGATGCGCTCGCGGCTGACGTCGTAGACCTGGCTCAACTCCTCGAGCGTCTTGGGCTCGTCGGTGAGGCGCCGCTCCGTCAGGATGTGCCGTTCGCGATCGTTGAGGCTGTCCATCGCCTCGACCAGCAGATCGTGGCGGATCCGGGTCTCCTCGGCGTCGGCGACGCGCTCGTCCTGGAGCGGCTCGTTGTCGACCAGGAAATCCTGCCAGCTGCCTTCCGAATCGTCGCGCAGGGGCACGTTGAGCGACGTGTCGCCGCCCATCGCCATGCGCCGGTTCATCGACACCACGTCCTCCTCGGAAACGCCGAGATCGGTGGCGATCTTCTTCACGTCCTCGGGCTTCAGGTCGCCGTCCTCGAACGCCTCGATCCGGTTCTTCATCCGCCTCAGGTTGAAGAACAACTTCTTCTGCGCCGCCGTCGTCCCCATCTTCACGAGCGACCAGCTGCGCAGGATATATTCCTGGATCGAAGCGCGGATCCACCACATCGCGTAGGTGGCGAGGCGGAAGCCCCTTTCGGGCTCGAACTTCTTTACGCCCTGCATCAGGCCGATATTCCCCTCGGAGATCAGCTCCGACGTGGGCAGGCCGTAGCCGCGATAGCCCATGGCGATCTTGGCCACGAGGCGCAGGTGCGAGTTGACCAGCCGGGCCGCCGCATCGGTGTCCTGATGCTCGGTCCAGCGCTTGGCCAGCATATATTCCTCTTCCGGCGTCAGGATCGGGAATTTCTTGATCTCGGCCAGATAGCGGTTGAGCCCGACCTCGCCGCTACTTGCGGGTATCGTCGCCGGGACGTTTCTGCCTGCCATAAACTCACATTCTCCCTGGGCGCTTCTATGGGCCGAGACCCTTATCCTGGCACTCGGTATCTATACGGTAAGCGCCCCGTACAGTTCCTGAATATCCGATGGGAGCGCGGATTTGAAGGATAAGCGTTCCCGGGTCACCGGATGGATGAAGCCAAGCTCCGCTGCGTGAAGCGCCTGGCGGTGAAAGTTCAGCCTTTTCAATATCTCGCGGTGCGCGCCTCGCGGCCGGCCATAGGCCGGATCGCCGAGCAGGGGATGGCCGATCGAGGCCATGTGGACCCGAACCTGGTGGGTCCGGCCCGTTTCGAGCCGGCATTCGACGAGCGCGGCGTCGGCGAGCGGCTCGACCAGGCGATAATGGGTCACCGCCCGTCTGCCCTGGCCTTTTTCGCAGACCGCGATCTTCTTGCGGTTGACCGGCGAGCGGGCGAGCGGGGCGTCGATCGTGCCCTTTGGCGGGATCGGCACGCCGCCGGTGATCGCCAGATAGACCCGATCGATGCGGTGCTTTGCGAATTGGGCGGCGAGGCCCTCGTGCGCCACGTCGGTCTTGGCGACCGCCAGCAGCCCCGACGTGTCCTTGTCGATCCGGTGGACGATCCCAGGCCGCGCCACCCCGCCGATGCCGGAGAGGCGCCCGGCGCAGTGGTGGAGCAGGGCGTTCACCAAAGTCCCGTCGAAATTGCCCGCCGCGGGATGGACGACCATGCCGGCCGGCTTGTCGACGATCAGCAGATGATCGTCCTCGAACACGATCTCGAGCGCGATGTCCTGCGCTTCGTTGTGGGCCGGCGTCGGGTCCGGAACCGAGACCTCGTAGAGGCCGGCCAGAGCCTTGGCCGCCGGATCGCGCACCGGTCCTTTTGGCCCGGTCACGTTTCCGGCGGAGATCAGCGCCTTCAGCCGCTCGCGCGACAGCGTCGGCACGACCGCCGCCAGCGCCCGGTCGAGCCGCCATCCGGCGCTGTCCTCGGCGATCGTGGCGATGATGGTGGAATGGCCCCCCGGCATTGGAGAGGCGAGATGGGCATCCGGCACGTAATTTCAAGGTCCCCGCCCTTGCGTTTCGTGCGGCGATCCTCTCTAGATCGCGCGGCCGGAAGGGGGATTTTCCGATGTTTTTTGCGCGTTTTCTTGCGCTTGGCCTGGCGCAATCGGCTTCGGCGCCGCTCGCGGTTCCCGCGAACCAGTGGATCGTCGATTACAGCCGAACGGCCTGCACGCTCGCGCGGCGCGTGGGCGGTGAAGGTTCACCGATCGTCGCGTTCAACGCGCCCTATGGTTCGGAACCCGGCGAACTCGTCGTGCTTGAAGCCGGAAATGATCTGCAAGACCGCTTGACCGGCGAAGTACAGGTCAGGGCCGGCGATACGCCTGTCATCACCGCGCGGGCGTGGCGCGACCAGCGCAACGGCCGAACGATTTCGCACATGGCGTCGATGCCCGAAGATTTTCTCGATCGCATCGCCGGCGCCCGTCAGTTGACCGTCAGCAAGGATGGCCAAGGCGTGGTCACCCTATCCCTGCCAAATCCACGGGAGGCGGTCGAGGCGCTGCTCCACTGCAATGACGACCTGCTGCAATCCTGGGGCATCGACGTCGCCGCGCGCCGCGCGCTCAGCCGCAAGGCACGGATGCGGAATTACGATTGGGCTTTCAATCTCATGCCGAGGGCCAGCACCTACGTCATCCTGGCGGCAGACATATCCGAAGCGGGGAGGGCCACGGGATGCAGGATTCTGGTGTCCACCCGCAACCCACGTTTCGACAGCACGATCTGCGATCAGGTCCAAAGAGTGGCCCGGTTCGAGCCCGCATTGAACGCCCAGGCCCAGCCAGTCGCGGCTCAGTATGTGACGCCGGTCCGATGGAGCGTGGAAAGCGATGACTAGCGCCGCCCTTGCATCCCCGATTCGCCGGGGCCAATAGAGGTCATGATTCTCAGGGGCCTAGCCGCATGAAATCCCACGAATTCGCTTCGCTGCTTTGCTCGCGCCTGTGCCACGACCTGCTTTCTCCCGTCGGCGCGCTCAATAACGGGATCGAGCTGCTCGCCGACGAGCACGACCCGGAGATGCGCGCGCGCTGCCTGGAGTTGCTCGGCGAGAGCGCTCGCGCTTCGGCCAACAAGCTCAAATTCTTCCGCTTGGCCTTCGGCGCCGCCGGCGGCTTCGCCGATGTGGTCGACACGCGCGAGGCGCGCTCGGCGATCGAGGGCCTGTTCGGCGGGGACGGACGGATCGAGCTCGGCTGGATGGTCGACGAGCCGACGATGAGCAAGGCGGCGCTGAAGGTGTTGCTCAATCTCGTGCTGATCGCCGGCGACGCGCTCGTTCGCGGCGGAACGCTCGACGTCGGCGCCGAAAGGCATGGCGACGGGCTCGACATCGTCGTCCGGGCGGCCGGCAGCCGGATCGTGCTCGATCCCGAGCTTCGCCGCGTGCTGGTCGGCGAGACGGGCGAGGACGAGGTGGCGCCGCGCGCCGCCGCCGCCTGGCTCGCCCACAGCCTCGTCCAGGAGGGTGGCGGCAAGATCCAGGTCGCCGATGGCGAGGAAGGCATATTGATCGTCGGCGCGAGCCTTCCGGCCTGATCCTAAGGCCGTGTGGAGCCGTGAGCGGGTAAACGGCTTCTTTACCAGAGCCTCGGCATAAGCCGGGGAGCATGAACGACCTGATCAACGACTTCATCGCCGAAACGCGCGACATGGCCCAGGCCTTGTCGGGCGCCATCGTCGCGTGGGAGGCCGCGCCCCAAGACCGGGACCGGCTCGACGAGATTTTCCGCTTCGTCCACACCGTCAAGGGCAATTGCGGCTTCTTCGACCTCGCCCGGCTCGAGGCGCTGAGCCACGCGGCCGAGGGCGCTTTGGCGGAGGTTCGCGCCGGCAAGCGAGTCGCCGACACCAGGCTGGTCAACGCCGTGCTCGCGATCATCGACCGGATCGGAGAGCTGGTGCTTGCGCTCGAAACCGGGGAATCGCTGGCGAGCGAGGACGACGAGCCGTTGATCGCCGCGCTTTCCGAGCAGGCCCCGGCAACGATCGTCGCCGAGGTGATGCCGTCCCCCGAGATGGAGGGCAAGAAAGCGCTCCGCTCGATCCGCCTGTCGGTCGACCTGCTCGACCGGATGATGAGCGGCGTTTCCGACGCGGTGCTGGCGCGCAACGAGCTTGCCCGGCGCCTGCGCGACGCGCCGCGCGACGTCGCCGTCGAGGCGGCGTTCGAGCGAGTCTCGGCCTGCATCGCCGAAATCCGCGACGGAATCACCCGCACACGGATGCAGCGCATCGACGCGCTCTTCTCCGGCCTGCCGCGCCTGGTCCGCGATCTCTCGGCCGAGCTCGGCAAGCAGGTCCGGCTCGAGGCGGACGGCGGCGACGTCGAGCTCGACCGCGAAATGCTGGAGATGATCCGCGATCCGCTGACGCACATGGTGCGCAATGCGATCGATCACGGCATCGAGAATGCGCAGGAGCGTTCGGCCGCGGGCAAGAGCGGCTTCGGCACGCTCAAGGTCTCGGCCCGCCAGGCCGGCAACCAGATTTTGATCGAGATCGCGGACGACGGTCGCGGAATCGACGGCGAGGCGCTCGTCCGCAAGGCGCGCGGCGCCGGCCTGATCACCGCCGAGCAGGCCGAGAAGCTCACTCCGGCGCAGAAGATCGCGCTCGTCTTCCTGCCCAGCCTGTCGACGGCACAGGAGGTCACCGCCATTTCCGGCCGCGGTGTCGGCATGGACGTGGTGCGCGCCAATATCGAGCGGATCGGCGGCGTGGTGGACATCGACAGCCGGCTCAACCAGGGCGTTCGCCTGATCATCCGCGTCCCGCTGACGCTCACCATCATCCCCGCCCTCACGGTTAGCGCTGGCCGCCAGGTCTTCGCCGTGCCGCGCTCGGCGATCGACGAAATCCTGAGGACCGGACCGGTCACGATCGAGCGGGTCGGCGACGCCGAGGTCGCGACCGTCCGCGGCCGGAGGGTGCCCCTGATCGGCCTCGCCGCCCTGCTAGGCATCGAGAGCGACGCGCCGCGCGACCAGGGCCGTCTCGTCCTGCTCAAGCCGGCCGGCGGCGAAGTCTATGCGCTCGCCGTGGATGCCGTGCACGATCACGAGGAGCTCGTGGTCAAGCCCGCCGCCCCGGCGGTGATGGTCGCGGGCCTCTATGCCGGAACGACGCTTGCCGACGACGGAAGCCCGATCTTGCTGCTCGACCCCTCGGGCGTCGCCAAGCGCGCCGGAGTCGACTTCACCGAGAGCGAGATCAACCGCGCCTTGCTCGCCGCGACCGCCGAGGCCGAGACGGTCCGCGAGACGAGCCTGCTCCTGTTCCGGACGCTCGAAGGCGCCCGGCGTGCCGTTCCCGTGTCGCTGGTCGAGCGGATCGAGGACGTGCCCTGCGCCGCCGTTGCCCACAGCGCCGGGCGGCTGCGAGTCTCGATCGGCGATCGGATCCTGCCGCTGGCGGGCTGCGACGGTGTCCCTTCCGAGGGCAAGCTTCGAATCCTGCGCCTGACCGACGGAGTGAGCGAGATCGCCTACGGCTTCGCCGAGGTGATCGACATTCGCGCGCTGCGCCTGGAATCCCAGCCCGCGCCGGCGCCCGGCGAGGTTGGCGGCGTGGCGCTGATCGACGGCGAGCAGATCGAGCTGATCGATCCGCACTGGCTGTTCGCCACGCATGTCGGGCGCGAAGCGGCGGAGGGCGAGCAGCCGGTCTGCGCGTTGCCCGAGGGCGACCCGTGGATCGACGCCATGCTGCGCCCGCTGGTCGAGAACCTCGGCTATCGAATCGTCGCCGCGCGGGAGGGCGTGAGCGCCGACATCCTCATCCTCTCCGAGGATAGCGGCGCGGAGGCGCCGCTATCCGCCGGCCAGGTGGTTCGGCTGCGCTCGAGGCTCGAGCCGGCAGAGAAAGATAGCATCTACCGCTACGACCGGGCCGCCTTGATCGGCGCGCTGAGCAGGGGCGCCGCGAGGGGGAAGGCCAATGTCTGAGCTGTTGTTGATCGCCAGCCTCGCCGGGCGGCGAATCGCCTTTCCGGCCGCCGCCGTCGAAGCCGTCGTGGAGCTCGAAGGGATCACTCCGGCACCGGGCGCCGCGCCGCACGTCGCGGGCCTGTCGGCGCTGCGCAGCCGGGTCCTCACCGTGATCGACGCTTTGGCCGCGCTCGATCTCGGCAAGCGCGAAAACGAGGCCGCGCGCGATGCGATCGTCGTTCCGTGCGACGGCCACAATTACGCGCTGCTCGTCGACGACGTCGAGGACGTGGTGGAAGCGGACGGACAGCGCTCGCCCATCGCCGCGCCGGTCGGCGCCGGCTGGGACCGGGTCGCGATGGGCACCGTCGAGGCGGGCGGCGAGCTGTTCCTGCTCGTCGACCCTTATTCGCTGATCGCCGGTCCCGCGGCCGCCCATGCGGCATGAGGCCTTAATCCGATGCTTACGACTCCGCCGCTAGGCCCGGGTTCTGCGTAAGGGGGAATGCGTGATGAAGACATGCCTGGTCGTCGACGATAGCAAGGTGATACGAAAGGTCGCCCGGCACATCCTCGAAACGCTCGATTTCAACGTGGAGGAGGCCGAGGACGGCCGCGATGCGCTGACCCGCTGCGAGGCGGGGATGCCGGACGTGATCCTCCTCGACTGGAACATGCCGGTGATGAGCGGGATGGAGTTCCTTCGGGCGCTGCGCGGCGGCCCCACCGTCCAGCCGAAGGTCGTCTTTTGCACCACCGAGAACGACATCGCCCATATCCGCGCGGCGATCGAAGCCGGCGCCGACGAATATGTGATGAAGCCTTTCGACCGCGACACGCTCCAATCCAAGCTGCAGATCGTCGGAGTCGCGTGAACCTCGGCACGACATTCGCGCGCCGGCCGCCGGACAAGGTTTCCGAGCCGCCGCTTCGCGTGATGATCGTCGACGATTCGACGGTCGCGCGGGCGGTGCTGTCGCGGATGATCGGTGCGCATGAGGGTTTCGAAATCGCCGCTCTGGCGGGGAGCGCGCATGAGGCGCTCGAGGCGCTCAAATCGGTGCGGGTGGACATCATCCTGCTCGACGTCGAAATGCCCGGGGCGAGCGGGATCGACGCGCTTCCGGAAATCATCCGCAAGGGACGGGGGGCGCGTGTCCTGATCGTTTCCTCGATGGCCGAGGAGGGCGCGGAGGTAACCGTCAAGGCGCTTGCGCTGGGGGCCGCCGACGCGCTCCCAAAGCCGGGCGTCGGCAATTTCGCCGGGCGCTTCAGCGAGATCCTGGCCGATCGCCTTCGCCGCATCGGCGCCGCCACCCGCGACCCCGCGGGCGGAGCGGCGTCCGACCAAGGCGCGATCCGCCTGATCGAGATGAGCGAAGGCCCGATCGGCTGCGTTGCGCTCGCTGCGTCGACCGGTGGCCTCCACGCCCTATTCGAGTTCCTCCGGCCGCTACCGAGGCCGATCGGAGCGCCGATCCTCGTCACCCAGCATTTGCCGCCGATCTTCATGATCCACTTCGCCCGCCAGCTCGCCAACGCCTCGGGCCGCAAGGCGGTGGTGGTGGACGACGGCGATCCGCTCGAGAACGACGTCATCCACGTCGCGCCCGGCGACGCGCACCTGTGCCTCAATCAAACCAGCGACGGCGTCAGGGTGAAGCTCGACCGGCGCCGCGCGTCGAGCGGCTGCCTCCCTTCCGCCGATCCCATGCTCGAATCGGTGGCCGAGATTTTCGGCGCCGCCGGCATCGGCGTGATGCTGAGCGGGATGGGCCGCGACGGCCTGATCGGTTCGCGCCGGATCGTGGATTCGGGCGGCGCGATGCTCGCTCAGGACCGCCATAGCGCCGCCATCTGGGGCATGCCGCGCGGAGTCGCCGAATCCGGGCTCGCTTCGGCCGTCATGCCGCCCGCCGATCTCGCCCGGCGAATTGCCCAGCGACTGGAGACCAATAAGTGGAAATAAGTGATTCCTCCCGTCGCATTCTCGCCAGCCTCCTCGAGGCGCGGACCGGGCAGCAGCTGTCGATGAACCGCCGTTGGCGGATCGACACCGCGCTCGCCGCGATCATGCGCGAGCGCGGCTTCACGTCGATCGACCAGCTCGTCGCGCGGCTCGTATCCGGCGCGGACTCAGCCCTTTCGCAGCAGGTGATCGAGGCGCTGCTCAACAACGAGACCTATTTCTTCCGCGATCGGCTGCCCTTCGACATGCTGCTTGCGGGCCCGGTGAAGCGGCTCGAACATGCCCGCCGCCGCGAGCGCAAACTTTCGATCTGGAGCGCCGGCTGCTCGACCGGGCAGGAAGCCTATTCGCTGGCCATGGCCTTCGCCGACGAAGCGGCGCGCTGGCAGGGCTGGACGATCGAGATCGTCGGCACCGACCTTTCGGGCTCGGCGATCGAGCGCGCGCGCAAGGGGGTCTATTCGCAGTTCGAGGTCCAGCGCGGGCTTCCGGTGATGCAGATGATCCGCTGGTTCGCCGAGCTCGGCGGCGGCGACTGGCAGGCCAGCCAGAAGCTTCGCGACAAGGTCCGCTTCGAGGTTCGCAACCTTATCGAGCCGCCGCCCCACCCGGGCAAGTTCGACATCGTTTTGTGCCGCAACGTCCTGCTCTATTTCGCGCCGGATATGCGGCGGCTGGCGTTCAGCCGGCTGGCCGACGCCTGCCACGCGGATGGAACGCTGATGCTCGGGGCCGGAGAGACGGTGATCGGCCAGACCGACCGCTTCGTCTCCGATCCCGAATGCCGCGGGCTGTATCTTCCCGCCCAGCCTCGGGAGGCTCAGGCCCGGGTCGCCTAGGGCTTGACGCATCGGCCCTTTTGGCGCGCTAAAGGGGCGTGGACGGGATCATCGACACCCCCTCGCCGAACTTCGACGAGCGCAATGCCGCGGTCTCGATGGTCGTGCTCCACTATACCGGGATGAAGGACGCGGAGTCGGCGATCGCCCGGCTGTGCGACCCGGAAGCAAGAGTGTCCGCCCATTATCTGATCGCCGAAGACGGCACGATCGTTCGCATGGTCGCCGAGGACAAGCGCGCCTGGCACGCGGGGCTTTCCTGGTGGCGCGGAGTCCAGGGCGTGAACGCCTGCTCGATCGGCATCGAGATCGTCAATCCGGGCCACGAATTCGGCTACCGCCCCTTCACCGAGGCGCAGATGGAGGCGCTTCTGCCCCTGCTCGCGGGGATCGTGGAGCGCCACCAGGTCCCGCCCGCCAACGTCGTCGGCCATTCCGACGTCGCGCCGGCGCGCAAGGAGGATCCGGGCGAGCTGTTCGACTGGGGCCGGCTTGCCCGGCACGGGCTCGCCGTCGCCCGGCCGGCGAGGAACCTCGTCGACCCGCACTGGACCGACGGCGGGTTCCTGCTGGCGCTCGAGCGCTATGGCTATGACGTTCGCGATCCCGACAAGGCGGTGATCGCCTTCCAGCGCCGCTTCCGCCCCGAGCTGATCGACGGAACGATCGACGGCGAGTGCCGGGCGGTGCTGCTTCAGCTCCTCTTGGACCGCGAGCGCGGGATCGGTATATAGGCCGCGCCAGAGGGTCGGGCGGCCGCGGCCCCGCGCAAGCGGGGGCGAGGAAAGTCCGGGCTCCATGGAACGACGGTGCCGGCTAACGGCCGGCGGGGGCGACCCCAGGGAAAGTGCCACAGAAAGCAATCCACCGCGTCTCGGCGCGGCAAGGTCGAAAGGGTGCGGTAAGAGCGCACCGCGTCTCCGGCAACGGAGACGGCACGGTAAACCCCACCGGGAGCAAGACCGAATAGGGGCGGCACATGGGCTTCGTTCCGGCTCGTCGCCCGGGTTGGTTGCTTGAGGGGCGGAGCGATCCGCCTCCTAGAGGAATGGCCGCCCATCCACCTGCGCTCTTCGAGCTATGGCGGAGGACAGAACCCGGCTTACAGACCCTCTGGCATTTTTTCTCACCGCCCGGTCGCCGACGGCCGCAGCTCGATCGCGAACCACAGGCCGAGTGTGAGGATCGCGGCAGCGGCCGGCCCTACGGGGAGCTGGTCCAGCGGAAGCTCGGCCGGCGCGAGCCGCCAGAGCAGGTAAAAGGCGCTGATGATCGCGGCGCTGGACGCGCACTCGACCGCGAAGCGCCGCCAGGTTGCTGCCCGTGCGGCCCCCATCCTCTGCTCGGCCAAGACGGCGCGCTCGACCCGGCCGACGAACGCCTCGTCGGGCGCGCGCTCCGACGCGGCGAACAAGACGGCGATCTTTTGGTCATCGTTCATTTCAGGCCTCCAGTCGTTGGACGAGCGCGGCCCGCGCCCGTGCCAGGATGGATTTCAGGGTGCCGAGCGGGATTCCCATGATCCGTGCCGCCTCGCCATGCGAGCAGCCTTCACCGAAGCAGAGGAGACTCGCGGCGCGCTCGCGCTCGCCGAGGCCGGCCAACGCGCGCTGGAGGTCGATGGCCGTATTCCGGTCGTCATGGCGCCCAGGCTCCGGCGCGGCCTGTTCGCGCGCTTCGCGCCGACCTTTGGCTCGCTGCGCGGAAAGGAACAGGGTCCAGGCGATCCGCATCAGCCACGCCCGGTAGCTTCCTTCCCCACGAAAGGCGGCCGCGCTCCGCCAGGCCTTGAGGAATACCTCCTGCGCCAGGTCGTCGGCGCCCCCCCCGCTACTATTGGCGCCCCGGGTGAGGCGGGCGAGAAACCGCCGCACCGCCGCTTCATGCGTGCGGACGAGCGCGGCGAAGGCGGCGGCATCGCCTGCCGCCGCCCGCCGGGCCAGACCGAGCTCGTCGTCCATCGCGCCGTGTCCTGCCTGCAGGGTTCAGTCCTGCCGTTCTCGCCTTCTTGCGAGGTGCTGGCGCAACAATAGCGCGATGCCGACGAAGATCGGAAAGAGAGAAGCGCCGACCATGGTGCCGATATCGTCCGCGTCTCCCTCAATGAGCGCGAAGACGACGAGGGCGAGGCCGAGCGCGATCAGGACCATCGCGGTGCGATCGTCATTGCCTCCCGCCGGGCGCTGCTCCGGTTGCACGCGGGCGAGCAGCTCCGGCACGATCGAGCTGTCCCGGCTGATCGCCTCGCGAATGGTCTTGTGCTGCATCCCGGCCCGCCACAGCCTGCCCAGCTGGATCACGATCAGGACGGCGCCGGTAGTAAGCGCTGCGACCACGAGTACGACATCGATATCGTTGGGCATTGGCAATATCCTTCATGCTGAATTCACTGCCTAGACGCCGCCCGGCCCGGCTTTGGATGAGGGGCGGAGAAATATTTTCCGAGCCGGGGCGTGCGCTCGGGGTCCGGTGCCGCTATCTGGCCCGTATCTATGGCCAAGGCAAAACGATCGAACGACTGGGGTTTCCCGCGCTGGCGCGCTTACGGGTCGGCGCGCGACGCGGAGCCGGTGCGCCAGTGCGACCGCCATGGCTGCGAGGAGCCGGGGGATCGGCCCGCGCCCAAATCGCCGAACAGCCGCGAGCGCTGGTATTTCTGCGAACGCCATGCCGCCGAATACAACCGCAACTGGAATTATTTCGAAGGGCTGACGGCCGAGGAGGCGGCGCAGCGGGAGGCGGGCGAGCGCCAGGGCGCCGACGCCTTCACCAGCGCCACCCATTATGGCTGGGGCGGCCCGGGAGACGGCAGCCGAAGCCGCGACGAGATGCGCGCGCTCGACGTGCTCGAGCTCGAGGCCGACGCGGATTTCGAGGCGATCCGGATCGCCTATCGCCGCCTGGCCAAGGCCCACCATCCCGACGTGAAGCCGGGAGACGCGAAAGCCGCCGAGCGCTTCCAGTTGATCCAGGCGAGCTACGAGGTTCTGCGGCGGGCCGAGGAGCGGCGCGCCAATCTCACGTCGTAGCCGAGTCGAGGTCGCCTTATCCGTTTGAGCGGCCTGTATTTTCCGCGTGATCGGGCGTAACATGGCTTCATGTGGGTCGAACGGCCGAGCGTGAGTCGCCGGGCTACCGCCGCCTTTGGCGCCGTGGCGCTGGAGGGGCTGATCCTCTACGCGATGATCTTCGGCTTCGCGCTGACCTTGCCGGCCGTGCGCGAGGACCGGATGAAGCTGATCGACATCCTCGCGCCGCCCCCGCCGCCGCCGGTTCCGCCGCCGCGGCCGCGGGATACGGGCAGCCGGCGCCGGGAAGGCGCGGCCTCGCCCGCGAACCTGCGCGCGCAGGCGACCGAGGTGGTCGCCCCAAAGCCCGTCGTTCCGCTTCCAACTCCTCCCCCGGTGATCGCCGCCCCCGTCGCGCGGCAGGGCGCAGCGCCTTCGGCCGGCGCGGCGAACGTGCGCGGCCCCGGCTTCGGCAGCGGCGGTATCGGGGTCGGGACGGGCAGTGGTCGGGGCGGCAATGGCGACGGCGGGGGCTATGGCGAGGGCGACGGCGGCTTCACCCCGCCGCGCCACGTCAGCGGCCGGCTCAGCGACCGCGATTTCCCCTCGGTGGTCGGCGAGGCGGGCGGGGGCGGGACGGTCTCGGTCCGCTTCACCGTCGAGGTCGACGGCCATGTCGGCCGCTGTGTGGTCGACCGCTCGAGCGGCAACCGGCTCCTCGACGACACGACCTGCCGCCTGATCCAGCAACGCTACCGCTTCCGGCCCTCGCTCGACCCTTCCGGCCGCCCGGTTCGCTCTCAAATCGTCGAGGACCACAGCTGGATGACCCTGGACGATCCCGAGCCTTATGACGACCGGCGCCGCCGTCGGCGGTTCTAGCCCGTGAACATGAATGTGCCGGTGACGCTGGCGATCGGATCGCCTTCGTCTTCCTCATAGGCGGTGCCGCGGGCGAAGGCGACGCTTCGGGTGACTGCGAAGCAGGTGGCGCGGCCGACGATCGTCCTGCCCGGCGTCGCCGGCCTCAGATAGTCGACGCGAAGGTCGAGCGTTGCCTGGGGCCGGAAATGGCCGAGTTTGATCCAGATGGCGAGGCTGGTGGCCATGTCCATCAGGCTGACGATCGGGCCGGAGGCGACGATTCCGCTCTCCGGCATGCCGATCAGCTTTGGGTCGTAGGGAAGATCGAGCTCGACCCAGTCCTCGCCATGGCCGCGATAGGCGATTCCAAGGGCGCCGCCATGGCCGAGCGTGCGGACGTAGGACATGAAGCGCTCGGGATCGAATGCTTCGCCCGGCGCGCGCGGATCGCTCACGCCGCCAGCCGCCCCGCGGTTTCGCGGATCAGGGCGATCATGTTCGGGATGCCTTGGGTGCGGTTCGAGCTCAGCTGGTTCCTGAGATCGAAGGGCTCGAGCGCCGCGTCGATGTCGAGGGCGAGGATTTCCTTCGGCGTCCGGTCCTGCACGGCGAGCAGGACCAGGGCGACGATCCCCTTGGTGATCGCGGCGTTGCTGTCGGCGAGGAAATGAAGCCGTCCGTCGCCTTGCGGCACAGGATAGAGCCAGACCGAAGCCGAGCATCCCCGCACCAAGGTGGCGTCGGTCTTGAGCGCGTCGGGCATCGCTTCGAGGTCGCGGCCGAGGTCGATCAGCAGGCGGTAGCGGTCGTCGGCGTCGAGCAGCTCGTAATCGGCATGGACGTCGTCGATGGATTGGAAAGGCATGGCGCCCGCTTAGCTCGGCAAGCGCGGCGCGTCATCCTTCGTTGCCGCTGGCGATCGCTTCGAGACGGCGGATCCTGTCCTTGAGGTCGGCGAGCTCAAGGCGGGCGGCGGCCGGAGTCGAGGGTTCGGCGAAGCGCTGGCGCTGGCTGATCTCCATCCGGCGCAAGTCGAGCCAGCCGTCGAAGCCGCGGAGAGCGGCAAGGCTGACCATCGCCATCGCGATGACGATCCCGGCGAATAGCGCCGTCAGGGTTCCCGGATCGCCCATCTCCATGCCTCCTATCGGTCCCGCAGCCGCTCGATCTCGCGTTCGAGGCTGTTTTCCTTCTCGACCGTGATTCGCTCGATCACCTGAAGGCGCTCCTTGAGCTGCTTGACCTCATCGCGCAGCCGCTGGGTCTCGGCATCGTCGCGCTCCGGCAGATCGCCGCGGCTGCGGCCGCGGCGGCCGCCGTAGATCGACCGTATGACGCTTGCGACCATCACCGCCACCACGATCATGGCGACCATTTCGAATTGGTTCATTGCTTCGGTTCCTTCCCCGCCTCTCAATCCACCGGCAAGTCGCGCAGCCGCTCGATCTCGTCGGCCATGTTCATGCCCTTGTCGGTTACGATCCGCTCCAGCACGCGCACGCGCTGCTCGAGCAGGTCGCCGCGCGGATTGACCGCCGCGGCCTTGGCCGCCTCGATCTGCGCTTCGAGCTCCATCCGCTTCTCGCGGTGACGCAAGACGCGGCTGACGAGGCCGAACAGCGCGATCGTCGGGAGCCCGATCACCACGAAGGCGACGAGGGCCTCGCCAAGTCCCATCATCTCAATTCCTCGGCAGGCGCAGGGCTTCGATTTCCTGCGTCAGGCGGTGGCTGTCGTCGGTGACGATCCGTTCGACGTTGGCGAGGCGATCCTTGACCGCGCCCATTTCGGCGCGGAGCTGGGCATTCTCTTGGCTCAGGAGCTTGATCCGCTCCATCGCCTCGTCGCTCTTCTTGGGATAGACCGCCTGGCCCCAGGCTCCGTCGAGCGGATAGCCATGCTTGATCCGCATCCACGTGGTCACCACCCAGCCGAGGACGGCGATGCCGCAGCCGACGGCCATGAACGGGAACAGGATGTAAAAGAATTGGAGCTTTTCGGGGCTCATGAGTCGTTCTCCCTAGCGCAGGTTTTCGATTTCGCGCGCGGTGCGCTCGGCGGGGTCGGTGGCGATCCGCTCGAGCACCGAAAGGCGCTCCTCGAGCCGCCCGATCTGGCCGGTCAGCCGCTCGTTCTCGCTGGTAAGCAGCTCGATCTTGCGCTCGGCCGACGGATCCTCCCTGGAGGCGGTTCCCGACCACTCATTCTCGAGCGGGTAGCCGTGGCGGGCGCGGATCCAGCTGGTCAGCACCCAACCCATGGTCGAAATGAAGATGATCGCGATGACGAAATTGGGTCCGGCGAAACTCATGACGATTCCCCTCTAGCCCGCGTGGCGCAGGTCTTCGATCGCGGCGGCGGTGCGCTGGGCTGGATCGGTGGCGATCCGCTCGAGCACCGCGATCCGCTCTTCGAGCCGGCTCACCTGGCCCTTGAGGCCGCTATTCTCGCCCGAAAGCAGCTCGATCTCGCGCTTCGCCTCGAGGCCGGCCGTGGACGCCTTGATCCGGCCGCGGCTTCGGATCCAGGCATGAATGAGGGTCGCGGTCAGAACCATTGCGGTCATGATCGTGACGAACATCGCGACGGTATCGTCCATAGTCTCGGGTTCCCCTTTGGCCGGCGGTTAGCGAAGCTGCTCGATCTCGCGGGCGAGCCGGCCGTTCGAGCTGGTGACGTAGGTTTCCATGTCGGCGAGCCGCCGGTCGATGTCGCGCAGCCGGCCGCGCACTTCGCGCGCCATCATGTGCGGGTTGCGGCGCACGCCCTGCCAGAATTTCTTCTGCTCCGGATCCTGCCGATAGAGCTCGCTTGGCTTGAGCGGCGCCATCCAGGCGATGACCCAGTAAGCGAGCAGCGGCGCGCCCTGTCCGATCAAAGTGCCGATGACGAAGCCGATTCGGACGATGGTGACGTCGACTCCGGTATAATCGGCGATCCCCGCGCAGACGCCCTTCCACTTGGCGTTCTGCTTGTCGAGGTAGAAGCGGGTGCGCGGTGCGTTCATTTCGGCCTCCGGCTGGAACGGTTGCTGCGCTCGGCGGTCTCGTAGAGCCGCTCGGAGCGGTCCTCGAGCGCCGTCTCGACCGGATCGTGGCTGAGCGCGCGCCAGTTGGGATTTTCCGCCTGCACGATGCGCTCGATCGTCACCATCCGGTCGTCGAGCCGGCGCGCCAGCTCGTAAAGCTCGTCGAGCAGATCCTCGTCCTGCATCGTGATCGTCTTCGCGGTCTTCCACCTCGTGATGTAGTGAAACAGCACCCACGGGAAGCCGATGAACAATATCGCCATGATCGGCAGGGCGAGGATCGGGCCTTCGAGTTCCATTTATTCCCCCTTGTTCGCGGCTTCGCCGCCATTGGTGCGTTTTGCGAGCGACGCCTTCAGCGCCTCGAGCTCGGCGTCGACCTTGTCGGCGTTGCGAAGCTCGGAAATCTCTTCCTCCAGCGTCTTCGGCGCGGCGCCGAGGCTGAGCGCGTCGGCCTCGCCCTCGGCGAGATCGGCGTGGCGTTCGAGCACGTCGAAGCGCGAGAAGGCGTCGTCGACCTTCGGCCCCGAATACATCTCGCGAAGCCGGGTTCGGTTCTGAGCGCTCTCCATTCGGGTCATCACCGCATTCTGCCGGGCGCGGGCCTCGCGCAGCTTGTTCTGAAGCTTGGCGATGTCCGCCTCGCTGGCGCGAAGCGCGTCGTTCAGCACCTCGATCTCGCTGTTGAGCTGATCGGCCATGTCGGCCGACTTCTGCTTTTCGAACAAAGCCTGCTTGGCGAGATCCTCGCGGCCCTTGGAAAGGGCGAGCTCGGCACGCTCGACCCAGCTGTCCTGGAGCCGGTCGAGCTTGGAAATCTGGCGCCGCATCTCCTTCTGGTCGGCGATCGTGCGCGCGGCGGAGGCGCGGACCTCGACGAGGGTTTCCTCCATCTCCATGATGATCATCCGGATCATCTTGGCGGGGTCCTCGGCCTTGTCGAGGAGATCGGTGACGTTGGCGGCAATGATATCGCGCGTCCGCGAAAAGATGCCCATGGGGATGAACTCCTTGTATGAAACAGAGGCGCCGCCGGGCGTGGATTGGCCGGGCCGGAGGGGAGCGGTGATGCGCATCAGCTCCCCGGGTCCGATCGTGATCCGTGCCGGGCGGGCCTTAACCATTCGCGACGGTCCCGGTCTGGACCGAAGCGATCAGCGTCCGGTCGACTGGACGCATCGTCCCGCCCGAGGCGGCGCTGATCGAAACGGTGGAAAGGGCGATAGCGCCGACCGTGGCCGTGGCGACGCGAGCGAAGCGATCGAAGGTGAACATGTCGGTCTCCCTGACTGGTTTGCATTCTCGTCCTTGCCGACCATCGGCGTGACGCGAATTTCTAAGCACGGGGCGTGCCAACCGCGGAAAAGCCCGGAAAACCGCCAAAAACTGCGCCAGCCAGGACGATAGTTCTTGCCAACAGGTGGCGGAATACGCCAATAGTCGGGAATGGAGCGCAATACCCACCTCGTCGGCCAATCCACCTCCTTCCTCGACGCGGTGGAGCGCGCAAGCCGCGCGGCGCCGCTCGACCGTCCGGTATTGGTGATCGGCGAGCGCGGAACCGGCAAGGAGCTGATCGCCGAGCGGCTCCACCACCTTTCCTCCCGCTGGGACGGCCCGCTCATCGTCATGAACTGCGCAGCCTTGCCCGAGACGCTGATCGAGGCCGAGCTTTTCGGGCACGAGGCGGGCGCCTTCACCGGCGCGACCAAGGCCCGCCCGGGCCGGTTCGAGGAGGCCAATGGCGGCACGTTGTTCCTCGACGAGCTGGCGACGCTCTCCAGCCCGGCGCAGGACCGGCTGCTCCGCGCGATCGAATATGGCGAGGTGACCCGGATCGGCTCGAGCCGGCCGCTCACCGTCGACGTTCGGATCGTCGCGGCGACCAACGAGCATCTGCCGCGGCTGGTCGACGAAGGGCGGTTCCGCGCCGACCTGCTCGACCGGCTGAGCTTCGAGGTGGTCACCCTGCCGCCGCTGCGCCACAGGCTCAGCGACATCGCGGTCCTCGCCGAATTTTTCGGCCGCAAGATGGCGATGGACATCGAGATGGACGCCTGGCCGGGCTTCAGCGAGAGCGGGATGGAGCGGCTCAAGACCTACGACTGGCCCGGCAACGTGCGCGAGCTTCGCAACGTCGTCGAGCGCGCCGTCTATCGCTGGGCCGGCCGCGAGGGCCCGATCGACGACATCCAGTTCGATCCCTTCGAAAGCCCATGGCGCCCGCTCACCTCGACGCGCGTGAAGGCCCCGCCGGCGTTGGCCGCGCCCGGCGAGGCGGCGGCCGCTCTGCCGATGCCCGCGAAGCACAATCCGGAGGAGTGCGCCGACTTGCGCCTGGCCGTCGCCGAATATGAGAAAGCGATCCTTGCCACCGCGCTCGAACGCTGCCGCTGGAACCAGCGCGCCGCGGCCGCCGCGCTCAGCCTGACCTACGACCAACTCCGGCACGCGATGCGCAGGCACGAGTTGCAAGGCGGCTAGAGACCCGCCGACGTGAGGCGAGGACGGCAAGACTATGTCCGCATTGCCCTGGTCGCGAACGAGCAACGCCTGCGATAGGGGGCGACGGGCGTGAAGGCGCTCCCTTTAAAGAACCCTGAGCGCGTTCAACGCAGCGAGGGGTCGTAGCCTCGCGCCACGACCCGGCGTGGCCCGTAGGCTCGCGAGTCCACCGGGGTCAGCCGGGCGCCTGGCATGATCCAATTGTAGGCCGTGCGAACCCTGCCCGAGACCGGCCGACCCTGGGCATCGCGCCGCGGAGCGATCCGCGCCCGTTCGCGCATGATCGCGCAGGTTCTCTCGTCGAGCAGCGCGTGCCCGCTGGAGTAGAGGATCCTGCAATCGCTCACCCGGCCTTCCCCGGTCGTCTCCACCTCGAACTCCACGCGGCCTTCGGCGCGCCGGCGCAGAGCCTCGCGCGGATAATCGCGGACGCTGATGAAGCGGGTGAGGGCGCGCCGCGTTTCGGCCTGCTGCCGGAGCGAGGGTTCGGGGAGGGCCGATGGCCCCGAGGAGGCCGCGAGCGCGGCGAGCAAGGCTGCGATCATGCCCCGTTTCTACGCCTCGGCGGCCCCCGCGGCAATCAGGGTAACTAGGGAAGTGTCGCCTTTGGGAAGCCGTCCCAGGCGGAATCGTAATCGGGCTGGGCATGGTCCAGCGCGAATTGCGTGGGCCGGTAGGGCCAGCAGCTTTCGACCATGAAGGCCATCGTGTCGGCGATCCTGTGGGGCTTCAGCTCCGCCTCGCTCGCCGCCTTCCAGCTCGCCGCGTCGGGGCCGTGGCCGGCCATGAGGTTGTGAAGGCTCATGCCGCCGGGCGCGAAGCCCTCGGCCTTGGCGTCGTAGGCGCCGGCGATCAGCCCCATGCACTCGCTCATCACGTTGCGGTGGAACCAGGGCGGGCGGAACGTGTCCTCGGCCACCATCCAGCGCGGCGGGAAGATGACGAAATCGGCGTTGGCGCGGCCGGGGACGTCGCTGGGGCTGGTCAGGACGGTGAAGATCGAGGGATCGGGATGATCGTAGCTGATCGATCCGATCGTGTTGAACAGGCGCAAATCGTATTTCCACGGCGCCAGGTTGCCGTGCCAGGCGACGACGTCGAGCGGGCTGTGGCCGATCTCGGTGACCCACAGGGAGCCGAGATGCTTCTGGACCAGCGCGAAGCGCCCATCCCGCTCCTCATGGGCCGCCGCGGGCGTCAGGAAGTCGCGGGGATTGGCGAGGCCGTTTGAGCCGATCGGCCCGAGCTCGGGCAGGCGGAACAGGCTGCCGTGATTTTCCGCGACATAGCCCCGCGCTTTGCCGTCGGGCAGCAGAACGCGAAAGCGCACGCCGCGCGGGACCAGCGCCACCTCGCCGGGCTCGATCTCGAGACGCCCCATCTCGGTAATCAGGTCCAGCCGCCCCTCCTGCGGAACGATCAGCATCTCGCCGTCGGCGTCGAAGAAATAGCGGTCCGCCATGTCGGCGTTGGCGGCGTAGACGTGAACCGCGACCCCTTCGAGATCGGCCGGATCGCGATTGGCCATCATCGTCGCCAGGCCATCGACGAAATCCACGCTTTCTTCCGGATAGGCGAGCGGATCCCAACGCAGCCGATTGGGCGCAAGCGCCGCATCGGAAGTGCCGGGGGCGAAAAGGGGCGCACCCTCGTACCGCCGATAGGGCGGATGAGCCGCGCTCGGCCGCATCCGGTAGAGCCACGATCGCCGGTTCTCGGCGCGCGGCGCGGTAAAGGCGGTGCCGGAAAGCTGCTCGGCATAGAGGCCGAAGGCCGGACGCTGCGGCGAATTGCGCCCCTGCGGAAGCGCGCCCGGCACGGCTTCGCTGGCGAAATGGCTGCCGAAGCCCGACATCATGGTACCGCTTGCGCCGATCATTTCGCTCCCACTGCCTGCGCCGTTGAACCGCGCGCGAGGCCCAGCCATAAGCGGGGCGAATGTCCTCCGCAATCGCCCAGCCCGTCGCCGAAGGGGGCCGCCCATTGAGCTCGCGCCCCATGCGCGCGCTCGTCTGGGGTTTTTGCGCGCTGCTGATCGCCGGCATCTGGTGGTTCGCGGCGAGCCAGGTGGCATTCGAGCGGAGCCAGGCGATCACCGATGCCATCCGCCAGAACGAAAACCGGACGATCGCCTTCGAAATCTATGTGAGGCGGACGCTCGAAGCCGCCGATCTGGTGACCCGCTACGCGGCGCGGCGATTCCAGCTTGGGGCGGAAGGCCTCGAATTCGCCGGAACGCCGGACAGGCCCGCTCTGATCGCCGGGCAAATCGTCCAGAGCGGCACCTTTCTCGGCATCAGCATCGCCAATGCCCGCGGCGAGATTGTCGGCACCTCGCTGCGCCGGGTTTTGCCGCGTTACAGCGTCGCCGATCATCCGGCCTTCCGAGTCCACGTCGCGCGCGACACCGGAGCGCTCTTCGTCAGCCCGCCGATCCATTCCCGCCTCGCCGGCCAGAACATCATCTGGCTGACCCGCCGCCTCAATCATGGCGACGGCTCGTTCGCGGGAGTGATCGCGATCAACATCCTGCCGGACCAGTTCACCGCTTTCTATCGCGACGCCCAGGTGGACGCGACGGACGTGATGTCGGTGATCGGCCTCGACGGGATCGCCCGGGCGCGCCGGTCCGGCGGGGTCGAAACCTCGGGCGAGGACATGCGCGGCAGCGTGGTCATGCGCAACCAGCTGGCCAATCCGAACGGCACGCACATCGGGCCCAGCATCTTCGACGGCCAGGTGCGAATCTTCAGCCATCGCCGGCTGCGCGATTATCCGCTGTTCGTCACCTACGGCATTACCGAGGCGAAGGTGCTCGCTCCCTCCCGCCATCGCGCCTCGATCCTTTTCGGCGGCGCGGCCCTGGTTTCGGTCGTCCTGGGGGCGCTCGCGGCGTTCCTGACCTTTTCGCTCAGCCGGCGCGACCGGCGCGAGGGCGAGCTGGCACGCGCCAACGAACGGCTGCGCGAGGCGCAGCGGATCGGCCAGATCGGTGACTGGGACTACGATATCGCCACCGGCGCGGTTTACTGGTCGCCGCAGCTTTGCGCCCAGTTCGAGCGCCGCCCGGAGGACGGGAGCCCGAGCTTCGAAGGGTTTCTTTCCTATCTCGACGAGGACGGCAGGGCCGCCGTGCTCCACGCTCACCAGCAGGCGCTCGCCACCGGCGAGACCCAGGAGGTCGAATATGAGGTTCGCCTGCCGAGCGGGATCGAGACGCTCCACCAAAGCGTGATCATGCCGACGTTCGACGGCGCCGGAAACGTGGTTCGGCTGCACGGCACCGATCAGAATGTGAGCGCTCGCAAGTTGCTCAATCAACTACAGACCCAGGTCGCCCATCTTTCCAGGGTCGAGGCGATGAACGCCATGGCCGCTACGCTCGCGCACGAGCTCAACCAGCCCCTGACGGCGGCCTCGAACTATTTGGCGGGAAGCAAGCGCCGGCTTCGATTGGGCAGCATGGAGCCGGACGAGCTCGAGCGCGCCATCGCCGATGCCGCGCAGCAGGTCCACCTCGCCGCCGACATCATAAGGCAGGTGCGCGAGATGGTCTCCAACCAGCCCAAGGCGGTCGCCTCGGTGTCGGTTTCGCGCATCGTCGACGATTCGCTCTCGCTGCTCTCCGTCACCAGCGCCTATCCGCGGCTGAAGGTGAGCAGGCACCTCGCCGCCGACGCGAAAAGCGTGAAGGGCGACCGGATCCAGGTTCAGCAGGTGATGCTGAACGTCCTGCGCAACGCGTGCGATGCGACCGGGAAGGTCGATCATCCCGAGATCGTCATCGCGACCCGTCGGGAGGGTCCGACGAGCGTGGTGATTTCGGTGTCGGACAACGGCCCCGGCTTCAGCCAGCCGGACAGCATCCGCTTCTCACCGTTCGCTACCACCAAGAAGAGCGGGCTCGGCCTCGGCCTCTCCATCTCGCGCACGATCATCGAAGCGCACGGGGGAAGGATCTGGATCGAGGACCTCCCCGAGGGCGGCGCTTGCGTCGCCTTCTCCTTGCCCGCCGCCCGCCGAGCCGCGGAGCGGCCGCCGACCGAGACGGCAGACGCAGGCTAGGGCCTTGGGCAGCCAAGCCGCCGCGCTTGCGGGTTTATCCCGATTCGCAAGTCTCCGGATCGCGTTCAAACGCAAAGCCGCAATTGCGGGAGGCGATCATGAAGCTGTGGCAAAAGATGCTCGCCGAGTGCGCGGGCACATTCTGGCTGGTGTTCGGCGGCTGCGGCAGCGCGGTCATCGCGGCCGGCTTTCCCGAAGTGGGCATCGGCCTGCTCGGCGTGTCGTTGGCCTTCGGCTTGACCGTCCTGACCGCCGCCTATGCTTTCTGTCCCATTTCGGGCGGCCACTTCAATCCGGCGGTAAGCCTCGGCCTGTGGGTCGGCGGCCGCTTCCCAGCCCGCGAGCTCGCGCCCTACGCCGTCGCTCAGGTGATCGGCGCCATTCTCGCCTCCTTGCTGCTGCTGACCATCGCCAGCGGCGCGCCGGGCTTCGATCTCGCCGCCTCCGGGCTCGCTCAGAACGGCTATGGGAGCGCGTCGCCCGGCGGCTATTCAATGATGTCCGGCTTCCTCATCGAGGTGGTGCTGACGGCCTTCTTCCTGATCGTCATCCTCGGCGCCACGGCCGAGTGCAACGAGGCCGGTTTCCAGCCGATCGCCATCGGCCTCGCGCTCACCTTGATCCATCTGATCAGCATCCCGGTCACCAACACGTCGGTGAACCCGGCGCGCAGCACCGGCCCGGCGCTGATGGTCGGCGGCACTGCGCTCGACCAGCTGTGGCTGTTCTGGGCGGCGCCGCTGCTCGGCGCGGCTTTGGGGGCGATGCTGTGGCGGATGCTGTTCGAGAGGAGGGAAGCATGAAGCGCCTTCGAATCGCCGCCCTCTTGCTGGCGCTGCCCGCAACCGTCGCTTTTGCTCAAGCCGAGGATCATGCGCCCACTGCCCTCTCTTCCGCCTCGCGGATGAGCCACGATCGCGGCGAATCCTGGACCTACATCAGGCCGGGCCTGGATCTGGGCGCTTTCCGCAACATCATGATCGAGCCCGTCGTCGTTTACAGCGGGCCGGATTCGCAGTTCGAGGATATCGATTCCGCCGACCGCCGCACCTACGCCCGGATCATCGACGAGGCGCTGCGCCGCGAGCTTGCGGGCGCTCGGCCGATCGTCCGTCGCGCCGCCGCGGGAACGGCGCGTTTGCGGGTCACCCTGATCGGCATGGAAAAGACGATGGGCGGCGTCGCGACGGCGACCCGGGCCACGCCGCTCGGCATGGCTTCAAGCGTCGTACGCAGCGTCACGGGGCGCGGAGGCCGCCTCACCGGATCGATGCTGATCGCGCTCGAAATGTTCGACGGCGGCGGTCAGCTCCAGGCGGCGATCGTCAGGCGCCGCGAACCCGACGCGCTCGACATTCCGGCGACCCTGGGCACGACCGAGACGGCGCGGGCGATCGCGCGCGATTTCGCCAAGGCCCTCCGCGACCGCTTTCAGAGCGGCCGCACGCGCTGACGTCTAGGCTTCGATGATGGAATTGCGGACGGCGTAGCGGACCAGCTCGGCGGTCGTCCTGAGCTTCAGCTTGTGCATCGCCGTCGCGCGATGGGTCTCGACCGTCTTGACGCTGATCTCGAGCTGGCGGGCGATCTCCTTGTTGATCTTTCCTTCGGCGATCAGCTGGACGACCTCGCGCTCGCGGTGGGTGAGGGCGGAAAGCGCCGTCTGCGGCTTGGTCTTGAGGAATTGCTCGAGCAGGGTCTCCGAAACGCCGCCCGAGAAATAGGGCCGGTGGATCGACAAGGCGTTGATCGCCGCGAACAGATGCTCTTCGGTCTCCGACTTCAGGATGAAGCCCCGAGCGCCCGCCCGAAGAACGTCCAGGATCATCGTCTCGCGGTCGTACATCGTATAGATGAGGATCTCGACCCGCGGCAGTTCGCGCTTCAGCGAGACCGTCAGCTCGTAGCCGTTGAGCTCCGGCAGCGAATAATCGACGATGGCGATGTCCGGCACCGTCTCGCGCGCCAGGGCAAGGGCGGTGCGCCCGTTGGCGGCTTCGGCGACGACCTGAAGGTTGGGCCGTGTCTCGAGCAGTGCCCGAACGCCGCGGCGGATGACATCGTGGTCGTCCGCGATCAATATGCGCTTTACCGGTCCAGACATATCGCCCCGTTCTTCTGTTCAGCCCAACGATCCGCGGTGACTTCTTCGAACTCGCCCCCGCATTCCCCTGCGCCATGCGGTAATTACCGCCTTCGGCCTCAACATTCTCTAAACGATCATTGGCCGTCTCGCCGCCGATCGATCCGGCTTCCCTCCGTCATCCCCGAGGGCGGGGGAAGTGCATATCGGGACAAACCCTGCCTCATGCGCTTTTTCGGAGGGGCTCTCTCTCTGTGGCCGGCAATGTCCTCCCTGATTTCCGGCGGAAAGCCGCGGCTTTCGGGCCCGAGCGCCACGAACGGCACGGCCGACTGGCGATCGGGCTCCTATCGGGGTTGTCCCCGATGGAGGCACCGGCGGCCCGCGCCTAGCAACGTGCCGGCGAGCGTGGAGGCCGATCATGGACGTCAAAGCCCTGGTGCCGTTGTTCATCCAAATCAGCCTGACGCTGATCGTCGGCTCGGTGGGCATGAGGAGCGAGTGGCGCGACCTCCGGCTTGCTTTGGGGCAGCCTCGCCGGCTCCTGCGCGGAATCGTGGCGGTCAACCTCGTCGTGCCCCTCGCCGCGATCCTCATCGTGCTTGTCCTGCCTATCGACCAGCCGGTCAAGCAGGGGATCGTGATCATGGCGGTCTCGCCGCTTGCTCCGCTGATTCCGGGCCGGCTGCTCAAGGCCGGCGCGGATGCTTCCGTCGCGGTCGGGCTCTATTTCTGGCTTCTGGTTCTGGCGGTGGCCATCGTCCCGCTCACCGTCGCGTTGCTTGGCGCGGTCACCGCGGTGGACGTCTTCCTGCCAGCGGGAGAGATCGCCCGGCTCGTCTTCGCCTCGGTGCTGGCGCCGCTGGTCGCGGGAATGGCGATCGCCGCTTTCCTGCCTCGCCAGGCGCCGATGCTGGCGAAGATCGCCGGGTTGCTCGGCAATCTCATGCTGCTGCTGTTCGTCGCCGCCATCCTTTATTTGGCGGGCGGGCAGATCGTCGGTCTCGCTGAGGACGGCACATTGCTCGCCTGCATCGTTACCGTCTCCGCGGCGCTCGCGGGCGGGCATTTGCTCGGCGGGCCGGGACCGCTCAACAAGATGGCGCTGGGCATCGCCGCGGCAACGCGCCACCCCGGCATAGCGGTAATGATCGCCCGCAGCGCGCTGGACGATCGCCGGGTGGTCCTCGCCGTCCTGCTGTTCCTGTTCGTGAGCTTGATACTCTCGGCGATCTACCAGGCCTGGGCGATGAAGCGCGTCCCGGCACGCGACTGATTGCCGCGTCGCCCCCGCAACCAACCTCCGTCAGAAAAAATTAGGCGCGGCAGGACGTGCTGCACATACGTCCCGCCGCGCCGACGACGCCTGAGCAGGGGGTGGGGGGAGGGTGCTCAGTCGGCTGCGCCGCCAGACCTCAATTCACTTCAGACGGGCGTTCCTCGATATCGGTATTTGCATGGAGAAACCGCAGATTTCCTTGCTTTTCGGATCAGGGAGAGACCCAATCCGCCCTCTGGTGATAAATCCGGACTCGACTCGGCGGTCCGATTGCCGTCGCCCTCGACTCAGCTCGGGACCGAGCACGATCTTCCTCTGGGATCGCCCGAGACGGCCACCCGGTGAAACCCCGATAGGCGCACGGCGCCTTCGGCGCTTCAATGGGGCGTGGGCGGCAGCTTGAGGCTGGACCGCTCGGGGCGTCGTCTTGCTGTTCACTCCCGGCGGACGGCGCCCCACCCGCCCGGGATCGCGCACGATTGGCAGCCGGCCGGTCCGGGCCCGAAGTTCCCGGCACCGATACCCTCAGCCTGAACTTGTTTCACGGTCCAGCTCACCACCGTCGCGGTGGCTCGTCGCTGAATGCTGAAGCAAGCATGTCCTGAGCCCGCCAAAGGGTTCAGCATGACGGGAAATGCCATCGGCACGCATTAATGGTCCCGGCCGGCACCGGCGCGGCCAGCCCCGCCGCCCGGACGACGAAGAGGGGCCCTCAGGGGGCTGAGGACCCCTCCCGTCGCCTGCACCGCCAAGCGCTGTCAGCAAGGCGGCGCCAGGTTCAGCCTTCCCTTGGCAGGGAGAGCGCAGAATGGGGTTGGGGCGCGGTGCGCGGTATCGGGATAATTACTGAGGGCGCCCGCATCGGTCCCCGATCCGCCACGTACCGTCACGCCTTCGGAGGCCTCAGCACGCAGCGGAAGCCGATGTGCGAGGTGGAGGTGTCGATCGGATGGGCGTGGCGGGCGGCCGGCCGATAGCGCCGGCAATAATTGGGGGCGCACAAATGCGAGCCGCCCTTCAGCACGCGCCGCGGGATCTGCAGCGGGTCCTCGGGCGCGACGCTCGCCCAGCGCTTGACCGTGCAGCAGACCTTGCTCGGCTCGTTCGGCGGATGGAACGCCCACCAGTCGGCGGTCCATTCCCAGACGTTGCCAATCATGTCGGAGAGACCATAGCCGTTGGCCGGAAAGGCGCCGACCGGCGAAGTCCTGGGCCACCCGTCCCGGCCGCTATTGTGGAACGGAAACGTCCCTTGCCAGATATTCGCTTGCGGCGCGCCGTCCGGCTCGAGTTCCTCGCCCCACGCATATTCGGCTTCGTTCGCTCCGCCTTTGGCGGCGAACTCCCACTCCTTCTCGCTCGGCAGCTCCGCTCCCGCCCACGCCGCATAAGCCTCGACGTCGACCAGCGCGACGTGGACGACGGGGTGGTTTTCGAGCCCGTCGATCGAACTGCTGGGCCCGGTCGGATGGCGCCAGTCGGCGCCGCGCACGAACGCCCACCACAAATGGGGCTGCTCGAGGGGGATCGCGCGAACGCTCGGAATGAAGACCATCGAGCCGGCAGCCAGATTTTCCGCCGGCGCGTCGGGGAAATCCTCCGCGCGCGGCGCGCGTTCCGCGAACGTCACATAGCCGGATGCGGCCACGAAGCGCGCGAACTCGCTATTGGTGACCGGCGAGCGGTCGATCCAGAAACCCTCGGTCCGCACCCGCCGGCGAGGGCGTTCCTCGACATAATGGCGGTCCGAGCCCATCAGGAAGGCGCCGCCTTCGATCCACACCATGTCGCGTCCGGCGGCGGTTCCTTGCGGCCCTTCCCCGCTCCGCGGAGACGGCGCGTTCGGCGGCTCGGCGGGGTTCGTCTCGACCTCGGCTACGGATATGGCGAACTCGGATTGCTTCATCTTGGGCCCCGGCTGCTCGGAAGTTGCGTCGATCCCGCCGTCGTTCGGTGTTGGAAAGTCCGCCGAGACCTCGGGCCGATCCGCGGGACGGTCCATCGGGGAAAGGCCGGAGCCGAGCCGCTTTGAACCGAATCTTGCGGCAAAAATGGCGGGTATCCGTCCCTAAGGGCCGCGAATCGAGCCGGATGAAGGCCCGGCCGCCTCGGCCCGAGAAAATTCCGGGCGCTCCTCGGGATTAATCCCGATGGAGGGGGGTGCCGCCGGTGGCCATTAGGGCCTCATCGAAAAGAGAAAGGACTCAATGATGCGTTCCTCCTTCGTATCGGCGCTTGCCGCCATCAGCCTCGTCGCTGCGCCAACGGCCGCGATCGCCGCCACGTCCGGGAGTGCATCGGCGCTGTCGGTCGCCCACAATCCGGCGGTACGGGCCCAGGCGGGCATGACGAATCCGAACCAGATGGATGAGACCGGCTATATCCTGGTCGGAGTCGGGGTGGTCGCGGTGATCATCCTCCTCATCGTCCTGCTCGACGACGACGACGGTCCCCATAGCCCCTGAGCCTTCGACAGGGCCGAAGGAGTTCGCGGGGGCTGGTGCCGGATGCAGGAATCGAACCCGCGACCTTCGGTTTACAAAACCGCTGCTCTACCAGCTGAGCTAATCCGGCCTACGCACGCCGCCCAAATGGGCTAAGCGATGCCGAACGTCCAGCCCTCGGTTCGCGCGAGCTGGGCGGTGAGGCCCGGCGGGGCGAAAGCCTTGGGCCCCCCGGTCGCCAGCGCCCGCATCCCGGCCGCGGTCACAAGCGCATCCGTCTGGTGATCGTTGGGCTCGAAGCGCAGCCGGGCGGGCGCGCTTGCGAGGCCTTGCAGCGCGCGATTTAGCTCGGCCCGCGACCTCAGCTTGGTTCCCGGCATTCCGGCGCGGCGGAGATAGATTCGCGTGTAGATCTCGACCACGACGCTGCCCCGCGCCGGCAGCGGGTCCATCGGCCAGATCGCGACCTTGCCATTCAGGCGATGGAGCAGCCGCATTCCCGAAAAGCTGGCCTTGGCGACCTGGGCGGCTCCGATCGCGTCATAGGCGCTCGCGGTCTTGCGGCCGCCCAGGGCGTTGAGCCGCCGGTCGCAGGCACGGAAATGCATGAAGCGGGCCTTCTCGCCGTCGGCGGCGCCGAAATAGAAATGGCGGCGATGCGATCGCTCGAGGAAGCTCGCGGCGCCCAGATCCTCGTCCTCGCTCAAAGCGTCGACATAGGCCCAGAAGGCCCTGGCCTCGGCGGGCACCCCCGCTTCGCCCGGCAGATATTCGCCGCGCTCGGCGATCGGCGGAGCGAAGCTGAAATCGAAGCCGAACAGGGTCGGCGCCTCGGCCGCGGCCCCGATCAGCCAATCGAGCACTTCGGTGCGCGACCAGATATGGCCCGGGCGCACGAGGCGGGGCGGAGAATCGCCGGCGCCCGCCATCGCGACGGCGATGCCCTTGTGCTTCCTCCCCTTGGCGCCGGACCAGTCGATCGCGGCGTAGCGTTCGAACCGCGTCACTTCTTCTTCCGCGGCGTCGCCTTCGGCCTGGCGGCGGTCCAGTCGCGCGAGCGGCGGATCGTCTCGCGGACCCGCTCCTGATCCGGGCTGTCGAAGCGGATCAACACCGCGGGCCAGCCTTCGTAATGCGGGCTTTGCCAGAATGTGCCCGGATCGGTCTCCTTCAATATCTCGACCGTATCCATGTCGATCGCGATGCCGAACGAGGTCTCTACTTCGTGGCCCGTGTAGAGGAAGGCGCGGCCGTTCGAGGCGACCTTGACCGCCGGCTTGCCGTAGCTCGTCGAAAGCTCGGTGTCCGGCAGGGTCAGCGCAAAGGCGACGGCGTCGTCGAAGCTTCGGATCGGCTCATTCGCCATCGCGGATCGCCTTGCGCTGCTCCTCCCACCAGGCCATTCGCTCGGCGATTCGCTTTTCGAGCCCGCGGTCGGTCGGCGTGTAGAAGGTCTGCGGCTCCATCTCCTCGGGCCAGTAATCGTCGCCCGAAAAGCCGCCCTCGGAATCGTGGTCGTACTGATAGCCCTTGCCGTAGCCGATCTGCTTCATCAGCTTGGTCGGCGCGTTGAGGATGTTCTTCGGCGGCATCAGCGACCCGGTCTCCTTCGCGCTTCGCCAGGCCGCCTTCTGCGCCACGTAGACCGCGTTCGATTTGGGCGCTGTGGCGAGATAGAGGCAGGCCTGGACGATCGCCAGCTCGCCCTCGGGAGAGCCGAGGAAATCGTAAGCGTCCTTGGCGGCGATGCACTGGGCCAGGGCATTGGGGTCGGCGAGGCCGATATCCTCGCTCGCCGCGCGGGTCAGTCGGCGCAGCAGATAGAGCGGCTCCTCGCCGGCCGTCAGCATCCGCGCGAGATAGTAGAGCGCGGCCTGCGGGTCCGAGCCGCGGATCGCTTTGTGAAGCGCGGAGATGAGGTTGTAATGGCCCTCGCGGTCCTTGTCGTAGACCGCGACCCGGCGGTGAAGCAAAGCGGCCAGCTCGGCCGGCGCCAGCGGCTCGGCGAGCTCGATCGAGAACAAGGTCTCGGCCTGGTTTAGCAGGAAGCGGCCATCCCCGTCGGCCGTTGCGACGAGCGCGTCGCGGGCCTCCGGAGTCAGCGGCAGCGGACGGCCCATCAGCTCTTCGGCGCGGTCGAGCAGCTTGCAGAGAGCCGGGGCGTCGAGCCGGTTGAGGATCAGCACCTGCCCGCGCGAGAGCAAGGCGGCGTTGAGCTCGAAGCTGGGATTCTCGGTCGTCGCTCCGACCAGGACGACCGTGCCGTCCTCGACATAGGGGAGGAAGCCGTCCTGCTGGGCGCGGTTGAAGCGGTGGATCTCGTCCACGAAGAGCAAGGTCTGCCGGCCGAGCTTGCGGTGCTCGCGCGCCTCGGCGAACACTTTCTTCAAATCGGCGACGCCCGAGAAGACCGCGGAGATGGCGACGAAACGCATGCCCACCGCGTCGGCGAGCAGCCGGGCGATGGTGGTCTTGCCGGTGCCCGGCGGCCCCCACAGGATCATCGACGAAAGCTTGCCGGCCGCGACCATGCGCCCGATCGCGCCGTCCGGCCCGGTCAGATGCTCTTGGCCGACGACGTCGTCGAGCCGCTGGGGCCGGAGGCGGTCGGCGAGCGGCGCGTCGTCGCTCGGCGCCTCGGGGGCGTCGGGCTGGGCCGGCTCGTTCTGAAAAAGGTCAGCCACCGGAGCCGCTTAGAACCGCGCCCGGCCGATCGCAATCGTCGCGTCCGGCCCATATTGCGGCCGGGCCGTCGCCGGGCGGGCGCGCACCAGCGGCGCGGCGGCGGGCGGAAGGCCGCTGCGCGTGCCGACGATGGTGAAATCGACGGGACCGGCCGTGCCGAGGAGGACGTCGATCTCGGCCCCCTCGCAGGCGCGCCCGACGCAGCGAACGGCATATTTGTCCGCGTCCGCCCCCTCGCCAAAGCGCTGCAGGAAAGCGGCCGCTCCCGCCGCCCGAAGACGCGCCTCGGCCGGAGCGATCAGCGAGAAGCTCTGCGCGCCGTTCATCGCGAGCCGAAGCCGGATCCGCCGTCCGCCCGGTATGGGAGCCTGGCCAACGAGCGTCACCGATGGGACCGCGACGGCTATGGGCGGCGCGGGGGTGGCCCAGCGGCGGCGGGCCGTGTAGGGCATCTCGGTGCGCTCCCAGGCGGCGTCGAACGGCACCGGCGCGCCGTCATTGTTGACTGCGAAGCGGCCCGTATGGGCCGCCTCGTCCCAGGCATATTCGATGGTGAAGAGCTGCTGCCTCTCGGCGCTGTAGGCCGGGGCGAGCCCGGCGCCGAGCCAGGCGGCGAGCGCGACCGCGGCCGCCGCCCGCGCGCGGAGGAGCGGCCGAAGTTCGATCAAAGCCGGCAGAAGGATCAGCGCGCCCAGTGGGGCGAAGGCCCAGAAGGGGCCGCCGTTCATCAGCTCCTCGAACAGGCCGAGCGCCGGCCCGAAAGTGAGGTAGAGCAGGAGCGCGGCGAGGATCGCTCCGGCCTTTTCCGCCCGGCGGAGCCATCGCTTTCCGGCCATTCCGAGGGCGGCGACGAGCGGCGGGAGGAGGAAGTAGATCGCCCCGCCCGGCGCGACGAAGCTGAGCGCCGCGCCCAAAAGGGTGAAGACCAGCCAGAAGGCGGGGCGCAGCCTTGTCCGCTCCGGCGTTCCGGCGACGAGGAGCAGGGAAAGGGCACAGGCGGCCAGCGCGGTCGCATAGACCGCCGTGGTCGTCGCCGGGGGAAAGGCGCGCCAATAGTCGCCGGGGCGAAGCAGCTGGACGATCCACTGGCCGGCCAAGGCGAGCCCGGCAGATCCGGCGAGCGCCGCCGCCATCGCAAGGAGCGGCCGGCCGAGCGCTCGCCGACGCCATCCTTCGATCAGGAAAAAAAGGATCAGAATGCCAAGCATTACCAGTCCGAACATCATCGGCAGGACGACGAAGCCGCGCCCCAGAATGTCGGTGTAGAGCCGCTCGCCGCTCGCCGCCGGCACCGCGCCCGAAGCGGCGAGCTCGGCGACGGCGAGCGCCTGGTCGCCCATATGCTGCAAGCTGCGATGGTCGAGCGCGGCGAGCGTGTCTCCGGCGCTGTGATAGCGGGTCTCGTTGCCGATTACCGCGAAGTTGAGGATCGTCCAGGGACGCGCGTCGAACACCGCGACGTCGGTGGAATTGGGGATCAGCGCGTAGAGGCCGGTCGAGAGCGAATTGGCCATCGGGCGGGCCGCGGAGGCGCGGTAGAGAGCGATCGCGGCGCCGTTGGGCCGGCTGGTCTCGAACATGATCGCCGGGCCGTTCACCCCGCGCGATTCGAGGTTGATCGCGGTGTCGACCCGGGCCGCCAGGGGATCGCGGTCGAGGAAGGCGCGAGCGCCGAGCAGCCCCATCTCCTCGCCTTCGTCGAACAGGAAGGTGACGGGCCGGGCGAGGCGCTTCCCGCGCAAATTGACGGCGATTTCCAGCATGGCCGCGACTCCGATCCCGTCGTCCGACGCGCCGGGGCCGGCGAAGGTGGAATCATAGTGGGAGACGAGCAGCAGGTGCTTTCCTTGCGCCGGGCCGATCGTGGCCACCAGGTTGCGCACCCGGGCGCAGCTCACATTGCGGTTGCGGCGGAAGCCGTTGCAGGCGAAATCGTCGGTCACGCGCGGGTTCAGGCCCACCGCGCGCATCTCGGCGATCAGCCGCTCGCGGACGGCGTCGCCCGCGGCGCTGTCCGCCGGGTGCGGCCGCTCGTCGCCCAAAATGCGCGCCAGCCGCTCCGCCGCTCGGTCGGCGTTGAAGCCGGGACCGCCGGGAGAGGGAAGGGCGATCAGCGAGCCCTTGAGCGCCATCGCCGCCAGCAAGGCGAGCGCCGCGATCAGCATCAGCCCCGCCCGCCTCATGTGCCCGCCCCTTTTTTCCCGTCCCTCTTAGGGCCATATCGCTTCCGCGGCCATCTTGCGATAGGGCGGCGCTGCCTCGAAATCGGAGAGACGAAATGGGTTACCGGATGGTCGTGGTCGGCGCGACCGGCAATGTCGGCCGCGAGATGCTCAACATCCTCGCCGAACGCCAGTTTCCGATCGACGAGATCGCTGCGGTCGCCTCGCCGCGCTCGACCGGCGACATCATCGATTTCGGCGACAGCGGCCAGGAATTGAAGGTCCGCAACATCGAGCATTTCGATTTCGCCGGCTGGGACATCGCTTTGTTCGCCGCGGGGAGCGCGGTTTCGATGAAATATGCGCCGATCGCCGCCGCGGCGGGCTGCACGGTGATCGACAACAGCTCCTATTTCCGGATGGATCCGGACGTTCCGCTGATCGTGCCCGAGGTGAATCCCGAGGCGATCGCCGGCTATGCGAAGCGGGGCATCATCGCCAATCCGAACTGCTCGACTGCCCAGATGGTGGTGGCCTTAAAGCCGCTTCACGACGCGGCGAAGATCAAGCGCGTGGTGGTCGCCACGTACCAGTCGGTCTCGGGCGCCGGCAAAGCGGGGATGGACGAGCTGTTCGAGCAGAGCCGCAACATCTTCGTCGGCGATTCCAACGAGCCGGCGAAATTCACCAAGCAGATCGCCTTCAACGTGATCCCGCACATCGACGACTTCCTCGACGACGGCTCGACGAAGGAGGAGTGGAAGATGGTGGTCGAGACCAAGAAGATCCTCGATCCCAAGATCAAGGTCACCGCGACCTGCGTTCGCGTTCCGGTCTTCGTCGGCCATTCGGAGGCGATCAACATCGAGTTCGAAAACGAGATTTCGGCCGACGAGGCGCGCTCGATCCTTCGCGAGGCGCCCGGAATCATGCTCGTCGACAAGCGCGAGGACGGCGGATACGTGACCCCGGTCGAATGCGTCGGCGATTACGCCACCTTCATCAGCCGCGTGCGCGAGGACAGCACGGTCGACAACGGCCTGTCGCTCTGGTGCGTCTCGGACAATCTTCGGAAGGGCGCGGCGCTCAACGCGGTCCAGATCGCCGAGCTGCTCGGCCGCAAGCACCTCAAGAAGGCGGCCTGAGCCTTTCCTCCCCTGCATTTGCAGGGGAGGGGGACCATGCGAAGCATGGTGGAGGGGCCTCTTGCCGTGGAAGAACCCCCTCCACCGCGCTACGCGCGGTCCCCCTCCCCGCGAAATCGCGGGGAGGATTATCGGCTCGTCAGCTCCGCTCTCGCCTCGGCATATTCCGCGATCAGCTGGGCGACATAGTCCGCCGCCGGGCGCACCCTGTCGATCGCCCCTATGCCCTGGCCCGAGCCCCAGATGTCCCGCCAGGCCTTGGCCTTGGATCCCTCGCCGGTGCCGAAATCCATCGTGCTGAGGTCCCCTTCGGGCAGGTTGTTCGGGTCCAGCCCCGCGGCCATGATCGATGCCTTCAGGTAATTGCCGTGAACGCCGGTGAACAGGCTCGAATAGACGATGTCGTCGGCGCGGCCTTCGCAGATTCCCTGCTTGTAGGCGTCGGGGGCATTGGCCTCGGCGGTGGCGATGAAGGGCGAGCCGATATAGCCCAGGTCCGCGCCCATCGCCTGAGCGGCGAGGATCGCGCGGCCGGTGGCGATCGCGCCCGACAGGATCAGCGGCCCGTCGAACCAGTCGCGTATCTCCTGGACCAGGGCGAAGGGCGAAAGCCGCCCGGCATGGCCGCCTGCGCCCGCGGCGACGGCGATGATCCCGTCCGCGCCTTTCTCGATCGCCTTGCGGGCGAAGCGGTCGTTGATGATGTCGTGGAGCGTGATCCCGCCCCAGGAGTGAACCGCCTGGTTGACCTCCACCAGCGCGCCCAGCGAGGTGATGACGACCGGCACCTTCCACTTGGCGCAGGTCGCCATGTCCTCCTGCAGCCGGGCGTTGGAGCGGTGGACGATCTGGTTGACGGCGAAGGGCGCGGCGGGCGCTTCGGGATGGTCGCGGTCCCACGCGGCCAGTTCCTCGGTGATCCGGTGAAGCCATTCGTCGAGCAGGCTCTGTGGCCGGGCGTTGAGCGCCGGAAAGGAGCCGACGATCCCCGCCTTGCACTGGGCGATGACCAGATCGGGATTGGAGATGATGAACAAGGGCGCGCCGATCGCGGGCAGGCGCAGGCGGTTGAACAGGGGGGGCAGGCTCATGCCGCCTGCGTAACGGAGCGGGAGGGCCAAGTCACCCCTTCGCGGCGGACGCTTCCCCATTGACGCGCGCAGGATTTCCACGCTTTAACAACACTCTATGACGCCAGTCGCCCTTCTCTTCATCATTGCTGCCGATCCTGCGCCTCTGCCTTCAGGGCCAGTCCCCCCTGTAAGGCCGCGCGCCGACCTCGGCGCCCTGTTTCGCGCGGCCGGCTATCCGCGCGCAGCGCTGCAGCGGGGCGAGCAAGGCGATGTCGGCTTTCGTCTGGTGATCGACCCGGAGGGCCGGGTCAGCCGCTGCGACGTGACTCAATCGAGCGGCTCGCAAAGGCTGGACGAGGCGACCTGCGGAACATTGCTCCACGACGCCCGCTTCACGCCGGCGCGCGACCGTGACGGGACTCCCGTCGCGGACGTCGTGGTTTCGCGGGTTCGCTGGACTTTGCCGCCGGGCCTGGGGCTCGCGACCTATATCCGCTCGGCCGATTATCCGCGGGAGGCGATCCGGCGCCATGAGCAGGGCAGGGTCGCGTTCGAGCTGACGATCTCGCCCGAAGGCGTCCCCAGCGCCTGTCGTATCCTCGCCTCGAGCGGCAGCGCCACGCTCGACGAAGCGACGTGCCGGATCATGGGCGAGCGGCCCCGCTTCACGCCCGCGCACGACGCCGAGGGCCGCCCGACGTCCGACACCGTTCGCAGTGCGGTCGTCTGGGTCCTGCCCGGTCCGCCGCTGATCCCGCTCGGCGCGATCCGCAACGACCCGCGCGTTCCGCGCTAGGATTGCGAATTCCGTTTGTCGGGCGCCGACGGCCCTTCTCCTCCGCGGTCGAACTTGTCCGCGCGCCTCTTGCCGAACAGCAGGCCGCGCTCCATCCGCGCCCGGCTCGCTTTGTAGTAGGCGAGCAGGAAATCGTAATCGTGGCCGCTTCGGTCCTCGTATCCGATCTTGGCCTGGATGGTGCGCGAAACGGTCGAGACCGCTTCGGCCTGCCCTTCGCGAAGCACCCGCTCCAGCGTCTGCAGCTCGAACACGCCGTAGACGTCGAGTTGGGCGTCGGTGAAGCGATAGGCCTCGTCCGGCCCGTAGGCGCCGAGCAGCTCGAAGGTCAGTTTCTTCTTCGGCGCGCTGATCACCCAGGTGCCCGCGAGCAGGTCGCCGACCCGCATCTTGTCCTTGTTGAACATCGGGAAGAACAGGAAGATCGCGGTCCACAGCAGCCCGGCCAGCGCCGTGACGCCCTCGGCCGATCCTTCCGCCGCGTTGTAGAAGAGGAAGGAGAGCGGCAGATAGAATTCGATCTCGCGCATCAGGTTGCGGGCGATGACCCGGTCGGCGGTGAGCCTTTCGCCGCTTCGGGCCACGACCCGCAGGCCGGCGCTGCGCTTGCCGAAGGTCGCGGCGCGCGGGCCCATTTCCATCAGGATGAAATAGCCGTTCCGGAGCAGGAAGAAGCCGAGCAGCCAGATGACGAAAGCGAGCTCGGCCCGCTCGCTGCCAAGCGTGTAGGCGGTGGCCCCGGCGAGAAAGGTCAGCGCGACGAGGATCACGATCATGATGACCAAGTCGACCAGGAAGGCCGCGGCGCGCTGGCTGACGTCGGCGAGCTTGAGGCTGAGGTCGACGCCCTCCGGAGTTACCAGGCTGCGCCTTTTCTTCGCCTCCTCGCGGTGTCGCAGGGCAAGGTCAGACATCGATCCGCCTCGGGAGGTAGAAATAGGCAAGCCACAAAGCGAGCATCGTCAGCCCGATCGCGTAGCGGGTGGAATCGACGTTGATCGTCTGGCGGCCGATACCTTCGAGCAGGCCGGCGACGGCGAGCATGATCACCACGCCGGCCATCGCAGCCGCTGCCGTCCGTCCGGCGCGGGCCGCCGAATCGAGCCGCGATTCCTCGCCGGGAAAGACCACGCTCCAGCCGATCCGGAAACCCGCGGCGCCGGCTAGGACGATGGCGAAAATCTCGGTCGAGCCGTGGATGATCAGCCAGCCGCCGAGCTCCTCGCCAAGCCCGCGCGACGAGAAGAGCGCGAGGATCGCGCCGAGCGTTGCCCCGTTGGCGACCAGCACCAGCAGGGTCGGAACGCCGAACGCGAAGCCGAGCGCGAAGCACAGGATCGAGATCTGGCTGTTGTGGTTGAACAGGAAAGTGGCGAAGACCGCGAGGCCGCCGCCCTGCGGGCGATCGTAGAGCGTGGCCCGCAGGGCTTCGGCCGAAGCCGAGAAGTCGCGCCCGCCGGCGAGCTCCGGGGCGACGAAGCTGGAATACCAGCCCGGATCGTTGACGACCAGCAGGTAGCCGGCGAGCACGCCGATCATGGTGACCGCCAGCGACGCCAGGGTTTCGCGCCACAGACTCTGGATCGCCAGCGGCCAATCGCGGGCGAAGAAATCGACCAGCCGGCTGCCGGGAGAGGTGCGCACGCCGTAGACGAAGAAATAGGCCCGGGCGCAGAGGTTCTCGAGATAGGTGATCAGCTCGAGGTCGAGCGACGTCTCGCGCGCCACCGACAGCGAGGAGAGGGCGCCGCGGTAGAGGACGGGTAGCGCGAGCAGGTCGTCGTCGCTGAGCGCGCGGACCGATCGGCGCTCGCAGCGGCGGATGATCTCCTCGAGCCGCTGCCATTCGCCCTCGCGCGCGGCGCGGAACTGGCGGGAGCCGATCGGCGCGTTCAAATCAATGCCCTCCGCTTGAAGTCGAGATAGGCGCGGACCAGCGCCGGCCCTGCCTCGGCCGAGGCCGCCTCGAGCACGTGGGCGCCGAGATGGCGCAGGCGGGTGATCACCAGCCGCCGCTCGCGAAGCAGCGAGGCGGCGGTGACGGCGCGGCCGATATCGTCGGCCTCGACCGGCTCGGCCGACGACAGGCCCTCAAGCTCCTCGTCCTTGAGCACGACGAACAGGATGACGTGGCGCTTGAGCAACGTGCCGACCGCGTTCATCATCAGCTCGGCGCTGGTCGTGTCCGCGAATTCGGTGAAGACGACGATCAGCGAGCGCCGGCTGAGGTCGCTCGCCAGAGTCGCCAGCGCCAACGTGTAGTTGGTCTCGCTCTGCGAATATTCGATTCCCGCCGCGACCCTCTGGAGCATGGCGAAGGCGCGCGCGCCCGAGATCGGCTGGCTGGCCGCACGGGGCTTGGAGTCGAACGCGAACAGGCCGACCCGGTCGCCGTCCTTCAGAGCGACATAGGCGGCGAGCAAGGCGGCGGAGACGGCGCGATCGACCCGCGGAACGCCGGCGACCGGCTCGCACATCGCCCGCCCCGAATCCACCGCCATGACGATGTTGTTGTTGCGCTCGGTGCGATATTCCTTGGCGACGAGGGTCGTGTGGCGGGCCGAGGTCTTCCAGTCGATCGCCCGCCGGTCCATCCCCTGGCGGTAGTCGGCAAGCGCCTCGAACTCCGCGCCCTCGCCGACCTGGAGCTGGGCCTTGATTCCGAACATCGCCTCGCGGTTCAGCATGTCGATGCCCTTGTTGCCGAGCGATCTGATGTCGGGCGTGATGGCGATTGCCTGGCCGAGCGCGAGCTGGCGCTGCTTCAAGACGAGGCCGAGCGGCCCGGGCCAGCGGATCCACAGGCAGTCGAGCCGCGCCGTTCCGCGCCGCTCCGCCTTCAGCACCACCGCTGCGGAGGGAAGGCCGCCGTCGAGCTGGGCCGAGGCGCGCAGGCCGAACGGCGCGCCGACCGGGCCGGACAGACCGAGCGCGAACTGAACGCCGCCGGGCGCGCGTCCCGGGAAGCGGGCGCGGGCGGTCACGGCGAAGGTCTCGCCGACGCCGACCGCTTTGGGGCCGGAACACTCGCCCACGGCGCTGCGCGTCGGCGCGCCGCTAACGGCATCGACCAGGCACAAGGCTGCCAGCAGCGCGAGCAAGGCGAGCCCGCCGGTCCAATAGGCCGGGGCGAGAAGGCCGACGACCAGCGCCGCCGGCCCGATGGCCGCCGCTGCAAGCACGGTTCGTCGGGTCGGGTAGATCAACGCGGCGCTCCGACTTCCTCGATCAGCCGGGCGATCACGCTCTCCACCGGCCGCCCCTCGATCTCGGCCGCTGCGGAGAGGAGGACCCGGTGGCGAAGCACCGAGGGAGCGAGCGCCTTCACGTCGTCCGGAATGACGTAGTCGCGCCCGTCGAGGGCCGCCCGCGCCCGCGCCGCGCCGGCGAGCATGGCCGCGGCGCGCGGGGAGGCGCCGCCCTCGAGATCGGGCGCCTCGCGGGTCGCGCGAACCAGCGCCACGACATAGTCGGTGACGTCGCCGACCATCGGGATCGCTTCGACCGCGGCGATGGCCTCGGCGAGCTGGTCGGGAGTCACGCGCGCCTCGATTCCCCAGTCGGCGGCTTTCGGAGCGCCGAAGCGCGCGCCGTGGCCGGCGACGATCTTCTTCTCCTCCTCGGCCGTGGGATAGCCCATCAGGTGCTTGAACAGGAACCGGTCCAGCTGCGCCTCTGGCAGCGGGTAGACGCCCTGCTGCTCGATCGGGTTCTGAGTGGCGATGACCATGAAGCGGTCGGGCAAGGCGTAGGTCTCGCCGTCGATCGTCACCGATCGCTCCTGCATCGCCTCCAGCAGCGCCGCCTGGGTCTTGGGCGGCGTGCGGTTGATCTCGTCGGCGAGCAGCAGGTCGCAGAAGACCGGGCCGCGGGTGAGGGTGAAGGCGCTGGTCTGGAAGTTGAACAGGTTCGAGCCGAGGATGTCGCCCGGCATCAGGTCCGGGGTGAACTGGATTCGGCCGAAATCGAGGCCGAGCGCCCGGGCGAAACACTGGGCGAGGAAGGTCTTCGCGGTGCCGGGCGGCCCTTCGAGCAGGATGTGGCCCGAGGAGAGCAGGGCGATCAGCATCAGCTCGACCGCCTCGTCCTGCCCGACGATCGCTTTCGCAACGTCCTGCCTGATTCCGTCAGCGAGGGATTTGACGTCGGTTACGTTCACCGGATGATGTCCTTCTTCCATGAAAAGAGCGCCCGCGCCGCGGCGACCAGCTCGTGCCGGTCGCGGGCGTGGGCAAGGCGCGCGGCGAGCGCGCTGAACGGGGAGCGATCGTCCTTGGTCAGGCGATCGAGGTAGGCGTCGAGCGCCTCGCCCTGCAGCGCCTGCGGCGCTCCCGAGAGCCGGGCCGCCTCCTGCCGGACGACGTCGGCATAGGCCCCGCCGAGCCGCGCCTCGCGCCGGGCGAGGCGGATCAGGCCCGCGCTGTTCTCGACCAAAGCGGCCTTGCCGAACGCGATCGCCCGCGCCTCGGCCCGCGGCTCGCCGAACCGGAAGGCGCCGTGCAGCCCGGCGAGGATCGCCGCGAACAGAAGCGCGAGGGTCATCGCCAGGAAAGGCGGCTCGAGGACGGTGCGGAGCAGGCTCCGCGACTTGTCCCCTGCAAGGCCGTTGACGGTGAGATCGAAGGCGATCGGCCCGTTCGCCTCCGAATTGAGCGCGTCGATCAGCGCCAGCGCCGCGCGCGCCTGTGCCGGGTTCTTGAGGCCGTGATTGTTGAACAGGTCCGGATCGGCGGCGATGTAGTGCGGCTGCTCCCCGAGCCGGGCGACGAGCGCGTCGCCATTCGGCAGCGCGACGAGCGGCGTGAGGTTCGCACCCGCGATCGTCTGCACATGCCGCGGCACCGGAATCGCAAGCGTTTCCAGAAAGTCGCGCCCTCCCGCATAGGGGACGGATGGCCGATCGTCCGAGGAGGCGCGGACCGCGATCTTCTCGCCCAGCAAAGAGCCCGCTGCCTCGCCGGCCCCGGCCCCCAATACCCTGACCCAGCCGGGGTGACCGAAATCGGGCATCGTGACCCATTTGGGCAGGATGATCAGAGTCGCCTTATCGCGCCGCAGGCGCAGGAGCCGGGCGACGTCCTCGGGCCGGTTCTCGGGCTCGAGCGTGACGATCACCAGCCCCTCCGCGTCGAGCTCGCTGGGGTAGCGGACCATGTTCGTCCGCCGAAGCCGCCCGACCAGGGTGGTCAGCCCCTTGTAGCCGGTGGCGCTGACCGACAGCGTCGAAGCCTCCCCGCCGTGGATCGGCATGATCCGCGAGCCGTAGGCGACCAGCAGTACGAGCGCGACGAAGCCGACGAAGCCGGCCACGACCAGTCCCGCGACCAGCCTGACGTTGAACGGATGCTGCCTCTCGCTCAACCGCGCCATCCTTCGGCGAAGGCGAATTCCCGATAGGCGTCGCGGCAGTCGCTCCACTCGCCGGCCCCCAGCGGGCGCTGGGCGAACAGGCTCCGCTCGACCATCATCGCGATGCGGGCGAAGGCCGAGCGGGGTCCGCCCGGGATCGCGTCCAGCGCGGCGATGTCCCGGCTGGTCAGCGCCGGGCGGACCAGATCGGGGCGCTTCTCGTCGATATCCTCGATGCTTCGGAAGAGGATGAGATGGGCGGCTTCCGAATAGCGTCCGGCGGCCGCCAGCGCGTCGGCCTCGCCCAGCAGCTCGCGCGCCTCGGCCGCTTCGGGGCGCCACGTCTCATCGGCGTCCGCCTCGTCGCCCTTGTGCCTCAGCGGCCATTTGGCCTCCATCAGCCTGGGGACGATCAGGTAGAGCAGGAAAGCCACGATCCCCGCGACCGCGAGCCAGAAGACGATTTGGAGGATCGGCCCGAGGCTGGCGAAATCGGTCTGGGCCTCGGGCGCCCTGGCCGACGGGAAATCGAACTGGATCGCGCTGTCGCCGAGCATCTCGCGGTGGGCATCGGCAAACGCCCCGCCCCCGTTCGGCGCCGGCATCGCAGGCGGCTTGACGTTCATGCTCTCGACTGGCTCCCCTGCGGTCACTCTAGGCAGCGCAAGCGTGGCGGCGCAACCCGCAAGAAGGCCGGAACCTCCGCGAGTGGTCGATCGGCGCGCCAGGCCCCCCCCTGAAAGGCCTCGGACGGATTTATGACCGTATAAACAACGGGTTGCTAATCCGAACATCCGGTCTAGGCTGCCGCTTACCAACAACTGCGCTCTCGCCAAGTGAAGGGCGCTATAAGGAGAGTATGTTATGCCTAAAGGGAGGTTCGAACTTACCCGATCGGAATTCGATTACTCGGGCGTGGACAGCGGAAACGGCTATTCGGGCTTCGGCCTCGGCCATCCGCGCGGACTCGACCTGCGGCCCGATCTGCCGGCCACCACGCACGAGCTGATCGGAGTCGACCTGACGCACACCATCCACGCGTTCGACGTCGCCGCGGCCAGGGGCGGTCCGGGCGGCGGCGGTGGCGGTGGAGGGGGCGGCGGTCTGACCTTCGCCAATTATGTCAGCGGCCCGGCCAACGCGGCCTCGGGCTACAACATCACCATCGAGTTCAAGGGCACGAGCTGGACCCAGGCGCTGCACGACATCTTCGTCACCGCGGCCGACCGGCTGACCGACCTGATCGTCGGCGAAATTCCCAACGTGACGGTGAAGGGCAAGGGCGGCTCGACGGTGGTCGACGACATCTACATCACCGCCGAGCTCGGCCCTATCGACGGCGCCGGCGGAATCCTCGGTCAAGCGGGCCCGACAGCGGTCCGCACCTCCAGCTCGCTTCCCGCCACGGCGCAGATGCAGTTCGACATCGTCGACGTGAACAATATGGGCCTGGCGGTGTTCACCGAGGTCGTGCTCCACGAAATGTCGCACAGCCTCGGCTTCGGCTCGATCTGGAGCAGGCTGGGCCTGGTCACCAACGGCCTGTTCACCGGGTCCCACGCGCTCCAGGAATATCTGGACATGGGCGGCTCGGGCTCCGGCATTCCCGTCGAGCAGGACGGCGGCTCCGGCACGGCCGGCTCGCACTGGGACGAGGAGACGTTCGGCAACGAGCTGATGACCGGCTACATCAACAACGGCGAAAATTATTTCACCGCGATGAGCGAGGCCCAGTTCGCCGATCTCGGCTACGTCATCAACCCGAACTACACGGCCCTGGCCGATCCGGGCTACGTGTTCGTCTGATCGCCGCGCACGGCTCACGAACATGGGGGGGCGCGAGGTCGCCCCCCAGCTTTTTGTCCGGACATCCGGGAAATGGTGGACGCACCAGGGCTCGAACCTGGGACCCGCTGATTAAGAGTCAGCTGCTCTACCAACTGAGCTATGCGTCCGCTCGCTTGGGCGAAGGGGGCATCTAGTGGGCCGCCTCGCGGATTGCAACCGTTCAGCCGCGCCGCGTGTCGGTGCGGTTCTGGCGCTCCACCGCCATCAGGATGCCGAGGCAGATCATCACCGTCATCATCGCCGATCCGCCGTAGGAAAAGAGCGGCAGCGGGACGCCGACGACCGGCGCCAGGCCCATGACCATCATCAGGTTTATCGCCACGTAGAAGAATATCGTCATGGTCAGCCCCCCTGCCGCGAGGCGGGAGAAGCGGTCGCGCGATTCGCTCGCGACCCGCATTCCCCAGCGCAGGATCAGGGTGAAGGAGACGATCAGGAACAGCCCGCCCATCAGCCCCCATTCCTCGGCCATGGTGGCGAAGATGAAATCGGTGTGCGGCTCGGGCAGGAAGGCGAAGTGGCTCTGCGTGCCCTGGAGGTAGCCGTTGCCGGTGAGCCCGCCCGAGCCGATCGCGATCTTCGACTGGGTGATGTGATAGCCCGCGCCGAGCGGATCGGCCTCGGGGTTCATGAAGATCAGGACTCGCTGCTGCTGGTAATCGTGGAGGAAGCTGAAGGCGACCGGCCCGACCACCGCCAGCACGGCCGCGCCGCCGAGGAACAGGCGAAGCGGCAGGCCGGCGAGGAACATCACCGTCAGCCCGCCCAGCACGACCATCGTCGCCGTGCCGAGGTCGGGCTGCACGAGGATCAGAGCCGCCGGGATTCCGATCAGCACGGCGGCCGGCCAGATCGCGCTCCAGCCGCGGATCTCGCGCGAGGGCAGGAGGGCGTAGAAATGGGCGGCCGCGAGCACGATCACCGGCTTCATCAGCTCGCTCGGCTGGAGGTTGATGAAGCCGAGGCTGATCCAGCGCTGGGCGCCGCCGCCGACGAAGCCGATCGCCTCGACGAAGATCAGCAGCAGCAGGGTCAGCACATAGGCCGGGAAGGCGGCCTGCTTGACCCATTCCATCCGCACCCAGGAAAGGGCGATCGCCATGCCGAGGAAGACGACGAAGCGCAGGGCCTGGGGCAGCGCCCAGGTCAGCTTGCCGCCCGCGGCCGAATAAAGGACGAGATCGCTGAAGCCGGCGATGGCGATGACCAGTCCGAGCGTGATCCAGGGTAGCTCGCGGATCGGCCTGGGCATGAAGGCGAGGGCCATCAGGTCGGCTCCGCCCGGGGCGCAGCCGCCGGCGTTCGCGCGGCCCATTCGCGCGCCTCGCGCTCCATCCGCTGGGCGATCGAGCCGCCCCATTGCTCCTCGAGCGGAAGGAGGGCGGCCATCGCCCGGTCCTTGTCGAACAAATAGGTCATCACGTCGCGCACCAAAGGCGCGGCGGCCTGGGCGCCGAAGCCGCCATGCTCGACCAGGGCGGCGCAGGCGTAGCGCGGGGCGTTGGTCGGAGCGAAGGCGACGAAGTGCGAATGGTCGCGCATCCGCCACGCGAGGCTTTCGTTGGAGCGCACGCCCCCGGCGCGCTCGCCCATGGTGATCCGGCGGACCTGCGCGGTTCCGGTCTTGCCGCCCATCAGCACATTGTCGAGCGGGAGCTTGGCGCCGCGCGCCGTGCCGTTGCCGTTGACGGTCGCCTCCATCGCCGATCGGATGAAGGCGAGATGGTCGGGCGCGATCGGCAAGGGCTCGCCGAGATTGACCGGCCGGTCGGCGAGAAGGCGCGGGTGGAGCATCCGCCCGCTCGCGATCCGCGCCACTTGCATCGCCTGCTGAAGCGGATTGACCAGCACATAGCCCTGGCCGATCGACATGTTGATCGTGTCATATTCCTGCCAGGCGCGGTGCTCGCGCCGCTGCAGCCATGCGGCATCGGGCACCGTGCCGTAGCGCTGGCTGGCGAAGGGAAGGTCGAAGCGCTCGCCATAGCCCATGTGGCGCATCATCGGCGCGACCGCCTGGACTCCGACCCGGCGGCACATATGGTAGAAATAGATGTCGCAGCTGCGCGACACCGCGTCCTTCATCGCGATCGGGCCATGCGTGGTGTCGCAGTGGAAGACGTGGTTTCCGACCGGGTAGGAATGGGCGCAGACCACCCGCTCGTCCGGGTCGACTCCGGCTTCGAGCAGGGCCAGAGCGTTCATCGGCTTGCAGGTCGATCCGGGCGGATAGAGCCCCTGGAGCACCTTGTTGATCATCGGATGGCGCTCGTCCTGCGCCATCATGTCCCATTCGCTGTGGCTGATCCCGTCCGAGAAGTTGTTGGGATCGTAGCAGGGCATCGAAACCATGCACAGGAGGTCGCCGCTCCGAACGTCGATCACCACCACCGCCGCCGATTGATCGCCCGCGCGGCGCGCGGCGTAGCTTTGCAGGCCGGCGTCGATCGTCGTCCTGAGCGGCGCCCCGCGCACGTCGGGCAGGGTCTGGAGCTCGCGCACCAGCCGTCCGCGCGCGGTCACCTCGACCCGCGCCGCGCCGGGCCGGCCGCGCAGGCGCTGCTCGAGCGTCTGCTCGAGCCCCTGCTTGCCGACCTTGAAGCCCGGAGTGATCAGCAGCGGGTTGCGGTTCTCGGCCTCATATTCCTGCTGGTTCGGAACGCCGACATAGCCGACCAGATGGCCGACCGCGGCGCCTTCGGGATAATAGCGGGTGAAGGCCCGCAGCGGGGCGACTCCGGGAAGCTCCGGCTGGCGCACCGAGACGGCGAAATATTTGTCGGGCGGGACGTGCTCGGCGACCGGCACCGGCTGGTAGCCCGACGAGCGGGCGATCCCCTCGCGGATCCGCTGAACCTCCTCGGGCGGAAGCTCGAGGATCTCGGTGAGCTCGCGGAGCACCCGTTCCTCGTCCTGCAACAGGTCCGGAATGATGTCGATCCGAACGTCGCCGCGGTTGATCGCGATCGGGTTGCCGTAGCGGTCCAAAATCCAGCCGCGCCGCGGCGGGATGAGCCGCATCTGGACCCGGTTCTCCTCGGCCATGTCGCGGTAGCGCTGGTTCTGGGCGATGGCGATATAGCCCATCCGTCCGGCGAGCAAAGTCGCGACCCCGGCCTGGGCGGCTCCGAGAACGAAGGTTCGGCGGGTGAAGATCGCCGTCTGGGTGCTTTCGCTGACGAGCGGGCGCGGGCGGCCCTTCCACAGCTTCATCGCATCAGCCGCCAGCGGTCGAGCCCGAGCACGAGGCGCGCGGCGAGGGGATAAGCGAGAATGCTGAGGGCGAGCTGCGGGATCATGATCCAGAAACGAGTCTCGCTGCCCATCAGAAGCGCGATGTACCACGCGCCGAGCGTGTGGAAGGCGATCGCTGCGGCGGCCGCGATCCAGTCCAGCCAATAATCCCTGACTCCCGCCAGATTGTCGAGCGAATCGAGGGCGAGGAAGGTGAGCGCCCAGAGCAGGACCGACTGGCCGAGCGGCGCTCCGGAGATCAGGTCGGCGGCGAGGCCGAAGCCGATAGCCACCTGCGCCGGCCAGATTTCGGGCCGCATCAGCCGCCAGGTGATCAGGACGAGGAAACCGAGATTGGGCATCCAGGGCGAGGTGGCGACGATCGGCAGGATCGAGCCGAGCAGGATCGCCGCCAGGGTCGAGAGCATCGGAACGTAGCGCCGGCGGATGTCGCGGATCGCGACCTCGGTCTCGGATCCGGCGATCCGGTTCATCGCGGCGGCTCCGCGGGGCGCGGCGCGGGCGGGGCCGTGATCATCCCCGGCTGGGGTTGCTGGAGGCCCGGCTGGTAGCGGGGGTTGTTTTGCTGCCCGGGATGGGGCGTCGCCACGGGTGGCGGCCCGGCGACCGGCGGCGCCGGGGCCACGGCCGGAGCCAAATCGAGCGGCCCGCCCGCGGCCGGCTGGTAGATGCGCTCGACGATCGCATAATCCATCCGCGCCGGATCGGCGACCGGGCGGGCGATCGCGGTGTCGCCTTGCGAGGAGACGACCAGGGCGACCGGAATGTTGGGCGGATAGAGGCCGCCGACTCCCGACGTGACCAGGACGTCGCCCCGGCGGAACGGGTTCTGGCCGACCTCGAGCGTTCGAAGCTCCATCGTCCCGTCGCCGCGGCCGACGGCGAGGGCAGGGGTGCCGTCTCGGACGAGGCGTACAGGCACGTTGCTGGCGCCGTCGGTGATCATCAGGACGCGCGAGGCCCAGCGCCCCGTTTCCAGCACCCGCCCGATCAGGCCGTCGGGCGAGCGGACGGGCTGGCCGATCGCCACGCCGGAGGTGGTTCCCGCCGAAAGCGTGGCGAGCCGGCGCGGCGATTCGTAGGAGGAGCCGACGATCCGGGCGATCGTCACCTCGTCCTGCGCCTCGCGGGCGAGGCCGAGCAGGGCGTGGAGCCGCCGGTTTTCATAGTCGAGCGCCTGGCGGCGGACCAGCTCGCGCCGGGCCGCGGTCAATTGGGCGTTGAGCTCGGCATTCTGCGATCCGGCCCGCCAATAAGCGGAGACGCTGTCGCCGATGCCGCTGAAGAAGCCGACGACGGACCGGCCCGCGCCCGCGACAGGCGCGGTCGCATCGGCCGATGCGCCGCGCAAAGCCGCGAATCCGCGCGGATCGAGGATCGAGACGGCGAGCAAAAGCACGGCGGCCAGCACCCCGCCCACGGCGATGACATAGCCGAGGAACAGCCCGAATTGCGCCCGCCTGGAGAAACCGGGGCGCCGGTTCATCGGCGGCGCCATTCGACCGTCCCCGCCTTAGGCCGTCTGGAGCACGCCGCGGAAGATCTCCTCTTCCATGGCCCGGCCGGTGCCGATCGCGACGCAGGTGAGCGGATCGTCGGCGACGGTGACCGGAAGGCCCGTTTCGTCGCGCAGGACTTCGTCGAGACTCTTCAGAAGCGCCCCGCCGCCGGTAAGCACGATGCCCTGGTCGACGATGTCGGCGGCGAGCTCCGGCGCGGTGTTCTCGAGCGCGATCCGGACGCCCTCGACGATCGTTCCGACGGGCTCGCTGAGCGCCTCGGCGATCTGCCGCTGGTTGATCGTGATCTCCTTGGGAACGCCGTTGACGAGGTCGCGGCCCTTGATGTGCACCGTCTCGCCGTCGGTCCCGTTGGGCGGCGCCTTGGCCACTCCGACCTGCTTCTTGATCCGCTCGGCCGTTGCCTCGCCGATCAGGAGGTTGTGGTTGCGGCGGACGTAGGAGCTGATCGCCTCGTCCATCTTGTCGCCGCCGACGCGCACCGAAGTCGTGTAGGCGAGGCCGCGAAGCGAGAGCACGGCGACCTCGGTGGTGCCGCCGCCGATGTCGACGACCATGGAACCGATCGGCTCCGTCACCGGCATGTCGGCGCCGATCGCTGCGGCCATCGGCTCCTCGATCAGCCACACCTGGCGGGCGCCGGCGTTGGACGCGGCGTCGCGGATCGCGCGCCTTTCGACCGAGGTGGAACCGGAGGGCACGCAGATCACGATCTCCGGCCAGCGCGGGAAGCGGCGCTTGCCGTGGACCTTGTGGATGAAGTGCTTGATCATCTGCTCGGCGACGTCGATGTCGGCGATCACGCCGTCGCGAAGCGGCCGGATGGCCTCGATCTGGTCGGGGGTCTTGCCCATCATCAGCTTGGCGTCGTCGCCGACGGCCTTGACCCTTTTGACGCCGTTGATCGTCTCGATCGCGACCACCGAAGGCTCGTTGAGGACCACGCCGCGGCCGCGCACGTAGACCACCGTATTGGCGGTGCCGAGGTCGATGGCCATGTCGTGGGAGGGAAATCTGAGGAAGTTGAAAAGGGACATTGCTGGTTGGGCTCTCGCTTGGGCTGAGCGGGCGGCCGGATTGAGCCCGGCCTTACCCCGATGCATTTCCTATAGGATGGGCCCGCGCCCCCGGTCCACCAAAGAGTGAGACTATCCTCGCGGGTGCGCCCGGCATCGGCTAGAGGCAGAATCATGTCAATACGCCGCCTGCCCGAGCACCTCGTCAACCGCATCGCCGCCGGTGAAGTGGTGGAAAGACCGGCCAATGCGTTGAAAGAGCTGGTCGAAAACGCGATCGACGCGGGCGCGAGGCGAATCTCGATCGTCCTGGCGCAGGGGGGCATAGGGCGGATCGAGGTCGCCGACGACGGCAGCGGCATGGCGAGCGAAGAGATCGCGCTCGCGCTGGAGCGGCACGCCACCTCCAAGCTTCCCGGCGACGCGATCGATCAGGTCGCGACCTTGGGCTTCCGCGGCGAAGCGCTTCCCTCGATCGCCAGCGTCGCCCGGCTGACCATCGAGAGCCGCCTGCGCGGCGCCGACGGCTGGTCCAGGACGGTCGACAATGGCCGGCTGGAGGGGGAGGGGCCCGTCGCGCTTCCGCCCGGCACTCGGGTCACGGTCGAGGACCTGTTCGGCAAGGTGCCGGCGCGGCGCAAGTTCCTTCGCTCGGAGCGCAGCGAATATGCCGCCTGTCTCGACGTGGTGAAACGGCTGGCAATGGCCCGGCCGGACATCGGCTTCACGCTCGAGCACGAGGGCCGCCGCTCGCTGGCGGTCCAGCCGGGCGAGGACCGGCCCGCGCGGGTGGCGGCGCTGACCGACCGCGCGCTGGCCGAAAACAGCCTGGCGATCGATTATGTCCGGGGTCCCGCGCACCTCGGCGGAGTGGCCGGCCTTCCGACCTTCAACCGCGGAGTCGCCGATCACCAATATCTGTTCGTCAACGGGCGCCCGGTGCGCGACCGGCTGCTGATCGGCGCCGTGCGCGCCGCCTATCAGGATCTGCTGGCGCGCGACCGCCACCCGGTGCTCGCCTTGTTCATCGAAGTCCCCCCTGAGGAAGTCGACGTCAACGTCCACCCGGCCAAGACCGAGGTCCGCTTCCGCGACCCCGGCGGAATCCGCGGCCTGATCGTCGGCGGCCTCAGGCACGCGCTCGACGAAGCCGGCCACCGCAGCGCCCAGCGCCCGAATGCCGCGGCGCTGGGGAATTGGCGGAGCGAGCAGGATTATCTTCGTCATTCCCGCGAAAGCGGGAATCCCGCTCCCTTCTTCACGCCGAGACAAGGAAGCTGGACCCCCGCTTCCGCGGGGGTGACGGGGGAGGTTCGGGACCGGGCGCTCGATTACACCCCTCAGGCCCGCGCCGAACCGGCAACCGAAGCCGTCCCTCAAGCCCTTTCCCACCCCCTCGGAGTCGCCCGCGGCCAGGTCGCCGCAACCTATATCGTCGCCGAGGCCGAGGACGGTCTGGTCCTCGTCGACCAGCACGCCGCCCACGAGCGCCTCGTGCTCGAGCGGATGCGCCGCGCCATGGCCGATGGCGGAGTCGCCACCCAGGCGCTGTTGCTGCCCGAGGTGGTCGAGCTCGACGAGCCCGCCTGCGACCGGATCGAGGCGCGGATCGCCGAGCTTGGCGAGATGGGCCTCGAGCTGGAGCGATTCGGCCCGCGCGCGATGCTCGTGCGCGCGACTCCGGCGATGCTCGGCGCGGGTGACGTCAAAGGGCTGGTCACCGACCTCGCCGACGAGCTCGCCGCCTATGACGGCGCGCTCAGCCTCAAGGAGAAAATCGATCTCGTCGCCGCGACCATGGCCTGCCACGGCTCGGTCCGCGCGGGGCGAATCCTCTCGGTCGCCGAGATGAACGCGCTTCTGCGCGAGATGGAGGTCACGCCCCATAGCGGCCAGTGCAACCACGGCCGCCCGACCTGGGTGAAGCTGTCCATGGGCGATGTCGAGAAATTGTTCGGGCGGAAATGAGAGGCTGGATCTTCCTCCCGGCGCTTGCGCTGCTATTGGCCGAGACGGCACAGGCCGGCGCGGCGATCCCGCCCTGCCGCGCGAATCCGGACCGGGTCGGCTCTTGCCGTACGGTCCATGGCCGTTTCTTCTTCGCCAACGGTACGCCGAGCAAGCGGATCTGGGTGGTCGGCACGCGGCGCATCCTCGGCGTTTCGGAGCGGCCGGCCGCCGGCGGCGAGGGGGTGGAGGGTTTGCCCGCGAACTTGCAGGCCGCTCTCCCCGATCAGCCCTTCAGGACCGAAGTCTATGGAGATTTCGAGGTCTGCCCCTTCACCCGCGAACGGCCGGGCTGGATGCAAATCGTCTGCATCGCTCGCGCCGCGAGATTGCATGTCGTTCGCCGCGAAGGCTAGCGTCGCGCCTCGACGACGTAGCCGATCAGCTCGCTCTGGTTCGTCAGCGGCTGGCAGGCGCCGCCGATCTGCGCCGCCAGAGCCTTCGCGCCTTCATGGTCCAGCGCGGCCTCGATCAGAGCGATCAGCCGCCCCTGGTGGGCGTGGATTTCGCCTTCGATCTCGCCGGCCTTGGCGAGCAGCTGGTCGAGGTCGAAATGGCCGCGGCGCCGGAAGGTGTCGAACAGGACCGCGCCCGAATTCTTGAACATCGCCCGGTCGCGCGCGTGTGGGACCTGCCGCGCGGTCAGGACCAGCGCCTCCTGGAAGGCGGCGAAGGCACGGTCCGCGTCGGCACGGTCCTGCCCGCCGTCGCGCTCGACCGCCCACAGAGCCGCGAAGCAGCGCGCGGCGTTGCCCGGGAGGTCGATCTCGCCGAGCAGCAAATCGGCCTCGGCGACGATCGCCCGCGAACCCTCGGCGATCGCGCCGTCGGCGGCATGGACGACGAATCGCGCCGAGCCGCCGGGCGCGATCATCCTCAGCGCTTCCGGGATCGCCCGCCCGGCATGGGCATATTCCACGCCGTACTGGCTGATCACCGCGTCGAATCCCGCATCGGGGAAGGGGAGGGCCTCGATGTCGGTGCCGGGAACGAAGCGGATCGCGGCATAATCGTCGGCGTGGCGGGTGACGAAGGCGGGCGGATCGATCTCCGCGCGGTCCACCGCGACGATTTCGAAGTCCTTGCCCCCGGCCCGCCCGGCCGCGGCGGCGATCAACGCGGCGGCGCCGTTGCCGGTGCACAGGTCGAGAATCCGCGCGCCCTTCGGCAGGGCCTGGAACCAGTCGCGCCATCCGGCGGCGACGCACTCGTCGTAATTGCCCGCCCCGGCCCCGTCGAAGCAGGACGCGATCCGGTCGAAACGCCAATATTGGTTCCAGATGTCCCCGTCGTCCAAGCGTTTCCCCCTCGCGCCTGAGCGAGGGGAGCTTAACATGGGTTGGCGGATGCGCCAGCGCCTTGTGGCTAGCCCTTCAGGTCGGCGATCCTGCGCCTCGTCGCCTCGATCGGGTGCGCCGCGGCCCCGGCGCGCGACGCCCTGAGCCGGGGATAGCCGGCCTTCGCGTCGGCGATCAGCTTCGCGGTGAAGGTGCCTGAGCGGACCTCGGCCAGGATCTTGCGCATCTCGGCCCGAGTCCCGGCGGTGACGATCCGCTTCCCCCCCTCGAGCGCGCCGAACTCGGCGGTGTTGGAGATCGCCTCGCGCATCCCGGCGATTCCGCGTTGGTGGATCAGGTCGGCGAGCAGCTTCACCTCGGTCAGGCACTCGAAATAGGCGATTTCGGGCGAGAAGCCGGCCTCGACCAGGGTCTCGTAGCCGGCATGGATCAGCTCGGGGATCGCTCCCCACAGCACCGCCTGCTCGTTGAACAAATCGGCCTCGCATTCCTCGGCGAAGCTCGTCGGCAATATCCCGACCCGCCCGCTTCCGATCGCCGCCGCGTAGGACAAAGCGAGCGCCTCCGCGCCGCCGCTCGAATCCTGATGAACGGCGAACAGCGAGATCAGGCCCGAGCCTTCCAGATAATCCTGCCTAAGCGCCGTCCCCGGGCCCTTGGGCGCGACCAGGAAGACGTCGAGATCCTCCCGCGGCGCGACCAGGCCGAAGCGGATGCTGAGGCCGTGGGCGAAGCCTAGCGCGGCACCCTCGCGCAGGTTCGGGGCAACCTCCTCGTCATAGATTCGCCCGTGATCCTCGTCGGCGGCAAGCATGACGACCAGACCCGCGCCGGCGGCGGCCTCGGCTGCCGTCATCACTGGGAAGCCCTCCGCGCGCGCCTGCTCCCGCCGTCGTGAGGCTTCGGCCAGGGCGATCGTCACCTGAACCCCGCTATCCCTGAGGTTCAGCGCCTGGGCGCGCCCCTGATTGCCATAGCCAAGGATCGCCACCCGCTTGGAGCGGACGACCGAAAGGTCGCAATCCTCGTCGCGATAGACCCGCATCGCCCGGACTATAGCAGCAGGTCGAGAGCCTTTGCCAACGCGCCCTCAACCAGCGGCTCCTCGAACCTTCGCCAGTCCGCCGGCGGCTGCCTGCGGAACCAGGTATATTGCCGCTTGGCATATTGGCGGGTCGCGATCCGGCCCGCTGCCAGCGCCTGCTCGCGCGTCGCCTCGCCGCGCAGGCAGGCGGCGATCTCCGGGACTCCGATTGCCCGCATCACCGGGGCGAGCGGCGGGAGGTGGCGGTCGAGCAGGGCGCGCACCTCGGCGACGCCTTCATCCCCGAAAATCGCTTCGAACCGCGCATCGCAGCGCTCGCTCAGCCACTCGCGCGGCGGCAGCAGGATCAGCGGGGCGAGCGCCACCGAATCCCCGATCCCGCCCGTCTTTTCGGCCTGCCACGCCTTGAGCGGCCGCCCGGTGGAGCGGATCACCTCCAGCGCCCGAGCTGCCCGGGTCGTGTCGCTCCGGCGGATTCGCGACGCCGCTTCCGGGTCTTCGCGCTGGAGCGCCTCGTGGGCCTCGCCGGCCGGCAGCGCCCGCACCGTTTTGCGAATTGCGGGATCGATCTCCGGCACCGGGGCGATGCCCTCGATCAGGGTGCGCAGATAGAGGCCGGTTCCGCCGGCGAGGATCGGCAGCCTGCCCGCTTCGTGCGCCGCCGCGATCTCCGCCTTGGCCTCCGCCGCCCAGTCCGCCGCGGAGCAGGGGTCGGCGCCGTCGCGATGGCCGTAGAGCCGGTGCGGAGCGCGCGCCTCCTCATCCGGCCCTGGCCGCGCGCTGACGATTCTGAGGTCGCGATAGACCTGGGCGCTGTCGGCGTTGATCACCACGCCGTCCGCGCGCTCGGCAAGCCCGAGCGCCAGCGACGACTTGCCGCTGGCGGTCGGCCCCGCGATAAGCGCGACTGGTTTCCTCGTTTGGGCGTTCATGTTCATCGCAACCCTGATAGCAGCGGATCGGCTGACGCGCGGCGATATTTCCGCGGCCGGGGACGCGCTCGGCGGCACCGGCGGCCATCGCTGGGTCGAGGAGGGGAGCGCCTGCGATCTCACCCTCATCGGCGATCCGGCCGCGGCGCGCTCCGCGCTGGAGGGCGCGATTTCCGGCGACGTGGTGGTCCAACCCCAGGCGGGACGGCGCAAGCTGCTCCTCGTCGCCGACATGGATTCGACGATGATCTCGGTCGAATGCATCGACGAGCTGGCCGATTATGCGGGGCTCCGTGCCGAGGTCGCTGCGGTCACCGAGCGGGCGATGCGCGGCGAGCTCGATTTCGAGGCGGCGCTGGATGCGCGCGTCGCTTTGCTGCGCGATCTCGACGAACGTGTGATCGACCATTGCTACCAGCAACGCGTGCGCGCCACGCCGGGCGCGGAAGCCCTGGTCCGGACGATGCGCGAGAACGGCGCCTATTGCCTGCTCGTCTCCGGCGGCTTCAGCCGCTTCGCCGACCGCGTCGCCGCCGAGATCGGCTTCGACGCGGCGATCTCCAACGCGCTGGCGATCGAAGGCGGGCGTCTAAGCGGCGCGGTACGCAAGCCGATCGTCGGCGCCGAAGCCAAGCGCCAGGCCCTGCTCGACGCCGCGGCCGCGCGCCAGATTCCCCTCGACGAGATTCTGGCGGTGGGCGACGGCGCCAACGACATCCCGATGATCCGCGCCGCCGGCCTCGGCATCGCCTACCACGCCAAGCCCGTGGTTGCGGAGGCCGCCGACGCGAGGATCGAGAACAACGACCTGACGGCCCTGCTGTTCGCTCAGGGCTATTCGCGCGCGGAGTGGGTGGAAATCTAGACTGGAATTCGGCCCAGTCTGCTCCCCGGCGAAGGCCGGGGCCCAGGCCCGGCGCGCGCCGGGTTTCTGGGTGAACGCCTTGCCGAAAGCCTCCGGCTCCTGGACCCCGGCCTTCGCCGGGGAACTGAACGGCCCTAATTCTCCGGCCGGCTCATGTCGGCGGCGATGGCGGCCAGCGCGAAGGCGACCGAGCGTTCGCCGCAGTCGAAGCGGATGCCGATGCCGTCATGCGCGAGCGTTCGCACCTCGCCCATGATCGTTCCCGCTTCGGGGTGGCGAAGCTCGACATGGGCGCCGAGCGGGGGCCTTGCGTTGGTCTCGACGAACGCGCCGGAGCCCGAAACGTCGCGCAGCGCTGCGGGCGAGGGGCTTTCGGCGATCAGCACGCACATCCGGCGCCGCCGCCAGCGCGTCGCCATCCCGCCGCGGCGGTCGAGGCTTGCTGTCGACCGCATTCTCTAGGGAGCGACCGGCAGGCAGGCCTGCCGCGCCGAAGCGCAGGCGCGCTCCGCCGCTGCCCGGCTGGCGAGCGGGCCGGCCTGCAGCCGGTAGACCGCGCCGGCGTGGACGAAATAGGGCTGGAGCCCGCCGAGGCGGCCGCTCACGGCGCTCCAGGCGCGGCGCGCATTGGCCTCGTTCGAGAAGGCGCCGAGCTGGATCCGCCACCGTCCGCCGCTGCTGGCCAGAGTCTGCGCGGCCGGCGGCTGCGCCGGCCGTTCCGCCGGAGGCTGGGGCTGCGGCCGGGACTGGACCGGCGGCTGGGCCTGGGCGATCCGCGGCTGGCCGGGAACCGGGGTCATTCGGACCGGGCCCGAGGCCGGTGCCGAACCTTGGAGGGGCGGCGCGGCCTGGGCCGTGCGCACGGTGGGCGCCGGGGCGCCGGACGGGGCGAGGCTCGGCAGGCTCGCCGCCAAATCGGTCCCGCGGGCGCGGTCCTCGGCGGAGATCAGCCGGTTCATCGTCTCGAGCTGGGTCACCGCCGGCGGCAGGCCGGTCTGAGCGGCCTTGGTCATCAAGGCGTAGGCGCGGGGCAGGTCCTGGCCGACCAGGTCGCCGTTGTAGAGCGCGGTGCCGAGCACATATTGGGCGCGCGGGTCGCCGCGGTTCGCCGCCTGCTCGATCCACGGCATCGCCTCGCGGCGGCGGCCGTTCTGGAACAGCAGAAGCCCGTAATTGGCCTGCGCCTGCTCGTGGCCCTGGCGCGCCGCGCGGGCATACCATTGCTCGGCGAGGTTGGCGTTCTGAGGCACGCCGCGGCCGAGGAAATAGGCCTGGGCGATATTATATTGCGCATCGGCGTCGCCGCGGTCGGCGAGCGGGCGCCAATTGCCGATGGCCAGCGCGTAGTTTCCGGCCTGCCACGCCTCGATGCCCGAGCGCACGTTGGGCGCGGCCACGGTGACCGGCGCTCCGCTCTGCGCGGGCGAAGAAGGGGGAAGGGCGTTGGGCGTGGTGGGGACCTGGGCGGCCCCCGCGGCTGCGCCCAGCGAAGTGGCGAGCAGCCATGCGCGCATCTTCATGCTCATCGGAAAATCATCCCTCCACCGGACGGCCTTGTCCCGGCCTTAGCAAGGAGAGTTTAACGCCGTCTTAGCATGGATATCAACGGCTTCACCATGCGCCGGCCGCCGCCCGCCCGGCCCGGATTTCCGTATGCGCCGTTAACCAGATCTTAGATGCTTGGGGACCAAAACCCCTGCCGAAAGCTTGGCGAAAGCGGGGAAACGTAGATGCGGGTGCTGGCATTGTCCTCTCAGAAGGGCGGATCGGGGAAGACCACTCTCTCCGGCCATCTCGCCGTGCAGGCGCAACGGGCCGGTTACGGTCCCGTCTGCCTGATCGACATCGATCCGCAAGGGTCGCTGGCCGATTGGTGGAACGAGCGCGAGGACGAGATGCCGGCCTTCGCCCAGACCACGGTCGCCCGTTTGGGCGCGGACCTCGAGGTTCTTCGCCAGCAGGGCTTCCGCCTCGCGGTGGTCGATACGCCGCCGGCGATCACCATGGCCATCCAGAGCGTGATCCAGGTCGCCGAGCTGATCGTCATCCCGACCCGCCCGAGCCCGCACGATCTGCGCGCCGTCGGCGCCACGGTCGATCTTTGCGAGCGCGCCGGAAAGCCGCTCATCTTCGTCGTCAACGGCGCCACGCCCAAGGCCAAGATCACCTACGAGGCCGCCGTCGCGCTGTCGCAGCACGGCACCGTCGCACCGGTCACCATTCACCACCGAACCGATTTCGCCGCCTCGATGATCGACGGCCGAACGGTGATGGAGGTCGATCCGAAGGGACGCTCGGCCCAGGAAGTCACCGAGCTTTGGGAATATATCGCCGACCGGCTCGAGAAGAACTTCCGGCGCACCATCTTCTCCGCGCCCGGCCAGATGCCGCACCCGATGGCCCAGCGTCCGCAGTCCGGCTTCGGCCGGCGCGTGATCGGCCAGTAAGGGGAGGCATGTGATGAACGAGGCACGACCCTTCGCTTCCCTCTCCTCCGGCCTCCTGGCGCGCAAGGGCACGGCTCGCCCGGCCATGCGGCCGCAAGGCTATGTCGGCGGCTTCGAGGATCTCGGCTGGAACGACATGGGCTACAATCCGGAGCCCCCCGTCGAGGAGGAGCTTCCCGAGCACATCCCGAGCTCGATCGCGGCGCTCACGCCCTCGCCGCGCGGCGGCGGCGTCGCCGAGCCGGACGAGCCCGAAGTCGTCGCTCAGCAGCGCGCGATCGCCGAGAATTTCGAATCCGAGGACTATGACGAGCCCGAGGAGATCGAACAGGAGGCCGAGGCCCCCGAACCGGTCGTCGCCAAGGCGCCGACTCCGATCGTCAAGCTTCCGAAGCGCCCCCGCGCCAGCCTTCCGGTGCCGTCGGTGGCGCCGGGCAAGAAGGCGGCGTTCACTCTGCGCCTGGACGCCGAGCGGCATCTTCGCCTGCGCCTGGCGACGGCGGTCACCCGCCGGTCGGCGCAGCATATCGTCACTGCCGCGCTCGATCAGTTCCTCGCGTCCATTCCCGAAGTCGAGTCGCTGGCCGAGCGCGTTCCCGCCTCGGGCGGCAAGCGAAACTGAAAGGCCAGTACGCCATGAAGAGGTCCGTTTTCAAAGCCGCAGCGTCCACCTGCATCGTCGCGATGACGATGGCGGGCTTCAGCGGTCCGTCGTCGGCGATGCGGCGCGGGAACGAGCCCGTTCGAGCGACTTCGCCCGACGACCGCCGCGCCGAGGCGCTCCATGAAGAAGGCGCCCGGGCGCTCCAGGCCGGCCAGTTCGACGCCGCCCGCGAGGCGATGGAGCAGGCCGTCGCGCTCAGCCCGCGCGACACCGGCTATCGCCAGCTTCTCGCCGACATCTACCTCAAGAGCGGCCGCTTCACCTCGGCCCGGACCACCTATGCCGACGTCCTGGAGCTCGATCCTTCGAACGACCGCGCCGCGCTCAGCGTCGCCCTGATCCAGATCGCCCAGGGCAATCCGCGCGCCGCGGTCACGAGGCTCGACGACATCGCCGGCCGGGCGCCGGATGCCGATGTCGGTCTCGCCTACGCGCTGGCCGGCGAGCATGAGCGCTCCATCCGGCTGCTCGAGCGCGCCGCCCGCCGTCCGGGCGCGACCGCCCGGATCCGCCAGAATCTCGCGCTCGCTTACGCCATGTCCGGCGATTGGCGGCGCGCCCAGGCCATCGCCGCTCAGGATCTCTCGCCCGCCGAGGTTCCGGTGCGCATGGTGCAATGGGCCGCCTTCGCCCGCCCGGGCTCCGGCCCGGTGCAGGTCGCCGGCATATTGGGCGTCACGCCCGCCGAGGATCCCGGCCAGCCGGTCCGCCTCGCGCTTTCGGCTGAGAATGCTCCGGCATTCGCCGAGGCCGCGGTGCCCGAAACCGTCGTCGCCGGCGCCGGAGCCGCTCCGGAACCGGCGCCCGCGCCGGTCCAGGTCGCCGCCGCCGAGCCGGCGGAAGCGCCCGCTTTCTGGGTGCCGACCGCGCAAGCCTATCAGGCTCCGGCCGAAGTGCCCGTCGAGGCCGGCCAGGCGCCGGCCGAGCAGCCCGCGCCCGCGCCCGAGGTGCAGGTGCAATATGCTTCCGCCGCGCGCACGCTCACCGCGCCCGAGCCGACCCTCATCCGCGCCGCCGCCACGACTCGCGCTCCGGCTACCGTCTTCCATCGCGAGCGGCCGCATGTCGCGATTCGCGACGGCCAGGCGCCGGTCGTGGTCCAGCTCGGCGCCTTCTCCAGCGAGCGCAACGCCGAGCGCGCCTGGCTCCAGGTTTCGAGCCGCTACGACATCGCGCGCGCGCCGCTGACGGCGACGATCACCGTCAATGGCCGCCAGTTCCACCGGGTCTCCGTCTCGGGCTTCGCCTCGGCCGGCGACGCCCAGCGCCTCTGCGGCCGGATCCGCGAGCGCGGCGGCGCCTGCTTCGTTCGCGGCACCGCCGGCGACGCCTCGATCCGCTGGGCCGCCCGCTACGCCAATCCTCGCCAGCGCGACGTCTGAATCGGAGACGTTCCAGTCTCCCTCTGAGGGGCGGCGGGTCGGCCAAGGCCCGCCGCCTTTTTCGTTTCAGCGCCGGCCGCGCGTCAGCAGGTCGAGGCAGGCCATGCGGACCGCGACTCCGAGCTCGACCTGCTCGACGATCGCCGAACGGGTCGGGTCGTCCGCCAGCGCGCCATCGATCTCGACCCCCCGGTTCATCGGCCCGGGATGCATAACGATCGCATTCGGTGCATATTTATCCAATCGCGCGCGGGTCAGGCCGTAGGCGGCGTGGTAATCCTCGATCTCGACCTGCTCGGCCATCCGCTCGCGCTGGATCCGCAGCATCATCACCACATCGCAGCCCGAAATCCCCTCGTCCATGTCGGTGAAAATAGGGGTGTGTGCGCTGTTTGGAAGCATAGTGTGCGGGCCTACCAGGCGTACCTGTGCGCCCAATAATGAGAGGCTCCGCAGGTTCGAACCCGCCACCCTGCTGTGCTTGACGTCTCCGCAAATGGCGATTTTCAGCCCTTCGATCCGCCCCAGCCGCCTTCGGATCGTCAAGGCGTCGAGCAGCGCCTGGGTCGGGTGCTCTCCCGTGCCGTCGCCGGCGTTGATCACCGGGCAATCCATGATCGCCGCCACATCGGCCGCCGCGCCCTCGGCTTCGTGGCGGATGACCAGGATGTCGGGGCGCATCGCGTTCAGGGTGAGCGCGGTGTCGGTCAGGCTCTCGCCCTTGCGCACGCTGGAGGCGGCGGGGTGGAAGTTGGAGACCTGCGCGCCGAGTCTTTTCCCTGCGATTTCAAAGGAAAATAGGGTGCGCGTGCTGTTCTCGAAGAAGGCGTTGATCTGGGTGAGGCCGGCCAGCCGGTCGTCCGCCTTGCGCGCCCCCCGGTTGAAGGCGATCCACGGCTCGGCGGCATCGAGGACGGCGAGGATGTCGGACGCCGAAAGCCCCTCGATCCCGAGCAAATGGCGGTGCGGGAAGGGAGCGGTCATCGAGGCCCGCCTCTAGCGAGCGGCCCCGCCAAAGCAAAGGGCTCCGCCGCACATGGCGACGGAGCCCTCCGCTCGCATGAGACCCGAAGGCTTATTCGGCGGTCAGGTTGACCGTGCTCAGCTCGCACAGGTTGACGCCGCGCGCGTCGGTCGTGTCGCCGTCGTCATAGGTGGCGCGGATGTCCCACTGGCACTGGGTCTCGGCGCGCGGGAAGCTGATCTGCGCCGATTCGCCGTTGGCGAGCGTGTCGCGGCCGAGAATGTCCTCGCCCCACTCGTTCGAGTTGGACGGCGAGACGTTCAGGGTGACGACCGTGTGGCCGGTGTTGTTGTTGAGCGTGAAGTTCTGGTTGGTCTGGTCGCCGGCCGGAGCGGCCGGAGCGGCGCCCTCTTCGCCGCCGGCGGCGTTGCCCTCGGCCGGAGCCGCGGGAGCGGTCGCGTTCGAGGTCGTGTTGGCCGGCGCGGTGTCCGCCGCCTTGTTGCAGCCGGCGATCGCCAGCGCCGACGCAAGCATCGCGCCGGTCAGGTAAAGCTTCTTCATGATTTCCCCCGTTTTGTTGGAGCGTAGGGACTTAAAGGCTTTTCGCGGGCTGGCAATCCCCGCGCGGCGCGGGCGCCGTGCCGATTCAGGCCATCGTCAGGGCGTCGATCGCGCCCTGGAGGATGTAGGCCGCGGCCATCTTGTCGACCAGCTCGAACCGGCGGGCGCGGCTGGCGTCGGCGGCGATCAGCGCCCGGGTCACCGCCTGGGTCGACCAGCGCTCGTCCCACAGCAGCACCGGCAGGCCGAGCGGGTCGAGGTTGCGGGCGAAGGCGCGGATCGATTGGGTGCGCGGGCTGTCGCTGCCGTCGAGATTGAGCGGCAGGCCGACGACCACCCCCTTCACTGCCTGAGTCGCGATCAACGCCTCGATCTTCGCGAGGTCGGCGCCGAATCTGGTGCGCCTGATCAGCTCGGCGGCGCTGGCGATCGTCCAGCCTGAGTCGCAAAGCGCTGTGCCGATCGTCTTGGTGCCGACGTCCAGCCCGAGCAGCCGGCCGCCGCCGGGCAAGGCGGCGCGGAACTCCGCCGTGCTCGCGGCGATCACCGGCGGCCCTCGAACGCCGCCAGCCGCCGCTCGACATCCGCCCGAAGATTGGCCCAGAACAGGGCGTAATCGTAGACGTGATAGTTGTTCCCCGGCAGGGCATAGGGCCCCATGTTCGGCAGGGCGTCGTTGTCGCCGACCAAAAGGAAGCCGCGAATGTCGCAGCGCGCGGGCACGGCGCCGCGGCGCAATTCGGCGGCGCTCATGTCTTCGTTCGGAACCAGCGTTCCTAGGTTGCGCGCGGCCGGCGCGGCGCCGCCGCGCGCGCCGGTGAGGGGGTTGGTGCAGAGCATCGGCGATCCCGCGCGCGGCACGCCGCCCGGCCCGGCGCTGGAGTCGTAAGCGTCGGTGACCTGGCTCGGGTCGGCGGGCTCGGAGAAGCTCTGCCAGGAAACGACGCACCCCGAATCGCCGGGCTGCTCGCAGGCCGGGAAGGGGATGGCGGGCAGGTCGGCGGTGACGGAAACCGGCCAGCCGATGATGTAGACCGCGGCGACTCGCTGCGCCGCCGGCGTTCCGCTCATATGGTCCTGGAGCAGCCGCATCAGGTGAAGGCTCCCCTGGCTGTGGGCGGCGAGGACGATCGGCCTGTCTGCGGGGGCCTGGCGAAGGAACTCCTCCCAGGCGGCGATCACGTCGCGATAGGCGAAGTCGAGCGCCCGCCGCGCATTCTCCTTGCCGGTCAGGAAGGCGCCGAACGTCGCCTGGCGGTATTTGGGCGCCCAGACCGCGCCGATCCCGTTGAACGCGCTCGCCTGGCTGCGGACGAAGAGCGCCGCCCGATCCTGCGATTCCCGGTCGTCGATCGAGGCGTTCCAGGCGCCGGATTCGAGGAAGCTGGTGGGGTGAACGAAGAAGACCGCCGCTCGCGGGCTGTTCGTTGGGGCGAAGCCGGGCGGCGCCCACAAAGACGGGTTGCCGGCGATGTCCGGGCGCGCGATCCACATGCGCGCCTGCCGGTAATCGGCTCCCGAAGGCATCGGCACGGCCTTGAACGCCACGGTCGGGACCATCGCCCAGCGCATCAGATCCTTCTCGAACAGGCGGTAGGCGATCGCCCCGGCAAGAAACAGGACGGTGAGCCCCGCCACGACCCACAGGAACTTCACCGCCGGATGAGATCGCTTCTTCGCCACCGCGCTCCTCAAGCCGAAGCGCGGGTCCCATGCAAGCGGAGTTGATGCAGTGCAGCGAGGCTGCTAGCCGCGCCCCATGTCCGTCGACACTGCCACAGTCCGTCATATCGCAAAGCTCGCCCGCATCGCGGTCAGCAACGCCGAGGTGGAGGCGCTCGCGCCGGAGCTTTCCAACATCCTCGGCTGGATCGAGCAGCTCGGCGAGGTCGACGTCTCCGGCGTCGAGCCGATGACCGCGGTGATCCCCAACATTCTGCGCCTGCGCGAAGACGAGGTGACCGCCGGCGGCATCCGCGACGACATCCTCGCCAACGCGCCGGTGCCCGAGCACGGCTTCTTCGCCGTTCCGAAGGTGATCGAATGAGCGCGCTGACCGATCTCGGCGTGGCGGCGATCCGCGATGGAATCGCCGCAGGCGAGTTCAAGGCGCGGGAGGTTGCCGAGGCCTATATCGGGAATGTCGAAAAAGGCCGGGCGCTCAACGCGTTCGTCGTCGAAACTCCGGAGCACGCCCTCGCCGCCGCCGACGCGGCCGACGCTGCGCGCGCCTCGGGCGGCCTCAAGCCGCTCTCAGGCGTTCCGCTCGGGATCAAGGACCTGTTCTGCACCAAGGGCGTGCAGACCACTGCCGGATCGAAGATGCTCGAAGGCTACGAGCCGGTCTACGAAAGCACCGTCTCCGGCAACCTCCTCGCCGCCGGCGCAGGAATGCTCGGCAAGCTCAACATGGACGAATTCGCGATGGGCTCGTCGAACGAGACCAGCGCCTATGGCAGCGTCCTCTCGCCCTGGCGGCGCAACGACGGCGGCAATGTCGCGCTGACGCCTGGCGGATCGTCGGGCGGTTCGGCTACGGCGGTGTCAGCGCGGCTCGCCCCTGGAGTCACCGGCACCGACACCGGGGGCTCGATCCGCCAGCCCGCGGCCTTCACCGGAATCACCGGCATCAAGCCGACCTACGGGCGCTGCTCGCGCTACGGCATGGTCGCCTTCGCCTCCTCGCTCGACCAGGCCGGGCCGATGGCCCGCGACGTGCGCGATTGCGCGATCCTGCTGGAGGCGATGGCCGGCTTCGATCCCAAGGATTCGACCTCGCTCCAGATCGACGTGCCCAAGTGGGAGGAGAATCTCGACGCCGACGTTCGCGGCAAGAGGATCGGCATCCCCAAGGAATACCGCATCGACGGCGTTCCCGCCGAGGTCGACGCGGTTTGGGAGCAGGGTATCGCCTGGATGCGCGATGCGGGCGCCGAGATCGTCGAGGTCTCGCTACCGCACACCAGATACGCGCTGCCGGCTTATTACATCATCGCCCCGGCCGAGGCTTCGTCCAACCTCGCCCGCTACGACGGCGTGCGCTACGGCCTTCGCGTCCAGCCCGAGCAAGGCGGACTGCAGGACATGTACGAGGCGACCCGCGCCGCTGGCTTCGGCCCGGAGGTCAAGCGCCGGATTATGATCGGCACCTACGTCCTCTCGGCGGGCTTCTACGACGCCTATTTCAACCAGGCGCAGAAGGTCCGCGCGCTGATCGCCCGCGATTTCGAGCGGGTCTGGTCCGAGTGCGACCTCATCCTCACCCCGACCGCGCCGAGCGCCGCCTTCGGCCTCGGCGAGAAGATGGCCGATCCGCTGGCCATGTATTTGAACGACGTCTTCGCCGTCCCGGCAAGCCTCGCCGGCCTCCCCGCAATCTCGGTCCCGGCGGGCCTCGACGGCCAGGGCCTGCCGCTGGGCCTCCAGATCATCGGCAAGGCGCTCGACGAGCAGGGCGTGCTCAACGCGGCCCTCGCCTTCGAGGAGCGGGCCGGCTTCGTCGCCAGACCGGAGGCGTGGTGGTGAGCGCCCTGGACAACGAAACAAACCCGTTCGTGTCGAGCGAAGTCGAGACACCCTATCGAGCGAAGTCGAGATCAAGAGCCTCGGCTACGCTCGGCGGGGTCCCTCGACCTCGCTCGGGACGAACGGTCGGGAGGTCGTCGGGTGTCTGACTATCGAATCCACGGCGCCACCGGCGAATGGGAGGTCGTGATCGGCCTCGAGGTCCACGCACAGGTGACGTCCAACGCCAAGCTCTTCTCGGGCGCCTCGACCGAATTCGGCGCCGAGCCGAACACTCAGGTCGCCCTGGTCGACGCCGCCTTCCCGGGAATGCTGCCGGTGCTCAACGGCGAATGCATCCGCCAGGCGGTGCGCACCGGCATCGCGCTCGAGGCGAAGATCAACAAATGGTCGCGCTTCGACCGCAAGAATTATTTCTATGCCGATCTGCCGCAGGGCTATCAGATCAGCCAGCTCTATCACCCGCTGGTCGGCGCGGGCGAGATCCACCTCGATCTCGAAGGCGGGGCGACCAAGACCGTCGGCGTCGAGCGAATCCATGTCGAGCAGGATGCGGGCAAGCTGATGCACGATCAGCACCCGTCTTTCTCCTATGTCGACCTCAACCGCAGCGGCGTCGCCCTGATGGAGATCGTATCAAAGCCCGACATGGGTTCTCCCGAGGAAGCAGGCGCTTATGTGCGCAAGCTCAGAGCGATTCTACGCTATGTCGGAAGCTGCGACGGCAATATGGAACAGGGCTCGATGCGCGCCGACGTCAATGTCAGCGTGCGCAGGCCCGGGGCGGAGTTCGGCACCCGCACCGAGACCAAGAACGTCAATTCGGTGCGCTTCATTCAGGCGGTGATCGAGCATGAGGCGCGCCGCCAGGTCGATCTGATCGAGGATGGCGGCACAATCGTCCAGGAGACCCGCCTGTTCGATCCCGACAAGGGCGAAACGCGCAGCCTGCGGTCCAAGGAGGATGCGCACGATTACCGCTATTTCCCCGATCCGGACCTGCTGCCGCTCGAATTGACCGACGCCTTCCTGGAGGAGTGCCGCGCCTCCTTGCCCGAGCTGCCCGACGCCAAGCGCGCCCGCTACGAGAGCGAGCTCGGCCTCTCCGCCTACAATGCCTCGGTGCTGACCGCCGACGTCACCACCGCCCGCTGGTTCGAGGTCCTGCTCGAGAAGCTCGGCCCTGAGCACGCCCAGCGCGCCTCCAACTGGGTCGCTTCCGAGCTGTTCGGCGCCCTCAATCGCCTCGGCCGCACCCTGGAGGACAGTCCTGTCACGCCCGAGGGCGCGGCCGAGCTGCTTGGCCTCGTTGCCGACGGAACGCTCTCCGGAACGCTGGCCAAGCAGGTGTTCGAGATCATGCTCGAAACCGGCCGGGGCGCCGCCGCGATCGTCGAGGAGCGCGGCCTCAAACAGACCAGCGACACTGGCGCGATCGAGGTGGTGATCGCCGGGGTGCTTGCCGCCAATCCGGGCCAGCTCGGACAATATCGCGGCGGCAAGGAGGCCCTGTTCGGCTTCTTCATCGGCCAGACGATGAAGGCGATGGGCGGCAAGGCTAACCCGGCGGTGGTCAACGAACTGCTGAGGAAGGCGCTGGGCTAAAGCAGGCGCATCTGCGTGCCCTGCGGGGGCTCGAACAAATCCCGCCGCAGCGGCCGCTTCTCGACATTGAGACCGTGCCTCCTCATCGCGCGCTCGAACCGCGCCTTGAGCAGGTCCGCCCAGGCGCCCTGGCCGCGCATCCGGCTGAACCAGTGCGGGTCGTTGTCCTTGCCGCCGCGCATGTCGTTGATGATGTGCATCACCTTCGCCGCGCGCTCGGGATAATGCTCGTCGAGCCAGGCGCGGAACAAGGGCGCGACCTCGTGGGGCAGGCGGACCGGCAAATAGAAGCAGCCGATCGCGCCGGCCTCGGCCGCCGCCTCGACGATATGCTCGAGCTCGTGGTCGGTGATCCCCGGAACGACCGGAGCGATCGCCACCCAGGCGGGGACGCCCGCTTCGCTCAGCCGCTTCACCGCTGCCAGCCGCTTGCGCGCGGCCGGCGCCCGCGGCTCCAGCGTGCGCGAGATTTTGGGCTCCAGTGACGTGACCGAGAGGGCGACGCTGACCAGGTTCAGCCTGGCCATCTCGCTTAGCAGATCGAGGTCCGCCAGCACCCGGTCCGACTTGGTGGTGATCGTGGCCGGATGCCTGGTCTCGGCGAGCACCTCCAGCACCGATCGGGTGATCCGCCACTTGGCCTCGATCGGCTGGTAGGGGTCGGTGTTGGTGCCCATCGCGATCGGGCGGACTTGGTAGCCCTTTTTGCCCAGCTCGGCGCGCAGCAGCCTGGCGGCGTCGGGCTTGGCGAACAGCTTCGATTCGAAGTCGAGACCCGGGGACAAATCGTGGAAGGCGTGGCTCGGCCGCGCGAAGCAGTAGATGCAGCCGTGCTCGCAGCCGCGATAGGCGTTGATCGAACGGTCGAAGCCGATGTCCGGCGATCGGTTGCGGGTGATGATCGTCTTGGGATGCTCGACGGTTACCGTCGTGCGTAGCGGGCGCGGGCCGTCGTCCAGCGCCTCGCGCTCGTCGAGCCAGTCGCCGTCCGCCTCGCGCTCGGGCAGGTTGAACCGGGTCGGCGTCCGGTTCTCCGGCGCGCCGCGGCCTGGTCGGGCATCGGGTCGCATCGGCGCAACATAATGCGCCGATGAGAACAGATCAAGAACGAACGATCAGTCCTGACCCATCGCCGTCTGGCGCGTGCGCGAAGGGATGCGCACCGCACTCGGTCCCGGAAGGCCGGGGAAACGCGGCCACATGCCTTGCGCGAGCGCGCGCCGGCTCGCCGAACGGTCGGCCCCGCGCGCCTCGTAGATCCAGTAATTGCGAAGGATGATCGGGACGTAGCCGCGAGTCTCCCAATAGGGGATCGATTCGATGTAGAGCAAAGGATCGCTCTGGTCGTAGCGTGTGTTCCACTCGGCGATCGGGGCCGGGCCGGCGTTGTAGGAAGCGATCACCTTGGGCAGCAGCCCGCCGGTGCTCTGCATGTCGCGAAGCTGCTCGAGATAGGTCTGGCCGTATTCGATATTGACCTGGGGGATGTTGAGCGCGGCGGCGCTGAACGGCTCGCCGCGCGCCCGGGCCATGTCGCCCGCCGTGCCGGGGCGCACCTGCATCAGCCCTCGTGCGCCGGCCGGGCTCACCGCGTCGGCACGGAACTGCGATTCCTGGAGCGCGTGGGCGAAGGCCAGCGAGGAATCGACCCGCCAGCCGCGGATCGGCCGCCAGCTTGGCGTGGGATAGCGCTCCTCCGGCCCGAAGCGCGCCCCGCGCGGGCCGTTATGGGCGAGGTACATCTGGGTGGCGGTGAGGTTCAGCCGGGCGGCGAGATGGATCAGCGCCTCGTGGCCGGAAGGCGCGCCGATCAGGGCCTGGTGGCGGATCACCGAAGCGGCCAGGTCGTCCTCGCCGATCTCGCTCAGCGCGACCGCGGTTCGGGCGTTCTTCAGCCCCTCCAGCGCGCGCCAGTCCGCGTCGGTCAGCGTGGTCATGTCGGCGGGCGCGGTCCTGACTCCGAGCGCGCTCTGGGCGAGAAGGCCGTAGAACGTCTCCCCGGCCCGGGCGGCGGTGCGAAGGCGGGCCTGGACGCGTTCCGGATGGCCCGCGGCGGTGTCCGCGCGCGCCGCCCAATAATGGCCCGCCGCGGCGAGCTCGACGTCGCTCGATCGCTGAGCGACTCCTGCGAAATGCTCGGCGGCCGCGGCGTAATCGCCCATCCGCCAGGCGGCGAGGCCTGAGACCCATTCGGCGTGGATCGCATGTTCGGTCGGGCCGCGCCGCGCGAGGTCGCCGATCCGCCGCGCCTCCGCATCCTGGCCGTTGAGGTAGAACACCCAGGCGATGCGCTGCTGGAAGGCCGTCCGCGCCTCGTCGGAAAGCTCCTGGATGCGCGTGCCCAGAAGGGCTTCCGCCTCATGGGGCTGGTCGGCGACGAGCAGGGGATTGATCAAAGGCTCGAGCTGGTCGGCCACGGTATCGCCGCGGATCGGGCGCGGCCGGGCCCGGCGCGGCTGGCCGGAGAGGCCGTAGAGGCTGTGCTCCTGCGGGAAAGCGGGCAGGCTCTCGGCGCCGCGGGCGCGGGCGATTCGGGCGAGGTCGTCGGCCTGGGGCAGCTCGGGCGCGCGCCCGATCAGCTCGACGAGCGGCTGGGTCTCGACCCGGGGCGAGCCGGGCATGGTGTAGAGCATCGCCCGGGCGATGTCGTGCAGCGGCCCCTGCCGCATGCCGTCCAGCCGTCCCGCCGCTCCGGCCCAATCCTGGGCGCGCAGGGCGGCGAAGACGGCGCGATAATTTTCGCGCTCCGACGCGGTGAGCTGGGCCGGGGCCGAAATGCCCTGCGCGGCGGCCGGAGCCGCGCCCAGCGCCAGAGCCAGGCCCAGAAGGCTCGCTTTCAGCCTTTTCATGGCTTCAGCTCCTCTTTCAGCAAATTGAGGTCTTCCATCGCGTCGTTCCGCCGCTTGGGCTGGCCGAGCAGGAACTGGAGGCTCATCGTGGCGATCGCCCGGACCGGCCCGGCGGGCGTATCGATCGTGTGGACGCGCTTGCGGGCAGCCGTCATCGGCATCCCTAGCAGGGCCTTGGAGCATTCGTCGCCGAACACGAGCATCGCGCGCGGGGCGACCAGGCCGATATGCCGTCGCGTAATCTCGGCGAGCCGCGAAATATCGGTGGCCGGCAAGCGGCCGGCGGGGTTCCTGACCGGCAGGATCGAGGCGAGGTAGATGGATTCGCGGTTCCGATCGATCCTGCCCAGCATCCGGTCGAACATCGCCCCGAGCTCGCCCGAGAGCAACGTGCCTGCCTGCGCATCCTCCTGCGCGGGCATGTCGATCAGCATCATCAGCCCTGAAGCCGGATCGCCCGAGGGGCCGACGCGCGGGCCGGCGGGAAAGGATTCGCTGGTGAGCAGCCAGGACTGGAAAGCATCGAGATCGACCGGCAATGCCTCGGCCGCCTGTGCGGTCGGCGCGGCGACGGGAGTCTTCGCGCTGAGCCAGTCGCGCGGCTCCTCGCCGACGATCGTGTCGACGCCGGCCTCTTTCCACCATAAGAGCGTGCTCGCCGCCCAGCTTACGGCCATGCCGTCTTTTCCCCGTTCTGCCCCGGCCTTTGAGTCAGGGTCCGCCGGGCTGGTCAATCACTTATCGGCTGTTTATCTGCCAGTCGTTGGCGCTTTGCGACGAGGGGAGAGCGGTGAATGGCTGAACGCGAGTCCATGCCCTACGACGTGGTGATCGTCGGAGCGGGACCCGCGGGGCTTGCCGCTGCGATCCGGCTCAAGCAACTAGCCAATGATGCCGGGCGCGAGCTCTCCGTCTGCATCCTCGAAAAGGGCTCCGAGGTCGGCGCTCACATCCTCTCCGGAGCGGTGGTCGATCCGCGTGCGCTCGACGAGCTGCTGCCGAACTGGAAGCAGCTCGACAGCCCGCTCACCGTCCCGGTCGCCAGCAACGAGCATTGGGTGCTGACGGAGCGAAAGAAATACGGCTTCCCGCACATCCTGATGCCGCCCTTCATGTCCAACAAGGGCACGTACACGCTGAGCCTCGGCAATCTGTGCCGCTGGCTCGCCGGGCAGGCCGAGGCGCTCGGAGTCGAGATCTTCCCGGGCTTCGCCGCCGCCGAAGTGCTGTTCAACGAGGACGGGTCGGTGAAGGGGGTGGCGACCGGCGACATGGGCGTTGCCCGCGACGGCACGCACAAGGCCGACTACCAGCCCGGAATGGAGCTTCACGGCCGCTACACTTTCTTTGCCGAAGGCGCGCGCGGTCACCTGACCAAGGAGCTCAAGCGCATCTTCGAGCTCGAGGCGGGGAGCGAGCCCCAGGTCTACGGCATCGGCCTCAAGGAGCTGTGGGACATCGCCCCGGAGAAGCACGAGCCCGGCCGGGTGATCCACACCCAGGGCTGGCCGCTCGACGACGCCTGGGGGGGCGGCTTCCTCTATCACCAGGCGAGCGGCCAGGTCGCCTTGGGCTTCGTCGTCGCGCTCAACTACAAGAACCCGTATCTGTCGCCGTTCGAGGAGTTCCAGCGCTGGAAGCAGCACCCGGCGATCCGCCACTTCCTCGAGGGCGGCCGCCGCGTTTCCTACGGCGCTCGCGCGATCAACGAGGGCGGCTGGCAAGCGGTGCCGAAGCTGGCCTTCCCGGGCGGCGCGCTGATCGGATGCGCCGCCGGATTCGTCAACGTGCCGCGGATCAAGGGCAGCCATACGGCGATGAAGTCCGGCATGCTCGCCGCCGAATCCGCCTTCGCCGCGATCGCCGCGGAGCGCTCCGGCGATCTTCTCAGCGATTATGAACCTTCGCTCAGAAGCTCCTGGATCGCAAGTGAATTGAAGATGGTTCGCAACGTCGAGCCGTTGGTCGCCAAATGGGGCGGAACGCTCGGCACCTTGCTCGCCGGCGCCGATATGTGGATGCGCCAGCTGCGCATCGGCCTGCCGTTCACGATGCGCCACCATCCCGACAGCGGGACGCTCTGGCGCAAGGATTTGGCGGAGCCTATCGCCTATCCCAAGCCCGACGGCGCGATCAGCTTCGACCGGCTCTCCTCGGTGTTCCTTTCGAATACCAATCACGAGGAGGACCAGCCGGTCCACCTGACGCTGAAGGACGCGGACGTTCCCGTAGCGGTCAATCTCGCCCAATATGCCGGGCCCGAGCAGCGCTACTGCCCGGCCGGCGTGTACGAGTTCGTCGAGGAGGCGGCCCGACCGCGGCTGCAGATCAACGCGCAGAATTGCGTCCACTGCAAGACGTGCGACATCAAGGATCCCACCCAGAACATCAACTGGGTCGTGCCGGAAGGCGGAGGAGGCCCCAATTACCCCAACATGTAAGCTCAGCCTCGGCGCGCTGTTGCTCGGCGCGCTCGTGCTCTCTTCCGCCGCGCAGGCCCGGGTCGAGCGCTCCCCGCTCCAGTCCTATGTCGAGGCGCGCGCCGCTTCCTCCGCAGGCGCGTTCGACCGGGCCAGCCAGGGCTATGTCGCCGCGCTCGCCGCGGCGCCCGAAAACGACATGATCGCCACCCAGGCGCTCTCCCACGCGGTCACCGCCGGCGATTGGCGCCTTGCGCTGGATGCCGCCCACCGGCTCGAGAGCCGCCGGGTCCTGCCTCCCGACGCCCGGCTGCTGCTCGTCGCCGAGGCTTTCCGGGAGCGCGACTGGACGGCGGCCAAGTCCCGGATCGATGCCGTGCAGAGCGATCAGCTGTTCGCCTTCATGGTACCGGTGCTGCGCGCCTGGCTGGCCTACGGCTCGCGCCAGGGCGACCCGCTCGCCGCTCTGCCGGCGCCCGGAGGGCAGGGCGTCGCCGCCGCTTATGCCGCCGAGCACCGCCCGCTGCTGATGCTCGCGCTCAATCGTCCCGGCGCCACCGCCGAGCTGGTCCGCGCCGCCGCCTCGGCCGGAGCGCGCGGGCAGCGCCTGCGAATCGCCGGCGCCGCCTTGCTCGCGAAGCGCGGCGAGCGGGAAGCGGCGCTCGCCCTGCTCGAAGGCAATGGCGCGCCGATCGTCGCCGCGCGCGCTCTGGTCGGCGCGGGCCAGCCCTTGCCCGGCGCGATCGACGGCGCGGATTCGGCGATGGCCGAATTGCTCGTTCGCCTCTCGCTCGATCTCCAGCAGCAGGAGCTGACCGGCTTGGCTTCGATGTTCGCCCGGGTCGCGACCTGGCTCGCGCCCGACAACAGCGAGACCTGGATGGTCACCGCTGAGCTTCTCGCGCTTCAGGACAAGGAGCGGATCGCCGTTCCGATGCTGGCCAACGTGCCCGCCGGCGATCCCTTCGCGATCGCCGCGCGCGACCAGCGCATCCGGATCCTGCTCGACGGCGGCGACCGCGAGGCGGCGCTGGCCGAGGCGCTTGCCGCAACCGGCGCGGGCGGGGCGGGAGCGACCGATTGGGTTCGCCTCGGCGAGGTCTATGCCGCGATGCACCGGCAGAACGAGGCGGCCTCCGCCTTCGCGCGCGCGATCGAAATCCGCCGCGACGGCGACGGCGCCGAGGCCGAATGGGTGCTGTGGCTGATGCGCGGCGGCGCGCTCGACGAGGCGGGCAACTGGCCCGAGGCGCGGACGGCCTTGCGCAAGGCCTACGCCCTCGCGCCCGAACAGCCGTTCGTGCTCAATTACCTCGGCTACGCCCAGCTCGTCCGGCGAGAAGACGTGGCGGGGGCCGAGCGGCTGATCCGTGAGGCGCACCGTCGCGCGCCGGACAGCAACGCGATCACCGATTCGCTGGGGTGGGCGCTCTATCTGAAGGGCGAGCTTCCCGAAGCGATCACCCTGCTGGAGCAGGCTGCCCAAGGAGAGCCGGCCGACGTGGAGATCAACGAACATCTCGGCGACGCCTATTTCGCCGCCGGCCGCCGGGTCGAGGCCCGCTTCGCCTGGATGGCCGCCTCGGTCTACGCCGAGGGGGATGCGGCGACCCGGATCGCGGCCAAGATCGAAACGGGACTCACGCCGCAACTGGCGGCGCGGTGAAAATCCTCCCCGGAACGGGGAGGGGGACCGCGCGCGAAGCGCGTGGTGGAGGGGCCGAAGCGCGTCCACCTCCTCGGCCCCTCCACCGTCCTGGCGGACGGTCCCCCTCCCCGTTCCGGGGAGGAATATGACCCGCGGCGAAACCGCCTACGCCAAGCTCAACCTCGCGCTTCACGTGCGGGCGCGGGAGGCGGACGGCTATCACCGGATCGAGACGATCTTCGCCTTCTGCGAGGAGGGCGATATCCTGACCGCGCGTCCTGCGGAGGAGCTCACGCTGGAGGTGACCGGTCCGTTCGCCGGGCGGCTGGCCGGCGAAACCGACAATCTGGTGCTGAAGGCCGCCCGCGCGCTCGGCCTGTCGGCGGCGCTTACGCTCGACAAGCGCCTCCCGGTCGCCGCCGGCCTCGGCGGCGGCTCGGCCGACGCGGCGGCGCTTCTGCGTCTCTACGGCGGCGGCGAGGCCGTCGCCCGCGCGCTCGGCGCCGACGTCCCCGCCTGCCTGCTGAGCCGCACCACTCGGGGAGAGGGAAGGGGCGACGACATCGAGCCGGTCGAGATCGAGGGGCTCTCGGGAGCGCCGATCCTGCTCGTCAATCCCGGCGTCCCTCTCTCCACCGGCGCAGTTTTTTCGGCCTGGGACGGCAACGACCGCGGTCCGCTGGAGCGGTGGGAGGAAGGCCGCAACGACCTCGAGGCGCCGGCCATCGCCCTGGTCCCGATCATTGCCGATGTGCTCGGCGCCCTCGGCGATGCCCGCATCGCGCGCATGTCGGGCTCCGGCGCGACCTGCTTCGGGCTCTATGACGACGAGGGGGCGCGAAACTCCGCCGCGAAACGCATCGCCGCCGGCAGGCCCGGCTGGTGGGTGTCCCAAACCAGGCTCAAATGACCCGCCAGTCCCTCCCTGGAACAGCGAGGAACGGCCGTTAACCATCGAAAGCCGCGGGAATCCGTTCTGGCACGGCCCTTGCTCTCCTGATGCCCGACGAGTCGAGGCGCGATTGTAACGCGCCGACATTCGCCCGCGGCCCCCGCCTCCACCGGACGGGCGCCGCGGAAAATTACGGCCGGGCCGCCAGCGTATCGGGCAGCCCGGCCTTTTTTTGCCCATTCCCGCCACCGTGCCCTCGATCTGAGCGGGAAGGACGACTGTCGACGCCGCGTTCCACCGGGCACCGGATCCGTCCGGTTCGACGCGCACCCCCTCAAAAAGCTTGACGGGGCGCGCCAAGGGTCGGAAATCGGACGGCAATGAGGGAGTGGTTTCGGCGCCGCTATCTCGACCTGCTTGGGTCGATCTACATCTATAACGAGCATCGCGGCTATACGAGCATCGATCGTATCCTCGACGCCGTCCGCAGGCGCACGCCCGAGGACACCGCGTTCATCGCGGCGATCGAGCGCCACCGCGCCGACGAGCGCAAGCATTATGTGATGTTCAAGCGCTGGTTCGAGCTTCAGGGCAAGATGCCGCTCGAGGTCGGCCGCACGTGCGGGCATATCGACCGCTTCGTCGAGATCATGTTCCGCCGCGGCATCGACGATCTGGACACCGACAAGGTGATCTGTGACGACCGTTTGTTCGAGCGGCTCTGCCGGGTGATCTCGCTCACCGAGAAGCGCGGCTACAAGATGGTCGAAGTCCTGCTCGACCATCCGATCGTCAAGCGCGACAAGATTCTGATCAAGATCTTCCGGGTGATCGAGAAGGACGAGCCCGGCCATTGGGCCCCCTACGATCGCTGGCTGAAGGCGCACGGGCGGCGCGAGCCGAGATGGTGGGAGCGGGCGATCGACTCGTTCATCCATTCGGAATTGCTGGTGCTGAAGCTGCCGGTCCTCTTCCTCAACCCGCGGCTGAAGCGGCGCACCCAATGGGCCGACGCCGCGGATCCCGCCGAGCCGCTCGCCTCGCCGGTCCGGGCCGCGGCCTGAGCCGGCCGCCATGCGCATCCTCCTGACCGGCTCATCCGGGTGGCTTGGCCGCTTTCTCGCGCCGCGGCTGCGTGCGGTGGGTCATGAGGTGACCGGCCTGGACGTCGCGGCGGGCGCGGACACGGCAGTGATCGGATCGGTCGCCGACAAGGCGCTGGTCGAGCGCACGTTCGGCGAGAACGGCATCGAAGCGGTGATTCACTCCGGCGCTCTGCACAAGCCGGACATCGTCCGCTACCCCGAAAGCGCGTTCGAGGCGGTCAACGTCGAGGGGACACGAAACCTGCTCGACGCCGCGGTCGCGGCGGGCAACGACCGCTTCGTCTTTACCTCGACCACTTCGCTGATGATCTCGGAATCGCTCCGCTCCGGCGCGCTCGCGCAAGCCGCCTGGCTCGACGAGGATTCGCCGCCGGCGCCGCGCAACATTTACGGCCTGACCAAGCTCGCCGCCGAGGCGCTGTGTCGGGAGGCCAACCGCGCCCACGGGCTCGATATCGCGATTCTGCGCACCGGCCGGTTCTTTCCCGAAGACGACGACACGCATCGCGACCTTTCCGGGCCGAACAGGAAGGCCAACGAGTTCCTGAACCGCCGTCTGACCGTGGAGGACGCTGCGGAAGCGCATGTCGTGGCGCTCGACAAGGCGCCGGGCCTCGGCTGCGAGACCTTCATTCTCTCGGCGCCGACGCCGTTCTTGCGGGAGGAATGCGGGGAGCTGGCGCGCGACGCGCGCGCCGTCATCTCGCGCCATTATCCGGCGGCCGCGGCCCTCTACGCGGAGGCCGGCTGGTCGCTGCCGGCCCGGATCGACCGGGTTTACGATCCGGCGAAGGCCGAGCGGCGGCTCGGCTTCCGTTGCCGGACGGACTTCGCCGCGATCCTGGCGGCGCTGGCCGGCGGGCAGCAATTGCCCTTCGTCCACGATCCCTCCTATGTCTCGCCCAAGGAACGCTGAGGAGGGCAACATGCTGAAACGGGCATTGGCGATCGTTCTGGGCTGGGCCACACTGACGGGCATGCAGGCGGCGCCGGCGCCTCGGCTGGAGATGTGGCGGCTCGATTGCGGCGATTTCCAGATCAACGACATCAATGCCTTCATGTCGGACACATCGGAATATCCGGCGCGGCCGAAGCGCCTTGTGGGCAGCTGCTACCTCATCAGGCATGGGGACCAGTATTTGCTTTGGGACTCGGGCATGCCCGCTGCGCTCGTCGGCCATCCCGACGTCAATCCGACGATGACCGTCAGCTTGCGTTCGAGCATCATCGACCAGCTGGCCCGGATCGGTGTCCGCCCGGAGCAGGTCGCGATGATCGGCATCAGCCACTATCACGGCGATCATACCGGTCAGGCGCGCGCATTTCCGGGCGCGCGCTTGTTGATGGGCGCAGAGGACATCGCCGCGATGCGTACCCGGCCCGCGGAAGGGCAGGCCGATCTCGCTCACTGGTTGAGCGGCGGAGGGCAGGTGACGGAGGTGCGGGGCGATCATGACGTGTTCGGCGACGGCAGCGTGACGATGCTGGGCCTCCCCGGCCACACGCCCGGCCATCACGGCCTTCTCGTCCGCCTGGCCTCGGGACTAGTCCTGCTCTCCGGCGACGTCTATCATTTCGCCGAGCAGGTCGCGCATCGCGGCGTGCCGCCGTTCAACACCGATCGCGCCGATTCGCTGGCCTCGATGGACCGGTTCGACCGGCTCGGGCGGAACCTCCACGCGCGGGTGATCATCCAGCACGAGCCGGCCGACGTCGCCAAGCTGCCCGCTTTTCCGGCCTCGGCGCGGTGACTTGTCCTCTCCGGGCGCATGGGTTATTATGACCTGAAAGCTGGGAAAAGAGGTCAGAATGGACGCTCGCGCCACCGAATTTGGCTCCGCCGAAGCCAAAGCCCGCTTTTCCGAGCTGCTTGCCAGAGTCGAAGCGGGCGAAACCATCACCATTCGCCGGCATGGCAATGCGATAGCCAAGCTGACGCCGGTCAAACCAGTCCTCAGCGTTGAGGAGCGGCGGCGAAAGCTCGAAGAGTTTTTCGCCTGGCGTAAGGAGCACGGTCCTCGGCTCCAGCCCGGAGACGATCTGAAGCAATGGATCAACGAGGGGCGGCCCTGATGGGGGCCGTCGTCGACGCTTCGGTCATTCTCAACTGGTATTTCGAAGATGAAGACGAGGCAGGCACGCTTATTCTGCGCGAACTGGTTGACCAGAAGATCCTCGTTCCCGTTCACTGGCAAGCTGAGGTAGGCAACGGGATTTTGGTCGCCGAAAGGCGTGGGCGGGCCGCGGCAGCACAGATCAGCCGGCTGTTCGATCTTCTAGACACGCTTGAAATGGAGGTCGACGAGGATGGCGCGACCGCTGTGTTTGCACGGGTGCTCCCGCTCGCGCGAGCGCACCGGCTGACCATCTACGACGCGCTCTACCTCGAGCTTGCCGAACGCCGGGGCGTCCCTCTCGCAACGCTCGACAATGCCTTGGCGAAAGCGGCGGCGTCGGTCGGCATCGCCGTTATCGGAAGGGATTAACATGAAAGCCTTGCTTTCCCGTGCGCCGGGCGGTCCCGCCACGCTCGAATTGGCGGAAATCGACGATCCCGTTGCCGCACCGGGCCAGCTGCTCGTCCGGGTCAAGGCCTGCGCGATCAACTATCCCGACGTGCTGATCATCGAGGACAAATACCAGTTCCGGCCCGAGCGGCCCTTCGCCCCGGGCGGGGAGATCGCCGGGACCGTCGAGGCCGTCGGGGAGGGCGTCTCCGGCTGGCGGGAGGGCGACAGGATCATCGCCATGCTCGGCCATGGCGGGCTTGCCGAGAAGGTCGCGGTGCCGGCCGCGACAGCACTTCGGCTGCCCGAGGGGCGCAGCTTCGAGGAAGGATCGGGCCTGATCCTGACCTATGGCACCACCATCCACGCCTTGCTCGACCGCGGCCGGATCAGGGAAGGGGAGACCCTTCTCGTGCTCGGCGCGGCAGGGGGCGTCGGCATTGCGGCGATCGAGCTCGGCAAGGCCTTCGGAGCGCGCGTGGTCGCTGCCGTCTCCTCGGAGGAGAAAGCCGAAGCGGCGCGTGAGGCGGGGGCGGACTCGACGATCGTCTATCCGCGCGGCCCGTTCGACAAGGAGGGGAGCAAGGCCCTCGCGCAGCAATTCAAGGATGCTGTGGGGCCGGGGGGCGCCGACCTGATCTACGATCCCGTCGGCGGCGATTATACCGAGGCGGCGCTTCGAGCGATCGCATGGGAGGGGCGGCTGCTTGTGGTCGGCTTCCCCGCCGGCATCCCGAAGCTTCCGCTCAACCTCACCTTGCTCAAGAGCTGCGACGTTCGCGGAGTCTTCTGGGGCGCCTTCGCCGCGCGCGATCCCGCCGCCAATGCGGCGCACGTGCAGACCCTGTTCCGCCTGTGGGAGGAGGGCAGGATTTCCCCCCGGATCAGCCGCACCTGGCCGCTCGCGCGGGGCGGCGAGGCGATCGCTCACATGGCCGCGCGCCAAGCGGTGGGCAAGCTGGTCGTGACGATGGAGTGATTTTTCCTCTCCTCGATTTCGAGGGGAGGGGGACCAGGCGAAGCCTGGTGGAGGGGCCTCTCGCCCCGGAAGGGGGCCCCCTTCACCGCACGTCGTGCGGTCCCCCTCCCCTGCAAATGCAGGGGAGGATCGGTTGCGCCCATCCTTGCCGCGGCCTATCTGGAGCGCGAACCCTCAGCAGCTAGGACCGCCATGACCCAGTTCGACGACCGCGAGAAGGCATTCGAGAATATGTATGCCCGCGATCAGGAAATGCAGTTCAAGATCGTCGCTCGGCGCAACCGCCTGCTCGGCCAGTGGGCCGCGAAGAAGATGGGGCTGACCGAGGCCGAGGCCGACGCCTATGCAAGGGACGTGATCCGCTCCGACTTCGAGGAGGCGGGCGATCACGACGTGGTGCGCAAGCTCCTCGGCGATCTGACCTCGGCGGGCGTCGAGATCGACGAGGCCGCCATCCGCGCCGCGCTCGACCACAAGACGGTCGAGGCCCGCCGCCACTTCATCGAGGCCCAGGGCTGATGCCCATGCCGGCTGAACAGATCGAGACGCTGATCCGCGAGGGCATTCCCGACGCGCGGGTGGAGATCGTCGATCTGGCCGGCGACGGCGATCATTACGAGGCGCGGGTCGTGTCCGAGAGCTTTCGCGGCCTGCCGCTCGTCCGCCAGCACCAGCGCGTCTATCAGGCGCTCGGCGGGCGGATGGGGACCGAGCTGCACGCGCTGAAGCTCAGCACCGCCGCGCCCGAATAAGGAGCTACACCATGACCGACGTCCGCGAGCGCATCGACGCCATTGTAAAGAAAAACGACATCGTCCTGTTCATGAAGGGCACGCCGCTCTTCCCGCAATGCGGCTTCTCCAGCCGGGCGGTCGCGATCCTCGATCATCTCGGCGTGAAGTTCGATACCGTCGACGTGCTCCAGGACCCGGAGATCCGCCAGGGCATCAAGGATTATTCGGACTGGCCGACCGTGCCCCAGCTCTACCTCAAGGGCGAATTCGTCGGCGGCTCCGACATCATGATGGAAATGTACGAGGCCGGCGAGCTCCAGCAGCTGGTCGAGGAGAAGCAGGTCGCCCGCGCCTGAGGCGGCCTTCGCCGGCGCCGTGAGGTTTCGCCAAAAGGAAAGGGCGGGCAGCGCGACCGGAAAGTGCGCCAGGCCCGCCCTCGAGAGTGGAACCGTGTGGACGCATCTATCCTTTCACTCTCCGTGCCAGAGCGCGAAAAGCGCGGAATTCCGTCATTCTCCACGGTGAACGGGAATTAACCAGCCACCCTCGATGTAAAGCGGGCCGACAGACTGGGCTGTCGTTCATATTCCATTCAGCACCGGAATGACTACTCGTGTAGTCACACATCGGGAGCGATCGGAATGGAGCGGATCGGCGAGGCCGAATATGCGGTGATGGAGGTGCTCTGGAAGGACGCGCCACTGACCGCCGCGGAGGTCGCCGAGCGAGTCCCCGGCGAGCGCGGCTGGAGCATCCGCACGGTCAAGACGATGCTCGCCCGGCTGCTGGCCAAGAACGTCCTCACCCACGAGGAGGACGGACGCCGCTACCTCTACCGCCCTGCCATCGCGCGCGCCGATTATGTCGCTCAGGAATCGGGCCGGCTGATCGACCGCATGTTCGGCGGGCGGGTCACGCCGCTGGTCGCCCATCTCGCCGAGCGGGACCGGCTGAGCGAGGCGGACATCGCCGAGATCGAGGCGCTGTTGAAGGCGCTCAAGTCGTGACCGGCTGGTTCTTCGCCAATCTCGGCTGGGCAAGCCTCGTCATGCTGCTGGTCCTGGCGGTCCGCCGGCCGGTCGCGGCCTGGTTCGGCGCCGGCGCCGCCTATGCCTTGTGGCTTCTGCCGGCGCTTCGGCTGGTCGTTCCGCCTTTGCCGTCCTTCGCGCCGGACCTGCCCGCGCTCGCGCCGCCGGAGACATTGATCGTCTGGGCCGGCGACGCCTCGCCGCTCCCCGGCGCCTCCGGCCCTTCGCCCTGGATGCCGATGGCGATCGGCCTGTGGGCCGCCGGGGCGCTCGCCTTGCTCGCCTGGCAATTCCTCGCCTACCTGCGCTTCCGCGCCGAGATCGACGGCAGCGCGCGCCCGCTCGGCCTGCATCGCGGGCTCCAACTGATCGAGAGCGCCGCGGTGCAGGGCCCCGTCGCTCTGGGCCTCCTCGATCGGCGGATCGTCGTGCCGCCCGATTTCGGTGCCCGCTACACGGCCGAGGAGCAGCGCCTGGCGCTCGATCACGAGGCGATCCATCACCACCGCGGCGACCTGTGGTGGAACCATCTCGGACTGCTGGTGCTCGCCGCCAACTGGTTCAACCCGGTCGCATGGCTCGCCTTCCGCGCCTTCCGCGCCGACCAGGAGCTGGCCTGCGACGCCGCGGTCGCCGCCTCCGCAACGCCCGACGCCCGGCTCGATTACGCCCGGGCGCTGATCAAATCCGCGAGCCGGCCGGGGCTCATCGCCACCTGCCCGCTCAACCATGCAGACCAACTGAAACGGAGATTGAAGATGATGAAGACCCACAAAGCGAGCCGGCTGCGCCTGCTTGGCGGCGCGGCGGCCGTAGGGAGCCTCGCCGCGATCAGCCTCGCGCTGGGTGCTCCGGGCCTCGCCGCGGAGCAGACGGCCCCGCAGGCCGCGCCCGGGCAGGGCGAAGCCGCGCCGCCGGCCGAGCGGCGCGAGGAGCGCGTCATCGTCCACCGTATCGAGCATGGCGATCGTGCCCCGGGCGCCGCCTCCGGGACCCACGCCGACGGCGACCATCACGAGCGCCGGATCGTCATCATGACCGACGATCATGATCGCGCAGGCGGCCATGCGGCCCAGGGCGATCATCCGCAGGTCCACACCTTCACCCTGCACCGGGGCGAAGGCGGCGACTCGGCCGGCATCCATGCCGAACATATGGCGATGGCGGACTGCGCCGGCGGCCAGGCGACCGAAGTCAACGAAGGCGACGCCCACGACCGCACTCGGGTCGTGCTCTGCAGCCGCGGCAACGCCACTCCGGCCGAGCGCGCCGAGCGGCTCCAGAGCGCTCGCCACCGGCTGGCCGGAAACAGCGAGCTCAGCGCCGAGGCCAAGGCGCGGGTCACCGCCGCGCTCGACCGCGAGATCGCCCGGCTGAGGGGCCAATAAAGCCGCCGCCTTCACTTCCATGGCCGGCAGTGCCACATGCCGGCCATGGAGGATTTTCCGACGGGAATTGTCGAACAGGCCGGGCCGGGCGTTCGCCGCGTTCTGGCGCCCAATCCGTCGCCCTTCACCTATACCGGCACGCAGACCTATATCGTCGGCGCCGGTCCCGTGGCGGTCATCGATCCCGGACCCGATTCGCCCGAGCATGTCGCGGCGCTGACGGCAGCGGTCGGCGGGGCCGAGGTGGTCGCCATCCTCTGTACCCACACCCACCGCGACCACAGCCCGGCGAGCCGCGCCCTGGCCGCCGCGACCGGCGCTCCGATCGTTGGCTGCGCCCCGCTCGCGCTCGAGGACGACGGCCCGCGCGCGGACGCGGCGTTCGATTTCGATTATCGGCCGGATCGGGTGCTCGCCGACGGCGAGACCCTGAATGGCGACGGCTGGACTCTGCGCGCGGTCGCCACCCCGGGCCACACCTCCAACCATCTCTGCTTCGCGCTCGAAGGATCGGGCGTGCTCTTCACCGGCGACCATGTCATGGGCTGGTCGACGACGGTCATCGCCCCGCCCGACGGCGACATGGCCGCCTACATGAAGAGCCTCGACCTGCTCCTGGCCCGGGACGACCGGATCTATTTTCCCGCCCACGGCCCGGCGGTCGAGAAGCCCAAGGCGCACGTGCGCGCCCTGATCGTCCACCGCCGGATGCGCGAGAAGCAGATCACGAAGCTGCTGGGCCAAGGGGAGGGGCGGATCCCGGCGATGGTCGAGGCGATGTATGCCGGCACCGATCCGAGGCTCTATCCCGCCGCCGGCCGCTCGGTTCTCGCCCATTTGATCGACATGGAGGCGCGCGGCCTGGTCCGCACCGAGGAGGGGCGATGGACTCTCGCCGCCTGAAGCTCGCGCTGCTGGTCGGCCCGCTGCTGCTCGCTCTGGCGGTCGGCGGCCTGATCGCGCTCCTGCTCCGGCCGGCGGCGACCGCGCCCGGGTCGGACGCCGAGGCGATCGCCAATTCCGCTATGCTCTCGATCCGCGACGAGGGGCGGATGACGGTTTTCGTCGGCCGCTTCGTCGCCGTGGTCACCGCCAGCGAGACCCGCCTCGGCCTCACCGCGCGCAAGACCCTGATCATGCCGGGGAGCGTCCGCTACGGCGTCGACCTCTCCCGGCTCACGCGCCGAAGCCTCGCCTGGGACGGCGCGATGCGCACGCTGACCGTGACTATGCCGCCCCTTGAAATCGCCGGCCCCGAGATCGATTTGGGCAATGTGCAGCAATATTCGGAAGGGGGCATCGTGATGGCTCTCACCGGCGCCGAGCGGACGATCGACCAGGCCAATTCACGAAGCGCGCAGGACGATCTCATGCGCCAGGCGCGCGAGCCGGCTCCGATGACTCTGGCGCGGGGCGCGGCGATGCGCAGCGTGGCGAGGAGCTTCGCCATGCCGCTTCGCGCAAGCGGCATCGACGCCAGCGTGGCGGTGGAATTCCTTGGGCCCAACGGCCGGGAGGAAGCCTATTTCCTTGATCGGCCGCGGCGGATCGACGAAGCCGTGCGCGACCGGCAAGCCACACGCTGAGCCCCCGGGGAGTGAGATGAACGCACCGAATATCAGCCTCAAGGGCCTCGACCTGCGCGCCGAGCTCGATCGCCTGCGCACGGAGCGCAACGCGGTGATCCTCGCCCATTATTACCAGGCGCCGGAGATCCAGGACCTCGCCGATTTCGTCGGCGACAGCCTCGATCTTTCGCGCAAGGCGCAGGCGACCGACGCCGACGTCATCGCCTTTTGCGGCGTTCGCTTCATGGCCGAGACGGCGAAGATCCTGTCGCCCGACAAGATCGTCGTTCTGCCCGATATGAACGCCGGCTGCAGCCTGGAGGACAGCTGCCCGCCCGATCAGTTCGCGGCTTTCCGCGCCCAGCATCCGGACCATATCGCGCTGACCTACATCAACAGCTCGGCGGAGGTGAAAGCGCTCAGCGACATTATCGTCACCAGCTCGTCGGCGCAGACGATCCTCGACCAGATCCCGAAGGAGCAGAAGATCATCTTCGGCCCCGACAAGCATCTCGGCGGCTATCTCGCGCGGACGCTCGGGCGCGAGATGCTGCTCTGGCCGGGCGTGTGCATCGTCCACGAGGCCTTTTCGGAGACGGAGCTGCTGAAGCTCAAGGCGAAGCATCCGGGCGCTCCGGTCCTCGCCCACCCCGAATGCCCGCCGCACATCGTCGACCATGCCGATTATGTCGGCGCGACCTCGGGAATCCTCAAATATGCGCTGGAATCGCCAGCCGACCTGCTGATCGTCGCCACCGAGCCGCACATCATCCACCAGATGGAGAAGGACGCCCCGCACAAGACGTTCATCGGAGCGCCCGGAGCGGACGGCAACTGCAACTGCAATGCGTGCCCCTATATGGCACTCAACACGCTGGAGAAGCTCTACGTCGCGCTTCGCGACCTCCAGCCGAGGATCGAGATCGAGGAGGGCCTGCGCCTCCGGGCGAAGGCGTCGCTCGACCGGATGCTTGAGATGGCGGCAAGCACGGTCGGCAAGGGCGACGTCGGCAAGCCGCTGATCAGGGGGGATCGAGTAATAACCGCTCGCCCGGCCGCCTCACCCAATCGGCCCCGGCGGCGGATATCGGGCTGGGTTTCGAGTTGAGCCATCCGCCGCGTTAACTTGTTCCCCGGCGAAGGCCGGGGTCCAGGCCCGGCGCTCGCCGGGTTTGGGACGCGAAGAAAAGCCTCCGGCTCCTGGGCCCCGGCCTTCGCCGGGGAACGATTCTGAAGCACCCTTCGAAGGCCCGTCTCGAAGGACAAACTCAGTCCCTCCTCAGGATGAGCGTGATCGTTTCGAAGTCTGCTTGACCCCCTCGACTATCACCTCCCCGGCCTTCACCGCCACCACCTTCTCCCACGCAATGCGCCGCCCGCCGCCGTGCCCGGTGAAATGGCGACGCAGGGCGCCCGGGCCGATGCCGAGGGCGGTGATCCTGCCCTTCGCGCAATGCACCTCGCGAACGCGCCCCAGGATCTTGCCGTCATCGGCGCGCACTCGGGCATTGTGGAGATCAGACAACCGCATCGGGCATTCCCGTCCGGTCCAATATCTTCTGCGCGCGGCGCTCGGCCCAGCCGAGGCCCGCGGCGCCGGCGCTGCACTTGAGGTGAACGGCGCTGGAGATGCTGTCGACCTCCTTCCAGTCGACCTTGACGATCCTGTCTCCGGCGACCAGCCGGGCGATCCAGGCCATCCACCCCGGCAGGCGCGCGCGATAGGCGCCCGGGCCGACCAGGATCGCGGCGACCTTCGCCGCCTTGCCGGGGCCGCCGTCGAATTCGAGGTCGTCGACGACACCGCAATATTCGCCGTCGCAATCGACGATCTGCAGGTCGCGGACGTCCGCCGCCAGATCCATGTCGCCGCCGGGCTTCACGATTGGCCCCCCGAGGTGATCAGGTAGAGCGGAAGCGCGGCGAGCGCTGCGGCGACGATCAGCGCGTAATAGCCCCAGCCCAGGACCTTGCTCAGCGCCCCGTTGGCGTGCCGGCGCATGTAGCGCCGGTCGCCGGCGAGAAGAAGCAGCGGCAAATAGGTGAGGGGCAGGACGAGGATCGAGCTGACGACCGCATATTCGGCCAGCTGGATCGGCTCGATTCCGGTGAGGACCAGAACGAGCGCCACCGCGAAGACGGCGATCCAGCACAAGGTGAAGCGCGGCGCCTCCCTCGGCGGGCGATGCCGGCCCCAGCGCCAGCCGAAGAACTGGCTGACCGAATAGGCGTTGGCGAGACACGTCTCGATCGCCGCGCCGCTGATCGCGAACAGCATTCCGAGCAGGGCGATGAACAGGCCGGTGGATCCGAACGGGATCGCGGATTCGAGAGCCACGGTGCCGAGCATCTCCGGGGAGATGCCCCGCGGGCCGAACAATTGGGCCGAAAGCGCCAGGAGCGAAACGGCCAGCAGCGAGCCGAGCGCGAAGCCCATGATCGCGGTCACCCGGTTGGTGCCGAGATCCTTCTCGCCCCATTCGTCCTCGATCGCGCCCGAGGAGTAGAAATAGGTTTCGTAGGGAAACATGACCGCGCTGATGATCGCCACGGCGAAATAGGCATAGGCCAATTGGTGCGAGGGGCTGCCCTGCGGGACTTGCGGGACAAGCCCGCCGGCGATCTCCGCCCACGGTGGATTTATCGCCACCAGAGCGGCGCCGAACACGAGCATGAACAATCCCAGCAGCCCGTAGACCCGCTCGATCCATTTGAAGGGCAGGAACCAGATCGAGGCGACGAAGACCAGAGTGACGGCCACCGCCAGCAGGGCCGTCGGAAGCCCGGTAAAGAGATGGGCGAGCAGGGCCACTCCGCCGATCTCGGCCGCGCAGGTGACCGTGTTGGCGAAGAGCGAGGCGGCGAGGGTGATCAGCCCCCATTTGAGGCCGAGCCGGTGGCGCATCAGGTTGAACACCGGCTGCTTGGCGATCGCCGCGACCCGGCCGCTCATCTCGCCGAAGACCATGATCCCGACCGTGGCGAGAGCGATCACCCAGACGAGCGCATAGCCGAACTGCGATCCGGCCTGAGAGACGAAGACCAGCTCGCTGACGTCGACGAAGCCGCCGACCGCCGTCAGGATGCCGAGGGCAAGCTCAGCGGGCTTCAAGGCGTTGCTCGAGCGCTTGCGCCCGGCGAACCCGGGCCCGCAGCGCTGCGGCGGGCGGATCGCCCTTCACTTCGGCGAGGGCGAGGATGGCTGCGGAATTGGGACTCGGTGAGCGCCGCGCGGCCGCCGCCGTCGCGTCGAGCTCGCTTCGGGCCTCATCGCGCATTTGCCGGGCGTAGGTGCCCGGCAGCGTGCCGTTCATCTCGGCGAGCAGGGCCCATTCGGCGAGCACGGAGCGGCTCGTCCTCGCCTGCCCGAGCTCGCGTTTCGAGTCGCTGCACGCAGCGGCCAAAGCCAGGACGATCAGGGCGGGGAAGGCGCGTGGCATGCACGCTCAACCCCGAGGCGGCGGCGTCGTTCCGAATGGGAAACAAGCGCTTGAGCCGCGGCGCGGTTTCGGGAACAAGCCGCCGTCATGGCCTTCCAGCTCGACGCCTTCGATCTCGACCGCTTCGTCGCCGCCACTCTGGCGGAAGACCTCGGCGAGGGCGGGGACATCACCTCCGCGGCCGTCATCCCCGATGACGCGCGCTTCGACGGGGTCATGCGGACTCGCGAGGCGATCGTGCTTGCCGGCCTTCCCGTCGCCGAGGCCTTCTTTCGCGCGCTCGATCCGGAGGTAAGGCTCGAACGTGCGATTGAGGACGGCGCCCATGCGGAGAGCGGCGAGGTCCTCCTGACCCTGCACGGCAATGCTCGCGCCCTGCTCACTGCCGAGCGTTCCGCGCTGAATACGCTCCAGCACCTCTCCGGTATCGCCACCCTAACCCGCCGCTATGTCGATGCCATCGAAGGCACCGGCGCCATCCTGCTCGACACGCGCAAGACGATCCCGGGCCTTCGCGCGCTCGAGAAATACGCGACACGCACGGGCGGCGCGCGGAACCACCGGATGGGCCTGTGGGATTCGGCGATGATCAAGGACAATCATGTCGCGGTCGCCGGATCGGTGGGGGAGGCGGTTCGTCGCGCCGCCGCGGCGGGGATCGAGCGGATCATCGTCGAGGTCGACCGCTTCGACCAGATCGCGCCCGCACTCGAGGCCGGAGCCACCCATTTGCTGCTCGACAATATGGGCCAAGCGGCACTGCGCGAGGCGGTCGCCGAAGTGGCGGGGCGCGTTCCGACCGAGGCGAGCGGCGGCGTCACGCTGGAGACGATCCGCGGCATCGCCGAGACCGGCGTGACCTACGTCTCGGTCGGCCGCCTCACCCAGTCCGCGCCCGCGGCGGACATCGGGCTGGACTTCGAGTTGAGCCATCCGTCGCTTTGACGTTCCCCGGCGAAGGCCGGGGTCCAGGCCCGGCACTCGCCGGGCTCGAACGCGAAAGAAAAGCCTCCGGCTCCTGGACCCCGGCCTTCGCCGGGGAACGGCTCTACCTCTAAAGCTCCCTCCGCCCGATCACCTGGCCCTCGATCACCGCCGTTTCCGGGTGATGCTTGTCGAGCCATTTGCGCACGATCTTCACGTTGCGGCTGTTGGAACGGAAGAAGAGATCGGGGATCGCGCCGATCCACGGGATCGCGCCGAGCAGGAAATCGACTCCGACATTGCCGCTCATCCGCGCGATCTGCCACTTCGACATGCCGAGGTTGCTCGCCTCCCAGACGATCCACGCGCCCAGGCCGGCCCCGATCACGTCGCCGACCACCGGAACGAGATCGAGCAATACGTCGAGCCCGAAATTCTGGTTGGTGCCGGGGATGGTGAAGCCGCGCTCGAGCAGCTTCTCCATCGCCTCGACCCGGCGGCGCACGGAGGCGGCGTCGCGGCCGAGCGGCAGCCTGTTCATTCCGGCCTGGAAGTCCTGGGGATTGATCGGCATCATTCGCGCTCCGCGATCAGGGTGGTGGCCGGGTGGCGCGCGAAGGGATTGGGGCGAAAGCCCGTCAACCGCGGCGACACCAGGGACCAACGCACCGGCGCGGTCAGCGCTATGAACGGCGCAAGGGCGCTAAGGATGCGGTCGGCCTCGGCGAAGCGGGCCTGGCGCTCCGCCGGGTTGGGTGCCGCCCGGGCGGCGAGAAGCGCCTGATCGGCCGCGGGGTCGCAGATCGCGCTCGCGTCGCAGGCGAAATGGCGCAGGTACCAGCTGGCGAGATTGGCCGGCGCGACCTGGTCGATGAGGATGAGGTCGGCAGGCGCTCCAGGCATCACGGCCTCGGCCTCGACCCCGATCATTCGCCAGTCGCGCCTGAGATGCGCGAAAACGAGGCGGTAGCCGGGGCCAGCGGGCATGGCCACGCGCAGCCGCAGCGGCTCCGGCATGGCCGCGATCGCCTGCGCCGCCGCGGCCCGTCGGGCGTCGAGCGGCAGCGCCGCCCAATCCGGCTGCGAAGGGGCGACGAGCTCCTGGATGCCGGGCGGGACGATCGCCGCGCGGGGGGCAAGTCGCGGAGCGCCGATCGCCGCCGCCAGCGCGTCGCGATCCACTGCCATCGCCAGCGCCCGCCGAATGGCCGGGTCGGCGAGCGCCGGCGAAAGGGTGAAGGCGAGGCCGAACAGGCCGTTGACGGGATCGAAGATGAGCTGGCTGGCGGCAAGGTCGGCGGCGCGGGCGATCGGCAGGTCTCCCGCGGTGCCGCCGACGACCATGTCGGCCTGGGCCTGGGCGAAGCGGGCCACCGCGAGGGCGCCGCGCTCGCCGCGCAGGAGAATGTCCGGACCCTCGCGCGCGGCCTCTTCGTCCTCGCCCCGCGGAAGCTCCAGCCGCGCCGCAGCCCCCTCCATCCGGGCCAGCCGGTAGGGCCCGGTTCCGCCATTGCTGCGCAGGATCGCCATTTCGGGCTGGGCGAGGAGCTGGAGGAAGTTCGGGCGCGGCCCGCGAAGCGTGATCTCGAGCACGAAATCGGTCATCGCCACGACATTCTCGACCGCGCCCAGGACGGGCTTGAGCGGGTTGCGGCTGGCCCGGCTAAGCGCCGCCCGCAGGCGGCTGGCGACCTGCTCGGCGGTGACCGGCGTTCCGTCGGCCCAGGAGGCCCGGCGAATTCGGAAGGTGTAGCGCAGGCCGTCGTTGGACACGACCCAGCTTTGCGCCAGCGCCGGCTCGATCTCGCCTTGGGCGTCGAAATGGACGAGGCCCTGGGCCACCGCCTCGGCGAGGAAAGCGGACGGGGCGTCGAGCGGCTGGAGGTTGGCGTTGGCCAGGGCGGGGGGCGCCCCGATCGCGCTGATCCGGACCGGACCCGCCTCTTCCCCGCCGCAGCCGGCAAGCGCCAGCGCGGTCGCCATGAGCGCCGCACGGGCCACTACGCGAATCGCCATAGGCACGACGATACCCTATGCCGCCCCCCAAAATCTCCTCCGCTTTTACCCCTCCTTCACCAACCTCGATTACCTCCGTAGGATGGACCGTAACCCCGAAGACCGCCCCGCCCACGAGCTCGGCCACGACCTGACGCCGCGCCGCGCCCGGCGGGTCGAGGGTGGAGGACAGGCGAGCCTGGCCGACGAAAACCGCGGTGGAATCGCCGTCACCGTGCGCAACATGTCCAGCGCCGGTTTCATGGCGGAATGCGCCGAACCGGTTCGGATCGGATCCTACATCAACCTCGATATCCCCGGCATCGGAACGGTCGAGGCGCAGGTGCGCTGGCAGATCGGCAGCCGGCTGGGAGGCATGTTCCTCGATCCCATCACTCTTGCGCGATGCGAATGGACCGGGGAAAAGGCTCCCGCCTGAGCCGCGGCTGCTTACGGGCTGAAGGGCTGGTCGTCGTCGTCGTCGAACAGGACGCCCGTGGCCATCAGGATTCCGCCGATGACGATCAGCGCGAACAAGGCCGGCGGAAACCAGCTGCCGCCTTCCAATTGACTTCCGCCTCCCGGCGCGCCGGCGCGCTGAACCGATGGCTGGATCGACAAAGGCTGAGCGGACGGCTGGGCCACGACCGGGCTGGCCGAAAGGGCGAGCGCGGCGCCGAATGCTATACTCTTACGCAACATGGAGATTTTTCCTTCCCGCTGACGAATTGACTCCGCAGCGCTGAACCGCCCGTTTCAGAAATGGCTGCGCCCTCTGCGGCGATCCGCCCGCGTGGCGCGATGGCCGACGAGCGCCTTCGCCGAAGCGGTAGGAAGGGTTGGTGAGCCGTTCGTTGGTGCGGACGGCGGGACTCGAACCCGCACGCCCATGGGGCAGAAGATTTTAAGTCTCCAGCGTCTACCGGTTCCGCCACGTCCGCACGGTGTGCATCATATCAGCGTCGTGCCGTCACGCGAGTGAATCGCGTGACGTCGGTCCTCAACCAGTTGAGGCGGGCCGGCCTTCGCCGAGTCTCGCGGTAAGTCGCGCTCGCTCCGCTCTGCGCGCCTTGCCGCGCGCCGGCTCGGCTCAGACGTTTAAGCGCTCGCGCATTTCCTTGCCTGGCTTGAAATAGGGCACGCTCTTGGCGGAGACGTCCACCGCCTCGCCGGTGCGGGGGTTGCGGCCCTTGCGCGCGTCGCGACCGCGGGTCGAGAAGGCGCCGAAGCCGCGCAACTCGACACGGCCGCCGGTCTGGAGCTGCTCGATGATCGAATCGAAGAATGCGGTGACGACCCGTTCAACCTCCTTGAGGGTCAAATCGGGATGGTCGTCGCATAGCTTCTGAACCAGCTCTGATCGGATCACGTCGTCCCCCTCCTCAGGAAATCACGGCCGGCCGCGCGCGCCGGCATACCTAAGCGCGCCCCCACGCAACTCGTAGGACCGACAGTCGCACCGAAAGCAACAAAAATCAATATCGGGGAGAAAGCGAAAAGCCGACAAATTCAAACACCTAGCCGGCAAGCGCGAAAAAATAGGGGGCGGGCGCGCCCTGGCGCCCGCCCGTCAAAGCCAGGTTAGCTGTTCTTCTGCTTTAAGGCCTCGCCGAGGATGTCGCCGAGGGAGGCGCCGGAATCGGAGGAGCCGTATTGCGCCACGGCCTGCTTTTCCTCGGCGATCTGGAGCGCCTTGATCGAGAAATTGGGCTTCTTCGAGCGATCGAAGCCGATCACCAGGGCGTCGAACTTCTGGCCGACCTGGAAGCGCTCGGGGCGCTGCTCGTCGCGGTCGCGGCCGAGATCGGTGCGCTTGATGAAGCCGGTCGCCCCGTCGTCGCCGATCTGAACGTCCAAACCGCCGTCCTTGACGTCGAGCACGGTGACGGTGACCGTCTCGCCCTTGTTCGCGCCCGAGCCCGCGCCCGCGCCCGCGCCGCCGCCCTTGGCGACCCCGCCGCGCTCGAGCTGCTTCATGCCGAGCGAGATGCGCTCCTTCTCGACGTCCACGTCGAGCACCACGGCCTTGACGCTCTCGCCCTTGCGGTGAAGGTTCAGCGCCTCCTCGCCGGTCACGCCCCAGGCGATGTCCGACATGTGGACCATGCCGTCGACGTCGCCGTCCAGGCCGATGAACAGGCCGAACTCGGTCGCGTTCTTGACCTCGCCTTCGACCTCGGTGCCGACGGGATGCTTGTCGGCGAAGGCGTGCCACGGATTGGCCTGGGCCTGCTTGAGCCCGAGCGAGATTCGGCGCTTCTCCTCGTCGACCTCGATCACCGCCACGTCGACCTCCTGCGAGGTGGAGACGATCTTGCCCGGATGGACGTTCTTCTTGGTCCAGCTCATCTCGGAGACGTGGACGAGGCCCTCGATCCCGGCCTCGAGCTCGACGAAGGCGCCATATTCGGTGATGTTGGTCACGCGGCCCTTGAACACGCCGCCGACCGGATATTTGGCGCCCGCGCCCTCCCACGGATCGCTCTCGAGCTGCTTCATGCCGAGGCTGATGCGCTGGGTGTCGCGGTTGATGCGGATGATCTGCACCTTGACGGTGTCGCCGATGTTGATGACCTCGCTCGGGTGGCCGACGCGCTTGTAGCTGATGTCGGTGACGTGGAGCAGGCCGTCGATCCCGCCCAAATCGACGAAGGCGCCGTAATCGGTGATGTTCTTGACCACGCCGTCGACGATCTGGCCCTCTTCGAGGCTCTGGATGAGGCCCGAGCGCTGCTCGGCGCGGGTCTCTTCGAGGATCGCCCGGCGCGAGACGACGATGTTGCCGCGGCGGCGGTCCATCTTCAAAATCTGGAACGGCTGGGCGAGGTCCATCAGCGGGCCGACGTCGCGGACCGGGCGGATATCGACCTGCGAACCCGGAAGGAAGGCGACGGCGCCGCCGAGATCGACGGTGAAGCCGCCCTTGACCCGGCCGAAGATCACGCCCTCGACCCGGTTGCCGGCATTGTGCTCGGTCTCGAGCTTGTCCCAGGCGGCCTCGCGGCGGGCGCGGTCGCGGCTCAGCATCGCCTCGCCATGGGTGTTCTCGATGCGGTCGACGAACACTTCGACCTCGTCGCCGACGCTCAATTCGGCCTTCTGGCCGGGCATGGCGAATTCGCGCAGCGGCACGCGGCCTTCCGACTTGAGGCCGACGTCGATGACCGCGAGATCGTTCTCGATCGCGGTGACGATGCCTTTGACGACCCGGCCTTCGAAGCCCTGGTCCTCGCCGCCGAGGGAGTCGTTGAGCATCGCGGCGAAATCGTCGCGCGTGGGGTTTGCCGTGGTGGCCATTTGTAGAGAGTCCTTCGATAACTTACCGGACCGCACCGCGGACTCAGGAGAGAGCGCGGGCCGGGCCAGAGGGTGTTGCCCCGCCCGGCCGAATGCCGGGGAGGCGTCCATCGGGGCGGTGGGGCGGCAGGCCGAAACGCGGGGTAGGAGCCGGCTTTCGAGCCTTCTCCAAAACGCCTGCGCCTCTTGGCTTACCGCCGGGCCACTGCCCGCCGGACGGGCGCGCCTATAGAGGAGAGAGAGGGGAGGGGCAAGAGAAGTGGCCGCGCAATTCGTCAGCGACAGATACGGGAGTGTAATGCGCGCGTTAGCAGCGCGGCCTCATCAAGGACGGAGAAAAACACGCGATTGATTTTAGACCAATCGCCGTGTTCGTTCAGCGTATTGAGGGCCGAGGCCAGGGCTTCTCCCCGTCGATAAAAGGCGGGTGCAAGAGCAATCTTTGGAGAATCCAAACCCAAATTACGCGCCAGGGCCGCGTGAACCATCACTCTTGCGACCCGGCCGTTGCCGTCGGAAAACGGGTGGGTCATTATCGTGTTGGCAAAGCAATAGACGGGCAGCCCGGGAAGCAACTCCGGCGTTCGAGCGACTCTCTGCATATTCTGAAGCCAATCATCGACAGACACCAAGGGCCCGAAATGCACGTCCCCCGTGGCCGATTGGCCAATGGCCGGCCCCTTTCGATATACCAGCGGCCGACCAGCCAGCGCTGATGCCATTTTTAGGGCAGTTGATGCATCCACATCAAGGACACCAAATCGCCCCCAATAGGTGCTGGCAATCGGTTCCATGGCCGGCCGCAAGAAAAGCGATCGGCACTTCCTCTTCCAGAACGGATTGTCAGCGGCTGGGAATGAGCCTCCCTTCTCCAAAAGCATCAAAGCAACTCTCAATTCGAGGCCAGCGGTTTCCATCGCACCACTTGGCCATGTCGCATTATCGGAGATGCTTGAGTAGAATCCGTCTGCGACGGCTACTTCATTCGACGTCATCGGACGAAGTGGCGGGCAGTTCCAGGTTGGGTGCGATTCTGTTCTTGAAGTCATTGTCTCGTAGCGTATTGTATCGCAATCAAATGGATAGGGGGCGATCCAATGCCATACCAGCAATCGAATTACCAAGATTCGAACTATCAGGATTCAAACTATCCAGGCGACGGCGGCGGCTCGCCTCCGCCGAATGAAGACCCCCCGTTTGGCCCTCCCCTTTTGTGGCAGGCGGTTCTAGACGACCTGAGCATCTTCTTCGATGATCTCGAGGCGCCCGTTATCTCTCACGGCGCCGACCAGAACAGCTATTACGATGATCATTCCGACACAGCTCCCATGGACTCAATGTGGCTTGAGAAATTTGGGTGGATGCCTCACGTTCAGAGCCAGCCTAGCGTCCATTATTTCGATTACCTTACCAGCGATGTCGACCCAGAATTCCTGCTGACCGCTTATGGCGGAAACCACTTTGTGGCGAGCTTTGGCCACGGCCAAGTGGACGTTCAAAAACTGAGTGATGGCTCGACCTTTGCCATGACCCTGAACGGCATCACGGTCTTCGGTACCTGGCACGCCGGGGCGCCAACGGCCATGGACGGGCAGACGATTGTCGTAACGGGTGGCCACTGGACGTTCCAGTTTACCGGCTTCGACGCATCACATTACAATGGAAATCCCCCACCTCCTCCAGCGCCACAGGTCGATCCTTCCGCCGATGCGGCGACGGCAGCGGCAAATCCGGAAGGCGTGGCAGAAGCCCATCGCCAAGCCCTTTCTGCCCAGCTTCACCAACTCTTAGATCAGAGTGGGGGTCACGCGACCATTACGTTTAAGGGGCCTAATGGCAATGAAACCTTCGATCTTGCCGAGCTGGTCAATATCCTCGACCATTATCACATTGTGGCCACGAACGGGACCTATACAAACATTTCAGGCGGCGCGGGGATGGTTCATTCGGATGGCAACGGCGGTTGGGTCACAGAGATCAATCGTGCCCAGCTCGTGGCCTATGAAACGGCGGCGTTCCATCAACTGGATTTTCTAATTCTTCACGAGGTTGGCCATATGCTGTCGAATGCGTTGAGCTATACTCATACCCAGTTCCAGAATTGGCTCGACAGCGGCCATACGAGAGAATCTTATATCGGAACTAATGGGTTCAATGGTTCGGACGCCCTGTGGCGCAGTGAGTCCTATTCAAACAACATCGCTGCCGCTCTAGAGAATCTAGTCCACATCGATCCTCCTCCACATCCGCCCGGTGGATATGACTATACCGGTCTGCACGGCTAGCTCCGCACATTCGGGTTCGCCAATCGGGACGAATAATATGACGGGCAAACTTTCTGTGTTCGCGGCGCGTTCAACCTTCGCAGCTTGTACCGCGATTCTACTCGTTATGACGCCCTGCGCCGCGGCTCCCCAACAGCCGGACATGCCGCCGATCCCCACGCCGTTTCCAAGTCCCGATTTCCACTTCTCCGATCCCGCCCGCGATGCGCAATATTGGCGGCTTGAGCGCGAGGTGGCGCAGAGCCATGCGGCGTTTGGCCGCTCGGTCGATGTGGCTCGCCGCGCCATCTATCCGGACCGAGCCCGGCCGAGTGTGCCTGTCGCGCCGGGGACGTCGGCTTGGCTCGAAGCCCGCGCCGCGGTCGAGCAGGCGATCCGCGACCGGCGGCTGACGCGCGACGCGATCGCCAGGCTCGACGCTTTCCTAACGCGGGAGCGGCGACAGTTAGGCCCGGCTGAGGCGGAATACGCGCTCGACGTCCGCCATGTTCGGCAAGGAGTGTTGCTGGCAACCAGCGACCATCTTGTCGATCTTCTCGCATCGCTGGCGGGAATAAGAATCGGGCAGTGGCCGCCCTGACGAGGATTATGGCGACAGTGCAAGGTCCCGACGGCCAGATCAGGCAGGTGTTCCTTAGACTCTCGGGGAGCGAATTGCCGAGAAATCAGGATGACGGCTAGGTTTGGGGAGTCGGCGGGATGGCGGGAAAATCGATCACGCTGGAGCTGCGCGTCTGGTTCGATCCTGTCTCGAAGCAGATCAAGCTGGCCGGCCCGGGGCTGACCGCGTCGACCGCGAGCAACGACCCGGCGAGCCGCCGCTATCATCCGAACCTCTACAGGAAGCTTGCCAGGTGCCTTCGCGATGCGGGCGTGCCCGCGCCGGAGGAGAGCGCTAGGTGATTTGGTTCACGCGAAGGCGCGAAGACGCAAAGAAGGACGCGAAGAGGGGAATTACCGGCTTGCGCCGGGACGACCCGGCCTTCGCCGGAATGCCGGGAGTGCGCTTAGCCCTTAGCTGCCGTCCCCAACCGCCGCTTCGAGACCTCGGCCACGTGCTTCGATTGCCGCTTGAGCCAGGAAATCCTCGATGGCGACAACGGATGGTTGACGACATAGGTTTTGGGCCTCGGCTTCCGTGAGGCAGTCGAGTCCGTAACCGAAATGTCTTCGCCAGAGCTGGTCGAGAGCTTCTCCATGGCGCTCCTGTAGCATGGCGAGCGTTTCGGGACGTAGCGAAATCCGGCGGCCGTCGCGGCTCTCGGTCAGCGCGGTCATGGCGATCACCGTCCCGCCGCTCGCCTCCACATGGCCGCGCAAATTGGCCAGCGTGCCGCCGATGCCGACATGATCATCGACCAGAACATAGGCCGCGCCTGGCAGGACAGGGCCGGCGAAGGTGGCGGGAGTGACGATGCGCTGGAACGTCCTGGCCCTCGTATGCCCGACCTTGTTCGTCTGCACGACCTCGCCGGCCACGACCTGCAGATCAAGGTCGCGGCCGAGTACCTGAGCCATTGCATCGGGGATCGCGTTGAAGCCCGCATCCTCGTCGGCGATGACCGGAAGCAGCAGGCAATCGCTGTCGCCGATCAACTGTTTCAACCGGGCAACGCCGGCATCGCTGATGAGTCCGATGGCGAGAGCGAGAGCCGCATCCGCGTCGCCCGATTTCGCCGCGGCATAACCCTCGTAGACATCCCGGTCGTGGACCGAGGTGTGGACGACGACATCGGGAAAGCCCGCCGGCCACGGAGATCGAATGAGCGAAGAGGCGACCATCGGGCCTTTCATGCCATGCGGATTCGCATCCCGCAAAGACTGGGTGGGACGGTTCACGCCCCTTCGACAGGCTCAGGACAGAAAAGGCCCGAAGACGCAAGAAGCTGGATCCCGGCCCCCGCCGGAATGACGGGCGAGGGGGGCCGTGTGCAGCGATCCTTCGCATATTTCTGGGGTTTGTATTCCATGCAGGAATATTCTAGATGCCAGACCGATGATGTCGGATGATGTCCGATGAGGACACTGGGATATGGCGAAGAACAAGCCTGATTTGGTCAAGTGGGAGCCCGACCTCTCTCCGAAGGCACAGGAGCATATCGGCCAGCTGCGCCGGGAGCTGGAGCCGCGGATCGCCTTGATGCGGAGCCTGCGCAAGGCGCTCGGCCTGACCCAGGCCGAAGTGGCCGGGCTGCTCGGCGTCACGCAGTCGAACGTCTCGAAGATCGAGGTTCGGGGCGACCCCAGCCTGTCCGTCCTGGAGCGGATCGCCGAGGCCAAGGGCAAGCGGCTTCGGCTGGTGGTAGAATCCGGCGAAGGGGTGGTTGAGACCAGCTTTGCGCTGAGCTGATTGCACGCCCCTCTTCGCGTCCTTCGCGGCTTTGCGTGAACCGATCGTTTTTTGTTTTGCACGCGGAGGCGCGAAGGCGCGAAGACGCGAAGACGCGAAGACGCGAAGGAAGAAGTTGGATCCCGGATCAAGTCCGGGATGACGGGGATGGGACGCCGCCCCTAGCGCCGCCCCTTCACCACCTTCCTCAGCGCCTCGCCCTTCGACAGGCTCAGGACGGTCGGGAGGGGAACTCCGCTAAATTCGCTGAGCGGCTACATAGCCGCGGAGCGCTTCATCTATTCTGGTCTGCCAGCCGTCGCCGGTGGCGCGGAAGTGAGCGAGGACGTCGGGGGAGAGGCGGATCGAGACCGCTTCCTTCCGCTCGCCGGCGGCCATGGCCGGGCGGCCGCGCTGGCGCATCAGGCGGGCGGCCATTTCGGGGCCGAGCACCTCCGAAGCCGGGCGGGCGTTGGCGAAATCCTCCTCGGTCCATTCGGGGTTTTCGTCATACTCGCCGTCGGGTGGGGGCGGGGGCCGCCGAGGTTCGTCATTCATAGCGGCGCATCTCCTTCTCGTGGCAGCGGCGGAAGCTGATCAGCCGCTCCCTGCCGTCGCGGACAGTGAGGACCAGGCAATAGCCCTTGCCATCGATCCGCCCGAAGGCGCGGAAGCGGCGCTCGCCATAGTCGAAGCGCTTGTCTTCCACGACCGCGACCTCCGTGTCGAAGCCGGCGAAGTCGCTCAGCCTCAGGCCGTGCGCGGCGAGATTCGCCTCGTCCTTTGCCGGATCGAATTCATGGTTCATATTTCATGTATATACGTTAAATGCCTTTTGCAAGCGCACGGATTCGTTTCACGCGAAGCCGCGAAGGCGCAAAGAAGGGCGCGAAGAAGGTGGATCTCGGATCAGGTCCGGGATGACGGGGAGGGCCGTCACCGGAGTGAATCCCGTGACGTCGATCAGGCTGGGCTGCGCCCACCTGTCGGCCGGCCTGCGCCCCTCTTCGCGCTGCGCGACGATTGCTGCGTAATCGCTGCACTGCGCTCGGGGCGCTTGGCGCTACGCCGCCGCCAAATCCCGCGTTTCCACTTCGGCGCGGCGCCCGCACACCTTCAGGGCCAAGGCCAGTTGGGCCACCGTCGAGGCGTGGCGCAGGTCGAGCAGGCGATCGACCTGGCGGGGGTTGAGGTTCATCGCGCGGGCCAGGTCGGCCTTGCGCCACCCCTGCGCGCGCATGGCGCGATAGACGGAGAGCTTGAGGGCGCCGAGCAGCGACAGCGTGACCGTCGGCCGGCCGCGCGGCCGGGAGGGTGCCGGAATATCCCGGCGGTCGGCGATGAGGCCGGAAAATAGCGTCTCCAGCGCATCCGCCGCATTTTCCAGCGCTTGGGCCTCGGTCGCTCCGTAGCTGATTGCGCCGGGGACGTCGGGGAAGGTCACCAGAAAGGTGCCGTTGTCGTCCGGCGTGAGGACGATCGGATAGGTGTTCATCGCGCGCTCCATGGCTCAATCCTCGATTCCCAAGTCCTTCCTGATCGCCCGCATCAGGCCGGTGCCCAGCTGCTTGCTCCCGCCGTGCCGCGGGAGGGCGGCCATCTTGTCGCCGCGCCGGACCAGGGTATGCCTCTTGCCTTCCTCGAACGTGCAGCCATGCCCGGCGAGATAGCGGCGGAACTGGCTGCTGTTCATGCCTTATGTGGACATATGTGTCCGTGTTTTGTCAAGTCGGTGTAGACATGAATGTCTGTTTTTTCGCGAACGGTGTCGTTCACGCGAATCCGCGAAGACGCAAAAGAAGGTGGATGCCCGGGATGACGCGGAGGACTTCCGCGACTCCGAGTCGCAGGAAGTCGGTTGATTGAGGCCGGAATCGGCCCCTTGAAAATATTTATTGCGCGCAATTTTCTTTGATTCTGTTGGATTTCGCGTCCGACTTGTGCCTCTCTGCGCGCACAGAGGCGTTTGTAGGAAAGCGCCTGATTGGTTCGTTTCGCTTGACAGTGTGACTCTGGTAAGGTAAAAAGAAGACAGAGTGGCGAAGTGCGAGTCGCCACTCGGGAAGCAAGAAAACCGGCTGCGCGGCATTCGCCGTTGCGGCCCTTTTTTGTGCCTGAAGGAGGGCGGGATGGCTGAGCGAAAGGGTCGGAGCGGGAAAGGGATTGCGGGTCGACAGAAGAGGGCTGGATTGCCGCGCGCCTGCGGCGCTCGCAATGACGGGGTTGGGCCGGAGGCCCGGTTGCAGGCGAACAAGCATCGCGACGTGCAGGTGGCGCGGACGGGTGGGCGCAAGCTGTTCGACGAGGAGCGGCGGGGCGTGTTTCTCGAATGGTTCGCGGCGACGGCGAACGTGTCGCTCGCCGCCGAGCAGGCCGGGATCAACTACAAGACGGCGTTCAGGCACCGGATGAACGACGCCGATTTCGCCGCCGACTGGGACCGGGCGCTGGAGCAGGGGGTGGCGCGGCTGAAGGCCAAGCTGCTGGAGAGCAAGGCGGCGCCGCGGCGGGGGATCGACGGCGATCTCGACGCGCCGGAGATGGCGGACGTCGATCCGCAGATCGGTCTCGCGATCCTTCGCGAGAGCGAGCGGCGGCTGGCGGGCTGGCCCAAGGCGGGCGCCGCGCCGCGGGTGGCGACCAATGCTGAGGTGCGGGAATCGCTGGCGGGAAGGCTGAGGGCGTTTCGGGCGCGGGTTCGGGCGGAGCGGGCTGGGCGGAGCGCTGAAACTCCTCCCCGGGACGGGGAGGGGGACCGCCGCGAAGCGGGGGTGGAGGGGGCCCCGAACGTGGCCGCTTCACGGGAGTCCGAATTGCCGCCTCCGAATCCGGGCCCCCTCCACCATCCTACGGATGGTCCCCCTCCCCGTGCCGGGGAGGATATTCAATGACCGCCCACGATACCGCCGATTTCGGGGCGATGATGCGGGTGGCGGCGCGGATGCTGGAGGGCGAGGCGGCGTGGGCGTGGTATTTTCGCGGGCTGCCGCCGCCGGTGCTGAGAAGGATCAGCGAGGAATTCTTCGCCTGGCAGGCGCATGGCGGGCAGCAGGAGCCGGCGGCCTCCGCCGGGGCAGGCTCGGGCCACTGGCGCGTGTGGCTGCTGATGGCCGGGCGCAATTTCGGCAAGACCCGGGCCGGGGCGGAGTGGGTCAGCGCAAGGGCGCGGGAGAATCCGGGCGCGCGGATCGCGCTGGCCGGGGCGACCCGCGACGAGGTGACCAAGGTGATGATCGAGGGGCCGAGCGGGCTGCTCGCCGTGGCGCGGAGCGACGAGCGCCTGCGCTGGCGGCCGACGCGGGGCGTGCTGGAATTCCCGAACGGGGCGGAGGCCTTTCCCTATTCGGGCGCGGCGCCGGAAGCGCTTCGCGGCCCCGAGCATCATTTCGCCTGGTGCGACGAGCTCGCCAAATGGCGGCGGGCGGAGGCGGCGTGGGACAATCTGATGCTCGGGCTGAGGCTGGGCGAGCGGCCGCGGGCGATCGTCACCACCACGCCGCGTTCGGGCGCGATCCTGCGGCGCGTGCGGGCGGATTCGGGGACGGTCGAGACGAACGGGACGATGGCGGAGAATGTCCATGCGTCGGGCGCGTTCGTGCGCTGGGCCGAGGCGGCTTATGGAGGCACCCGGCTCGGGCGGCAGGAGCTGGAGGGGGTGCTGTTCGACCAGCCGGAGGGGGCGCTGTTTCCGCGGGAGATCATGGAGAAGGGGCGGGTTCAGTTGGGGACAGTTACTAGTAACTGTCCCTTCGGGCGCGTCGTGGTCGGTGTCGATCCGCCGGCGAGCGTCGAGGGGGCGTGCGGGATCGTGGTTTGCGCTCTTGGCGCGGACGAGATCGCCTATGTGCTCGACGACCGCAGCGTGGCGGGCTTGAGGCCCGAGGGCTGGGCGCGGGCGGTGGCGGCGGCGGCTCGGGACTGGGGCGCGGACCGGGTGATCGCCGAGCAGAACCAGGGCGGCGACATGGTCGAGAGCGTGCTGAGGAGCATCGAGGCGCGGCTGCCGGTGCGGCTGGTCAGCGCCAGCCGGGGCAAGGTGGCGCGGGCCGAGCCGGTCGCGGCCCTGTTCGAGAGCGGGCGGGCGCGGCTGGCGGGGCGGTTTCCGGCGCTCGAGGACGAGCTTGCGGGGCTGACGCTCGCCGGCGGCTATGAGGGGCCGGGCAAGTCGCCCGACCGGGCCGACGCCCTCGTCTGGGCGATGGCCGAGCTGGCCGCGCCGCGCGCCGAGCCGCGGATTCGCATGCTCTAAAAAGGAAGCGGCGGCTCCGGGGAGCCGCCGCGGGGAGTAGGGCCGGACCGGGATGATCAGGTGCCGGTGCGGAGGATCTGCGCCAGGCTCTCGGCGAGGCCGACCGAGGCGTCCGCGTCGGCCAGCGTGTCGACGCTGAACAGCTGGATGACGCCCTGGGTCGTCGCCGCCTGCTGCAGGATGTTCTGCGAGTTCTGGGTGGTGACGGCGTTCTGGAACATCAGCCCGGTCGCCTGGGCCAGCGACTGGTAGATCGTGCCCATCGCGATCGCGGGGCCGTCGGCCAGGACCTTGACGTTCGACTGGGTGACCGCGTCGGTGACCTGCGGGTTGACCCGATAGTGCTCCGGATAGTCTGGCATCAGTCTGTTCCTTTTCAAGACGGGGTTGAACGGCCAGCGCGCCTCACGAAGACGCCTGGGCAGTGGCAACGACCTGCTTCACCAGGTCGAGTGCTTCTTTGACGGCAAGGCTCGTTCGCGCGCCGCGTTCGCCATATTCCCTGGTCAGCTCGAGCATCGCGCTCATCGCGTTGAGCTGATACTGATTGCTTGCCGCGAGCTGGTCCCTGGCCACGGTGGCGACGTGCGCAACCATCAGGCTGGCGAGGCTGACCGCCGGCGTCAGCCCGATGACGTCGGCGTTGACGTCGTAGGCGAGGGCTTCGGCAAAGCGGGGATCAATATCGACCATCGGTTCGGTCCCGTCGTTGTTCATGGGAATAGGACGCCTCAAGGCTTGCCGCGTGACGCGCCGGAGCGCAGCTTCTGAAGCGCGCCGGCATTCTGCTTGACCTTCGCGTCGATCAGGCTCGTGAGGGTCCTGAACCGCGCGTCCATCAGCTCGTTGACCATCTCCGTCGTTCTCTGCACCGCCCGCTCCTCGCGGGCCATCTCGGCGAGGCGCCGCTCCTCGGCCGCGCTCTCCGAGAGCATGGGGTCGATCCAGGGCGTGGGCCCGGGCTCGCCCAGCGCGATTTCGCGCAGGCGGTCGACGTCGCGGTGCACCCTGTGGATGAGAACGGCAAGCTCTTCGCGGAACCTGCCAAGCAAAGCGTGGGTGCGATCGAATGAATGTTCCACCGCGTTCACCCCCGGCGGCGGGGCTTCGCTGGCGCCTCGCGCCGATTCGCTGGTCATGGCTTTGTTCCGTTCAGGATCGAGGAGCAGTGGCGGCCGCGGGTCATTCGTTGGCCGGCGGATCGGGCCAGTTGGCGCGGCGATTGTAATCGAGGGCGAAGACCGTCTCGCCCCGGGCCCGGCGGACGCTGATCGACAGCCGGGTGAGGACGAAGACCGTGGCGAAGGCGGCGACGCAGCGAACGGCGGCCGGCTTCCACAGCAATTGCCAGACCCAATCCGGCCCGCCCATCAAATTGGCGCCGAGGGCCCGGCCGCCATAGGTGTCGTCGACCGGGGCCAGCGCCAGCGCACGCGACATGTAGAAGCTGCAGACGTCGGCGATCGAGCTGGTGTCGTCGTTAAGGGTGAAGATGGGCTTGCTGCCGTGCCTTCGGGTTTCCGGCTTGGGCGCGTGCACGAGATCGTTGGCGACCCGCGAGATCACTCCGAACGAATTGAAGGCGAAGGTCTGGCTGATCTCCAGCCGATCGTCGATTCGGCCGAGGTCGATCGAGGCGGCGCCCCCGTCGCGGCCGAGAATGAGCGGCAGATGTTCCGCGGGCAGGATGTCGACGGTGAGCTGGGGAAGGTCCTCGTTCTGGCCGAAGCCGAAGATCGCGCAGAGGCCGTCGGTCGACTGGGTGGAGACGACCATCGCCGGAACCGGCTCCCTCTGCCGGGTGTGGAGGCTGGCGCGGAACAGGTGGCCGATGGTTTCGATCTCGGGATAGATGCACAGGACGCCGTCCCCGTGCCAGTCGGACGCGGCGCCCGCCCGAGCGCCGGGCCGATGCGCGATCCTGGGCCCGGCCTGGGGATCGCTGGTGTCGACGGCGATCGGCTTGAAGACGAACCGGCTGGACAAGCCCTCCGGTTCGGGAAGGCCGGGGACGTTGAACGGGATCACGTTCATTGCGCTTTCTCCTGTGATCGCGGGCGGGGCTGGAAGGGTCGGGACTGCGCGCTCGCGCCGGCGGCGAGCGGTGCGGGCGCCGCGCGGCCTTTCGGCGCGCGGCCTCACGCGAACACCGTCTTGGTTTCGGCGGCCTCGGTGATGATCGCCCCGGCGAAGACCGGGAGCTCGCCCATCAGCTCCTGGATCAGGACGAGCGTCGCCGGGCCTGCGGGATTGTCTTCGAGCGACTCGTTGAGCGCGCGGGCGGTGGCGGGAACCATGATCATCTCCATGCTCTGCAGGAAGCTGCGCATGTCCTGGATCATCATCGCGCCGGCCTGGTCAGCGAGCGCGTTCGCGCCGACCTGCATGCCGGTCGGCAGGATCTCGCCCGAAAGGCCCTTGGTCGGATCCAGGACCTTGCGATTGGTGAACCGGACCGCTTCCTGGACCATCACCATGCCCGGCGTGCGGCTGTCGGAGCTTGGATCGTCGAGGCTCATTCAAACTCTCCCGGTGTTGGAAGCAGGGACCGCGCGCCTCAACTGCCGCTCTCGATCATCTGGATCGCCTTGGCGACGATGGTGGCGTTGAGCTGGTTGAGGTTGTGCTGATTGCTGACCGCGTTCTGGCCGGCGATGCCGTTGGCGCTGGCCATGATCTGGTAGAAGGCGGCCATCGCCTGGGCCGGCGCCTCGGCCAGCACCTTGACGTTGGTCTGGGTGATGGCGTCGGTGATCTGGGCATTGACATGTTCCGGCATGAGCGGCGGCTCCCTGGTTCAGACAGGTTCACGAGCTTAGACGCGCGGGCCGGCGGTCCGTGACGCCCTCGCGCGAACAGGCGGAAAACCAGCCGGCAAGCGCCTGGCGGAGCTTCTGCACCCGCTTGCGCGCGCCCGCCTCGCTGATCCCGAGGGACGGCGCGATCTCGCTGTAGGACCGATGCTCCAGGAAGCGCTGGACGAACAGCTCGCGCGCCTCCCCGGAAAGGCGGTCGAGCAATGCGTCGAGCGCGGCGAGGGCCTGGCTCGTCGCCAGTTGGGCGTGGACGTCGGTTCCACAGGACGGAAGCCGCCAGCTGTCGGCTTCCGAGTGAACGTCGACGGTCCTGTCGTAGAGCAGCGCGCCGCGGCGCGCCTGGCGATATTCGTCGATGGCAAGATTGCGCAAGACGAGGAAATAGAGCCCGCCGACTTCCCGCAGCGGCCGGTCGTGCCTGGCGACGAAATCGAGGATCCGCGCCGTCGCCCGGGATACCAGATCCTCGCCGCGATCGCGGTCGCCCCGGAAGAACGAGGCCGCGCGCGACACGAGCGCGGGATATGATTGCGTCCAGGCGAGGCGCACCGCTTGGCGGTTTTCTTCGATGATGAGCTCGAGCGGCTTCGGCGGCGCCGTATCGCTGTCGAGAAGTTCCAGTTCGAGCATAGGCCGTTCCCGAAAAAGGGCAGGCCTATCAGTCGACAACGCGCGCGATTGTTACCGGGGTAACATGAGGCGATGAAAAACCGTACGAAGGAGGGGCGGAGTTTCTATCATAATCGGTACAAAACAAGACGCTGGACAAAAAGAGCGACAATATGGTTGAACTGCGCGGGGACAGGATAGGGGGAACGTGCCTGTGACTGACGATCGATTCGAATTCATCTCAACCATGCGGCGGAGCGCACTGTTTTCGTCCATGTCGGACTCCGAAATGAAGTCAGTATTCTTCCAGTCGAAAAAATTTTAATAAAGGCGATGTCGTCCAGTCTTTCGGCGCGGCCGCGAGGACGATCCTCCTCGTCCATTCTGGCTGGCTGATACAGCGCCTCATCCATCATGACGGAAACGAATTGATCGTTTCGTTTCGCGGGCCGGGAGAGATAGCCGGTCTGCCCGAATCTGTCATGTCCTTGCCGGCGGAAAGGGAGACGCTGGCCGGGGACGATGGAAGCGCGCTCTCGATCCCGTGGCGATCTCTCGCCGAGGTCGCCGGCGCGGACCTTTGGGCGCGGATCGCCCGAGCGCTCGCGGAGGAGCAGCGGGAGCTGCTGCGCAAGCTCGAATCGGTGTCCTTCCACTCGCTCGAGGCGCGGGTCGCGGTCTTTCTGCTCGACATGCAGCGGCTCGAGCGGCGGACGCCGTCGCTGAGGATGAGCCAGGCGACCATCGCCCAGGCGGTCGGGGCGAGCCGGCCGAAGGTGAACAGGTGCCTGAAGGCGTTCGCGCGGCGCGGCGCGATCGCCTATCGCGGCGGCGAGCTGCCCAGCGTGCAGGACCGTGCCGCGTTGATCCGACTGATTTAGGAATCGAGGTTGCGGTCCAAAAAGGGGAGTGGTCCCGGCGAAGCGGCGCCCCGCAAAGTCGGGCAACCTAGACCGGGATTTCGGTCGTGTACTTGACCTGCCGAAGCGCGAAGTTCGAGGCCGCGTTGGCGACGCTGGGGTGGGCGAGGACGCCCTGGCGGATGAAGCGGTCGTAATCGGCGACGTCGCGCACGGCAATGCGCAGCAGATAGTCCCACTCGCCCGACATGGCGTAGCATTCGACGATCTCCTCGCGCGAGCCGATGAACGCCTCGAACTCGGCGCGGGCGTCGACCGTCTGGCGGTGCATCCGGACCTGGCACATGACGTTGACCGCGCGGCCGAGGCGTGCGGGGTCGGCGAGGCGGACCGAGGGGCCGAGCACGCCCGCTTTTTCGAGCGCGCGGACCCGGCGCCAGACCGAGGCCGCGGAGGCGCCGACGGTCTCGGCGAGGGCGGCGTGGCTGAGGCTCGCGTCGCGCTGAAGGGCGCGAACGATCCGCCGGTCTATCGGGTCGAGATGGGCTTCTTCATTCATGATCTGCACATATCATGAAACGCATGTTTCACGAAAGGGCGATATCGCGGCGAGATTGATAAGCCTTTGCGCGGGTGTTCGACTAGGAATAGAGCAAATCTCCAAGACAGGCGCTGCACATGGAACAGGGGTTCATCTTGAGCGACAAGCCTTTGCTGCTGGACCGGCTCGAGGCGCAGCCGGCGGATTCGCTGATCGCCCTGATCGCCCTGGCCGAGGCCGATCCGCGGCAGACCAAGATCGACGTCGGAGTCGGCGTCTATCGCGACGCCGCCGGCGGCACGCCGATCCTGAAGTGCGTCAAGGCGGCCGAGAAGATCCTGTGGGAGACCCAAGGCACCAAGGCCTATATCGGCAGCCAGGGCGACGCGCGCTTCACCGACCTGATCAAGCCGATCGTGTTCGGCGACAGCCTCGCGGCGGATGACCGCATTATCGGCCTGCAGACTCCGGGCGGATGCGGCGCGCTGAGGCTCGGGGCGGAGCTGATCGCCAAAGCGAGCCCGGGCGCTCGGATCTTCGTCGGCGAGCCGACCTGGCCCAACCACCAGCCCTTGATCGCCTCGGCGGGCGTCGAAATGGTGCCCTATTCCTATTACACCAAGGGCCGCGCCGGCATTCACTTCGACGCGATGATGGACGCGCTGGAGGGCGCGGAACGGGGCGACCTCGTGCTGCTCCACGGCTGCTGCCACAATCCCACCGGCGCGGACCTCGACCTCGACCAGTGGAAAGCGGTCGCGGAGCTGATCGCGCGGCGCGGGCTCGTGCCGTTCGTGGACATCGCCTATCAGGGCTTCGGGGACGGGATCGAGGCCGACGCGGGCGGCACGCGGCTGGTGGTCGAGGCGGCGGAGCAGGCTTTGGTCGCGCAGAGCTGCGACAAGAATTTCTCCTGCTATCGCGACCGGCTCGGAAACCTCTTCGTCAAGGGATCGAGCGCGAAGGCGGCCGAGGTGGCGTTCGGCAATTTGATGGGGCTCGCGCGCACCTCCTGGTCGATGCCGCCGGACCATCCCGCCGCGGTGGCGCGGATCATCCTCGACGATGCCGAGCTGCGGGCGCTGTGGGTTTCGGAAGTCGATAATATGGGTAGCCGCATTCGCGAGCTTCGCGCCCGCCTCGCCGCGTCCGATCCGCGGCTTGCCTATATCGAGGGGCAGAAGGGCATGTTCTCGATGCTTCCGCTCAGCGGCGAGCAGGTGCTCGACCTGAGGCGCGAGCACGGCATCTACATGGCGCCGTCGGGCCGGTTCAACGTGGTCGGGCTCTCGGACGACAATGTCGACCGCTTCGCCGCCGCTGTGGTGGAGGCGCTCGCATGACCGACCTTCGCGAGCCAAAAAAGGCCGGGTTCAAGGCCGACGCCGGAGAGGAGGACTTGAGCTGGCGCGACGTCGCCTATCATGTCCAGGTCAGCCGCGAGATGGACCGGATCGAGGAGGAGGAGCTCGTTCCCGGCGGCAAGCTTCGCTATCAGTTCAGCGCGCGCGGCCACGACATGGCGCAGGTCATGCTGGGCCTCAAGCTCACCCACCGCCACGACGCCGCCTGCGGCTATTATCGCTCGCGTCCTTTGCTGCTCGCGCTCGGCGTCGACCCGGCCGATGCGCTGGGTTCCGGCATGGCGCGGGCCGGCGGCTATTCGGACGGGCGCGACATCGGCGCGGTGTTCAACTACCCCAATCCGAACGGCGCCCCCGCGCTGCCGATGTGCGGCGGAGTCGGCGCGCAATATACGCCGACCGCCGGCTGGGCGCAGGCGATCACTTACTATCGCGACGTGCTCGGCGATCCGTCCTACGAGGGCGCGATGGGCGTGGTGCTCGGCGGCGACGCGAGCGTCGCGACCAACGGCTTCTGGTCGGCGCTGACGATCGCCACCACGCAGAAGCTGCCGATGCTGTTCTACGTCGAGGACAATCAATACGGAATCTCGGTGCCCTCGCGCTTCCAGACGCCGGGGGGGGACATCGCGAAGAACCTCGAAAGCTTCACCGGGCTTCACGTCCTCTCCGGCGACGGCACCGAACCGCAAGAAGCCGCGCGGCTGATCGGCGAGGCGATGGCGCATGTGCGGGGAGGGAAGGGGCCTGCGCTGCTTCGGCTCACCGTGCCTCGGCTCCAGGGGCACAGCTTCCAGGACACCCAGGCCTATAAGGACGAGGCGTTCGTCAAATCCGAATGGGCGCGCGACCCGCTGCCCAGGCTTCGCGCCCTGGTCGGCGAGGATATCTGGGAGGAGACCGGGCGCGAAGCCCGCGCTGCGGTGGCCGAAGCACTGGCCGAGGCCGATGCGCGCCCCGTGGCCGAGCCGGAGACCGTCACGTCCCATGTCTTCTACGACGGGGAGATGCAGCTTCAGGGCGGGCAGTGGACCAAGGGCTATGCAGCGCCGGATTCGACCGAGGCGCCGCGGCCGCAGGGCCAGCGGATCAACATGGTCACCGCGATCCGCAAGGTGCTGGACCAGGAATTGGAGCTGAACCCGCGCCTGCTTTTGTTCGGCGAGGATATCGGGCCCAAGGGCGGAGTCCACGCGGTGACTCTCGGGCTCCAGGAGAAATATGGCGAGGCGCGGGTGTTCGACACCAGCCTTTCGGAAGAAGGCATCGTCGGCCGCGCGGTGGGCATGGCGCTCGCCGGGCTGATGCCGGTGCCCGAGATCCAGTTCCGCAAATATGCCGAGCCCGCGCTCGAGCAGATCAACGATTGCGGGACGATGCGCTGGCGCACCAACAACCGCTTCGCCGCGCCGATGGTGCTGCGCTGCCCGATCGGCTTCTTCAAGTGCGGCGATCCCTGGCACAGCCAGACCAACGAGGTGCAGTTCGTCCACAATCCGGGCTGGCTGGTGGCCGCGCCGTCCAACGCCGAGGACGCGGTTGGCCTGCTGCGCTCGGCGCTGCGCGGCAACGATCCGACCGTCTTCTTCGAGCACCGCGCGATGCTCGACGACGTGTGGGCGCGGCGACCCTGGCCCGGCGACGATTACGTGCTGCCGTTCGGGCGGGCGAAGAAGACGAAGGCGGGCGATTCGATCACCATCGTCACCTGGGGCGCGATGGTGCCGCGCTGCGAGGCGGCGGCCGAAGGCGTTTCCGCCGATGTGATCGATTTGCGCACGCTGATGCCGTGGGACCGCGAAACGGTGCTGGAATCGGTGCGGCGGACTCGCCGCTGCCTGATCGTCCACGAGGATCTGCGCTCGGGCGGCTTCGGCGCGGAGATCGCCGCGGTGGTCGCCGACGAGGCGTTCCTCGATCTCGACGCCCCGGTCGCGCGGGTGACGATGCCCGACATTCCGAGCCCGCATAATCCGGTGCTGATGGAATGGGCCTTGCCGACGGTCGAAACGATCCGGGCGAAAATCGACGAGCTGGTGGGGTTTTGACGTGATCGACGTCGTCGTTCCGGAAGAGCAGGAAGGCACCAAGGCGGTCGTGCGCGCCTGGCTCAAGCAGGTCGGGGACCGGGTCGAGGTCAACGATCCGCTGGTCGAGCTGGAGACCGACAAGGTGGCGATGGAGGTTCCGGCGCCGGCGGCCGGGGTGCTTCGGGAGATCTTGCTGCACTCGGATGAGGATGCGGTGCCGGGCGCGGTGCTCGGGCGGATTGCGCCGGTGGCTGAGGTGGGCACAGAGGAATCCGTTCGTGTCGAGCGAAGTCGAGACACCCCTTCGAGCTTAGCCGAGAACAGGGGCCTCGGCTTCGCTCGGCAGGGTCCCTCGACTTCGCTCGGGACGAACGGGTTTGGAGGCGCACGCGAAACGAGGGAAACCCGCCTGTCCCCTTCGGTGAAACGCGCCGTGCTTCAGCACGACATCGATCCCTCGCGCATCGAAGGCACCGGTCGCAATGGCCGCATCACGCGCGCCGACGTCGACCGCGCGGTGGAGGAGGCGACAAAGATCGGCCAGCCGGTCGAGGGCGTGATCCCCGCTACCACGGGCGATCCCTCGACTACGCTCGGGACAGGCATCCGCTCCCATTTCCTCCCCCACGACCGCATGCGCCTCGCCATCGCCGAGAACATGCAGCGGTCGGTGACGGAGGCGCCGCACGTCACCGCGGTGTTCGAGGCGGATTTCTCAGCGATCATCGCCCATCGCGAGAAGCATAAGGCGGCGTTCGCGAAGAAGGGCGTGAAGCTGACCTACACCGCCTATCTCGTCGCCGCGGCGGCGGAGGCGATGAAGGCCGCGCCGGCGATCAACAGCCGCTGGCATTCGGACAGGCTGGAGCTTTACGACGACATCAACATCGGCGTCGGTACGGCGCTCGGAACCAAGGGGCTGATCGTTCCCGTGGTCCGCAAGGTGCAGCAGCTCAACCTCAAGGGCATCGCGGCCCAGCTCGACGAGCTGATCGAGAAGGCGCGGGCGGAGAAGCTGACCGGCGCCGACATCAAGGGCGGTACCTTCACCATCTCCAACCACGGAGTCTCGGGCTCGCTGTTCGCCGCGCCGATCATCATCAACCAGCCGCAATCGGCGATCCTCGGCGTCGGCAAGCTGGAGAAGCGAGTCGTCGTTCGCGAGGTGGGCGGCGTCGACACCATCCAGATCCGGCCGATGGCTTATGTCAGCCTGACGATCGATCACAGGGTGGTCGACGGTCACCAGACCAACGCCTGGCTGACACGCTTCGTCGAGCTGCTGGAGGGTTGGCCGGCGGATTGATTCCCCTCCCGGAAAGGGAGGGGTTAGGGGTGGGTGCGCGAAGCGCGTCTATGCTATGTTGCTATCGTGAAACGCCGCATCGAGAAGCGCCTCACGGATCGCGCCCGCGCATTGCGGCGGGAGGCGACGCCGCAGGAACGGGCGATCTGGAATCTTCTCTCGCGTTACCGGCCTAAGTTCACGCGGCAGCTTTCCATCCCGCCTTATACGGCTGATCTTGCGTGTCGGCGGGCGCGGCTGATCGTCGAGATCGATGGGAGCCAGCACGTCGATTCCGAGAGCGACCCGGTCCGCACGGAGTTTCTTGAGCGCGACGGCTGGACCATCATTCGCTTCTGGAACAGCGAAGTGGATGAGAATGCCGATGGGGTGGCGGAGACGATCTTGCTGAAGGCCGCCGAGTGCCTCGGCGGCACCCACTCCCAACCCCTCCCTTCCAGGGAGGGGAGAGTTAGGAAGCCCCGCCTGCGTTGACTCGCGCGGCGGTCCTGCTGAAGGCCGCCGAGTGCCTCGGCGGGACCCACCCCCGGCCCCTCCCTTCCAGGGAGGGGAGAGTTAGGAAGCCCCGCCTGCGTTGACCCGCGCGGCCGCTCGCCCCGCTTTGCGCAGGAAATTCCGGGGACGCGCGCCGGGAACAGTCTCGCCGCCGCTCGGTTTGGGCGGTCATGGCCGGCGATCCCATCGAACTGGACGAGCGCGAAGAGCGGGAGGTGGAGGAGCGCAGCCCGCCCGAGGCCCGGATCGTCCACGCGGCGGTCGCTCGGCAGGGGGAGGACGAGCTCGACCGGCCGGTCGGCTCGCTCTTCTGGTCGGGAATCGCCGCCGGCTTCGCGATCATGGCGTCGCTCTGGGCGCAGGCGGCGCTTCATCGGCAGCTTCCGGACGCGCCGTGGCGCGAGGCGGTGGCGGCCCTCGGCTACGTGCTCGGCTTCATGATCGTCATCCTCGGCCGGATGCAATTGTTCACCGAGCATACGATGGTCGCCGTGCTGCCGCTGGCGCGGGCGCCGAATTTCGCCAATTTCCGGCGAGTCGCCCGGCTGTGGGCGGCGGTGCTCGCCGGAAACCTGATCGGCGCGGCGGCCATCGCCGCTCTGGCCGCCTTCGGCCACATCCAGAGCGAGGAATTGCTCCATGCGATGGTCGAGGTCTCGGCCAAGCTGCTCGAGAAGAGTCCCGGAGCGCTGCTGCTGCAGGGAATTCCGGCCGGCTTCCTGATTGCCTCGATCGCCTGGATCCGCTCCGCCGCCGACGATTCCGGCTTCTGGATCGTCCTGGCGCTCACCTATCCGATCGCATTGTGCGGCTTCACCCACGTCATCGCCGGCGCCGCCGAGGCCTTCCTGCTGCTGTGGACCGGGGCCGCGGGGATCGGCTGGGTCGCGGGCGGATTCCTGGTCCCCGCTTTCATCGGCAACGTCATCGGCGGCACCGGGCTGTTCGCACTGCTGGCGCACGCGCAGGTGAAGGAGGAAATCTAGCCGCCGCTCATTCGACCGCGCTCTGCGGCCTCGGCTCGAGGTCGATCTCGTAGAGATGGGCCCAATTCTTGCCGGTGACGAAGATGCGGTCACCGGCCGGATCGTAGGCGATGCCGTTGAGGACATTGTCCTCGTCGCCGGCATTCTCGGCGGCGAGCGGGCGCAGATCGACGATTCCGGTGACGTTGCCCGTCGCCGGATCGATTCGGGCGATGTAGCCGGTGTGCCAGATATTGGCCCAGATTTCGCCGTTCACCCATTCGAGCTCGTTGAGCGCTGTGACCGGACGGCCGCGGACCGTGACGGTGATTCGGCGGCGTTCGGATAGCGTCGCCGGATCGAGGAAGCGCAGGTCCGCGGTGCCGTCGCTCATGATGATGTCGGCGTCGTTGCGGGTGAGGCCCCAGCCTTCGCCGCGATAGTGCCATTCGCCGATCTGCCGCAGCGTGCGCCGGTCCCAGCGGAAGCCGATCCCGCCCTGCCAGGTGATCGAGACGATCTGGTCGCCCCAGTCGACGATCCCCTCGCCGAAATTGCCCGGCGGGATCGGAACCGATTGCAGCACATGTCCGTCGGCGATGCGGACTCGGCGGATCGTCGAGCGGCCTTCCAGCCCGGTGCTCTCGTAGAATATGCCGCCCAAGTAGACGAGGCCCTGGGTGAAGGCCTGCGGATCGTGCGGATAGGTCGCGACGACCCGGTAGCCGTACACGGTCGGCGTGGCCGGCGCCGGAATGGTCGGGGCGGCCGCCGGCTGGAACGCGAGGAGCAGGGCGAAGAGCGCGTGAATCATGGCAGGTTCATCGTCATCAGCTCGTAGGTCGCCACAATCTCGTCCTTCTGGTTGAACACGTAGACCGCCCAGCGCACCTCGCCCTTTTCCTCGTCGCGGATGGACGTGGACTTAACAATGAGCTCCACGCGCATGGAATCGCCGGGATAAAGCGGGGTGAGGAAGCGCAGGGTTTCGAGGCCGGTATTGGCGAGGACCGGGCCGGGGGCGGGATCGACGAACAGGCCCGCGGCGAAGGAGAGGATGAGATAGCCGTGGGCGACCCTGCCGCCGAAGATCGGCGAGGCTTTCGCCGCTTCCTCGTCCATGTGGGCGTAGAAATTGTCTCCGGTGAAGGCGGCGAAATGCTCGATATCCTCGAGCGTGACGGTGCGGCTCGCGGTCTTCAGCGTGTAGCCGATTTCGAGCTCGGAGATGCGCTTGCGAAAAGGGTGGACGTCGCCTTCCACTTTCTCCGCGCCGGGGAGCCATTGGCCGATTACCGCCGACAGCACGTCCGGCCCACCCTGGAGCGCGGTGCGCTGCATGTAGTGCTTCACGCCGCGAACGCCGCCCATCTCCTCGCCGCCCCCGGCGCGGCCGGGGCCGCCGTGGACGAGGACGGGGAGAGGGGAGCCGTGGCCTGTCGATTCCTTCGCGCTGGTGCGGTCGAGGATCACCATCCGGCCGTGATAGGCGCCGGCGCCGAGGACGAATTCTTCGGCCACCTTGTGGTCGAAGGTGAACAAGGAGAGCGCGAGGCTGCCCATGCCGCGATTGGCGAGCGCGACGGCGTCGTCGAGGTCGCGATAGGGCATGATCGTCGAGACCGGGCCGAACGGCTCGACGTCGTGGATCGCGGGGCTGCCCCAGGGATCGTCGGAGCGCAGCAGGATCGGCTCGATGAAGGCGCCGTTGCCGGCGACGGGGGAGCGCGAGGGATCGCCCGAGACCACCCGGGCCGACCTGGCCAGCTCGGCGACCGCCTCGCGGACGGAGAGCAATTGCTCGCGGCCGGCGAGGGCGCCCATCGTCGTCGCCTCGTCGCGCGGGTCGCCGATCTTCACCTTGGCGAGGCGGGCGGAGAGCGCTTCCTGGACGGCGTCGAGATGCCGCGCGGGCGCCATGGCGCGGCGGATGGCGGTGCATTTCTGGCCTGCCTTGACCGTCATCTCGCGCGCGACCTCCTTGACGAACAGGTCGAATTCCGGGGTGCCGGGCGAAGCGTCGGGGCCGAGAATCGAGGCGTTCAACGAGTCGCGCTCGGCGACGAAGCGGACGCTCTCGCGGGCGATCACCGGGTGCGACTGGAGCTTCATCGCCGTCGCCGCCGAGCCGGTGAAGCTGACCACGTCCTGCAGCGTCAGGTGGTCGAGCAGGTCGCCGGTGGAGCCCATGATCAGCTGCAGCGCCCCCTTGGGGAGGATGCCGGAGTCGATCATGATCCGGACGCAGGCTTCGGTGAGGTAGCCGGTGGAGGAGGCGGGCTTGACGATCGCGGGGACGCCCGCGAGCAAGGTGGGGCCGAGCTTCTCGAGCATTCCCCAGACCGGGAAGTTGAACGCGTTGATGTGGACGGCGACGCCCTGCAGCGGCGTGTAGACGTGCTGGCCGACGAAGCTGCCGCCGCGCGAGAGGGGCTCCATCGCGCCGTCGATCAGCACCCGGCCGTTGGGCAGCTCGCGCCGGCCCTTGGAGGAGAAGGAGAAGAGCGTTCCCGCGCCGCCCTCGATGTCGATCCAGCCGTCGGTCCGGGTCGCGCCGGTGGCGTAGCTGAGCTCGTACAATTCCTCCTTGCGGGCCATGATCGCGTTGGCGAGGTCCTTCAGCAGCCAGGCGCGCTGGTGGAAGGTGAGGGCGCGCAGAGCCGGACCGCCGACCTTGCGGGCATGATCGAGCATCGCGGCGAAATCGATCCCGCCGCTGCCGGTCTCGGCGATCACCTCGCCGGTCACCGCGCTGTGGACGGGGGCGAGGGAGCCGTCGCCGGCGATCCAGCGGTCGGCGGCGTAGTTGAGGAGCTTCATGGTCTTCATGCGAATCTCCCTGCCTCCAAAAGGAGCGAGATTCCAGCTTTCGCTGGAATGACGGGTGGGCCTAAGGATCGCGGATGGACGAAACGCCGCACCTGACCCTGGCCGAGATCGAAGAGACCCGCGACATGATCGCGCCCTATGTCGTCCGCACGCCCGTGCACGACTGGCGCGGGCGGGAGATCGAGGGGCTGCTTCCGCCGGCAACTCGGGTCAACCTCAAGCTCGAGCTGTTCCAGCAGAGCGGCACGTTCAAGGCGCGCGGGGCGATTTCGAACATCCTGCGCCTCACGCCCGAGGAGCGGGCGCGAGGGATTTGCGCGGTCAGCGCGGGCAACCACGCGATCGCCGCCGCTTATGCCGCGAAGGCGGCCGGGACGAGCGCCAAGGTGGTGATGATGGGCTCGGCCAATCCGGCGCGGGTCGAGGCGTGCCGGGCGCTCGGCGCCGAGGTGGTCGTCGCGCCCGACGGCAAGACCGCGTTCGAGATGGTCGAGGCGATCGCTAAGGGCGAGGGCCGCGCCTTCATCCACCCGTTCGAGGGGCCGTACACCGCGCTCGGCACGGCGACTCTGGGGCTGGAGTGGCTCGAGCAGGTTCCCGATCTCGACGCCGCGATCATCGCCATCGGCGGCGGCGGGCTGGCCGGCGGCGCCTCGGCGGCGATCAAATTGCTCAAGCCCGATTGCTTGGTGTTCGGAGTCGAGCCGACCGGATCGGACACGATGACCCGCAGCTTCGCCCAAGGGTCGCCGATCGGCCACGCCGAGGTGAAGACGATCGCCGACAGCCTCGCGCCGCCTTTCGCCCTGCCCTACAGCTACGGCCTGTGCCGGGCGAATTTGGACGACATCGTGCTGGTCGACGACGACTCGATGCGCGCGGCGATGGCCCTGCTGTTCCGCGAGATGAAGCTTGCGGTCGAGCCCGCCGCCGCGGCGGCGACGGCGGCGCTGCTGGGGCCATTACGCGAGCGGCTCGCGGGCAAGAAGGTCGGAGTCCTCGTTTGCGGCTCGAACATCGATTTCGACACGTTCGAAAGGCATATCCGGCAGGCGCCGTAGGGCGGACGCCCGCTCAGGCGGGCTTGGGGCCGGGATCGATCCTGAGCCGGGCGAGGCGCTCCTCGACCGCGCTGATGATCATCTTTTGCATGCCGTCCTCTCGCGCGGCTCGGAGGTTCGCGAAGCGGATCGCCTCGGCGAGCGGCTCGGTGACGATCGAGAGGACCTCGCGCTCGTCCTTGTTGTAGCGGTTGCCGTCGCTGCGCGGGCCGATCAGAAGGACTCCGACGGGCCCGTCCACATCCTCCAGCGGAAGGCTCAGGGGAAAGCGCGGGTCGTCCTCGTCGAGCGCGCCCGGTTCCTCCAGCCTTTCCGGATCCTCGACGTCGCGCGCGGCGACCAGATCGCGGCCCGTCGGGGTCAGCGCGAGGATCGCGGCGCTGTCGGCGTGGACGCTCTCGGCGACGATCGCCAGCGCGCGCATCCCCATCTCCGCCGCAGTCTCGGTGTTGCGCCACACGGCGAGGCGCGCGGCGAGCCCGCGAAGCTTGTCGGCGTCCTTGCCGAAATGGCGCCTGGTCCAGCCGAGCACGACGTTCTGGGTCGGCGCGAACACTCCGGCGGCGAGCATCGCGCTCATCGTCGTCGCCACGGTGGCGTTCTCCTCGCCCATCATCCGGGCGACCAGCTCCTTGACCAAATCCGTGCTCGCCGCCCAGACGATGCCGACGATCACCGTGACGATGGCGTAGGCGGCGGAGCGGCTGATCACCGTGTCCGCCTCCCACAGGCGGAAGCGGATCAGCGAGATCATGACGCCCAGCGGCATCAAAGCGAAGCCGAGGCTGAAGATGCACACGGTGACGAGGTTGAGCGCGGAGCGGGCCGGCGAGGCGTCCGGCGGCAATATCGCGACGAGGATCATCGCCACGCCGATCAGGAGGAGGCCGGCGGCGAAGCCGAAGGCGGCCCATTTGATCTGCTGGCGCTCGATCCCAGGCTCGAGCCGCCTGTAGCGCAGCGGCATGGCGAGCAGCAGCGCCAGCGGGATGAGCAGGCCGGCCACGATCTGCAGGCCTTCGTTGACGCCCGGCAGGGAGACGAGCACGGCGAGCGGCAGGGCGGCCAGCGGAATCCAGCGCAGCCAGCCGGGCATGAATCGGCCGTCGGGAAAGGCTGCGAGCGCGACCACCAGAAGATACCACCAGGCGCTGGAGAGGACGTCGTTCAGCGCCGTCAGCCCGATTGCCATCCACATCAAAAGCGGCGGATCGATCGTCGCCGCCATGCCGAGGAAGGCGAAGGACATCAGCATCGCCACCGGATCGCGCGGCCGGCGGATGAACAGCATCACGGCGCAGGCGAGCAAGGTGACGCAGCCGAGCGCGGAGAAGAGGAATCGAATCGCCATCCGCGTGTCGCGCGGGATCGGCTGGCGCGCCGCCTCCTGGCGGACGTGGATCGGCGAGCGGGTGAGATCATAGTCCGCGACGCGGCCCTCGGGAGACTGGATCCGCACGCGGACGACCGGCCCCGGAGCGGCGCGGATGATGTCGGCGAGGGCGTCCACCCTGATGCCGGCGGGAACCGGGCGGCCCTCGACGGCGAGAATCCGGCTGCCCTCCTTGATGCCCTGCCGCGCGCTCTCGTCGCCGACCGGGGCTCCGAGCGTGACCGATCCGTCATATTCGATCTGGTCGCTGAGCCCGAGATCCTCGAACACCGGGTTGGTCTCGTAGGTGTCGTGGAGCACGTAGCCCGCGCCCGCGACGTCGGCGAGGACGGCGAAGGCGAAGGTCAGCAGCCAGAGCGGGCGAACCCAGGCGCTCCAGCGGTCGGGAATCGCCGACAGCCGCGCCGGGATCGATCCGGACTTTGTCTGGCCGTGCATCCGGCGCCATTCCCCCGCTTTGAAATGTCGGCCAAGTTTAGCAAATCGAACGGGATTCGCCACTCCTTGCGGCACGGGCGGCCCGGCTCCTCGCCTCTTCGTAGGCCGGAGCCCCGTTCGGTGCTATAGGGCCTGCGATGAGCAACACGGCGAAGCCTTCGCCCGCGCCGCAATCCGGCGATGAGGAGATCAGCGTCCGGCTCGCCTTCGAATCCGCGGGTGCGAACGATATCGATCAGTGGGTGCAATGGCTTGCCGGCGCCGGCCTGTCGGTCCTCGGATCGAGCCATCGCGGGATCGACCTTCGCGGCACGGTGGCGAAGATCGAATCGGCGCTGAAGACCAAGATCGACCTCAGCCAGGGCGCGCTGCCCTCGATCGGCGACATCGGCCGCAAGGTGGGATCGGCGAAGGGCAGCCCGGTCGCCTACGTGCCGCAAAAGCCCCATCACTTTCCCTGAACGCAATTTCGCGGAGCGCATTGGAGGCAAAAATCATGTCGGTCACCGTCAGGTTCGTCCCGAAGAGCCGCGATCGCAGCACGCCCTTGGGGCTGCTGGCCGCTCTTTCCCCGGAATCGGCGGCGCTGATCGTCAAGCCGACCAGGCCGAACATGATCGAGGCGCAAAGCCGGCTGGCGAGCGGCGGGGTCCAGACCATTCCATCCGAGCTCAACCGCTTTTCGGCCGAGCTCACGCCCGAGGATTTCATGCAGCTGTTCGCGTCGCCCGTGGCGGATTCGGTCGCCTCGATGGTCGAGGCGAGCGTCGGGGAGCCGGAGCCGCTGATGGTCAAGCGCGGCTCCGCGCTGCCGGTGCCGCCGGCGCTCGCCGACGTGATCGACTTCGCCTACGTGCCGCAGGAGATCGAATATCACGCGACGCTGGCGATCCCGCCGCTCGTCCCGATCTATCACCTGCGCGTCGGCGACGTGGCGCTGGCGCTCAACGCGCCGCGCTGCCACGCCCAGGGGTGGACCGGCCAGGGCGTCAAGGTGGCGATGACCGACACCGGATTCTGGCCGCATCCCTATTTCGTCCGCAACGGCTTCAACCTGATGCCGACCCAATCGGCCGGATCGGGGCCCGCCGATGTCGATACCAGCGGCCACGGCACCGGCGAATCGGCGAACATCTTCGCGATGGCGCCGCGCTGCACGGTGTTCGGCGTAAAGCACGGCAACAGCGCGGCCGGCTCGCTCGAGGCGGCGATCGCGCTCAAGCCGCAGATCATCACCAATTCCTGGGGCTGGAGCATCGACAAGCAGAGCCGCGACGCGTTCAAGGCGGCGCCCTACGACATCGCCTATGCCGAGATGGTCGATCTGGAAAGCGTGATCGGCCAGGCGGTCGATGCCGGCATCTGCGTGATCTTTTCCGCCGGCAACGGCCATTTCTCCTTCCCCGGGGCGCTCCCCAAGGTGATCTCGGCCGGCGGCGTGACGGTCAACGAGGACGGCAGCCTGGAAGCCTCGAGCTATGCCAGCAGCTTCGCCAGCAAGCTTTATCCGGGCCGGGCGGCGCCGGACATTTGCGGCATCGTCGGGCGCTCGATGACGGCGCCGATGGCGGGGCACATCATGCTTCCCGTGCCCCCGACCAGCGAACTCGACGGCGAGAATTTCGGCGCCGCGCCCAAGGGCGCCGGATGGGGCGTCTTTTCCGGCACCTCGGCGGCGGCGCCCCAGGTGGCCGGGCTGGTCGCCTTGATGAAGCAGATCAAGCCGGGGCTGGCGCCCGATCAGATCCGATCGGTGCTGACCGCGACCGCCACCGACATCGTCAAGGGCACGACCGCGCACAACAAGAAGGCCAAGGCGGGCCCCGATCTCGCCACCGGCGCCGGGCTGGTCGACGCGATGAAGGCGTGCGGGTACATCTGAGCCGCGAGCATCGCCTCGTCGTGCGGCCGATGGCCGTGACGGCCCTCAGGCGGCCCAGCGCATCTCCAGCCGGTCCCAGATTTCGACGAGGGCCCGGGCGAGGTCGAGCATCATCTGTTCGCTATGGGCGGGGCCGGGGGTGAAGCGCAGCCGCTCCGTCCCGCGCGGAACCGTGGGATAGTTTATCGGCTGAACGTAGATGCCGTATTCGGCGAGCAGGATGTCGCTGATCTTCTTGGTCTTGACCGGATCGCCGACCAGCAGCGGCACGATGTGCGTCACCGAGGGCATGACCGGAAGGCGGGCCGCGGCGAAGACGTCCTTGAGCCGCGCGGCGCGCGCCTGCTGCGCCTCGCGCTCGGCGCTCGACGCCTTGAGGTGGCGGACGCTCGCCAGCGCGCCGGCGACGAGCACCGGGGAGAGCGAGGTGGTGAAGATGAAGCCGGGCGCGTAGCTGCGCACGACGTCGACGATGTTGCGGTCGGCCGCGATATAGCCGCCCATCACGCCGAACGCCTTGCCGAGCGTTCCTTCGATGATCGTCAGGCGGTGGGCGAGGCCCTCGCGCTCGGAAATGCCGCCGCCCCGCGCGCCGTACATGCCGACCGCATGGACCTCGTCGAGATAGGTCAGCGCCTCGTATTTGTCGGCGAGGTCGCAGATCTCGGCGATCGGCGCCACGTCGCCGTCCATCGAATAGACGCTCTCGAACGCGATCAGCTTGGGCGCGTCGGCGGGCGCGGCGGCGAGCAGCTCCTCGAGATGGGCGAGGTCGTTATGGCGGAAGACCTGCTTCTCGCAGCCCGAATTGCGGATTCCGGCGATCATCGAGGCGTGGTTGAGGGCGTCGGAAAAGACGATGCAGCCCGGCAGCAGCTTGCCGATCGTCGCCAGGGTCGCCTCGTTCGAGATGTAGCCCGAGGTGAAGAGAAGCGCGGCTTCCTTGCCGTGGAGGTCGGCGAGCTCGGCCTCGAGCTCGATATGATAATGGCTGTTGCCGGAGATGTTGCGCGTGCCGCCCGAGCCCGCGCCGACGTCGTGAAGCGCTTCCTCCATCGCCGCGATCACGTCGGCGTGCTGGCCCATGGCGAGATAGTCGTTCGAGCACCACACGGTGATCGGCTTCGGCCCGTTATGGCCGGCGAAGCAGCGGGCGTTGGGGAAGGAGCCCTTGTTGCGCAGGATGTCGATGAACACGCGGTAGCGGCCCTCGGCGTGAAGCCGCTCGATCGCCTCCGCGAAGATACGCTGATAGTCCAAGATTCGCTTCCCCGGCTCTGCCGGCCTCCAATAGCGGATCGGGGCCCTTTAAGGCCAGCGTGAAATGCCCGCAACCGCTCCGGTCAGAGCCGTTCGATTCGGGCAAGCCCGTAGCCGGCGAGGCCGCGGCGATAGACCTCTCCGCCCGGGCCGGTGAACACGGCTACGTCCCCCGCCGGAAGGCCGTCGCAGGCGAAATCGCGCGCCAGCCACCGGGCGCGGCGGGCGATTCCCCGATTGCCGTCGACGAAGGCGATCGGGCGCGGCGCGGCGGCGAGGAGCTCCTCGCGGACGAGCGGAAAATGGGTGCAGGCGAGGACCACCGTGTCGATCCTGTCCCCGCCCGGCAGCGAGAGCAGGCCGCCCAGGATCCGGGCGTAAGCGGAGGGATCGCCGGCTTCGCCGCGAAGCTTCGCTTCGGCCAGCTCGACCAGCTCGGCCGATCCGTGGCGGACGACCGCGCAGTCGGCGGCGAACTCGGCCGCCAGCCGGTCGACATAAGGCTGGACGATCGTCGCCTCGGTGCCGAGCACGCCGATCGCCCGGGTCTTCGACAGCGCGGCGGCCGGCTTGATCGCCGGCACCGTTCCGACCACCGGAAGGTCGAGCGCCGCGCGAACCGCTTCGAGCGCGATGGTCGAGGCGGTGTTGCAGGCGATGACGATCAAAGCCGGATCGTAGTGTTCGGCGAGGCGGCCGAGCAATCCGGGCAGGCGCTCGGCGATCTGTGTCGGGCTCTTGGTGCCGTAGGGAAAGCCGGCGCTGTCGGCTGCGTAGACGATCGGCGCCGAAGGGAGCGCCTTGCGGATCTCGGCAAGCACGGAAAGCCCGCCGACCCCTGAATCGAAAATGAGCAAGGGGCCGGCCATGGGGGCCGTGTAGCGGGAAAAGCATCCGTTTCAACTTCTCCGCTCATCCTGAGGAGGGACTGAGCTTGGCGAAGGCCCGTCTCGAAGGACCGTCCTTCGAGACGCCGTTTCGACAGGCTCAACGGCTCCTCAGGATGAGCGGATTATCTCACGCCGTCGGGCGAAAGGGGCGAACTGCCTTGACGCAATTTGTTGCGGCCCCGCCGCGGCTTGCGCTAGCTTGGCGCCCAAGGGGGGATGTTCGTGACCGCCGAAATCTACGTGCCGCCTTTGCTTTGCCTGGCTCTCGGCTACGCGCTCGGATCGGTCCCGTTCGGCCTGCTGCTGACTCGCGCCGCCGGCCTCGGCGACGTGCGCGCGATCGGCTCCGGCAATATCGGCGCGACCAACGTGCTTCGCACCGGCCGCAAGGGCCTCGCCGCGGCGACCCTGCTGCTCGACGCGGCCAAGGGAGCGGCGGCGGTGCTGGCCGCCGCCTGGCTGTGGCCCGATCAGCCGCAATTCCCCGCCATCGCGGCGATCGGCGCCTTCCTCGGGCACCTCTACCCCGTCTGGCTGCGCTTCCTGGGCGGCAAGGGCGTGGCGACGCTGATGGGGATCGTCGCCGCTTTGCACTGGCCGTGCGGCGTGGTCGTCGCCCTGGTCTGGCTCGCCGCCTTCGCGCTCGCCCGCTATTCGTCGCTCGCCGGCATGGCCGCGGCGATCGCGGCGCCGGTCTCGGCGGTGGCGACGGGCCGGTTCGACCTTGCCTTGACCTTCCTCGGCTTCGCCGCGCTGATCCTGTGGAAGCACCGCGCGAACATCGCGCGCCTCGCCGCGGGCACCGAGCCGCGGGTCGGCGCCAGGGCCGACGCCTGAATGGGAGCGCCGGCCGACCAGGTCGCGCGGCTGCGCCTGATTCGCTCCGAGAATATCGGCCCCGTCACCTATTTCCAGCTGCTCGCGCGGTTCGGCTCGGCGCAGTCGGCGATCGACGCGATCCCCGATCTCGCCGCGCGCGGCGGCGGGCGCGCGCCGAGGCTCGCCGCCAGAGCGGAGATCGAGCGCGAGATGGAGCGGGTGGAGCGGCTGGGCGCGCGCTACCTTTTCCTCGGCCAAGGCGGTTATCCGGCCTTGCTCGCCGAGCTGGAGACGGCGCCCCCCGCCCTCGTCGCCAAGGGGGACACGGCGCTGCTCGACAGGATGGCCATCGCCGTGGTCGGCGCGCGCAACGCCTCGGCGGCCGCGTGCCGCTTCGCCCGCCAGCTCGCTTTCGATCTCGGCGCCGCCGGCGCGGTAATCGTCTCGGGGCTGGCGCGCGGGATCGATTCGGCGGCGCACGACGGCGCGCTCGACAGCGGCACCGTCGCGGTCATCGCCGGCGGAATCGACGTCGTCTATCCGCCCGAAAACGCGGCGCGCCAGGAAGCCATCGCCGAGCGCGGCCTTCTCCTCGCCGAGCAGCCGCCCGGCACCGAGCCGCGCGCCCGCCATTTCCCCTACCGCAACCGGATCATCGCCGGGCTTGCGCACGGAACGGTGGTGGTCGAGGCCGCGCCCAAGTCAGGCTCGCTGATCACCGCCCGGCTCGCCGCGGAGGCGGGGCGCGAGGTGATGGCCGTGCCCGGCTCGCCGCTCGATCCCCGGGCGCAGGGCTGCAACCAGCTGATCCGCGAAGGCGCGACCCTGGTTCAGAACGCCGCGGATGTGCTCGAGGCGGTCAATCCGATGAGTGTCCGGCCGCTGCGCCAGCCCGATCGCGATTTTGCCGCCGCGGGTCCCGGTCCCGACGCCGACCAGACCGCGCGCCGCGCCGTCTCCGGCCTGCTGGGACCGACCCCGGTCCTCATCGACGAACTGGTCCGCCAGTCGGCGCTTCCGCCCGCGACGGTCCAGACCGTTCTGCTCGAGCTCGAGCTGGCGGGCCGGCTGGAGCGCCACGCCGGAGGCCGTGTGAGCCTCGCCTGAGGCGCCGCCCGCTCCAGCCTCCAGCTGCTAGGGCGTTCTCGCCGCCGACGCGGCGGTCCTGTTCATATCCTCAAGCGTGAGCGCCAGGCGCGATCCCCAATCGCCTTCCATCTGCTGATTGAGGGCGCTCCACTTGCGGGAGATTTCGGCGATCGCGGCCGAAGTGGGCGGATCCGGCAGCTCGAAATGAACCTCGTTGTAGAGGGCGAAGAGCGCCGTCCTCTTGCGATAATACCAATTGGCGCGGTCCTGGAGCTTCAGCCTGCCGACCACGATCGCGCACATGGCCGGAATCAAGGCCAACACGCCGACAATGACGCTATCGACCTGCAGGAACGCGAGGATTCCCGCCATCACGCTGGCGCCGCTGCCGATCAGGGCGAGCGAGAAGGTGGCCAGATAATTGCGCCTTCCGGCGCTGCCGAGAACGTGGATCGCCTTATCCAGGTCGACGGCGAGCCTGTCGCGGCGTTCCTCGGCTTCCTTGGACATGTTTTCCCCTCCCGGCCCTTCTTCATAATCCAGTTGCGGGCCGAGAGCCAACCTCGCGCGGCGGGGGACGGGCCTTGACGCGCTCAACCGCCGCTTCCCATCCTCGTACGCGTACGCGTAAGGAACAAGAAACCCCATGAAGCTCGTCGTCGTCGAATCGCCCGCCAAGGCGAAAACCATCGAGAAGTATCTGGGCACGGGCTATCGGGTCCTGGCCTCCTACGGCCATGTCCGCGATCTTCCGCCGAAGGATGGGTCGGTCGATCCCGACGACGGCTTCGCCATGCAGTGGGAAACCTATCCCGACAAGGCGCGGCAATTGAAGGCGATCGCCGACGAGGCGAAGGGCGCCGAGTCGCTGATCCTCGCCACCGACCCCGACCGCGAGGGCGAGGCGATCTCTTGGCACGTGCAGGAGGTGCTGGCGAAGAAGAAGGCGCTCCCCGCCCATGTCGAGCGGGTGACGTTCAACGCGATCACCAAATCCGCCGTGCTGGAGGCGATGGCCAACCCTCGCGCGCTCGACGAGGACCTGATCGACGCCTACCGGGCGCGCCGGGCGCTCGATTATCTGGTCGGCTTCACGCTCTCGCCGGTGCTCTGGCGCAAGCTTCCGGGAGCCAAGTCGGCCGGCCGGGTCCAGTCGGTCGCGCTCAGGCTGGTGGTCGACCGCGAGCGCGAGATCGAGCTGTTCCGCGCGCAGGAATATTGGAGCGTCACCGCCCGGCTCGAGGCCGACGGCACCGAGTTCGCCGCCCGGCTGGTGCGCTACAATGGCGACAAGATAGACCGGCTGACGATCGGCGACGAAGGCACGGCGCTCGCCGCCAAGAAGGCGGTGGAGGAGGGGCGTTTCTCGGTCGTCTCGGTCGAGACCAGGCCGCTCACCCGCAATCCGCCGCCGCCCTTCACCACCTCGACCCTGCAGCAGGAGGCGGCGCGCAAGCTCGGCTTCTCGGCGAGCCAGACGATGCGCGTGGCACAAGGGCTCTATGAGGACGGATCGATCACCTACATGCGGACCGACGGCGTGCAGATGGCGGGTGAGGCGATCTCGGCGGCGCGCAAGGCCGTCGCCGATCGCTACGACGCCGGCTACGTGCCGGACAAGCCGCGCCACTACGAAACCAAGGCCAAGAATGCCCAGGAGGCGCACGAGGCGATCCGCCCGACCGATTTCTCGCGCGACCGCGCGGGCTCCGGCGACCATGCGCGGCTCTACGAGCTGATCTGGAAGCGCGCGCTGGCGAGCCAGATGGCCTCGGCGCGGCTGGAGCGCACGACCGCGGAGCTCGCCGACGGCACCGGTCAGCATGGTCTGCGCGCCACCGGCCAGGTCGTGCTCTTCCCCGGCTTCCTGGCGCTTTACGAAGAGGGCAGGGACGACGCGGAGGACGAGGATTCGCGCCGCCTGCCGCGCCTCAGGGAAGGCGATTCGCCGGCCAGGAAGGGCGTCGAGGCGGAGCAGCACTTCACCCAGCCGCCGCCGCGTTATTCCGAAGCGAGCCTGGTCAAGCGGATGGAGGAGCTCGGCATCGGCCGCCCCTCGACCTATGCCGCGACGCTTCAGACGCTGAAGGACCGCGACTATGTCCGGCTCGAGAAGAACCGCTTCATCCCGGAGGAGAGCGGGCGGCTTTTGACCGCTTTCCTCGAGCGCTTCTTCGAACGCTACGTCTCCTACGATTTCACCGCCCATTTGGAGGACGAGCTCGACGACGTTTCCGGCGGGCGGATGGGCTGGCAGGCGGTGCTCGAGGAATTCTGGCGCGACTTCAAGCCGAAGACCGGCGAGGTGATGGAGCAGAAGCCCTCCGAGATCACCGCCGCGCTCGACGATTTCCTCGCCCCCTGGCTGTTCCCGGACAAGGGCGACGGATCGGACGCGCGGCTCTGTCCGGCCTGCGGCGAGGGGCGGCTCGGCCTTCGCGGCGGCAAGTTCGGGGCCTTCGTCGCCTGCTCCAACTATCCCGACTGCAAGTTCACCCGCCGCTTCGGCCAGGCCGGGGAAGGGGGCGAGGATGCCGGGCCTCAGGTGCTCGGCCAGGATCCGGAAACCGGCCAGGACGTGACCCTGCGTTCCGGCCGCTTCGGGCCTTATTTCCAGCTCGGCGAGGGCAAGGAGGCCAAGCGCGCCTCGGTGCCGAAGGACGTCGAGGCCGATTTCGAAATGGCGCTCCGCCTGCTCGCCCTCCCGCGCACCGTCGGCGACCATCCGGAGAGCGGCAAGCCGATCACCGCGAGCATCGGCCGCTACGGGCCCTATCTCGCCCATGACGGCAAATACGCCAAGCTCGCCTCGACCGCCGAGGTGTTCGAGGTCGGCATGAACGCCGCCGTTGCCAGGCTTGCCGACGCTGCGAGCGGGGGCGGGCGCCGGGCGGGCTCGCGCGAGCCGCTGAAGCTGCTCGGCCCGCATCCGCGCACCGAGGCGGAGATCAAGCTGATGGAGGGGCGCTTCGGCCCCTACGTCACCGACGGAACGACCAACGCCACTCTGCCCAAGTCGCTGGCGCCGGATCAGCTGACGCTGGAGGAGGCGGCGCAATTGATCGATGAGCGCGCCGCCAAGGGTCGGCCGCCGAAAAAGGGCCGGGCCCGCAAGGCGCCGGCGAAGAAAAAGGGAGCCAAATGATCGTTACCGCTGCACTGGCGCTCGCGCTCGCGGCACAGGAACCGCCCGCGCCTGCGCCCAACCCGGCCAATGCCGATTACCATTTCCGCTATCTCAATCATCTCGATCCGGCGGCGGGCTGGCACCGGACGCTGAGCGGGCTCCGCTGGCGCAAGGTCAGCGGCCCGGGCACCGGCCGCCATCCCGCGGTCACCGACACGGTCACCATCCACTATGTCGGCCGCTTCATCGACGGCACCGAGTTCGACAGCTCGGTCGCCCGGAACGAGCCCGCCACCTTCCCGCTGAACCGCCTGATCCGCGGCTGGCAGGAGGGCGTGCCGATGATGGGCGTCGGCGACCGCTACGAGTTCGCCATCCCCTACAACCTCGCCTACGGCTACGAGGGGCGCGGGCCGATTCCGGGCGGCGCGACCCTGCTCTTCACCATCGACCTCATCGCCATCGCTCCGCCGGGTGACACGCCGGCGAGCTGATCGTGGTTGACGGCGCGTTTACGATGCCCGGTCCGGCTCTGTTTACCGTGCCGCCGGTAAAAGCGTCTTATGCGAACCGGGAGGCTAAGCATCAGCCGCGGGCACCAGCTGGAGGGAACGCCGGAGACGGTCTCGCCCCGGCTGAGGCTCGTGCAGCAGCCGGCGGAGGCTTCGCCAAAGCGCGAGCCCGCACCGATCCCCCAGCGGGCCCAAATGCTACCGGGGTCTCCGCCGGTTTCGCCCGATTATTTCGCCGTGCACGACCGCCTGACCGCGCTTGAGCGCCTCACCCGCCTGCACGAATCCCAATTCCTCTCGGCTGAGGAGTTCGCCGCGGAGAAGGCGCTGATCCTGGCGCTTCCCGCCGACGAGATCCTGCTCTGCGAGCCCGCGCCCGCCCGCTCCGAGCGCGAACCTCATGCGCGCGGCCCATCGCTGATCGGGCGGATTCTGGGCTGGAAGTTCCTGCTCTTCAGCCTCTCCGCGGGACTGGCTTTCTCCTATGCCGCCCAGCCCGGCATGACCGCGCGCTTCCTCGACCAGTCGCTCCGCGCGCTCGGCGTCTAGCCCCCGCAGCCCCGGCAGGCCGGATCCTTCACGATCCTGAGCGTGCGCATCGAAGGCGCGAGGCCGTCGAAGACGTGGAGCTTGCCCGCCGGATCCTGGCCGAAGCCCGTCACGGCGCGGATCGCCTCCAGCGCGGCGAAGCTTCCGGCGACGCCGGTCATCGCGCCGAGCACGCCAAGTTCCGAGCAGGTGTCGCAATCCTCGTTGTCGAAAGCGTCGCCGACGAAGCAGCGATAGCAGGGCTTGTCGGCCTCCCAGCCGCGGAACGTGCCGACCTGCGCCTGGAACTGGCCGATCGCCGCCGAGACGAGCGGGATTCGCGCACGCGTGCAATGATCGGAGACCGCGAGGCGGGTCGCGAAATTGTCGCTGCCGTCGAGCACAACGTCGGCGCCGTCGAGCAGATCGGCGACGTTTTCCGCGGAGAGTCGGGCGCCGCGGGCGTCGAAGGCCACGTCCGGGTTGCGCGCCGCGACCGCTTCCGCGGCGACGGCTATCTTCGCCCGGCCCACGTCGCCGCTCGCGAACAGCACCTGCCGCTGCAGATTGTCGAGGCTCACCATATCGTCGTCGACCACCCTCAGCCTGCCGACGCCGGCCGCCGCGAGATAGAGGATCGCCGGAGCGCCGATTCCGCCCGCGCCGACGACGGCGACGGTCGCCGACAGCAGCCGCCGCTGCCCCGCGCCGCCAATCTCGCTGAGAACGATGTGGCGGGCGTAGCGATCGAGCTGCGCGTCGGTAAGGCTCAAGCGGGGGTCGCTATTCCCGGAAATAGGAGAAAGCGATCTCGCCGCGGAACCAGCCTTCCTGCTCGCCTCCCTCGGGGCGGAAGATGCGGGTTTCGACCATGCGCCGCACCTCTTGCGCGAGCAGGCCGTCGGCGCGGGTGCAGCCGACCGGCCTGATCACCACACGCTCGGCCAAGCCCTGGGCGTCGAACTTGGTAAGGAAGGGGACGCTCATCGAGATTCGGCCCGGACGCTGCCCGGGGATGTTGCATTCGCCGCTGTCGACCAGCCCGATCATGGCGGTGACGACGTCGGTATCGATCGTCGCGCTGCCGCGGGGATGCATCTGCGGGACGTTGCTCCAGTCGCCGCTTCCCGTCTCGAGGGTCGGCGCGGCCGCTGCGGCGCCCGCGACGAACAGGCTCGCCAAAATCAAATGCTTCATGTTCACCTCCCAGTCGAACCAAATCCGCCCACGCCGCGGGCCGTATCGTCCAGCACGTCGACCTCGGCGAAGACCGCGCGCTGCACCAGTGCCGGCACAAGCTGCGCGATTCTCTCGCCGCGTGCAATCTCCACCGTCTCGGTGCCGAGATTGGCGAGGATCACCTTCACCTCGCCGCGATAGTCGGCGTCGATGGTGCCGGGCGTGTTCAGGCAGGTTATACCATGTTTCAGCGCCAAACCCGAGCGCGGACGGACCTGCACCTCATAGCCTTCCGGAATGGCGATGGCGAAGCCGGTCGCCACCGCGTGCCGGCCCCCCGGGGGAAGCGTCACGTCCTCGGCGGCGACGACGTCCATTCCAGCCGCGTGCGCGGTCGCATAAGCGGGGAGGGGGAGCCCTTCGCCATGGGGGAGCCGCTTCAGGGCGATTCGGATTTCAGGCGTCACCGGCGCTCCCGCCGATCGCATCGGCAATCCTTTGTGCCAGGCGGCGGGCGACGTCGGCCTTGCTCATCGTCTCCCAATCTTCGGCGCCCTCGCCGTGAACGAAATGGATGCGGTTCGAATCGCCCCCCATCACGTCTCCCGACACGTCGTTGGCGAGGATCCAGTCGCAGCCCTTGCGGCCGCGCTTGGCGGCGGCCTCGGCTTCGAGGTCGCCGGTCTCGGCGGCGAAGCCGATCAGCAGGCGCGGCCGCTGCGGGCTCGAGTCGAGCCCGCCGAGAATGTCGGGATTGGCCTGCCAGTCGAGGGTCGGCGGGCCGTCCGCCTTCTTGAGCTTGGCCTTCGCGGGCTCGACTCGCCAGTCGGCGACCGCGGCGACCAGCACGGCGGCGTCGGCGGGCAAGGCCGAGCGCACGGCATCGTCCATCTCCCGCGCCGTTTCGACGTTGATCCGGGCGACTCCCGGGGGCGTCGGAAGCGCGACCGGGCCGGCGACCAGGGTCACCCTGGCGCCCAGCGCTGCGATCGCTTCGGCAATGGCGAAGCCCTGCTTGCCGGAGGAGCGGTTGGCGATGACCCGCACCGGATCGATCGGCTCGTGGGTCGGCCCGGCGGTGACGATGACGTGGCGGCCGGCGAGCGGGCCCGGCATGCCCAGGGCGCCCCCGATCGCCGCCAGGATCGCGTCCGGCTCGGGCAGCCGCCCCGGACCATATTCGCCGCAGGCCATCTCGCCCTCGTCAGGCTCGATGATCGTGACTCCGTCGGCGCGCAGCCGGGCGACGTTGCGCCTGGTCGCTTCGTGCCGCCACATCCTCACGTTCATCGCCGGCGCGGCGAGCACCTTCTTGTCCGTGGCGAGCAAAAGCGTGGTGGCGAGATCGTCGGCGATCCCCGCGGCCATCTTCGCCAGCAGATCGGCGGTCGCCGGGCAGACGACGACGAGATCGGCCTCGCGGCTGAGCTGGATATGGCCCATCTCGGCCTCGTCCTTGAGATCCCACAGGCTGGTGTGGACCTGCTGCTCCGAAAGCGCCGCGAGCGTCATGGGCGTGACGAACTGCGCCCCGCCCGCGGTCAGCACGCAGCGCACGCTTCCGCCGCTTTTGCGGATCAGCCGGACCAGCTCGCACGCCTTGTAGGCCGCTATCCCGCCGCCGACGATCAGGAGGACGCGCTTGCCGTTCATTGATCGAGTCGTGAAAGTTCGTCGCGACAGGCGACTTCCAGCCGATCGAGCGCACCTGTCGCAATTTGCCAGAGCATCCGGTAATTCAACTGGTGGTAATGGTGTGCAACGATGTTGCGGAGTCCGTACATCTTTCGCCACTCCACCTCGGGATGTCGGGTACGCAAATCCTCCGAAAGCCTACGGCTGGCTTCGCCGATGGCGCCGAGGCGAAGCGCCGTCGCATCCCCGGCCATCCGGTCCTGTAGAAATTGGCCTTCATTTACACCGGCAAGGCTTTCGCGAATGAGCTGGATCAGCTCGACTATGCGATCCAGGTATAGGCTATCTGCTTCCGGGCTCGCCTTCATCAGTAAACCTGGACCATTTCCCTCTCAACGCGCGGACGGATGCGTCCATGAAGCAATTCCCGATCGATCAGGTCCACTTGCTTGCCTAGGACCTCCTCCAGCCGGTCCGATGCATCAATCAGCTCGTGGAATCCCGGGCGGAGCGTTCCTTCAGCTTCGTAGAGCAAATCCACGTCTCGGACTTCCGGATCGGAGCGAGCGGCCGACCCGAACAGGTAGAGGCTCGCAAACCCGAGCCGCTTGAGCTCCGATTCGAGAGGCCTGAGCATCGCAAGGACCTCGTCACGCTTCATAGCGCTAGAATAGTGTCCAAACCGCCGCCGCACCAGCCGCGGCCGACACCAATGCCGTCATCACGATCGGCCAGGCGCGATGTGGGCGCACGACCGCGATGTCGGGCAGCGGCCGCGCGGGCGGCGCGGCGCCGGGCGGCGGGTAGTAATAATCGATTCGGCGGATCAGCTCGGGGAGCTTGCGAAGCGTGCGCACGGTGCGCACGATCTCGTCGGCGATCCGCGCCTCCGGGCCGAGCTCGTCGCGGACCCATTCGGTGAGGAAGGGCTCGGCCGTTTCCCACATGTTGATGTCCGGATCGAGCGCGCTCGCCACGCCTTCCTCCATCACCATCGTCTTTTGAAGCAGCAGCAGATGGGGCTGGGTCTGCATGTCGAAATCGCGGGTGATCTTGAACAGGCCGTCGAGCATGTGGCCGATCGAAATCTCCTTCGCCGGGAGGCCGCGCATCGGCTCGCCGACTGCGCGCAGGGCGGTGGCGAACTCGTCGATATCGTGGTGGGGGGGCACATATTGCGCCTCGAAATGGATCTCGGCGACTCGGCGGTAATTGGCGGTGATCAGGCCGTAGAGGATTTCGGCGAGCCAGACCCGGGCCTGGCGGTCGATCCGGCCCATGATCCCGAAATCGATCGCCGCCAGCCTTCCGTCGGGAAGCGCGAACAAATTGCCCTGGTGGAGATCGGCGTGAAAGAAGCCGTCGACCACCGCCTGGCGCAAAAAGGCGCGCACCAGGATCGCGGCGAGCGCCTTGAGATCGTGGCCGGCGTCGACCAGCGCCTGGCGGTCGGTCAGCTTGATCCCGTCGATCCATTCGAGCGTCATCACCCGGCGCGCGGTGCGGCTCCAGTCGATCGCGGGAACGAAGAAGCCGCCTTCCGCCTCGAGATTCTCGCGCAGCTCGGATGCCGAGGCGGCCTCCTGTCGCAGATCGAGCTCGCGGTTGGTCCATTGGCGGAAGGTCTCGATGACCAGGCGGGGGCGAAGGCGGGACGCTTCGCCGCCCATCGATTCGACCTGCGCCGCGGCCCATTCGTAGGTCTCGATCGCCGCGGCGAAATCCTCCTCGATATTCGGCCGAAGCACCTTGACCGCCACCAGACGGCCCTCCGTCGTCACGGCCCGGTGGACCTGGGCGATCGACGCGGCGCCGACCGGCTCCGGATCGATCGAGGAGAAGACCTGGTCGATCGGCTTGCCGAGGCCGAGCTCGATCGCCGCCCTGATCTTCTCGAACGGGGCCGGCGGCAGGCTGTCCTGAAGCATGGCGAGATCGTGGGCCGCCTGCTCGCCGACGAGATCGGGCCGAGTGGCCAGCGCCTGGCCGAGCTTGATCGCCGCCGGGCCGATGTTCTGGAACGCTTCGGCGTAGGTCGGAACCGTGGGCACTCGGGCGCCGAAGCGGGCGATCCGCGCCAGCCGGCGCACCGGCGGCGGCGTGTTCGGGTCGCGCTCGATGCCGCGCAGAGCGCCGTGCCGCGCCAGCACCCGGCCCCATTTCAGCAGGCGCCAGACGTGGGTGACGGACGAGGTCAAATCTTCCAGCCGCTGTGGATGGCGACGAGCCCGCCGAAGATCGGCTCCGCCTTGACGTTGGCGAAGCCCGCGGCGCCGATCATCCGCGCGAAGGCGGCCATATCGGGGAAGCGCTCGATCGATTCGATGAGGTAGCGATAGCTGTCCTCGTCCTTGGCCACCGCCTTGCCGATCCGCGGCACGACCCGGCGCGAATAGGTTTCATAGAGCGTCGCGAAGCCCGGCCAGCGGGTCTGGGAGAATTCGAGGCAGTGGAAGCGCCCGCCGGTCTTCAGCACGCGATGCGCTTCGCGGAGCGCCGCCAGGATGTCGGTGACGTTCCGGATGCCGAAGGCGATCGTGTAGGCGTCGAAGCTCTTGTCGGCGAAGCTCAGCGCCTCGGCATTCTCCTCCGCCCAGATCAGGCCGCCGATTCCGCGCGCCCCGGCCCGATCGATGCCGACCGAGAGCATGTCCGGGTTTATGTCGGCGACCGTCACCTGCGCCCCGGCACTGGCCATGCGGAAGGCGATGTCGCCGGTGCCCCCGGCCATGTCGAGGACCGTCTCGCCTTTGCGTGGGCGGACTCTCCGGACGAATTCGTGCTTCCATAGCCGGTGCATGCCGCCCGACATAAGGTCGTTCATCAGGTCGTAGCTGGAGGCGACGCTCGAAAAGACCGCGCCCACCCGGCGAGTCTTCTCGCCGGGCTCGACATCCTCGCGGCCGAAAGAAACCTTGTCCATCGCGGCGCCGTCTAGCAGGGGAGGGGGGATGGTGGAACATGCCTGAGCTTCCGGAAGTCGAAACCACGGTCCGCGGCCTCGAGCCGGTGCTCAAGGGCAAGAGAATCGCGGCCGTCGAGGCGCGCCGCGCCGATCTGCGCCGGACCTTTCCGCCCGACCTTCGCCAGCGGCTGACGGGCGCTCGCGTCACGGCGCTCGGCCGCCGCGCCAAATACGGGATGATCGAGACCGATCGCGGGGACACGCTCGTCTTTCACCTCGGAATGTCCGGCTCTTGGCGGCTCGATCCCGTGGATCTCGGCAAGCATGACCACCTGGTGATCGAGACGGAGGACGGCCGCCGAGTCGCGCTCAACGACCCGCGCCGGTTCGGCTCGGTCGACCTGGTCCGGACCGAGGGGCTGGAGGAGGCCGAGCTATTCCGCGCTATGGGGCCCGAGCCGCTCGGCGACTCGTTCGGCGGGGCCTATTTGAAGCGCGCGCTCGCCGGACGCAAAGCGGGGATCAAGCTGCTCCTGCTCGACCAGCGGATCGTCGCCGGGCTCGGCAACATCTACGTCTGCGAGGCTCTGAACCTCGCCGCGATCGCTCCGGGGCGGGCTGGAGGCGGTCTTTCGCACGCCCGGCTCGACCGGCTCGCCGAGTCGGTCAAGGCCGTGCTGCGCGACGCCATCGAGGCCGGGGGCTCCTCGCTGCGGAACTATGTCCGGCCGAACGGGGAGCTCGGCTATTTCTCGAGCCAGTGGCGGGTCTACGGGCGCGAGGGCAAGCCCTGCCCACGCTGCGCGGCGCCGATTCGCCGCCGCGCCGAGGGCGGACGTTCGACCTTCTACTGCGCGAAATGCCAGCGCTGACGCTTGACCGGAGCGGCCTCTTTGCGTAGAGGCCCCGCCGAGCGGGTGCGGTCTGGCCGCGCCCTTTTCATTTCAGAGATAAGGCAGCTCAAAGATGGCGAATACGCCGCAAGCAAAGAAACGCATCCGTCGCAACGCCAGCCGGACCGAAATCAATCGCGCCCGCGTCAGCCGCATCCGGACCTTCGTCAAGGCGGTCGAGTCGGCGCTGGCTTCGGGCAACAAGGACGAGGCGAAGGCCGCTCTGGCCCGGATGCAGCCGGAATTGTCGCGCGGAGTCGCCCGGGGCGTGCTCCACAAGAACACCGCCTCGCGCAAGCTGTCGCGCCTGACACGCCGTCTCGCGACCCTCGGCTAAGCGCCTTTCCCGTCGACCGAATGCGCCCGCCGGCCCCCGCTGGCGGGCTTTTTGGTGCGCCGCAAAACGGGATTTCAAAAAGCCTAGGTTTTCCCGCGATTCGCGCTGCGCCGTTGCGGTAGCGTTGCGGTAACATATTGAAATACAATACTATTACCGAACCAACAACGCAGTTCCGCCGTTTTCTCGGTGTCAACGAATTAATTTGGTCGCGACCGATTTTTTTCGCTTGATCGGACTCGCTTGGTCTCCATACAACGGCTTTCCGGCGGCACGAAAATCATCCGTCGGCACAAGCAAAAATACATCGAGCAGCGGCATGCCGGGGGAGGTTCGTCGCGCGGGGGAGTTTTTGCGCCTTGAACAATAAGCCGCCCAAAGCGGCGTCACGAGAGGGGTGCGTGCGCGGTGCAGACACCGGCAAGAGAGATTGCGAGCGGAACGGACGCCGACACGGGCGACCTCATCGCGGTGACCTGGGAATCGATTCGGGCGAGTCTTCGCCGGGACTGCGGGGCGCGAACCTTTGACGGCTGGCTGAGGCCGATCGCCCTCGGGGGGTTCGATTCGGACGCCGGCGTGCTCCGGCTTCAGCTTCCATCGCAGTTCATGGCCGATTGGGTGCAGACCCACTTCGCCGAGCGGCTGGCCCTCGCCTGGCGCGCCAAGCTCCCGCAGGTCAGGCAGATTCGGATCGGCGTCGGCCCGGCCGCGCCCAAGACCGCCGCAGTGGTCGAGATCCCGGCGCCGCCTCAGGATTCCGAGCCCGAGCCCAAAGGACTTTACGCGGTCGCGCTCGAGCCGCGCTACCGGTTCGAAAGCTTCGTCGTCGGCAAGGCCAACGAGGTCGCCTTCAGCGCCGCCCAGACGCTGGCCACCTCCGACAAGGTCGCGTTCAACCCGCTCTTCCTCCATGGCGGCACGGGCCGCGGCAAGACCCATCTGCTGCACGCGATCGGCCACGAATTCCACCGGCAGCGGCCGCGCGCCAAGATCATCTACATGTCGGCGGAGAAGTTCACCGTCGAGTTCCTCGCCGCTCTGCGCGCCAACGAGACCTTCAAGTTCAAGCAGCAGCTGCGCTCGGCCGATCTGCTGATGATCGACGACGTCCAGTTCATCGCCGGCAAGGAATCGACCCAGGAAGAATTCTTCCACACGATGAACGAGATCATCTCGGCCGGCCGCCGGTTCGTGATCAGCTCGGACCGCGCACCGCAGGACCTCGACGGCCTCGAGCCGCGAATCCTCTCGCGCCTGTCCTGGGGCCTGGTCGCCGACATCAACGCGGCCGACCTGGAGCTGCGGCTCAACATCATCACCAAGAAGCTGGAGCAGCTGCCCGACGTCAAGGTGCCGGGCGAGGTCGTCATGTTCCTCGCCAAGAGGATCAGCTCGAACGTGCGCGAGCTCGAGGGCGCGCTCAACCGAATCGCCGCTTATGCGGCGATGCAGAACCGCACGATCGACCTCGATTTCGTCGCCGAGGTGCTCGCCAACATCCTGCGCGCCAACCAGCGCCGGATCTCGATCGACGAGATTCAAACCCGGGTCTCCGACCATTATCGGATCCGCAAGGCGGAGATGACTTCGGCGCGGCGCGCGCGCGAGGTGGCCCGGCCGCGCCAGGTGGCGATGTATCTGTCGAAGCAGCTGACTCCGCGCTCGCTGCCGGAAATCGGCCGCCGTTTCGGCGGGCGCGATCACACGACGGTGATCCACGCCGTGCGCCAGATCGAGAAGCTGCGGGCGCAGGATCCGGAGCTCGATCAGGACATCCGGCTCCTCACGAGACAGCTCGAAAGCTGACGCGAAAAGGGGCCGGATTTCCGGCCCCTTCTTCATCCTCTTCACAATCAGTTGTGCGTGCGTGCGTCGGGCGGCGGCACCGTGATGCGCACCGTCTCGCCCGAATTTCCGGGGAAGCCGGTGAACATCGCCTCGACCAGGTTCGGGACCAGGGCCGGCAGTTCGTTGGAGCTGGAATGCGCCTGCGCGAGTCCTTCGAACAGCGACTGGCCGTCGGCCGCCCGCTTGATGTCCAGATCGAGGTAGGAGGTGTAGACGGTGTAGCTGTGGGTGTCGTAGCCGCCCCAGCCGCCCCAGCCCCAGTAGAAAGGCGAATAGCCGAGGCCGTAGGCGCCGCCCCAGCCCCGACCCCAGCCGCGTCCATAGCCGCCGTACCGGCCGAAGCCGCCATAGCCGTAATAAGGGAAGGGATCGGGATAGGAGACGATCCGCTCGCGGCCGCTATCGATGCCGTAATCAAGGCTGACGATCAGGGTCGCCTGCTCGGGCGTCGGCGCTTCGGCAAAACCTTGCGCGACCAGGTGGCGGCGGACGAGATCGGCATATTGCGAGAATTCGAGCCCCCCGCGATTGGCTTCGTTGGTCGGCACGATCACGAAGGCCTGGCCCTGCGGCGCGGGCATCGCCTGGAAGCGCTGAACCTGAGTCGGCAGGCCCGTCGTGCAGGCGGAAAGGGCGAGCAGCGCGACTGGAGCCGCGAGCGCGAACAGCTTCTTGGCGATGGACATGGGGCGGTCCTTTCACGCAGGATTCGCGGCTGGAGACCGCGAAGCTTTGTCGTGACTGTACAACAACTTGTCGCTTTTCGCAAAGCGCCCTTGAAACGGTGGTGAAAAGTTCCGGTGCGCCCCGTCCTGCCGCCCGACTAGCGGGGCAGGCCGAGCGCCGCATAGGCGCCCTCGAGCGTCGGCGCGGCCAAGGCGGCGGCCTTTCGCGAGCCATCGGCGAGGATCGCCTCGAGCGCGTTCGGATCGCGTTCGAAATCCTGGAGTCGCGCGCGGATAGGACGGATCGTTTCGACGAGCAGATCGGCGAGCGCCGGCTTGAACGCGCCGAAGCCCTTCCCGGCGAATTCCCCGGCCACCGATTGAGCGCTGCGGTCGGCCAGCGCAGCGTAGATCGTGACGAGGTTGAGCGCCTCCGGGCGGCCCTTCAGCTCATCGACGCTGTCGGGCAGAGGCTCGGGATCGGTCTTCGCTTTGCGGACCTTCTGGTTGATCGTGTCGTCGTCGTCGCTGAGGTTGATCCGGCTCATGTCGGACGGGTCGGACTTGGACATCTTCGCATTGCCGTCGCGCAGGGACATGATCCGCGCCGCGGTCTCGGCGATATGCGGCTCGGGCAGGGTGAACAGATCGACGCCGTAATCGGCGTTGAACTTGGCCGCGATGTCGCGCATCAGCTCGACATGCTGCTTCTGGTCCTCGCCGACCGGGACGTGGGTCGCCTGATAGAGCAGCACGTCGGCGGCCTGGAGCACAGGGTAGGCGTAGAGGCCGACGCTGGCGCCCTCGCGGTTCTTGCCCGATTTCTCCTTGAACTGGGTCATCCGGCCCAGCCAGCCGACCCGCGCCGTGCAGGACAGGATCCAGGCCATCTCCGCATGGGCGGGGACCCGCGCGTGGTTGAACAGCACGACCTTTTCGGGATCGATGCCGCAGGCGATCAGAGCCGCGGCCATGCCGTTGACGTTGCGGCGAAGCTCCGCCGGATCGTTGTAGACGGTGATCGCGTGGAGGTCGGCGAGGAAGATGAGGCAGCGCGCCTCGTCCTGCATCCGCACCCAGCGCCGGATCGCGCCGAGATAATTGCCGAGATGGAGATTGCCGGTCGGCTGGATGCCCGAAACGACGGTCTTCATGTTGATCAAATTCATGCCTCGGAAGCCCGGCGCCTGAGAAGGGTTTTGAGATCGCGCAGCGCGAACGCTCCCGTGAGGAAGCATGAAGCGCCATAGACGGCCACTCCGCCGCCGACCAGCACCGCCAGCGCAAGGCCGCGCTCGAGCAGCGAGCGGGTCAGCCAGGGGTTGGCGTAAGGTGCCAGGAACCAGATCGCGGCGCCCATGATGAGCGCGGCCAAAGCGAGGCGGGGCAGGCGCCGCTTGAGCTGCGCGTCCGCCTCGAAATGGCCGCGACGGCGAAGCGTGCGGTAGAGCATGTAGACGTTGATCGTCGAAGCCAGCGCGGTCGCGAGCGGCGGGCCGACATGGCCGACTCCGTAGCGGCCGAGCAGGGGGATGAGGATCAGGTTGCCGAGCAGGTTCACGCCGACGGACCAGAGGGCGAGACGTACCGGCGTTTTGGTGTCCGCCCGCGCGTAGAAGCCAGGCGTGAGGACCTTCACCAGCACGTAGGAGGGCAGGCCGATCGAGAAGGCCGAAAGCGCCCAGCCGCACAGCATCGCGTCGCGGGCGTCGAACGCGCCGTGCTGGAAGAGGCCGCTGATGATCGGGCCGGCCGCGAAGATGAAGGCGGCGGTGGCGGGGAGGGTGAGGAACAGCGCCAGCTCGATGCCGCGATTCTGGGTCTCCATCGCCGCCGCGTCCTCCCCCCGGCTGAGCAGGCGCGAGACGGTGGGGAGAAGGATCGTGCCGAGGCCGATGCCGATCAGGCCGAGGGGAAGCTGGTTCAGCCGGTCGGCGTAATAGATGTAGGAGATGGAGCCCTCGTCGAGAAGGCCGCCCGCGAGCGCGGTCGAGATGGCGAGATTGACCTGCACCGCGCCGGCGCCGATCGCCGCCGGGAGGATCAGCTTCAGCAATTGCTTGACGTCGTCGTCGAGCCGCGGGCGGCGCAGGCGAAGGCTGACTCCGCTCGCCCGGCAGGCGACCATCAGCCAGCCGAGCTGGAGCACCCCGCCGACCGTGATAGAGATCGCCTGGACCCGCGCCGTCTCATAGGGATCGCCGTGGAAGAACCACAGGCCCGTGATCATCGCCACGTTGAGCAGGATCGGCGCCGCCGCATTGACCCAGAATCTGTCGAGCGAGTTGAGGATTCCGCCGAGCAGCGAGGCGAGGCTGATCAGCAGCAGGTAGGGAAGCGTGATCCGCGACAGGCCGACGGCGAAGGCGAATTGCTCGGGCGTCGGATTGTCGAACCCGCCCGACAGGCCCCAGGTGACCGGCCAGGCGGCGGCGATCATCAGCAAAGTGAAGACCAGAAGCACGGGCAGCAGCACCGCCAGCGTCTGCTCGGCGAAGCGAAGGCCCGCCGGAAGCTCGCCGCCCTCCGCCACCTTCCGGTTGAACATCGGGATGAAGGCGGCCGAGAAGGCCCCTTCCGCGAAGAGGGCGCGGAACATGTTGGGCAGGCGGAAGGAGACGAAGAAGGCGTCCGAGGCGAAGCCCGCGCCGACGAAGCTTGCCTGAAGCGTGTCGCGCACCAAAGCCAGCACGCGGCTGACGAGCGTCAGCCCGCCGACCGAGCCGAGGGCGCGAGCGAGGTTCATCGCCGCTCTTGTGGCAGCTTAGGCCTGGCCCGTCACGTCCCCGGCCTGGCCGCCGGTCGCGGCCGCCTGCTGTTGCGCGGCGCTCTGCATGTAGAGGCCGGCGAAGTCGATCGGATCGAGCCGAAGCGGCGGGAACCCGCCCTCGGTGGAAGCGTCGGCGATGATCTTGCGCGCGAACGGGAAGAGCAGCCGCGGCGCCTCTGCCAGCAGGAACGGCTGGAGCTGCTCCTCGGGCAGGTTCCTGAGCGCGAACAGGCCGGCATAGAGCAACTCGATGCGGAAGGCGGTGCCTTCCTCGGCCTTGGCGGTGATGTCGATCTTGAGCGCGACCTCGTGGATGTCCTGGCCGGCGGCCTGGGTGCCGATGTTGAACTGGATGTCCATCTGCGGCTGGCTCTGCCACTGGTAGACGGCCGGCGCGTTCGGATTCTCGAACGACAGGTCCTTCACATATTGGGCGAGGATTCCGACCTGGGGCAGGCTGTCGCTGCCGTTGCTCGCGGGCTGGGTGGTGTCGATGGCGCCTTCGTCTTCGGCCATGATGTCGCTCTTTCGAAACAGGAGATGGATTGGACGGCGGCGCGGGCGCGCCGAACACAAGCGGGCGGGTAGCAGGACGCCGCTGGGCGCGCAACAAGCACGGCCCGCGTTCGTTGCCCCCAATGCATTTGAAACCTTAAGCCTTCGCGCCTATGTAAGGGGCGTCTTCCCGGGAGAAATTGGTTGACCGTCGAAATCGTCCTGCTGGCCATGATCGCCCTCTTCGTGGGCTTTCGGCTCTATGCCGTCCTCGGGCAGCGGACGGGTCACGAGCAGCAGCCGGTCACCCGTCCCGAGGCCCAGCCCGAAGCCAAGCCGGCGCTCGTCGCGCCCGACGTGGCGCCGAGCACGCCTGAATCGAGCGCCCTCGTCTACGAGCAGGGTGCCGCGGGCGGCATCCGCGCGATCGTCTCGGCCGATCCGAGCTTCGACGTCGCCCGTTTCATCGAAGGGGCGCAGTCGGCCTACCGGATGGTGCTCGAAGCCTTCTGGAAGGGCGATCGCGAAGAGTTGGCCTGGCTGACGAGCCCGGAGGTTCGCACCGCTTTCGAGGAGGCCATCGACGCCCGCGAGGCCGAGGGCCATGTGCTCGAAAATCGCCTCGTCGCGATCGAGCGCGCGGCGATCGACGACGCCCGGCTGAAGGGCAAGGTCGCCGAGATCGACGTCCGCTTCGAGGCGTTCATCGCCGCCGTGACCCGCGACAAGGAGGGCACGCTCGTCGCCGGCTCGATGTCCGACGCGGTGCCGACCAACGACATCTGGACCTTCCAGCGCAACCTGGCCAGCAAGGACCCCAACTGGCTGCTCGTCGACACCGACGACGCGGCCTGAACCGCGCCGCGCTGCTGCTCGGGCTTGTGCTCGGGCTGGCCAGCTGCGTCGGACCCACGAGACCATCCCAACCGCCGGCGAGGCCGCCCGCGCCGCCCGCTGCCGCGACTGCGCTCGAGGCGGGCCTGCGCCTCGGCCCCGCTTTGCCGGCGCTCGATTCGGACGCAGCCGAGCGCGCGCTCCGCGCCTTCCAGCTTTCCTGCCCCTCGCTCCTTAGCCGCGCCGACCCGAGCGGCCTGACCGAGCCGGCGGACTGGCGCGCGCTGTGTGCGGAAACGCCGGACGACCCCGCCGCCTTCTTCCGCACCCGCTTCGTCGCCGTTCAGGTCGGCGACGGAGCCGCCTTCGCCACCGGCTATTACGAGCCGCAGATTCCCGGCTGCCGCACGCCGCGGCCCGGTTGCGAGGTGCCCATCTATCGCAAGCCGCCGGACCTGCTCGACGCCAACCCCGCGACCGGAGCCAGGGGCCGAGGCCGCGTCGACGAAAACGGCAATTACGTGCTCTACCACGACCGTTCGGCAATCGAGCAGGGTGCGCTCGCCGGACGTGGGCTCGAACTGGCCTATGCCGCCGATCCGGTCGATCTCTTCTTCGTCCAGATCCAGGGCTCGGGCCGGCTGCGCCTGCCCGACGGAAGCGTGATGCGCATCGGCTATGCGGGGCAGAACGGCCGCGAATATGTCGCCATCGGCCGCCTTCTGCGCGATCGGGGCATTCTCCAGTCCCCGATCTCGATGCAGCGCATCCGCGAGTGGATTCGCGCCAATCCCGAGGCGGGCAGGGCGCTGATGCGGGAGAACCTCTCCTACGTCTTCTTCCAGGAGCTGACCGGGCCGGGGCCGCTCGGCGCGCTTGGACGGCCGGTGACGGCGCGAGTCACGGTCGCCGCAGATCCGAACTTCGTTCCGCTCGGCGCGCCGGTGCTGCTCAGCGGCATGGACAACCAGGCCGCCAACGGCATCTGGGTGGCGCAGGACACGGGCGGGGCGATCCGCGGGGCCAACCGCTTCGATACCTTCTGGGGCGCGGGCGAAGAGGCGGCGCGGATCGCCGGCTCGATGTCGTCCCGCGGCCGCGCCTCCATCTTGCTTCCGCGATCCGCCGTGGAACGGCTCAGGAGCCGCCTTGCGCCGGCTCGATCCTGAGGAGCAGGCGCTCTGGCGCCGGGTCGTGGAGAGCGTTCGGCCGTTCCATGCGGGGCTTTCCAGGAGCGAGCCTGCGCCGTCCGAGCCTGTCGCGCGCGCGAAACCGGCTGCGGCGAAGGTCGCGGCCCAGCCGGCGCCCAAGGCCGGGCCCGGAACGACGCTCGACGGGACTTGGGACAGGAGGCTTTCGCGCGGCCTGGTCCAGCCCGATCGCACGCTCGATCTTCACGGCCACAGCCTTGCCACCGCCTACGATCTCCTCGACCATCGTCTCGACCAAGCCGTCACCACGGGCGACCGGGTCCTTTTGCTGATCACCGGCAAGCCGCGCGCGGGAGCCGATCGTCGGGGCGCGATTCGCGCGGCGGTCGGCGACTGGCTGGCCTCGTCCCGCCACGCCGGATCGATCGCCGCGGTCCGGAGCGCCCATCCGCGCCACGGCGGCTCGGGCGCGCTCTACATCGTGCTCAGGAAGCGTCGCTGATTCCCCTCCCTGCAAGGGAGGGGTTAGGGGTGGGTGCGAGCGAAGCGAGCTTTTGGACCGCGTGTTCTGAGCGCCAGACGGCGCTACCCACCCCCGACCCCTCCCTTTCAGGGAGGGGAGCCGAGGGCGGCCCCGATCACCCGCGCGTAGATTCGCGTGAGGGCCTGGATATCCTCCACCGCCGCCGCCTCGTCGAGCTTGTGCATGGTCGCGTTGGGCAGGCCGAAATCGACCACCGGGCAGAGCGCGATCAGGAAGCGGCCGTCCGAGGTGCCGCCATGGGTGGAAAGAACGGGATTTCGTCCGGTTTCCGCCTCGATCGCCGCGCTGACGATCTCGTAGATCGGCCCCGGCGGAGTCAGGAACGCCTCGCCGGAAATCTTCGCCTCGACCGTGGCCCCGGGCGCCGCTTCATCCGCCGTCTTGCGGACGAGCGCGACGAGATCCTCGCCGCGCTGGAGGTCGTTGAAGCGGATGTTGAGCTGGATCGCGGCCGATCCCGGGATGACGTTGGTCGCCTTGCTCGCAGTCTCGACCGCGGTGACCTCGAGGTTGGAGGGCTGGAACGCGTCGTTGCCGTCGTCGAGCCGCAGGGCCTCCAGCGCGGCGATCACGCGGGCAAGCTTCGGCACCGGATTGTCGGCCCGGTGCGGATAGGCGACGTGGCCCTGCACCCCCGGGACATTGATCCACATATTGACCGAGCCGCGCCGGCCGATCTTGACGATATCGCCGAGTCGCGCCTCGCTCGTCGGCTCGCCGATCAGGATCATGTCCGGGCGGATCGCGCGTTCGGCCATCCACTTCATCAGCGCCGGCGTTCCATGGGTCGCGGGGCCTTCCTCGTCGCCTGTGATGAGGAGGCTGAGCGTGCCGGAGTGATCGGTTTCGGCGGCCGCCGCGGCGAAGGCGGCGATGCTGCTCTTCATGTCCACGGCGCCGCGCCCGTAAAGCAGGCCGCCGCGAATCTCGGGCACGAAGGGGTCGCTTTCCCAGCCGTCGCCGGGGGGAACCACGTCGAGATGGCCGGCGAAGGCGAAATGCGGCGCGCCTCGCCCTCTCGTGGCGAACAGATTCTCGACCGGGCCGTCGGGCGCCTCGCCGAGGATGAAGCGATGGACTTCGAAGCCGAGCGGCTTCAGCGCGGCCTCGAGAACGTCGAACACTTCGCCCGTCGCCGGCGTGACGCTCGGGCAGGCGATCAGTCGGGCGGCGAGGTCCACGGGGTCGATTGCGGTCGTCATGCGCGCGGCCTAGCATCGAGGGCGGGAGAAACGAAATGCCCAAGATCGACCTCGGCGCGATCGAGCAGATCAACCGCACCGGCTATCCGCCGCCCTACGACGCGCCGATGGCCAGGCGTCATTATCGCCGCCTGGCGCCGGCGGCGGCCATCGAGGACTTCGGAGCCAGCCACGTCGTGCTGGAGCCCGGCGGAATCTCCTCTCAGCGCCACTGGCACGAAGGCGAGGACGAGCTGGTGATCATGCTCGAAGGCGAAGCCGTGCTGGTCGAGGACGAGGGAGAGACCGTCATGGGCCCGGGCGACATCGCCGCCTTCCCCAAGGGGGTCGCCAACGGCCATCACCTGGTCAACCGCTCTGAGGCGCCCTGCGCCTTCGTCGCGGTCGGCAAATCCGCGACGAGCGACTGCCATTATCCGGACGTCGACATGCACCTCGATGCCGCGAGCGGGAAATATACCCGCAAGGACGGCTCGCCCTACGCCTGAGGCGTCTCGTACTGCTCGATCACCCAGGGTTCGTCCTGCGCCGCGTCGATCCATTCCTGCATCCAGGCGTGGTCGAGGATCGTCTCGATATAGGCGGCGGCGAAGCGGGGGACGGGAATGGCGTAGGTGACGAAGCGGGTGACGACCGGCGCGAACATGATGTCGGCGGCGCCGAACGTTCCGAAGAGATAGGGCCCGCCGCTGCCGTGCCGCGCGCGCGCCTGGGCCCAGAGCTCGAGGATTCGGACAATCTCACCCTTGACCTCCTCGTCGAGGTCCGGCGTCGGGAAATTCTTGCGCACGTTCATCGACAGCTCGCGGCGCAGGTTTGCGTAGGACGAATGCATCTCCGCGGCCATCGATCGGGCCATTCCGCGGGCGGCGTCGTCGCGCGGCCAGAAGCGGGCGCGATCGGTCTTGTCGGCGAGCCATTCGATGATCGCCAGGCTGTCCCAGATCACCGTCTTTTCGTCCCACAGGATCGGCACCTTGCCGCCGGACGGCGCAAATTCCTGGCCTTGGGTGCGCTTGTCCCAAGCCTCGTCGAACATCGGCACGGTGATTTCCTGGAACGGCAGGCCCGACTGCTTCACCGCCAGCCAGCCTCTCAGCGACCAGGATGAATAGGCCTTGTTGCCGATGATGAGCTTGAGCAACGTCGATTCTCTCTTTTCCCGTCGCCCCGCGAAAGCGGGGGTCCAGCTTTCCTAATCCGTGCCCAGGCTGGATTCCCGCTTTCGCGGGAATGACGTGGGTGGATAAGTCAGAGCAACGCCGCCTCTAGCACCGCCGCGCGCAGCCGGTCCATGCCGAGCCCCTTCTCGCTCGACGTGGCGATGATCTCGGGGTGGGCGGCGGGGTGAAGCCTCGCTTCCTCCTCGGTGCGCGCGGTGACCTCCGCCAGCTCGCTCGCCTTGATCTTGTCCGCCTTGGTCAGGATCACGCGGTAGCTGACCGCGGCGTCGTCGAGCATCTTCAGAACGTCGCGGTCGACCTCCTTGATGCCGTGGCGGGCGTCGATCAGGACGAGCGCGCGCTTAAGCACCTGGCGGCCGCGCAGGTAATCGTTGACGAGGAATCGCCAGCGCCGCGCCATGTCCTTCGGCGCCTTGGCGAAGCCGTAGCCCGGCATGTCGACCAGCCGAAGCCGAACCGGATCGCCGACCTCGAAATAGTTCAGCTCCTGGGTGCGCCCCGGCGTGTTCGAGGTGCGCGCGAGCGAGGAGCGGTTGGTCAGCCGGTTGAGCAGCGAGGATTTGCCGACGTTGGAGCGGCCGGCGAAGGCGATCTCGGGCGCTCCGGGATCGGGCAGGAACTTGAGCTCGGGTGCCGACTTCAGGAACGAGACCGGCCCGGAAAAGAGCTTCCGGGCCGATTCCTCGAGGTCCATTTCCTCGCTCACGTCGCCGCTTGCGCTCTGAGCTGCGGATGGCGGCTGTAGAGCCACTTCTGCTGGGCGATGGTCAGCAGATTGTTGGTCACCCAGTAGAGCTGAAGCCCCGAGGCGAAGCTGGCCATCACGAACATCAGCACCCACGGCATCAGCCCGAAGATCTGGCGCTGGACCGGATCGGGCATTTGCGGGTTGAGCCGCATCTGCAGCCACATGGTGATTCCGAGCAGGATCGGAAGCACGCCGATCGCCAGCATGTGCGGCGGCGTGAACGGCAGATAGCCGAACAGGTTGACCGGGGTCAGCGGATCGGGCGACGAAAGGTCCTGAAGCCACAAAGCGAAGGGCTTGTGGCGCATCTCGACCGACAGCAGCAGGCATTTGTAGAGCGCGTAGAAGATCGGGATCTGAAGGAAGATCGGAAGGCAGCCGGCGAGCGGGTTCGCCTTCTCCTCCCGGTAGAGCTTCATCGTCTCTTCCTGCATCTTCATGCGGTCGTCGGCGTAGCGCTCCTGGATCGCCTTCATCTTCGGCTGGAGCACCCGCATCTTAGCCATCGACTGGAACTGCTTCTGCGCCACCGGGAAGAGGATCGTCCGGACGATCAGCGTCAGGCAGATGATCGCCACGCCGAAATTGCCGATCTGGCCGTAGAGCCAGATGAGCAGCGAGAAGATCGGGATCATGAACCAGCGGAACCAGCCCCAGTCGATCGCCCGCTCGATCGGCGTTCCCAAGGCGGCCGAATAATCCTGGAGCATCCGCACTTCCTTCGCTCCGGCGAAGAGGTGGGATTGGTAGCGCGCGCCGCGGCCCGGCGCGACGAGCGTCAGCGGCGCGGCATAGTCGGCCTGGAAGACGTCGCCCGGTGCGCTGTGGCGGAAGGTGCCGTGCACATGGCTCGTCTGGCTCGGAATGATCGCGGCGAGCCAATATTTGTCGGTGAAGCCCAGCCAGCCGCCGCGGCCGTCGAAGCCGCGCTGGCCGTCGGCGGCGATGTCGGCATAATTGTTGCCGTAATCGGCGGCGCCGTTGAATACGCCCATCGGCCCGACATGGGCGGTCCAGCTGTCCGGATCGTGCGAGGCGCCCGTTCGGCTCACCAGCGAGAAGGGCTGAATGCCGACCGCTCCCGCACCGCGGTTCACGACGCGCTGCTCGACCGTGAAAAGATAGCCGTCGTCGACCGAGAGCTGGATCTGGAAGACCTGGCCCTGGCCGTTGTTCCAGCTCAAGGTCACCGGGCTTGCCGGAGATAGAACGGCGCCGCTCGCCTGCCAGACCGTGTCGGGGCCGGGGACGGCGACGTTCTGGCCGGTCCAGCCGAAGCCAGCGAAATAGGCGCCGGCGGCGCCCGAAGGCGAGAAGAGGCGCACCGGCGGCGAATTGGCGGCGATCGATTCGCGCTCGGTGGTCAGAAGCAGATCGTCGATCCGCGCGCCCTTGAGATTGATCGAGCCCGAAAGGCGGGGCGTGCGGATGGCGACCCTCGGGCCTTCGCGCAGCACCACGGCGCGGTCGCGCATCGCCGCCGGCGCGTTGGGGACGGCGCTCGCCTGCGGCTGCGGAGCCGGCACGCTGCGGCCGTTCTCGATCTTGGTCGCCGGCGGGTTGGCGGTCGGGAAATAGCGCTCGGAAAGCCAGCCCCAGCCGAACAGGACGAGCGCCGACAAGGCGACCGCGAGGATGATATTCTTGTGATCGTTCACCTTAGTCCCTCAACCAGCTTTCTTTTCGGGCACGGGGTCGTAGCCGGATCCCCCCCAGGGGTGGCAGCGGAGCAGCCGCCTGGCGGCCAGCCAGCTCCCGCGGAGGGCGCCATAGCGGGAAAGCGCGGTGATTGCATAGGCCGAGCAACTCGGCTGATAGCGGCAGCTCGGCGGAAGCACGCGGGAAGGCCCCAATTGCCAGCCGCGAGCGATCAGGATCAGCAGCCGGGCGATCATCGCGCCGCTTTGGCGAGGGCGCGCTTCAGATCGGCCGCGAGCTCGGCATAAGGCCGCTCGATCCCGCTCTGGCGACCGATCAGGACGTGGTCCGCGCCGGCTATGCCGGCTTGTGGCAGGATCGCGCGTGCCAGTGCGCGAAACCGCCGCTTCATGCGGTTGCGAACGACCGCGTTGCCGACCTTCTTCGAAACCGTCAGGCCGAGGCGGATCGAGGGATCCTCGTCGCCGCGCCGGCGCACCAGCAGGACGAAGCCCGGCGCGGGCGCGCGAAACCCGCCGTTCGCGGCCAGAAAGTCCGCGCGGCGGGTCAGCTTGCCGATAGGCTGCGTGGCTACGCGGACAGCTTCTTGCGGCCGCGGCCGCGGCGGGCGTTCAGAACCTTGCGGCCGCCGACGGTCGCCATCCGGGCGCGAAAGCCGTGCCTGCGCTTGCGCACGAGATTGCTCGGCTGGAAGGTGCGCTTCATCGCTCATTCCTCGTAATTCTAAGTCGAAAGAAAACGGCCGCCCCAGAATCCCACAAAAGCGATACTTTTGCGCGGACCCGATACGGCGGCCTCGTCGGAGGGGCGGATAGGGAAGGGCGCCGGCAAAGTCAATTCTCGCCTTCGCCCAGCTTGCGAATCGCTTCCCGCCGCCGAGCGCTCTCGCGGCGCAGGCTCCAGTCGGTCCACCGGCCCTTGTTCGGATGCTTGCGCTTGAAGCGCACGTAAAGGCGCTTCGCCCAGCCGGTATATTTGAGGATCAGGCTCAGCCCCGCGCCAAAGACGATGATCCCGCCCGGCCCCGGAATCGGCCCGACCAGCGGGGTGATCGCAATCAACACGAAGCCGAGCCCGACCAGAAGCCGGCGCACGAGCGGTATTTCGCCCCACGATCGGCCGACTGGTCTGTCGCTCATCTTGTCTATCTGGGGATCCAAGCTTCGCTCTCCAACTATCCGTTGCCTCTCGACTTTGCCGATCGGCCTCTTCAATAATGCGACGCGTTCGACGGCAGGGGGCATCAGTAAATGGTCGCGCATGTCGCCACGGTTGCGTTCCTGGGGCTGGAGGCGCGCGCCGTCGAGGTACAGGTTCAAATCGCCAGCGGCCTGCCGAAGTTCCTCGTCGTCGGCCTGCCCGACAAGGCGGTCGGCGAAAGCCGCGAGCGGGTCCATGCCGCGCTGGCGGCGATCGGCCTGTCGCTGCCGCCGAAGCGAATCACGGTCAACCTGTCGCCCGCCGATCTGCCCAAGGAGGGATCGCATTACGATTTGCCGATCGCGCTCGGCCTGCTCGCGGCGATGGGCGCGATCGACCGCGAGACTCTGGCCGGCTATCTCGCCGTGGGAGAGCTGAGCCTCGACGGCCGGGTGGCGCCCTCGCCGGGAGTCCTGCTCGCCGCCCTGCATGCCTCCGAGCGCGGGCTGGGCCTGATCTGCCCGGCCGCGCAGGGGCCGGAGGCGGCCTGGGCAGGCGAGGTCGAAGTCGTGGCGGCGCCGGACCTGATCGCCTTGCTGAACCACCTGCGGGGAACGGCGGTGATGGCCCCTCCGGCGCCGGGCCTCGCCGAGCCGCCCGCGATGGGGCCGGATCTCGCCCAGGTGAAAGGCCAGGAAACGGCCAAGCGCGCGCTGGAGATCGCGGCCGCCGGCGGCCACAATCTGCTGATGAGCGGGCCGCCCGGAGCGGGCAAGTCGCTGCTCGCCGCCTGCCTGCCCGCGATCCTCCCCGATCTCACGCCGTCCGAGGCGCTCGAGGTTTCGATGATCGCGTCCGTGGCCGGGGAGCTCAAGGACGGCCGGCTCATCCGCACGCGGCCCTATCGCGCGCCGCACCACAGCGCCTCGATGCCGGCGTTGGTCGGCGGCGGGCTCAAGGTTCGCCCCGGGGAGGTCAGCCTTGCCCATCTCGGGGTCCTGTTTCTCGACGAGCTGCCCGAATTCCAGCGCGGCGTGCTGGATTCCCTGCGCCAGCCGCTCGAGACCGGGCGAGTCCAGGTCGCCCGCGCCAACGCCCATGTGACCTTTCCGGCGCGGGTCCAGCTCGTCGCGGCGATGAATCCCTGCCGCTGCGGCCATCTCGGCGATCCGGCGCTCGCCTGCGCCCGGGCGCCGCGCTGCGCCGCGGACTATCAGGCCAAGGTCTCCGGGCCCTTGCTCGACCGGATCGATATTCACGTCGAGGTCGCGGCCGTCGCCGCCGCCGATCTCGTATTGCCTCCGCCGGCGGAAGGATCTCCCGAGGTCGCCAGGCGCGTCGCGGCGGCGCGCGCCGTTCAAACGCGGCGCTATGAGGAGCGCGGCATCCGCACCAATGCAGAGGCGGACGGCGAGCTGCTCGACGCGGTGGCGACGCCGGAGGAGCCGGGCCGCCGCCTGCTCGCCCAGGCGTCGGAGGCGATGCGCCTCTCCGCGCGCGGCTATCACCGCGTCATGCGCGTCGCCCGCACGATCGCCGACCTCGCCGGCAGCGAGAGCGTGGGGCGGGTGCACGTAGCGGAAGCGCTCAGCTACCGGCGGCAGGCGCCGCGCAACTAGGAGCCGCGGATGACTCGGACGCCGCCTTCGATCGAAACGCGCGGGGCGCGGACCGCCGGCCGCTGGGCGGAGCGGGTGGCGCGCGTGGCGGCCGTCTGGCTCCCCGACGTGCGGTAGAGGACCGGACGTTCGACCAGGCGGCGCTCGACGATCGGGATTTCCACCATCGCCTGCTGGACCCGCGCGCGCGCCTGCCTTCCCGGGCTGGCATAGCGCACCGGGGGCGCGGCTTCAGGTTCTTCGGCCGACGGCGCCTGATCGAAGGCTTCGGCCAGGCCTCCATAGCCGGGGCGGCGATAGAAGATGTGCGCTCCGATCACCGTCTGCTGGACCAGGCTCGGCGCCCAATAGGGGCGGATCGCGGTCGTGTGATAGTTGGTGGCGAGGCCCACGGGACGATAGACGCTGCCGCGCAGGGCCGACGCCGCGATGCTCCGCGCGACGTCCCACGCATAAGGCTCGATGCCGCGGCCCATCGAGCCGTCGCAGGTGAAGCTGAACTGGCAGCCAGTGACCCGCTCGGATCCCTGGTAGACGACGCCGCAGACGCTGTTGGGGTAGGCCGGATGGCGGACCCTGTTGAGCACCACTTGCGCGACCGCCCGCTGGCCTTCCTCGGATTCGCTGCGCGCCTCGTAATAAACCGCTTCGGTCAGGCATTGCAGCGAGCGTTCGAACATCTCGGGATCGGGGCTGGCGGCGAACGGCTCAGCCGCGTCCGAGGCGCGGGCAGGCGCGCCAGACAGGAGAACCAGCGCCGCAAGGGCGAGGGAAACGATCGGTCGCATATGGGTCGGCTTTCCTCCGCCTCGCGAGCTTTAGCGGCGGAGGCTTGGCAACCCGTTAATGCGGGGAAATCGCAGGCTCGGCGCCTCACCCTCGGCGAAAGCCGAACCCCGGCGCGGCCGGCGCTTCCGTGCCGATATGCTTGCCGCAGACCCGGCACCATGTGCGCCCGAGGCCCGATTCGGCGTCCCGGCCGCGCGACACGAAGCCGTGGGGGCAGTGATAGGGGGCGTTGCTGCCATGGTCGCGCCGGATCTGGGCATATTGCTCGCGCGCCTTGCGCAGCCGGGTTCTGCCGATCATGCCGAGACCGTAGACGATCCCCAGAATGAGAAGCACGCCCCAGCCGACAATCGAGAATAGGGACATGTACTCACCCCGTTGAACAGGCTCGTCGTATCGTCCCCCAGAACTCACGGATAGACGATCTCAAGTTAAGAAACGCTTTTGAGCGGCCGTTCTTTTGTTCGATCGCGAAGCGCAGGGCTGATTGCTACGCACGCCCGGCGAAGCGGCGCCGGAATCCCCGACGCCGCATTCGCACATCATTGCTTGTTGGCCTCCGCGGGCTGGGCGGGCTGCTGCGCCGGCTGTTGCTGGACCACGACGGGAGGGGTTTCGACTCGAATGTCCGGAAGCTCGATCTTGGGCGTCTCGATGCCGACATTGATGTTGGTCTCGTCGGCCGCGCGCTGGAGATATCCTCCGAAATAGAGGAAGGCGAGCACAGCGATCACCAGCACGACGAGGATCGCCGCTATGGCGCCGCCTCCGCCGCCGCCCCGGTCGCCGCTCGCGACCACCACCGTCTCGCGTTCCACGGGCCTGTCGTCGTCCATCGTCTCGCTCCTGTTTGTTGCGGGTCGAGAACGGGCCGCACAACGCGCGGTTCCGGGGAAAGGAGGTTAATGGGCGGACCGAAAACCGATGCCTTGTGAACGACGCGCTGTGGGAGGCGCTCAACGAGAAGCGTTGGAGACGGCGGGGCGCAAGTATTTGTGCACCGAGCACCGCATTCATGATAATATTATCCCCGATAATCTCATTGGGGAGGGATGATCATGGAAAATTCGCTCAGTCGACGCCAGTTGATCAAGACGGGGGCAGCTGCGACCTTCGTCGCCGGCACTCAGTTGTTCGTCGGCGTGCCCGCTCTCGCGGATTACGCGGCCGGGCCGACCATGAGGCGCAATGCTTCCACGATGGCGGAGAACGACCCGATCCTCAGGGGCTACCGCCGCGCAATCCGGGCGATGCGCCTGCTCCCCAACAACAATCCGTGCAGCTGGTTCTATCAGGCCGCGATCCACGGCACGACCGACCCGGCCAACCTTCCCTCGTGGAATACATGCCACACCGACCCGGCCTTCTTTTGGGCCTGGCACCGCATGTACCTCTATTTCTTCGAGCGGATCGTCCGGAAGCAGTCCGGCATGTACGACTGGGCGATCCCCTATTGGGACTGGGGCAACCCCGCCGAGCGCGCGCTTCCCGCCCCGTTCCGCGTCACCACCGACGCGCAGCTGTTCGATGCCTCCCGCGACGCGGGCGTGAATGCCGGCACCCCGTTGTCGGCTTCCCTCGGAACGTCCGTGACGAGCGCCATGACGTTGCTGGACTATTTCAACACGCAAAGCTCCGTGAACGGGCCGCACGGCTCCGTCCACGGCGCAGTCAGCGGGAACATGTGCTGCGTCGTGACCGCGGCGCTGGACCCGATCTTCTACCTGCACCACGCCCATGTCGACCGGCTCTGGAACCTGTGGCTGGCGCAGGGCGGCGGCCGGAGCAGCCCGGTCGGGAATACGACCTGGCGCAACACGACCTATACCTTCTTTGACGAATGCTGCGAGCCGGTCAGCCTGAAAGGCTGCGACGTGCTGCGCGCCGCGCTGCAACTGAGCTACGCCTATGAAGGCGAGCCGCCCCAGGTGAATCAATATTGCCCGCGCATATTCAACCCTGCGGTCCTGGAGGTCGCGATCCTGGCGCTGTCGCGGCGGCCGCTCGTGCTGGAGCGGATTCCGGTGAGGGTACCGCTCATTCCGCCCGAGGCGCGAAACGCGGTCCCGCGGCTGCGCGAGACGGTGCGGATGCGGGAGCGCAATGTCGCCCTTCAGATCCGCAATGTCGAGGCCGACAGGGCACCGGAAATCAGCTGGGAGGTGCATGTCGGACCGCGGGGAACTGCCCCCAATGAGCGGACTCTCATCGGGATTTTCGCGTTGTTCGGGGCCGGCATCAAGGACCGCGCCCACCATTACCATCCCGCCGAATTCGTCTTCCCGCTGGGCCGGGTCCTGCGCGACCTCGATCCCGCGACGCTGGAAGTGACGTTCGTGCCGGTCTCCGGGCTCGATCGCGGCCGGCGCGCCGAGACGGTGCAACCGCGTGCCCCGGTCCGGATCGGCGAGGTCGCCATCATCGTCGACGCGCCGATGCCGCAGCCGCCGCGCGACGAGCAGGAAAGGCTCCGCCGCGAGGAGGAACAGCGATAGGGCTCAGGCTTCGGGCAAAAAATCGGGTACCGAAAGGTAGCGCTCGCCGGTGTCGTAGTTGAAGCCGAGGATGCGCTTGCCCGAAAGCTCGGGAAGCTTCTGCGCGATCGCCGCCAGCGTCGCGCCGGAGCTGATGCCGACCAGCATCCCTTCCTCGCGCGCGGCGCGGCGGGCCATTTCCTTGGCGTCGGCCGGGTCGACCTGGATGATTCCGTCGAGCCGGCTGGTGTCCATGATCGCCGGAATGAAGCCGGCGCCGATGCCCTGGATCGGATGCGGCCCGGGATCGCCGCCCGAAAGGACCGGCGACAGGGTCGGCTCGACCGCGAACACTTGCAGGCCCGGCCATTCCGCCTTCAGCACCTCGGCGCAGGCCGTGATGTGACCGCCGGTGCCGACGCCGGTGATCAGAGCGTCGATCGGCGCGTCGCCGAAGTCGGCGAGGATCTCCCGCGCCGTGGTCCGCCGGTGGACCTCGAGATTGGCCGGATTTTCGAACTGCTGCGGCATCCAGCTGTTCCCGGTCGCCGCGATCAGCTCCTCGGCGCGGGCGATCGCGCCCTTCATGCCCTTTTCCTTGGGCGTGAGATCGAAGCTCGCGCCATAAGCGAGCATCAGCCTGCGACGCTCCAGGCTCATGCTCTCGGGCATGACGAGCACCAGCTTGTAGCCCTTGACCGCGGCGACCATCGCCAGGCCGATCCCGGTATTGCCGCTGGTCGGCTCGATGATCGTCCCGCCGGGCTTGAGCCTGCCGGAGGCCTCGGCGTCTTCGACCATGGCCAGCGCGATCCGGTCCTTGACCGAGGCGCCCGGATTGGAGCGCTCCTGCTTGATCCACACCTCGGCGTCGCCGAACAGGCGGTTGACGCGGACATGGGGCGTGTTGCCGATCGTCTCGAGAATGTTGCCGGCTTTCATGGCTGTGCTCCTGTTGCGAGGGCGGTTAGGATCGGGGGGTGACGAAATCCTATCTTGCCGTTCCCGCCGCTTTCGACGCGGCGGAATGCGACGCGATCATAGCATTGGCGGGCGCGATGGAAGCCGCGCCGGTTTACGGCGGCGGCGAACGGCAGATCGATCCGGCGGTGCGCAACGTCCGCTCGCGCCTGATCGCGCGCGCCGAGGCGGGTTGGTTGTTCGAGCGCCTCGACGCCTTGCTGGCGCTCGGCGGGGCAGAGTTCGGCCTGCCTGTCGGCCCGATTGCCGAGCAGATCCAGCTGCTGCGCTACGACGAGGGCGGCCATTTCGCGCTGTGGCACACCGATGGCGGGACCGACGCCGACCGGCAGCGCCTCGTTTCCCTCTCGATCGAGCTGTCCGAGCGGGAGGATTATGAGGGCGGTGAGCTGGAGACCGTTCCCGACCTGATCGGCCGCACGCGCACCCTTCCGCGCGGCAGCGCCCAGCTCTTTCCCTCGCGCGCGCTTCACCGGGTGACTCCGGTGACCCGCGGCACGCGCTGGGCGCTGGTCGCCTGGACGGGCGGGCCCTGACGTCATTCGGCGGCCTTGAGCTCGGGCGGGTCGAAGTTTCGGGCGCGCCGAAGCTCGGGAAACCATTTGGCCCACAGCAGGGTCACGCCGATGGCGCCGATCCCGCCGGCGACCACCGCGGCCACCGGCCCGATGACCGCGGCGAGAAAGCCGCTTTCCGCCTCGCCCAGCTCGTTCGACGCGGAGATGAACAAAGACGAGACCGCGCCCACGCGCCCGCGCTTGTCGTCCGGCGTATGGAGCTGGATCAGCGATTGGCGGACGTAGACGGAGAGCATGTCGGCCGCGCCGAGCAAGGCGAGGCAGACGAGCGACAATTCCATCGAGCGCGACAGGCCGAAGACGATCGTCGCCGCGCCGAACGCCGCCACCGCTCCGAGCATCTTGAGCCCGACCTCGTTCTTCAGGGGGCGGAAGGAAAAATAGATGGCGGTCAACGTCGCGCCGAGCGCCGGCGCGGCGCGCAGATGGCCGAGGCCGGTGGGGCCGGCGTGGAGGATATCGCGCGCGAACACCGGCAGCATCGCCGTCGCGCCCCCGAGCAGGACCGCGAACAGATCGAGCGAGATCGCCCCCAGCACGAGCTTGTTGCCGCGCACGTAGCGAAGCCCGTCGACCATCTGGTGCCAGGGATGCTTCGAGCCTTCGATCGGGGTTCGAGGCTTCGACCCGATCATGAACATGCACAGCAGCGACAGCGCGAACAGGCCGGCCGCGACCGCATAGGGCGCGGGCGGCGCCCAGGCGTAGAGATAGCCGCCGAGCGCGGGCCCGACGATCGATCCGGATTGCCAGGCGATCGAGCTCATCGCGATCGCCTTTGGCAGTATCTCGCGCGGGACGAGGTTGGGCGAGAGGGCCTGCAAGGCCGGCATGGCGAAGGCGCGCGCCACGCCGAGCAAGGCGGCGACGGCGAAGAGTATGGGAAGGGTGATCGTGCCCTGCCAGGAGCACCAGCCAAGGATGCCCGCGCAGAGCAGTTCGAGCGCGATCGTCGCCCGGGCGATGAAGCGCCGGTCGAGCCGGTCGGCGGTCCAGCCTGTCACCAGCGTAAGCGCGAACAGAGGAACGAACTGGACGACTCCGACGAGACCGAGCTGGAACGAGGCGGCCTTCAGATCCATGGTCTGGCGGGCGATGTCGTAGACCTGCCAGCCGATGACGATCACGGTGATCATCTGCGCGATCGTCGAGGCCAGCCGGGCCACCCAGTAGAAACGGAAATCGCGAACGGCGAAGGGCGAGCTCGGCTGCATCAGGCGGCAGTTAGGCCGCCGGGCGGGAGGCTTCAACATCGCCGTCGCGATATTTGCGGAAGGCCATGCTGGCGCCGGAACGAAATCCCCCGCAAAAGCGCTTGGGGCCTTTGGGGACGTGGAGGGTGCGATGAAGCATGGGTTCACGGCTTTGCTGGTTTCGGCGGCCGCTTTGGCGCTGGCGGCCTGCGCGACGGGACCGGGCTCGCCTCCGCCGCCCGACGTCCAGGCCGGGGAGACTTGGCCCGCCTTCATGGCCCGCTACATCGATCAGGATTTCCGCGCCAATCCGGCCTTCGCGGTGGTCCAGGGAAAGCACGAATATGACGGCCGGCTGCCCGACTGGAGCGAAACGGGGCTTCAGAACGAGAAAGCGCGGCTGCGAAGCGCGCTTGCCGCCGCCGAGGCCTTCGATCCCCGCCGCCTCACCCCGGAGCAGCGGTTCGAGCGCGACTACCTGATGGCCCGCACGCGCGGCGCGCTCTTCTGGGTGGACGCCGCCGATCAGCCACACAGCAACCCCGCTTATTACATGAACAACGGGCTCGATCCGTCGGTCTACGTCACCCGGCCCTACGCGCCTGCCGCGACCCGGCTCAGGGCCTTCATCGCCTATCTGCGCGAGATCCCGCGCGCCGCCGGGCAGATCCGGGCCAATTTGCGCACGCCGCTTCCGGTCAGCTTCATCGACTACGGCAAGTCCGCCTTCGGCGGCTTCGCGGAATATTATCCCGGCGACGGCACCCGGGCCTTCGCCGAAGTCCGGGATGCCGAGCTCCAGGCCGAACTTCGAACGGCGGCGCGAGAGGCGGCGCGTGCGATGCGGGGCCTCGCCGACTGGCTCGAAGCCCAGCGGCCGCGGGCGACGACGAACTTCGCCCTCGGGCCGGAGCGGTTCGCCCAAATGATCCGCGACACCGAGATGGTCGACGTGCCGCTGGCCGAGCTCGAGGCGATCGGCCGCGCCGATCTGCTCCGCAACCAGCAGGCGCTGCAGGCCGCCTGCGCCCAATTCGCGCCCGGCGCGACGGTGCCCGCCTGCATGGACCGGATGAACGCGCGCAAGCCCGAGGGCGGCCCGGTCGCCGGTGCGCGGCGGCAGCTGGCCGGCCTGAGGCAATTCATCCGCGACCACGATCTGGTCAGCATTCCCGGAACCGAGGAAGCCCATGTCGAGGAGGCGCCGCCCTACAATAGGCAGAACTCGGCCTATATCGACATTCCGGGACCCTACGAGACCGGCCTGCCCTCGGTCTATTATATCGCCCCGCCGGACCCGAGCTGGACGCCCGAAGTCCAGGCCGCGTTCGTTCCCGGCGAGGCGGACCTCATGTTCACCTCGGTCCACGAAGTCTGGCCCGGCCACTTCCTCAACTTCCTCCACGCCAACCGCTCGCCCTTCACCTTCGGCCGGGTCTATGTCGGCTATGCCTTCGCGGAAGGCTGGGCCCATTATGCCGAAGAGATGATGTGGGACGCGGGGCTCGGCAATGGCGACGCCGAGACCCATGTCGGCCAGCTCTCCAACGCCCTGCTGCGCGATTGCCGCTTCCTCTCGGCGATCGGAATGCACACCGGGCGGATGACCCAGGCGCAGTCGCGGGCGATGTTCCGCGAGCAATGCTATCAGGACGAAGGCAATGCCCGTCAGCAGGCGGCGCGCGGCACCTACGATCCCGCCTATCTCAACTATACGATGGGCAAGCTGATGATCAGGCGCCTGCGCGAGGATTGGGTGCGCGGCCATGGCGGGCGGAGCGGCTGGAAGGCGTTCCATGACCGCTTCCTCAGCTTCGGCGGCCCGCCGATCCCGTTGGTTAGGGCGCAGATGATGGGCGGTACGCCGAGGGCCGTGTTCTAACCTTCTCGCTCATCCTGAGGAGGGACTGAGCTTGGCGAAGGCCCGTCTCGAAGGACCGTCCTTCGAGACGCCGTTTCGACAGGCTCAACGGCTCCTCAGGATGAGCGGGAAATGGCGCGTGCGGTTCAAGCGCCCCCTATCCCGTAGAAGTCGCTGATCCCGGTGAGCAGGAATTGCATGCCGATGGCGATCAGGAGGAAACCGAAAATCTTGGTCATCGCGTCGATCCCGCCCTGGCCGAGGAAGCGGACCATCATCGCCGCCCCGCGCAGCACGAGGAGCGAGAAGAGCAGGGTAAGCGCCATTCCCGCGATCACTCCGGCGTAGATCAGCACGAAATCTTCCGGATAGTGGCTGCGGATCTGGGCGGCGGCGGTGAGCACGACGGAAATCGAGCCCGGCCCGGCGAGGCTCGGCATGGCGAGCGGCGTGAAAGCGACGTCGCGCGCCTGGGGCTGGCCTTCGGCACCGGCGGCCTGGGGCGCCGCGGGCGGAGGAAACAGCATGCGGAAGCCGATGAAGCCGATGATCAGCCCCCCGGCTACTCTGAGGCCCGGCACCGAGATGCCGAAGAAATCGATGATCCAGGCGCCGAGCAGAAGGAAGGTGACGAGGATCGCGAAGGCGTAAATGCAGGCGAGCAGCGCCTGGCGGTTGCGCCACTTGTCGTCGAAGCCCGCGGTCAGCGAGACGAACAAGGGCGCGGTGCTGAACGGGTTCATGATCGGCAGCAGCGCGCCGACGGTGAGCATGATCGCCTGGCCGAAGATCGTGATCGCCTCTCTCCCGCAAGGATGCCCGGCTGAAATGGAGGGAGCGCCCGCGCGACTCAATGCGGGTTTGTCCCGAGAGAGGCGCGCGATGAGGCGCGGAACTACCGCCGATCTCCACCCGTTGCGGTTCAGAAGGAGATTCCAACATGCGTAAAGTGCTGCTCACGATGAGCGCGGCGACGATCGCGCTCGCGGCGCCGCTTCAGGCGCAAGGCCATGGCGGCGGACACGGCGGCGGCCATGGCGGCGGCCAGGGTCATGGCCAGGCTCAGAACAGGCACGGCGGCGGCGGTGGCGGCGATCACGGCAACGGTAACGCCCATCAGGCCCGCGGCGCCGACGACGCTCAGCGCGGCCGCGGCCATGAGGCGCGCGCCGAAGCGCAGCGCCCGGATCGCGGCGGCGCGGTCCATGTCGCCGAGGAGCCGGGCCGGGGTCATGGCCGCGGCCATGCCGAGGATCGCGGACGCCCCGTCGCCCACGTTCGCAACGAGGACGTGCTTCGCCCCGGCGTCCGCCTCGACGGCAACGGCCGCGGGCGCGGCCATGCAGAGGACCGCGGGCGCGCCCGCCTCGAGCGCCGGGCGGTTCTGGTCACCAATCCGGCGGAGATCGTGCGGGTCCGCTGGGAGCCGGCCCGGGGCCTGGTGAACGGCTGCCCGCCGGGCCTCGCCCGCCGCAACAACGGCTGCCTGCCGCCGGGCCAGGCGCGCCACCTCGCCGAGCGGAGCTGGGACGCAAGCCTGTGGCCGCGCTACCGCGAGGGCAATTACGCTTATGCTGACGGCTATCTCTACAAGCTTGCCCCGAGCGGCATGGTCCAGGGCTTCGTTCCGCTTGCCGGCGGCGCCTTGTGGCAGGGCAATCCCTGGCCCGCCAGCTACGGCTACGCCCCCGTGCCGACCTATCTCAGCCAATATTACGGTTGGAACGATCCTTACGATTATCGCTACGCCGACGGCGTGGTCTATGGGCTCGATCCGCAGACGCAGATGATCCAGCAGGTGGCCGGGCTGCTCACCGGCGATCAGTGGAATATCGGCCAGGCGATGCCGACGGGCTACGACATCTACAACGTGCCCTACGCCTATCGCGGCCAATATTACGACACGCCGGACAACATGTACCGCTACAGCGACGGCTACATCTACCAGATGGATCCGACGACCCAGCTGGTGCAGGCGGCGATCAGCCTGCTTTCCTGACCGCAGGTCATCAGAAGGACGAAACGCATGAACCTTTCGCGCATCGGCTTGGCGGCGGCCACCGCCGTCGTCCTCCTCGCCGGCTGCAACCGCGCCGCGGACAGCGGCAACGCGACCGCCGCGAACGGCGCGGCGGCGGCCAACACGGCTGAGCCAGGCAGCCAGACAGTCGCGGCGGCTTTGGCGGGAGACGGCGACCTTGGAAAGCTGAACGAGATTGCCGGCAATGCGGGCCTGGCTGATCTGCTCGGCGGCACCGGCCCCTACACCGTCTTCGCGCCCGACAATGGCGCGTTCAACGCCCTGGGCGCTCAGGCCGATGCGCTGAAGGGGGAGGCGATGCGGCCGCAGGCCATCGCTCTGCTCCGCGCCCATATCGTCCCGGGCGTCGTCACCCGCCGCGATCTCGAGGCGGCGCTGGCGCGGGGCGGGTCGCGGCCGACGCAGATGCGAACCATGGCCGGCGGCACGCTGACCTTCACCCGCGACGGCGACGCGATCGTCGTCGCCTCGGACACGGGCGGGCGAGGGCGGCTGGTCGAGGAGACCTTGGCGTCGAACGGGGCGATCGAGCGGATCGACGGGTTGCTCGTTGCGGCGGACGCGCCGGCGCGCTGAGGCGCCCACTGCACCGATCGCTAGGCGAGGGATCGCGAGTCGAGGAGGCGCGCAAGCGGCGGCAAGCGAGGAGTTGGCGCAATATCGCATTACCTTCCGCGCGGCGGCGATCGCGTATTGCCAGTCAATCGAAGCCTTTATCTCGGGAAAGGGCGTGCCCGATGCCGCCGGGCGATTCGTGAAGCAATCGCCGAACATGCTTCAGTAACCTGGTGCACTGTCACAGATTTCCGGAGTTTTCCGCCGATTAGTGCTCAAAGTTAATCGCGTGCGAAAGGCCATGCAGATATCAAGGCCTCGGACGATCCCTTGAAGACGCTGCGATCTACGCGACCAGCGCCTGGAGTTACTTGAGGTTGCGGCCCAGACCTGCCGTCGGTGTATTGCCAGAGCGTCCAGTCGTCCCATCCTTCAGGCAGGGACTGACGAGGGAGGTTGTATGTGGGCGGCGGATACTCATCGTACCACAATATGCCTCGTGTGACGATCGACTCGCCGTTTCCGTGCATCAGAGTTCGAAGAAGACGCCGTCCATAGATAGCTGGATATCGACCCAATCGTTGACGCACTCGTTCAACGAATAGACGCATATTTTCAAACGTGCCATGTTTCTCACAATCAAAACATATAAACTCATCGTCTCTGGGTCTTACAAAACCAATATAATGATCAGCCTGTCGAACGCCGTCTGATCCTTCTAAGCCCGCAAAGTGATAAGATCCCCATAGCAAGCCTGCTTCGCGAGCCTTATCCCGGCGATATAGATACTTAGCATCTTCTACGTCTATGCCCTCAGTGCCTTGTGTATTATAGCAATAATCCCAGCCTGCTTCATCTCTAGCCAATCGATATCACCATCCTGGTGGCGGGAAAGATCGACAACTGCGGTAGACCAAGCTTGATTTAAAGTCATCTTGGTGTTCCTTCGATGTCTGGGCTCAGACCTATACCACAAAGCTACAGATTATTCCACGCTCACGAAGCTATCCAACACCCGCTTGCGCCCCGCCTTCTCGAAATCGATCTCCAGTTTGTTGCCCTCGATCTCGGCCACCCTGCCGTAGCCGAACTTCGAGTGGAAGACCCGCTGGCCGAGTGCGATGTCGCTCCTCCCCGGATTCCCGAGGCTGATCGCGCTGGCCTTGACCTCCAGCACCCGCGAGGGCGTGCGCTCGAACGCTCCGCTGGAGGCGGCGCGTTGCCAGCCGGGGCCGCGGCCGTTGCCTCGCGCGACGTTGGCGAAGGGGTCGGCGCGTTCGGACCAGTTGGCGCGCCAGAGCGAGGCGCCGCCGGTCATGCTCGTTTCCGCCTCGATATGCGCCTCGGGCAGCTCGGTGACGAAGCGGCTGGGGATGGACGAGGTCCACTGGCCGTAGATCCGGCGGTTGGCGGCGTGGAGGATGACGCATTTGCGCCGCGCCCGAGTGATCGCGACGTAGGCGAGGCGGCGCTCCTCCTCCAATGACGCATTGCCGCCCTCGTCCATCGCGCGCTGCGAGGGGAAGACGCCTTCCTCCCAGCCGGCGAGGAAGACGGTGTCGAATTCCAGCCCCTTGGCGGCGTGGATGGTCATGATCGTGACCTTGTCGGTCTCCCGGTCGGCGTCGTTGTCCATGACCAGGCTGACATGTTCGAGGAAGGCGCCGAGAGTCTCGTATTCCTCCATCGCCCGCGCCAGCTCGGCGAGGTTCTCGAGCCGGCCGGCGCTCTCGGCCGAGCGGTCGGCCTGGAGCATCGCGGTGTAGCCGCTCTCGTCGAGGATGAGGCGGGCGAGCTCGGGATGCGGCATCTCGTCGTCGAGCTTCGCGCGCCAGCGGGCGAAATCGCCCACCAGATTGCCGAGCGATTTGCGCGCGGCGCCGGTCAGCTCGTCCGTGTCGAGGATTCGGGCGGCGGCGAGGGAGAGGGGAATGCTCTCGGCTCGGGCGAGCTGGTGGAGCTTGGCGATCGCCTTGTCGCCGAGGCCGCGCTTGGGCGTGTTGACGATCCGTTCGAAGGCGAGATCGTCGGCGGGCTGCGCGATGACTCGGAGATATGCGAGCGCGTCGCGAATCTCGGCGCGCTCGTAGAAGCGGAAGCCGCCGACGATCCGGTAGGGCAGGCCGATGGCGATGAAGCGGTCCTCGAGCTCGCGGGTCTGGAACTGGGCGCGGACCAGGATCGCGCAATCGTCGAGGCGGCCTCCGCGATGCTGGATCGTCTCCAGCTCCTCGCCGATCCGGCGCGCCTCCTCCGGCCCGTCCCAGACGCCGATCACCTGGACCTTGTCGCCCTCGTCGACCTCGGTCCAGAGCGTCTTCCCGAGCCGGCCCGAATTCTGGGCGATCAGGCCCGAGGCGGCGGCGAGGATGTTCGGCGTCGAGCGGTAATTTTGCTCAAGCCTGATAATAACGGCGCCCGGGAAGTCCTTCTCAAAACGCAAGATATTGGAGACCTCGGCCCCGCGCCAGGAGTAGATCGACTGGTCATCGTCGCCGACGCAGCAGATATTCTTTCGCTCCTGGGCGAGCAGGCGGAGCCAGAGATACTGGGCCTGGTTGGTGTCCTGATATTCGTCGACCAGGATATATTTGAAGCGCTGCTGGTAATGCTCCAGCACGTCGCGGTGGCCTTTCAGGATCACCAGCATGTGCAGCAGCAGATCGCCGAAATCGCAGGCGTTGAGGTCGCGAAGGCGCGCCTGATAGACCGCGTAAAGCTTGGCGCCCTTGCCGTTGGCATAGCCTTCCGCCTCGCCGGCATCGACCTGGTCGGGAGTCCAGCCCTTGTTCTTCCAGCGGTCGATCATCCCGGCAATCATCCGCGCCGGCCAGCGTTTCTCGTCGATGTCGGCGGCGGCGATCAGCTGCTTGAGCAGGCGCAGTTGATCGTCGGTGTCGAGGATGGTGAAATTGCTCTTGAGGCCGACCAGCTCGGCGTGGCGGCGGAGCATCTTGGCGCCGATCGAATGGAAGGTGCCGAGCCAGGGCATGCCCTCGACGACCTCGCCGACGATCCGGCCGACCCGCTCGCGCATCTCGCGCGCGGCCTTGTTGGTGAAAGTCACGGAGAGCAGCTCGGAGGGCCAGGCCCGCCGCGTGTAGAGGAGGTGCGCCAGCCGTGCGGTCAGCGCCGCGGTCTTCCCGGTGCCGGCGCCGGCGAGCACCAGCAGCGGGCCCTCGGTGGTCAGCACCGCCTCGCGCTGCGGCGGGTTGAGGCCGGCGAGATAAGGCGGTTCGTTGGCGGGAGCGTCGGTCACGGGCGAACAGGTAGAGAACGGGAGCGCTTCACTCAACGCCTCATGCGGGGTTTCGAAGCAAAATCACCGTCGCCTTGCCGAATCGGCGCTCGACCGCAAGCTCCAGGCCCGGTGGAGGAACCAGAGTCTCGCCGTGCAGCTCCACGCTCAGCCAGCCGCCGGGTGCGAGCCAGGCCGGGGCCCGGTCGAGCGCGGCCTGGGCGAGGCCCTTGCCATAGGGCGGGTCCATCAGGACGAGGTCGCAGGGCGGAAGCGACACATGCTCGACGGATTGGGCGCGAACGTCGCTCCGCGCCTCCGCACCGAGCCTGGCGATGTTGCGCTTGAGGATATCGAGCGCGGCGCGGTCCTTCTCGACGAACGCGCAATGGGCGGCGCCACGCGAGAGCGCCTCCAGGCCGAGCGCGCCGGTGCCGGCGAAGAGATCGGCGACCTTCAGGCCCTCGAAGCTGCCGAGGCGGCTCTGCAGCATCGAGAACAGGCCTTCGCGGGCGCGGTCGCTGGTCGGGCGGGTGGCGTGGCCCGACGGCGCCCCGATCGTCCGCCCCCGCCATTGTCCGGCGATGATCCTCACGTCTAGCCGCGCTTGCCCGGCGGGCGGCCTTTGGGACCGCCGCGGCCGGGGCCGCCACGAGTGGGAGTGCCCCTTGCCGGGCCGCTGCGTTGGGGGCGGCCTCCGGGCTTGCCGCGGCGTTCGCGTTCCTCTCGCCGAGGGCCTGAACGGACTCGATCTTCGCGTGGCGGCACATTGCGGGCCGGGCCCGTGCGCGCTCGCTCTTCGCGGGGAGGGCCGGTGCGGGCGCGCGAGGGCCGCGGTGGGGCGTCGGCGGGGCGTTCCTCGCGGGGAGGGCCGGTGCGCGCGCGCGGCGGCCGGGCGGGGGCGACGGCGGGGCGCTCGTCTCGCGGCGCATTACGCCGGACGAAGGCGCGCTTCGGCGCCGGAGGGCGGGCAGGGCGCGGCCTGTGTTCGCTCGATTCCGGCGCGGCCATCGGCTTGAGGCCGCTCAGCATGCGGCGGAACTCGACCAGATCGTGCTGGCGCACCTCCTCGACCGCGCCGGGCGCCAGATCGGCGACGGGGAAGGGGCCGTAGGCGGTGCGGATCAGGCGGGAGACCTGCAGGCCGAGATGCTCGAGCACCCGGCGGACTTCGCGGTTCTTGCCTTCGCGAAGGCGCATCTCGACCCAGGCGTTGCGGCCGGTGCGCCGCTCCAGATTGGCGTCGATCGCGCCGTAGCGGACGCCCTCGATCTCGATGCCGTGGATCAGCTCCTCGAGCTGCGCCTGGCTAATCTCGCCGAACACGCGGGCGCGATAGCTGCGTTCGACGCCGGTGGCGGGCAGCTCGAGCTGGCGCTTGAGCTCGCCGTCGGTGGTGAGCAGAAGCAGCCCCTCGGTGTTGAGGTCGAGCCGGCCGACCGGCATCACCCGGGGCAGGTCCTTCGGCAGGCGGTCGTAGATGGTCGGGCGGCCCTTGGGGTCGCGCTCGGCGGTGAGAAGTCCGGCCGGCTTGTGGTAGCGGAACAGGCGCGCGGGGGCGGGCGCCTTGACCGGCTGGCCGTCGACCGTGACTCCGTGGAGCGAGGCCAGCAGAGTCGCGGGCGTTTCGACCGTCTTCCCGTCGATCGCGATTCGCCCTTCGGCGATCATCCGCTCGATTTCGCGCCGCGAAGCGACGCCCGCGCGGGCCATCAGCTTGGCGATGCGCTGCGTGTCTTTGGTCGATTCCTTAAGCGGGGCCATATTTGGTCTCTTGTCCCGGGCGGTTCGAGGCGAATATTCGTAGCCCCGATTGCGGCGCGGGGCACCAACGTCCAGATCGTCCGTTACGCCAGCGAACGAAAAAACAGGGAGGCACGCGCACTACATGCTCTTTGCCAAGCGCGAAAGGTCGATCCGGCGGATCCTGATCGTCGAGGACGAGCCTCTGGTCGCCTTCGACAACGAACATATGCTCAAGGACGACGATTACGAGATCGTCGCGACGGTCGATTCTTATGCCGACGCGGCCGAGGCGATCGACGCGAACGAGATCGACCTGGTGATGACCGACCTCAGCCTGGCCGGCGAGGGCTCGGGCGTCGACGTCGCGCGCGCGGCGCAGGCGAAGGGTGTCCCCGTGCTGTTCGTCACCGCCCATTATTGCGCCGAGGATGCCAAGGCGCTCGCGCTCGGCTGCCTGGCCAAGCCCTATTCCGAAAAGGTGCTGCTCGACGCCCTTGCCGCGGTCGACCGGCACATCCAGGGGGAAAAGCCGAAACGCCGGCCGAAGCAGCTCACGCTCTACGCGCCTGCTTCTAGCTGAGCGCCCGCTCCACCTCGTCGTGGAAGCGGCGGATGCCGGTTTCGAGCGTGCCCAAAGTCACCACATCGATCGAGCCCGAGGCGAGGCCGTTCTGGCCGAGCGCGGCGGCGCGATAATCCTCGCCGGCGAAGACGCCTTCGTCGAGCAGGGTCCAGCTCTTCTCCCAATGGCCGACCTCCTCGGGGCTCGAGGGCGCCTGCGGGATCAGCATGAAATCCTCGACGAGGGTGCGGCCCTCGTTCTGCGGCATCAGCACCATCAGGTTCACGTAATCCGGGCTCATGATTATGATCGTCGCCGGGAGGAGCTGGTAGGCGAAGGTGATCACGGCGCGCAGCGCCGCCCAATCGTGATGGTCGACGCTGGCGAGATAGTCGGTCCGGCCGACCGCCGAGCGCTGGTGGACGCCGATCGTGTCGCCGACCGTGATTCCGTCGGTGAAGAAGCGGGCGATGGTCTGCGAATGGAGCCGCTGGACGTGGTAGCTTTCGAGGAACGCGTCCATGATCAGCTTCCAGTTGGCGGCGACGTCGTGGACCTTGCGGCGAAACAGGTGATGGCCGGCGAGGCCGAACGCGTCGAATTCGGGCGCGAGCGCCCGGCCGTCGGCGAAGTCCGTGCTCTCGCGGGCGAACCAGATCAGCCCGCCGGCCTCGATGTTGGGCAGCTCCTTCAGATGATGGTCGGCCTTGTCGAGCCCGGGAAAGCTGTCCGGACGCGGCATCGCCGCAAGCGCGCCGTCGGCGGCGTAGGTCCAGGCGTGGTAGGGGCAGACGATGCGCGGGCATTTGTGGACGTCGCCCTGCTCGACCAGCCGCGTGCCGCGGTGGCGGCAGACGTTCCAAAAGACATGCGCGATGCCTTGCTTGTCGCGCGTCAGCAGCAGCGGGATGCCGAAGCCATCGTGGGCGACCGCCATGTTCGGTTGCGGGAGCAGGGCGGAAGGGGCGATGACCATTGGTATCCGGTCGAACAGCTTCGCCTTCTCGGCGGCGAAGCGCGCGGGATCGGTATAGACGGAAGCGGGGACGGTGGTGATCCCCGAGCCCGTCATTTCGCCGCCTTCGACGATCTTGCGGGCGAGATTGAGCTGGCCTTGCGTCGGCCGCTGCCGGATCGGCATGTCCATTCCGCGATCTTGCGCCGCGTCGCCACGCAAGGCAAGTTTCGGCCCTTCCGTAGGGGCTAGGCGGGCGGGATCGACTCGTTACAACAAGGCATGAGCAGAAGCCAGCTTGCCGCAATCATCGTCGTCGCGATCATCGCGCTGGGTTACGTCCTGGCGAGGATTCTGGGCGACCGAATGCCGCGCCGGATGCGCGCCTATTTCGAGCGCGAACCGATGGCCGCCTTCTTTGTCGGCCTGTCGTCCGGTGCCCCCTATGCGATGATCGGAGCGACCCTGACGAGCCGATTGGCGCAGTCCGGCATCGAAGCGAGCAGCGTCACCGCTTTCACGCTCGCCATCCTCGTCTACAATTTCAAGCCGCTCTGGGCCTGGATCGTCGACGGCGTGAGGATCCCGGTCCTGGGCCGTCTCGGCCAGCGAGTCTCCTGGCTGATCGTGGCCTGCGTGATGGTCGTCGCGGCGATCGCCAACCTGGCGTTCCAGGACCCGGCGGCCAATCTGTGGCAGACAGCCCTCGCCGCAATCCTGGTCGCTTTCGCGGGCGCCACCTACGACATCGTCATCGACGCCTATCGCATCGAAATGCTGCAGCCGCGCCAGCTCGGCGAAGGCTCGGGAATGTCGCAATATGGCTGGCGGATCGGCTCTACCGCGGCCGGCGCCCTCGCCCTGGTGCTCGCTGACCGGATTGGCTGGCAATGGGCCTATATGGCCTGCGCGCTGTTCGCTTTGCCGGCGATGATCACCGGCCTCGTGCTCGGCGAACCCGAGCGGCATCGCGAGGCGGCGGCGCGCAAGGGCGCGCGGCAGAGCTTGGCCGCGATCTGGAGGCCTTTCACCGAATTCTTCATGCGAACGGGCGCCGTGCTCGTCCTTCTCTTCATCCTGCTCCACAAGATCGGCGACACGCTGGGGCAACTCGTCCTTCGGCTGCTGCTCGACAATATGGGCTATTCCAACGACGAGATCGCGCTTTGGGACGTCGCGGTCGGCTTCTGGGCCTATTTGATCGGCATTTTCATCGGCGGCTGGCTCTATGCGCAGCTCGGGATGAAGCGATCGGTCCTGCTGAGCCTTGTCTTGATGGGTGTTTCCAACGCCAGCTTCGCGCTGCTTGCGATCGGCGGGCACAGCAATATCGGGCTCGCCGCCTGCATGACCTTCGAGAACATGGCGAGCGGGGTCGGTGGAGTGGTGCTCGTGGCCTATTTCTCGGCGCTGACCGATTTGCGCTTCACCGCCTCGCAATATGCCCTGATCTCGGCCGGCACGAGCATCGTCGGCCGCCTGCTGACTGGCACTACGGCCGGCGCGCTGGTGGAGGCGATGGGCTTCGTCAATTTCTACTGGCTGACGACCCTCGCGGCGCTGCCCGGCATCCTGCTCTTCTGGTGGATGATGCGGATGGGCCTGATCGACGCCTCGATCGGCACCGCGGGCAAGGAAGGCGAGGGCGACGCCCGGGCCGAGGCTCAGCCCGGAGGCTGATCGTTTCCGGCGAGCACCTCGCCGGCGAGATAGAGCGAGCCCAGGATCAGCACCACCGCCGGCCTCGCCGGGTCGGCGTGGCGGGCGATCCAGCCGAGCGCGTCGCGCACATCCGTTGCGGCCATCGCGTTCATCCCCATCGCGCGCGCCGCCGCGGCCAGCGCTGCCGGGGCGTGGTGCTCGTGGTCGGCGACTGGAATTGCGTGCAGGGTCAGCGACCGCCCGCGAAAGGGCTGGAGCACGCCCGGCGCATCCTTGTTGGCGAGGAGGCCGAAGATCATGTGGAACGGCCGGTCGAGGCCACGGAAATGATCGGCGACGGCGCGCGCCGCCGCGGGATTGTGGGCGCCGTCGAGCCATAGCTCCGAGCCGGCCGGAAGGACGCTCGCCAAGGGTCCCGCCCCGAGCCGCTGAAGCCTCGCCGGCCACTCCGCCCAGCGCAATGCGGCCTTGAGCGCGCTCTCCGGCACGTCGAGAACGCGCTGGTGACGCAGCATGGCGATCGCCAAAGCGGCGTTGAGCCCCTGGTGCGCGCCCGAAAGCTCCGGCAGAGGGCCTTCGATCGCGCCCCAACGGTCGCGATAGGCGAAGGCGCTGCCGATTTCGGCATCCCACTCGCCGCCGCGCGGGAGCCACGAGGCGTCCGCCTTAGCCGCCGCTTCGCCAACCACGGCAGCCACGTCGGGCGAATAGAGCTGGGTGAGCAGCGGCACGCCGGCCTTCGCGATTCCGGCCTTCTCGGCGGCGATCTGCTCGATCCTCTCGCCCAGGAAGGCGTGATGGTCGTGGCCGAGCTGGGCGATCCCGCAGGCGATCGGGGAGGGGACGACGTTGGTCGCGTCGAGCCGCCCGCCGAGGCCGACCTCGACGATGCAGGCGTCGGCCGGCGTGCGGGCGAAGGCGAGGAAGGCGGCGGCGGTGGTCGCTTCGAAGAAGCTGATCTCCATGCCGTCCGCGGCGTCGAGCGTCTCGGCGAGGAGCGCGGCGAGCGGCTCGTCGTCGATCAGCCGGCCGGCGAGGCGGATGCGCTCGTTGAAGCGGACGAGGTGCGGGCTCGAATAGACGTGGGCGGCGAGCCCCGCCGCCTCGACCGCCGCGCGCAGAAAGGCGCAGGTCGAGCCCTTGCCGTTGGTTCCGGCGACGTGGAGCACCGGCGGCAGGGCCCGCTCCGGGTTGCCGAGCCGGTCGAGCAGCGCGGAGATTCGCTCGAGGCCGAGAATGTCCCGCCCCGGCGAGAGGGCTGAGAGCCGGTCGAGCTGGGCCTGGACGGCGGGGTTATCGGAGCAAGCGCGGTCGGCCAATCAATCCTCCCCGGAACGGGGAGGGGGACCGCGGTGCGAAGCGCCGTGGTGGAGGGGCCGCTCCGGCGTCTGTCGACCCCACCACCGCACTTCGTGCGGTCCCCCTCCCCGTTCCGGGGAGGATTTGACGGTCACGCCGCCTCCCTCGCCGGGGTCAGATAATCGAGCAGAAGCGCCAGCGTCTCCCGCAGCTCCTTCCTGTGAACGACCATGTCGACCATCCCGTGGTCGAGCAGATATTCCGCGCGCTGGAAGCCTTCGGGGAGCTTCTCGCGGATCGTGCTTTCGATCACCCGCTGGCCGGCGAAACCGATCAGCGCCCCGGGTTCGGCGATCTGGACGTCGCCGAGCATCGCGTAGGAGGCGGTGACTCCGCCGGTCGTCGGGTCGGCGAGGATGACGATATAGGGCAGCCCCGCTTCCTTGAGCTCGGCGATCGCGACGGTCGCCTTGGGCATCTGCATCAGCGAGAGAATGCCCTCCTGCATCCGCGCTCCGCCCGCCGCGGTGACGATGACGTAGGGCGAGCGGTCGGCGATCGCCGCACGGGCACCGGCGACGAAGGCGGCGCCGACCGCCATGCCCATCGATCCGCCCATGAACGAGAAATCCTGGACTCCGAGAACCACGCGGTTGCCGTCGACGGCGCCGCGCGCGTTGAGCAAGGCGTCGGGCTCCCCGGTCGCCGCGCGGGCGGCCTTGATGCGGTCGGCGTAGCGCTTGGAATCGCGGAACTTGAGCGGGTCCTCCCTTACCTCGGGCGGCGGAAGGACCGTGTAGCCGGGGTCGAGCAGCAGATCGAAGCGCAAGGTCGCGCCGATCCGCCCGTGATGGTCGCAGCGCGGGCAGACGTAGAGATTGTCCTCATATTCCTTGGTGAAGACCATCGCCTCGCATTCCGGGCATTTGTGCCACAGATTGTCGGGCGTCTCCCGCTTGGGCAGGAAGGGGATCGAGTTGCGAACCCGGTTCAGCCAGCTCATGCACTTCTCCTCGGGGCGGGCGGATAGGACGTGGGCACGGCCTTTGTCAAAAGCCCTCCCCCTCGATGGGGGAGGGTTGGTTGGGGGGTGGAGTCAATGAAGATCGCGGCCAATGCGGAGAGTCCACCCCACCCCAAACCCTCCCCATCGAGGGGAGCGGCTTCGGAATTTCAATTCCCTGGTTTAAAGCGTCGCCGCGATCGCGCGTGCCGCCTGGCCGGGATCCTCGGCCTGGGTGATCGGCCGGCCGATGACGAGGATCGAGGCGCCGGCGTCGAGCGCCTGGCGAGGGGTGACGACTCGCTTCTGATCGCCGGCAGAGGAGTCGGCCGGGCGAACGCCGGGGACGACGAAGAAGCCGTCCGGCCAGAGCTTGCGCGCCGCGCCGACCTCGGCCCCGGAGCAGACGACTCCGTCGAGCCCCGCCTCGCGCGCCAGCCCGGTGAGTCGGGCGACCTGATCGTGGACATTGCCCGAAGCGCCGGTGGCGGCGAGGTCGGAATCGTCGAGGCTGGTCAGGACGGTGACCGCGACCACCCTGGTCCCGGACGGAGCGGCGGCCTTGGCGTCCTCCATCATCGCCCGCCCGCCTGCCGCGTGGACGGTCAGGATGGCGGGCTCGATCCGGCGCAGCGCCTGGACGGCGTTGGCGACGGTGTTGGGAATGTCGTGCAGCTTGAGGTCGAGGAAGATCGGCAGATCGTGCGCGGCCATTTCGCGAACGCCCTCGGGGCCGTTCGCGCTGAAGAATTCAAGGCCGAGCTTGATCCCGCCGACATGGCCCTTGACCTTGGCGGCGAGAGCGCTGGCGCGTTCCAGATCGGGCGTGTCGATCGCGACGAAGATCGGCCGCGTCATTCCGCGGGGGCGCCGACCGGCGGACGATTCGGTGCATTGCCGGTCGGCACCGGCGCCGGGTGGCTCACGGCATAGGCCTGTGTCTGGACGTCGAGCCGCCGCTGCACCGACCACAAACGGGTGCGATAGAGGACGAAGGTCGGAAGGAAACCGAGCAGGAAGGCGGCCAGGACGAGCAGGGGCATCCGAACGCTGACGATGACGTCGCCGAGGCTGATATCGATCGAATACCAATTGTTGTAGCCGACCAGCGTCGCCGCGGCGGTGACGATTATCCAGAACAGAGTCTTCAGGAACTGCATCCCTCTCCCTTCTCCGAAAACGCCCGCCGCGTCCAGACTCAGCCGATCTCGCGCTCGAGCTCGGCGAACAGGGCGTCGATCGCCTTCAGCCGCGGCCTTTCCTCGGCGAGGATCGCTCGGAAGGCGTCGCGTTTCAACGCGGCGACGGCGTCCGGCGCAAGCTGGCGCGCCTTCGGAACCGAGGAATTGACGATGTCGATCAGCCGGTCGGCGCCGTGCAGGCGACCCCAAAGATAGTCGTTCTCCCGATAGGCGCGGCTGAAGAAGGCGCCGAAGCTGTTGAATTGAAGCCCTTTGAGCGTCGCGCGCGGATCGCCCTGCCGGATTGCGGTCGCGTCGTTGGGCGAGATTCGGTCGACCTTGATCGGGTCGAACTCGTCGAGACCCTCGCCCTGGAGCAGCGGCAGGGTGGCGATGTCGTAATAGGGATAGCCCAGATAGGCGAGGATCAGGGCCCGACGGTCTCCCTTCGGAAGAGTCAGCAGCGCCCGGCTCAGCGCGAGGTCGGCCTCGCGGTCGAGCGGCTCGAGATCGAACATCCTGGCGAGCGCGGCCAAAGCGGCGGCCGGGTCGGCTTCGACGTTCGCGAATGCCCCCTGAAAGGGCGCCGGAGCCGCTTCCGGGACGCGCTGCCGATAGGCGCCGATCAGGCCGTGCAAGACCCGCAGCACCCCCTCCTGGGCCTCGCGCGACGCTTCCATCACCTCGGTCGTCTCGGTGATCCGGCGCGCGACGAGGCGCAGCCGGCGGGTGCGAAAGGTGATGTCGAGATCGACGAGGAAGCGGATCACGTCGTCGCGCGCGCCCTTTGCGGTCACCGCTTCGGAATCGACCAGGCCGGAATCGCGGATGTGCCGCCAGAGCGCCCGGCGGACCATCTTGCGCCGGTGGTTGTCGCCGCCGCCGCCAAGCCGGAAGACGATGCCAACCGCCTCCTCGACCACGGTCGCGATCTTGAGCTGGCCGTAGGCGGCATAGGCATAGCCGGCCTCGCGCGCCGAGAGATTGTGCGCTTTGGCTCGCCACGCCGCGATCCGCGCCGGCGTCGGGCTGCTGAGGAAAAAGGCGCGGCCGATGGCGCGCTCGATCGCGGCCTCCACCTCGGGCCGGATCGCGTCGATGATCCGCCTCAGGCGCCGGATCCGCGCAGACATCCGGTCCATCGCCTCCAGATTGTCGCGGATCGGCTGCTCGCGCGGAATGTCGGAAAGCGCGCCGAAGATGGTGGCGAAGAATCCCGGCGGCTCGGCCTCGCCGTTGGCGGCGAGCCGAACGCTCTTCATCCCCGGCTTGGGATCGATGTAGACGAAGCGCCGGTCGACCTCGCGCCGCGCCGGGCGCTTCTCGAGCGCGGCGACGGCCGGCCCGAACGGCGCGTTGTGAAGCACCGACCCGTCGATCAGCACGGCTTTTTCGGCATCGTGCAGAGTCGCATGGCCCGGAAGCGCCCGAATGAGGAACGAGTCGCGGCCAGGCCAGGCGCGCTTTCGCTTCTCGAGGCAGCGGTCGAGCTCGGCGACCTGGAAGGGCGGGAAGGCGCCCGGGAAGCTCGCCGTGGCGCGCGCTGCGAAGGCCAGCTCGGCGGGGTCGGCGAGGCGGCGGCCGGGCCCGCCCGGATCGTTGAACGACAGGGTCAGCCGGTGCTCCGTCTCGATCACCTCGCGCGGCGAGTTGAGCCTGAGCTGCTCCGGATAGCCGTGAAAATCGGTGACGGTCACGAACAGGTCGAGTGGCTGATAGTCCGGCAGGAGAGGGGCGCCGCGCGGACCCTTCGCCATCGCGTCGAAGGCGTTGAGGATCAGGTTGGTCAGCTCCGGACCCCCGAAGGGCGGCGACAGCCAGGGCGCGCGGACGAAATTGGCGAGCTTGGCGCGGATTTCGGCGCGGTGGCCGTGCTCGACGGTTTTGTCGATTCCCGAGCGCGCCGACAAAGCCCAGGCCACTGGGATGGCCGACATCTTGGCCAAGCGCGAAAGGGAACTGACGTCGCTGTCGACCAGCGCGTCCACATCCGCGGAATCGAGCCACAGGTCGGTCAGCGGATCGAGCGCCTGGCCCGAGGCGATGGCGTGGCCGAGGAAGATGGCGTTGATCCCGCCCGCGCTTGCCCCGGCGAGGATATCGACGATGATCCGGATGTCGACGCTGGCCTCGGCCGCGATCGTCTTCAGCAGCCGGGCGTAGAGATCCTCGGGGCCGGTCTCGGGCGGGTTGCGCGAATGGACCGCCTGGCTGGCCTTCGCCAGCCGCCAGATCTCCTTGGTGATGCCGTGCATGTAGACCGCGAGGCTGACGCCGCCATAGCAGACGAGGGCGATCCGCAGCTCCTTCTCTTGCATACGCTCAAGCGTGGCAGGAAGCGGGCGGCCTGTCGAGCAAGGCTCGAAAAGCCGTGACGGCCTCGCTTCCTTTAGCGGAATCGCCCGGCTAAGGCGAAGGCGCCGGACGGCTCATGGGAACCGGCGCAAAGGACCTGGATTCTCGCTTTCGTGCACGTTCGGCGCATCGCCTGGTTTCTCGTTGCAGGAGTGGTTGCCGCGGTCGCCCTGTGGGCGGTCGCGTTGCGCTTCAGCGCGCCGGTTCCGGGCGCAGCCCCTTCACGCCGCTTCGACGTCGCGGTCGGCGAGGCGGCGCGGCAGCCGCACGCGGTCAATTACGACCAGCTCGACGCGAGGCTGCAGCGGTTGATGCAGGACCCGGCGATGGTCGGCCTCGCGGTGGGCGTGGTCGAGGGCGGCCAGATCCGCTTCATCAAAGGCTACGGCACTACCGCCGCCGGAGGCAGCGACCGGGTCACTGCCGACACCGTGTTCCGCTGGGCGTCGCTCTCGAAGGGCGTCGCCGCCGACGCGGTGGCCCTGCTCGCGGCCGAGCATCGCCTGTCGCTCGACGAACCGGTCGGCCGCTACGCCGCTTCGCTCCATCTTCCCGGCGGCAACGAGAATGTCGCGACCGTCGCCAATTTGCTGTCGCATACGCTCGGCCTGTTCGGCCATGCGCAGGACGGGAAGCTCGAGGACGGGATGGACCCGCATTACCTCCGCGGAACACTGGCCACGCTGCACAACATCTGCGCGCCGGGCGCCTGCCACGCCTATCAGAACGTCGCCTACGACGCGGCTTCCGAGATCGTCGAGCGAATCTCGGGCAAGCCCTATGGCGAATTCCTGCACGAACGCTTCTTCGCGCCGCTCGGCATGACCGGCGCCAGCGCCAGCCGCGACGGGCTGCTCGGCGCGCCGAGCTGGGCGCGGCCGCATGTCGGCGGCCATCCGCGCGGCCCCGAGGAGGTCAACGAGGCCTATTATCGCGTTCCCGCGGCAGGGGGCGTGAACGGCACGATCAAGGATCTTTCGATCTGGATGCTGGCGCAGATGGGGCTCGCGCACGACGTCCTGCCGGCCCAGGTCCTCGCCACGGTGCAGACTCCGCGAATCCGCACCCCGGGAGAGAATTTTCGCCGCCGCAAGTTTCGCGAGCGGACGGCGGCGACCGCTTACGGGCTCGGCTGGCGGATCATGGATTATGCCGGGCACCGGGTGATCGGCCATCATGGCGGCGTGCGCGGCTACCGCTCGATGATCATGTTCGATCCGGCGCTCAAGGCGGGCGTGGTCGTGCTCTGGAACTCGTCCAGCCCGCGGCCCAACGGGATCGAATATGAGGTGATGGACATGGTCTATCGCCTGCCGTTCCGAGACTGGCTGGATCTCGACGATCTGCGCGTGCCCGACGAGAGCGAAGCCCCGGGCAATGCCGTGCATCCCGCCGACAACGAGGGCGGCGGCTAACTCCCTCTCCCCTCTGGGGAGGGGGTTGGGGAGAGGGGCAGGACTACGACACCCCCTCTCCCTTCGCCGCTATCGCGGCTCTTCCCTCTCCCCAGAGGGGAGAGGGTTGGGCTTGAGCTCCGCCCAGATCGGGAGATGGTCCGAGGCGGTGCGCGAGCAGGCGCTGCGGTGGACTCCGCTGGCGACGACCCTGAGGTCGCGGCTGATCATGATCCGATCGAGCGAGGCGATCGGGCGGCGGGCGTGAAAGCTTGGTCCGCACGGCGCGAAATCGTGATGAGCGCCGAAATCGCGAAGGCAGCCGCCGCGGCTGCTCCACTCGTTGAGGTCGCCCATCAGAACGGTCGGCGGCTCGCCGTCGCGCTCGTGCAAGTGGGAAAGGATCGCCTGCGCCTGCCGCCTGCGCCACAGGCCCGAAAGATCGAGGTGCATTCCGACGATCCGCAGCAAGGCGCCGTCCACCACGATCTCCGCCAGAACCGCGCCCCTCGGCTCCAGTGCCGGCAGCCTGAACAGGTGATGCTCGCGCACCTCGGTGCTCTTGCGCACCAGAAGGGCGTTGCCGTGCCAGCCGATCGAGCCGGCGCGAACGTCCATCTCCACCGCCTTGTAGTCGCTGCGCGCCTCCAGCATCGAAAGCGGGATGGCGCTCGATTTCGATCCGAAGCGCCGATCCGCCTCCTGAAGCGCGATCACGTCGGCGCCGAGCTCGTTGAGCACCTCGATCGTCCGCTCGGGCCGCCGCCGCCGGTCGGTCCCGATCGCCTTGCGCATATTGTAGGAGGCGACGCGGATCATGGCGTCTGGTGAAGGCCCCGGCGGATCAGCGCAACCTCAATGCGCGATTTTTTCGAGCGCATGCTCCAGCGCCTTGGCCGCCTTGTCCGCCGCGAGCGTCACGGCATTTTCGACCCGCGCCGCCTCGGCGTGGACGGCGACCGGCGGATGGCCGGCGGGCCGGGTCTCGATCGTGACCCTTTTGTCGGCATCGCCGCCCTTGGCGCCATTGACGTCCGCGATATGCACCTCGACGTGGGTCAGCCTCTGCTCGAAGCGGCGAAGCTTCGCGCGCACCTTCTGCTCGAGCCTGTCATTGGCTTCCGAATCGCTGATGATCTGGTTGTCGGTGCGGATCTGGACGAACACGTCTTGGCCTCCTCGCTAAGGGTCTCGCCTTCATAATGCCGCGCGGGGCGGCGGCGTTCCATCGGGACAAGTTTGGACTAGCCGTTCTCTTTATGTTTCGCTAAACTTAGGTCATGGCTAAGCTCAAGAAACGCTATGTCTGCCAGCTGTGCGGCTCGGTCAGCCCGCGCTGGGCGGGGCAGTGCGCCGATTGCGGCGAATGGAACAGCCTCGTCGAGGACGCCGAAGGAGTGGTGACGCCCTTCTCGGCCAAGCACAATCTGCGTGGCGGCGGGCGGCGGATCGATCTGGTCGGGCTCGACGCGGAGGTGGCGCTGCCGGCGCGGCTTTCGACCGGGATCGCGGAGCTCGACCGCGCGATGGGTGGCGGCCTGGTCGCCGGCTCTGCAACCCTGATCGGCGGCGATCCGGGCATCGGCAAGTCGACCCTGCTGTTGCAAGCCGCCGCGAAGATCGCCTCGCAAGACAATGAAGTCGCCTATATTTCTGGCGAGGAGGCGACCGATCAGGTGCGCCTGCGCGCGCGCCGGCTGGGGCTTGGCGCGGCGCCGCTGCGGCTCGCGGCCGCGACCTCGGTGCGCGATATTCTGACCACGCTCGCCGAATCGGCGCCGCCGGCGCTGGTGGTGATCGATTCGATCCAGACCATGTATTCGGACCTGATCGAGGGCGCGCCCGGCACGGTCAGCCAGGTCCGCGCGGCGGCGCACGAATTGATCCGCTTCGCCAAGGAATCGGGCTCGGCCCTGGTGCTCGTCGGCCACGTCACCAAGGACGGGGCGATCGCCGGCCCGCGCGTGCTCGAGCATATGGTCGATACGGTGCTCTCCTTCGAAGGCGAGCGAAGCCATCAATATCGAATCCTTCGCGCGACCAAGAACCGCTTCGGCGGAACCGACGAGATCGGCGTGTTCGCGATGGGCGAGGAGGGGCTGGCCGAGGTCGCCAACCCTTCCGCTTTGTTCCTCACCCATCGCGGAGAGGCGGTGCCGGGCGCAGTCGTCTTTCCCGCGCTCGAAGGCACTCGGCCCGTGCTGGTCGAGATCCAGGCGCTAACCGTGCGCCTCGCCAGCGGCGCGACTCCGCGCCGCGCCGCAGTCGGCTGGGATTCGGGGCGCCTCGCGATGATCCTCGCCGTGCTGGAGGCGCGCTGCGGGCTCAGCTTCTCGACCGCCGAGGTCTATCTCAACGTCGCCGGGGGCTACCGCATCACCGATCCAGCGGCCGACCTCGCGGTCGCGGCCGCTTTGGTCTCGGCGCTGGCCGAGCGGCCGGTGCCGGCGGAGACGGTGGCGTTCGGCGAGGTGGCGCTGTCGGGCGAGCTGCGGCCGGTGGCGCATTCGGGGCTGAGGCTCAAGGAAGCCGCGAAATTGGGGTTCGAGCGGGCGCTGGTCCCGGCTGTGGTCGGAGGAGAGAAGGCGGCGATGCCTCTCTCCGGCTTCCGGACGCTCGGTAATTTGGTCGATCATTTGCTGGGCCGCTGAATGAAAACCTTCTCCCTCAGGGAGAGGGTAGGGTGAGGGTGTTCGGCCTTGGCGGATATGCGCTGATTCCGTAACCCCTCACCCCAGCCCTCTCCCCATGGGAGAGGGAGTCTTCCCCCAGAGCGAAAGCTCTATTAGGCAAGCCCCATGTCCCTCACCGCACTCGACATCGTCGTCATCCTGCTCGTCGGCGCCGGGCTCGTGCTCGGCTTTCTGCGCGGTTTCGTGTTCGAGGTGCTGTCGCTCCTCGCCTGGTTCCTGGCGATCATGGCGCTTCGCTACCTTCACGCGCCGGTGCGCGATTTGCTGGTCGGGCCGGTCGGCACCGTCTCGGGCGCCTCGATGCTCTCCTTCGCTTTGGTCTTCGGGCTCGTCTTCGTCGGCGGCAAGCTCGCCTCGCGGCGGATGGGGACCCGGGTTCGCCAGTCGGTGGTAGGGCCGGTGGACCGCGTTCTCGGCGCGGGCTTCGGCGCGCTCAAGGGGCTGATCGGCGCGACCTTGCTCTATCTCGGCGCGAACCTCGTCTACGACGTGATCTGGGGGCGGGCGGCGCTTCGTCCCGAATGGATGGCGCAGTCGCGCACCTATCCTTTGCTCCAGTCGAGCAGCGCGACGATCGTCGACCTGGTGGATGCCCGCCGCGGCCCCGCCCAGGGCAATGCGATCGAGCCCGCTCCTTCGAACGGCCAATGACCCGGATCCGCCTCCACGACACGATGGCGCGCGAGAAGCGCGTCTTCGAGCCCGCGGACCCCAGCCGCGTGACGATGTATGTCTGCGGGCCCACGGTCTACAACCGCGCCCATATCGGCAACGCCCGGCCCGCGGTGGTGTTCGACGTGCTCGCCCGGCTGCTGCGCCACGTTTATGGCGAGCAGAGCCTCGTCTACGCCCGCAACGTCACCGACGTCGACGACAAGATCATCGAGGCGGCGCGCGCCGAGGGCGTCGATCCCCCGGTGATCACGGCGCGCTACGAGGAGCATTACAACGCGGACATGGGCGCGCTCGGCGTTCGCCTGCCGGACATCGCGCCCCATGCGACGGCCCATGTCGGGCAGATGATCGCGATGATCGCGCGGCTGATCGAGACCGGCAACGCCTATGAGGCCGACGGGCACGTCCTGTTCAACGTCCCCTCCGACCCCGATTACGGCGCGCTCGGCCGGCGGGATCGCGACGCGATGATCGCCGGGGCCCGCGTCGAGGTCGCCAGCTACAAGAAGGACCCGGCCGATTTCGTGCTGTGGAAGCCTTCGGGCGAGGACATGATCGGCTGGGACTCACCATGGGGCAGGGGCCGCCCCGGCTGGCACATCGAATGTTCGGCGATGATTGCCGAGCATCTGGGCGAGACGATCGACATCCACGGCGGCGGCCTCGACCTCATTTTCCCCCACCACGAGAACGAGATCGCCCAGAGCCGCTGCGCCCACGGCGGGGCGCCGCTGGCGCGCTACTGGGTGCATAATGGGTTTCTGTCGATGGCCGGCTCGGAGAAGATGTCGAAGAGCCTGGGGAACGTGGTCACCCCTGCGGAGTTGCTGGCCGAGGGCCACAAGGGAGAGGTGCTTCGATTCGCGTTGCTTACTGCGCACTACCGCCAGCCGTTGGAATGGTCACGATCTCTCATCGACCAAAGCCAAGCGACGCTGCACGGACTATATTGCCGTGTGAAGCGATACCAGACGGGAGAGGGCGACTTCGAGCCTGACGAACTTCCTCCGCCCGACCAGGATGTCGTGGATGCCTTGTGTGATGATCTGAACACCCCGTTGGCTTTGAGCCGCCTCAGCGCACTGCGAAACGATGTGGAGGTTGCCTCGACAGCCAAGTTCCTAGGGTTACTGCAAGAGGGTAGCCGATGGTTTCGGCCTGATGACGTGGACGCGTGCAAGATTGAGGACCTGATCGCTGCTCGGACCGAGGCCAAGGCACGGCGCGACTTTGCCGCGGCGGACCAGATTCGCGCCGAGCTGGCCGAAGAGGGGATCGTGCTTGAGGATGGTCCCAAAGGCACGATCTGGCGTCGGGCCTGAAAACCCTCTCCCGTGGGGGAGAGGGTAGGGTGAGGGGGTTCGGTGTTGGCGATTATTCTCCTATGCCCGAACCCCTCACCCCAGCCCTCTCCCACGGGAGAGGGGGCTAAGGGGTGCCATTCGCGGCGCGGCGACTTATAGGAACCCCCCATGCCGTCCGCGCTCTACACCCGCGACATCCTTCGCCTCGCCTCGGCCATTCCGCATCTGGGGCGCCTGGAGCGGCCTCGCGCGAGCGCCGAAAAGAACTCGCCTGTGTGCGGCAGCCAGGTGATCGTCGATGTCACCGCCGATGGCGAGGGCCGCATCGCCGCGATCGGCCAGGAAGTGAAGGCCTGCGCCCTCGGCCAGGCTTCGGCGGCCCTGATGGGGGCCAACGCCATCGGCCGCACCGCCGCTGAGCTCGAAGCCGCCCGCGATGCCCTGGCCGCCTGGCTCGCCGGCGCCCGCGATCATCCCGGCGACTGGCCGGGCCTCGAAGCCCTCGCCCCCGCCCGCGGCTATCCAGCCCGCCACGCCGCCATCCTGCTCGCCTTCGCCGCCGCCGCAGAGGCCGCGGCCATCGCCGCCCGCGCCGATGCCGCCTGAGGTTCACGCCGCGGCGCCGCTGCTCCACGACGCGGTGATCCTGCTCGGCTTCGCGCTCGGCTTCGTGCTGCTGTTCCGCCGCCTCGGGCTCGGCGCGACCCTCGGCTATCTCATCGCCGGAGCGGTGGTCGGGCCGCAGCTGCTCGGCCTCGTCGGCGGCGCCGAGACCAAGATGCAGTTCGCCGAGATCGGAATCACTCTGCTGCTGTTCCTGGTGGGGCTCGAGCTCAACCTCACGCGGCTGTGGCGGATGCGGCACGACATCTTCGTCTTCGGCCTCGCCCAGGTGGTGCTCTGCGGAATCGCCATCGCGGCGATGGTCTGGCTTGCCACGGGATCCTCGATCGCTGCGGCGCTGGCGCTCGGCCTGCCGCTCGCGCTCTCCTCGACCGCGCAGGTGCTGCCGCTGCTTCAGTCGGCGGGGCGGCTTCGGACCCCGTTCGGCGAGCGCGCCTTCTCGATCCTGCTGTTCCAGGACCTGTCGATCGTTCCGCTGATCACCATCGTCGCGGCGATGTCGCGCAACCCTGCCGACGCGGCCGGCCCCCCGGGCTGGCTGCTCGCCGCCTACACGCTCGGCGCCATCGTCGGGCTGGTCCTTGCCGGGCGCTACATCCTGCGGCCGCTGTTCCGGCTGATCGGCAATCTCGGCGAGCGCGAGATGTTCGTCTTCGCCGGCCTGTTCACGGTGATCGCCAGCTCGGCCCTGATGCAGGCGCTCGGCCTCTCGACCGCTTTGGGTGCCTTCATCGCCGGAGTGATGCTCGCCGATTCGCCCTACCGGCACGAGCTTGAGGCGGACGTCGAGCCCTTCCGCTCGATCCTGCTCGGCCTGTTCTTCCTCGCAGTCGGAATGATGCTCGATCTCCACGCCATTGCCGAGCGGCCCTTCTTCGTGATCGGCATGGCGCTGGCGCTGATCGCGATCAAGGCGGTCTTCATCACCGGCCTCGCAATGGCCGCGCGGATGGCGTGGCGCCCCGCGCTCGCGCTCGGCCTGCTGCTCAGCCAGGGCGGCGAGTTCGGCTTCGTCCTGTTCGCCCAGGCGCAGAACGCCTTCCTGATCGCGCCCGAGGCGGCGAGCCTGTTCGGGGCGATCGTCACGCTCTCGATGGCGACGACGCCGTTCCTGATGATGGCCACCAGCCGGATGCGCTCCGAGCCGGTGAGCAAGGAGGTCCGCGACGGGCCGGTCGCCGACGGCTCCAACGCGCTGATCGTCGGCTACGGCCGCTTCGGCCAGACGGTGGCGCAGATGCTGTTGACCCAGGGCATCGCCGTCACCCTGATCGACACCGACATCGAGATGATCGACGTCGCCGGCAGCTTCGGCGCGAAGGTCTATTATGGCGACGGAACACGGATCGACATGCTTCGCCAGGCGGGCGCGGGGGAGGCCGAGCTGATCCTGTTCTGCACCGACGGCGACCAGATCGGGCCCGAACTGATCGAAGCGGTGCACGAGGCATTCCCGCAGGCGACCATCTTCGTCCGGGTATTCGACCGGCGGGCGCTCCTCCAGCTCAAGGGCGCGCCGATCGGCGGCGCCGTTCGCGAGCTGCTCGATTCGGCCGTGCGCATGGCGCGGATGGCGATGAAGGCGGTGGGCGTCGGCGACGAGCAGATCGAGCGCACCGAGGACCTCTACCGCAAGCGCGACCGCGAGCGCCTCAAGGCCCAGATCGAGGCCGGGGACCTGCGAGTCCAGCAGGAACGGATCGTCACCGAGCCGGTCGTGGAGGGCGGGGAGGGGTAACCGGGTTAGCGCTAGCTCGAGCCGGTTACCTGCCGTTCCCCGGCGAAGGCCGGGGTCCAGGAGCCAACGGCTCATTGAGGTTGGAAGCTCTCGTGTGAGACCGGCTCGCGCCGGCCTGGGCCCCGGCCTTCGCCGGGGAACATCTTATGGCGGCCCGCTGTCGAGAAAGGCCTGGCCGATGCCGCGGCTGAGGATGAGCGCTGCCCCCTTCTTGTCGTGCGCCATGCGCGCTTCCAGTCGGCCCGCCTCGAGATCCGTCTCGGTCGGCAGCCCAACCGACTCCAGATGGGCGACGGCGCGCTCGGCGTCGGCCGGCGGGCAAAGCCCGCGCTCCACGGAAAGGCGAAGCGCCATGGCCATGCCGATCGCCACCGCCTCGCCGTGGCGAATCCCCGTCTCGGCCTCGATCGCGTGGCCGAAGCTGTGACCGAAGTTGAGCAGGGCGCGGCGGCCGTTGAGGTCGCGCTCGTCGCCCGCCACCAGTTGCGCCTTGGCGCGGACGCACGTCTCGATCGCGTAGCGCCGCGCTTCCCGGTCGCCGGCGATCAAGGCCGCGCCATTGGCCTCGCACCAGGCGAAGAAGCCGGGGTCGGCGATCAGGCCGTATTTCACCACTTCCGCATAGCCGGCCCGCAACTCGGCTTCGGGCAGGCTGGAGAGCGTTTCGGGATCGATCAGCACCAGCGATGGGGGGTGGAAGGCGCCGATGAGGTTCTTGCCCTGCGGCGCGTTGACCCCGGTCTTGCCGCCCACGGCCGAATCCGCCTGGGCGAGCAGGCTCGTCGGCACTGCGATCCAGTTGCAGCCTCGCTTGAGCAGCGAGGCCGCGAAGCCCGCTACGTCGCCGACCACTCCGCCGCCGACGGCCACGACATGGTCGGCCCTGCCCATTCCGGCATCGATCATCGCATCGAGCAGGCGCTCCACCGTCGCCAGCGTCTTGCTCGCCTCGCCCGGGGGCAGGACCAAGCGGCCGACGAAGGCGCATCGGAGCCGATCGGCCCAGCCGGAGCGCGCGACATTCTCGTCGGTGACCAGGAACAGCCGGGTCGCGGGCAGGGCGGCGTCGTCGAGCGCGCCGATGGCGATCGGGTAGCCGAGCGTGTCGATCTGAGTCACCCGAGGGCCGCGACGATCTGGTCGACGGTTTGCTCGAGGTCGCCGGGACGGATCGTGAAATGCGCCTCGGCGTAGGCCGGACTGCGCTCCTTGGCCAGGGTGCGAAGGAGGGCGAGCGGGTTCTTGCCCCGTGCCAGCGGCCGATGGTCGCGGCGACTCACGCGTTCCGCCAACAGCTCGACGTCCGCATCGAGCCAGACGGCGATGCAGCGCTCCAGAATCAGCGCGCGGGTTCCCCGATCGACGAAGGCGCCCCCGCCGGCCGCGATCACCCGGCGCGGTCCCTCGATCAGTCGGGCGACGATCCGCCGCTCGCCGTCCCGGAAATGCGGCTCTCCATAGCGTTCGAAAATCTCGGCGATGCTGAGCCCGGCCGCGGCCTCGATCTCCTCGTCTGCATCGACGAAAGGGAGGTTCAGCCGTCGTGCCAGGCGTCGGCCGATAGTCGTCTTGCCGGCGCCCATCAGCCCGACGAGCACGATCGGCCTTTCATCGCTCGGCGGGGCCTTCTCCATGATCGGGGGCTATACAGAGCGCGCCCCTGTGGGGCAAAAGGCCGCCATGCCCAGATACGATTTCGCTCCCGCCCGCCGCCGCCGTTCGCCGGTTCCCATCATTCTCCTCCTCGTCCTCGCCGGGCTCGTTGGCCTGCTGGTCTATGCCTGGTCGAAGGATACCGAGGTCGCTCCGACGAACATGGAGCAGGACGTCACCAATGCGCTTGCGCGCTAAGGCGCTCCTTCTCGCCGGCGCCGGGGCCCTGGTGATCGCTCTTCCCGTTCTCGGGCAGAGCCGCGACGCGCCCGAATCGATCCTTCCTCCCGGCTTCAACGATCCGCAGACCCTGCCGCCGGCGGAGAACAAGGCGGCGCCCCAGCAGGCGCCCGAACGGCCGGCCTTCCAGCCGGGCGTGCCGGGCCCCGCGCCGGCCGCCCCGCCTTCCGGCAACACGCTTGGCGACGTCGAAGAGGTCGCGCTCGATCAGGCCGCGATTCCGCGCCCGACCAACTATTTCACGATTCCCGAAGGCGCCGCGCGGCCGATCGATTTCGTCGGGCCGCTGGAGCCGGGCAATTTCGGGCTCGGGCCCAACGCCTTCGGCGCCGGGGACGCGCGGCTCTACGCGGCGCTCATGCGGCGCGTTCACGCGCCCCTGCCATCGCGCTGGACCTCGATCCTGCTTCGGCGCGTCTTGCTATCGCACCTCGCATCGCCGGCCGGCGTGCAGCCGGTCGATTGGGTCGCCGAGCGCGCCGCCCTGCTGCTGCGCATGGGCGAGGCCGATGGGGCGCGTTTGCTCGTCGAGGCCGTCGACGCGGAAAATTACACGCCGAGGATGGTCGAGGTCGCGGCGCAAACCGCGCTCGCCACCGCCGATCCCTCCGCGCTTTGCCCCCTGGTCGCTCCGGCGCGCGGCTGGTCGCGCGACACGGTCTGGATATTGGCGGACGGCATGTGCGCTGCTCTCGAAGGCGAGGCGGCCCGGGCGACCGCCCTCATAGACCAGGCCCGCGACCAGGCGGGCACGAGCGTCGACCTGTTGCTCGCGGAGAAGGTGGTCGGTGCGGGTGCGGAGACTCGGCGGGCCGTCGACATCCAGTGGGACGGGGTCGACGAGATCAATCCGTGGCGCTTCGGCCTCGCCAGCGCCGTCGGGCTGCAGATTCCCGACAGGCTCATCGGAAGCGCTCCGCCCGAGATGCGCGCATGGCTCGCGCGCGCCCCGATGGTGCCGCTGGAGCAGCGCCTCGAAGCCGCCTCGACCGCGGCGACGCTCGGCGTCTTCTCCTCGCACGCGCTTGTGGAGCTCTACAGCCTGATGCTGGACGAGACCGATCCGGCCGAGGTTTCCGGCTCGGTCGCCGAGCGCCTCCGCACGGCCTGGGTCGGCCGCGATCTGGGAGACCGGATGACGGCGATGCGCGCGCTCTGGGGAGCGACCGACGCCGATCCTTATGCGCGCTCGATTCTCACCGCCGGCGCGGCGGCGCGGATCGCCCCGTCGGCCGATTTCGCTGGCGACGCGGGCGCGTTGATCGCCTCGATGCTGAGCGCGGGCATGGACCGCGAAGCGGCGCGCTGGGCGGGAGTGGTCGAGGAGGCGGATCAAGGCGATCGTGCCTGGGCGCTTCTCGCTGTCGGTGCGCCCCGGCCGATGGTCACCGACCGGCTCGACGATTTCGTTGCGGCCGACGACAGCCTCGGCCGCCAGCGCTCGCAACTGCTCGCCGCGGCGCTGTTGGGCCTGGGCAGGATCAACGGCGATCAGGCGGCTGGCGCCGGTTTGCGGCTCGCGCCCGAAGACCGCTGGACGGCCGCGATCGACCAGGCGGCGCGCCAGCGCGCTCCGGGCGCGGTGGCGCTGCTTGCTGGTGTCGGAATGCAAACCGCGAGCTGGCAGGGCGTTCCGCCCTCCTATCTCTATCGAATCGTCCGGTCGCTGCGCGCGGTCGGCCTGGATTATGAGGCGCGGATGATCGCGGCCGAGGCCGTGGCGCGGCTGTGAACGCCCCCGAGGACGGGCAGGCCATCGCCGCCTTCCTCGAAATGATGGCCGCCGAAGCCGGAGCGGCGCGCAACACGTTGCTCGCTTACGAGCGCGATCTGAACGGCGCTTCGTCGCTGCTCGGAGGCGAACTCGCCGCGGCGGCGCCGGCTGCCCTGAAGGGGCTGGCCGAGGCATGGATGCCGCTGAAGCGCGCGACCGTCGCGCGCAAGTCCGCGGCGCTTCGCCGCTTCTTCGCCTTCCTTCACGACGAAGGCATGCGGAGCGACGATCCCTCGCCGGCGCTTCCGCGCCCCGCGAGCGAGCGTCCGCTGCCGCGCATCCTCGATCACCGGGCGGTCGACGCGCTGTTCGCCGAGATCGACCGGCGCAAGGCGGAAGGCGCAGCCGGGGCTCTGCGGCTCGCCGCCCTCATCGAGATGCTCTACGGCTCCGGCCTTCGCGCCACCGAGCTCGTCTCGCTGCCCCGCAATGCCGTCTCGCCCGACCGGCCGTTCATCATCCTCAAGGGCAAGGGCGGCCGAGAGCGGCTTGTGCCGATCTCGGATCGCGCCCGAGCAGCGGTCGCAGACCATGCCGCCGGCGTGCCGCGCGACTCGCTCTACCTCTTTCCATCGGGCAAGAAGCATCTCAGCCGGGTGCGGCTGTACCAGCTGGTGCGCGAGCTCGCCGCAAGCGCCGGAATCCCCCCCGAAAGGATCAGCCCGCACGTGCTTCGCCACGCCTTCGCCACCCATTTGCTCGAAGGCGGCGCCGACCTTCGCGCGGTGCAGACTTTGCTCGGTCACGCCGACATCGCCACCACCCAGATCTACACCCATGTCGATTCGCGCCGGCTGATCGACCTGGTCAACCAGCGCCATCCGCTCGTTGACGCGCCGCGCAAGCGCATCTAACTCGCGCCGCTCATGGCCACCTTCCTGGATTTCGAAAAGCCGATCGCCGAGCTGGAAGCGCGCATCGAGGAGCTGCGCGAGACGGCTTCGGCGGGCGAGCCCAATATCGAGGCCGAAATCGCCAAGCTCGAGGAGCGTTCGGCGAAGCTGCTTCGGGACACCTATGCGAAGCTGACGCCGTGGCAGAAGACCCAGGTCGCGCGCCATCCCGAACGGCCGCACTTCAAGGATTATGTCGCCGCCCTTGCCGACGATTTCGTCCCGCTGGCCGGCGACCGCAACTTCGCCGACGACCAGGCGATCATCGGCGGGCTCGCGCGGCTGGGCGGCCGCAAGGTTATTCTGATCGGCCACGAGAAGGGCGACGACACCGCGAGCCGCCTCCGGCACAATTTCGGCATGGCCCGCCCCGAAGGCTATCGCAAGGCGATCCGGCTGATGCAGATCGCCGACCGCTTCGGATTGCCGGTGGTCACCCTGGTCGATACGCCGGGCGCCTTTCCGGGCGTCCAGGCGGAGGAACGAGGCCAGGCCGAGGCGATCGCCCGCTCGACCGAGCAGTGCCTCGCCCTGGGAGTGCCGCTGGTTGCCGCGATCGTCGGGGAAGGGGGCTCGGGCGGCGCGATCGCCATCGCCGCCGCCAACAAGGTGCTGATGCTCGAGCACTCGATCTATTCGGTCATTTCGCCGGAAGGCTGCGCCTCCATTCTATGGCGGACCGCGGAGAAGGCTGCCGACGCCGCCGAGGCAATGAGAGTTACCGCCGCGGACCTCAAGCAACTCGGGGCGATCGACCGCATCGTGACCGAACCCGTCGGCGGCGCGCACCGTCATTCGGCCGAGGCCGTCGCCGCCCTGGGCGAGGCGATCGGGGAGGAGCTGGAGGCCTTGGGAACATTGTCGCGCCAGGAGGTCCGGGCGCACCGCCGCGAGAAATTCCTGGCATTGGCTTGAATACGAAAGGGCGGCGCAATCGCTTGCGCCGCCCCTCGCTTCATAACTCGGATGCTCGGATTACGCGGCCGGCGCGGCCGTGCCGTCCATGGCGCCCGAGACGTTCTCGAAGGTCGAGCTGAGGCTGCTGCCCAGGCCCTGCATGGCCGTGATGGCGGCGACAGCGATAAGGGCGGCAATCAGGCCATACTCGATGGCGGTGGCGCCCTTCTTGTCCTTGATCAGCTTACGAATGAACATTTCCGGTCTCCTTGGTTCCACGTCTTTCGGAAGTCCACACTTCCTCGCCGCGCCCCCATTTGTCTTGATCGGGCCAGCTAATTTCTCAAACTAAAGACGGCGGGTTGAAAAAGGTTTAACGCGGCGTCGCGCTAAACGCTGGTCACTTCGGTAGCGACGTGATTCCACATGTTGGTGGTGGTGCTTGCGACGGTGGTCAGAGCGCCGACCATGGCCAGGAAGATGAGCGCCAGGATGAGGCCGTATTCCACGGCCGTCGCACCCTGCTGATCCTTGATAATCTTCAGCAAACGCCGCATCGTTCCCCCGTCGTCCCTGCGGGCTTCGATGCCCGTCATGTGCGGGATCGTAGCCGAGTGTCGTTAATGAACCGCTACCGGAAGGCGCCTCGTTGCAAAAAAATCCGACACTGACGGTGGTGGCCGCCGCCCTGGTCGATCGGGCGGGACGGATCTTGCTTCAGCAACGCGCGCCCGGACGATCGATGGCCGGGCTTTGGGAATTTCCGGGCGGCAAGGTCGAGGACGGGGAATTGCCCGAGGAGGCGTTGATTCGCGAGATCGAGGAGGAGCTCGGTATCGGGATCGAGGCGCGGGCCCTGCGCCCTGCCTGCTTCGCAAGCGCACCGCTCGGCGACGGGCATTTGCTTCTGCTGCTCTACCTTTGCCGCGAGTGGCGGGGCGATCCGGTGCCGCTCGACGCGTCGGCGCTGAAATGGCTGCCCGTCGAGGACATGATCGCCGACGAGATGCCGCCGGCGGACCGGCCGCTGATCGGCTTGCTCAGCGCCGTGCTGGCGGCCTGAGCGCGTCCGCGAGCGACGCCGTCGCGCTGCCGCGAGGGGCGGGGCGCGGCTGGCCGGGTGCGGGCGCCCATCCGCTCATGTGAACGATCTCGAATCGTTCGGGGACCTTGCCGTCTGCATCCGCACCGCCGGCGAAGGCCGCCGCAGCGGCTGCAAGACCCGCCCGGCCAATCGGGCGGCGCGAGCGATCGGTGAGAATGTTGGTCGCGCCCATCGCCCTGAGGTCGCGAACCAGCGAAGCGAGCGACGAAAAGCGCACCGTCAGCGTCTCCGAATCCGCCACGGGCAGCGCGAAGCCCGCGCGCACGAGCAGATCGCCCGCCGCGCGAACGTCGATCTGCGGGTGGATTCTGGGCGACGCCGCTTCTTCGGCAGCGTGCATCGCGGCGCGCAACCGGGGCAGGCTTCCGGCTCCGGCGAAGGCGGCCAGAAACAAGCCGTCCGGGCGGAGCGCGCGGCGGATCAGAGCAAGCGCGCCGGGAAGATCGTTGACCGTGTCCAGCGCGCCTGCCGAGACGATCAGATCGAAGCTTGCGGGTGGAAAAGGGAGGCGATCCTCATCCGTCTGCATTCCGCCGGCGGCATATGCCGCCCCGGCATCGGCCGGGGTGACCTCGAGGCCTCGCGCCCGCAGCAGCGCCGTCAGGTAACCGCCCCCGCAGCCGAGATCGAGCGCATCCGCGAAGGGCCGCTGGACGAGGTCCAGCCGCTCCGCGATTTCGTCGGCCATTCGGCGGAACAGATAGTCAGCACCCGGGCCGCTCGCCGCCGCCCGGTCGCGCCGCAACCGTCGCAGACGGCGGTCGAACGGCCGCTCGAAGGGATCATGCTCGTTCACCGCCCGGCTATAGCAAAGCGTCCGGGGCCGGACAGCTTTCCTGTCCGGTTTCGGACAGTTGCGCCGAAATTGGGCCGCACGGCTCTGTATTACACAGCTGGCATGGCTTTTGCGGCTTACCAAATGATTGCGGGTTCTTATCTTGGCTTGGCCTTCCTCCGGCTTGCCGATAAAAGCCGCTTAACCGAACAAGTGTATTGCATCACTAAAACAGTTGTGCGAGTAAACGGACCGCAATGACGGAACATGCCTTCGAGCCGATGCGCCGCGCGATGGTCGCGAGCCAGCTGCGAACGACCGGGGTCAACGATCCTCGAGTCGTGGCGGCGATGGGGCGCGTGCCGCGCGAGCGCTTCGTGCCGGAAGAACGGCGCGCGCTCGCTTACGCGGATGCGCTGGTGCCGCTCACCCCGGGCCGCTCGCTCAATTCGCCGATGGCGCTGGGACGAATGCTGACCGAGGCGCGGCTTCGCGGGACGGAGCATGCCCTCGTGGTCGGCGCCGCGACGGGCTATGCCGCCGCCCTGCTTGCCGAGCTGGTAACCTCTGTGGTCGCGCTGGAGGAAGAGGACGACCTTGCGGCTTCCGCAAGGCAGGCGCTCCGTGGAACGCAGGTGATTGTAGCGAAGGGGCCGCTGGCCAAGGGCTGGGTCAAGGCCGCGCCCTACGATTTCATATTGATCGACGGCGCGGTCGAGCACGTGCCGCAGGCGCTGATCGCCCAGCTCGCGGACGGCGGTCAGATGGCGCTGGCGATCGTCGATCAGGGGGTCAGCCGGCTCGCCGTCGGGCGTTCGGTCTCCGGCGCGTTCGGACTCACCGCCTTCGCCGACGTGGCGGCGGCCTTCCTGCCCGGGTTCGCCGAACCCCGCGGCTTCAGTTTTTCGTGATACGGAGTGAATTGATGCGGGGACGCATGTTGGCGGCGGTCGCCATGATCGCGATGGGCGGGGGCGCCTTTGCACAGGTCGGCACGGTGCCGAGGCCCGAAGGCGGCGTGCTGCCCCCGGCCGGGCCGACGCAGACGCTGCGCGAGGCTTTGGCTGCGACCTACCAGACCAACCCGACGATCATGGCCCAGCGCCAGTCGCTGCGCGCGACGGACGAGAGCGTCGCCCTTGCCCGCGCCGAGGGGCGTCCGCAGGTGGATACGAACGCCGGCTTCAACCAGGACGTGGTCACCCGCAATCTCGGCAGCAACCAGCGCGACTTCAGCGTCAGCGGCACGGTTTCGATGCCGCTTTATGCCGGCGGCCGCATTCGCAATTCGGTGCGCGCGGCGAATACCCGAGTCGAGGCTGGCCGCGCCGATCTGCGCGCGACCGAGGGAGACGTCTTCACCGAGGCGGTTGCCGCCTACATGGACGTGATCCGCGACCGATCGATCCGGCAGCTCAACCAAAACCAGGTCCGCATTCTCGAAACCAACCTCCAGGCCACCCGCGACCGCTTCGAGGTCGGCGATCTCACCCGCACCGACGTGGCTCAGTCCGAGGCGCGGCTCTCGCTCTCGCGGAGCCAACTCGCCAACTCGGAAGGGCGCCTGCAGGCGAGCGAGGAGAATTACCGCCGGGTGATCGGCCAGCTGCCGCCCGATCTCCAGCCGCCGCCGCCGCTGCCGGCCTTGCCCGCGGATATCGATACGGCGACCACGACGGCGTTGGCCGGCAATCCGGATCTCGAGTCGATCGCCGCCCGGGCGCGCGCGGCGGGCTTCGACGTAAGGGTCGCCCGCGGCTTCCGTCTGCCGACCGTGACTGCGTCCGGAGTCGCCCGCCACTTCGATGCCCTCGGAACCGCGAACAACGGAACCGGCGGCCTCGGCATCCTTCCCGACAGCAACACCAGCACGGGCTTCGGCATCTCGATGAGCCTGCCGCTCTACCAGGGCGGTGGGGCAAGCGCGCGCGTGCGCCAGGCGCAGGCACTTCGCGGCCAGTTGATCGAGCAGGCGATCGGCATCGAGCGGCTCGTCATCTCCAACGTTCGCGGCGCCTATGCGACCTATCAGGCGGCCAACGACGAGATCGAATCGCAGACCGTCGCCGTCGCGGCCAACCAGCTCGCGCTCGAAGGCACGCGGGCCGAGCAGACGGTCGGCACGCGCAACATTCTCGACGTGCTCAACGCCGAACAGGAGCTGCTCAACAGCCAGGTGCTGCTCGTGACGGCGCGGCGCAACGCCTATGTCGCCGGCTTCCAGCTGCTCAACGCGATGGGCATGGCCGAGGCCCAGGACCTCAATCTGGAGGCCGGGCCGCTCTACGATCCGACGATCAACTACAACCGCTATTCGCGAAGCTGGTCGGACTGGAACGACGGGCCGCGAATCGCGCCGGTCTCGACGCGAACCGCCCCGCCGGGCGCACAGAGCCCCGTGACTCAATTGCCCCAATAGGCCATAAGGCCTTCGTCATGGGGGATATTCACAAGGATCCGTCGATGGAGGACATTCTCGCTTCCATCAAGCGCGTCATCGCGGAGGACGTCGGCGCCGGCGAGCGCCGCGGCGGGCTTTCGCCGCCGCGCCGGCGCGTTCCGCGGCCGGAGCCGGTGGCCGATACCGAGGAGGACGTGCTCGAGCTCGACGATCCCGTGACCGACTCGGCCGGCCTCCTCTCCGACGACGCGGCGGAATCGAGCCGCCAGCGGCTCGCTAAGCTTTCCACCTTGCGCCAGCGAAGCGACGCTCCAGCCGACACCGGCGCGCTGGAAGCGATCGTCCGCGACATGCTCCGGCCGGTCCTCAAGGAATGGCTCGACCAGCATCTTCCCGAGATCGTCGAGGATCTCGTCACCCGCGAGATTGCGCGGATTACGGGCCGCGACATCTAGTTTAGTTAAAGTGGCGGTGCTACGCCGCCGATCCATGAGAAAGACGCTGTCCGCGAGCCTCGCTTTGCTCGCCTTCGCCGCGGCCCCGGCCGCTCTCGCCCGCCCCATCACCGCGACCGACCTCGCCACGATGCGGCGCATCGGGGCGCCGGCCGTCTCGCCCGATGGGCGAACGCTCGTCTATCAGCTGCGTGAGACCGATCTCGCGGCGAATCGTGGACGCACCGACCTGTGGTTCCTGGACCTCAGCCGACCCGGGGCGCAACCGGCACGCCTGCTCAACTCCCCGGAATATAACGAAGGCTCGCCGAGCTTCTCGCCGGACAGCGAGTGGATTTACTTCATCTCCAACCGTTCCGGTGACGACCAGGTCTGGCGCAAACAACGCAACGAGCCCCCGTCTCAGGTAACAAGCGTCGAAGGCGGCCTCTCCGGCTATTCGATCGCCCCGACCGGAGACCGGATCGCCATCTGGGCCGATCGGGACATGCGGTGCACCGACGCCAATTGCGCGGACATTCCGACCGTCCGTGTCGGCCAGGGCAGCGGCAGGGTCTATGACGAAACCTTCGTGCGCCACTGGGACACGTGGAGCGAGCCGGGCGTTCGCTCGCGCATCTTCACCTTTCCGCTGGTGGACGGCGTGGCTCAGGGGGCGGGGACTCCGCTCGCGCCGCGCCTTGTCGGCGACGCGCCGACCAAGCCTTTCGGCGGCGCCGAGGAAATCGCCTGGAGCCCGGACGGCCGCACCCTCTATTTCACCATGCGCGAGGCTGGCCGGCACGAGCCGAACTCGACCAATATGGACATCTTCGCCGTTCCGGCCGACGGCAGCGCGGCGCCGACCAACCTCACCGCCGCGAATGAAGGGATGGACACCGGCCCGGTCGTATCTCCGGACGGGCGTTGGCTCGCCTATACGGCGATGGCCAGGGCAACCTACGAAGCCGACCGCCAGGTCGTCCAGTTGCGCGACCTGCGCAGCGGCGAAACCCGCGCGCTGACTCAGGCGTGGGACCGCTCGGTCGGCTCGATCGCCTGGGCGCCGGACGGCCGAAGCCTGCTCGTCACCGCCGGCGACACGCTCGACACGCCGGTGTTCCGGGTCGATGCCGGCAGCGGCCGCGTGACCCGCCTCACCCAGGCGGGCACGGCGGGCAACGTCGTGCCGCTGCCCGACGGCTCGATCCTCTACACGCTCAATTCGCTGACCGCTCCGGACGACTTGTGGCGTTTGTCCCGCCGCGGCGGTCCTGCGCGGCTCACGGCGGTCAATGCGGACAAGCTCGACGGGCTCGATCCCGTCAGCGTGCGCCGCTTCCATTTCGCCGGAGCGCATGGCGACACCGTCTGGGGCCAGATCGTCGAACCCGTCGGCGGGACGGAGCGCTTGCCGACGCTGCTGCTCATCCACGGCGGCCCGCAGGGCTCGTTCGGCAACGGCTGGTCCTATCGCTGGAATCCGTGGGTGTTCGCCGCTCCGGGCTATGGCGCGGTGACCGTCGATTTCCACGGCTCGACCGGCTACGGCCAGGCCTTCACCGATGCGATCAACCGCGATTGGGGCGGGGCGCCGCTTCAGGATTTGCGCCTCGGCCTCGCCGCTGCCGGCCGCGAGGATCCCAGGCTCGACATATCCAACGCCTGCGCGCTCGGCGGCTCCTATGGCGGCTTCATGGTCGATTGGATCGCCGGCAACTGGAACGACGGCTTCAAATGCCTGGTCAGCCATTCCGGCGTCTTCGACCAGCGCTCCATGGCCTATGAGACCGAAGAGCTCTGGTTCAACGAATGGGAGTTCGGCGGCCCCTATTACAGCCCCGCGGCGGCGGCGAATTACGAGCGCAGCAACCCGGTCAACTTCGTCCAGAACTGGCGCACGCCGATGCTGGTGATCCACGGCGAGCGCGATTTCCGAATCCCGTACAGCCAGTCGCTCGGGGTCTTCAACGCGCTCCAGCGGCTCAACATCCCTTCACGGCTGGTCGTCTTCCCCGACGAGAATCACTGGATCCTCAAGCCGCAAAACTCGATCCAGTGGTACCGCGAGGTCCATGGCTGGCTCAACCAGTGGCTGAGAGGGGGCCGGCAGGCGTCCACCCAGTAACCTTCATTCCCGCGAAAGCGGGAATCCCGCTTCTTCTCCCTCGTTCCTGCCCAGGCTGGACTCCCGCTTTCGCGGGAGTGACGGGAAAGTGAAAGCCGGTTAAGCGCCCTCCATGAGCGAGCTGCCCAAGACCTTCGACCCCGCCGAGATCGAGGCGCGCTGGTATGCGCGCTGGGAAGGCGAGGGGCTGTTCCGCCCCGACCGGCCGGACGCCGAGCCGTGGACGATCGTCATGCCCCCGCCCAACGTAACGGGGTCCTTGCACATCGGCCACGCGCTGGACGTCACGCTTCAGGACATCCTGACCCGCCATGCCAGGCTCCAGGGTAAGGACGCCTTATGGGTCGCGGGGATGGACCATGCCGGCATCGCGACGCAGATGGTGGTCGAGCGGCAGCTGAACGAGAAGCAGCAGAAGCGCACCGACTTCACCCGCGACGAGTTCGTCGCCAAGGTGTGGGAATGGAAGGCGGAGAGCGGCGGGGCGATCACCCGCCAGCTTCGCCGGCTCGGCGCGTCCTGCGACTGGGCGAACGAGCGCTTCACCATGGACGAAGGCTTCAGCCGCGCCGTCCTCAAGGTGTTCGTCGATCTCTACCGCCAGAACCTGCTCTACCGCGACAAGAGGCTGGTGAACTGGGATCCGGGCCTCAAGACCGCCATCTCCGACCTCGAGGTCGAGACCACCGACGTTCAGGGCAAGTTCTGGCACCTCAAATATCCGCTCGAGGACAGCTCGGGCTTCATCCACGTCGCCACCACCCGGCCCGAGACGATGCTCGCCGACATGGCGGTCGCGGTGCATCCGGAGGACGCGCGCTACGCCGCTTTGCTCGGCAAGCAGATTCGCCACCCCATCACCGGACGGCTGATTCCGATCATCGCCGACGAGCATGCCGATCCGGAGCTCGGCTCCGGCGCGGTCAAGATCACGCCGGGGCACGACTTCAACGATTTCGAGGTCGGCAAGCGCGCCGGGTTCAGGCCGGCCGAGATGCTCAACATGCTCGATGGCGACGCCAAGGTGATCCAGGCCGCCGACGGCCTGATTCCGGCCGAGCTGCTCGGCCTCGACCGTTTCGAGGCGCGGGGACGCGTCGTCGGGATGCTGGAGGCGGAGGGCCTGCTCGAAAAGGTCGAGGACCGGATGATCGCCACGCCCTATGGCGACCGCTCAGGCGTGGTGATCGAGCCCTGGCTGACCGATCAATGGTATGTCGACGCGGCGACGCTGGCGAAGAAGCCGATCGAGGCGGTGCGCTCGGGCGAGATCCGCGTCGTGCCCGAGACCTGGAAGAAGACCTGGTTCAACTGGCTCGAGAACATCCAGCCCTGGTGCGTCTCGCGCCAGCTCTGGTGGGGGCACCGGATACCGGCCTGGTACGACGACGCCGGCAACGTCTATGTGGCCGAGACCGAAGCGGATGCGCAGGCCGAGGCGGGGGAGGGCGCCGCCCTTCGCCGCGACCCCGACGTGCTCGATACCTGGTTCTCCTCGGCGCTCTGGCCGTTCGCAACCCTCGGCTGGCCGGAGGAAACCGAGACCCTCCGCCGCCACTATCCCAACGACGTCCTTATCTCCGGCTTCGACATCATCTTCTTCTGGGACGCCCGGATGGCGATGCAGGGCTATCAGTTCATGGGCGAGCGCCCGTGGAAGACGCTCTACCTCCACGGTCTGGTCCGCGATTCCAAGGGCCAGAAGATGTCCAAGTCGAAGGGCAACACGGTCGATCCGCTGCTGCTCGTCGACCGATTCGGCGCCGATGCCTTGCGCTTCACGCTGGCGGCGATGGAGAGCCAGGGGCGCGATATCAAGCTCGATGAGAAGCGGGTCGAGGGCTACCGCAACTTCGCCACCAAGCTGTGGAACGCGGCCCGCTTCTGCCAGGCCTACGGCATCGGCGCCTCCACGGCGATCGAGCCGCCCGCGGCCACCCTCCCGGTCAACCACTGGATCGTCGGCGAGACGGTGAAGACAGTCCAGGCGCTCGACCTCGCGCTGGCGGAGCTTCGCTACGACGAGAGCGCCAACACCATCTACCACTTCGTCTGGGCGACCTTCTGCGACTGGTATCTGGAGCTGATCAAAGGCCAGATCGACGAGGAGACCAAGGACGTCGCCGGCTGGGTGCTCGACCAGATCCTGGTCATGCTCCACCCATTCATGCCCTTCGTCACCGAGGAGCTTTGGAACGCGATGGGCGAGCGGCCCTATCCGCTGATCCTCGCCAAATGGCCGATGCCTGACGCACGCGCGCTCGATCCGGACGCAGGACCAGAGGTCAATTGGCTAATTGCGCTGGTTAGTCAGATTCGAGCCGCCAGGGCTGAGCTTAACGTTCCGCCCGGAGCCCAACTTCCGCTCTACGTTCGCGACTCCAGCGAATTGACGCGCCAGCGTCTCTTGAAGAATAATATCGGTCTCAAACGCCTGGCTCGAGCTAATTGGGCGCAGGGACAAGATGCGCCTTTCGGCGCTGCTGCGCAGTTGGTAGTCGACGAAGCCACTTTCATCCTGCCGCTGGAAGGCGCAATCGACATTGCCGCTGAGCAAGCGCGTCTCGCCAAGGCCGCCGAAGCCGCCGAGAAGGAGCGCGATTCGCTCGCCGCCCGCCTTAACAATCCCTCGTTCGTCGAGCGCGCCAAGCCGGAGGCCGTGGAGAAGGCCCGCGCCGATCACGCCGAGAAGGCGTCGGACGCGGAAAAATATCGGGCTGCTCTGGCAAGGCTTGGCTGATGGCTTCGCGGCCCGCCCAGCGCGACCTCACAACCGGCCCGATCGGCGCCACTCTGCTGGCCTTCGCCGTCCCGACCCTGATCTCCTCGATCATCCAGTCGCTCAATGGCTCGGTCAACACGATCTGGATCGGCCGTTTCCTCGGCGAGGAGGCGCTCGCGGCAACGTCCAACGCCAATATGGTGATGTTCCTGCTGATGGCCTTCGTCTTCGGCTTCGGCATGGCGGCGACGGTGATGATCGGCCAGGCGATGGGCCGCCGCGACGTGGACCAGGCGCGGCGCGTGATCGGCACCGCGATCGGCGGCTTCATGCCCCTCGCTTTGGCGGTCGCCATCGTCGGATGGGCCGGCGCGCCGGCCTTGCTCCGGCTGCTCGCGACGCCCGCGGAGTCGCTGCCGCTGGCGCTCGCCTATCTTCGGGTCATCTTCCTCGCCATGCCCGCCATCCTGATCGTCATCGTCCTGATGATGGGCCTTCGCGGTGCGGGGGACGCGCTGACGCCCTTGTGGTTCATGATCGTCGCGGTGGCGCTCGATTGCGGTCTGAACCCGGTCTTCATCCTCGGCCTCGGGCCGATCCCGGCAATGGGAATCGCCGGCTCGGCCTTCGCGACGGTGGTCGCCAATTATGTGGCTCTCTTCGGCCTCTTCATCTACATCTACTGGAGGGATCTGCCGCTCAGGCTGCGCGGGGCGGAGCTTGGCTATCTCAAGCCCGATCCGGCCATCCTGAAGGCGATCGTCGTCAAGGGCCTGCCGATGGGCCTGCAGATGATCGTCGTCTCTTCTTCCGCGCTGGCGACGATGGGGCTGGTCAACAGGGAGGGCGTCGAGACGACCGCGGCGTTCGGAGTCGCGCTTCAGCTGTGGACCTATGTGCAGATGCCGGCGATGGCGCTGGGCGCCGCGGCGAGCGCGATGGCCGCTCAGAATATCGGCGCGGGCAAGTGGGACCGCGTGGGCGCGATCACGCGATCCGGAATCGTCTACAACCTGCTGATCACCGGCGTGCTGGTCGCGGTGCTGGCGGTGGCCGACCGTCCACTGCTCGCCTTGTTCCTCGGCGGAGAGAGCCCGGCGATGCCGATCGCGCGCCATATCCAGCTGCTGGCGACCTGGCCGTTCCTGCTCTTCGGAGTGACGATGATCATCTTCGGCACCGTGCGCGCCAACGGCGCGGTGATCGGGCCGCTCGTCATCCTCGCCATCGGCCTTTACCCGGTGCGGCTCGGCTTCGCGCTCGGCGCCTATCCCTGGCTCGGCGCGGACGCGCTCTGGCTAAGCTTCCCCGTCGCCTCGTTCGCCAACATGGCGATGGCGATCGGCTTCTACCTCCACGGCGGCTGGCGCAAGGCGCGGCTCATGCCGCCTCCGCCGCCCGAGGAGCTGGTCGAGGAAGCGGAAGGGCTCGCCGAGCCGGGCGGCCGGATCAACCCGGCCGGCTGAGCCTTCCTCAGAGCGTCGTGTCCGCCAGGTTCGACTGGTAGGTGGTGTTGGTCTGGCGGTCGATGATCTTGATGTAGACGTAGCTCGGCGGGATCTGGCCCTCGGGCAGCGCGAACCAGATCGAGCCGAGATTGGCTGGGCTGCCCAGCGCGCAGAAGCCGTAGATACGCTGGTTCGTGCGGCCGTTGAAAAAATCGACCCAGGTGCGGGACGAATTGGTGTTGTTGCCGCATGGCGGCAGGCCCGGGGCGGCGGCGAACATGTCGGCCGGATACTGGTCCTTGTTGAACACGTCGTAGCGGTAGCGGACGAAGTTCTGGCCGTTGACGGTATAATATTCGTTGCCCGTCATGTACAAAATCGGGTTGGGTGGAACGGCCCGCGCGGGCGTGGCGCCCATCGTCAGGGCGAGCAGACCGGCGGCAACATAGGCGCGCAGCTTGGATGTATTCATCATCTGTCCTTTCCGTTTGCAGACGAAGGACTCGGACGCTTTCGGGATTTTCCCCCTCGCCGGCGTTTCACCGACGAAACGACAATGCCACCGATTGGGGGTTCATTCAAGAAAGCGCGCCTTTGCAGGTGCAGTGGGGCGCGCTAAGTCCTCGCGCGAGATGAGCCGCGCCGCCTTTCCCGCAATCCGCATGCGCCGCACGCGCGCGGCCGCCTGGAGCCGGGCGCTGTTCGCCGAGACTGTGCTGACCCCTTCCGACCTGATCTGGCCGCTGTTCGTCACCGAAGGCTCCGGCGTCGAGGAGCCGATCGCCACGCTGCCGGGCGTCTCGCGCTGGAGCGTGGACCGGATCGGGGAGCGGGCCAAAGAGGCGCGGGAGCTCGGCATTCCCTGCGTCGCGCTGTTTCCGAACACGCCGCCGGCGCTTCGCACGGAGGATGCGCGCGAGGCGCTCAATCCAGGCAACCTGATCTGCCGGGCGGTCAAGGCGCTGAAGGACTCGGCGCCCGAGGTCGGCGTGCTCACCGACGTCGCGCTCGATCCCTATACGGCCCATGGTCATGACGGAATCGTCGACGAGAGCGGTTACGTGCTCAACGACGTGACGAGCGCGATTCTTGTCGACCAGGCGCTCGTTCAGGCCGAGGCCGGCGCGGACATCATCGCGCCTTCGGACATGATGGACGGCCGGGTCGGCGCCATCCGGTCAGCGCTCGAAGAAGCGGACCACGTCAACGTCCAGATCATGGCCTACGCCGCCAAATATGCCTCGGCCTTCTACGGCCCGTTTCGCGACGCGGTCGGCTCGCGCGGCCTGCTGAAGGGCGACAAGAAGGGCTACCAGATGGACCCGGCCAATGCGGAGGAGGCGCTGCGCGAGGTGGCGCTCGATTTGGCCGAGGGCGCCGACAGCGTGATGGTCAAGCCGGGCCTGCCCTATCTCGACATCATTCGCCGCGTGAAGGATCGCTTCGAAGTCCCTGTTTTCGCTTACCAGGTTTCCGGCGAATATGCGATGATCGAGGCCGCGGCGGCCGCCGGCGCGGGGGAGCGCGACGCGCTCGTGCTCGAGACCTTGATGGCGTTCAAGCGGGCCGGCTGCTCGGGAGTCCTCACCTATCACGCGGCCCACGCCGCGCGGCTGCTCGGATCCTGATGCTCGAAGCGCTTCGCGCCGAGATCGAGGCGCTCGCCGCCGAAGCCGCGCCGCTGGAGCCGGACGCCGGCGAGCGGGGCGCGATGCTGCGGCAGGGCTTCGATCACGCGGAAGCTTTCTGGGAAGGCCTCGCGAACGGCCCGTCGAACGTGGCGCGCGAGCAAGTGTTCGACGAGCGGCTCGAGCCCGAATTCACCGAAGGCGGCCGCGGCGCGGAAGACGTGCTCGCCTACCTCGCCCGCTGCGTGGACGCGCCCGGCTTCACCACCGCCTCGCCCCGTTTCATGGGCTATATTCCGGGCGGCGGGCTGTTCCATTCGGCGCTCGGCGATTTCCTCGCCGCCGCCTCGAACAAATATGCGGGATTCGCCTCGGCCGCTCCCGGCGCGGTGCGGCTCGAAAACGCCACCTCGGCGTGGCTGGCCGGGGTGATCGGCTTTCCCGAAGACGCGGCGGGAACGCTGACGACGGGCGGAAGCATGGCCAATCTGACGGCGATCGTCGCCGCCCGCGAGGCGCGCGATGCCGAGGGAGGAGGCGCGGTCTATCTGACCAAATTCGCCCATTATTGCATCGATAAGGCGCTCCACATCGCGGGCCGGCGAAGGGCGCCGCGCCGGCTGGTCGAGACCGACGAACGGAATCGCATGCGGGCCGACGCGCTTGCCGCGGCGATCGAGCGCGACGTGGCCGCGGGCGTCCGGCCCTGGCTCGTGGTGGCCTCGGCGGGAACGGTCGATACGGGCGCGGTCGATCCGCTCGATCGAATCGCCGACATTTGCGCCCGGCACGGCATCTGGATGCACGTCGACGGCGCTTATGGCGGCCTGTTCATGCTGTGCGACGAGGGGCGGGCGGTGCTCGGCGGGATCGAGCGGGCCGACACCGTGGCGCTCGATCCGCACAAGACCCTGTTCCTTCCCTACGGCACCGGCGCGGTGGTCGCCCGCGATTCGCGTCATCTGCTCGACGCTTTCAGCGCCAGCGCGGATTACATCCGCCCGCTCGGCGAGAGCGAGGTCGGCCCATCGCCGGCGGACCTCTCGCCGGAGCTGACTCGCCATTTCCGAGCCCTCAGGCTCTGGCTCCCGCTCCAGATCGCCGGCGTCGCCGCGTTTCGCGCCGCCCAGTCGGAGAAGATCAAGCTCGCCCGCTATTTCCATGCACAGCTGTGTGCATTGGAAGGCTGGGAGGTGGGCGCTCCGCCCGATCTCTCGGTCGTCGCCTTCCGCTACCGCCCGGCGAAGGGCGACGCGAACGCGTTCAACGACCGCCTGCTGCGCAGCCTGCAGGAGGAGGGACGGGTGTTCCTCAGCGGCACGAAGATCGACGGCGAGGCGTGGCTGCGCTGCGCGATCTTGTCGTTCCGCACCCATCTGGCGCATATCGACGAGACGATCGAAATCCTGTGCCGCCTCGCCGCCGCGCTCCAGTCCGATCAGGGGAAATGCCAGTGACGAGTGACGCCGCCGCAGCGAGCCAGGTTCACGAGCGTTTCGCGCGGCCCTTGTTCCTGCTCACGATCATCACCGGCTCGTTCCTGCTGTTCCTGACCCAGCCGATGGTCGCCCGAATGGCGCTGCCGCGCGTCGGCGGCTCGCCGTCGATCTGGAACAGCGCGATGCTGGTCTACCAGCTGCTGCTGTTGGCGGGCTATGCCTATGCCCACTGGATCGCCCGCCTGAAGCCGCGGCGGCAGGTCGGGATCCACCTCGTCCTGCTCGGCGTGGCCGCCATCTGGCTGCCGATCCACCTCATCGCCTTCTCGCCCGCGGCCGACGCCGAGCCGGCCTTGTGGGTGCCCTGGTTCCTGATCGCCTCGATCGGGCCGCTCTTCTTCATCGTTTCGAGCCAAGCGCCGCTGATGCAGCGCTGGTACGCGCTGGAGACCGCGCGCGGCGAGCCCTACACGCTCTATGCGGCGTCGAACCTCGGCAGCTTCGCGGGCCTCCTTTCCTACCCGCTGATCGTCGAGCCGACGATGAGCCTGGCAGCGCAGAGCTGGCTGTGGACGGCGCTCTACGCCGCCCTCGTATTGCTCGTCGCGGCCTGCGCCTTGACCGTCCCCGCTCAAGCAGTCGAGGCGGTGCCCGAAGAGTCCACCCCGGCCCCCACGCGCCGCCAGATGCTTCACTGGGTAGCGCTCGCCGCGGTGCCATCGGGTCTCATGCTCTCGACGACGACCCACCTGACCACAGACATCGTCGCCATCCCGCTGCTTTGGGTGCTTCCGCTCGGCCTCTATTTGCTGAGCTTCGTCATCGCCTTCGCCCACCGGCGCGGAGTCGCGAACTTCATGACCATGCTCGCCCCGCTGGTGATCCTGATCGCCGGCGGATTGGCCTTCAGCGACGGCACGCGAAGCCCGTTCTTCTCGGCAACGCTCGGGCTCGGCCTTCTCTTCTTCATCGCCGTGGCGCTTCATTCGGAGCTGTTTCGCCTGCGCCCCGCCGTCGGTCACCTGACCCGCTTCTACCTGGCCATGTCGCTCGGCGGCATGCTCGGCGGCCTCTTTTGCGCGATCGTCGCGCCGCTTCTGTTCGACTGGGCCTACGAACATCCCATCCTGATCGTCGCCGCCGCGCTGCTCGTACCGCAATTCCCGCTTTTGCCCTGGCCGCGGCAATATGGCTTCATGCTCTGTCTCACCATCCCGTCGGTCGCTTTCCTCCTCTCCTTCCTGACCGACGCCGGTTTCCTCCAGCGGGCCGGCATTGCCACCATGGTCGGCAACGTTGCCGTGTCGCTGCTCGCTTTGGCCTGCCTCGGCCGGCGCTGGCCGTTCGCCGCCAGCCTCGCCGCACTGATGCTGAGCTATGGTGGCTGGACCACGATCGTCCACTCGGTCGATGGGATGCGCACGCGCTCCTATTTCGGCATCTACGAGGTCTCCGAGCGGCTCGACGAGAACCGCCAGGCCACGGCCAGGATACTGACCCACGGCACGACATTGCACGGAATCCAGAGCCTGGTGCCGGGGCAGGAGACGGTTCCGACGTCTTATTATGCCCGCCGCTCGGGCGTCGGGCTGGCGCTGAGCAATGCCGATGCCCTGTTCGGCACGCACCCGCGGATCGGAGTCGTCGGCCTCGGCAGCGGAACGCTGTCCTGCTACGCCCGGCCGAACCAGGCGTGGACCTTCTTCGAGATCGACCCTGCGATGGTCCAGGTCGCGCGCAACCGATTCTCCTTCCTGTCGCGTTGCGCGCCGCAGGTGCGGATCGTGCTCGGCGATGCCCGGATCAGCCTTTCACGCCAGGCGCCGGGCGCGCTCGACATCCTTGCCGTTGACGCTTTTTCTTCCGACGCGGTCCCGATGCATCTCCTGACGCGCGAGGCGCTGGCGGTCTACGGCCGTGCCCTCTCGAGCGACGGGATCGTCCTGTTCCACATTTCGAACCGCTATCTCGATCTCAAGCCGGTGATCGCCGATCTCGCCGCGCACGAAGGGTGGCGCGCTGCCCTGCTCCAATATGTGCCGGAGGGAAACGAGGAGGCGATGAACGCCACCATTTCGGTTTGGATCGCCCTTTCGCGCAATCCGGCGACGATCGACCGCCTGATCGCGCTCTCGGGCGACGACGGGCTCTATTGGGAGCCGATCGAGCCGACGCCCGGCTTCGCGGGCTGGAGCGACGATCACGCCTCGATCCTGCCGATCATCAACTTCCGCTCGATGATGCCCTGGCGCCGATGATCGAAACCGAAAGGCTGATCCTGCGCGACTGGACCGAAGCCGACATCGAGCCCTTCCTGCGCCACACCAACACGCCGGCGGTGATGCGCTGGCTCGGCGGAGTCACGCCGGAGCCGGAGGCCAGCGAGCGGATCACGAAGCGGATCATCCCGTGGCAGGAGCAGCGGGGCTTCACCTTCTGGCTGGTCGAGCGCAAGGCCGATCGCGAGGTGCTCGGCTTTTGCGGGATCAAGATCGCCGACACGGCCGGAAGCCCGGTCGAGGGGATGCATGAGATCGGCTGGCGGCTGCGCGAGGATTGCTGGGGGCGGGGCTACGCCAAAGAGGCGGCGATCGCCTCGCTCGATTTCGCCTTCGGAACGCTGGGCGCGGACCGCGTGATCGCGCTCACCTTCATCCAGAACGAGGCCAGCTGGGGCCTGATGGAGCGGCTCGGCATGACCCGGCGGCCCGAGCTCGATTATGACGACGAGCGGTTTCCGGCGCTCAACCCAACGATCGTCTACGACATCCGCCCGGGACAGCTGAAACGATGACCGCCCACATATTCGAAGGCACATCCCCGCGGATCGATCCGAGCGCCTTCGTCGCGCCCGGCGCCCAGATCGTCGGCAACGTCGAATTGGGCCCGGAAGCGAGCATCTGGTACAATTGCGTCCTTCGCGGCGACATGAACCTGATCCGCATCGGCGCGCGCTCGAACCTTCAGGACGGAAGCGTCATCCACGTCGATCCGCCGCGGCCCGGCGGCCCGGAGGAGGGCTTTCCCTGCCTGATCGGCGACGACGTGCTGATCGGCCATATGGCGATGATCCACGGCTGCGTCCTCCACGACAGGGCCTTCGTCGGCCTCGGCACGATCGTGATGGACGGCTGCGTGGTCGAAAGCGACGCGATGCTCGCCGCCGGGGCGATGCTGACGCCGGGCAAGAGAGTCCCGTCCGGCCAGCTCTGGGCGGGGCGCCCCGCCAAATATCTCCGCGACCTCACCGAAGCCGACCTTGCCGGAGTGCGCGCCGGCGCGGCGCATTATGTCGCGCTGGCCAAGCGCCACATGGCCATGCTCAGACCATGATCGTTTCAGGCTGCATCAGCCTGAAACGTGAATCATGGTCTTACTATGAATCGGGAGCCTGATTCACGCCCTGCGCCGAAACGCCGCAGGCGTTTCGTCCCAAGACGATCAGGCTCCTGGGCTGAGCCGGTCGATCCGCTGCTGCTGGCGGGCGGCGATCGCTTCCGCCTCGTCGACCGCGGCCTTGAGCGCCGCCTGATCGGCCTCGCTGGTCGGCGCGGCCGCTCTCGCCAGGGCCAGAGCCTGGAGATCGCCGAGCGCGGCGCCGGTTCGGCCGCGCGCGGCCTCGAGGCGGGAGATGGCCTGCTGGGCTTCGAGCCAGGAATCGGAGCCCCGGGCGCCGGCCCTGGCCGCGCTACGCTCGGCGGCGGGCGCTTCGGCCTCGAAGTCGCGCTGCCCGGAGCGGGCCTCGTCGAGGAGCGCGGCAATTCGGCCGCGCAGCGCGGGATCGTCGGCGACGACCGGGGCGGTTCGCACCGGCTCCTCGCTCCAATCCTCCTGCTCGGCCGGCCGCGGCGCCAGCGACGGGAACGGCCCCTGCGAAACGCAGCCTGCGAGGAGGGCGGCGGCGAGCGCCGCGAGGGCCGGTCTGGGCGAATTCATCGCCCTTCACTATGCGCCGCCAGAGCGGGCCGCAACACGGCATTGCGCGGTTTGCCCGGGGGTTGCGTGGGCTTCGCCTTGCCCCTATGTCGCAGCCTCCCGCGCGCCCGTAGCTCAGCTGGATAGAGCACCAGACTACGAATCTGGGGGCCGGAGGTTCGAATCCTTCCGGGCGCGCCACTTCTCCCTCCCCGCCGAACGTCGTTCATGCTTGCTTCAGTGCAAGTCCGAAATGTAGCGCGAGCGCGTCATGTGCTAGACGCCCATGCGGAGGGGCCGATGAACGGGATTCGCTTTGCATTCTTGCTTGGGCTGACGGCGCTGGCGGGGGCGCCTTCCGCCTTCGGGCAAACCGCGCCGCCCGCTTCGAGCCTCGGGCCGAGCCAGACGGTCGCCGGCGAGCTCGGCCCCAACGACGCGCAGCGGCGCTCGGGAAAATATGAAGACGTCTATTTGGTCGAGGGCCACCGGGGACAGCGGCTCCAGATCGATCTCTCCTCGGATGCATTCGATTCCTACCTCGTGGTGACCGGGCCGGAGGGGTTCAACCTCGCCAATGACGATGCCGAGGGCAGCGATGCGCTGCACAGCCGGCTCGTCGTCCAGTTCCCCGCCGACGGGGCCTACCGGATCTCCGCGACCACGTTCCGGGCCGGCGAGACCGGGGCCTATCGCTTGCAGACGAGCACACCCGCGGCCAACGTGCGGATCACCGCGCCGGTCGTCGCGGAGCCGATCGCGATCGGGCGCACCATCAACGGCCGCCTCGCGGAGGGGGACGGGCGCGAGGGATCCGGGGGATTCGCCGATCGCTTCCGCTTCCATGCCCAGCGCGGCCAGCGAGTCGCGATCTCGCTGACCGCGAACAAGCTGGACACGGTGCTTCAGCTGAGCCGTCCCGACGGTACCCAGGACGTCAGCGACGACACGAACGTCAACGGCGAGACCTCTACCAACAGCCGGATCGACACGGTGCTCGCCGAGGACGGCGATTATGTCGTCACGGTCACCTCGTACCGCGCCGGCGAGAGCGGCGACTATCAGCTGACGCTCGCACCGAGCCCCGGCCATCCGCGCCAGATCGGCGTTCCGGGCGGCGCCAGGGTCATCGCCTTGCTCGTCGGGGTCTCCGATTATGGCGGGCGGACCAACGATTTGCCCAATACCGACGACGACGCGCAGCAGCTCTACAACAGCCTTCGCACCGCCGGCCTGCTTCATCCGGCGAGCGTGGTGCTGACCAATGCGCAGGCCACGGCCAAGGCGGTCGCCGAAGCCTTCGCGCGCGCGGCCGCGGCCGCCGGCCCGAACGACACCTTCCTGTTCTTCTTCTCAGGCCATGGCGACCAGGTCGACGTGCCCGCGAGCGCGGCGGAGCTCGACGGCCGGGCCGAGACGATCGAGCTCTACGACGCGGCGATGACCGACGCCCAGCTCGCGCCGCTCTTCGCCGCAGTCCGGGGCCGGCTGTCGATCGTCGCGCTCGACGCCTGCTATTCGGGCGGCTTTCGGAACCTCGTCAACCGGCCGAACGTGATGGGCCTGTTCAGCTCCGAGGAGGATCTGACCAGCCTCGTCGCGAGCCGCTTCAAGGCGGGGGGCTTCCTCGCTTACTTCCTCCGCTCGGGCCTCACCGGCGAGGCGGACGAGGATGGCGACCGGATCGTCTCGGCCGGAGAGCTTTCGACCTACGTCCGCCGCCGCTTCCGCCGCGAGGGCGACATCCCCGCGACGACCCGCGAGGACGAGCACAATTACCAGAATCTGCTGATCGAGCGCGGCGGCCTGCAGGTCGAGGACGTCGTCGTCCGCCTCGCCGGCGGGCCACAGGTCGCCCAGGCGCCTGCGCCCCGCCCGGCGGTTCAGCGAATGCAGCCCGAACCGGTCAAGCCCTAGGTCAGTTCCTCTAGCCGGAGCAGTCGGAGCAGGGCGCCGCGCGCGGTTTCGGCGCGAACGGCAAGCGCCGGATCGTCGAGGTCTGCGGGGCGGATTTCCTTCGGCCAGTGCGCTTCGACGCAAACGGCGATCGCATCGAGCCTGGCCTCGTCGAGGAGGAAGCGCGGATCGACCGTGGCCGGATCGGCGACGACTCGCAGGCGGAGGCAGGCAGGGCCGCCGCCATTGGCCATAGACTGGCGCACGTCGACCAGCGCGAGCTTGCGGATCGGCCCATTGCCCGCCGCCATCGCCTCGAGCCAGGACCAGACCCGCGGCGCCTCGCGTGCCTCCTCGGGGAGGATCAAAGCTACGCCTCCATCGGGCAACGTCACCAGCTGGGCGTTGAACAGATAGGACTTGATTGCCTCGTCGAGGCTGACGACGCTCGCCGGCACCTCGACGATCTCGACCTCGGGAATCAGGCGCCTGAGGTCCGCGTAGAGGCGCTCCTTGTCGGCGAAGGCCTGCTCGTGCGCGAACAGGACATGCTCGTTCGCCACCGCGACCACGTCGTTGTGGAACGCGCCGGCGGCGATCGCTTCCTCCGATTGTGGGACGAACAGAGTCCGCTCCGGATCGAGGCCGTGGAGGCGCGCGACGGCGCGCGAGGCTTCCTCGTGCTGGCGCACCGGGAAGGCGCCGCCGCGCAGGCCGTAGACGAAAATCTCGACGCCCGGCGAGCCGTGAGCAGGGCACAGCCGCATGTGATTGGCGGCGCCCTCGTCGCCGAACGTCGGCACCGGCTCGTGCACCGCGAAACGGGAAGTGTCGGCGAAGGCGAGGCGGAGCTGGGCGAGCGTCTCCGGCCATTCGTGGCTTCGGTGGGCCATCGTCCTGAGGTTGGCGATCGTGAGGTGGCAGCGTCCGTCGCGGCTGTCTGGAGCGGGCGAGACGGTCGCGGCGTTGGCCGCCCACATCGCCGACGCCGAGAAAGCGGGCGATCTCACCGCCTCCGGGACGCCGTCCGCTCCGGCGCCGAGCGCCGCCAGCCAGGCCCGGTTGGGCCGCCGGTGGGGAAGCAACAGGCCCTGGGCGAGGCCGAGGCGAAGATTGTGGCGCATCTTCGCGATCCCCTGAAGGGCCGCCGCGCGAGGGTAAGCGACGCTGCCGGCACTGGCCGTCGCCGCGAGGTTGCCGAGGCTGAGCCCGGCATAATTGTGGGTCGGCCCGACGATCCCGTCGAAATTGATCTCGACGACGGCCATTAGCGGCCCGCGGCGAGGAAGGGGTGGCCGGGCGCGAGGCCGAGCAGGCCGGCGCTTTCGAAATCGAGCACCGCGCCTTCCTGCGGGGTCTGGGCGAGACGGCCGAAGGCCGCCGCGAAATCGCCGAGCGTCCCGCCCGCAAGCAGCATCCGCTCGCCGTCCACCTCTTCGCGCGTGCCGCCCAGGACCAGCTCGCGCGCCTCGGCGACGGTCCGGATCCTGTCGGTCGCGGCGCACATGGTCGGGCCGCCATCGAAAATGTCGACATAGCCCTCGCCGCTGAAGCCCTCGGCCTCGAGCATCCGCATCGCCGCCTCGCCCGAGGGGTGCGGCTTGCGCATCACCGCCAGCGCCTCCTCCGACAGCATCGCGGTGTAGATCGGAGTCTTGGGCATCAGATCGGCGATGAACTGCGTGCCATGGGCGCCGTTGAACGTGTCGGCCTCCTGGAAATCCATGCCGAAGAATCGCCCGGCGATCGCGTCCCAGAAGGGCGAGCCGCCTTTCTCGTCGATCACGCCGCGCAGCTCGGCGACCACCTTGCCGGCGAATCGCTCGCGGTTGCGGCGGATGAACAAGTAGCGGCTGCGTGCAAGGAGGACGCCGAGCCCGAGGCCGCTCGCGCGCGCCTCGGGATGGAGGAACAGGCCGCCGACCTCGGAGCAGTCGTTGAAGTCGGTGCACAGGTTCAGCATCTCGGTGTGGAAGGTGCGGCCGAGCTCGGGCGAGGTCTGGGTGAGCTTGCTGATCCGGTAGGAATAGAAAGGCTGCTCGACCCCGACCCGGCCGAACACCTGGCAGGTGCCGCGCACCGCGCCCGTTTCGGCGTTTTCGAGCACGAAGACGAACAAGTCGCCCTCGGGCGCGCTCTCGGCGCTTGAGAAGGCAGCCTCCGAGCGCGCCAATTTGGCGACCAGGGTGCCCTTGTCGGCGGGAAGGTTGGTGAAGCCGCCGCCGGTGAGCAGCGCCATCTCGTATATCGAGGCGAAATCCTCGCCCCGCGCGGGCCGCACCCGATAGCTCACAGGGCCTCTCCGCCGGCCAGCCTAAGGATCGTCAGCGCCGAAAGCTGCGCGCGCTCGACGAGGCTCTCGACGATCAGATATTCTTGCGCCGAGTGGATCGCGCCCCCGCGAACGCCCATCGTGTCCACCACCGGGACGCCGCAGGCGGCGATGTTATTGCCGTCGCACACCCCGCCCGTGTCGCGCCAGCTTATGTCCTGGCCGAGATGGGCGCCGCAGCCCTTCACCAGCGCGAACAGCTTTTCCGAGCGCGGGTCGAGCGGCTTGGGCGGTCGGCCCCAGCCGCCATGCATATTTATGTGCACATCGCGCTTTGCCGCGATCTCGGCGACCGCGTCATCGAGCGCGGTCTGGGCACGCTGCTGGTCGCCAAGCGTGCGCGGGCGCATGTTTATGCGCAGCACCGCATGATCGGGGACGACGTTGTTGGGCCCCCCGCCGTCGATCCGGGCCGGGTTGACGCTGAGCCCCGCACTGATGGCTTGTTCCAGCCGCAGCGCCAGCTCGGCCGCGGCCAGCATCGCGTTCCGGCCCTCCTCGGGATTGCGGCCGGCATGGGCGCTCCTTCCTTCGATCCGGATCGAGAAATTGCCGCTCCCGGCGCGCGCCCCGGCCAGCGTGCCGTCGGGAAGCGCCGAGGGCTCGTAGGTGAGCGCGGCCAGCTTACCGCGGGCGGCCTCGGCGATCAGCGCCGCGGAGCCCGGCGAGCCGACTTCCTCGTCGCTGTTGATCACCACCTCGTAGCCGAGCCCCTGGACACCTGCGCTCTCCACCGCCCGAAGCGCCGCGAGCATCACCGCGATCCCGCCCTTCATGTCGGCGACCCCGGGCCCGCCGAGAACGCCTTCTTCGCGCCAAAACACCTTCTGGAATTCGTGATCGGCGCCGAACACGGTATCCATGTGGCCGGTGAGGAGGATCTGGACGGGCGCTTCGGGGCGCACCACCAGATGCAGGTTGCGGCCGTGCGCGACCGGCTCCAACCCGCCGTCGGCGGCCATCGCCTCTACCGCCGCGGGACCCTTTCGGCTGAGGTCGCCAGGCAGCGCGGAGAAGGCGTCCGCGAGCGCGGTGGACACCGTCTCGAGTCCGGCAAGATTGCGTGAGCCGCTGTTGATCGTGGCCCATTCGGCCACCTGATCGAGCATCGGCGAGGCGGCGCAAGCCTCGATCGCGTCTTGCTCGATCCTGGAAAGGCCCCGCATGCCGGTGCTCTAGCCCGGGATCGCCGGGCACAAAACCCCTGCGCTCCGCAACGCACTTCCGGACGGGAGAAGCGATGGAAGTTTCCAGGTTTCCGCAAAATAAAAAACGGTTCGATCAATGCCCGGCTTTTGATCGAGAGAGGCGATCAAACGGGGCGAGGAGTGAGACACCACGGAAGGAACATAACCCGAACCAGCGCCCGGATCAACTTCCTATAGCCAGTCCGCGAAAGCCTCGAGAAGCTGCCCGTAAAGGGCCTTCTTGAACGGCACGATCATCGCCGGGAGCTCCGCGGGCTCGGCCCATTTCCAGGCGCGGAATTCGGGCTCGGCGGTGGCGATGTTGACGTCCGAATCCTGCCCAAGGAAGCGGGCGAGGAACCAGGTCTGGCGCTGGCCTCGCCATTTGCCCTTCCACATCTTGCCGATCAGGTCGTCGGGCAGGTCGTAATAAAGCTCCTCGGGGCAGCACGCGACGATCTCGACCAGCCGCGAGGGAATGCCGGTTTCCTCTTCCAGCTCGCGGAAGGCGCCTTGCTCGGGAGTCTCGCCCTCGTCGAGCCCGCCTTGGGGGAGCTGCCACGCCTCGAGCGTCGAATCGAGCCGCTGGCCGACCAGCGCCTTGCCCTCGCCGTTCAGAAGCATGACGCCGACGGCGGGGCGATAGGGGAGGGCGCTCTTGTCCGTCATCGCGCGTCGATTTCCGCGAGCATCAGCTTCAGCGCCGCCACGCACCCCTTTATGTCCTCGTCCGAGGAGGGGATGGCGCGGCGCATCGAGATGAAGCCGTGGATGTTTCCCTCGGCCTCGCGGAAGACCGTGGGCACGCCGGCCTCGATACAGGCGGCGGCATAGGCGCGGCCCTGGTCGCGGATCGGATCGAGGCTCGCTGCGATCACCAGCGTCGGCGGCATTCCCGCCTGGCTCTTGAGCAATGGCGAATAGCGCCAGTCCTTCACGTCGGCGCGATAGCATTGGTCGAACCAGTCCATCCCCGGCCGGGTGAGGAAATAGCCCTCGGCGAACTGCCTGAAGCTCGGGTGATGCTCGCCGGGATCGGCGGCCGGGTAGATCGGCCACTGGGCGATCACCGGCACCCTGGCCGGCTCCTCGCGCAGCGCCAGCGTGACGATTATCGCGAAATTGCCCCCGGCGCTGTCGCCGCAGGCGATCAGGCCGGTCACCTCGCGCCCCAGCTCGGCGGGGCTTCCGGCCGCCCAATAGGCCGCGGCGATCGAATCCTCGACGCCCGCGGGCCAGGGATGCTCTGGCGCGAGGCGATAATCGACCGCGAGCACCGGCAGATCGAGCTGGCGGGCGATCTCGGCGCAGAAGGGCGCGTGGCTGTCGAGGTCGCCGAGGACGAAGCCGCCGCCGTGGAAGAAGATCAGCAGCGGTCCGGCCCCGCGCTCCTCGCGCGCGTCGAACAGGCGCAGCGGCACCTCGCCCGCCGGTCCGGCGAAGCTCAAATCTCGGATCACCGCCAGCTCGCCGACCGGCGCATCGGCCACGCCGCGCGCCGCGAGCATCATCCGCCGCGCCTCGACCGGCCCGACCTCCCAGCTGCGCGGGCCGGGCAGGGCGTTCAGATAATCGAGGAACCGGCGGACATCGGGCCGAACATAGATTTCCGTCACGCGTTGATGCTCCTGGTTGCGAATCGAGGCGGCGCGTTTCGTTTCCATAGGCGAACGGAGAGCCGCCGCCACCTGTTGTCGTGAGAGGCGCAGGGGGCTAGGGTCCGCTCGATTCCAGCATTCAAGGATTAGGCTCTTGGCCACGGCCAGACATTTTCTCACCCCTGAAGAGGCGCGCTCCGACGCGCCGCTCGAGGCGGTCGTCGTCCGCTTCGCCGGCGATTCCGGCGACGGCATGCAGCTGACCGGCGGCCAGTTCACCCTATCCACCGCGCTCGCCGGCAACGATCTCGCCACCTTCCCCGATTTTCCGGCCGAGATCCGAGCGCCGCAGGGAACGACCTTCGGAGTATCGGCCTTCCAGATCAATTTCGGATCGGCGGCGATCGAGACCGCGGGCGACGCGCCCGACGTGCTGATCGCGATGAACCCGGCGGCGCTCAAGACCAACGTCGCGGACTTGAAGCAAGGCGGCCTGATCATCGCCGACGAAGGCGAGTTCGGCGCGCGCAACCTCGCCAAGGCCGGCTACGAGGGCAATCCGCTCGACGACGACACGCTCGCCCGCTGGCATGTGATGCGGCTCAACATCTCGCAGCTGACGCTCGACGCGGTGAAGCCGTTCGGCCTCGGCAACAAGGAGGCGTTGCGCTGCAAGAACATGTGGACGCTCGGGCTTGCGCTCTGGATGTTCGACCGCGACCGCGGCCCGATCGTCGGCTGGCTCAAGGCCAAGTTCGCCAAGGCGCCCGAGCTCGCGGAGGCGAACATCGCCGCCCTGAACGCCGGTCACGCTTATGGCGAGACCGCCGAATTGGGCGCGATTCACCAGCATCATATCGATCCCGCGCCGGCCGAGCCCGGCCTCTACCGCACGGTGACCGGCGCCGAGGCGATCTCGATGGGGCTGGTCGCGGGCGCCCGGCTGGCCGGCCTGCCGATGTTCTTCGGTGGCTATCCGATCACGCCGGCGAGCGCGATCCTCCACCATCTCTCGCGGCTCAAGGAATATGGGGTCACCACCTTCCAGGCCGAGGACGAGATCGCCGCCATCGCCGCCTCGATCGGCGCGGCTTTCGCCGGCTCGCTCGGAGTCACCTCCTCCTCGGGGCCGGGAATCGCGCTCAAGACGGAGGCGATCGGCCTCGCGATCATGACCGAGCTTCCGCTGGTGATCGTCAACTCGCAGCGCGGCGGGCCTTCGACGGGCCTTCCGACCAAGACCGAGCAATCGGACCTCTACCAGGCGGTCTACGGCCGCAACGCCGACGCGCCGATGCCGGTGATCGCCGCGCGCTCGCCCGCCGACGCGTTCGACTGCGCCATCGAGGCCTGCCGCATCGCGGTGCAGTATATGACCCCCGTCATGCTGCTGACCGACGGCTATATCGCCAATGCCGCCGAGCCCTGGAAGGTGCCGGACATGGGCGCCTACGAGCCCTTCCCGGTCGCGTTCCACGACGCGCCGCTCAGCGAGGGGGAGGCGGTCAACCCCTACAAGCGCGACGAGAAGCTGAAGCGCGTGTGGATCAAGCCCGGCACCGAAGGGCTGATGCACCGCATCGGCGGGATCGAGAAGAATGTCGGCACCGGCCATATCGACTACGATCCGGCCAACCACCAGGCGATGACCGACATCCGGCACGACAAGGTGGCGGGCATCGCCGATAGCTGCCCCGAGCAGGACGTCTGCCTCGGCCAGGAAGGCGGCAAGCTGGCGGTGGTCGGCTGGGGCTCGACCTTCGGTCCGATCCACCAGGCGGTCCGCCGCGCGCGCCGGGAGGGCAAGGACGTCAGCCACATCCACATCCGCCACATCTGGCCGCTGCCCAATAATTTGGGCGATTTGCTAAGGTCTTACGGGCGGATCATCGTTCCGGAGATGAACAAGGGCCAGCTCAAGACATTGCTCCGGGACCAGTTCCTGGTCGACGCCCGCCCGGTCAACAAGGTCTCCGGCCAGCCGTTCAAGATCGCCGAGATCGAGGCGGCGATTCTGGAGGCGCTGGGGTGAGCCAGACCTCCGTCCGTCATTCCCGCGAAAGCGGGAATCCAGCTTGCGAACCGGAGCGGCAGGAAGGAAAGCTGGACCCCCGCTTTCGCGGGGGTGACGAAAAGGGGCGTGTCATGGGCGGAGAGGCCGCATGAACCCGCCCCGCGTCATCCCGATGGTGGTGATGCTGATCCTGGTCGCGTTCCTGATTTATTATTTGAGGTAAGAGTGAACTCCGTTCCCCGGCGAAGGCCGGGGCCCAGGCCTGGACATCGGTCTTCGCCGGTGAACAAGGAAGAGAAATGAACGAGATAACCAAGCTCACGGCGAAGGATTTCGCCACCGACCAGGAGGTGCGCTGGTGCCCCGGCTGCGGCGATTACGCGGTGCTGAAGGCGGTGCAGCGCACGATGCCCGATCTCGGCGCCGATCCGTCGAAGACCGTGTTCGTCTCTGGCATCGGCTGCTCGTCGCGCTTCCCTTATTACATGGAGACCTACGGCTTCCACACGATCCACGGCCGAGCGCCCGCGGTGGCCACGGGCGTGAAGCTCGCCAATCCCGATCTCGACGTGTGGATCATCACCGGCGACGGCGACGCATTGAGCATCGGCGGCAACCACACGATGCACATCCTCAGGCGGAACCTCGATTGCCAAATCCTGCTGTTCAACAACGAGATTTACGGCCTGACCAAGGGCCAATATTCGCCCACGTCGCGAGTCGGCACACGCTCGCCGTCCACCCCGTTCGGCTCGGTCGACCGCCCGGTCCGCCCCTGCGCCTTCGCCTTGGGCTCGGGCGGCCGTTTCGTCGCCCGGGCGATCGACGTTCACAAGAACCTTCCCGACGTGCTCAAGGCCGCCCATGCGCACAAGGGCACGTCCTTCGTCGAGATCTTCCAGAACTGCATCGTCTACAATGACGACGTCTTCGCGCCGTTCACCGCCAGGGAGAATGCCGGCAAGCAGCTCTGGCTGAAGCCCGGCGAGCCGATGCTGTTCGACAACAATAGCAAGGGCCTGACGCTCGACCGCCAGGCGCTGAACCTCAAGGTCGTCGATGTCGCGGACGGCGACTGGCGCTCGGCCGACGTGATCGTCCACGATCCCAAGAACAAGGCCGTCGCGCACATGCTGATCGACATGCCGATCGGCAGCTTCCCGATGGCGCTCGGCGTGATCTACGACGATCCGCGCCCGACCTTCGAAAGCGCGGTGCGCGAGCAGAACGCGGCCGCCGCCGCCGGCAAGCCCGCCGACCTCCAGGCGCTCGTCTCCAAGGGCCAGACGTGGCAGGTCGATAAGGAGCCGCGCGAGATCTAGGCGCTTTTGATGCTGCACAGGGGGAGACATCTGGTCGCGGCCGACCGAGCGCTCGCCACCGGCGGGGGCGTCTTCGCTCGGCTGTTCGCCGGGCGCTTCCACGCCATATTGGGCAGGATCGACGCCGGAGTCGCGCACGGGCGGCTCGACCTCACCTTGCCGGACGGCGTCTTCCGGGTCCTTGGCGGGCGTGGGCAGGGGCCGGTCGCGGCCGTCCATATCAGCAGCTGGCGCGCTCTGGCGCGGCTCGCCGCCTCCGGGTCGGTCGGCTGGTACAAGGCCTGGGCACACGGCGAATGGGCGAGCCCCGATCCCGTCGCCCTGTTCGACCTGTTCATGCGCAACGCCGACACGCTCGGCGACGCGGCGCGCGCCAAGGGGCCGTGGCGGCTGGTCAATCGGATCGCCCACGCACTGCGCTCCAACGGCAAGCGCCGCGCGCGGCGCAACATCGCCCATCATTACGACCTCGGGAACGATTTCTACGCCGCCTGGCTGGACGCGGGCATGACCTATTCGAGCGCGATCTTCGCCGCGCCCGAAGACAGCCTCGAGGCCGCCCAGGAGCACAAGGTCCGCCTGCTGCTCGACCGGCTCGACCTGAAGCCCGGCCGCCACCTGCTCGAAATCGGCTGCGGCTGGGGCGGCCTCGCCGAGATTGCCGCGCGCGATTACGGTGTGAGGGTTACCGCGCTCACCTTGTCCGCCGAGCAGAAGGCCTATGCCGACGGGCGGCTCGCCCATGCCGGGCTTTCCGGGCAGGTCGAGGTGGCACTCACCGACTATCGCGACGTGAAAGGCCGGTTCGACGCCGTCGCCTCGGTCGAGATGGTCGAGGCGGTGGGCCAGGAATATTGGCCCGCCTACCTGAGGACGATCGCCCGAGTGCTGAAGCCCGGCGGCAAGGCCGCGATCCAGCTGATCTCGATCCGCGAGGCTTTGTTCGACCATTATGCGGCGAACACCGATTTCATCCAGGCCTATATCTTCCCCGGCGGCCTGCTGATCAGCGAGCCGCGCTTCGCCGCCATCGCCGCGAAGGCCGGCCTCTCCTGGCATGACCGCGTCGGCTACGGCGCCGATTATGCCGAGACGCTGCATCGCTGGCGTGCGCGCTATGAGGAAGCGGTGAGCGAGGGGCGACTCCCGCACGGCTTCGACGAGGCCTTTCACGATCTGTGGCGCTATTACCTGATGTACTGCGAAGGCGGCTTCCGCAGCGGCGGCATCGACGTCGCGCAGGTGACCCTGGTTCGGTCCTAGAGTCGAACGCGGCCCGATTAGACGATACCGTTCCCCGGCGAAGGCCGGGGCCCAGGAGCCGAAGGCTTTGGGAGGTTCCGGGCAGAGTCGCTCGACGAGAAAGCGACATTGAAGGTTCGCCGCAGGGTCCCGGCTACCGCCGGGCCTGGGCCCCGGCCTTCGCCGGGGAACGCTCGAACTTGGGCGAAACGCGACTAACGCCCGACCTCGAGCCGATACCCGCTCTCGAAATCCCCGCTCAGCAACTCCACTACCGCGTCCGCCACCGCGCTCGGCGCCTTGAGCGTCGCCGGATCCTCCCCAGGATAGGCCCGCGCGCGCATCTGGGTCGCGGTCGCGCCGGGATCCACGATCGCGACCTTGAGCGGCACGAGGTTCTTCATCTCCTCGCCATAGCTCAGCACCAAGGTTTCCAGCGCGGCCTTGGAGGCGCCATAGGCGCCCCAATAGGCGCGCGGGCTCGCGCCGACGCTGGAGGTCATCGCGATCACGCGAGCGCCAAGGCTTCGCCGCAGCATCGGATCGAAGCCGGCGATCAGTGCCTGCTGGGCAAGCAGGTTGAGCGTCAGCAGCCTGTTGAATTCCTTGCCGTCGATTTGCGGCACCGGGGTCAGCGTGCCGAGCGTCGCGGCATTGAGCACGAGCACGTCAAGCGCGTGCCAGCGCCCACCCACCGCCGCCGCCAGCTTGCCGATCGCTTCCGGGGCGGTGAGGTCGAGCGGCGCGATCGTCGCTGCGCCGCCCGCTGCATGGATCTGTTCCTCGACGGCCTCGAGCTTGGCCGAGTCGCGCGCGACGAGCACGACGTGCGCGCCCTCCCGCGCGAGCGCGATGGCCATCGCCGCACCGATCCCCTCGCTCGCGCCGGTCACCAGCGCGAGTTGCGTCTCCAGAAAACCCGTCATCCTATCTCCGTCAGGCCACGCGCGCCTCAGCGAGCATCAGCTGGTTGCGCCTCTCCAAATCCTCCTGGTCGGTCAGGCCGGTCGGATAGTCGCCGGTGAAGCAGGCGTCGCAGGTCTGCGGGGCCGCTCCGTCACGCCGCTCCTCGCCGATCGCGCGGTAGAGGCCGTCGATCGAGACGAAGGCTAGGCTGTCGGCGTGGATATATTTGTTCATCTCGGCCACATCCATCTGCGCGGCGAGCAATTTGGCGCGCTCGGGCGTGTCCACGCCGTAGAAACAGCTATGGCGCGTCGGGGGGCTGGCGATGCGCATGTGCACCTCGCGCGCGCCGGCCTCGCGCATCATCTGGACGATCTTGAGGCTTGTCGTCCCGCGAACGATCGAATCGTCGACGAGCACGATGCTCTTGCCGTGGATGAGGGCGCTGTTGGCATTGTGCTTCAGCTTGACTCCGAGGTGGCGAACCTGGTCGCTGGGCTGGATGAAGGTCCGTCCGACATAGTGCGAGCGGATGATTCCGAGCTCGAAGGGAATGCCGCTTTCCTGGGCGTAGCCGATCGCCGCAGGCACGCCCGAATCGGGGACCGGAACGACGAGATCGGCCTCGACCGGGCTTTCCTTGGCGAGCTCGGCGCCGATCCGCTTGCGCACATTGTAGACGCTATGGCCGTCGATCACGCTGTCGGGCCTCGAGAAATAGATATGCTCGAAGATGCAGGGCCTCGGCCGCACCGCCGCGAACGGGCGGTGGGAGCGGACGCCCTGGTCCGAGACCTCGATCAGCTCGCCGGGCTCGATCGTTCGCAAATAGGTCGCGCCGACCACGTCGAGCGCCACCGTCTCGGAGGCGAAGATATAGGCCTCGCCGAGCCGGCCCATGACCAGCGGACGGATGCCGAGCGGGTCGCGGCAGGCGATGATGCCCTCCGCGGTCAGGCAGACCAGGGAATAGGCGCCCTCGACCTGCTTCAGGGCGTCGATGAAGCGGTCGAGCAGGGTGCGGTATTCGCTCGTGGCGACGAGGTGGATAATCACCTCGGTGTCGCTGGTGGACTGGAAGATCGAGCCGCGCCGGTTGAGCTCGCCGCGAAGCCGCATGGCGTTGGAGATGTTGCCGTTATGGGCGACGGCGAAGCCGCCCGAGGCGAGCTCGGCGAACAAAGGCTGGACGTTGCGGAGCGCCGTCTCGCCGGTGGTCGAGTAGCGGACATGGCCGATCGCGGCGCGCCCGGCGAGGGCGCGGATCACCTCGTCCTTGTCGAAATTGCCGGCGACATGGCCCATCGCCCGATGATTGTGGAAGGTGCGGCCGTCCCACGAGGTGATTCCGGCCGCTTCCTGTCCCCGGTGCTGAAGGGCGTGGAGGCCGAGCGCGACGATGGCCGAAGCGCTGTCCGCGCCCCAAATGCCGAACACGCCGCATTCCTCGCGGAGCTTGTCATCGTCGAAGGGATGGGTGGTCAGCATCATATCCTGCACGCCGCGGTCGAGGCATATAGGCACCGCTTCGGCCTTTGTCGCCCCCGGCGATTTACGGGGCGGTTCTTGACGCTGACGTTAACGTAAACTACCCCTTCCCGATGCCCGAAACCGCGCTCCATTCGGACTATCGCAAGCCGCGGCAGGTCCGCACCTATTCGATTTCCGAGCTTTGCGACGAGTTCGGAGTCACCGCCCGCGCGCTTCGCTTCTACGAGGACGAGGGGCTGATCGCGCCTCAGCGCCAGGGCCTCGCACGCATCTATTCGTGGCGCGACCGCGCCCGGCTCGCCTGGATCCTTCGCGGCAAGCGCGTCGGCTTCTCGCTCAGCGAGATCCGCGAGATGATCGACCTCTACGACGTCGGCGACGGCCGCCACGAGCAGCGCCGAGTGACGCTCGAGAAATGCCGCGCGCGGGTCGATCAGCTGACAAAGCAGAAGCTCGATATCGACGCCACGATCGACGAGCTCGAACGGTTCATCGCCATGGTCGGGGCGTCCGACGCCACGCTCGCCGGGTGAGGGTGGGATGCCCGGATTCGCCTCGCTTTCCGCTCATCCTGAGGAGCCGGTGAGCCTGTCGAACCGGCGTCTCGAAGGAGGTCCTTCGAGACGGGCCTTCGCCAAACTCAGTCCCTCCTCGGGGTGAGCGAGATCAACATAGACGCGCCAAGCAATACAAGGACCGCATCAGATGCCCAGCTACACCGCCCCCGTCGCCGACACGCGCTACGTGCTCGAGGAGGTGCTCGGGATCGAGCGCTATTCGAACCTGCCGGGCTTCGAGAATGCGACTCCTGACCTGATCGAGGCGATCCTTACCGAGGGCGGCCGCTTCGCCGCCGAGGTGCTTCATCCGCTCAACCGCGTCGGCGACGAAATCGGCTGCAAGCGCAATACCGACGGATCGGTCACCACCCCGCCGGGCTTCAAGGAGGCGTGGGACCAGTTCGTCGCCGGCGGCTGGACCACGCTGTCCGCGCCCGAGGAATATGGCGGGCAGGGGCTGCCCTCGGTCATCGCCACCGCGATCACCGAATATCTCCTCTCGGCCAACCAAGCGTTCGAGATGTATAACGGCCTGACCCAGGGCGCGGTCGCGGCCCTGCTGGTCAAGGGCACCGACGAGCAGAAGCGGACCTGGGTTCCGAACATGGTCTCCGGCAAGTGGACCGGCACGATGAACCTGACCGAGCCGCATTGCGGCACCGATCTTGGCCTGTTGAAGACCCGCGCCGATCCGCAAGCCGACGGCAGCTACAAGCTGACCGGCACCAAGATCTTCATCTCCTCGGGCGAGCACGACCTTTCCGAGAACATCGTCCACATGGTGATCGCCAAGATCGCCGGCGCGCCAGACAGCGTGAAGGGCATCTCGCTCTTCCTCGTCCCCAAGTTCCTGGTGGGCGAGGATAGCTCGCTCGGCGAACGCAACGCGCTTTCCTGCGGCTCGATCGAGGAGAAGATGGGGATCCACGGCAATTCGACCTGCGTGATGAATTATGACGGGGCGACCGGCTATCTGGTCGGCGAGGCGGAGAAGGGCCTCGCGGCGATGTTCATCATGATGAACGCGGCGCGGCTCGGAGTCGGTCTGCAGGGGCTCGCGCAGGGCGAGATCGCCTATCAGAACGCTGTCGCCTACGCGAAGGACCGGCGGCAGGGCAGGGCGCTCGTTCCGGACGCGCGCGATCCGGACGCCCGCGCCGATCCGATCATCGTCCATCCCGACGTCCGCCGGATGCTGATGGAGGCGCGCGCGTTCAATGAGGCGGCGCGCGCTCTGGTCCTGTGGGGCGCGCTTCAGGTCGATCTCTCGCGCCGCGCGCAGAGCGAGGAGGAGCGCGTCGCTGCCGACGACCTGCTCGGCCTGCTCACCCCGGTCATCAAGGGCTACCTCACCGACAAAGGGTTCGAGGCGGCGGTCAACAGCCAGCAGATATTCGGCGGCCACGGCTATATTCGCGAGCACGGCATGGAGCAGTTCGTCCGCGACGCGCGGATCGCCCAGATCTACGAAGGCACCAACGGCATCCAGGCGCTCGACCTGGTCGGCCGCAAGCTGGGCAAGGACAATGGCCGGGCGATCCAGGCCTTCTTCAAGCTGGCCGGCGAGGAAGCGGCGGCGGGGAAAAGCGATCCGGAGCTGGAGAAGATCGCCGGCGCGCTCGAGCGGGGCCTCGGCGATCTCCAGACCGCGACCATGTGGCTGATGCAGAACGGGCTCGTCAACCCCAACAATGCCGGCGCCGCGGCCTATCCCTATATGATTCTGATGGGGACGGTCGCGCTCGGCCTGATGTGGCTGCGCATGGCCAAGGCGAGCGCCGCGGCGCTGGCGAACGGCGCCGCCAATGCCGATTTCCACCAGGGCAAGCTGCTCACCGCCCGCTTCTTCGCGGACCGGATCATGCCCCAGACCAACGCCGAGCGCCGAAAGCTGGAGGCCGGGGCGGAGAGCATCATGGCGCTTCCGGCCGAGGCCTTCTAGCACTGCCAGCGCGCGACCGTTCGCCTCGATCCTGTCAGGGCTTCGCGAGAACGAGCGATCGCGCAAGCAGCATAAAGACCAAGTGCGGGCCGGGACTCTAGGCCGCAAGCGCTTGCTCGACCGCTTCGCTCGCCGCGAGCCAGCGCGCCTCGGCGGCGGCGAGGGCGGCGAGCGTGTCGGCGTGGCGCTTCATCAGCTCGCTCGTGGGCAAAGCAGAGTCGGCGGGACCGGCCCCGGCAGGATCGAACAGGGCTCGTTCGAGCTCCGTCTTGCGCGCTTCGAGCCTGGCGATGTCCTGCTCGGCCGCCTGGGCTTCCTTGCGCAAGTTGCGGCTCTTCTCGCGCGCCTCGGCGGCGGCGCGGCGCTCGTCCTTGCGGTTGCCGCGCGGCGGGTCCTTCGCCGCCGCTCCGCCGTCCCCGCCGCCCTTGAGGATCAGGTCGGTATAGTCGTCGAGGCTGCCGGAATAGTCGCTCGCCGTGCCGCCGTCGACGAGGACCAGGCGATCGGCGGTCAGCGCCAGCATGTGGCGGTCGTGGCTGACGACGACGACCGCTCCGGTATAGGCGTTGAGCGCCTGGACCAGCGCCTCGCGCGCGTCGACGTCGAGGTGGTTGGTCGGCTCGTCGAGGATCAGCATGTGCGGCGCGTCGCGGGTGATCAGCGCCAGAGCGAGCCGGGCGCGCTCGCCGCCAGACATCTTCTTGACCTGCATGACGGCCTTGTCGCCGGAGAAGCCGAAGCGGCCGAGCTGCGCCCGCACCGCCGAGGGCGTCGCCTTGGGCATCAGGCGGCTCATATGCTCGAGCGGGCTGTCCTCGCCGTCCAGCTCCTCGACCTGGTACTGGGTGAAATAGCCGACCCGAAGCTTGCCCGAGGCGGTCATCTGCCCGTCCATCGCCGGAAGCTGGGCGGCGAGCAGGCGGGCAAGCGTGGTCTTGCCGTTGCCGTTGCGGCCGAGAAGGGCGACCCGGTCGTCCGGGTCGAGGCGCAGGTTGAGCCGCTGGAGGATCGGCTCGCCCGGGGCGTAGCCGACCGCGGCCATGTCGAGCGTGACCAGAGGCGGCTTCAATTCCGCGGGGCTGGGGAAGTCGAAGCTGAGGCTCGGATCCTCGGCGACGGCGGCGATCGGCGCCATCTTCGCGAGCATCTTCACGCGCGACTGCGCCTGCTTGGCGGTCGAGGCGCGGGCCGAGTTGCGGGCGACATAATCCTGAAGCCTGGCGCGCTGGGCGGCCTGGCTGGCGCGCGCCGATTCGAGCAAGGCGAGCCGCTCGGCATATTGGCTCTCGAACGCGTCGTAGCCGCCCGGATAGAGCGTCAGCTTGCCGCCCTGCAGGTGCAGGATATGGTCGGCGACGTTGTTGAGCAGGTCGCGCTCGTGGCTGACGATCAGCATCGTCGCGCGGTAGGAGCGAAGGAAATTCTCCAGCCACAAGGTCGCCTCGAGATCGAGGTGGTTGGAGGGCTCGTCGAGCAGCAGCAGGTCCGGCCCCGAGAAGAGCAAGGCGGCGAGCGCGACCCGCATCCGCCAGCCGCCCGAGAAGCTGTCGAGCGGGCGCCGCTGCATCTCCTCGTCGAAGCCCAGGCCGACGAGGATCCGCGCGGCGCGCGCCGGGGCGGCGTGGGCGCCGATCGCGTTGAGCCGCTCGTGGATCTCGCCGAGCCGGTGGTGGTCGCTGGTCGTCTCGGAATCGTGGAGCAGGGCCGCGCGCTCGGTGTCGGCTGCGAGCACGGTCTCGAACGGCGTGCCGGGGCCGGACGGCGTTTCCTGCGCGATATAGCCCATCCGCGCCGCGCGCGGGATTTCGGCGGCGCCCTCGTCGGCCTCGATCAGGCCCGCGACGACCTTCATCAAAGTCGACTTGCCGGCGCCGTTGCGCCCGATCAGCCCGACCCGCGCGCCCGGCGGCAGAGCGGCGGCGGCGCGGTCGAGGATGGTGCGCCCGCCGAGGCGCACGGTGATTCCGTTGATGGTCAGCATGGCCGGTTCCCTACAGCGAAGGGGCGGCGCTGTCAGCGGCAAAAGGCGGCCGTCCGCGCCAGGGCAATCTTCGCCCCGTCCCGCTTCCCGTTTGCGCCCGCTTGGGGCACAAAGCGACGACTGGAGGCGCGCGATGGCTGAAGAGACCGAATTCGGCGAGGATTACGAATTTCCCAAGGAAGTTCACAACATGCTGCTCGCGGCGCACGCCGCGCACGTGCAACTGAGCTCCATGGCCGACAGCAAGGCCAACATCCTGATGGGCGCCTCGTTCGTCGTCTTCTCGCTGACTCTCGGCCAGATGCAGTCGGACGCCATCTCGCTGCCCTTGCTCCTGCTCGGGGTGTTCTCCTTCGCCGCGACCGTCCTGTCGGTGCTTGCGGTCCTGCCCGAGATCGGCGGCAAGTCGAAGAGCGGCCGGCCGAACATGCTCTTCTTCGGAGTCTTCTCGAGGCTCGAGGAGCAGGCGTTCGTCGACGAGGTCGTCGGCCAGATGCGCTCGGAGGAGAAGGTCTACCGGATGCTCGCGCGCGATCTCTACCAGAACGGCGCCGTGCTCCAGCGCCACAAATACCGCTATCTGGCTTACGCCTACCGAACCTTCCTGGTCGGAATCGTCGCCACGGCCATCGCCTTCGTGGTCCAGGCCCTCTCGGCCTGAGGACCGGGCCGCCTCAGCCCGCCATCGACGCGCAGTCGATGACGAAGCGGTATTTGACGTCGCTGCGCAGCATCCGCTCGTAGGCTTCGTCGATCTGCCGGGCGTCGATCGTCTCGATTTCCGAGACGATTCCGCGCTCGGCGCAGAAATCGAGCATCTCCTGGGTCTCGGCGATGCCGCCGATCAGCGAGCCGGCGATCGCCCGGCGCTTGAAGATCAAAGCGGAGATGTCGGGCGTCGGATGCGGATGCGCCGGGACCCCGACCAGGCACATCGTTCCGTCGCGCTTCAGGAGCCGGGTGAAGGCATCGAGATTGTGACTCGCGGCGACGGTATTGACGATCAGGTCGAAGCTGTTCGCATGAGCCTTCATTTCGTCTCGATTCTTCGAGACGACCACGGAATCCGCGCCGAGATCAAGCGCGTCCTGGCGCTTGTCCTCCGAGGTGGTGAAGGCGACCGTCTCGGCGCCCAGCGCGTGGGCGAGCTTGATCCCCATATGCCCGAGCCCGCCGATGCCGACGATGCCGACCTTCTTGCCGGGCCCCGCCTTCCAGTGGCGGAGCGGCGACCAGGTGGTGATTCCGGCGCAGAGCAGAGGCGCGACCGCGGCAAGCCGGTCTTCGTCGTGACGGACGGCGAGGACGAATTTCTCGTCGACGACGATCCGCTGCGAATAGCCGCCAAGCGTGTGACCGGGCGCGTCGGGCGTCGGGCCGTTATAGGTGCCGACCAAGCCGACTTCGCAATATTGCTCGAGCCCCTCGGCGCAGGCGTCGCAACTCTGGCAGCTGCCGACCATGCAGCCGACGGCGACCGTGTCGCCCTCCTTGAACTTCGTGACGTTCGCGCCGACCGCGCTGACATGGCCGACGATCTCGTGACCGGGAACGCAGGGGTAGAGCGTGCCCGGCCATTCGGAACGGACCGTGTGCAGATCCGAATGGCAGACGCCGCAATAGGCGATCTCGATCTGGACGTCGTCTGCGCCGGGCGCGCGGCGGGCGATGTCGAGCGGCTCGAGCGGCTTGTCCGCGGCGTGGGCGCCATAGGCTTTGACGGTCATTGGGCAGGCCCTCGCTCGGTGGGAAGACGGATCGGGACGGCGTGCGCCGGATGCGGCATGGTGGGCGCGGTAGGGATTGAACCTACGACCCCACCCGTGTGAAGGGTGTGCTCTACCACTGAGCTACGCGCCCATGCCGCGCGGCGGAAGGCGGCTGATAGCGAGCGGCCGGAAAGCTGTCCAGCGGCCGCCAAGTCAGGTGTTGACCGAATCCTTGAGGCCCTTGCCGGCCTTGAACTTGGGCTGGGTCGATTCCTTGATCTGCATCGGCTCGCCGGTGCGCGGATTGCGGCCCGTGGAGGCCTTGCGGCGCGAGCAGGTGAAGGTGCCGAAACCGACGAGGCGAACCTCGTCCCCGCGCTTCAACGCCGCGCTGATCGTGTCGAACACCGCCTCGACCGCGCGCGACGCGTCACCACGGCTAAGGCCGGTTCCGTCCGCGACCTGACCGATCAGCTCCTGCTTGTTCATCTGTCCCGCACCCCTGCGTTGAAAAGGACTCGCCCGACCGAACCCACGAAACCGCGATTAAATGCCATGCGTTGACAAGGAGTCAAAAGGAAAGAGGCGCGGCCTCGCAAGAACCGCGCCTGATCTGCATCAATTCAATGGCGGACCGCCGCTCCGGCCGCTTCGTCGGGACCGGCGATCTCCGATGGCGGGAGCGTGGCGAGCTCGTCGGCCTCGGTCCATTCGATCGGGACGACCGGAGTCGCCAGAGCGGCGCCGAGCACCTCGTCGACATGAGCCACGACGACGATCTCCAGCCCCGCCTTGATGCTGGCCGGGATTTCGGCGAGGTCCTTCTCGTTCTCCGCCGGGATCAGCACCTTGGTGATTCCGCCGCGGAGCGCGGCCAGGAGCTTCTCCTTGAGCCCGCCGATCGGCAGCACGCGGCCTCTCAGCGTGACCTCGCCGGTCATCGCCACGTCGCGGCGGACCGGGATTCCGGTCAGAGTCGAGATGATCGCGGTGACCATGCCCACGCCGGCGGACGGGCCGTCCTTAGGCACCGCGCCTTCGGGCAGGTGGACGTGGATGTCCTTGCGGCCGAACAGGCTCGGCTTGACTCCGTAGGAGGGCGCGCGGGCCTTGACGAACGAGAAGGCGGCCTGGATCGATTCCTGCATCACGTCGCCGAGCTTGCCGGTGGTCTTGATCTGGCCCTTGCCGGGGACCGTGACCGCCTCGATCGTCAGAAGCTCGCCGCCGACCTCGGTCCAGGCGAGGCCCGTGACGGCGCCGATCTGGTCCTCCTCCTCGCTCATGCCGTGGCGGAACTTGCGCACGCCCAGGAACTCGCCGAGATTTTCAGGGCCGACCTCGATCTTCTCGGCCTTGCCCTCGAGGATCTGGCGAAGCGCCTTGCGGGCAACCTTGGCCACTTCGCGCTCGAGCGTTCGGACGCCCGCCTCGCGCGTATAGTGCCGGATCAGGGCGCGCAGGCCCTCCTCGGTCAGAGTCAGCTCGCCGTCCTTGAGGCCGTGCGCCTCGATCTGCTTGGGGATCAGGTGGCGCTGGGCGATTTCCACCTTCTCGTCCTCGGTATAGCCTTCGAGCCGGATGATCTCCATCCGGTCGAGCAAAGGCTGGGGCATGTCCATCGTGTTCGCGGTGGTCACGAACATGACGTCCGAGAGGTCGTAGTCGATCTCCAGATAATGGTCCTGGAACTTCGCGTTCTGCTCGGGATCGAGCACCTCGAGCAGTGCCGAGGCGGGATCGCCCCGGAAATCCTGGCCGAGCTTGTCGATCTCGTCGAGCAGGAAGAGCGGGTTGGACGATCCGGCCTTCTTGAGGTTGGAGACGATCTTGCCCGGAAGCGACCCGATATAGGTGCGGCGGTGGCCGCGGATCTCGGCCTCGTCGCGCACGCCGCCCAATGACTGGCGCACGAACTCGCGGCCCGTCGCCCGGGCGATCGAGCGGCCGAGCGAGGTCTTGCCGACGCCGGGCGGACCGACGAGGCACAGGATCGGGCCCTTGAGCTTGTTGGTGCGCGCCTGGACGGCGAGATATTCGACGATCCGGTCCTTGACCTTCTCGAGGCCATAATGGTCCTCGTCGAGGATCCGCTCGGCCTCGGCGATGTCGTGCTTGAGCTTGGTCTTCTTGCCCCAGGGGAGGCCGAGAAGAACGTCGAGATAGTTGCGGCTCACCGTCGCTTCGGCCGACATCGGCGCCATGGCGCGAAGCTTCTTCAGCTCCTGGTTGGCCTTGGTCCGCGCCTCCTTGGAAAGCTTGGTCCGCTCGACCTTGCGGGCGAGCTCGGCGAGCTCGTCGCCGCCGCCTTCCTCCCCCTCATTGCCGAGCTCGCGCTGGATCGCCTTGAGCTGCTCGTTGAGATAATATTCGCGCTGGGTCTTCTCCATCTGGCGCTTCACGCGGCTGCGGATCTTCTTTTCGACCTGCATCACGCCGAGCTCGCCCTCCATGAAGGCGAAGGCCATTTCGAGGCGGCGCACGGGATCGAGCTCGGCGAGCAGGGCCTGCTTGTCCGAGACCTTGATGTTGACGTTGGCGGCGACCGCGTCGGCGAGCTTCGACGGCTCCTCGATCTGGCCGAGCTGGACCGCGGTCTCCGCCGGCAGCTTGCGGTTGACCTTGGCGTAATTTTCGAACTGGTCGATCACCGAGCGGACCAGAGCCTTGACCTCGACGCCCTCGGGCTCGACCGTCTCGACCTCGTCGATCTCGGCGACGAGATGGCCGCCTTCCTCGCGAAGAGTCCTCAAAGTCGCGCGGTGGCGGCCCTCGACGAGCACGCGGACCGTGCCGTCGGGAAGCTTCAGCAGCTGCAGGACGGTGGCGAGAACGCCGAGATCGTAGAGCGCCTCGCGGTCGGGATCGTCCTCGGCGGGATCGAGCTGCGAGACGAGGAAGATCGACTTGTCCGCCGCCATCGCGCTTTCCAGCGCCGCCACCGATTTGTCGCGGCCGACGAACAGCGGCACGATCATGTGCGGGAAGACGACGATGTCGCGCAAGGGGAGGACGGGATAGGTTTCGGACATGGATACTCCACAGGCCGGACCGACGGGGCCGGCTCGCTCTCTATATGGGGCGAAAGGCCTGAAGCATCAATGAAGCTGCGTTCATGCGTTGCTCATGGGCGCCGTGCATTGACCCTGCGGGACGCGGGCTCTAGGATTTCAACGTCCGTGCGGGGAGTATCGGTCTGATGTTTCGTCATCTTTTGCTGGCAATTCCAATCGTTCTGACGCCGCTCGCGGCCTCGGCGCCCGCGCCTGCTTCGGCCGCCGCCGCAGCCGCGGAGCAGTCGCGCACCGGCGAGGATTGCCAAAGGCGCAGCCAGGGACGCCGCCGCGGCCTGGGCGCCGCCGGCGCGATCGGCGGGGCCCTGCTCGGCGGGTTCGGCGGACGGGCGGCGAGCATCGTCGTTCCGATGGGATCGGTGCTCGGCGGCGAGCTCATGAACCTGCTCGACTGCCGCGAGCAGGAAAAGGCCGCGCAGGCGACCGAGCAGGTCACCGAACAGGCGACGGTGCAGGCCGAGCGGGGCGGCAGTGCCGTCGGCACCACGGCCACTTGGGAGAGCGAAACCCGCCCGGGCGTGACCGGGCGCTCGACGGTCACCGCGGTCAACCGCACGGGCGGCGACGATTGCATGACGGTGACCGACGTCGTGATCATCGACGGCCAGGAAACGACCGCGCCGAAAACGATGTGCCGCCGACCGCCGACCAACAGGTACGTCCGGGTCTAGCAATATGCCCCGCATGTTCGCGTCCTTCCTCGCCTTGGCCGCGCTCGCGAGCGCGCAGGGCGCGGCGGCGCAGACCAGGGATCCCGACAACCCGACCTGTCCGCTTAACCCCAACGTATCGACCTACCGCCAGATGCGGTTCACGGTGCAGGAGGTGGATGGCCGGCAGGTGCTGCTCGCCGAGGGTATGATCGACGACGACATGCTGCCGCGCCTGCAGGAGGCCGTTCGCAGCTTCCAGGGCGATGAAATCTGGCTCCGTTCGCCCGGCGGCAATGCCCGGGTCGGCAATCAGGCCGGACGGTTCCTGCGCGACAACAATATGACCACGCGGATCCCGGCGGGCTGGGCCTGCTTTTCCGCCTGCAACTTTCTGTTCATGGGCGGAGTCGTCCGCTACGTCGATCAGGGCGGGCTCTTCATCGTCCATATGTTCACCCACACGGGCGACCGCGCGGCGATCCGCCAGGAGGTCGCGCGCGGCGAGGACAATACGGTCAGCCTGATCGGCGAGATCGAGCAGCAATCGGCCTTGCTCGCCAGCGAGGACAACGATTTCCTGATCCGCATGGGCATTTCGCGCGCGTTGCTGACCGAGGTGATGTACCGCCAGAGCGCGGTCGCCGACGCCGCCAACCGCTCGACCCGCCGCTGCCTGACCCAGGCCGAGGTCAACCGCTACAACGTCGCGACAGTGCCCTGGAGGCGCACCGGCTGAGCGGCGCTCCGCCCGATCAGGCGGCGTCTTCGGTCTTCTCTTCGGCGTAGACGCGGACCGGATCCTTGGTGCCGGCGACCACGTCCTTGTCGATCAGCACCTCGTCGACCCCGTCCATGCTCGGCAGATCGAACATCGTGTCGAGCAGGATATTCTCCATGATCGAACGAAGGCCGCGGGCGCCGGTCTTGCGCTCGATCGCCTTCTTGGCGGTCGCGACCAAAGCGTCGTCGGTATAGGTGAGGCGCACGTCCTCCATGTCGAACAGCTTCTGATACTGCTTGACGAGGGCGTTCTTCGGCTCCTGCAAAATCTTCACCAGCGCGTCGACGTCGAGATCCTCGAGCGTGGCGATGACCGGCAGGCGGCCGACGAATTCGGGGATCAGGCCGAACTTCAGGAGATCCTCGGGCTCGGTATGGCGAAGCACCTCGCCGGTGCGCCGCTCGTCGGGCGCGGCGACATGGGCGCCGAAGCCGATCGACTTGCCCTCCATGCGGTCGCCGATGATCTTCTCGAGCCCCGCGAAGGCGCCGCCGCAGATGAACAGGATGTTGGTCGTGTCGACCTGCAGGAATTCCTGCTGCGGATGCTTGCGCCCGCCCTGTGGCGGAACGGAGGCGGTGGTGCCTTCCATCAGCTTGAGCAGGGCCTGCTGGACGCCCTCGCCCGAGACGTCGCGGGTGATCGAAGGGTTGTCCGACTTGCGGCTGATCTTGTCGATCTCGTCGATATAGACGATCCCGCGCTGCGCCCGCTCGACATTGTAGTCCGACGCCTGGAGCAGCTTCAGGATGATGTTCTCGACGTCCTCGCCGACATAGCCGGCCTCGGTCAGCGTGGTCGCGTCGGCCATGGTGAAGGGCACGTCGAGGATCCGCGCCAGCGTCTGGGCAAGGAGCGTCTTGCCGCAGCCGGTCGGCCCGACGAGCAGGATGTTCGACTTGGCGAGCTCGACCTCGGCGCCCTTGGCCCCGTGGGCGAGGCGCTTGTAATGGTTGTGGACGGCGACCGAGAGCACGCGCTTCGCATGCGTCTGGCCGATCACATAATCATCGAGGACGTTGCAGATCTCCGAGGGCGTGGGGACGCCGTCGCGGGTCTTGACCAAGGCGGACTTGGTCTCCTCGCGGATGATGTCGTTGCACAGCTCGACGCATTCGTCGCAGATGAACACGGTCGGGCCGGCGATCAGCTTGCGCACCTCGTGCTGCGATTTGCCGCAGAAGGAGCAATAGAGGGTGCTCTTGCTGTCGCCGCCGGTAAGCTTGGTCATATCGTCCCTTTGGGGCGCCCGGGCCCCATCCTTGTCTTCAATCGACCATCCTGACGGCAAATGTATATCAGGACAATGGCCTATTCGTTAAGCGCTTCGCCCGGGGACGGTTCCGTCCCGGGGTGTTGCGGCGGCGTCAAGGGGCATGTGGCGTGGCGGGAGCGGCGGCGCAAGGGGCGAAGCCGCCCAGGCGTAGCGCGCAGCGCCAGGCCCGGAGCCGGCGCCCGCCCGGCCGACAGGTCCGCGCAGCGGAGCCTGATCGACGTCACGGGACAATGGTTCCGTGGCGGAGCCTCGGCGGCCGAGCGAGGTGCTGGATCCCGGATCCAGTCCGGGGTTCGGCGCGATGCGTGCGCCGAAGTTTCCGAAGTTTCCGCTTCCATAGGGAAGAAAAACAGAACCTTCCAAACCCATCCCGCCGCCGGGGCTCGATCCGGCGCGAATGGTCCCAATGTTCGCACTGCCCATGGGATGGAGCGGACCACGGCCTCCAAAGCCCGCCGAGCCGCCACGCGCGGTGCGACGCGCGCTTAGCGTGAATGAAAAGCCCAGCCATGTCCGCGAATCGCCTCCTGCGCCGAAGGCGATTTAGATATGCCAGTTCGGGGGGTGTAGGACAGGGGGTAGGGTAAGCTTTTGTGATTTTTAGCTAATTTGGTGAGGTGGTGAAACGGTGCGGCTACGGAGCCGGCGAATCGGGGCGGGGCCCTTGGGCGATTAGGGCGCATGGCGAGGGGGGTGTAGGAAAAAATCCCCCTTTGATTTCGGGGTGGCGGCTAGGCTGCGTAGCGGCCATTGGCGAGTTTGCGCGCCCGTCCGATCGCGGCAAGCGCTCCAAGCACGGGCTCAACCGATGCCGCCCGCTTACCCTTGAACGCCGCCGCCACATCGCGCGGAGTCATTGGAGTGGACGCACTTGCCAGAACCGCCGCGACCGCGCTGACCTGCTCCGGCAGTGTCTTAGGCCAAGGCAGCATCGATGCAGTGGGCGCGGCCGGCATTTCGCCGAGGTCCAGATCGGCCAACACTGGCGCCTTGGCCGCACCGGGCGCCTGGAAATCGGGCCGTAGCCAGCGCACAATTCCCTTCGCTTCCTCCGCAGCCCGTTCCTTGTTGAGCGCGACCAGCCGTTCGAGGATCACGGCGTCGGTCAGCGTGCCCGCCTCATGATCCGCAAGCCAGCCATAAGCCTGGGCGACCAGCGCATCGATCGTATCGTGATGCTGCTTGATGAGCGTCACCAGCCCCCGATCGTGAATGGCGCGTTCCTTGTCCGTCAGCGCCCGCCCTTGGCGCAGCGCTTCAAGCACATTGTAGAGCCCGGTCAACGTTAGGTTGTCGTGCTCCGCCAACACCTTCTTGCGCAGTGCATCGAGGGCTTCGGCTTCGGCGCGGATCTTGTCCGTCAGGGCTTGGGGCACGTCAGCGGGGAAAGGGAATGGGTCAAAGCAGGTCTCGTTTACGTAGACTGGCCTGTCCTCAAGCGTGCTTTGCGCTGCTGAAGACCACACCAAGCCAGGCTGCGAGGACAGAATACCTAGAATCAGCGCATCATCAGACGCGATCACACGTATTTTTTGGTCCGGCAGGACTTGGCTGCCAATGAAATGGAAGAGTCGAAATTTGGCCGTTTCCACTGTTCCGATGAAGCGAGGTAGCGCCGCAAGCGCTTTTCGCATCCCGACGCGCGCCTCACCAAAAACCCACCATTTGATGCGATGGTTCTTGCGCTCTGCTGCGGCTCGTGCGGGACGAACGTGAATTAGCAAATGCTGGTAAATGTTCGGAAACCTATCACGAAGCTCGGTTTCGGTAAGAAGGCTAACGTCGATAATTCGCTCCACGCCGACGTTGTCCGTTAGGTTCTCGCCGTTCAAATACGGGAACACACGCGCTCGCTCTTCGGCGCTGAAGCGATCCATATCGGCAGGAGTTACGCGGAAACCCTCTCCAACGGGTATTACACCCATGTAGGCGAGCTTACGATTGGCTTTGAGTGGCGCGGCAGCACTCACATCCGGCCCGATCGTGAGATCGCTATTGATCCGACCGACCCGCTCTTTGAGTTCAATTTCCGCGATTTCGTAACGCACGGACTTCTCGGCGACCACAGTTTGAAGTCGCCCAAGTAGATCACCGCTTTGCCCAACCGTCATTGCTACGCGTACCTTGGCGTCGGTCTCCTCATCTCGCCAAGGATGATCCGGGATGGCAAAAGTGATGCTGACGGGCTGAATGTGTTCACGCGCGGCCCGCAGCACCTTCCTATTGGAAACCTGTTTGATGCTATTCGTGGATATAAAACCGAATGAGCGCGCGGTTCCGGCCCGAACGGCGCCGGCAGCAACGTGCCACCAGTACATCACGTAATCTACGTCTCCCGGTACCTTGCCCCAGCATCGGCGGAGAGCGTCAACGTACCCGTCATCAAGACGGCGACGCATAAGCTTGTTGCCGATGAAAGGCGGGTTTCCGACAATGAAATCGGCTTTTGGCCATCTCGCCGCCTTCGGATTGATATAGCGTAGTCGCTCCATCCGTGCCGAGGGATCAGGCACCTTGCGGCCGCTTACAGGGTCTTTGAGTTTGGTGATCCCGTCCCAACGATGGAGCGGTTGACCCCGATCGTCGCGCACCAGCTCGGTTCTGTCCCAGGTCATCAGCGCGTCCCGGTTCTCGATCGTCCGGACATCACGCAGGATAGGCTCGCTCGGCATGCGGTCGGCGCCATTCACCCGGAAATGCCATTGCAGATAGCCGATCCACAATACGAGCTGGGCGATCGCCGCCGCGCGCGGGTTGATCTCAATCCCGAGGAAATTCTCTGGGGTGATCGTGTGTCCGGAAAGTTCGGCAACATATTGCCGATCGCCGAGTTCAATCAGCAGCGCGACGACCTCGCCCTCCAGCGCCTTCATCTGGGCCATGGCGACATAAAGGAAATTGCCGGTGCCGCAGGCGGGATCGAGCACGTAGGTCTGCGCCAGCTTGCGGTGGAAATCCTCAACTGCCTTTTTCGCCTCGTCGGCCGAACCCGCTTCGATCAGTTGTCCAGCTGCGGCACGCACCCCATCCCAATCGGCGCGGAGGGGCTCGATCACCGTCGGCATCACCAGCCGCTCGACATAGGCGCGGGGCGTATAGTGAGCGCCCAGCTTCGCTCGCTCCTTCGCTTCCAGCGCCCGTTCCAGCAAGGTGCCGAAGATAGCCGGCTCGACCTTGTCCCATTTCTTCTCCGCCGCCGCCAGCAGCAGACCGATCTCGTCGGGCTTGAGAGCGATGACTGTTTTGTCTTTGAACAGATAGCCGTTGAATTTCTTCACCGTGGTTCCGACTTTGCCGAGAACGCCGACATAGCCGCCCGAATCCATGCCGGCCCAAAGCGCGGAGAGCGCCGGCGCGAAATTATCCGGGTCGTCGCGCAGGTTTTCGAGCAGCTCAGTGAAGCTGCCCTTAGGGATCAGATCGACGTCCTCCGCGAACATCGTGAACAGGCAGCGCATAAGGAAATCCGCGACCCGGGTTGGATTATTCTCGCGCGCCTCGAGCCGCTTCGAAAGCTCGGCGAGCTTGTCGGCGATCTCGCGCGTGACCTTGGCCGCTTCCTTCGACGCATCGAGGCTGTGCGGCTCGGTCCAGATTTTCGCCAGCCGCTCCCGCACCTCGCCATCACGAAGGTCGTCGAGCATGATCCGGAAGCGAGCCGCGTCGGGGAACTGGGTGTACTGCTTCCCGGTCCCCGAGAAATCAGCATAGACGTCGATGCAATAGCCGACATCAGTGACCAGCAGAAACGGCGGCCAGCCATGCTCCACCGGCACCGCCTTGGCATAGCGCTCCGCTTGGCCGCGGGCCGAATCCATGGCCTTGGACCAGCCCGGCGTGCCCCGCCGCGCTGTGCCGCGCTTTACCCTAACGGCGGCGGTCTGGCCGAAAATGTCGAGGTCAGCTTCGCCTTTCTCCGCCGCAGTTCGATCCGCCTCCGATCCCTGCTTGGCCTCCAGCACGAAAGAGTTGCGCTTGTAAGCGTCGATCCTTCCGAAGCTCTCCGAACCGTCGGCTTCCTTCTGAAACACCCGCCGCTCAAACACATAATCATTGTGGGCGTCGTCGGCGCGGCTACCCTTGGGCGGATCGACGCCGATCAGCGCAGCGAGGCCGTTGACGAAGCTTTGCGTATTGGCCAGCTCCGAGCCGCCGGTCGGTGCCCATTCAGCGATAAAGGCGTCAATCTGCTCGGGCGTAGCGGTCATGCCATCGGTTTAGTCGCGTCGCGCGCATTGGCAACATGGCCCGCGTCGCTGCTACCCAACTGCTGCTTCGCTAGTGGTCAGAGGACCATTGTCCTCTGACTCGTCGGACGGGTTCGCCGGACTCTCGATCCGCCGGCGCGCCGTCCGGGCGGTCGCCGTCTGCGTGCGTAGCGCTGCGGCACTACGCAAGCGCGGCTTCGGCCTAAGCCGCCTTGGCCGTCTCGCCGTCCTCCGCCGGACTGGGCCGCCGCTCGAACACCTCATCCACCAAACCAAAATCCTTCGCCTCGTGGGCCGAAAAGAACTTGTCGCGCTCGACGTTCTTCTCGATCTCCTCGATCGGCTGGCCGGTATATTGGGCCATCAGCTCGTTCATCCGGTGGCGGATGCGGAGGATCTCCTTGGCCTGGATCTCGATGTCGCTGGCCATGCCCTGGGCGCCGCCCGAGGGCTGGTGGATCATGATCCGCGCGTTCTGGAGCGCGACTCGCATTCCGGGCTCGCCGGCGGAAAGGAGGAAGGCGCCCATCGAGGCGGCCTGGCCGATGCACACCGTGCCGACCTTGGGCCGGATGTAGTTCATCGTATCGTGGATCGCCATGCCCGCAGTCACCACCCCGCCCGGCGAGTTGATGTACATGTAGATGTCCTTCTTGGGGTTTTCGCTCTCGAGGAACAGGAGCTGGGCGGTGATCACCGAGGCCATGTGGTCCTCGACCCCGCCGGTGACGAAGATGATCCGCTCGCGCAGCAGCCGCGAATAGATGTCGAAGCTGCGCTCGCCGCGGTTCGATTGCTCGACGACGACGGGGATGAGCTGGGAGACGATGTCCTGATGATCGGGCACGGGGAGGGTCCTTCTTGGAGCGAATGGCGTGCGGGATACATCGGCGGTTCGGCGCGGAGGTTCAAGTGCGAAGCCGCAGGTGAGCAGCGCGCAGCGCAGCGAACGCTGTCGGCGCACGCCGGCCGACAGGTCCGCGCAGCGGAGCCTGATCGACGTCGCGGCACAATGGTGCCGTGGCGGACCCGTTCCCCGGCCCTTCGACGCCGCCTGCGGCGGCGCCCAGGATAAACTTCGGCGGAGCCGAAAGCCGGGGTCCAGGTGTGAAGCGCGTGTCGGAACCGAGGCTTCGCCCCGGCCTGGGCCCCGGCCTTCGCCGGGGAACAGTTGGGTGAGTCCGCCACGGCACCATTGTGCTGCGATCCGGGATCGAGTCCGGGACAGGCTTAATCAGGCTGGGCCTCGCCCACCTGTCGGCCGGCCGGGCCGCCTCCGGCCGCGGCGCCTTGGCCGCTGCGCGTCCGCGGTGCTGCCGCCGGGTCGGCCTCGGCTAGCGCAGGTCGCCGTCGAGGAGGGCGAGCCAGCTTCCGTTTCCGGCGGCGACGAACATGCGGCTCTCGCCGGCCTCCAGCCCCACCGCCCGGCTGCCCTCAATCCTGTCGCTGCCGCTTGGCCGGATCGCGGCGAGTTCGACGGCCCGAATGACGAAGGCGCGGCCCTGCGGGACATCCGCGATCGGCGGCAGAACGATCTGTGCCTCCCGCTGCACGATGATGAGATCCGCCGCCAGATCCGGCGTGATGGTCAAACTGCGCTCTGTGACGATCAGCGTGCGGAGCCGAAACGGTGCGGGTTCCGCCGCGGGCGCCGGCCGCTCGTCGGCGGCGTTGCCGGGCGGCGGCTGGGTGAAATTGCAGCCGGCCGTCAACGCCATCGCCAGGACGGCGGCCGGGCCTGTTGCGCGTTTCATTCGAGCCATGTCTTCAGCTCCGCCAGAGTGCGTACGCCTTACAATCGGCGCATTGGAGAGAAGCTGCAAGTCCTGGCGGAGACGCGGGCCGCGCTAATGCTCGTGCTGCGGCAGGCCATCGGAGATCTCGTAATAATCCCCCTTGTCGGCGACGAAGATGTGCATTTCGAGGTGCGCGCCGGTCGGATTGTCGAAGCAGCCCATGGCGATGCTGGTCCAGTCGCGCTCGAGCGGGTCCCAGAACAGGGTCGAGCCGCAGATCGTGCAGAAGCCGCGGCGGACCTTCTCCGACGAGCGGTACCAGCCGATCTTGTCCTCGCCCTCGATGGCCAGGGCGTCGCGCGGCACGTTGGTCGAGGCGAGATAGTGGCCGGTCTGCTTGCGGCATTGGGTGCAGTGGCAGGCGTCGGCCGGCGCGAGCGGCTGCGAAACGGTCAATCGGACGGCGCCGCAAAGGCAGGATCCCTGGGGCATTCTTTTTCCTCCCGGGCGGCGCGATAGCACGGGTCGGCTGGGGCCGTCACGGGACCCTTGAGCCGGGACGTGGGACGGGCTCGGCCGGCTTCGGGCCGACCTCCCGCCGATGTTGCGGAAGGCCGTTCCCCGGCGGAGGCCGGGGCCCAGGCGCGAAGCGTTTGCTGAGACCGCGGCTTCGCCCCGGCCTGGGCCCCGGCCTGCGCCGGGGAACGGGAGGAGGGCGGGGGCGGGGGCCTGCCTTGACGCTGGCCCGCACGCGCCATTATGTGCGCGCACTCAAATGACGCGTGGCGACCATAGCTCAGCTGGTTAGAGCACCGGTTTGTGGTACCGGGGGTCGCGGGTTCAAATCCCGTTGGTCGCCCCATTCCTGCAAAGACTTAGGACAGGCGCCCGATGGACTCGCTCTGGAATTATCCGGATTTCGACGAGCACGAGCTCGTTCATTTCGTCACCGACCGAAAGACCGGCCTGAGGGCGGTGATCGCGGTCCATTCGAGCCATCTGGGGCCCGGCGCGGGCGGCACGCGCTTCTGGCATTATGCCGATCCGGCGCAGGCGGTGGCCGACGTGCTCCGGCTGTCGCGGGGGATGAGCTACAAGAACGCGATGGCGGGGCTGCCGCTCGGCGGCGGCAAGGCGGTGATCCTGGCGGACTCCGCCAAGACCAAGACTCCCGACATGCTCGCCGCCTTCGCCCGGGCGGTGGACGGGCTTGGCGGGCGCTACGTCACCGCCGAGGATGTCGGGGTCAATGTGGCGGACATGGTCGCGATCTCGAAGCAGACGCGCTTCGTCGCCGGCCTGCCGGTGGCCGAGGGCGCGGTCGGCGGCGATCCGGGGCCGCACACCAGCTACGGCGTGTTCCTGGGCGTGAAGGCCGCGGTGAAGCGCAAGCTGGGCAAGGACAGCCTTTCGGGCCTCCACTTGGCCATCCAGGGCGCGGGCAGCGTCGCCTCCGGGCTGGCGCGGCGCGCGGCGGAGGAAGGCGCCCGGATCAGCATCGCCGACATCGACGAGGCCAAGGCGCGCGCCCTGGCCGAAGAGGTCGGGGGAAATGTGGTCGGCACCGGCGAGATCATGACTCTGGAGGCCGACGTGCTCAGCCCCAACGCGCTCGGCGCGATCCTGACCGAGGAGTCGATCGCCGCGCTCAACGTGCCGGTCGTCGCCGGGGGCGCCAACAACCAGCTCGCCACCCGCGCCGACGGCGACCGCCTCGCGGCGCGCGGAATCCTCTATGCGCCGGATTACGTGATCAACGCCGGCGGGATCATCAACGTCTCCACCGAATATGTGAAGGACGGCGACCGGGAGAAGGTGCGCGAGCGGATCGAGGGCATACCGGGCCGGCTCGAAGCGATCTGGGACGAGAGCGAGGCGAGCGGCGAAAACCCCGCGGAGGTGGCCGACGCGATGGCGCGGCGGCTGATCGGGCGGGGGTAGAGCCCCGCTAGGTAAGTCGGGGACAGTTACTAGTAACTGTCCCCTCAGAGCGGCTCGGGCCTCGGCTTGTCGCGGCCGAGCTTGTGCTCGCGGTGGATGGTGTAGAGGCCGCTGGCGACGATCACCGCGGCGCCGGCCCAGGTGCCGGGGGCGGGGCGGGTCGACCACAGGGCCCAGCCGAGCAGCACCGCCCAGATCAGCTGGACGTAGTCGAACGGCACGACCACGGCGACCGGGGCGAACCGAAGCGCCGAGGTGAGGAACAGCTGGCCGAGGCCTCCGGCGAGACCGAGCCCGGCGAGGATCGCCCAGGTCGCGGCGTCGTGGCCCAGGGCGTAGACCGGCATGAAGAGGCCGGCGACCAGGATCGAGAAGCAGGTGAACCACAAGACGATGGTCGGAGTCGCCTCGGTGCGGCCGATCTGGCGGATGGTGATCGTCACCGCCGCGGTGCCGAGCGCCGCGAGCAAGGCGAGGGCGAGGCCGAGCGCGGGCAGGTGGCTGCTCCCCGGCTGAATGACGATCAGAACGCCCGCGAGGCCCAGAGCGACCGCGCTCCAGCGGTGCCGGCCGACCGGCTCCTTGAGGACCAGGGCCGAGAGCATCACCGAGAAGAGCGGGGCGGCGAAGCCGATCGTGGCCGCCTCGGCGAGCGGCAGCCAGGCCAAGGCGGCGAAGGCGCAGGCCATCGTCGAAAGGCCGAGCGCGCCGCGGGCGAGGTGGGCGAGCGGGCGCTTCGTGCGCCAGGCGCCGTAATTGCGGGTGATGAGGATCCAGGCCAGCAATGGCGGCAGGCCGAAGGCGAAGCGGTAGAAGGCCTGCTCGGGCAGGGCCACGCCGCGCGCGGCGGCGAGCTTGATCGCCGCGGCCATGAAGCCGAAGCTGGTCGCCGCGCCGATCCGCAAGCCTATGCCCAAGAGCCGGTTCTGCTTAAGGATGCCCACCTCCCCGCCTTAAGCACAAGCTTTCGCGCCGCCCAAGGCTTCGCTACACCGCGCCCAAGAACATGCACGCCTTCGCCAATCCCGCCCGCTTCCTCAAGATCGCGCGACCGCTGACCTTCTGGCTCACCGGGCCGGGCGCGCTTCTGGTCGCGGTGTCGCTCGCCGTCGGCCTGTTCTACGCGCCGCCCGAGCGGTTTCAGGGCGAGAGCGTCAGGATCCTCTACGTCCACGTCCCCGCGGCCTGGCTGGCGATGGCCGGATGGTCGGGGATCGCCATCGCCAGCCTGATGCAGATCGTCTGGCGCCACCCGCTGGCGGCGGTGGCGGGGCGCGCCCTCGCCGTGCCGGGCGCGGCCTTCACCGCCATCTGCCTCGTCACCGGCTCGCTCTGGGGACGCCCGGCCTGGGGGACCTGGTGGGAATGGGACGGGCGGATGACCTCGATGCTCATCCTCTTCTTCCTCTATCTCGGCTATATCGCCCTCGCCGGGGCTGAGAAGGAGAAGGGCGCGGAAGGGCGGATCACGGCGATCTTCGGCTTGGTGGGCGCGGTCAACCTGCCGATCATCCATTATTCGGTCTTGTGGTGGAACACGCTCCACCAGGGCGAGAGCATCAGCTTCGTTCGCGGCACCTCGACCATCGCCGCGCCGATGCTGTGGCCGCTGCTCGCCTCGGCGCTCGGTTTCTCGCTTCTCTTTGGGGGCATCGTGCTGATGCGAATGCGGGCCGAGCTTGCGCGCGGCAAGGTCGAAGCGCGGATGCGGCGGAGGGCCGCGGAATGAACCCCTGGCCCTTCGTCTACGGCGCTTACGCTTTCTCCGTCGGCGGCACGGTGGTGCTGACCGCGTGGAGCTGGCTTGCGATGCGGCGCGCCGAAGCCGGGGCCGCCAGGCTGAGCGAGCGCGCGTGAAGCCCAAGAACCAGCGGCTGGTCCTGATCCTCGTCGCGCTGGCTGCGATGCTGGGCGCCGCCTTGCTCGCCATGTCGGCGATGCGCGCCCAAGCCAGCTTCTTCTACGCGCCGGCGGACGTCGCGGCGAAAGGGCTGCCGCTCGACCGGCCGGTGAGGATCGGGGGAATGGTGCGGACGGGGTCGATCCGCCGCCACGCGGATGGGGTGACGATCGACTTCGTCGTCGGAGACGAGACGCGCGCGACGATCGCGGTCACCTATACCGGGATCACGCCGGACCTGTTCCGCGAGGGCAGCGGGGTGATCGCCGAGGGGCGCTTTCAGCCGGACGGACGCTTCGTCGCGACCGAAATCCTCGCCAAGCATGACGAGAATTACCAGCCGCCGGTGCTCGGGCCCGAGGGCATGCACAAGACGGACCGGGTCCGTTGATCGCGGAGGCCGGCCTCGGCGCCTTGTGGCTGGCGGCGGCGCTGTCGCTGCTCCAGCTCGTGCTCGGCGCGGCGGGCGCGCGTGCGGACGGAGTCGAATTGCGGCCCTTGGTCCGCCCGATCGCCGTGGCGCAGGGATTGCTCGCCGGGTTCGCCTTCCTCATGCTGATCTGGCTGTTCCTGCGCACAGACCTTTCGGTCGCCCTCGTCGCCGCGAACAGCCATTCGATGAAGCCCTGGCTCTACAAGTTCGCGGGCGCATGGGGGAATCACGAAGGCTCGATGCTGCTGTGGGTCACCGTTCTCGCACTCGCCGGGGGCGCGGTCGCCTTGTTCGAGCGGCGGCTGCCGAGCGCGACCCTGACCGCGACGCTGGCCGCGCAGGCGCTGATCGCGCTCGGCTTCTACGCCTTCCTGCTGTTCGCCTCGAACCCGTTCGCAAGGCTGAGCCCGGTCCCGTTCGAGGGCAACGGGCTCAATCCCCTGCTGCAGGATCCGGGCCTCGCCTTCCATCCGCCCACGCTCTATTTCGGCTATGTCGGGATCTCGATCGCCTTCTCCTTCGCGGTCGGCGCCTTAGTGACCCGCGACGTCGGCCCCGCCTTCGCGCGGGCGATGCGCCCCTGGGTGCTGGGGGCGTGGATCTTCCTCACGCTTGGCATCACCGCAGGCTCCTATTGGGCCTATTACGAGCTCGGCTGGGGCGGGTGGTGGTTCTGGGACCCGGTCGAGAACGCCTCCTTGATGCCTTGGCTCGCGGCCACCGCACTGCTGCACAGCGTCACCGTGCTGGCCACGCGCGACGGGCTCAGGGCATGGACGGTGATGCTCGCGGTGGTCGCCTTCTCGATGTCGATGATCGGCACCTTCCTGGTCCGCTCGGGAATCCTCACCAGCGTTCACGCCTTCGCCGTCGATCCGAGCCGCGGCGCCTTCATCCTCGTCCTGCTGCTGCTGTACATCGGCGGCGCCCTGGCGCTCTATGCCCTGCGAGTCGGGACGGTGAAGGAAGGATCGCGCTTCGATTTCTTCAGCAGGGAAGGCGCGCTGGTCGCCAACAACCTGCTTCTGTCGGCGGCGCTCGGCGTCGTTTTCGTCGGAACCATCTACCCGCTGATTACGGAAGCGCTCGGAGCCAAGATCTCGGTCGGCTCGCCCTATTTCAACTTCGCCGTCGGGCCCATCGCCCTGATCCTCGTCGCGATCATGGGGGCGGGCCCGATGCTGCGCTGGCGGCGCGACGATTCGCGGGCGCTCCTTCGCCGGATCGCCGTTCCGGCGACGCTCTGCGCCGCCGCTGCCTTGGCCCTCGCCCTCCTCGCGCCGGGGACGCGAATCCTGCCCTGGCTCGGCTTGGCTCTCGCCGCGGGCGCGGCGGCGGCGAGCCTCGCGCCCTTGTGGAAGCGCAATTTGCGGCGAACGCCGCTGTTCACCTACGGCATGGTCGTCTCCCACCTCGGCATCGCCGTCGCTCTGGCCGGAATGGCCTGCGAGAGTGCGTTCACGCGAGAGACGCTGGTCGCGGCCCGCCCGGGCCAAGTCGTTCAGGCCGGGCCCTTCGCGGTCCGCTTCGACGGCGTTGAGCCGGTGGCCGGGCCGAACTGGACGGCGATCGAGGCGCGGCTGACCGCGATTCGCGGCGGCTCGTCCTACGATCTCCACCCGCAGGCGCGGATGTTCAGCGCGCCGCCGACGCCGACCACCGAGGCGGCGATCGAGACGGTGCTCGACGGTCAGCTCTACGTCTCGCTGGGCGAGACGGACTCGCAGGGTCGCTGGCAGCTGCGGCTGTGGTGGAAGCCGATGGTCACTTTGATCTGGCTCGGCGGGGCTATGGTCGCCTTCGGCGGCTTCCTGTCGCTGCTCGGGCGGCTGCTGCGCGAGCGGCGCGCGAGATTGCGGGAGGCGCTGGCATGAGGCGGCTGATCCTGTGGGTGCCGCTCGGCCTGTTCGTCGCCTTCCTGGCGGTGGTGGCGGCGGGCCTCTTCGCGCCGGCCGACCGCGAGATCCGTTCCGCCTTGATCGGCCAGCCGGTGCCCGAGTTCAGCCTCGCGCCGGGCGCGGCCGGGCGGTCCGGCGCCTCGAGCGCGGACCTGCGCAACGGTAGGCCCCATCTGGTCAACGTCTTCGCCAGCTGGTGCGTGCCGTGCCGGGTCGAGGCGCCGCAGCTCGCCGCTTTGTCGCGCCGGGGCGTGCCGATCGTCGGAATCGCCGTTCGCGACCGGCCCGAGGACCTCGCCCGCTTCCTCGCCGCCTACGGCAACCCGTTCCAGGCGATCGGCGCCGACAGCGACCGGCGCGTGCAGATCGAGCTGGGATCTGCGGGTGTGCCCGAGACGTTCGTCGTCGACGGCCGGGGGATCATCCGCCACCAGCATATCGGCGCGATCGCCGACAGCGACGTGGGGGGGATCTACGCGGCCTGGGAGGCGGCGCGGTGATGTTCCTTAAGCAGTCATTGCGAGGAGCGAAGCGACGCGGCAATCCAGCGGGCCTCGGAGGCCGCGCTGGATTGCTTCGCTTCGCTCGCAATGACGTGGTGCTTGCTCTGGCGCTCTTATGGGCAGCCCCCGCCCTCGCCGATTCCGCCCTCCCGCCCGCCGCTCTCGCCGACACGCAGCTCCCCGATCCCCGCCAGGAGCGGCAGGCCAGGGCGCTGATGGAGGAGATTCGCTGCCTGGTCTGTCAGGGGCAGTCGATCGCCGACAGCAATGCCGAAATGGCCGGCGACATGCGCGCTCTGATCCGAAGCCGGATCCAGCGCGGCGAGAGCGCCGAATCGATCCGCGCCTGGCTGATCGCGCGCTACGGCGATTGGGTCAGCTACGATCCGCCGCTGGAGCCGGTGACCTGGCCGCTCTGGGCGCTTCCGGCGCTGCTGATCCTCGCCGGCCTGTGGCTCGCGCGCGGGCGCTTCAGGCGGAGGGCGCGGTGACCGGCTGGATCGTCATGGCCGTGCTGACGCTGCTTACCGGCGGCGGGCTCGCCATCTTCGTCCGCGGCGACAAGGGGGCGCTTCAGTTCACCGCGGCGGCGCTTCTGCTCGCCCTGGCCGGCTATGCCTGGCAGGGCCATCCGGGCTTCGCCGGCGCGCCGAGGGTCGCGCCGGGCCGGATCAGCCTTCCCGACAGCGAGTTCGCCAAGACTCGCGGCGACATGCTCGGGCGGTTCGACCAGGCCTCGGCCTGGCTCAACATGGCCGACAGCTTCCAGCGGCGCGGCGACACGCAGACGGCGGCGGAGCTTCTCCAGGGCGCCGTCAGGCGCACGCCGGACAATCCCGACCTGTGGGTCGGCTACGGCAACGCCCTGCTGCTCCACGGCGGCGGAATCATGAACCCGGCGGCTGAGCTCGCCTTCGAGCGCGCCGCGGCCCTCGCCCCAGGCCATCCGGCGCCGCGCTTCTTCTACGGCCTCGCTCTGGCCCAGAGCGGCGATTATGCGGCCGCCGAGCGCATCTGGCGGGAGATCGTCGCCGAGGCGCCGCCGGGCGCGGAATATCGCGCGGTGGTCGAGGAGAGGCTGCGGGCGATCGAGCAGGCGCGGGCGGCGGGGCAGATTCCGCGCTGAAGAGTCATCCCGGCGAAAGCCGGGACCCATGAACACCTATGTATGAAGCGGGCCAAGGCGTTATCGCTCGTCCTCGCCCTCTTCGGTTCATGGGCCCCGGCTTTCGCCGGGGTGACTACCACTACTCCGTCGCTTTACGCAGGCTCGTAGTCCAGCCCCAAAGCGTCGGCGACGGCCTTGTGGCGGATCTTGCCGGCGGAGACGTTGAGGCCGTTCGCGAGGTGGGGATCGGCTTTCATCGCCGCTTCGGCGCCCTGGTTGGCGAGCTTGAGGACGAACGGCAGGGTCGCGTTGTTGAGCGCGAAGGCCGAGGTTCGGGCGACCGCGCCCGGCATGTTCGCGACGCAATAATGGATCACGCCGTCGATCTCGTAGACCGGATCCGAATGGGTGGTGGCGTGGCTGGTCTCGAAGCAGCCGCCCTGATCGATCGAGATGTCGACCAGCACCGAGCCGCGCTTCATCGTCTTCAGCATCTCGCGGGTAACCAGCTTGGGCGCGGCGGCGCCGGGGATGAGAACGGCGCCGATCACCACTTCGGCCTTCTTCACCGCTTCGGCGATCGCCGCGCGCGAGGCGTAGGCGGTCTTGATCTGGCTGCCGAAGAACATGTCGAGCTCGGCCAAGCGGGCGTTGGAGATGTCGTAGATGGTGACGTCGGCGCGCATTCCGACCGCCATCTGCGCCGCGTTGACCCCGGCGATTCCGCCGCCGAGGATCATGATCCGCGCCGGGGCGACGCCCGGAACGCCGCCCAGAAGCACGCCGCGGCCGCCCTGCTCCTTCTCGAGATAGTGGGCGCCGACCTGGATCGACATCCGGCCGGCAACCTCGCTCATCGGCTTGAGGAGCGGAAGCGAGCCGTCATTGGCCGTCACCGTCTCGTAGGCGATGCAGGTCGCTCCGGAAGCGATGAGGCCCCTGGTCTGCTCGGGATCGGGGGCGAGGTGGAGGTAGGTGAAGAGGAGGTGGCGCGGCTCCAGGAGGGCGATCTCCTGCGCCTGCGGCTCCTTCACCTTCACGATCATGTCCGACTGGGCGAAGACCTCGGCCGCCGTCGGGGCGATCGTCGCTCCGGCGTCGACATAGTCCTGGTCGGAAAAGTCGATGCCGAGCCCGGCCCTGGTCTCGACCACCACCTCATGGCCGGCCTGGATCAGCTCCTTGACCGAGGCCGGGGTCAGCCCGACGCGATATTCGTGAACCTTGATCTCTTTCGGCACGCCGACGCGCATCTTGCTCTCCCGGGCTGGTGATTTCGGGCGCTCCTATAACGACCCAATATCGCTTTGTCGCCGTTGCGAAGGCACCGGCGCGGTGCTAATCCCCGCGCCGCCTTGGCAGGGGCCTGGGCAACGACAAGAGGATGTGGGACGTTTCCGTTCCTGACCGATGAGCGATAGCCCAGCCCCAGAGCAGCCCGCCGAGCAATCGGCCGGGCACCATCCTCAATCGGGACTGATGGGCCTTGCGGTGTCGGCGATCGGCATCGTCTTCGGCGACATCGGCACCAGCCCGATCTACGCATTCCGCGAGACCTTCTCGGGCCATCACGAGCTGCCCAACGGCCCGACCGAGATCCTCGGCGTGCTCAGCCTGATCTTCTGGTCGATGATGATCGTCGTGACCCTCAAATATGTCGCGGTGATCATGCGCGCCGACAATAAGGGGGAGGGCGGAAGCCTGGCCCTGCTGGCGCTGATCAACCGCAAGTCGGATTCGGGCAAGCGCAAGTGGACGAGGGGAATCGTCCTTCTGGGCGTGTTCGCCTGCGCGCTCTTCTACGGCGATTCGATGATCACCCCGGCCATCTCCGTCCTCTCGGCGGTCGAGGGCCTGACGACGGTTCAGGACGGCTTCCAGCCCTATGTCGTGCCGATCGCCATCGGAATCCTGGTCGGCCTGTTCGCGATCCAGGCGACGGGGACGGCCAAGGTCGGCGCCTTGTTCGGGCCGGTGATGATCGTCTATTTCGTGACCATCGCCGTGCTCGGAATCATCCACATCGTCGACGATCCCTGGATCATCGTCGAGACGATCAATCCGGCCAATGCGGTCCGCTTCTTCCTCAACGACAAGCTCCACGCCTTTCTCGCGCTCGGCTCGGTGGTCCTGGCCGTGACGGGGGCCGAGGCGCTCTACGCCGACATGGGCCATTTCGGGCGCAAGCCGATCGGAATCTCCTGGCTGTTCTTCGTCGTGCCCGCCCTGATGCTCAACTATATGGGGCAGGGGGCGATGGTCCTGTCGATGGACCCGGCGCTGGCCGACGCGACGCTGGAGAATCCGTTCTTCTTCCTCGCACCCGAAAGCCTTCGCCTGCCGCTCGTCATCCTCGCGACCTTCGCCACGGTGATCGCCAGCCAGGCGGTGATCTCCGGCGCCTTTTCGGTCACCCAGCAGGCGATGCACCTCGGCTTCATCCCGCGCCTCAGGATCCAGCACACCAGCGAATCGGCGATGGGCCAGATCTACATTCCGGTGGTCAACTGGGCGCTGATGGTGATGGTCATCCTGCTCGTCCTGTTCTTCCAGAATTCGTCGAACCTCGCCGCCGCCTACGGGATCGCGGTTACGGGCGCGATGTTCATCGACACCTGCCTGCTCAGCGTCGTCCTCTTCTCGCTGTGGCGGTGGAAGCCGTGGCTGGCGATCCCGACGCTGGCGGTCTTCTTTACCGTCGATATCGCCTATTTCGCCGCCAACCTCACCAAGGTCCCGGCCGGCGGCTGGTTCCCGCTGCTCGTCGGCCTGTTCGCCTTCACCATGCTCACCACCTGGGCGAAGGGCCGCCAGCTGATGATCAAGCGGATGAACGAGGCGGCGATGCCGGCCTCGATCTTCATCAAGTCCGCCGCCTCCAGCGCCACCCGAGTGCCGGGCACCGCCGTGTTCATGACCACCGCGTCCGACGGCGTCCCGCACGCGCTGCTGCACAATTTGAAGCACAACAAGGTGCTCCACGAGCGCGTGCTTCTGCTGACCGTCAGGATCGAGGACGTCCCCTATGTCGAGGAGCAGAAGACCTTCCACCTCGAGGAGCTGGGGCAGGGCTTCTACCGGCTGATCGTCCGCTACGGATTCATGCAGGAGACCAACGTGCCGGCGGCTCTGGCGCGGATCGACAATTGCGGCCCGACCTTCAAGATGATGGACACCAGCTTCTTCCTCGCCCGGCAGACCCTGATCACCAGCCCCAAGCCGGGAATGGCGGTGTGGCGCGAGAAGCTGTTCGCCTGGATGCTGCGCAACGCGGAAAGCGCGATGGAATTCTTCAACCTGCCGCCCAACCGCGTGGTGGAGCTCGGCAGCCAGGTCGAGATTTGAGGCCGATCGTCGTCACCGCCACGTTCGGCGACGGCGACAATGGCTGGCTCCAGCAGCTCCGGCGCGATCATTATCCCGCCGAGCGCAACCGCGTTCCGGCGCACCTCACCCTCTTCCGCCAGCTTCCGCCGAGCATCGAGAGCGAGCTTTCAGGGCGCCTCGCCCGAACCGCCGCGGCCAGGCCGCCCCGAGCGACGATCGCCCGGATCGTCGATCTGGGGGAGGGGACGGCGCTGGAGGTGGAGAGCGAGGCGCTGGAGGAGATTCGCGCGGACCTCGCCGAAGCCTTTCACGGCCTCCTGACGCCGCAGGATTTCGCGCCCTGGCGGCCGCATGTGACGATCCAGAACAAGGTCGCCCCGCGCGAGGCGCGTGCGCTTCAGCAGCGGCTGCGGGCCGGCTTCGAGCCGCGGCCGCTGGCGATCCGCGGGCTTGCCGCCTGGCGCTATCTTGATGGGCCCTGGGAGCCGATCAGGAGCTGGAGCTTTCGCGGTTAGGCCTCCCCCATCGGGAGAGGGAGATAGAAGGGCGTTCGACCAGTCTCCCCATGCTGTTCCCCGGCGAAGGCCGGGGTCCAGGCCCGGCGCTCGCCGGGCTCGGGTGCGGCGATCTTCCAAAAGCCTCCGGCTCCTGGACCCCGGCCTTCGCCGGGGAACGATCAAGCGAAGTCCGGACCGGCCGCCTCAATCCATCTGGCCGACGCCCTCGCAGCTGTAATCGAACGCGGCGAGCCCGGCTTCGAGATGGCCGCCGAGCAAGGGCATGTCGGTCAGCTCGTCGATCCTCTCCTCGGTGTCGAGCTCGGTCGCCTCGGCCATCGCCTCGTCCCATTCGCTGACGTCGTAGGTGCCTCGGCCGACCCAGGCCAAAGCGACGATCTCGGCGAGCTGGTCGTCGGCGAGATCGTCGAGCATCGCCTGGACCTCCTCCTCGACGCTGTCGTTGAGCTCGTCCTCGAGCACGGAAAGCGCGGCGCCGTCCTCGTCGTCGAGATCGTCGACATTGTCCGCCTCCTGCTCGGGATCGGCGGCCGGAACCTGAGCCTCCAGTTCCTTGGCGCGAAGGATGAGGCGGCAGATCGAGTCGAGCGGCGTCAGCAATTCCATGGCTTCGAGTCTCCGTGACGCTTGGCGAAACGACAGGGAGGCGCGGCGGGTTCCGGCCTTGAAATCGCGCCGCCGCCACTCCAGTTGACCGGGTGCGCGCCGATACCTATAGCCCCGCGGCGCGCGCGCCCAGGCGGCGCGGGGCCTCAACGGGGCGGAGTAGCTCAGCTGGTTAGAGCAGCGGAATCATAATCCGCGTGTCGGGGGTTCAAGTCCCTCCTCCGCTACCACCGTAACCGCCAGAGGCGCACCCCTTCGCGCCGCTGGTCGACCTGTCGCGAGGGCGACCGCCGATTCAAGTGATCCAGTAAACTCGATCGCATGTCCTCCGGCTTCGGCCGGGGTGACGTGGATCGCTTCGACGAGGCCGCGAATGTCGGCTTTTACCTGGTCGGAAAGAGGCTCGCCGGCGGCGATCGCCGCAGTGATGCGGCGAACGTGCTGGCGATAGGCTTCGACAATTTGCGGGTGAAGGACGATCACCGGGACCGCGTCCTCCTCGCCGAGCTCGGCGCGCGCGCGATCGCGCTCCTCGATCTTCCTGGCCAGCGCCTGGCGCAGCTCGGCGAACTCGCCGCCGCCGTCGGCGATCGCGGCGACGAGGCGCTCAACGGCGGCCACGGCCTTGGCGAGCTGCCTTTCCCGCGCGGCCCGGGCCCGCCCGCCCTCGCGAAGCTTCCGCTCGCGCTCGAGGTGGAACTCGCGCACCAAGATCGACACCGCTTCAGGAGAGAGCAGCTGCTCCTCGAGGCCGGCGAGGACGCGGGCCTGCAGCTCCCCCAGCTGCAGGCGGCGGTTGTGGCCGCAGGTGCCGGCCTCGCGGGCGCGACTGCAGGCGAGCCGCGTATCGGCGACGATCGTCATCGAGCCGCCGCAGAGGCCGCATTGGATCAAGCCCGAGAAGAGGTGGCGCGGGCGCTTGCGATAGACGAGGGGCTGGCCGGCGCGGCGCCGTAGCACCTCCTGGACCTGCTCCCACAGCTCATCGCTGACGATACGCAGCTCGGGGACGTCTATCGTCACCCGCTCGCTGACGGGATTGAGCCTCGAAACGCGATTCCGGCTGTCCGGATCGCGCCGCATGTTGACGCGGTTGTAGACGAAGCGGCCGACATAGATCGGGTTTTGAAGGATGCCGATCTGACGTCCGCGATGACCGATGATCGCCGGCGCGCGCCACTCGCCGCCTCTGGCGGATTTGATCCCGTCGGCATTGAGGCCCTTGGCGATCGCCTTCGGGCTGCGGCCCGCCGCGTACTCTTCATAGACGCGGACTACGACGGCTGCCTGCATCAGGTTGATCCGGCGGCGCCCCGCGTCAACCTGCCCTCTTTCGTCGAACTCCCTGACGACCTCGTAGCCATAGCAGAGGCCGCCCGGGATACGGCCGCGGGCGAGGGCGCCGCGCTGGCCGCGCCTGATCTTGTCGGCCATCTTGCGCAGCTCGAGCGCGTCCATCGTGCCCTTGAAGCCAATCTTGAATTCGTCGACATCGCCTTGGGAGAGCGTGATCAGGCCGACGTCGTGATGGCGAAGGCGCTTGAAGATGCCGGCGCTATCCTCCTGATCGCGGGCGATGCGATCGAGATCCTCGGCGAGGACTATCTCGAAGAGGCCGCGGGGGACGTCGGCGAGGAGGGACGTCATTCCGGGCCGCCTATTATCGGCGCCGGAGATCGCGTGGTCGGCATAGACCCTGACGACTTCCCAGCCTTCGCGCTCAGCGTGACGCCGGCACTCTCGCTCCTGGTCTTCGGCCGAGGTGGGCGAGCACTTGTCGTCTGAGAAGCGGGCGTAGATCGCGCAGCGGCGGGCGGACATGGTCGAATCCCCTTATTCTGGTCCAGGGGCGCATCCTGTCGGGGCCTCCGCACCGGGTCCAGCGCGGCGGCGTCCTCGGCCGCCATCTCGCGGGCAATGGTCCGGACTAAGCCCGCGATCGCCGGGTGCAGGCCGGGGCTCACCAGACGGCCTCAAATTGGACGAGCGAGGATCCGCTCGCCGGGTCAATCGTCGCTGGGCGCAGATCCATTTTTGGACGTACAGCCGCTCCCGCCTTCACGGCCGCCATCTGACGATCGAAAGGTGTCATGCGCGCGCGATCGGCGCGGATCTGCTCCTCGACCAAGCGGCGTGCCTCACCGGCGCCGGCGCCCTTACGGAGCTCGCGATACAGACCGCGATATTCTTCGGGGCACCAGGCCAGCCTCGTTGCCGTGCGGCGAGCGATCGTTTCGGGCCGCAGCTTCCGCCTGGATCCGCGGCTCGCCTTCCCCAAGGCGTGGGCGTGCCGGCTGAGCTGGGCGGCGAAATCAGGGTCGGAGGCCAGGCGATCACGGCGCCGGCGTGATATCTTCGCGCCCCGTAGGGCCTTCGCGCGCGGATCGGTCTTCAGGAATCTCCTCGAGCATGGGTCGCAGCGTTTGGCTCTGAAGCCTTTGGACCGGCCACAATCGAGGCAGCCGGCGGCGGCCTTGGCGGCCTTGGCTGCGCGCTTACAGAGGAGGCATACGCCGCTCTTGTTGGTGGCCGACAGCGGCCCCCTGCAGCGCCCGCACGACGTGGGCCGCAGGTCAGCGACGCGTTGCCAACGTCGCCGCTGCCTTTCGGGCTTGGACGTCGCGGCGCTCACGGCTTTTTTCCCGGGGCGTCGATCGTCATTGTAACGCCGCAGCACCGCGGCCAGCCTGAGCGAAGGCAATGGGCCGCGGCGACCTCCCTCGAGGCGCCGCACGATCGGCACCACACGCGGCCGCGGGCGAGGGCAGGGATGCGGGCAATCTCGGCGGGTAGTCCTGACAGGGCGCGCACGGCGCGTTCAAAGGCGTCGGTCATCATTCGTCACCCATGATCGAAGGAGCCAGGCGGACACGCTTCCCCTGCGCCTCGAGAAGCCCATTGCTGCGCAGTCGGCCGAGATACGTCCCGAAGGTGCCGCCATCGGCCGACATTCCCAGATCAGCGGCGAGGCCTTCGCGGGTGGTGAAGTGCGGGCTTCGCTTGATCAGGACGTCTACCATGCGGCGGACGCCGGGAATTCTGGCGCCCCAAAAGCGGGCGAGCTCGGGCCCGGCCGCCGGCAGCGGCTCGATCTCGATCCCGCTCGCCTCGACGCCGGTGAGAGTGGCGCCCCATTTTTCGCCGTCCTGCTCGATATAACCGGCGCCGCGCAGCGCGCCTTTGTAGGTTCCCCACGTCCCGCCGCTTTTCGAGAAGCCGGCGAGGGTCGCCCACTGTGCTTCGCTGAGGCGCGCCGGGTAAATTCGCGCCAGCGGCAGCAAAGCCTTTCGACCGCGGCGAAGCGCCTGATCGTCGCCGTTCGGCTTAGGGTTGGGGGAGGCGGGAGGACGGACCTTGGCCGGTGTCCTCGCCGCCTCCCCCCCACCGGCGGGTGGAACGGGCTCAGAGGGGGCCCTGGGCCGTTCCTTGCCGGCGGAAACCGTTTCGAGATGGATCTCCGCGACAGCTCTGCCGATCGTCGCCAGCGCCGCGGTTCGTATATCGAGGAGCTGCTCGGCCGACGCCAGACGCTGGGCCAGGTCCCGGTGCGCGCAGCGCAGGCGCCCTATCTCCACATCCTTCCCGGCGAGCTGCGCCGCGACGTCGGCGCCCACGACGGCCGCGGCGATCGGCGCGTCGGCCGCCGGCTTCGCGAGGGCGGCCGCGATCGCCGAGACGTCGAGCTCGGCGAGCAGCTTCGGCTCGACATGCACTTCGCCAGGCGCCGGCGTTCTACTCGAATCGAAGGTGGCGATCGCCGGCGTGAAGCCGCGCTCGAGGATGCCGAGCCGGGGGCTATAGATCCACCGCTCGCCCCGCCCTAGCGAGGGCAGCGATCGCATGACTTCGGCTCGGACGTCCTTATCGCCCTTGGCCTTGAGATAGTCGTCGATCGCCTTCTGATCGCGCGGATCGACGAGCTGGTGGGCGATGATCGTTTGAGCCTGGGAAAGGACGGCCTTCGACACGTCAGCGGGGCGCTGAGTGATCAGGTGAAGCACGAAGCCGGCGACGCGGCCGCGCTTCGCGATCCAGATCATGTCGCGCGTCAGGCCGAAGGCGACGTCGTCGGGCGCCATTTGCGGACAGACCTCTTCGGCCTCGTCGACGATCAGGTGGAAATTCCCGCGCGGCTTGGCGCGGAGCCGCCGCATGAAGGCAGCGAGGAAGACGCGCTGCAGGGCGTCGTCGTGGATATGGGCGAGGCTGACGATCGCCGAAACGCGCTGCTCGATCACGATCCGCGCGATAGCGTCGCCGTCGTAAGGGCCGATCGGGACGTCGCCGTGGGCGCCGCCGAAAATCGGAATGTCGAAGCCGGCGCCAGTGCCGGCGCGATCGGACCGCAGCCCGTACCAAACATCGGTGAGATCGATGATCGCCAAGTGTCGGCGCTCGGTGAGGAGCTGCTCGGCCTCTTCCTTGGCCGTCACCGTCTTCCCGGCGCCGCTGTTGCCGACGATCGCGTGGTGCTCGTCGATATAGGCGCGATCAGTCATTGTCGGGTCTTCCGTTGCGGAGATCGACGAAGCGGATCGTGCCGCCAAAGTCGGCGAGGATTCCGCCGTCCGTGGCGACGTCGAGCGGCTCGCCCTTTTCGTGGTGCGTGGCGAAGGTCTGCGGGGGGCGTCGGGTGACGCCCCCCATCTTCCGTTCGTCGAACTCGAGGAAGCACCGGCGGCGCCCGTCGATCTTAACGGGCGAGCCGTGGGGCATCCTCTCCCCGGCGATCGCGGCGATCGTGCCCGGCCTCATACCGCAGAGCCGTCCTGGGCGGCGCCAGCGCGCCGCGCCAGCATTGCCGCCGCGTCCTGGCTTAGGCCGTAGGCCACGGCCCACCAGCGCGCCCAGAGCGCCTCCTGGATAGCGAGGCGGAAGGCGCCGCCGATCTGATACCAGCATGAGCGGCAGAGGTTGCGCCGGCCCATCGCCCGTCCGGCGCAGCCGGGCGTCATGCAATGGACCGGCCGCGTCGGCCGAGCGCGACGTCGCCACTTCACGACGCCGTCTCTGCGATCGTCTCGGCCGCCGGCACTTCGGCGGGCGGGGTGCCCGCGGCCTCGCCGCCGGCATCCTCGTCCGCGGTGGGTTCGGCGCCGGCTTCTTTGGCCTCCTCCTCCTCGGCTTTCGCCGCGAGTTCCCGCTCGTAGAGTGCCTCGGCCTCTGCGAAGCGCTCCTGGACGTCGGCCGCCGGAATCCTGACGAGCAAGGCGACGACGAAGGTGCCGTCTTCTTCCTTCGCGATCGACGGGACATAGTCGTCGTTGGCGTTGTCGGGCCAGAACGTGCGGCCCTCGAGCGGCGTCCCGGCCACCGGCGGCGCCGCCAGGCGCGCCGCCTTATATTCGATCGCCTCCTTTCGCTGCTCGGCCTCCCATGCCGCCTGATCGAAAGGCTTCCCGGGATTTGCCGGCGGCGCGGGCTCGGCCTTGATGAAGCACGATTCGACGCGCCTCAGGCCGCCGGCGGCGCTGACTTCGAAGATCGCAATCGAGGCGTCGCGCTGATCGGGCGTCAGCCGATCGGCGGCGTTGTAAGCGGCCTTGAAGCCCGCCGGGGGATCGGGGAGCTGCCAGCTTTGCTTCGCGAGGCTCAACACGCCGTCGGCCCAGCCTTCGCCCTGGGCGAGCTTGCCGACCTCGATATCGCCCTTCTCGCGGGCGAGGCGGTCGACGATCGACGGATCGAGCAGCACTTCGCGATCTTCGGCGCCAAAGAAGAGATCAGCCTCCACGCGGCCGCCGGCGTCCCGATAGGCGTCGAGCCCGACGTAGATCACCAGTTTATTGTCGGCGGCGTAGACCTTGCCGGCGATCGCATCGCGGATCGTGCCGGGGCTGTGCGCGTTATAGGGCTTCTTCTTCTCGGCTTCGAAGATTTTGAGCTGCACCGCCTGATCGGGGTGGCCGGCATAGGCCTTGGCCGAATCAAGCGTAATCTCGCCCTTGCGCAGCGCATCGAGGATCGCCGGCGCCAGATCCGCGAGCCTGACACGCTGCTCGATATAGCGGACGGTGGTGCCGAACCGGCGAGCGCAATGAGCGAGCTGCTCCCGGCGATCGTTCATCCCGCCTTCGGCATAGCCCTGGATGATCGCCGCGAAGGCCTCGACCTCGTCGGCAGGATTCATGTCCTCCCGAAGATTCTCGGCGAGGCTCGCCTCCGCTAAGGCTTCACGCGAGACGATCTTGACCGGCACGTCCCAGTCGCGCGCGATTCGCTTCTTCTTGACGTTGAGGCTGAGGGCCCGCCAGCGACGGCCGCCACCGCCGACTTCATGGAGGCCCTTGCCGCCAAGGGCTTCGGCTACGACGAGATTTTGGAGCAGGCCTTTCTCGTGGATCGAATCGGCGAGCGCCTCGATCCCGACCTCGCCGTCCGTCTTTCTGACGTTGAGCGGAGAGAGGATCAGCTTGTTCAAAGGGATTGTCGTCTTCATATGGGTATCTCCGGTTCCAGTTGGATTGGTGCCGGGCCGATCGCGCTTCGATCGGGCGGCTTGCTCGCCCGCGACGTCAGGCAACGTCGTTTCGGAGTTCGGGGAAGGGCCGCGGCGCGAGCCGGCGGCCCTTCCTTTTTTAGGGGTGGGGCGGAAGTAATGGACGCCGCCCTTCGCGGGGTGGGGCTCGCGCTGCCAGCCTTCGGCCGATAGGTAGCGGGCGATCGTCGTCGCGCCGAAATCGATCCCGGTTTCGGCTTTGACGAGGGCGGCGAGATCGCCGGGGAGCACCTTCGTATTCCCCGGTTCGGCGATGAATCGCGCGACGGCCGCTTTGACGCGAGCCTTATCCTGGTCGCTCATGACGACGCTCCTTTCGTTGCCGCCGCTGCGACGGCGATCGCCGCCTCGGTGGCGTCGATCGCCGCCTCGAGGCGGCGAACCTCTCCCTCGAGCGCGGGATCGAGGGCGTCGCGATCGGGGACGCCCTCACAGAATTCGTCGCATCCGATCTCGAGGATCGTGACGAGCTGCTCCTGCATCGCGGGCAGGGCGAGCCGGGCTGCGGCAAGCAGCGTGGGCGTGACGAGCTGGGGCGCGTTCATGGCCGCACCCCCAAGGTCGCTTCGATTGCGGGCCAGAAGTGGATCGCGATGAGCACGATCGAAATGACCGCGCCCACGGCCAGGCCGAGCAGCGCGTCTCGCTTGCCCTCGCGGATCTGGCGGCGATGTTCGGCCATGCACCTGCCGCACTGGCAGGCCGACGCGTGGGGGATCGCCGCGATGAGCGTGAGATCATGCCGCATGGCTGGCCTCCCCGTGGTCGTTGGCCGGCGATTTGCCGACGCAGGCGGTGCAGAGATCGATCTCGGCCCAGGAGCAAGGCGGGTCGCATGGATCGCACCAGGTGCAGCCGCAGACGCGGCAGATCGCCGGTAGCGGCAGCTCGCTTTCGGGATCGTGCGAGCGATCGACGAGGAGCGAGTAAATCGTGGCGTCGAAGCGAAAGAGTCCGGCCATGCGATCAACAAGGGGACGATAGTCGTCCGGCGAGGGGTCGCCGCATTCGAGCATGTGAATCTCGTTGCGGAAGCCGGCGGTCTCCCTCGGCGTGGAGCCGAGCATGGTCGCGAGCGCGTCGATCGACAGGCCGCGCGCCGAACGCCGAAGGCGCATATAGCGCCCCGGCGTCATCGCGGGCGGTAGAGGCGTGGTGTCAGTCATGATGGTCCTTTCCAGGCAACAGAAAGGCCGTCCCGCCGGTTGGTCGGCGGGTGGCTGATTGGCGTTCAGGTGATAATTGCGGAGAGGGCCGAGGCCCCGCCCGTCAGCTTGCGGTGTTGACCGCTTCGCCAACACCGCCGTCGTCATTCGCTGCGCGGAGCGGCGCCACCCCCGGGGCGCTGGCGCCAAAGCGCCCGTCGTCGTTGGCGGCGACTAGCCGCTGCCGGGGCGGGGCCATGCGCAGCGTCACCGCTGGGTTAGACATCGCGCTCGGCGAGATTCCGTGGGTGATCTCGACGGCGGCGCCATAGGTCGCGCCGCATTCGATGTTGGAGCATTGCAGTTGGAGCTGCCGGTAGGTTGGCGCCACGTCACGGCTTGTCCGAACGCGCGTCGGCGCCTCGCAATGGGGACAGTCGATCGAACGCAATCTAGGTACAACAGGTAACACTCTCGTCACGTTATTTCCCCCTCCCCGGGGCGGATCTCGGCATGTCCCCTGACTGCGCCGTTTCCGTTTGCACCTTGCCCGTTCGCCCCGCGCGAAGGGTTGCAAGCGTGTCTGTGCTGGCGGCGATCGACTCCTCGAGCTCGGCCTCTGCTATGGCGAGCGCGGAATCGGTGGCACCAGGCTGGGCCGCCGCGATCACGGCGGCGATCGCTTCGCCGCCTTCCCGCGCGGCCTTCGCGATCTTGTGATTGAGAAGCGCGAGATCCGCGCAGGCCTCGGCCGTATCGGCCTCGAGGCGAAGGGAGTAGCATTGCAGCAAAGGGAAGCCATCGCCGCCGGCGGAGCGATAAGCGACGTCGAGCTTCAGCGCGGCGTCGAGCCTGATGCCCGCGGCCGCGTCGGGATCGCTCCAGTTGCGCACCGCCCGCTCCGATTGGCCGACAATCTCCGCCGCCACTTGCCATCCGATAACGCCGGCGATCTTGGTGAGCGCGAGCTCGAAGGTGAGAGGAGCTCGCCGCTTCGTCATGCGGCGGCACTGCCATTTAGGGCAGACGCCGGGCTGCCATGTTGGCCGTCAAGGCAACCCGGCGCGTCGCCGACAGTCCCCCCGAGCGGGGGGCCGCTCGAGTTATCGGCGAAAGGAACTAGGGCGTTCTCGAGGAGCAGAAGCGAAGCGTGTTGTGAGGGCTGCAATCGCCCCGCGTCGAAGCTGATCCGGAAGCCGGCCAGCACGGCGCGCGCGGCCTCGATCAGGAGGATCGTGTCGGCATCCAAGACCGCGGCGTCGGCCGCCGGCGTCTCGCCGGCGGTGCCGTTGGCCCCTCGGGCGGCGATCATCGGACCGCCTCGCCCAGGCGGGCGGCGTGACGCGCACCTTGCAAAACGGGGCGACGATCGCACTCGTCGACCGCCGCCCCTACCCCTACGGTGTGCCCAGTGGGGGTCCGAGAAATGGGGGGATCAAGTTGTCTGGCGACGCTGGCAGGTTCTGGGCGAAGGCCCAAGGCAATCGCGATCTGCAGCGATTCGCCGCGTATCGCCATCCGCTTTCCCTCCAGCACCTTGTAAACGACCGCCGGCTTGAAGTTGTGCCGATTCGCCCATTCCCCGATTGTCTCGCCGGCTTCGACGAGCCTCGCCCGCGCAGAGCGGATTGCCTTCATCGGGATTGGATCGAAAAGAGAATCGGCTTGCATCTCACATTCGCCTAAAGTGTCGAATGGCAGGACATTCGACAGATCAGTCTAAGAGTCAAGCGAGATTCGGCACTTCTGTCGAATTTGGTAAGCGGCTCGCGGAGGAACGGGGGCGCTTCGGGGCAACACAAAAGGACTTCGGCGCGCGCGCTGGCGTCACCCTCGATTCCCAAAGTCGCTACGAGACGGGGAAGACCGTCCCTAACGCTGAATACCTAGCCGCGCTGGCGGCGGTCGGCGTCGATGTGAATTATCTTTTGACCGGACTTCGGGAGCGATCCCACATCCTCGATGGCGAATCGACGTCGCTCCTTCGCGACTTTGAATTGCTGGCGCCGCACCTTCGCACGGCGGCAATCGGAGTGATTCGCGCGCTCGCCCTTGGCGATCCGGATAAAGGTGGCGGCACCATCCAGATGCGTGAAGATCAACAGCACTATCGCAACCACGGGATATAAGGCGGAGGATCGGGCTTCAGACACCGGCCGCCCTCAGCTAGCGCGTCTCTAGCTTCAATTCCGTCTTCAGGCCCTCGCTCGGCGTAAAGCTGTGCGAGCATTCCGCGATCAGCCACTTCTTCGCATCGATCTCGGGCTTGAAGCCGCTGAGGCTGATCGGACGCTCGGGATAGAGGTCGGGGCGGCCGAGCGCGAGCGTATAGGTGAACTCGGCCGAGCCTCTGCTCATTCGCCGCGCTTCCGACCGCGCCGCGTGGCGCGCGTCGGCCTCGTTGTGAAAGACGCGGCGAATGCGGCGAACGCCGCGATCGCGGCCGCCGGCGTCGGCCGAGCCCGCCGATTCGGGTTGATCCGTGCCATCGGCGCCGACGCGCACCGTGCGCCGTCTTGCGCCCGCCTGGTCGTGGTGGCGGGCCTCGACGGCGCCGTACTGGCCCCGATCGGCGTCGCGGTAGCTGTATTTGTCGCCATCCCGCTTCGTCAGTGCGGCGGCAGGTATCGCGCGGCCGCTGGCCGTCACGCCGGCGGCGATCGGCGCGAAGATCAGCCGACCGCGTTTGACCTGGGCGACGGCGTCGTGCCGGCGCCCCAGACGGCGGATCAACGCCATGTCGCTGACCTGGTCCTGGGCGAGCACGGGAACCTCGATCGACGCCAGCTCGGGCGCGACGTGGGGCGTGAGCCCTTGGGCTGCGGCTACGCGGCGCACGATCGCGCCGATCGTCGTATTGCGGTGCGATCGTTCCCGGCGCTGGCGGTATCCGCCCGTCAGGTCGGCCGAGCGTCCCTTGATCGTGATCAAGTCGGGCGGCCCACCCCACTCGCGCTCGTCGACCTTGAACGTCCCCTTGTCGACCATCCCAGCGGAAATGCCTTCGCCCTCCGCCGCCTTCGTGTAGCCGAGCGACACCTGCAGGCGGGCGCCCTTCTTCGGAATCGCCATCGCTCCGTCGTGATCGTGCAGCACCAGCTCGAGCTCGTCGGCCTCGCCACCCCGCTTCTCGGTGATCGAAAGCTGGATCAGACGGGGAGCGACCGCGTCGGTGAGGTCGCGGCCGTCGAGCGTGACGCGGAAGGCGGGAATGTTGGAGGCGTCAGACATTGCGGTCGCGGCCGCGCCAGCGATCGGCACCGGGCCCGCGCGAACCACTGCCGATCACTCGCGCGCGGACGATCTGGCAATCATAGCAGCCGCAGATCGACGGATTATGAAAAGCGCGAAGAGCGTTCAAATCGACGGCGATAATGCGTTTGTCCGCCATCGCTTACCTCACTCTCTTTAATTCGATAGTGAAATCGACTTTGCGGGGAATGCCGTCGGCCATGATGAAGGTTTGCTTCTTGTCGATTTGCTCGATCGTGTAGTGGCCCCAGACCACGCCTTCGGCGTCGACGAGGGGTTGAGCCTCGCCCTGCTCGCCGATCGCCTCGAGGACGCGGAGATTGGAATAGGTGCCGGCGAGCGGCGGGATCAGCGCGCCCGCGATCGAGACCGAATCTTCCCCGGGCCCAAGAAACTGCGCCGCCGCGAAGGCGCCCACGCGCTCGGTTCGGCCGTGGCGCCAGCTCATCTTGCGCGACAGCTCCTGATAAGGGACGCTGTCGAGCGCGAAGAGGAACATGCCGAGCGACATCATCGGCATTGGATCACCTCGACATTCAGGCGATAGCCGCGACCGATCACTGTTTGGACGATCGTCGCCGGTGCGCCTGCATCGCGCAGCTTGCGGCGAATCCTTGTCATGAAGACCTCGATCACGTTGCCGAGCGTCTCGTTGCCGACGCGCTCGCAAAGCACCGCGCGGGCGACGATCGCGCCGCCGGCCTGGGCGAGGCTCCCGAAAACCAAGTGCTCGGCCGCCGTGAAGGAAAGGATCGATCCGCGCCAGCGGGTGAAGCCGCGCGGATCATGGGCGAGTTCGCCGATTAAGACGGGCCGCTCAGCCTCGAGATTGCAGCCGCAGCCCGGGCAGAAGGCGAGAGCCTCAATCATCGTCGTAGCTGGAGCGCGCGGCCGATGCCGCGCGGCGCTGGGCCTCGGCCAGTGCCTCTTCGACGGCGCGCCGGATCGCGACGGGATCGCCGCCGGGGGCATTGATCGTGATCGCCACGCTCATTGAGATCGGTGCCGCGATCGGCCCGCGGCCGCCGGCGGCGCCGGCGCCGCCGGCGCCCGCCGGGACGCCTGCCGCGAGCGCCGGCGCCGCCGCGCCGATGGCCAGGGCCGCCGTCATGCGACGGGCGAGACTGGAGATCCTTTCGATCGGCCCGCCGGCGCCACGATCGATGCCGATCCCGAGGCCCTCGGTGACGAAGTTGCCGAGTTGCATAAAAACGCGCGAGGGCGAGTTGATCCCGAGCTTGCGGCGGAACCAGTTGCCCGTTCGCTCGGCGAGGCTGGTCACGCTGTCGCGTACCCAGGCGGCGCCCGACCGAATGCCATTCGCCAAGCCGCGGGCGATCGACTGGCCCCAGGCGTAGAAGCGCGACCCCAAGCCGGCGAAGTATCCGCCGACGGACGAAAAGATATTCATGATGCCGCGCCAGATTGCGGGCAAGACGGCTAGGAGCGTCTGTATCGGTGACAGGAAGAGGCCGACACCGAAGGCGACATAGCCGCCGATCTGGCGCCAAACGCCCGAGATCCAATTGCCGACGCCGCTGAAGATGGAGCGGATCGATTGCCACGCGCGGCCGAGCCAGCCGATCGCGGCGAAGAAGGCTGCCTTGATCTCGTCCCAGTAGGTCCAGATCAGGTAGGCCGCGACCGCGATCGCGGTGATCGCAAGGCCGATCGGATTGAGCATAAGAGCGCGGCCGAGCCACAGGATCACCGTCCCCGCGATCCGCAGCGCCGAGCCAATCCTCGTCATGATCCCGATCACGCCGCCGACGCCGCGCAGCCAGGCGAATGCTCGGACGAGCGCTCCGATCCCCGAAACCGTCGCGCCGAGGACGGTAACGACCGGGCCGAGCGCCGCCGCCAGCACCAGGCCCTTGATGATCGTCTCCTGCATTCCCGGCGAAAGTCGGCTGAAACGCTCGGCGAGGCCGGCGACGATCTCGGCGATTCGCGAGAGGGCGGGAAGCATCCGATCGCCCGCCTGGGCCAGTGACGCAAACATCTGATTTCGCATCATCTGGCGTTGGCCGCCTCGGGTCCGCTGCTGGCGATCGAATGCAGCGTTGAGCTGGTCCTGGCCCGATCGCATCCCCGCGAGCGTGTCGGTGAACATGCGGTTTTGCGTGCCGGTGAGCGCGATCATCGCGCCATAGGCTTCGGTCGAGCCGAGCAGCTCGATCATTTGGGCGTCGTTGCCATGCAGCGCGTTGCGGATGCGGGTGAAGGCGGGAACCATGCCGCCCGATTCGCGCACGAGCTCGCGGAATGTCGTCGCGCCGAGCTGGCGGAAGACGCGCTTCGAAAGCGTCGTCTCGCGGGTGAGGCCGGCAACCGCCGCGCGGATCTGCGTATGGACCTGAGCCGCCGGCGCACCGAGCGCCGTCATGGCCGAGACGCTCGCCAGATATTCGTCGAGCTTCACGCCGGCATTTGCGATCTGAGGTGCGACCGATCCGAAGCCCTGGGCGAGGCCGGCCACCGTAGTTTTACCGCCTCGCACCGTGCGGAAAATGATGTCGTAGACGCGCTGCTGCTCGCGGCCGTGGAGGTTGAAGGCGTTGATCGAGGACGTGACAAGGTCGACCGCTTCGCTGGTCTGGCCGAGGCCGGCCACAGCAAGGCGCCCCGATCCCTCGAGGACGCGGAACTGATCGTTGGCAGATATCCCCGCCGACCGGACCTGGTAGAGTGCGTCGCCGAGCTCGACGATCGGCTTGGGCATCCGCCGCCCGATCGCCAGCACTCGCTCGCCCATCTGGTCGATGTTCTCGACGTTGTTGTCGATCAGCGTCGAGACGTTGGACATCGATGTTTCGAATTGCGTCGCCGCGCCATCGGCCGCGGCGCCCAGAGCGAGCAGCGGGGCCGTAAGGAATAGCGAGGCGCGGCCACCGGCGGACATAATCCGCCCGCCGGCGTTCTGGATCGCCTGGCCGCGTTGCTGAAGGCGCTGAATGCGCTCGAGCTGCGTCCTCTGCTCGGCGAGGCGGCGCGTGGCGTCCTGAGTGCTGTTCGCCAGCCGGTCTTCGTAGCGATGGAGCTCGGCGACGTCGGCGCCGGCGCGCTCGAGTCTGCCGCCGAGATCCTGCAGCTCGCGACCTTGCTTCTCGTGCTGCTCGGTTAGCTTCTTCTCCTGCGCCTCGGCGCGCGCCAGCGCCGCCCTCATCTTGTTAGTCGGCGCCTCGGCCTGGGCGATCTCCGATCGGAGCGCTGCCGTCTTCTGGCGCGCCTCCTCGAGCTTAACGTTCGTGCCCCTAAGCCGGGTCTCGAGGCCCTTGAACGCGGTGAGCTGCGCCTGTGCCCGCCTGAGGTTGGCGACCTCCTGCGTCGTGGCGGCGAGGGCCTGCTTGGTAGCGCGCGATCCCCCGGCGATCGATCGCAGCGGCGCGCTCAGCCGATCGAGGGCGTCGAAGATAACCCGAAGGCGAAGGTCGCGGTCCATCGATCACTCGCCTTTGTGGACGTCGTTGAATCGTTGGACGGCGAGCGCCCTCCAGTGGATAAGCTCGCCGAGCTCCATCTCGTCGAGGCGATCCGGGGGCCAGTGGAAGACGAAGGCGATATCGGCCATCGCCTCCTCTACGCGGGCTGGGATTCCGGCCTCATCCCCGCCGGCAAGAAAAAATTTCCCAGCTCTCCCGCCAAGGCGATGAGGTCGCTCGGATCGAGCTCGTCGATCTCATGCGCGAGCAATGGGGGCATGGTGACGCGCGGCAGAACCTGGCGGCAGCAATCGACGTCGAACTTCAGAAGATCGTGAAGCGAGAGGCCGCGCAGCTCGCCGGACTTCGGCTTGCGGATCTGCACCGACTCGATCTTCTGTTCGCCGCGCACGACCGGCGCCGACAGCATGACCGCATCGGAAACCGTGGCTTTAAAATCGGACACTTGCTTTCCCCTCTAGGGTTGGCGGCGCAGCGTTAACGGCGCCGCGAGGTGTGATCAGAGATCCAGTCCAAAGCCGCCGAGGCCGGGGACCTGGACGTTCGGGCCAGAGATCAGGCTGGCGAGCGGGCTACTATCGACGCCTATCGCCGCGCGGATCTCGGCCATGCGGTCGACGCCGCCGACGATGTAGATACAGTTGACGAGATCGATCTCGACCTCGACGCGGCCGCCGATCGTCCATTTGAGGTAGGAGAGCGTCGATTTCACCTTCCATTCGGTGTCCTCGCCGGCCTTGGCATTGCCCGGGTCGATCTCCTCGTGACGGCCGCGGACGATCAGCTCGGCCGCGGTGACGCCGCCGGTGTCGTCGCTCTGATAGGCGCCATTGAAGCGGAGCAGTACGCCGTCGTGGCGAACCATCCCCATCTGGCGCAAGATGCCGACGACGAGGCCACCATAGGTGACTTCGATCTCGAGCCCCTCGAGGCCCATGTCCACCTTGACCGGGCCCAGCATCCCGCCGCCCCGATATTCCTCCATCTTGGCGGCGATCTTGGAAAGCGCGACTTCCTTCGCCTCGCCGAGGTAGGACTGGGCGTCGCTGAAGACGTGGTACTGCTTTAGCTTGCGGGGCAGCATTTGGGGCACTCCTGACTAGGTTCGTTCTGGGGCGATCGGGATGGCGCTACTGGCCCAAAAGCTGGCCGTAATAGCGATCGGTGATCCGCTGATTGAGGATGATGTTCTCCGCCGGCGCACAGGGCGTGAAGTCGTAGTCGATCGTCACCTTGCCCTGGGCGAGCTGGTCGGCGGCGTTGAGCGCCGGATCGAACCAAGCGCGGGCGCCGACGATCCGGCCTTGGGCGACCAAGGCCCGGAAATTGGCGTTGATCGTCTCGATGACGTCGCCGATCAGGTTCCGCGTTACCGGCTTGTCGATCGCCCAGATCAGGCCCCGGGCAATCGCGTCCTGCAGCGCTTGGCTGGTGCGGACCGCGCTTTCGAAGGCGAAGAGGGGGTCGTCGGAGCAAGTCCGATTGCCCCAGAAGCGATAGCCGTTCATGCGGACCAGCGTCGTCACCGGCGCCGCGTTGAGCAGCCCGGCGTCATTGTCGCCGCTCTGCAGATCGAAACCGATCGGGGCGCTGAGGCCGGTGACGCCGGCGACCGCGACGTTGGAAAGCGTCTTGTGCCAGCCCGTCTCCTGGTCGATCCGCGCGCGGGTGCCGAGCGCGACCGCGACGGCATGGCCGGGGAAGCCGCTGAAATCGGGATAGATCAGCATCAGCTCGCGATCGCCGAATTCCCCCCGATAGATGACGGCCTCGGCAACGGTGTTCGCGGCGTCGCAGCTCGCGTAGACGAAGCCGCGCAGCTTCTTCGCCACGGTGACGAGCTCGGTGATGACGGCTTGGGTGTCGAGGCCAGGAACGCCGAGAATTCGGGGGCGCACGCCGAGCTGGCTTTCGGCCGCGACCAGGGCGTGAACGCCCGTATAGGTGCCGACGTCGCCGGCGATCGCCGTTTCGGTGGCGGCGTCGTCGGCGCCAGGCGCAACGCGGACGAGGATGATGATGGGGCTGCACTGCAGCGCGATCGCCTCGAGCGCCTTCGGCAACGTGCCCGTGGCGCCGATCGTCGCTAGTGCGGCGCGGACGTCGGTGATCAGGATCGGCTTGTCGAGCGGATAGTCGTCGTTCGGCGCCGCCGGCGCGGTGCCGACGATACCGATCACCGCGGTCGCGACGGCCGCGATCGGGCGGGTGCCGGCGAGAGGTTCGTTGACCGTGATTCCGTGCATCGGGTGCTCCTGGGATTACGCGGCTTGCATCGCGCCGCTGAGGCGAATGGGGATGGTGAGGCGGGTGAGGCTGTTGGGCGACGGGCGATCGAGCCGCTCGCCCTCGATCGCCACGACGACGGCGCCGGCGACGTCGCCCTTGCTGATCAGGACGCGGCGAAGCAGGAGCCGGGGCTCCCATCGCCCGAGCGCGATCGCGGTCGCGGCGTGAAGCAGGGCGCGGGTGACGGCGTTGAAGGGCTTGTCGATCAGCTCAAAGAGGAGCGAGCCGTAATCGCGCCGCATGACGCGGCTGCCGATCGGCGTCGTAAGAATGTCGGCGATCGACTGGGCCAGATGATCCTCGCCCTCGATCGCGGCGCCGGTCACGGCGTTCATCCCCCTCATGGCCTCCCTCCCGCGATATCGAGGCAGGTCGCGACGAGGGACCAGAGAGCCGAGAGGAAATTGACGGCGGCCGCCCCAACCAGGAAGCGGCCAATCTTGTCATACGTGGTCGGCTGAAGACGAGGCTTCGCCCACATCATCACGAGGGCGACGACCAGGATGATGGCGCAGATGGTGACGTTCATTGCACGGGCTTCCCGGAGATCCCGCCGCCGGCGGAAACGCCGGTATGCTTGTGATCCTTCAGGCTGACGGTGTCGGCGAGCACGTCGGCGTCCGATCCGATATCGCCGGTGACGTGGAGCTCGCCCTCGATCGTGACGTCGCCGACGATCGAAAGGCCGCCGTCGCTGGCGTCGATCGTAACGCCGCCGGCGGCAATGATGCTGACGGTGGCGCCGTCGGGAAGGTGAGCCTCGAGCGCGTGGGCCTCGGGATCGTAGGCGATCAGCGCGCCGTCGCCGAACTGGATCAGCTCGCGCAGGGAATCGCCCGCTGGAGGGAAGTCGTCGGAATGGAAGCCGCCGATTGCGTAGGCGCCGGCGAGATCCCCGCTCGGCGCGTGCAGCGCGACCTGCTCGCCCACGGTGGGCGGCGACCAGATCCGCGTCGCGCCGGCGCGCCCCGTCGAGAAGCGAACCCAATCCGATTGGACGTCGCCGGTGTCGACGCGCACCATGCCGCGCGCGAGATCGACTTCGGCAATGGTGCCGAAGTTGACCAGGTCGCCCATGTCGCCTTCGAAGTTGTGATCCTCGCGCATTTCCGCGCATGGTGGCGGAGGACGGCCCGAGGTGCGCGGCCTGGCTGTTGTATAGGCGCCGGTTACAACAGAGCCGCAGAGTGGCCCACCGCGGCGGCGGCTGCTAAGCCCGGCCTATGAAGATCGCGGTTTGCATCCCCGTCTATGGCGACACCAAAGCCAAGTTCACCTTGAGCCTCCTGCAGATGTTCGCGTTCACTGCCAAGGCAATGCCCGACGTCGACCTCGTTCCGTTGATGGTGCAGAGCACCCCTATAATCGAGGCTCGACGAATCCTGCTCGAGGCGGCGCTCAAGTGCAAAGCGACGCACATCCTTTGGGCCGATGCGGACCACGTCTTTCCCCCCGACGCCCTGAAGCGTCTGCTCGCCCACCGATTGCCCGTCGTCGGTTGCAGCCAGCCCCGGCGGACGCCGCCCCACCTGCCAAGCGCGGCCGTCTTCGTCAGCGGAAAGCGCAGGCCGCTCTGGACGACGGCCGAGAAGGCGGCCGCCGGCGTCGTCGAACCCGTCGCCAGTCTGGGGCTTGGCTTCTGCCTGGTCGAGACGGCCGCGCTCGCGGCGATCGAGCCGCCCTTCTTCGCCGGCGTCAACGAGGACACCCACTTTCACGACAAGCTGCTCGCCGCCGGCGTCCATCCCCACGTCGATCACCGGCTCTCGGCCGAGATGGGGCATATCGCCGAAACCGTGCTGTCCCTCGAGTGGGCCTTGCAACAGCACATCGATCAGGGCTCGGCCGCGGCCGAGGAGCTCAACCGAGGGCTCAGGGGAAAGTAACGAGCTTCACCGAGATATTGTCGATCTGGGCGGAGAAGCCGGCGCCAGAGGTGGCGATCCGGATGACGTCGGCACCTGGGGGCGTCCCGGTCTCGGTGCAATCGACGTCTTCCGCGTAGGTGGCCGCGACCGATTGAGCGATCGTCGACGGAAGGGTGCCATATCCGAGGCAGACTTCGCACTCACCGACAATGTCGTCGATCGTCCAAGTGACCCGGTAGATGCCCGGGCCGAGTGTGTCCGTCGTCGGTATCTCGATCGAGCCGCCGACCGTGAAGATCGCTTTTCCGCCGGTGATCTCGGGAACGGGATTGCCGCCTTCGTTTGAGCACGTCCACAGGCCCGGATTGTTGAATTCCGGATCTGGGTTGAGCTCGGGGCCGAGGGTGCCGTCCAGCGCGTTGGTGACCGTAACGGTGAGGTCGGTCGACCGCGGCGAGTTGGCCACGCCGGGCCTCGTCTCCACGACAGTAATTTCGTGGCTCGAGGCGGTTTCGAAATTTAGACCACCGGCAACGCGCAGCTCGTGGCCCACGACCTCAAATAGGCCGCCGGCGTCGTCGGAGAGGCTGAGCACCGACCCTTCGAAAGTCCTCGAAAACGCGCCGACGACGGTCCCGGCGGGCGAGTTCTCGGAAATGCTGCCCTCGGAAAGAACAAGGGAGTTGAGCGCGCGGGTGACGCTGACATTGTCGACGGTGAGGACGGCGCCACTGCTCGCGAAGATCAATATGTCCTGGCCGATCAAACCGGCCAGCTCTATCACGCCGGAATAATTGCCGGGGGCTGAAAAGTTGGCCGTCGAAGTTCCGGCGGAGATTCCATCCGCGCCGATCGAGAGCAAGCAAAGGCCCGAGGTGCGGCTGACAATGTCGAAGCTGTAGGCATAGGCCTGATCCTGGACCAGCGTTTCGCCCGCCACCCAATATGCCCGCTTCAAGCCCCCGCCGGCACCGAAGACGAGCTGCCCGCCTGTGATCGATGCGCCCGCTCCGGAGACCGTCCAGCCCGAGGCGTCGTTGAATGCGCCGCCAGCCACGATCTGCGCGGGTGGGCCCCCGTAGGCGACGGGGCCGATCGGCATGTCGGCGTAGCTGGTCGACGTGAAAGCGACGACGACGCGATCTTCATCGGTGAGCACGTAGACCTTTCCTGGCGTCAACTCGCCGTCGAGAGCGAGATCCATCATCGCCGCTTGGGTAAGGGCCGCGAGCGATGCCTCGTCGCGCACAGCGTTGAACTCGGCGGCGAGGCGATCGGCGAGATCTGCGATGCGCTGGGCGAGGTCGGACATTCCTAGACCAGCCCCGCCTCAAAGGTGGTGACGAAGTTGGTGTCCGGGTTGCCGATCTCGGCCGCGGCCTGGGCGCCGATGTTGGTCCGCGCGTTGGCTTGCTGCGGCGCGGTGAGGCCTTGGGCGGCCGTGTCGGTGCGGACGCGATTGGCGAGCGCGGTGTTGATGGTCGCGATCGAGGCGCCGTCGCCCTCGAGGTAGGCCTGCAGCTCGAGGAGCGTGTCATAGGCCGCGCTCGCGCCGCCGAGTATCTCAGCCTTCACCGCGGCCCCGGTGGCGGCGAGCTCGGCCGCGATCTTGTCGACCGACCAGGTGATATCGTCGCCGGCGCCGGCGGTGTCGTCGATCAGATCCGTCAGATCGATCGCGACGACCATCGCGCGGACTTCGTTGAGGGCCGCGACCAGGTTGGCCTTCGCCGTGGTGGTGAGCGCGGCGAGATCCGCCACGTTGCCGTTGATGGCGGTGCGAAGGGTCTTGCACTCGGTGGCGACGCGGGTCGCCAGATCCTGCAGGCGGACTTGAAGGGTCGCCATAAGTGTCTCCTCAGATAAGCTTGTTGTCGAAGATCAGGATGAGATCGCCGGGATCTTCGTTCGTGGCCGACTCCCCCGGCGGGCCCGCGGGCCCTTGAAGCCCGTCGATGCCGGGGCGGCCTTGCTGCCCCATCTTCGCGATCGCCACGGCCGCGACCCCGGTATCGAGCGTCGTCGACGGCGTGGCGGAATCGATGCGGTCGACGACGATCGTCGGGCCGCGCCTCTCGACGAAGAGGGCGCCCGTCACGGCTCGACCAGGATCGGGAGGTTATGCGGGATCGTGATCTGGCCGCCGGCGCTGGTATAGCGGAGCTTCACGAAGTAGCGGCGGCGCTCCGTACAGCTCAGCCCCTGCGCCTCACTGATCGACAGGCGCGCTCGACCGCCGGCGCGGTCATCCCAGGCAAGCGCGGGCGGGAAGGGGAGATCGGTCGCGATCACCTCGAGCGTCCCGCCCGTGCAGTCGAGGGCGAGGGTGCGAGCGTTGTCCTGGTAGAAGGCGAGCGCCCACTCCGGCGTTTCGCCACGGCGAAAATCGAGCATCACGGTCCTTTGGAGATCGGGTCGCTCGATATTGGTCGATCGCGCGCCGCCGCGCCCATTTCGGCTGTTGTATAGGCGCCGGTTACAACAGGGCCGGCGACGATCGCCGGCCCTGTCGATCGGCGCCGATCAGTCGTCGTTCGCCGCCATCGCCGCGAGCGCGAGCGGCCGATTGGTGATGATGAGCTCCTTGCCCTCGGGGTTGCCACCGCCATGCTTGCGCGCCAGCGTGTAGCGGAACGCCACGGGCAGGATCGAGAACTCGCCGAAGAAGTCGCGCACTTCGGGCTTGTCGTTGAGCGTCAGGATGAAGCTCCCCGCCAAGCGGCGAAGCCGCTCCCTCAAAAGCTCATAGTCGCCCCTCGTGAAGAGCTCCTTTCCGTAGAGGCCTTCGATCCCCCAGTAGGGCGGATCGATGAAATAGAGCGTATGCTCGGTGTCATAGCGCCGCATGAGATCATCGAAGGGCAGCCGCTCGATCACGACGCCGGCCAAGCGCTCGTGCAGCTCCTCGAGCGCGGGCTGCAGCCGCGTCACGTCGAATCTGCCTGGGCGGTTCGGTCGCAAGCCGAAGACACCTTCTCGCAACCCGCCGTAAGTGGTGCATTGTAGATAGAGGAAGCGCGCGGCGCGCTCGAGATCCGTGAGCGTCTCGGGATTGGTCGCCTTCAGCCGCTCGAATTCCGCCCGCGTGGTGAGCTGGAATCGCAGCATGTCGAGGAAGGCGACGTAGTGACGCTGAAGGATGCGGAAGAAGGTCGAGACGTCGCCCGACAGATCGTTGATTACTTCCGACGACGGCTTGCGATGGCGGCGAAGGAAGACGCCGCCCATTCCGAGGAAGGGCTCGGCGTAGGTCTTATGGGGAATCGCGTCGATCATGGCGATCAGGCGCTTCGCCAGCCGGCTTTTCCCGCCCACGTAGGGGGCTGGGGGGGTGACGGGCGTTACGGAAACGAAATTAGCGGTGGACTCCATTTGTCTAACTCTGCTTACACGGCCCCGCCGGTGTGCCCGGTGGGGAGACTGAGCGCGGCCCGGGCCGCGCAAGGTGCGAGCTCAACCTCGCGGTTCAGGCTGTTGACGCAGCCCGGCCCTCCCCCTGTTTCCAAGGGATCGGGATTTCTTAGCCAGGCCAGCCCTGGTCGACGTCGACGGCCACGATCTCCTCGATCGACCCGGCGGCCCCGATCATCTCACGCAGCTCCTGGGCGCGGGCATGGCAGGCGGCGACGTGACCGGCGGCCGCGAGGTGCGCCGCGACGATCGCCTGCGCGTCGAGGACCGCGATCCTGTTGTCGGCCAACTTCCACGCGATCGGCACGAAGGCCTCGCCCTGGGCGATCGCCTGAGTGACGAAGGTGTGAAGGCGGCGCTGGCTCGCCTCGCTCGTCTCGATCCGTCCCTGGGCGATCATGCAGCCGCCGAGCTCGGCCGCAGCGCGGCGCTCCTTGACCTGGCGCCAGCGCTCGGCGCGGGGCACCTGGAGATTGTTGACGATCGCGCCGCCCTCGTGGACGGCGAGCATCGGATCGACGCCGGCGGGGATCGGCCCGAGCACCTCCCACTTTCGGAGATCGTAACCTTCGGCCGTCTCGACGGAGGCGAGCTCGCCGCCTTTGCGCCTGCGAATGAGGATCACGTCACTTGCTCCGCGAAGAGGGTCATGGTCGAGCTCACCATGTCGTTGCCGATCCGATAATCGACGACGATAAGCTCGTAGGCTCCGCCGACCGTGAGGCCGGTGAGGGTGATCGCCCCGGTCGAAAGAGTGCCGGTGCTCTGCCTGTGAGGTTCGAAGGTCTCCTCCGAATCAGATCCCGTCACGGCCGACCCGACGACATCGACGACCGTTCCGCTTGTAGGCCGGATCATGATCTTCGCCTGGACGCGGCCGCCGCCGCCCAGGGCGCATTTGTACGTGCCGGTGAGGCTGACCTTCAGCTTGCCGGTGCCGCTGGCATTGATCGCAAGGGGAACGCCGTGCTGGGCGTAGCTCGGCCAGGTTATCGGGCCCGACGCGCCGCCGGCGGCCGAGCTTGAGCCGCCGCTCCCGGCGGGAACGACGAGAAAGGTGATCCGCTTGCGCACCGTCTGCCCCGCGGCCGCGACGTCATAGTCGATATAGCCTTCGCCGACCGGGTTGTTGCCCTGGACGTCAGTGCCGACGACGGCGGCGGTGCAATTCCCGGCGCCGACGATCGTGACGCCGGTGATCGGGACGACGACGCCGGCCTGAGTGGCGGTATTGGCGGTGGCGAAGGGGAGTTGATCGGCGTTCGGGACGCCGCCGGCATTGGCGGCGATCGTGTGCGCCGGCGGGCGCGCCTCGACGGCGATCGGAGAGACGCCGTTGGCGCCGTTGTTCCCGTTCGTGCCCGGCGTACCCGGAGTGCCCGGCGTGCCTGCCGCGCCATCCTGCGCCTTCACGATCGAGAGGAGGTCGCTGATATTGTCGGGCCCGCCAGACGTGGCCGTGACGACGAGGCGCTGCCATCCTGCCGGAAGCTGGCCCGACTGCAGGTAGACGATCGTCTGATTGGTCGCCGCGGTCGTACCGCCGGCGGTAGTGCGCAGCGCGACCGCGCCGAGCCCGGCGCCGGCAGCGTCATAGGCGGTCGCGGACCAGGTGAGCGCACCGGCGTTGTTCTGGCGATTGGCAGTGAGGGTGACGACCTGGGCCGCCGGGGCAAGCGCGCCGGCACCGTTGTAGGTGACGTGCTGAAAATCGGAGGCGAGATAGATAGTCTTGGCCGACGCGCCATCGGCCCCGTTGGTGCCCGGGGTGCCGTTGCTGCCGGCGGCGCCGTCCTGCACCTTCACGATCGAGGCCTGGTCGCTGACGTTGTCCGGCGCGGCCGACGTCGCCGTGACGATCACGCTCGCCGTCCCCGCCGGAAGCTGCCCCGACTGAAGATAAACGGTGTTCTGGGTTGTCGCGGCGATCGTGCCGCCCGCGGTGGTGCGCAACGTCACCGCCCCCAGGTTGGCCCCGGCGCCATTGTAGGCGACGGCAGACCAGCTCAGCGCGCCGACGTTGTTCTGGCGATTGGCGGTGAGGCTGATTACCTGCGTCGCCGGGTTGAGGGCGCCCGCACTGTTATAGGTGAATTGCTGGCGATCGGAGGTGAGGTAGAGGGTCTTCGCGGGAGCCCCGGGGGCGCCGTCAATGCCGTTGGTGCCGTTGGTGCCGGCTGTGCCGGCGATGCCATCCTGAACCTTCACGACGCTAAGGAGGTCGCTGATATTGTCCGGTGCGCCCGACGTCGCGATGACGATCACGCTCGCCGTCCCCGCCGGGAGCTGGCCCGACTGCAGATAGACAATACCCTGACTCGTGGCGGCGATCGTTCCGCCGGCGGTGGTGCGCAGCGTCACGCCGCCGAGATTACCTCCGGCGGCGTTGTAGGCGATCGCGGCCCAGCTCAGGGCGCCGGCATTGTTCTGGCGATTGGCGGTGAGGGTGACCACTTGGCCCGCCGGCGCCAGCGCGCCGGCGCTGTCGTAGGTGAATTGCTGGCGATCGGAGGTGAGGTAGAGCGTCTTCGCCGAGGCGCCGGGGGTGCCGGGGGTGCCGTTCTCGCCATCCGCCCCGTCGACGCCGTCCTGGGTAACGACGATCGAGACGAGGTCGCTCAAATTGTCCGGGGCGCTGCTCGACGCCGCGACGATTAGCGTCTTCGTACCTGGGGGGAGCATACCCGACTGAAGGTAGACGGTCGTCTGGTTGGTGGCGGCGACGGTGCCTGTTTTCGTGGTGCGCAGGGTGGTCGCGCTAAGCACGTTCCCGTTCAGGTCATAGGCCGTCGCGGTCCACGACAGCGCGCCGGTGTTGTTCTGGCGGTAAGCGTCGAGCTTGATCGCCTGAGTCGCCGGCGTCAGCCCGTAGGCATTGCCGGTGAACTGCTGCCGATCGGCGGTGACATAGAGCGTCTTCGCGGCAGCGCCGGCAGGGCCGGGCCCTCCGGTATTGCCGGGAATGCCTTGCGGTCCCTGAATTCCGGGATTGCCTTGGGGGCCGGCGATTCCCTGCAGGCCTGGCGGGCCTTCCTGTCCCTCGGGGCCTTCCGGCCCGATCGGCCCTTCCTCCCCCGGCGGGCCCTCGGGACCGACGCCGGCGGGGCCTTCCGGTCCCTCGGGCCCGGCGTCGCCGCGCAGCGCCTCGAGGAATTCGGCTTGGCTTTTGCCGGCATTGCCCGGTTGCGCGAGCCACGTCCCGTAGGCGCTGGCGCCGCCAGCGAGCTCGGCCTCGATCGGCGCGCGCGCGGCGGCTGACACGGCGCCGATCGTCGTTCCCTTCGTCTGGCCGCCCTGGACGATCGGGATCGCCTCGTCGCCGGCGAGCGCGCCAGCGGGATTGTCATCGTGAAGGTGGCTGATCTTCATGCGTCGGCGCTCCAGTGGGAATCGTCCCCCGGATCGAAGCCGGCGAGCTCGTCGGCCGACATTGCGGAGATCCGCGCCTCGACCTGATCGCTTGCACCGCGGATGTTGCCGATCGCTCGCTGGCGCTCGAGGGCCCGCTGAGCCTCGCGCGAGCCCGCGTCTCCGTAATAAGCTGCTTCGGCGATCGCCGCCGCGTCATTGAGCTGTCGCCAATAGGGCGCGATCGCGAGGATTCGCGCGCGGGCTTGGCGCTTCACGGCGCCGACCGCCGCGCTGCGCGCCGCCGCGAGCGTCACCTTAGGGAAGCGCGCGATCGGCGCCCCGTTCGATCCGGCGCCGATCTCGGCGCCGGCGGCCTGGTCCTCGAGGAGCCGGGCATGACGCGCCGCCGAGATCCGCACGACGTCCGCCGGCATTGCCTCGCCGTGGAGCTCGGCCGTGTAGAAACCGCCCGTCGAGGGGCTGAAAAATACGGTGCTCATTTGCCGATCGCTCGCCAGAAGTAGGAGGCGGCCGCGCGATCGCCCCGGAAGCTGATTGTGAAGCCGGCGGGGGTCCAGGAGCTGACCCAGATATCCTCGTCGGATTCGTCGCCGTTGTTGGTGTTGCCGAGCGCCTGCAGGGTGACGCCGTCGCACTGCACGGGGAAGGAGACGTTGAAGCTCTTGGACGTCGGCGCCGGCGTCGCGCTGCCGCTGGCGGGACAGAAGACGGTTCCCCATTGCTCAATCGTTCCGCCGGCGCGGCGCTCAGTGTTCGGGCCCAAGCTGGTCGCGGCCGCCGCGAGCGCCGCAGGCGTCGTCGCCTTTTCGTCGTCGGTTCCGGCGACGACGTCGGCCGAGCTCGCCTTCGGGACGGTGATCGTGCGATCGGCGCCCAGATTGCCGCCGCCCTGGGCGAGGCCGGCGGTGAGGATCTGACGCGCCGCCGGCGTCGAGGCCGCGATCAAGGCGAGGATCAGGGCGAGGGAATCGGGCGCGAGCGCCTTGTCGCCGATGAGGCCGGCGAGCGCCTCCTCGGGCGAGGCCTTGGGGACGTCGATCGTGCGGTTGCCGGCGAAGTTACCGCCGCCGGCGGCGAGCCCGGTGGCGCTGATCGTGCGCGACGTCGGCGGCGCGCCGACGTCGCCGGCAGTCAGGATGACGTCGCCAATCTGCCCGTTGACGGATCGCACCGGCGCGCCGGGGGAGAGGAATTCAAGCCAGTTGGCGAGGGTCGACGCCGGCAGCGCGGCGAGCTGGTAGGTGACTTCCTCGTCGGTGCGCCGCGCGAAGTCGCCCACGGTTGCCGCGAGGGCGAGCATTTCCGCTTCGCTGTCGACGGTGAAGGTGTCGATCGAGCTGACAGGCGGGAGGTAGACCGGCGGAATCTTCCCGTCGGCGCCGAGCGGGGCAACGCCGTTGATCGCGCCCTTCTCGGTGAGTTTGATGTAGACGCCGGCGAGCGCCGCCGGCGTGACGATCTTCTCGGCGTCGGCGCCGGCGGCGACCTCGGCGGCCGAGGCGAGGAATGCGACGCCCTTCGTCGTCGACGTCGCCGGCGGATAGAGGAAATTCGTGTCGCCGAACTCGATCAGCTCGGCGACGTCCTGGGCGAAGGTGATATCGGCCGCGAGGAGGAAGGTCGAAACGCTCGCCTTCTGGAATATCGGGTCCGCCTGGCCGTAGACAGCGAAAAGCTGGCCGCCCTCGAGGTAGAGGCCGAAGCCGCGCACCGTGTAGAGATCCGTCGAATCGTCGCGCGCGACCATGTGCAGGACGCGATCGCTCGCCGCCATGCCGGCGATAGTGTCGAGCCGAGTGAACTCGCCGGGCAACTCCTCGAGCGTCGTCGCCGCAGCGAAGTCCTCGGCCGTCAGGCCAATCTCGACGATCCGAACGGCGTTGGTGATGCCCTCCTCGGCGTCGAGCAAGGCGGCGAGGCCGCCTTCGGTGATATAGATCGGAAGGCCGGTCATGCGTCAGAGCTCCAGGAGATCGCCGGATTCGGCCTGCAGCGGCTCGCCGTCCTCGGTGGTGAGGAAGCTCCCCTCCTCGACGACGGCCGCCAGATCGAGGCGGGCGAAGCCGGCGGTGCGACCGGCGCCAACGACGGAAAGGCCGGCGGCCGCGGTGATCGACTGGATGAACTCGAGGTGAGAGCGCAGCGGCTTCACGCGCGAGATCTCGCGCACGAGCCGCTCAGCGAATGCCGCCGTCGATCGATCGCCGCCGCCGGCGAGCAACGGGAGTGTCACCTGGAAGCGGTGGGGGTCGAGCCGCGGCTCCGCTTCGAACCATTCGACCAGCTCGAGGAGCGGATCGAAGCGGCCGAGGACGGCGTCGATCGTCGCTGGCGTCCCCTTCCGGCGCTGGATCTCGATCGCGCGCGCCGTCTCCTCGCGCTTGCGCGCTTCGGACCAGGCCGAATCCCAGGTGTCGATCGACAGGCCCCACGCCAGCCAGGGCAGGAGATCGGCGGCGCACATTGCCGGATTCCACAGATCGGGGAGCGGGATCGGGACGCCGGAGACGCGCGCGGCCGCGGCCTCGAGGCCGCGCTCGAGCGGCCGCGCGTTGGGAGGGAGGAGCGTCTCCGTCATGCTCAGTCGCCCACCCCGCCGGCGGTGAGCTCGATCCCGGTGCACCAGGGCGCCTGAGTGGCGCCGAGCACCAGATTGTCGGCGGGCGAGACCAGATTGACCCGTTGCACCCCTTCGACGTGGAGGGAGGCGTAGAGGCCCGATATCGTGATATCGCGGCCGAGCCGCTGCGCGCTGTCGCGATAGGCCTCGACGCTGGCCTGGGCGACGTCGAGCACGACGGAAAGATCGGGCCCGTCGTAGACGAAGAGCTGGGCCTCGATCGCATATTCGACGATCTCGGCCGACGCGACGGTGACGAGATCGGTGAGCGGCCGAACGCTACGCCCATTGACGACGGCCGCGACGGTCTCGAGCAGCTCGGCGCCGGCGGCGCCGTTGCCCGATCGCGAAAGGACGCTGACGAGGACCTGGCCCGGCTCGGGGCTGGTCGCGCTGGCGTCCAGCACTTCGGCGTCGGCCGAGCGGGCGTGGAAGACGTATGCGAGCTCGGGCCCGGCGACGGAATAGCTTTCGGGCGCGAGCACGACGCGGCCGCGCAGCGCGTCGTCGTCCTCGAGCTGCTCGGCGATGCCATGCTCGGGATCGGCCTCGACGAGCACGAGGCGCGTCACCCCGAAGATCGCGGCCAAATGATCGAGATCCGCGCCGCGCGCGAAGGCGAGCATGACGGAGAGTGCGCGATCGTTGAATTGCTGGCGAAGCAATGTCTCGCGGTATGCGAAGACCTGGAGCATCTTGACCGCCGGCTCCGATTCAACCGTGGCGTCGAAGTCGGGCAGGATCTCGCGCAGCCGAGCGAGGCCGTCGGCGTAAATCTCCTCGAAAGAGATCTTCTCGACGACAGCGGGCGGCGGCAGCCGCGAGAGGTCGACGGCGGTTGAGGCGGCAGATCCGGACACGATCGCCATGTCGCCGCCCGATGCGCGCCGCCGCCAGCGAGGCCTGTTGTAACCGGCGCCTATACAACAGGCGGCGCGCAGCTTGCGAATATACGCTAGGCGACTATGCGGAGGTCATGGAGACAGAAGTTTTCAAACCCGGCGACGTCGTGCGGCTGAAGTGCGGCGGGCCGACCATGGTCATCGCACCTCCGGCGGGCGTGGTGGGCAGTCAGGATTCGGTCTACTGCCTCTGGCATAGCAGCGAAGGCGTCCTTCAAGGGCAGGCCTTCAGCCCGGTCGTTCTTCGACGGTCTACGCCCTCGAGCTAGCCGCGAAGATGGGCGTCAACTAGCTCGAGCACCTTTAGCCGATCTTCGGGCCCGAAACCGAGGACGCGCCGCATCGGGTATTGAGCGACGGGCGAGCTGGGGTCGCGGGTGACCGTGTCCTCAAGACCCTCCTGGTGAACCGTCATGATCCGGGCCATCGCCCCGACGAAGCCAACCCGCGATTCGCTCGCCGTGGCCTGGACGCGAAGATGCTGCCGAGCGCGGGCGCGCAGAAACATCTTCCCTTGCTTACGCCGCAGCGCCCCACCGCCGGCCTTCGATCGCAGCCGGCGGGCCCGCTTGCGCGGAGTGAAGGCGGTGCCCTCCGGGTCGACGTTCTCCCCGATCCGCTGGGCGTTGGCCTTCTGCAGCTCGCCGGCGATCTTTCGGCCGAGCTTGGTGCGCTCCGCCGGCTTCAGGCGGCCCACGAAGTCGACGAGGTAGTCGTCGAGGGCCTCAAGGCCGTCGGCCATCATTCATCGCCGGCATCGAGGATAAGCGTGTCGCCGAAATATATCTGCGTCAGCGGCGGCCGCGGCGGCGTCAGGCCGCCGATCGGCTCGCCCAGCAGTAGATCGTCGAGAGAGGGCTCGGGCTCGTGCACCGCGTCGAAGCCGCCGGCGTCGCGCGGAATTACGCGCACCGTCTCGCTCAGCTCCAGCTCGAAAAGCAGATCGACCGTCTTCGTGTCGATTACCTCCACTTCGAAGGGCACGGCCTGATCGCCCCTGTCGTGATTGAGGAGGAGATCGGGCTGGTGCTCGCGAAGCCAGTTCACGATCGCGATCGCGATCGCGTCCTCGCTCCCGGTGAAGTCGATGATCAGGACATTGAGCCGATAGCGATATTCGAAGCCTAGCGGCCCGCCGAGCCGCCCCGCGATCCGGCCCTTGTCGCTCCAGATCCTGAGTAGCGCCGGATCGCGCTTTAGCTCCGGGACCGCCCCGGTGAGGACGTTGCGAAGGCTGGCGGGCTTCAGCATCGGCGGATCACCGAGCCGGCGCCGCCCTCGCGGCCTCGAGTTCGCGATCGCAGCGGCGCGCGGAGCGACGGTTGGCCATGCACGCGGAAAAATTGTGCACCCAGGAGAGGCGGCGATTCGCCTCGGCGAGCGCACCGTCATAGCCGCGCAGGACCTGGGCGGCGTCGGCATCGGTGTAGCAAAGGCGTGTCGGATCGAACGCGCAGGTAGCGGACGCTTGGGGAATGGAGGGCCCGGGAACCTGCTCAGTCCGCTCCGGCGGAATCGTTACCGCTCGCGTCGGGCGGATCGACGTCGCCAATCCGCAGGCTGTCAAGGACAGCAGCAGTGGCAGGGCCGACAGGCTGAGCGCTCTGCTCGGGATATTCGGTGACCGCATTATTGATTTCCCTTTCGAGATGTTCGGAGCGGGCGCGGTTGCGCTGCTCGATGCGGACGTCTTCCGCGTTGGCGGCGCGCTCGGAAGTGAGCTCGCGCCTGGTGACCTCGGCCGTGACGCCGTTCTCGTAGTTTTGGATGACGCCGCGGTCGTGAAAGTAGAACCACAGCTTGACGCCGCCGAAGATCGCGCCGGCGGTAAGAGGGATCGCGATGGCGACGAGGATGCGCATCGCGATCTTGGGGGCGACGTCGCTGGCAACACCGCGGGCGACCAGCTTCGCGACGAGCCAGGCGATCATTGCCCGGGCATCCTGCGCACGAGGACGGCGATCACGCCGGCGGCGATCGCCACATAGCTAAAGGGCTCGGCCAGCTCCTTCGCCCCGATGACGGCGCCGACGACGCCGGTCCAAGTGGACGGCTCCCGGCCTCGGGCGATCAGCCATTGGCCGAACTCGCGCGCCTCGCCGACAAGGTGGCGGAGATAGGCGATCGGGCGGATCATCGGCCTGCTCCCGAGCATTTGCGTCGGTCGACGTTGCCGACGCGGTGGGCGATCCAGCCTCGGTAGAAGACGCGCAGCCGGGGATTGACCCTAACGAGGCGACCGTATTCATCGCGCTGCCGGGCATCGAGGCTGCTCAGCATCGCGACGCAAAGCCGCATAGCGCCGAGCCGCGCCTGGCACGATGCGAACGCGGCCACCGTGCCGGTGGCAACCCGCCCGTCGACGGGAATTCGCGTGCCGCAAAGACCGTTGATCGATTGCTGGAGCCACCGCGACGGCCGCTGCGCCCCCATGTTGACGGCCGTGTCGAAAAGCTCCTCGGCGACCGCCGCGTCGAGCTCGATCAGTGGAGCGTAGCCCGGCGCCACCAGATATTGCCGATAGTAGATGCTCTGCGCGACTTCGCGAGGAAGCTGGCGCATCGGCCCGGTATAACCGTTCTGGACCGCAACTCGCTTGGTGATCCCCATATTGGTCTCGCCGCCGGGGTCCGCTTTGTGGTTGACGTAGCCGCCCTCGACCGCGAGCACGCCCACGATCATGGCTAGGGCGGCGGCGCCGATCGACTTTCCGCCGACGCGCCTTCCGGCGGGCTGCGGCGCGGGACCACTCCTGTTCGTCATTGGTCTTCCTTCTCAGTCTCGAGGGGCATGTCGGCCGCGCCGGGGCGGTCGTCCCTGTGCGGCTCGTTGTCGTTGGCGGGCGTGGGAAGCCGATCGGCGCCGGCGAGGATCATTCCGATTCCTCCCTGCGGCGCCGCAGCCAGGCGCGGGCAATGTCGGGCAGCTCGGCGACGACGGCGATCGCGCGCTCGCGGAAGCGGGGGAGGGCGTCGTAGGCGATCAGGCCGGCGGTGAAACCGATCGCCTGCCCCATGAAGTCGCCGACATCGAAGATCGCTTCGAAGGCGAGGCGGACGTACCAGGAGACGCAGATCCCGATGGCAATCTGAATCAGCCGTTGCGTCCAGCTCAGCCCCCCCTTCAGCGCGACGGCCACCGTCGCGCCGATCGCCGAAGGCGCCAGCGCGGCCGCGAGGTTCTTGATCGCGGCGAGGATCTCGGCGGGGATAGTCGGGTGGTCCATTTTCAGTCCCAAAGTTGAATCAGGGGTTGATCGGCCGCCGGCGCGGCCGCGATCGCGGGCAGGAAGACGGACGTCCCTTCGGGTAGGAATGCGCCGAGCTCGGCGAGGCCTCGGTTAGCGGCGAGCACGGGCTCGATGGCGACGGTGCCGATCGAGCGCCAAAGGAGCGCGTCGAGCGGCTCGCCGGCGTGGGCGGCCACGGTGAGGCCGGCGGCCACTAGATCAGCTCCACGCTGGTCCTGGGGACGCCCAGGATGTCGCGGATCGCATGAATGCCGTTGCGGCGGTGTTCGTCGGCCGAGAGACTTCGCTCGTCGTTCCGTTTCTCGCCGTCCTTCGTCGCGCTGATATCGCTATGCGTCTCTGCCAGATCGGCGGCGGCATGGGCGAAGACCGCGCGGCGGTAGAGGATCACGAGCTCGGGCTCGAAATCGACCTCGTCGCACGCGACGCCGTCGAGCGCGGGGAATCCTGCCGCTATCTTCTCGATCGCCCAAGCCCTCAGTTCACGCCTGACAGTGAGGATGCCACCGCGCAGAGCGTCTCGGGCGCGCGGATCGGTGACGATCGCGCCGAGCCGCATCGAATCGCGGAAGCCGGACAGGCTGACAGGCGGGAAGAATCCCCCGCCGTCGACCATGTCCGCATCCTGCTCGGGAGGGCCTTCATCTTCGGACGCAACGAAACCGGACACAGGCGACGACTTCCCTTCGAAATTTACGGGGGGTGGGGGAGCCGATCAGAGGCGTAGGCAAAGGGAAAACCCCGCCTCGATCTTCTCCCGCCCCCCGAGCGCCGCGGGGCGAGCTATGGTGCCGGGTGTCCCCCACCGGCGGAATTCGTCGGCGGTTAGGCGCCGCCCTCGTCGCCGGCGGCGAGCTTGATCCGCTCGCGCTCGAGGCGCTCGACCTGTTTCTTGACGCCGGCCTTCGGATCGAGCTCGAGCGCCCGCCGTAGGCGGCTAATCGCGCCTTCGGTCGCGGCCCGCTTCGCGCCGGCGGGTCCATCGGCGCCGGCCTCGATCGCATCGGCCGCGCGCGCGAGCTCAAGACCGATCGCCTTCGCCAGCTTCGCGCGGACCTGGTCCGGCATATCCTCGCCGGCGGTGAGATCGTCGGCCTCGAGGAGCACGGCGAGATCGAAGGCATCGCCGGCCCCGAGCGTCTTCAGCGCGTTCTCGGCGATTTGCTCGGCGACGACGCAGCCCGCCGTCCGCTCGAAACGGGACGGCAGTTCCACTTTCCACCGCAGCACATAGGCGGCCAGATCGAGGGCGAGGCGGTAATCCTCGACGTCGATCGCCCAAATCATGATCTGGGCCACAACGTCATCCTGGGCGCCGGTGGCGCCCTCGGCCGCGACCGCGTCGAGCACGCCGGCGCACCACGCGTAATAGTTGGGGATGAGATCGCACTTCAGCCCGATCTTCCCTTCCGTGGACTGGATCTCGCGCAGCTTCGCGAGATCCTGCCCCAACTGGGCGCGCATGAGCTCATAAGCCGTTGCTTCGGGGCCTTCGGGCCCGCGCTGCTCCGGCGCCAGCGCGGCGGCGGCCGCGCTGGCGGTGGCGAGGCAGCGATCGCGGTGGCGACGTGCAAGGCTCATCTTTCTCATCCCTCTCGGTTCCTATCGCTCAGGGCTTACGGGGCGACCGCGCGGGCGGGGGCCGGGCCCATGACGATATTCTCGACGAGGGCGGAGCGGCCGTAATCCTCGACGACATAGGCCTCGTTCACGCTCTGATAGTCCTCGATCTGATCCAGCGCCGGCTCGTCCTTGATCTGGCGCCGGCGGGTGCCTTCCTGAGCGTAGATCGAGAGGTTATCGAGGCTGGTGATCAGGAGCGCGTTGGCCGGGAAGAACGGCACGGCGACAGCCTTCTTGCCGCCGATCTTCTTGGCCGATTCGAGGATGCGATCGCGCGCCTCGATCTCGGTCGCGGTGTTGGCCGCCGAGTTGATGATCGGGAAATATTTGTCCTCCTGGAGGTCGCGGCCCAGGATCACGACGAGATCGGTGTCGTCACGATGCCACTCGTCGAGCAGCTCGGTCGCGTCCTTCACCAGCGCGTCGAGATTGACGTAATCGGCCTCGGCCGTGGTGGCGTTGGTGCCGTCGTAGAGCTCTCCGACGTCGGCGACGTAGATCGCCTTCAGCGCGGCGCGATTGGTGCCGTTGGAATAGACGGTGAGATCGCCGTCGTTGAGGACGCGCGCCGGCGCGAAGGCGCGGATCTTGAACAGCCAGCCCTTGTTGACGTCCTGCAGAAGCGGATAGGCGACGCGATCGGTCTGCACGGCGACGTCGACACCGTTCCATCCGATCATGATCCGGTCGCGGCCCTGCTGCTTGAGGATCACCGTCGTCAGGAGATTCTGGAATTCGGGCTTATGGCGCCAGGCGTCGAGCTTCGAATATTTGATCGCCGTGTCGAAGTCGGTCTTCTCGCAGCGGTAGCGGCCCTCGTCCGACGTGTCGGTGGGATCGGTGGGAGTGCGGCGGTTGCCGGCGGCGGTGTTGGTGCGGCCCGCGATCGTACGGGTGACGTTCACGCCGACCTTGTCGCCTTCCTGCTGCACGACGAGCTCGAAATTGATCCTCGACAGGAAGTCGCTCTCGACCTGCAGCTTCTCCTCGAGCGTCTGCTCGACGGCGGGCGCGATCGTGAACTTGGTCGCCGTGACGTCGGTGTCGGAGACCTCGTTGATCTCGGCGATGCGCTCGACATAGTTGTTGAAGAGCAGGCGGGTTGCTTTGAGCATCTTAGTCTGTGTCCTTGCGGCCTAGCGGGAAGAAAAAGCGGGTTGGTCCCCTGAAGATCAGCAGTCGGTGAGTGCGAAGTTCTTTCCGCCCGTGGCCGGCGGCCGACGACTGGTGCCGCCGTCCGTCGTCTCGACCGTCGTGGCGAGCGCGTCGTGATCGGAGCGGAGCTTGGTCAAAGACGCCTTCAGCTCCGCGTGTCCGGCGCCCATCGCGGCATTGAGCTTTTCGAAGCCCTGGCCGATCGATGCCTGCAGCGCCGCGAAGTCGCCGGTCTCGCCCCCGGGTGCGACAACCGGCGGGGTCGCCGGCGCCGGCGCGGCGGGCTTGAACTGGCTGAAGAACTCCGTCGCTGCCGCCACCGCGGCCGCGAAGCCGGTCTTCTCCTCGGCTGATGCCTCCTCGAAACCGAAGTCGATCGCCTCGTCGACCGCGCTGAAGAAGTTGCCCTTATCGATCTTGCGCGACGCGAACGGGTTCTTTTCGCCCTGGGCCGCCGCGAAGGTGAGGATCTCGGTGCCGAGCGAAGCCGGGCTGTCGGTGACGGCGAGGCCCTGCAGATAGGCCTTGCCGCTGTCAGCGAAGCTGGGGTTGATCTCGATCGAGGGAAAGAGCTTCTGGCCCTTGGCGTTGGTGGAGACGAGGTTGTCGAGCGCGTCGACCTGGCCGTAGAGCGCCAGGCGCTTTTCCGTCTTGCCGGCGATGTTGAGGTTGATCTCGCGCGCCTCGACGGCGACGACGTCGCCCTGGGCGTTGAAGGGCGGTTCGGGCGAGATCCCGCGCAAATGCTCGATATTGACGCGGGCCTGATAGGTGGCCGGATCATAGGTCTCGGCCATTTCCTGGATCAGCTTGCGATCGATCGTGCGCCCGTCACAGGTCGCGCCTTCGACGGCGAGGCGGAAGAACTTCGATCGTTTTGCCATTTGGGCTGAGCTCCGGTCCAAAAAATCTCGGTGGCGACGCGCCGGGACAGGGGAAAACCCGACGCGCCGCCGAAGCCCGGAATGGAAGGAAAGAACGGCCTCGGCTCAAGCCGGGCCTGTTGTAACCGGCGCCTATACAACAGCGGGCGAGCGCCCGCCGGCGGCCGACGCGGTTAGCGTTCGGTCCCATGCTCCTAGCCCCGATCGAGAGGCCTGAATTCGCAGATGTGCGCCGCGAGGCGCGCAGCCTCTATTGGCGCGGGTGGGGCGTGACGCAGATCGTCGACGAGCTCAACCGCATCGGCGAGACGATCGAGGGGTGGAAGGCCCTGAAGCGGTCGACCGTCGAAAGCTGGAAGCAGCGCGAGAAGTGGGAAGAGGCGCCTTCGATCCGGCGAGCAGAGGAATCGGTGATCGCCCGATTCCAGCAGCTCGTCGCCAAGGATCAAAAGACCGGCGGCGACTTCAAGGAGATCGACCTACTCGGCCGACAGATCGAGCGTCTCGAGCGATGCCGCCGTTACCGCGACTCAGGTAACGAGGCCGATCTCAACCCCAACGTCGCCAATCGAAATTCCGGCCCGAAAAAGAAGCCCCGACCCAACCAGCTCCTGCCGGAGCACGTCGAGCAGCTGCGCGAGGCCTTCGAAGAAGAGTGTTTCGAATATCAACTGACGTGGTGGCGCGCCCGCAACCAGCGGACGCGATTCATCCTCAAGAGCCGCCAGATCGGCGCGACCTGGTACTTCGCGCGCGAGGCGCTGATCGACGCGCTCGAAACCGGCCGAAACCAGATATTCCTTTCCGCCTCGAGGCGACAGGCCGAGATCTTCCGCCGCTACATCATCGAGTTCGTCTTCCGCGTGACGGGCGTACAGCTCAAGGGCGAGCACCTGATGATCGACCGCGGCGACGACGAGGAATCAGGCCAGCCGCTTGAGCGGCCGACGATCTTCTTCCTCGGCGCCAACTATCGCACCGCCCAGGGCGAGCACGGGAATTTCTACTACGACGAGTGCTTCTGGGCCCAAGACTTCGACACGACTGACGACGTTGCGAGCGGCATGGCTTCACAGAAGCGGTATCGGGAAACCTACTTCTCGACGCCGTCGACGGTCGCGCATCAGGCCTACAAGAAATGGTCCGGCGAGAAATTCAACGAGGGCCGGCCGAAGAAGGATTGGACGAAGATCGATACCTACGCGCCGGAGCTGCAGGCCGGCGCGGTAGGCGAAGACGCAATCTGGCGCCATGTGGTGACGATCGAGGACGCGGCCGCGGGCGGCTGCGATCTGTTCGATATCGACGAGCTCCGCCGGCGCAAGGCCCCGGACGTCTTCGACAACCTCTATATGTGTCGCTTCGTCGACGACAGCCAATCGGCCTTCCCCTTGGCAATGATGTCGCCGTGCAGGGTCGACAGCTACGACAAATGGCGCGACTTCGACGGGCTGCAGCTCCGGCCGTACGGGCGAGGCGACGTGGCGATCGGCTACGATCCTCAGGAATCGGCCGACGGTGACGACGCCGCTTTGGCGGTGATCGCGCTGCCGACGAAGAAGGGCGGCAAATTCCGCGTTCTCGAGAAATTCCGGCTCAAGGGCGACTTCGAAGCCCAGGCCGGTGCGATCTTCCGGCAAATGGGGCGCTACAGCGTCGTCGACATCGCGATCGACAAGACCGGCGTGGGCGCCGCCGTTTACCAGCTAGTCGTCAAGCGATTCCCCGCCGCGCGCGGGATCGACTATTCGGCGCCGCTCAAGGCGATGATGGTCTATAAGGCGCGCAGCGTCATCCAGGCGGGCCGCCTCGAGTATGACGCCGGCGACAAGGATATCACCGCCAGCTTCATGTCGATCCGGCCCGAGCTTACCAAGGCCGGCCGATCGATCACCTACGTCGCGAGCCGCGCCGGCGACACGGGCCACGCCGACGTCGCCTGGGCGATCATGCACGTCCTCTATAACGAGCCGCTCGACGGCGAGCTCAGCCATTCCTCGAGCACAGTGGAGATATTCTAGATGACCGACCAGACCAGCAACGCCGGCGCGCGCAGCGCCCGCGTCGAGGCCTTCACCTTTGGAGATCCGGAGCCGGTGCTCGATCGCCGCGATTTGCTAGGCTGCGTCGAGACCAGGCACAATAATCGGTGGTACGAGCCTCCGGTCTCGATGAACACGCTGGTCCGCGCCTTCGATATCCCGGGCCCGCACTCGAGCTGTATCCGGCTCAAGGTCAATCTGCTCGTCGCGCATTTCGAGGCATCGCGCTGGCTCGGCCTGGCCGACTTCAGGAAATGGGCGCTCGACTTCCTCGCCACCGGCAACGGCTATCTCGAGCAGCGCAACAATCTCGCCAGCCGGCCGCTGCGCCTCGCCCATAGCCTGTCGCGGTACACTCGACGCGGCCTGATCGAGGGTCGCTACTTCTTCACGCCGGGGTGGCGCCAAGAATACGAATTCGAGCCCGATCGGATATTCCACCTGATCCAGGAACACCCGACGCAGGAGCTCTACGGCGTTCCCGAATTCCTGGGCGCCCTGCAGGCGGGGTTGCTCGGCGAGGCAGCGACCCTCTTTCGTCGCCGCTACTATCTCAACGGCAGCCATGCCGGCTTCGTCTTTTACATGTCGGAAGAGAGCGTCACCAACGAGGACGTCGATTCGATCCGAAAGGCGCTGAAGGAAGCGAAGGGCCCGGGCAACTTCCGCAACCTCTTCCTTCACGCGCCCAAGGGCAAGAAGGACGGAGTACAGATCATCCCGATCAGCGAGGTCGCGGCCAAGGACGAGTTCCTGAATATCAAGATCGTGTCGCGCGACGAGATGTTGGCGGCCCATCGGGTGCCGCCCCAACTGCTCGGGGTGGTGCCGGCCAACGCCGGCGGCTTCGGCGACGTCGCGAAGGCGGCCGACGTCTTTCTTCGCCTCGAGATCGTGCCGCTCGCTATCCGATTCCTCGAGCTCAACGATTGGCTGGGCTTGCCGGCCGTGCGCTTCCCCTACCTCGAGCAGCTCGCCAAGTCGCCGGCCCTGCTCGAGGCCGCGGCCTAGTCAGCGCCGGTCGCGCTCCTCGGCAACAGGTGCCAGCTCGGCCAGGCACCGCCATTTTCCTAGCAGCGCGAGGATCTCGCGCGCCGTTTCCCGGGCCCGGCGCCGGCGAGCGCGGGCTTCCGATGTGGCCTTCGCGCCCGAATAGAAGGCAGCATAGTCGACGACCGTGGCGATAGGATCGACCAATCCGGCGAGCTCGACCGGCGCGGCCGCGGCCCGGTCGTCGGCCCGAATCGCCGCGACCTGAAGCATGAGGCGCTGCAGTTCGTCCTGCAGAGTGTGAACGTAGGCGCGCACTGGCGGCGGCAGCGCGGCGATCGACTTCTCGTCGGCTCGCCAGCCGGCCACGCCGCCGTACCCCCTGAGTAGCTCGAACACGCGGCCGACGTCGGCCGCGCGCACCGTCATATACCCATTGTCAGTGGTGCGACGCATTGCCTCGCCCGCCTCCCGCTCGAGGCGGGCGACGAAGTCCTTCAGCGACTCGACAGGGGCGGCCATCGCCGCACATGGAACGAATGTAGAACGGAGCGCAAGGCGCCGGAGCTCGACCCCGAGCGCCGCGCTTGCCCCCGCGCCTCGCCTGCTCGCTTTTGGGGTCGCTATTGATGCAAATTGCCGCTTCCGCCCGCCTGGGGGCGGCGCCAGGCGGCAAGGCGATCGCCGGCCGAGCCCTAGGACCTCAGCGTCGCCGGCGCGCTTCTGGGGCGTTTACGGCGCCGATTCCGCGTGACGCGGATTGATGCACCTACGCGGCGATTCTCGACGGCTCCGTTGGCGGGGGATCGTCGTCGGCCGAAGGTTCCAGATCCAGCGGCGTGACGCCCTCGATCTGCAGGGGATTCATGCTGCAATTTACTAGCGTCATGATTGGATCGCACATCGATCGCGCGGCGACGAAGTAGGCGGTGCCTCGGCATTTCGAGATCTTGCACTGGCTGGTCCGGTCGATCAGGGAAAAGTCGCCACCCCGAACTCGTGCCGTCGCCGGCAAATCGACGTCGAAAAACGTCCTGCATTTGACGCAGCCGGCGCGGACGACTGCGCTCTGCGCAATCATCTTCTCTACTGTTCTGGCCCAGTGGGGCCATATCCTCTTTCTCCACGGCATGAGCGGAACGTAAGTCATGAAAGATGAATAGGAAATAGCCCTGTAGTCGTCTTCGTCTCGGTCGGCGGCGTTCGGTGTCACTGAGCTCGGCTTTTTCGTGCAGCCGGAAATCGCTGGCGCCCATTGGGAGCCCCCCGTCGGCGCAAGCCGGCGGGTTCGGCGGTCGCGTTCGATCCGCCGTTGGATGCCTGGTCGGCCTTGGGGGAAGTCGCCACCCGATCAAGCAACGCCGCGCGTAGCGCGTCCGCTTATATTTAGATCCTGAGGTGGGGACACTGGCTGTATTGAACACTCGCGCTCAGCCACCTTGTCGCCGAGGCGGGCCAAGGCCTCGGCCAGCTCGCCGCTGGGCGAGGATTGTCGACGTTCTCTCTGGGGCACCGCCGGGGCAGAGTTCGCCCGTCGTCGGCGCCGACGTTCGCATAGGTCGCGGAATCGCTGCAGGACGCGCCTGGTGAGCTTGGTGACGTCGAAGAAATAGGCGTTGGTGTCCTGCTCGCGCTGAGGGCCGGCGTTCCCAATGCGGTCTGTTGCGCGCGTCCGCCTGACCCAATCGAGGAAGCCATGCCGCCGCAGCCTTGCGAGCGCCTCGACGACGGTCTTCCGGGCAAAGCCCGTCACCTTCTCGATCCACGCGATTGGCGGATCGAGGCGCCCTGTCTTGAAGTCGAGCTTGTTGCCGAAGCATAGAGCCTCGAGCACGAGAACGCCGTAGGGCGTTATGGGCCCCCGGCTTCCGTCTCGGCGACCCCATGCATCGAATTCCTTGGCGCATTTGACCAGGTCCTCGAGCCACCCCAGCGCGACATTGGTCGAGCCGCCGGCGATCGGCCGAAACACCTTCGCCCTGGGATCGTCGACGTCGTAGCTGTTGCGTCTGACGCCTCGATCGGGGCCGCGCGTCTTCCCGGCCAGACCAAAGGCGGTGCGTTGAGTGATCGCGCGGATCTCGCGCTTGCTGGGCGCCGTCATGGCCGGCGCTCCTGATAATCGGATTGGCGAACGGGGCAGCTAGCGCGCCCGCGCGCAGAGAAGGCGAACGATTTCATTTCGGCCTCCGGTGCGGAAGTCGATGGATGCACGAAACCGCCGGCTGAAGACGGGTCCTCAGCCGCGCGGCTCGCAAGCGAACCTGCGCTGATGCGCAGGGGAAAAGGGGAGTGAGCTCGCCCCGCTAATCTGGATTAGGTTGGCCCACGCCCTGGGCGTGTTCCCCGCGCGGGGGGCCACGAGGCCCGAGGGCCTTCGTCCCGCGCGGGTGCCTCAAACCTTGATAGAGCGCCTCTGGCGATTACGTAGGTAGCAGTCCTCCGCTACCATCCCGTTCCTGAAGCGTTCAGAACGAACACGGCAAAGGGCCAACGCATGATCGCGACGACCGGATATCTGATCGCCTCCGCGCTCGCCTCGGCCGCGCCGGCGCAGCCGGCCGCGCCGGGCTTTTCGGGGCTGTGGACTCGCTGGTCCGGGGTCAACGCCGAATCCCTTCAGGCCGAGACGACCCGCGCCGCCCCGGCTCAGGCCGAGGGCGTCTATCGCGCCGGAAGTCCGGAGCTGGGCGCCCGCGTCGGCGAGGAAGTGCGCGGCGGAAATTGCGCGGAAGGCGAGCGGCTCGCCCGCGCCGCCGGCGATTTTCCGCTGCTCGAAGCGGTGCGGACCCATTGCCGCGCAGGTGCGGTCCAGGCCGTTTCGCGCCGGTAGATTCACCCGGAGTCATCCCGGCGCAGGCCGGGACCCATGAACCGAAGCGTTTGTAAGGATGCAGCGAGTCTTTCATCTGTCTCTCAAACACCGTGTTCATGGGTCCCGGCCTTCGCCGGGATGACTCCATCCCTTTAAGCGATCCGCTCCAGATAGCCGCCCGACCAGAGCGTCTTGATCAGCTCGACGGGCTTCTCGCACTTGAGGTCCGCCGCCGTGAAGGGCGCGCCGGACAAAGCCACGTCGAGCGCGTCGCCGTCGTCGGCCTCGAACTGCGAATCGCCGCCCGGGCCGATCAGCACCAGCTTGCCTTCGTCGTCGGCCACGTTCCACGGCACGAAGCGGCGGCGGCGGAAGCGGTCGGTCTCGAGGCTGCCGGTGCCGGCGGTGGCGATCACCCCCGACACGTTGGGGCGGCGGCCGCGGACGAAATTGTCGGCCAGCAGGTCGAACGCGCCATCCATGCTCGCATGGTCGGCGATCTCCTGCCTCAGCAGGTCGAAATGCGCGCGGGCCTCCTCCCGGTCGAACTCGCGCGAGGCGAAGCCGGGCGGAAGCGAACGGCGGAAGGCGGGCGAGGTCAGCGCCAGCTCCGAGATCGATTCGAGTGCGAGATCGGCCCAGGTCTTGGTGATCAGGCCGACCGTGATGTGAAGCGACGGTTCGTCGCCGACATTCTCGGCGTCGTGCATCATTCCGCGCGGCATGTAGACGCAGTCGCCCGGGTTCATCGTGAATTGCTGGGTGATCTCGCCGGGCTCATGCTGGCCGAGCTGGAACGCCTCGCCCCGGAACGGAGTCTCGACCGGCGTGCCGTACATCCGCCAGGCCTTGGCGCCCGAGACCTGCATCACGAACACATCGTGATTGTCGTAGTGGATCGGGAAGCCCTGGTTGCCCGAGGGCGTCAGGTAGATGTTGGTCTGGACGTGGCAGGAGAAGATCTCCTCCAGCGCGCGGCAGAACTCGCCGAGGCGGAAGATCGAATCGTGAAGCTGCGGAAGGATGATCGTCGAGCCGTTCAGATATTCCTCGGCGATGGTCACCCGGCCGACCCGGCCGTGGCCGTCGACATAATCGTCGCGCGAAATCCGGTTCTTGTGGTTGGTGAGGTCGACCATCCCTTCGCGAAGGTCCGCGCTGTTGAGGAATTCGTCGAGCATCTCAAGCGTCAGCAGGTCGGCGTAGCGGCGCGGTTCGTTCCGAATGTTGATCAGCGCCTCGCGCTCGTAGACGCGCTTCAGGAAATCCTCGGGCGTGGTCGGGGCGATGAGGAAGCCGAGCGCGTCCTCCTCCCAGCTCGGCGAGGGGCCCGCCGTATCGTTGTCGCCCGTCTTCAGTGCAGCGCCCGTCATTCCCATGCCTCCCCGGTGATGCGCCGACCTTATCGGCGGGCGGGGGGCGGCACAAGGAAGAGGGCGCTCACCGTGCGACACCTCGTCATTGCGAGCGTAGCGAAGCAATCCAGTCCGGACTCGGAGGCCGCTGGATTGCTTCGTCGCTACGCTCCTCGCAATGACGGCCAAACCCTACGACAACCGCTTTATGTCAGGCCTCCGCCTTCGCCGCCGGGATGACTCCGCGCTTGATCTGGTCGAGCTCGATCGATTCGAACAAAGCCTTGAAATTGCCCTCGCCGAAGCCCTCGTTGCCCTTGCGCTGGATGATCTCGAAGAAGATCGGGCCGATCATGTTCTCGGTGAAGATCTGAAGCAGCAGGCCCTCGCCCGTCTCGGGCGAGCCGTCGATCAGGATCCGCCGCTCGCGCATCGCCTTGACGTCGTGGGCGTGGCCGGGGATTCGCTGGTCGATCATGTCGTAATAGGTTTCGGGGCTGTCCTGGAAGCGGACGCCGTTGGCGCGGAGCATGTCCACCGTCTTGAAGATGTCGTCGGTGGCGAAGGCGAGGTGCTGGATTCCCTCGCCTTTATATTCCTTCAGATATTCGGCGATCTGGCTGTAATCGTCCTGGCTCTCGTTGAGCGGGATTCGGATCTTGTCGTCCGGTGCGGTCATCGCTCGGGAGAGGAGGCCCGTCTGCTGGCCCTCGATGTCGAAATAGCGGATCTCGCGGAAATTGAAGACCTTCTCGTAGAACGACGCCCAGTGGTTCATCCGGCCGCGATTGACGTTGTGGGTGAGGTGGTCGAGCGTGTGGAGGCCGGCGCCGGGGCCGCATATGGCGATCGTCTCGAACTCGCGCGCATAGAGCGCTTCGGCCGCGGGCCGGTCGACCAGATAGAGGTAGGAGCCGCCGATCCCTTCGATCACCGGCAGGTCGAGATCGCCCTTGGTGGCGGTGGCGCCGCGGCGGACGGCTTCGGCAAGGGCGGCCTCGGCATCCGCGACCCGGAAGGCCATCGCGCTGGCCGAGGGGCCGTGGGCCTTGCGGAATTCGTCGGCATGGCCTTCGTTTTCCATGTTGAGCAGGAAATGCACGTCGCCCTGGCAATAATGGCGGATCGCCTTCGCGCGGTGGTTGCCGATATGGGTGAAGCCGAGCCTGGTGAAGAGGCCGGCCAGCGCCTCGGGATCGGGGCTGGTGAATTCGACGAACTCGAAGCCGTCGAGGCCGATGGGATTGTCGCGCTGGGTCATGGGGCGGGCTCATATCAGGGCCATTGCGCGGGGGGAAGCGGGGCACTAACTCGCGTCAATGACCGCTACGCACTCCTCCCGAATGATCATCCTCGGCTCCGGCCCGGCCGGGCTCACCGCCGCCATCTACGCCGCGCGCGCCGGCATGGCGCCGATCGTCGTCCAGGGCATCCAGCCCGGCGGGCAGCTGACGATCACCACCGACGTCGAGAATTATCCCGGCTTCGCCGACGTGATCCAGGGCCCGTGGCTGATGGAGCAGATGCAGAAACAGGCCGAGCATGTCGGTGCCAAGATGGAGTGGGACCATATTTCCGCGGTCGACCTCTCGCAGCGGCCGTTCCGGCTCACCGGCGACAGCGGCGCGGTCTATTGCGGGGATACTTTGGTGATCGCCACCGGAGCGCAGGCGCGCTGGCTGAACCTTCCGAGCGAGGAGCAGCTGAAGGGCAAGGGAGTCTCGGCCTGCGCGACCTGCGACGGCTTCTTTTACCGCGGCAAGAAGGTGATCGTGATCGGCGGCGGCAACACCGCGGTCGAGGAAGCGCTCTACATGACCAACCACAGTCATGACGTCACCCTGATCCACCGCCGCGATTCGCTTCGCGCGGAGAAGATCCTGCAGGACCGGCTGTTCGCCCACCCGAGCATCAAGGTGATGTGGAACCGCGAGGTCGCCAGCTTCGTCGGCGGCGGCGAGCCGGAGGGGCTGGTGGCGGTCGAGCTGCGCGACACGGTGACGGGGGCGATCGAGCGGCTGGACACCGAAGGCGCGTTCGTCGCCATCGGCCATTCGCCCGCCACGGAGCTGTTCAAGGGCCATCTGACGCTCGACCGCGACGGCTATATCGAGGTCGAGACCGGCACGACGCGGACCAGCGTGCCCGGCGTGTTCGCCTGCGGCGACGTGATGGACAAGATCTACCGCCAGGCGGTCACCGCCGCCGGCACCGGCTGCATGGCCGCGCTCGACGCGGAGAAGTTCCTCGCCGAGATGGATTTCGAGGAGCACGCGCCGGCCGAGGCGCAGGTCGCCTGACGGCCGGAATCTGTTCGCGCGGAGACGCGGAGGCGCGGAGGGGCTGCCCAATCGGCCAAGCCGCGCATCATCCCGGACTTGGACTTCAAGCCGCGGCGTTGCCGCGGGCAGGGCCTCTCCGCGCCTCCGCGCCTCCGCGTGAACCTAGTCCGAGAGCGCGCGCAGCGCTCTCAGGGTAGCGGCAAGCAAGATGGCCTCGTCGCCCGGGCGGGCGAAGGTGTGGGAATCGGTCGGAATCGTCTCCCGGCCTTCGATCAGGCCACGGAACGCGTCGGCTTTCAACTCCTGGGCGGCGGCGATGGCCGTCGCGTCGCCTTCGGCGAGGAGAAGCCAGGTGCGCATGCCTCCATCCCGCAAGGCGGCGGCGGTTTCCCGGGCGAGGGGGGAGCCCATCTGCTTCGAGGAAATCCTGCCGAGGCCTTTGAGCAGCTTCCGCCAATCCACTGCGCCCGAAATGAGTTTCTTCCAGCCTTCGGCGCTGGCGAGCCGCTTGGCATAATGCGCGCGGACCGCCGCCGGGGCGGGCTCGCCCGCCTCCGTCTCGACCAGCCAGGGATTGACCAGGATCAGGCCGTCCAGCCCCGCCGCCTTGCTATGGAGCGCGAGCGCCGTGGCGCCGTCGCACAGGCCGAAGCCGACGATCCGCTCGAGCGCCGGGACCTCCTTGCGGAAGGCGGTAGCCGAGGCGGCGATGTCCGCCGCGCTGCCCTTGAAGCCGGGATCCTCCCCGGCGCTGTCCCCGACTCCGCGCCGATCGTAGCGGAAGCAGGAAAAACCGTGTTGGGAAAGCGCCTTGACGAGACGTTCGTACATTCGGTGCGAACCGATTCGGGTCTGACTTCCGCCGGTCGCCATCAGCACGCCGACGGCGCCTTCGGCAGCGTCCAGGCTGGCGGCGAGCGCGGCGCCCTCGCAGGAAAAGCTCAGGAGGCGGCGCACGAGCGGCTCCACTTGACGAGATCGGCGGCGAGCGCTTCGGCCAGGGCCGGCGAATTGCCGGGCTCGGAGCGCCGCCACAGCGCAGCCCCCTCGACCTTCGCGTCGGCCTCGGCCCGCTCGGTGGCCAGGCGGAGGGTGCGCAGCGGGGCCACCGTCGCGGGGGCCGCTGCTTCGAGCACTTCCTTGAGCGCATCGGAAGGCGCGTAGCCGGCCCATTCGACGCCGGCGATGCCCGATCGCACCATGTCCCGGGCGACCGCGGCGCCGTCGAGCGGGCTGAAGCGCCACCAGCCGCGCGCCTCGGCTGCGTCGTCGACCAGCGCGCCGCCGCGCAGGCTGGCGATCAGGGGTTTCTTCGCCTTGCCGGCGAGGTGGGCGGCGGCGGCGACGTCATGACGCCAATCGTCCCACGTCACGTCGCTCAGGTCGCGTTCGCTCTCCCCGGTGCCGGAGAGGTCGAGAAGCCAGCAGCAATGGCCCTTGCCGGCCGCGGCGCGCATCGTCGCCACGATCAGCGCCCGGGTGCGGTTCATCTCCTCGAACAGCGGGGGTACGAACAGGATGGCGGGCGCGTTCGGCCGGCCGATCCGCATCAGCCATTCCTCGCGATCCGAGCTTCGGAAGCGCTCGAAAGCGAGGGTAGCGGCGCTCACGCGAGCGTCTTGGCCCTGGCGAAGGTCAGCAAGGCGCCGAACGTCTCCATCATGTCCGCGTCGACCTCATGGTCCTCGATCAGGATTCCGAGGCGTTCCTCGAGCTCGGTGAGAAGGCCGGCGACGGCCATCGAATCGAATTCGGGGAGGGCGCCGAACAGGGCCGTTTCCTCGCGAAAGGCGGCGACGCGGGCGGGATCGAGGCCGAGCACGTCGGTGAGCACGGCGCGCAAAGTGTTCTCGACCTCGCGGGCGTCATCGGGTGCGGTGGCCATGCTCGTTCCGTCCGTGGTGGCGCTGAAAGGTTGGGGCCTAACGGCTGAAAAGGCGCCCGACAAGCGCCCGCGCGGCGCCCGGAAGGCCTCGGGGCCGCCGCCAATCATAGGCGTCGACCTGCCAGAGCACATGGCGCTCCTCCATCCAGTCCCGCTTGTAGGCGTCGTCGCCGGTGCCATAATCGATCAGGCGCACGCGGTCGGTGTCGATCGCCCGGCGGAACATCGCCTCGCCGAGGATCGTGCCGGGCGACAACGCCTTGGCGTCTTCGGCATAAGCGAGCTTGTGGATCGTCGCCTCGCCATTTTCGATCGTCCAGAGCTGGGCGGCGACCGGGCGGCCGTCCTTGTAGGCGAGGCCGAGGCGAAGCGTTCCGGCGGCGCCCTCCTGCTCGGCGAGCGCGCGAAGGAAGGCGAACGAGCCTTCCTCCGGCTTCCAGCTGGCGCCGTAGACGGCTTCGTAATCGGCCCAGGCCGCACCGTCGAAGCGGTCGTGGATGCGGATTTCGAGGCCGGCGGCCCTGACCTTGCGCTTTGCCGTGCTGCGGAGCCGGCCCGGACGGCGGGCCCAGTAAGCGGCGAAATCCTGCCCTTGGGTGCGAACGCGCCAGTTGCCGGTCTTCGCGCTGACGAAAACCGCCCAGCCGGCCGCGCGGAAGGCATCGCGCAGCGGCTCCGGCTGCTCGACCGGGGCGAGCGACACCTGGACGATGCCGCGTTTGCGCAAATCCCGGGCGAGCGACGTCATGACGTCGCTTTCGCTATCGCCGGGCGCTGCGTAGCGCAGCGAGTACCAGGCACCGTAGGCGCGGGCCTTGCGCTCGGCGATGGCGAGGAACAGCCAGGAGCTCCTGCCGTCGCGCTCGCCCCTGAGGACGGCGAGGCGCCCTTCGGGCGGGCAATGCGCGTGGATCAAGCGGAACCAGTCGAGGCGGGCGTAGAGGCTGGGCTGGCGGGCGCGGTCGAGCGCGCCGGCGGCATCGGCCGCGACGGCGTCGAGATCGTCGAACAAAGCGATATTAACGCTCACGCTTTATGCCCCTTCGCGCCGCTACTATCATGACGGCATTTAAGCAGGAGTGAAGGTGCAAGGCCCCGATCCGACGCCGCGTCCGCTCGATCATTTGACCCTGCGCGGCGAGTCCGGCGCTCCGGCGCTGACGACCCGCGAGGGCGTGCTCGACTATTCCGGTCTGGAGCGCGGGGTCGGCGCTCTGGCTGCGGGGCTGAAGGGCAGGGGCCTCGCGCATGGCGACCGGGTCGCCTCGTGGCTGCCCAAGAACCGGCTGACGAGCCTTCTGCCGCTGGCCTGCGCCCGCGCCGGCCTGATCCACGTGCCGGTCAATCCGCTCCTCAAGCGGATGCAGGTGGCCCACATTCTCGCCGACAGCGGCGCTTCGCTGCTGGTGACGGCCGGGGCGCGCGCCGCGACGTTGGAGCCCGGAGATCTGTCCTGTGCGGTCCTCGACGAGGCGGATAGCGAGGCCTTGTTCCAGGCCGAGCCGATCGGTGCGTCGGACCACGATCCCGAGGACCTCGCCGCCTTGCTCTACACCTCGGGCTCCACGGGGCGGCCCAAGGGGGTGATGCTGAGCCACGCCAACATGTGGCTCGGCGCGGTCAGCGTCGCGCATTATCTGCGGCTCGAGCCGCGCGACCGGGTGCTTGCGGTGCTCCCGCTGAGCTTCGACTACGGGCAGAACCAGTTGCTTTCGGCCTGGGCCGCGGGCGCGAGCGTCGTGCCGCTCGACTATCTTACCGCGCGCGACGTGATCCGCGCGGTCGAGCGTCATAAAATCAGCACCTTGGCGGGCGTTCCTCCGCTTTGGGTGCAGCTGATCGAGGCGCCCTGGCCCGCCGCCGCCGCCCTCTCGCTGCGAAGGCTGACCAACAGCGGTGGCAAGCTCGCGCCCTCGGTGGTGCGGCGGATGCGCGAGGTGTTCCCAACGGCGGACATCTATTCGATGTATGGCCTCACCGAGGCGTTCCGTTCGACCTATCTCGATCCTGCCTTGCTCGACGACCATCCGGATTCAATGGGCAGCGCCATTCCGTTCGCCGAGATCATGGTCGTCGGCGAAGACGGAAACGACTCTGACGAGGGCGAGCTGGTCCATGCCGGGCCCTTGGTGGCCAAGGGCTATTGGCAGGATCCCGAGCGCACCGCCGAGCGGTTCAGGCCGGCGCCGCGCTTCTCCAGCTATGGCGGGACCGCCGTCTGGTCGGGCGACCGGGTGCGCCGCGACGCGGATGGCCTGCTCTATTTCGTCGGCCGCGAGGACGGGATGATCAAGACCTCGGGCAACCGCGTCAGCCCCACCGAGGTCGAGGAGGCGGCGATCGCCTCGGGCCTGGTCCACGAGGCGGTGGCGCTCGGCTATCCCGATGCGCGGCTGGGGGAGGGGATCGCGCTGGTCGTCCGCCCGGACCGGCGCGGGGAGGAGGAGGCGCTTCGAGCGTTCCTCAAGCGCCAATTGCCCAATTTCATGCAGCCCGGCGCTATCATCTGGCGCGACGAGCTGCCACGCTCGCCCAACGGCAAGCTGGACCGGGTGGAGCTGAAGAAAGAGCTGACGTCATGACCAAGCCGATGGGCCCGATCCCCGGCGGATATACGGCGGATACGGACGGCATGCTGCTGATCGGGGGCCGCCGCGCCGATGCTCTGGTGGAGGAGGCGGGCGATACGCCCTTGTTCGTCTACGACCTCGCTCTGGTCGACGCGAAGATCGCGCGCTTTCGCGCGGCCTTTGGCAACGTGCATCTTCATTATGCCATAAAAGCAAATTCATACGCTCCATTATTGAAACATGTCGCGAAGCACGTCGACGGCCTCGACATCGCCTCGGCGGGGGAGCTGGACTTTGCCCTTCAGGCCGGCGCCGATCCCGCGGCGATCAGCTTCGCCGGGCCGGGCAAGCGCGACGGCGACCTTTCCGAAGCGATCGAGGCCGGAATCACGCTCAACGCGGAGTCGGAAGGCGAGGTCGAGCGGACGCTGGCCATCGCCGCCAAGACGGGAAAGCAAGCGCGGATCGCGGTTCGCGTCAATCCGGACTTCGAGATCAAGGGCTCGGGCATGCGCATGGGCGGCGGAGCCAAGCCGTTCGGGGTCGACGCCGCGCGCGTTCCGGCGTTGGTCCAGCGAATCGTGGAGAGCGGCGCACAATGGCGCGGCTTCCACATCTTCGCGGGTTCTCAGGCGCTGTCGGCCGAGGCCCTGATCGAGGCGCAGCGCGCGACGGTCGCGCTGGCCGCGGCCCTGGCCCAGGACGCCGGCGTCACGCCGCCAGTGGTCAATCTGGGCGGCGGCTTCGGAATCCCGCATTTTCACGGCGAACGGGAACTCGACGTGGAGGCGGTGGCGGGAGCCCTTTCCAGCGCGCTTGCCGCCCGCCCCCCCATCCTCGCCGGTACGCAATTCGCGATCGAGCTCGGCCGCTGGCTGGTCGGCGAGTGCGGGGTCTATCTGACCCGGATCGTCGACCGCAAGGTCAGCCACGGCAAGACCTTCCTCGTCTGCGACGGGGGGATGCAGCACCAGCTCGCCGCCTCGGGCAATTTCGGCCAGGTGGTGCGGCGCAACTATCCGGTGGCGATCGCGAGCCGCTTCGGCGTCGCGCCCGAGGAGGAGGAGGTGTCGATCGTCGGCTGCCTCTGCACGCCGCTCGACCGGCTGGCGGATGACGTCATGACGCCGCGCGCCGAGCCGGGCGACCTCGTCGCCGTCTTCCTCGCCGGCGCCTACGGGCTTTCGGCCAGCCCCCAAGCCTTCCTCGCCCAGGCCCCCGCGCTCGAAATGGTCGTGAACGCAGGCGATTAACGCCTCGCGAGGCTCAAGTCCCGCTTTGGGACGCGCGGCCAAATCCCCCTTGTTCCTAACGCTAATTTTACCTCTTCGCCCCATAGCCATCCCCAAAGCGCACCGTTCGATCCCGTTCCGGGACGGCTGGGGCGCGAGCGGGAGCCGAGTGAAGAGGAATGACCATGCGCCTATCCGCTAAGTCCTGGGCCGCCCTTGCAGCCACGGTCAGCGCCGTCGCCCTGACCGGCTGCGCCACCGCTCCGCGCGCCGGCAATTTGCTTCCGCCGGCGAGCCTAGCCGACGAGACGGTCGGCGCCGTGGCCGACAGCTACATCATCGGCCCGGCCGACGAGCTGACCCTGTTCGTCTGGCGCAACCAGGAGCTCAGCGTCACCGCCCAGGTCCGTCCCGACGGCCGAATCACCACCCCGCTGATCACCGACATGGTCGCCGCCGGCAAGACTCCGGCCCAGCTCGCCGACGACATCCGCGCCGCTCTCGCCCAATATATCCAGGAGCCGCTCGTCTCGGTGATCGTCAACCGGCCGCAGGGAAGCTTCTCGCAGCAGATCCGAATCGTCGGCGCCGCGGTTCGGCCGACCGCTCTGCCCTACCGCGCCAACATGACCGTGATGGACGCCATGATCGCGGCCGGCGGCCTTTCCGAATTCGCCGCGGGCGACCGCGCCAAGCTGATCCGCGCCGACCGCGCCAGCGGCCAGCAGCGCGAATACGACCTTCACCTCACCACGCTTCTGCGCCGCGGCGATATCCGCGCCAACGTCCGGCTCGAGCCGGGCGACGTCATCATCATTCCCGAGAGCATGTTCTAGGACATGGACGGGCTCTACGATCAGCTGAGGCTCGCCCTCCACCAGGTCTGGCGCCGCCGCTGGCTGGCGATGGCCGTCGCCTGGGGCGTGTGCGTGCTCGGCTGGCTGGTCGTCGCTTTGATCCCGTCGAGCTACGAGGCCAAGGGGCGCCTCTTCGTCCAGATGCAGTCGATCCTTCCCAACCAGATCGGAATCACCTCGGACGAGCGCAACAACCAGCTTCTCCGCCTCAAGCAAACGCTGACCTCGAACGAGAATCTGGTGCGCGTGGTCCGCCGCACCGATCTCAACACGCTCGTCGCCAGCGACGCCGATTTGCCCGGGGTGGTTTCCGGGCTTCGCCAGCGCATCACGGTCACCGCCCAGCCCGACGGCGGCATCGAGATCAGCGCAAAATCGAATGTTCCCGGCTTCTCCAACGGCCAGAACGCCCGCACCGCGGCGGCGACCGTCCAGGGGCTGATCGACGTGTTCATCGAGCAGAACCTTTCCGGCGACCGCCGCGAGACCGGCCAGGCGGCCCAAGTGCTCGACGAGGAGCTTCGCCGGCGCGAGACCGCGCTCCAGGAGGCCGAGCAGCGCCGGGTCGACTTCGAGCAGCGCTACATGGGCGTGCTTCCCGGCGCCGGATCGATCGCCGACCGGATGTCGGCGGCGCAGGTCGAGCTTTCCAGCCTCGAGCAGCAGATCGCCGCGGCCAACGGAGCGCTCACCTCGATGCGCTCGCAGCTCGCCGCGACTCCTCAGCAACTGCCCGGAGCCGAGGGGAGCGGCGGCGCGACCGCAAGCGGCCAGCTCGCCCAGCTCGAAGGCCAGGTCGCCTCGATGCTCGCCCGCGGCTGGACCGAATCGCATCCGGACATCACTTATGCCCGCCAGCAGATCGCTCGCCTCCGCCCCTTCGCGGCGCAGGAGCGAAGCTCGGGCAACACCGGCGGAATCTCCAATCCGAGCTACGTCTCGCTTCGCGCGATGATGGCCGAGCGCGAGGCGACCCTCGCCGCCGCCCAGGCGCGGCGCAACCAGCTCCAGTCCGATCTCGCGCAGCTCTCCTCGCGCCAGTCGACCGAGCCCGGCCTCGCCGCCGAGCAGACCCGGCTCACCCACGATTACGACGTCCTGAAGCAGCAATATGACCAGCTGCTCGCCAACCGCGAGCAGGTCCGCCTGCGCAGCGACGTCCAGGCGCGCACCAGCCCGATCACCGTCCAGGTGGTCGAGCCGCCGAGCGTTCCGACCGTTCCGGCCGCGCCCAACCGGCCCGTCTTCCTCACCGCGATCCTGATTCTCGGGATCGGCGCCGGAGTCGCCGCCGCCTTCCTCGCCGGCCAGCTCCAGACCACCTTCCCGACCCAGAACAAGCTCGCCGAGGTGACCGGCCTGCCGGTGCTCGGAACGGTGAGCGAGGTCGTGACCCGGCCCGAGCGTCTCCATCGCCGCCAGCGGCTGATCTGGCTCGGCGGGGCGGGGGCCGCGCTGGCCGCAAGCTGGGCGATCCTGATCGTCGTCGAATTCTGGCAGCGAAGCATGGTGGCATGAGGAACGAGATGAAGCACACGCCGCCATCCTTGCTCGAGCGCGCCGCCGAGCTCTACGATTTCAGCGTGCCCATGCGCGCGCCCGCGGCGGCCGTGAGCGAACCGCCACCCGCTCCGGAGCCGGAGCCGGAGCCCGATCCCGAGCCGGTCATCGCGCCGGAGCCGGTCGAAGCGCCGTCGCCCGTCCACCGCGCCGTTCGGGCGGTCGAGGCTTCGGTGCGCCGCACCAGCCCCCGCGGCCCAGAAGCGGCGGTCGATCGCGCCGCCCTTGCGGAGGCGGGCTTCGTCGTGCCCGAAGGCGCGGTCACCGGAATCGCCGAGGAATTCCGGCTGATCAAGCACCAGCTTCTCGCCGCGATCGGCGAAGCGCCGGCCGACGGCAATCCGCGCGCCCGCGCGGTCCTGGTCGCATCCGCCCAGCCCAAGGCCGGCAAGACCTTCTGCGCCGTGAACCTGGCGCTGAGCCTCGCCGGGGAGCGCGACGTGGAGGTGCTCCTGGTCGACGGCGACGCCCCCAATCCGGACGCGCTCGGCAAGCTCGGCATCCCGGGCGACGGCCCCGGCCTGATCGACGCTCTGGCGGACCCGCAAGCGGATCCCGAATCCTTCGTCATCCGCACCGACGTGCCGGGCCTCTCGGTCCTGCCGGCGGGGCGCAAAACCAATAATGTGCCGGAGCTGTTCGCTTCGGATCGTACCCGGGAGGTGCTGGCGGATCTCGTCGCCGGCGACAGGCGAAGGATCGTCATCATCGATTCCCCGCCTGCCCTGATGGCGTCGCACGCGACCGTCCTGGCCCGACATGTCGGGCAGGCCCTGGTCGTCGTTCGCGCCGACCAGACAACCGAAGCCGATCTGCGCGAGACGATCGGCCTGCTCTCGGGATGCGGCCGCCTGGGCCTCGTCCTGAACGGAGCGGGCCTCGCCGTCACCGGGCGCAAATACGGCGCCTACGATGGGTACGGCCATGACTGATCTTCACCTGAACCGTTTCTCGCGGCTCGCCGCCTTGCTCGGCCTCGCTCTGGCGGGGGCGAGCGCCCATGCACAGGAGGCGCCCAGCCCGTCGGTCACGGGGAGCGCGACCCAGGCCGACAGCGGCGGAGCGCCGCCTCCCGGCGCCGAGGCGCCCGCACCGGCGGCCGCGCCCCACAGCCGGGGCGAGATCCATCCCTATCTGGAGGTGGCCCAGACCCTCAGCGCGGACCTGAACGGCGGCGACACGCTGACCTACACCAGCGTCGCCGTGGGCGTGAACGGCCATGTCGAATCGCACCGCGTCGCCGCGCAGTTCGGCGTTCGCTACCAGCAGAATGTCGAGTGGAGCGGCGATCTCCCCAACAATTCGATGCTCTCGGGCGTTGCCCAGGCGCATCTCCAGGTCGCGCCGAACCTGCTGTCCTTCGATGTCGGCGCCATGGCCACCCATACGGCGGGCGAGGGGCGCGCCCAGGGCGTCACCGCGCAGGATGCGTCGGTCAACGTCTACAGCGTCTATGCCGGCCCAACGCTTTCGACCAGCGCCGGACCGGTGGCGATCAACGCCGCCTATCGCTTCGGCTACGTCAAGGTCGACGACGACCGCCATCTTCCGGCCAATCTCGACCAGGTGTTCGACGATTCGACCGCCCACAGCCTGACCGCGAGCATCGGCATGGGAACGAACGGCGGCCTGCCGTTCGGCTGGACCGTCGGCGGCGGCTATAGCCGCGAGGATTCGGGCGGCTTCTTCGGCAACCGCTTCGAGATGGCCTATATCCGCGGCGACGTGGTCTTTCCGGTCAGCCCGACCTTCGCTCTGACCGCGGGGATCGGCTACGAGGATATCGAATCCTCGCAATATGATTACGTCCGCGACGTGAACGGCGCGATCGTGATCGGAGTCAACGGACTTCCCGTTCCCAACCCCAACGCGCCGCGGCTTTCCGTCTACAAGATGGACGACGTCATGTACGACGCCGGAATCATCTGGCGCCCGAGCCCGCGCACCGAGCTTCAGGCGCGCGCAGGGCATCGCTACGGCGGAACGACCTTCACCGGCTCGCTCGCCCACCAGCTCAACGAGCACGAGGCGATCAACGCGGTCGTGTTCGACACGGTGGAAACGTTTGGCCGTCAACTTTCCACGAATATCAGTGCCTTGCCGTCCAATGCTAATATCAACATCGATCCTCTGACGGGCAATCTTTCGGGTTGCGTGTTCGGCGCGAACGGCGGCGGCACCTGCCTCGCCAACACGCTGCAGCGGATCAGCCCGAGCACTTTCCGGGCGCGCGGCGGAAGCATCATCTACGCCGGATCGCGCGGCCTTTGGAATTACGGCATGGGCGCGAGCTACACCCACCACCGCTATTTCCTGCCGACCAGCCCGGTCAACGTCGCCTTCGCCAGCGAGGACGAGATTTATGGCGTCAATGCGTCGCTCGGCCGGCAGCTGACCAGGGAATCGAGCGTCAGCGTCAGCGCCTATGCGAGCTGGTACGACAGCGATCTGGCCGCCTTGCAGGACGTGACCACGGTCGGCGCCTCGCTGAGCTATGACCATCGCTTCCTGCTCGACCGGCTGCAGCTGCTTGCGGCGCTGGGCCTCTACAACAGCAATAACGGCATCGACGACACCGCGGTCCTCTCCGCGCTCGTCGGCCTGCGCTACACCTTCTGACGCGCGGCGAGGGAGACAGACATGTACACCGATCGCTTCGGCCTCACCCGACAGCCTTTCCAGCTGACGCCGGACGCGCATTTCTGGTTCGACAGCCGCACCCATAAAAAGGCGATGGCCTATTTGGGCTACGGCCTTGCCCAGGGCGAGGGCTTCATCGTCGTCACCGGAGAGATCGGCGCCGGCAAGTCCACGCTCGTCGCCCATCTGATGGCCAATATCGACCGCGCGCGCCTCAATGCGATCAGCCTGGTTTCGACCCAGGTCGAGGGTGACGACATGCTTCGGCTGGTCGCCCAGGGCCTGGGGCTCAACACGGGCGCTGTCGAGAAGGCGCGGCTGCTCGACTCGGTCGAGCACCAGCTCGAGGCGGACTTGAGGGCCGGCAAGCGCACCTTGCTGATCGTCGACGAGGCGCAGAACCTCCCGGTCTCGGCGCTGGAGGAGCTGCGCATGCTCTCCAACTTCCAGATCGCCGGCCGCGCTCTGATCCAGCTCGTCCTGCTCGGCCAGCCCGAATTTCGCGACAAGCTCGCGAGCCCCGGGCTCGAGCAGCTGCGCCAGCGGGTCATCGCCACCCATCATCTCGACGCCATGGGCGCCGACGAGGTCGCCGCTTACGTCCGCCACCGCCTGACGCTCGCCGACTGGCAGGGCCGGCCCGATTTCGACTCCGCCGGGTTCGAGGCGATCCATCGCCACAGCGGCGGCATTCCGCGGCGGGTCAACCAGATCGCGCACCGCGTGCTGCTCGGTGCCGCGATCGAGAATGCCGAGCGGATCACCGCGCAGGACGTCGATGCGATCGCCGCCGAGATGAACGCCGACGCGGCCCGCCCCGCGCCGCGCGAGGAGCCCGTGATTCCGCTGCGCGCCGCCAATCGCACGCCGGTCGCGGCCAACGAGCAGGCGCCGCCGGCGGCTCCCGAGCCGTCCGTCGCGGCTCCGGATCCGGGGCTCGAGCGGCGAGTCGCCGTGCTCGAGGCGCAACTGGAGGAGCAGGAGGCTTTGCTCCGCCGAACGCTGACCCTGCTGATCGACTGGGTGGAATCGGGTCCCGAGGCGGCTTACCGTCATCACGCGGCTTAGCGCCGTGAAGGCCGTGAAGAACGCCCTTTCCGTCGACGTCGAGGACTGGTTCCAGGTCGGCGCCTTCGAGCGCGTGATCCACCGCGCCGACTGGGACAGCCTGCCGCGCCGGGTCGAGCACAACACCGACGCGGTGCTCGCGCTTTTCGAGGAAGCGCGGGTCAAGGCGACCTTCTTCACCCTGGGCTGGGTCGCCGCGCGCCACCCCGCCCTGATCCGCCGAATCGCCGAAGCCGGCCACGAGGTCGCCAGCCACGGCTGGGACCATCGCCGGGTCCACACGCTCGACGTCAGGGCGTTTCGCGCCGACCTGGTCCAGGCGCGAGCGGCGATCGAGGACGCGGCCGGCACGGAGGTTCGCGGCTATCGCGCGCCGAGCTTTTCGATCGACCACCGCACGCCTTGGGCGCACGAGGCGCTCGCCGCGGAAGGCTATGCCTATTCCTCCAGCGTCGCTCCGATCCGACACGACCATTATGGCTGGCCGGGCGCGCCGCGCTTCGCCTGGCGCCCGATCGAGGGATCGCCCCTGATCGAGCTTCCGGTGACCACATTCGAGCTTGGCGGGCGGCGCTATGCGGCAGGCGGCGGGGGCTTTTTCCGGCTGATGCCCTACGCGCTGTCGAACTGGGCGGTCGCCCGGGTCAACCGCCGCGACGAGCGGCCCGCAATCTTCTATTTCCATCCCTGGGAGATCGATCCGGGCCAGCCGCGAGTGCCCGGTGCGCCGCTGAAATCGAACCTTCGCCATTACACCAATCTTTCGGGAATGCGCCCCAAGCTGCTGAAATTGTTCCGTGCCCACGCCTGGGGCCGGACCGACGAGGTGGCTGCGGCGGAGCAGGAGCGGCTTCAGTGAACGCTCCGGCGCCGAAGCTTCGAATCGCCGTCCGAAGGGCCGATCTCGACGCCGAGCGGGCGCGGATTGACGGCTTCGTCGCGGAGCATCCGGACGGGACGATCTTTCACCGCCCACAATGGAGCCGGGCGGTCGAGCGCGGATGCGGCCAGCGCGCCCACTTTCTCCTCGCCGAGCGCGGCGGGGCGCTGGTGGGGCTGCTGCCGCTGACCGAGATCCGCTCGCTTTTGTTCGGCAATGCGCTGGTCTCGGCGGGCTTCGGCACCGGCGGCGGGATCCTCGGCGACGGAGCGGGGGCGCTCGCCGATGCCGCCTGGGCGCTCGGCTATCCCGGAGTCGAGTTGCGCGGCGGCCCGGTCCCGGACGGCTGGGAAGCGGCGAGCGGCACCTATGCCGGCTTCACCCGCGACCTTCCCGCCGACGCGCAGACCCTGCTTGCCGCAATCCCCAAGCGCCAGCGGGCGGAGGTCAGGAAGGCGCTGGAGACGACGCTCGCGACATCCGCCGGACGCGACCGGCGCCACCGCGACGCTCATTTCCGGGTCTATTCGGAAAGCGTCCGAAACCTCGGAACTCCGGTCTTTCCCCGCGCTTTGTTCGCTGCCGCGCTCGATGAATTCGGCGAGGAGGCGGACGTCACCATCGCCTGGCTGGACGGCCGCCCGCTCGCGGCGCTGCTCAACTTCTACTTCAAGGGCGCGGTCCATCCTTATTGGGGCGGCGGAGTCTCCGCGGCGCGCAAGGCGCGAGCCAACGACCTCGTCCAGTTCGACGTCATGCGCCGGGCGATCGAGCGCGGCTGCACGCGCGCCGATTTCGGCCGCTCCAAGATCGGCACCGGCCCCTGGTCGCGAAAGCGGATCTGGGGCTTCGAGGAGACGCCGCTGACCTACGCGGTGCGCGGCGAAAGGCGCGAGGTGAACCCGCTCAACCCCAAATACCGCCTGCAGATCGCGGCTTGGTCGCGGCTCCCCCTGTGGCTCGCCAACCGGATCGGCCCTTTGATCGCTCGAGGGCTAGGATGAAAGACATCTTGTTCCTCGCCCACCGAATCCCGTTCCCGCCCGACCGGGGCGACAAGATACGCTCGTGGAACCTGCTCAAGCACCTCGCCGGTCTCGCGCGCGTCCATCTCGCCTGCTTCGCCGACGACCGGGCCGACGCCGCGCACATCGATGCGCTTCGCGCCGCGCTCGGCGATCGGCTCGGCGAGGCGCAAGTCGAGGTTCGCAGCCGCTCGAAGGCGATGGACGGGGCGCTCGCGCTGGCCGAGGGCAGGCCGATCTCGCTGGCCCTCTTCGACAGCCCGCGCCTTCGCGCCTTCGTCGCGGCCAAGCTGGCGGACCCTTCGGTAGGCACCGTGTTCGCCTTTTCCGGCCAGATGGCGCAGTTCGTGCCCGCCGGCGCCCGCCAGCGCTTCATCATGGATTTTGGCGACGTCGATTCCGCCAAGTTCGCCCAATATGCCGAGGAGGGCTCCGGCCCGATGCGCTGGGTCAACCGGCGCGAGGCGGAGAAGCTGTCGGCCTTCGAGAAAGCCGTTGCCGAGCGCGCCGACCTGTGCACCTTCGTCAGCGAGGCCGAGGCCGCGCTGTTCCGGCGCACCACCGGTCGCGACAACATCCGCGCGCTTTCGAACGGCATCGACGTCGACCATTTCGATCCCGCAGCGGATTTCCAGCGCCTCGATTTCAAGGAGCCGCTGGTCCTCTTCACCGGCCAGATGGATTATGCGCCCAATGCCGAGGCGGTGGGTTGGTTCGCGCGGGAGGTGCTTCCGCTCGTCCCCGATGCGCGCTTCGCCATCGCCGGCCGAAATCCGCCAGCTTCGGTGCGCGCTTTGGCGGGCGGGCGGGTGATCGTCACCGGCGCGGTGCCAAACATGCGCCCCTGGCTGGCCGCCGCCGACGTGGTGGTCGCGCCCCTGAAGTTGGCGCGCGGAATCCAGAACAAGGTGCTGGAAGCGATGGCTATGGCCCGGCCGGTGGTCGCCTCGCCGGCCGCGTTCGAGGGGATCGAGGCCGAGCCCGGCCGCCACCTGCTGGTCGCCGACGGCGCGGCGGCGACGGCCGCGGCGGTCCGGCGGCTTCTGGAAGCGCCGGGAGCGCTCGGCGCGGCCGCGCGCGACCATGTGGAGCGCCATTATCGCTGGTCGGCCAGGCTCGCTCCGCTGGCCGAAATGGTCGATCCCGGCCGGCGGAGGAAGGCGGCATGAGCACGCTCGCCATCCGCGCTCTGGGCAGCGAGCGCTCGGCCTGGCGGACCCATCTCGCCGTGCTTGCGGCGGTCGCGGGGGCGATCCTGCTGCTCTTCAGGCGGGACGCATCCGACGTGGTTTCGATCTGGACGAACGATTCGACCTACAATCATTGCTTCCTGATCCTCCCGATCCTTGCCTGGCTGGTCGCGCAGCGCCTGCCGCAGCTGCGGCGCCTGGCGCCGGCGGCGTGGTGGCCGGGCCTGCTGATCGCCGGCGCCGGCGCCCTTTCCTGGCTGGCGGGGGAGGCGAGCGGGGTCGATCTGGCGCGCCAGCTCGGCTTGCTGCTGATGCTGGAGGGCAGCGCCGTCGCGATCCTGGGGAAGGCGGTGACGCGGGGGCTGGCCTTTCCGCTTTTCTATGCCTTTTTTCTGCTTCCGGTGGGGTCGGAGATCGTGCCGGCGATGCAGACGGCGACGGCGGAGATCGCTGCGGTGCTGCTGGCGCTCTCCAACGTGCCCGCGCACCTCCAGGGCATCTTCATCACCACGCCGACGGGCTATTTCGAGGTCGCCGAGGCCTGCGCAGGCGTCAAGTTCCTGATCGCCATGCTCGCCTTCGCCGCCCTGGTCGCCAACACCTGCTACCGCTCGTGGAAGCGCCGGGCCGCGTTCGTCGCCGTCGCCATGGCCGTCCCCGTCCTCGCCAACGGGGTGCGGGCCTGGGGGACGATCTTCATCGCCCACTGGACCGACATAAGCTTCGCCGAGGGCTTCGACCACGTCTTCTACGGCTTCTTCTTCTTCGCGATCGTCATCGCCCTGATCCTCGGCATCGGCTGGCGCTTCTTCGACCGTCGGGTCGGCGAGCCGTGGTTCGACCCCGAGGCGCTGCAATGCGAATCATTCCACTCCGCGCGGCTCGACCGGATCGCGCCGGCGCTGCTCGCTCTGGCGTTCGCGCCGCTGGCCTGGGTGAGCCTGGTCGCCGCGACGGGCACGGTCCCGCTGCCCCCGCAGCCCGTCGTTCCGCTGGTTGCGGGCTGGCAGCCCGTTCCGGCCCGTGGCGGCATTCCCTGGCAGCCGCATTTCGCCGGCGCCGACCGGCTCACGATCCAGCGCTACCGCGACTCGCGGGGCCGAAGCCTCGACCTGGCCATCGCCGTCTTCGTCCGCCAGCAGGAGGGGCGGGAGCTGGTCGGCTTCGGGCAGGGCGCCGCTGCGCCCAACGGGCGCTGGGCGTGGACCGCGGATGCTCCCGCACCGCCGAACGGACGGGCGGAACGGATCGCCTCGCACGGGCTGGAGCGGCAGGTCGTCAGCTTCTACCGTGTCGGCGATATCGTGACCGGAAGCGGGGTGGGGGTGAAGATCGAGACGATGAAGGTGCGGCTGCTCGGCGGCCCGCAGCGCGCGGTGGCCTTGCTCGTCTCCAGCGATTCGCGCGCGGCGATCGACGATTTCCTGCGCGCGCTCGGCCCGATCGCTCCGCTCGCCGACCGCGCCGCCGGGCTGTGACGGTTCAAACCTGATGTGCGGCATCGCCGGCCTCTTCCATCCGGACGTCCCCAAGCCGGTCGATCCGGCGCGGATCGCGGCGATGACCGAGGTGCTCGCCCATCGGGGCCCCGACGGCAGCGGCATCTGGACCGCGCCCGGCATCGGCCTCGGCCACCGCCGCCTGTCGATCATCGACCTTTCCGACGCCGCCGCGCAGCCGATGCTGGCCGAGGGCGGGCGGCTGGCGATCAGCTACAATGGCGAGGTCTACAATTTCCGCGAGGTGCGCGCCGCGCTGGAGGCAAAAGGCCATCGCTTCCGCACGGAGAGCGACACCGAGGTGATCCTCGCCGCCTGGCTTCAATGGGGCCCGGACTGCCTGGCGAGGCTAAACGGCATGTTCGCCCTGGCGCTCTACGACGCCGCGGACGATACGCTGTTCCTCGCCCGCGACCGGCTCGGCGTGAAGCCGCTCTTCTACGCGGAGCTCCCCGACGGCGCGCTGATCTTCGCCTCCGAGCTCAAGGGCCTGCTCGCCCACCCGCTGCTGCGCCGGTCGCCGAGCCCGCAGGGAATCGAGGACTTCCTCGCTTACGGCTACGTCCCCGACGATAGCTCGATCGTCGAGGGCGTGAAAAAGCTCCCCGCCGGCCATTATCTCCACGTCCGCCGCGGGCGGGCCGTGTCGCGGCCCGTTCAATGGTGGGACGTCGATTTTTCGAACCCGGTATCGCGGCCGGTCAAGGCGCTGACCGAGGAGCTGGATGCCCGGCTCGGGGAGGCGGTGCGCTCGCGGATGGTCGCCGACGTGCCGCTCGGCGCCTTCCTCTCCGGCGGGGTCGACAGCTCGGCGGTGGTCGCCTTCATGGCCGAGGCGAGCCGCGGCGCGGTCGAGACCTGCTCGATCGGCTTCGACGAGGCCGATCATGACGAAACCCGCTACGCCGCAGAGATCGCGGCCCTGTTCGCCACCAATCATCGCTCGCGAATCGTCGACGCCGAGGATTTCGGCCTGATCGACACGCTCGCCGATGCGTTCGACGAGCCCTTCGCCGACGCTTCGGCGCTGCCGACCTATCGCGTCTCCGAGCTCGCGGTCGAGAAAGTGAAGGTCGCTCTATCCGGCGACGGCGCGGACGAGGCCTTCGCCGGCTATCGCCGCCACCGGATGTTCATGGCTGAGGAGCGGGCGAGGGCGCTGCTGCCGGGGCCGCTCGGCCGCGCGGCGGGAGCGCTCGGCGGAGTCTATCCGAAGCTAGACTGGGCGCCGCGCTATCTGCGCGCCAAGACCACGCTGCAGGCGCTGGGGCAGGGGAGCGGCGAGGCTTACGCCCAGGCGGTGGGCGTCACGCCGCCGCTGATCCGCCGCCGGATCTTCACCGCCAACCTGCACGGCCACAATGCGGAGGCGCGCTACGTCGATGCGATGCGCGACGCTCCGGCAAGGGATTCGCTGTCGCGCGCGCAATATGCCGATCTCAAAATCTGGCTGCCCGGCGACATATTGACCAAGGTCGACCGGACCTCGATGGCGGTGAGCCTGGAAGCGCGCGAGCCCTTGCTCGACCACCGCCTGGTCGAATTCGCCGCGAGCCTGCCCGCGAGCATGCGGCTGCGCGGCGGCAGCGGCAAATGGCTGCTCAAGCGAACGCTGGCCGGCCGCTTGCCGGAGCATATCCTGCAGCGCCGCAAGATGGGCTTCGTCACGCCGCTCTCCGCCTGGTTCCGCGGCCCGCTGGCGGCGGAGGCCGCCGCGATCTCGCGCAGCGCCGCGCTCGCGGAAACCGGCTGGTTCGACCCCGAGGCCATTTCACGGATCGCCGAAGCGCACCGCTCGGGCCGCGCCGACCATGGCCGGCTGCTCTGGCAGTTGCTGATGCTGGAAAAGTCGCTCCGGCGCCTGTTCGGCTTCGGCGCCGTCAGCGCTCGCCCGGATAGAGCGCCTCGACAAAATAGAGCCCGTCGGGCGGCGCGTTGAAGCCCAAAGCGGCGCGGTCCTTCGCCTCCAGCGCCGCCTTCAGATCCGCCTTCGTCCATTTGCCGCGGCCGACCAGCTCGAGGCAGCCGACCATCGAGCGCACCTGGTGGTGGAGGAAGCTGCGCGCGGCAGCCTCGATCTCGATCGTCTCGCCGAGGCGGCGAACGGTCAGCCGGTCGAGCGTCTTGACCGGGCTTTCCGACTGGCAATGGGCCGAGCGGAAGGTGGTGAAATCGTGGCGCCCGACCAGCACCTGCGCGGCGCGGTTCATCGCATCGGCGTGGAGAACCACCGGCACCCGCCAGGCGCGACCCGCCTCCAGCGCGAGCGGCGCGCGCCGGTTGGCGATCCGGTAGACGTAGCGCCGGCCGATGCAGGAGAAGCGGGCGTGGAAATCGGGCTCGGCCTCACGGGCTGAGAGGATCGCGACCGGTAGTGGGCGAAGCTTGGCGTTGGCGCCGTCCGCCAGCCGGTGGGCGCTGATTGGCTTGTCGATGTCGACATGGGCGGTCATCGCCAGCGCGTGGACTCCCGCGTCGGTGCGTCCGGCGGCGTGGACGGCCGCTTCCTCGTGGGTGATGGCTTGGATCGCTTCCTCGATGGCCTGCTGTACGGAAGGACCGTGGGCCTGGCGCTGCCAGCCCATGAAGGGACCGCCGTCATATTCGACGATGAGCCGGAATCGAGTCACGCGAGCCTTGCGCCGGGAGGAATGGGAAAGCCGCGCAGAAGCTCCGCCGGGGTCATCGCCGCCCGGCCCGAGCGCTTGATCAGGGTCGGGACCAGCGAACCCGCGCCGCAGGCGATGGCGAGATCCGCGTCGAGCACCTCGCCCGGCGTTCCGCTTCGGTCTGAGAGAGTCGCCGCAAGCACCTTGATTCGCTCGCCTTCATGTTCGAAGAACGCCCCTGGGGCAGGGTTGAACGCACGCACCTGCCGCTCGACCTCGACCGCCGTCCGGCTGAAGTCGAGCCGCGCCTCTTCCTTGGCGATCTTCGGCGCATAGGTCGCGTTGGCTTCGTCCTGCGCCACCCGGCCGACCTCGGGCAGAAGCTCGAGGACTCGGCGCATCAGGACCGCGCCGGTCCGGGCCAGCTCCGCGGTCAGCTCGCCCGCCGTCTTGCCGTCCACCGCAGCGGGCAGAATGCCCATCATCGGCCCTGTATCCAGGCCCTTCTCCATCTGCATGATGGTCACGCCGGTCAGGCTGTCGCCGGCGAGGATCGCGCGCTGGACCGGTGCGGCGCCGCGCCAGCGGGGCAGGATGGAGGCGTGGACGTTGAGACAGCCGTGGCGCGGGGCGGCGAGGATCGGCTCGGGCAGGATCAGCCCGTAGGCGGCGACCACCGCCGCGTCGAGATCGAGGGCGATGAACGCCTGCTGCTCCTCGGCGCCCTTGAGCGAGGCCGGCGTGCGGACGTCGAGCCCCGCTTCCTCCGCCCGTTTCTGGACGGGCGAAGGCGAAAGCGCCTTGCCGCGCCCCGCGGGGCGCGGCGGCTGGGTGTAGACGGCGGCGATGTCGTGCCCCGCCTCGATCAGAAGATCGAGCGTCGGCACGGCGAAATCGGGGGTTCCCATGAAGGCGATGCGCATAAGCAACGTCATTGCGAGGAGCGACGCGACGAAGCAATCCAGATTGTGCGCTGGATTGCTTCGCTGCGCTCGCAATGACAGAGGGGAGGCATGGCATCGCAGGAGATCGAGGCGCTCGCCCAGGCGCTGGCGCGGCTTCCCGGGCTCGGGCCGCGCTCGGCGCGGCGCGCGGTCTTGCACCTGATGAAGAAGCGCGAGACGGCCCTTCAGCCGCTGCTTCGGGCGCTCAGCGCGGTCAGCGACAATCTCTCGGTCTGCGCCACCTGCGGCAATGTCGACACCACCGACCCCTGCGGAATCTGCGCCGATCCCCGGCGCGACGCCCGGCTGCTGTGCGTGGTGGAGGAGGTGTCCGATCTGTGGGCGCTCGATCGCTCGCGCCTCTTTCCGGGCCGCTTTCACGTGCTCGGCGGGCGTCTTTCCGCGCTCGAGGGGGTGAGGCCCGAGGATCTCGGAATCGATCGCCTCGTCAGCCGGGTCGCGGCCGGCGGGATCGATGAGGTCGTGCTGGCGATGAACGCCACTCTGGAGGGCCAGACCACGGCCCATTATCTCGCCGAGCGGCTCGAGCGCTTCCCCATACGGCTCACCCAGCTCGCCCATGGTCTGCCGGTCGGCGGCGAGCTCGACTATCTCGACGAGGGGACTCTGGCCCAGGCGCTGAGGGCGAGGAGGCCGGTCTCCTAATTCCTCCCCGAAACGGGGAGGTGGCAGCGCGCAGCGCTGACGGAGGGGTCGGGCACGGACGCCATCGACCCCACCACCATGCTTCGCATGGTCCCCCTCCCCGTTCCGGGGAGGAGTTGAGGTTGAAGAATAGGGCCTTTCCCCCTATTTTCGCGCCATGGCACTCCTTCCCATCATCGAGGTCCCGGACCCGCGGCTGAAGCAAATCTCCACGCCCGTCGAGGCGGTGACCGACGAGACGCGCAGGCTGATCGCCGACATGTTCGAGACGATGTACGCGGCCCCGGGCATCGGCCTCGCCGCGATCCAGGTAGGCGTTCCCAAGCGCGTGCTGGTGATCGACCTTCAGGAGCCCGAGGAGGAGGACGGCGAGCCGGTCAAGGATCCGCGAGTCTTCATCAATCCGGAGATCGTCGAACACTCGCAAGCCGAAGTCCCCTATACCGAGGGCTGCCTGTCGGTTCCCGACCAATATGCCGACGTCGAGCGGCCCGAGCGAATCCGCGCGCGCTGGATCGACGAGAATGGCGCGGCCCACGAGGAGGAGATCACCGGCATGCTTGCGGTCTGTCTCCAGCACGAGATGGACCATTTGAACGGCATATTGTTCATCGACCACCTCTCCCGCCTCAAGCGCGAGATGATCCTCCGCAAGATCGCCAAGGCCCGCAAGCAGGCCGCCTAATTACTCGCCGAGCTTGCGCAGCTTGGCCACGAGATAGGCGGTCGACCAGCCGATCAGCAGGAATCCGGCAAGCGCCTCGGCCGCGCCGAGAAGGCGCCACGGATCGATCAGGTGGACCGCGGCGGTGCCCGCGGTGGTGTAGGAGGCGAGCGAGAAGAACAAAGCCTCTTCGAGCGACGAGGCCGCGCCAAGCGCCAGATAGAGCGCGCCGAACAGGCCGATCTCCGCCAGATGCAGGACGAACAGCGATAAAGCGATGACGACGATCAGCCACGCCGTCTCGAGCCCAAGCGACTTCTTCTCCAGCTCCTCGTCCTCGATATGGAACAGCTTGGAAATGCCTTGAAGCCCCGCGGCGTGGAGCAGCGCGCACAATGCGACCGTGACGAGGGCGGCGCCGAGCTGGATAAGGATGATGTTCAAGGGCGTCTCCCTCGCCGCGCGGCGCGCGCGTGCAATGGCTGCTGCTTCCCCTTTATGGCGCTTGAGCGCAAATCGTTTCTGCTCTAGGTTCGCGCTTCGTTCCATCCGGAAAGGCGCCATGGACCCGCTCTTGCTGCTTCTCGTCGCCGTCCTCGTCGCCGCCGGGGTCGCGCTCGGCTGGTTCGTCGGGCGCGGGCGCGCCGGCGCGGTTGCCGAGGAGCGCGGAAAGGCCGCCGAATTGCTGCGGATGACCCTGTCCGAGGTCACCAAGGAGCGCGACGAGGCAATGCGCGACCTGGCCGGCCTCAAGGCGGACGCGCGCAATTTCGAAGCGCGGATGAAGGAGCTGCTCGAGGCCAAGGAGGCGCTGACCGCGCAGTTCCACGAGGTCGGCGCCAAATTGCTGAGCGACGCTCAGAAGCAGTTCCTCGAGCGCGCCGATTCGCGCTTCAACCAGGCGAGCGAGAAGAGCGAGGCGCAGCTCAAGGCCTTGCTCCAGCCGGTCGAGGCGACCCTGAAGCGCTACGAGGACGGGCTGACGAAGGTCGAGAAGGAGCGGGTGGGAAGTTACGAGGCGCTGCGCGAGGCGGTGCAGCTGCTTCACGCGGGCCACGCGCAGGTCCGCGACGAGACCAGGAATCTGGTCAACGCGCTGCGATCGAGCCCGAAGGCGCGCGGGCGCTGGGGCGAGCAGAGCCTGAAGAACGTGCTCGAGCAGGCCGGCCTTTCTCCCTATGCCGATTTCCAGACCGAGGTCTCGGTGAACACCGACGACGGGCGGCTGCGCCCGGACGTGGTCGTTCGGCTGCCGGGCGGGCGCAAGCTGATCATCGACGCCAAATGCTCGCTCAACGCTTTTCTCGACGCGAGCGAGGAGGTGGACGACGCCGCGCGGCTCGCCCATCTGCAGCGGCATGCGGCGGCGATCCGCACCCATGCCCAGCAGCTCGGCTCGAAGAATTACTGGGAGCAGTTCGGCGACTCGGCCGACTACGTGATCCTCTACATTCCCGGCGAGCATTTCCTGACCGCGGCGCTGGAGCAGGACGATCGCCTCTGGGATTGGTCGTTCGAGCGGCGTGTGCTGCTGGCCACGCCGACCAACCTCGTGGCCATCGCCCGAACCGTCGCCAGCGTCTGGCGGCAGGAGCGGCTCGCCGAGGAAGCGGCGGAGATCGCCCGGCTCGGCAAGGAGCTTCATTCGCGCCTGGCGACGATGGGCGGCCACGTCGCCAAGCTCGGCCGCAACCTCGAGCTCGCCACCGGCGCCTACAACGCCTTCGTCGGCAGCCTGGAGACCCAGGTGATGACCCAGGCCAAGAGGTTCGAGGCGCTGGAGGTGTCGAGCGGCGCCAGGGAGATCGAGGCGATGCCGGTGGTCGAATCCGCGCCGCGGCCGCTGACCAAGTTGCTGCCGACGGAAGGCGACGGGAAGCCGAACTGAGTGGCGGCTAATCCACCGAGCGCAACCTGATCTGCCCGGCGCGGTTGCCGAGGACCAAAGTGCGGCCGTCCAGGAAGTTCATCGACAGCGGGGCGGAGAGGATTTCCAGCGCGCGCCGCTCGTGCTCCATGCGCGCACCCGGGCAGACCATGCGGGTGGCCGCGATCGCGCCGGGACGAAGCGTCGGGCGGGTCTCGCCATAGGGGCCGGAGAAGCGGTTGCAGCCGGCCTGGCCGGTCAGCCTGTCCTGGTCGAACTCGATGAAATAATCGTCGCCGGAGACCGCTTGGCCGCCGATCGCGACGATGTGCCAACGGCTGCCGGTCAGCTCCGGCGGCGGAACGCGCGGGCCGCCGCAGCCGTAGAGCGGGCGACCGGCGCGGCGGCCGAGCCAGACCTTGACCGTCTCCTGGTAATAATGATCGCTCATGCCGTCGTTGCAGCGGCCTTCGCGGGTGATCTCGACCGTCATTCGTGCGGTCGAATAGCGGCGGCCCGAGCGGATGGCGGTTGGCCGCGGCTGCGGCACGCTGATGCTGGGGCGGTCGACCACTTCGTAGATCATCCGGCCGTTCCGAAAGGTGAGGCCCCAGAAGGGCTCGGTGCCGGCCGCGCCATAGGTCGTCCCCGGAGTCGGAAAGGCCGAGGCGGAGCCGGCCAAAGCGGCGGCGCCGATGACAAGCGCTCTCATCTTCGCCATTGGTTGATCACCTCATAGGCCATCACGGCGGTGGCGACGGCGGCGTTGAGGCTGTCGGCCTTGCCGAGCATGGGCATCTTCACCAGCAGGTCGCATTCCTTCTCATAGGCCTCGGGCAGGCCCGCCTGCTCGTTGCCGACGAGAATGAAGGCGGGCTTTCTGTAGGAGGGCTGCTGATAGTCCTGCATCGCGTTGAGGCTGGTCCCGATCAGTTGAGCGGGGCCTGAACGGAGCCAGGGCACAAACTCGTCCCAGCGGGCGCTTGCGATCTTCTGCGTGAACAGCGCGCCCATCGAGGCGCGGACGGCCTCGACCGAGAAGGGATCGACGCAATCGTCGACGAGGATCAGCCCGCCCGCGCCGACCGCGTCGCCGGTGCGCAGGATGGTGCCGAGGTTGCCGGGATCGCGCAGCGCCTGGGCGACGATCCACAAGGGCGCCGCGGCGCGGTCGATCGCGGCGAGGCTGGTGTCGATCTGGCGATAGACTCCGAGCACGGCCTGCGGATTTTCCTTGCCGCTGATCTTGTGGAGGATGTCGGCCGTGGTCAGAATCGCCTCGCCGCCCGCTGCCTCGGTGGCAGCGATCATCTCTTGAAGAAGCGGATGCGAGGAATCGCTGAAGAACAGGCGCTCGGGCAGAACGCCCGCCTCGCGCGCCTCGGTAAGGATCCGCAGCCCCTCCGCGAGAAACAGACCTTCGGCGCGGCGGTTCTTCTTGTCGCGAAGGCCGCGCGCCTGCTTGACGAGCGGGTTGGAATAAGCGGTGATCTCGCGCGGCACGGCCTATTCCGGCTCGTCGAACAGCGCCTCGACCAAAGCCGCGAGCCGCTCGACCGCCTGCTCGGCGCCGAGGCCGGTCGCGCTGATGGTGATCGTGTCGCCCTTCGCCGCGCCGAGCATCATCAGGCCCATGATCGATGTGCCGCAGACCTTCGATCCGTCCTTTTCGACCTCGATGTCGGCGTCGATCTCGGAAGCTAAAGTGACGAACTTGGCGCTGGCGCGGGCATGGAGGCCGCGCTTGTTCCGGACCTCCACGACACGACTGACCATCAGGCAGCGGCTTCGCCCAGTATCTCCGAAGCGACGGAGATGTATTTGCGTCCGGCCTCGCGCGCGGCGGCGACCGCGGAGCGGACGTCCATCGTCTTGCGCGCGCCCTCGAGCCGGATGAGCATCGGCAGGTTGACGCCGGCGATGACCTCGATCTTGTCGGACTTCATCAGGCTGATGGCGAGGTTGGACGGGGTGCCGCCGAACAGGTCGGTGAGGATGATCACGCCGGTGCCGTCATCGACCGCGGCGATCGCCGTGGCGATGTCCTTGCGGCGCGCCTCCATATCGTCGTCGGGGCCGATGCAGATCGCGGCGATCTTCTCCTGCGGCCCCACCACATGCTCCATGGCGACGACGAATTCCGACGCGAGTCGGCCATGGGTAACCAAAACCAGTCCGATCATTCATTCACCCTGAGCGCGTTCCGCCTCAATGTCCGATGTGTTTGCCCCTGCGGACCGCTCGATACCGTCACGTGGCGGCGTGGCGAGGTCGCGATGGTCCAGAGTGGGCGAAAAACCCGCCGCGCGCAACCGTGCCGCGACTCGCTCCGCCACGTGAACCGAGCGATGGCGGCCGCCCGTACAACCGAACGCGATCGAGACATAGGATTTTCCTTCGGCCCGGTAGCGGGGCAGGAGGGTGAGCAGGAGCTCCTCGATCCGCCCCAGCGCCTCCTCGTAGCCCTCGTCTTCGGCGATATGCGCGCCGACCGCCTCGTCGAGCCCGGTCAGCGCGCGCAGATCCTCCTCCCAATGCGGATTCCTGAGGAAGCGCATGTCGAGGACGATGTCGGCATTGCGCGGGATGCCGCGGGCGAAGCCGAACGAGATGACGCTGAGGGTCGGCCCGCCGCCGCCGGCGGCGAAGCGGTTGCGGATCTGCTGCTGGAGCGCCGGAACGTCGCTGTCGGTCGTGTCTATGATATGATCGGCCCAGCGCTTGAGCGGGGCGGTCATTTCGCGCTCTTCGGCGATTCCGTCGGTCGCCGGGCGGTCGGGCGCCAGCGGGTGCCGGCGGCGGGTCTCCGAATAGCGGCGCAGGAGCTCGGGGCCCGCGCAGTCCAGGTAGAGCGTCTCGACCTCCCGGTCCGTGCGCCGGGCGACTTTCTTGATCTGGCCGACGATCCGCTCCGCATTGAAGCCGCGGGTCCGGCTGTCGAGTCCCACGGCGAGCGGGCGGCCGCGCTCGGCGCCCGGACGCGGGCGGGTGGCGAGCAGCGGATCGAGCAGGGAAAGGGGCAAATTGTCGACCGTCTCCCAGTCCAGGTCTTCGAGCGTTCGAAGCACGGTCGATTTGCCCGCCCCCGACAGCCCGGTGACGAGCAGGATCCGCTGGGGCCGGCGAGGCTGGGCCATTAGCCGGTCAATCCGAACAGCTTCAGCGCCGCCTCGACCTTCAGCGGGGCCGAGGATTCGAGGCCGGCGAGATGGGCGACGGGAATCGAGACCCCGGCCACCATCCGCTCCTCTCCGGGCTCCGGCAGCCGCGCGGGCTCGGCCTCGAGGTCGACGAACAGGGCGACCGGCACGTCCTGCGCGGTTTTCATCTCGACGATGCCGACTCCCCGAACCTCGATCTTGCCGAGGATGTTGGGGGGCGCGGAAGCGATCGCCCGCCCGTCGACCCGGCGGACGTGGGTGTAATCGTCGCTGATCAGGGTCGCGCCGCGATCGACCAGGCGAAGAGCGAGATCCGATTTGCCCTTCCCCGGCCGACCTCCAAGCAAAACGGCGCGGCCGTTGATCGCCACCGCGGTGGCGTGAACCGTTTCGGACGACAGCGAAACCGGACGGACGGTCATTGCGATACTCCCGGAAAGCGGACCACGAAGCGGGCGCCGCGTTGCCCGTCCGGCCGATCCTCGATGCCGATCGATCCGCCATGGCCTTCGACGATCGCCCGGGCGATGGCGAGACCCAGGCCCGAATGGCGGCCGAAATCTTCCTCCGGCCTGATGGAATGGAAGCGGTTAAAGATTGCCTCCCGGGCGTCCCCGGGCACGCCGGGGCCTTCGTCCTCGACGCTGACCAGCACGTCCTCGCCGACTCGCGCCGCTCTGACCTCGACGACCCCATCCGGCGGCGAGAAGGAGATGGCGTTGTCGACCAGATTGTCGACCAGCCGGGCGAGGCGCGATTCGTCGCCCATCACGGTCGCGGTGGCGACTCGCGGGCGCGCGAAGGCGACCTCGACGCCCTTGCCGCCGCGGCCTTCCCAGAGCGGCAGCATGTTCTGGATCATGCGGCCGAGATCGACGGGCTCGAACCGCGCGCGCGAGAGCTCCGCGTCGAGCCGCGAGGCCTCGGCGATGTCGACCACCAGTCGGTCGAGCCGCCGGACGTCCTGGCGCACCACATCGAGCAATTCGCGCCGGACGGCGGGATCGTCGACCCGCTCCAGCGTATCGACCGCGGAGCGCAGCGAGGCCAGCGGGTTCTTGAGCTCGTGGGTGACGTCCGCGGCGAAGGCGTCGGTGGCGTCGATCCGCTGGCGAAGGCTCTGGGTCATGTCGCCGAGCGCCCGGGCGAGCAACCCGATCTCGTCGCGCCTGTGCGGAAGCACCGGCACGTCCACTTCCCGATCCCGCCCCAGCCTTACCCGGTGCGCGGCATGGGCCAGCCGGCGCAGCGGGGCGGCGATGGTCCGGGCGAGAAAGCGCGAGAGCAGGATCGAGACGAGCAGGGTCGCCGCCAGGATCATCAGCAGCGAGGCGCGCTCGGCGCGAACGACGTGGCGAACGTCGCGGGCGTTGATCGTGAGCAGGAGCACACCGGTTTCGCCTCCGGTGATCGCGCGCGCGGCCGAAATATAGGGCGTGCCGTCGGCGGCGCGGCGGAGCGTCGTCGCTGTGCCGCCGCGGCGCGTCGCCCGCACCGCCTCCGGCCAGGCCTCGAGGCGGTCGACGGCCGGAGGAACGAAGAGCGGCGGCCGGCTGGCCCGGACGATGGCGTCGAAGCCGTTGTCCAGCCAGGTGGCCGCGCGCCGGTACCAGGCTTCGTTCGTGGGATCGCGCAACTGATAGGTCGGCGCGACTCCGGTCCAGCTGTCGGACGTGCGCTCGCCCGTCGGCGCGTAGATCCTGAGCCTCACGCCGGAATCCTGACCGAGGCGGACGAGGATCGGCTGGCGCTGGCCGGGCGGGATCGCGGCGAGCATGTGGGCGATCATCACGGTCTCCGACTGCGCCTGATCGACCCGCGCCTGGGTCAGCCGGCTTCGGAAGCTGTCGAGGTAGAAGATGCTGCCGGCGAGGATCGCCACGGCGAAGATGTTGACCGCGAGGATCCGGTGGCGGAGCGAGAGCCGCCGCGACCAGCCGAGCGCCAGGTCGCGCTGCTCATTCCTCGCCAAAGCGGTATCCGACGCCATAGAGGGTCTCGATCGCGTCGAACTCGCCGTCGACGGAGCGGAACTTGCGGCGCATGCGCTTGATGTGGCTGTCGATGGTCCGGTCGTCGACATAGATGTCGTCCTGATAGGCGACGTCCATCAGCTGGTTGCGCGATTTGACCACGCCGGGGCGCTGGGCGAGCGCCTCGAGGATCAGGAATTCGGTGACGGTGAGGGTCACGTCCTTGCCGTCCCAGCTCACCCGGTGACGCGCCGGATCCATGACCAGTCGGCCGCGGACGATCTCCGCCGGATCGTCCTCCCGCTGGGATTCGGCCGGCCGCGCGCGCATCTCCGTCCGCCGCAGCACGGCCCGGATTCGAGCGAGCAGCAGGCGCTGGGAGAAGGGCTTGGCGATATAATCGTCGGCGCCCATGGCGAGCCCGAGCGCCTCGTCGAGCTCCTCGTCCTTCGAGGTCAGGAAGATGACCGGAAAGTCGCTTTTTTCCCGAAGGCGGCGGAGCAGCTCCATCCCGTCCATCCGCGGCATCTTGATGTCGAGCACGGCGAGGTCGGGCGGGTTCTCGAGCAGCGCCTTCAGCGCCGCCTCGCCGTCCGAATAGAGCCGGGTGATGAAGCCCTCCGACTGGAGCGTGACCGAGAGGGAGGTGAGGATGTTGCGGTCGTCGTCGACAAGCGCGATGGTTACCGACATTCTTGGCAGTCCTTCCCCAACCGGCGGACCCTAGCCAAGGCCGCCCCGCCGCGCCAGCCTTTGACGTAACGGCCCCGCTCCGATATGGGCGCGGCATGATCGTGCCCGCAGAGGGCCTAACCGCTTCATTTCAGGGGAAAGAGCGTGACCAACCGGGTCCCGTCGTTCGACTTGCACCATCAGGGTATCGATACGGCCGCGAAGCTTCACTGGAACCTCGGCCCGGCCGAGCTGACCGAGCATGCCCTATGCAAGGGCGAGGGGGTGCTCGCCAAGGACGGGCCGCTGGTCGTGAAGACCGGCAAGCACACCGGCCGAAGCGCCAACGACAAGTTCATCGTCCGCGATAGCGAGACCGAGACGACGATCTGGTGGGACAACAACAAGTCGATGGACCCGGCGCATTTCGCCGCGCTGAAGGCGGACTTCATGGCCGCGCTGGCGGAGAAGGACACGCTCTACGTCCAGGATCTCTACGGCGGCTCGCAGGCGGAGCACCGGGTCAACGTCCGGGTAATCAACGAGCTCGCCTGGCACAGCCAGTTCATCCGCACGCTTCTGGTCCGCCCGGAAGCAGCCGCGCTTGCCGGCTTCGAGCCCGAATTCACGATCGTCGACCTGCCGAGCTTCCGCGCCGATCCGGCGCGCCACGGCACGCGTTCCGAGACCGTGATCGCCGTCAACCTGAGAGAGAAGCTGATCCTGATCGGCGGCACCGCTTATGCCGGCGAGATGAAGAAGTCGGTGTTCGGAATCCTCAACTACCTGCTTCCGCCGGCCGGCGTGATGCCGATGCACTGCTCGGCGAATATCGGTGCCGACGGCGACACCGCGGTCTTCTTCGGCCTTTCCGGCACCGGCAAGACGACTCTCAGCGCCGACGCCAGCCGCACGCTGATCGGCGACGACGAGCATGGCTGGTCGGACACCGCCGTGTTCAACTTCGAGGGCGGCTGCTACGCCAAGATGATCCGGCTTTCGCCCGAAGCCGAGCCGGAGATTTTCGCGACCACCAAGAGGTTCGGAACGGTGCTCGAGAACGTCGTGGTCGATCCCGTCACGCGCGCGCTCGACCTCGACGACAACAGCCTCGCCGAGAATACCCGCGGCGCCTATCCGATCGAGTTCATCCCCAATGCCTCGGCCGAGAATATGGGCCCGGTGCCGAAGACGGTGATCTTCCTCGCCGCCGATGCGTTCGGCGTGCTCCCGCCGATCGCCCGCCTGACGCCCGAGCAGGCGATGTACCACTTCCTCTCCGGCTACACCGCCAAGGTCGCCGGCACCGAGATCGGCGTGACCGAGCCGGAAGCGACCTTCTCGACCTGCTTCGGCGCCCCCTTCATGCCGCGCCACCCGAGCGTCTACGGCAACCTGCTCAAGGAGCGGATCGCGCGGGGCGGGGTCACCTGCTGGCTGGTCAACACCGGCTGGACCGGCGGCAAATACGGCGTCGGCAGCCGCATGCCGATCAAGGCCACCCGCGCGCTGCTCAACGCAGCGCTCGACGGATCCCTGAAGAACGTCGAATTCCGCACCGACCCGAATTTCGGCTTCGAAGTGCCGGTCAGCGTGCCCGGGGTCGATTCGAGGATCCTCGATCCGCGCGGCACCTGGGCCGACAAGGAGGATTACGATTCGACCGCGGCGAAGCTGGTCAAGCTCTTCACCGACAATTTCGCCAAGTTCGAGGCGCATGTCGATCCGGCCGTGCTCGCCTCGGCGCCGGGCGCGAGAGGCCAACAAGCGGAGCAAGTCCGGGAGACCGTCACCAGCGCGGCCTGACGCCTTACACGACCGACCTTTTCAAGGGAGCGTGCCGGCGGCAGCCGGCGCGCTCCTTTTCTTTTATGGGGACCGAGACATGAGCGATCACGAACCGCGGCTCTGGCCGCACGACGAAGCGATAAGAAGCGTGGGCACGCGCTTCCTCGACCGCACCCTGCCCAAAGCGGAATGGACCCACGAGGCGCATATCGCGACCACCGCGTGGATTCTGATCGAGCGCCCGGACATCGCGCCCGAGCGCGACCTGCCGGACCTGATCCGCCGCTACAACGAGAGCGTCGGCGGGGTGAACAGCGACACCGAAGGCTATCACGAGACGATCACGCAGGTCTTCATCCGCACCCTGCGCGGCGGGCTGGCGGGCAGCGAAGGGCAGGGGCTGGCGGAGCGAATAAACGCCCTGCTGCCTGCGCCCGAGGGCCGGCGCGACTGGCCTTTGCGCTTTTATTCGCCGGAGCTGCTGTTTTCCAAAGAAGCGCGGCTGGGATGGGTGGAACCGGACCTCCAGATGCTGACGGTCTAACCCGGTCGAGTCCCGCCCATTCCCCATCGCACCGGCACATGTTACGTTTCGGAGCCGATACAAAGAGGGGGAGAAGCCATGGCCAGCGTCGCGGAAGCATTTGCAGGACCGGCGGGGCGGCCGGACGTGCTGTCGGGGACGCCGCGCGCGGGCTTCGTCGACCGGTGGATCTACGTGTTCACCGCAGCGAGCTTCATCGTCATCACCTTCACCGGCTTCATCCCGGATTCACTGGCGAAGGTGGCGGCGGTCCAGGCCGGGCTGAGACCGTCTTTCCCATTGGTCCTGCATCTCCACGCTGTGCTGATGGGCACATTCCTCGTGCTGCTGCTGGCCCAGACGGTGCTGGTGGCGAGCGGGCGGTGCGATCTCCACCGCCGGCTCGGCCTCGCCGCGATGGTGGTGGCTCCCGCGCTCGTCATCGTCGGGCTCGTGCTCGTGCCGACCATCTATCATGTGACCTGGAACGCGGCTCAGGTGGCCGGCGCGGCGGGGGAGATTGCGCGGCAGCGAATCCCGATCGCCGACGACATCATGCTGCTGCAGTTCAGGGTCGGGATTCTGTTTCCGCTGTTCCTGTGGATCGGCCTTCGCGCGCGCCGGGGCGATCCGGGCCTGCACAAGAGGATGATGATCCTCGCCACCGCGATGGCCCTGCCGGCGGCGATCAACCGCATCGAATGGCTTCCGACCACGCTTCCGGCCAGCCCGGTCGCGAGCGATCTCTACGTGCTGCTCGCGGTGTCGCCGATGCTGATCTGGGACGTCGTCCGCAACCGGGGCTTGCACCGGGCCTGGCTGATATGGATCGGGTTGAGCCTGCCGTTCACGGCGCTGGTCTACGCCTTGTGGGGAACGCCGTGGTGGCAGACGATGGCGCCGCGGCTGATGGGGCTTTGAGGGCGCGGCCGACTGGCCGGAGGGGACGGCGATCGCAGCGGGGATCGGGGCGCCGATCGCCATCCCGGCGCCGTTCGTCGGGCCGATCTTCGGCGCGCTGGCCGGCGGCGCTTATGGGCTTTTCACGGCGAAGGGGCGGTGAGGGCAGCGCGGCTGGGTGTGGAGTCGGATTGGCGAAGCACGGAATGGTGACCCCGGCATCGCGTATGCCTTAATTCGGGGCAGGGTGGGCAGTGACGGGGTACCATATTAGCATTTGTCCAGATCAGCACGGACTCGGACGCTCGGCCCAGCGCAGGCGTTTGCCTGTTGGGCGGCCGCCAGCGCTTCAGCCATGCTATTGAACGGCCTCCCATACCCATTTTCCGTCATAGGACCTGAACATCTATTTATCGCTTCGTCAGCTTCTCGGCCTGACGGGGCCGGCGCATTCAAATTCCACCAAGCGAGATAAAAAGGCGGGCCGCAGGTGTACTCTTCGTTGGTAGAATTCGTCTGGGCGGGGGCATCTTCCGCGGGGGAACGGATTGCTACGGCCTGAGGTCGGCGACTTCTTTCTAACTCGGGCGCGTGAGAGGCGTCTGCATTCGAATTGACTTTGGTTACTGGCGGCGGCGTTGGTGAGGCAGTTGGTTGTGCTGTGATCAATGCGGGGGATGCAGGCAGAAAAAACGCAACATATCCTGACACCAACGCGGCAGCCGCATGCAGTACGATAGCCATTTTGGTTGGAGATCGTATCGGTTTGGAATCGTCGATCCGCCGGAGAACGTAGTAGCCTAGCCAAAGCAATATCAGCATTGATACGACGAAAACGCCAACTGCAACTCCATGCCGCGAAAGCCAGTCGACCAAGTCTCCCATTGCACCCCCCACGAAGTCTCGAATTCCGATAGCGTCCAGACTAGGTTTCGTTGCCTTAGGTGCTTACTCCTAACCGTTTCCTCGGTGAAGCAAAGCTTCTAGCTCGGGAGATCGTGGCATTCGCGAACCGTTAACCTGCCAAATCTTCGGGAAAATGAAGCGGGACTCGTCTATGGAACCCTAACCCGAGGCTCCCTTTCCCTCTCGAACAATTCGGTCATTGCCCAAACCATGGCGTCAAGCCGGTCCGGGCTCCCCGCTCCCTGATACCCCGCCCGACTCAGCGCGCACATTTGGTCCTTCCAATTCCCCGCAAGCTTCGCCCGCCGGGTCTCGACCTGAGCGCGATCGGCTCGGCGCGGGCGGCCTTGCTGGGGGTGGCGGGGACGAGGCGGACGGGGAGGTCGGCGTCAACGGCGCGGAGCACGGTGGCGCTCGTCGCTGCCCTCGTTCCTCCGGCGACGATCCGGCTCGCGCCATATCGAGCGGCGGCCCCAACGACTCGGCGGCGGCCTAGCCGCCCGCCGCGCGCGCCGCCTTGCGGAACAGGGCGGCGGAGAGCAGCCAGAGGGCGCCGAACGCCGCGCTGACCAGGCCGCCGCGCGGGTCCATGGTCATGCCGGCGAGGGCGACCGCGACGTGCGCCGCCGCGGCCACGGCCATCGCCCAGGCCATTCCCGGTGCCCGGAAGCGGGCGAGCGCCGCGCCGCCCAGCGCGACGAGGATGACTGCGAAGAAGAGCAGATTGTAGGCGTCGCCCTCGTCGCCGATCATCCCGACCGCGCCGGTCGCCCAGACGATCATGAAGCCCGCCGCCAGCGCCGCCCCGACTCCGCCGCGATAGGCGCTGTTGCGGGTTGCCCTGACGGCCAGTTCGAAAGCTCCGCCGACGATGGCGATCATTCCGGCGGCGAAGAGGAAATCGAACGCCGTCCAGTTCACGCCGCTGTCGAACTGCATCGCCACCGCCGGGATCAACAGCAGCAGGCCCGCGATGCTCCACGCCCCGATCCGCCACGGATTGGCGCGCCGTCCAACCGTTTCCCCGCCATTTGCCATTGCCTTGCCTTTCATCGATGAATGAGGCTTGGGCTATCGGCCATCGGCGGATGAAGGTCATGAGCAGGTGATGAGGTTTTGCTGAAATCATGAAGTTCGCGTTCGGAGGCTTCACGCTCGATCCCCACGACCGCAGGCTCTGCCGGGAGGGCGCGCCGGTGGAGCTCAACGCGCGCTATCTCGACGCCCTCGCCCTGCTGGTCGGCGAGGACGGCAGGCTGGTGTCCAAGGAGCGCTTCATGGCCGAGGTGTGGCGCGGCGTTCCGGTGACCGACGAGGCGCTGACCCAGTGCATCAGAACGCTCCGTCGGCTGCTCGGCGACGATGCGGCGCGGCCGCGCTTCATCGAGACGGTGCCGAAGCATGGCTATCGCTTCGTCGCGCCGGTGGAGCGCATCGAGCGCGAGACCGGCGCTCGCGAACGCCGTGCGGGTCTCGAAAGCCACCCCGCCCCCGGCCCCTCCCCATCAAGGGGAGGGGAGTCTCCGTGGCGGCGGGCCATGCTGCTGGGCGGCGCCGGGACGCTTGGGGCCGCGGGCGCCGGGGTGCTCGGCGGGCTGTTCTACGGCTTCGCGCTCGGCGGCGGGCCGGGGGCCGCGTCGGTTCTGCTGGTGCTGCTGTGGCTGACGGTCGCGGCGGCGCTGATCGGCGGCGCGGGGGTGAGCTTCGGAATCGCCGCCGGAGCGCCGCGATGGACGATCGCCGGCGGGGCGTTGGGCGGAATGGCCGTCGGGGCGGTGGCCAAGCTGCTCGGGCTCGACGCGTTCAACCTGCTGCTCGGCCGCTCGCCGGGAGACATTACCGGCGGCGCCGAGGGGCTGATGCTCGGCGCCTCGGTCGGGCTAGGCGCCTTGCTCGCGCGGCGCTCGTCACTCCGGCGCGGAGTTGCGATGGCCGCGCTTTCGGGGGGAGCGGCGGGCGCCGCCATTCCGCTTCTCGGCGGGCGGCTGATGGGCGGAAGCCTCGATCTTCTGGTGCGCGGCTTTCCCGGCTCGCGGCTGAGGCTGGACGCGATCGGCGCCCTGTTCGGCGAGAGCGGCTTCGGGCCGGTCAGCCAGGCGGCGACCGGAATGATCGAGGGCGCCCTGTTCGCCGGGTGCATCGTCGGCGCGATGCGCCTCGCCCGGCGGAGCATGGGAGAGGGCTAGGCGGCCTCGGCCTGCCGCGACCGCCAGGATTCGGTACGGCGGTCGTAATCCTCGGCCAGCGCGAGCAGGGCAGCGGCGCCGTCTCCCGAATAAGCGGGGCCGTGCATCAGCGCGAGCGTCCGCGGGGCAAGTCCGGCAAGGCGGCGGATGGTCGCGCCCATCTCCGGATGGAGGCTCGAAAAGCGGAACAAATCCTCGGCCGCCGCCGCCGGGCCGACGATGTCGCCGGTCGTCAGCGCGGCGGTCCGCCCGGTCTGGGTGAAGAGATCGCCGCAGAGAAGAGTGCCGGTCGTCTCCTCGTAGACCAGACCAGCTTCCCAGCCGTGGGGCGTGTGCGGCGTATCGATGTAGCGGACGCTCTTGCCGCCGAGGTCGATCGTCTCGCCATCGGCGAGCTTGCGCGGCGCGCGGTCGGCGAGGTCGTTCAGGCTGACGTCGCAGCCGGTCTCGCCGTGGACGATCTCGGCGTTCGGGCTGGCCGCGAGCCACAGGTTCATCGCGCCGCATTCGTCGGCCTCGACATGGCCGAAGCCGATCCAGCGCAGCCCATCGAGCGGGATCAGGCGCGCGACGGCTTCGCTCACTGCGGGAAAGAGCGTGCGCTGGCCGGTGTGGAACAGCAGCGGCTCGCCGCCGAGAACGAGATATTGGTTGAAGGCGAAGCCCGCCGGCGGCGCGACCTCCCGGACGAAGGTCGAGATTCGGTAGATGCCGTCGGCGACTTCATCGAGGGCGGTGGTCATCTTCATGCTCCTGGCGACTCGTTGACTGCACATAAGTGTGCAGCTAATGTGCAGGCATGTCAACTTCCGATGCACAACCGCGTGCAGCGAATAAGCGGCCCTATCGCATGGGCCGGCGCGCGGACAGACGCGAGGAGACTCGCCGGCGAATCATCGAGGCCGCGGTGGCACTTCATTCGACGCTAGGGCCGGCGCGAACGACCGTGGCGCAGATCGCCGAGCGGGCAGGGGTGCAGCGGCACACCTATTACGCCCACTTCCCCGAGGAGCGGGACCTGTTCCTCGCCTGCTCGGGCCATGCCCTGGCGCACGATCCGCTGCCCGACGTCGCCCGGTGGCGCGCTCTGCCGCCGGGCTGGGAGCGCATTCGGCACGGCCTCGAGGAGCTCTACCGCTGGTACGAGCGCAACGCGGAAATGGCCGCCTGCGTGATCCGCGACGCCGAGCATCATGCGCTGACCCGGGAGATGACCGAGCTGAGGATGCTGCCGACCTTCGCCGCGGCCCACCAGACGCTTGGCGAAGGGATGAACCCGCGCGCACAGGTTTTGCTCGGCGTCGCTCTCGATTTCGCCTGCTGGCGGTCCCTTCACGCCACGCAGGACGCCGGGAACGCGGCGCTCCTGATGAGCGACGCGGTCTGCGCGCTGGAGTGACGGCGCCCCGCCTCTCGCGCCGCTCGCTCGCCATCGCCGCTTTGTCGACGGTGGTCGAATGGTACGATTTCACGCTCTACCTCTATTTCGCGACGGTGCTTTCGCGGGTCTTCTTCGGCGGCGGCGCGGCCTCGCTGGCAATGACTCTCGGCGGGTTCGCGGTCGCTTATCTTATGCGCCCGATCGGCGCCGTCTTCTTCGGCCATCTCGGCGACCGGCGCGGGCGGCGGCCGATGCTTCTGCTGTCGATGGCGATCATGTCGCTGGCCATGCTGCTGACCGGCCTGCTGCCGACCGCCGGACAGATCGGCCCGGCGGCGGCCTGGTTGCTGATCCTGCTGCGCTGCGTGATGGGCTTCTCCGTCGGCGGGGAATATACCGGGGTGGTCGCCTATCTGCTCGAAGGGGCGCGGCCCGAACGGCGTGGCCTGATCGCCTCCTCCGCGGCAGCGGCGAGCGAGATCGGCGCATTGCTCGCGGTGGGGGTCTCGGCAGTCACCGTCATTGCGATGAGCAATGCCGACCTCGAATCCTGGGGCTGGCGCATTCCCTTCCTGGTCGGCGCCGCGCTCGCCGGATCGGTGTGGGTCGCGCGCTCCACGATGGAGGAATCGCCGGAGTTCGAGCGCCAGGTGAGCGAAGGAACCGTGCCGGCGAACCCGCTTCGCCACGCGCTGGTCGGGCAGCGGCGCGGGGTCGTTCGCGCCTTCGCCATCTCCGCTCTGGGCTCGATCACTTATTATGTCGGAATCACCTACGTGCCCGCCTTCCTCGCTTCGGCGGGGGCGATGGCGGAGGGGGATTCGCTCTGGCTTTCGACCATCGCCGCAATGGCCGTGATCCTGGTGACTCCGTTCGTCGGCCTGCTCTCGGACCGGATCGGGCGAAGGCCGGTGCTTCTCGCCCTTGCCGCCCTGAGCGCGCTGCTGCCGATCACGATGTTCTCGCTGATGGCCGGCGGCGACTGGGGGCGGGCGCTGCTGGGCGCGGTGATCCTGGCCGGCGTCGCGGGCGGGGTGAGCGCGGTCGGCGCGGTCGCCACCGCCGAGCAGTTCACCGGCGAGGGCAGGGTCAGTGGCCTCGCTTTCGGCGCGACCGGCGCGACCGCGATCTTCGGCGGGCTGACGCCCTGGCTGGCGCAGCTGCTGATAGAGCGAACCGGGTGCCCGGAAATGCCCGGCCTGATGATCGCGGCCGTGGCTTTGTGCGTGTTGCCGGTGTTCCTGAAAATGCGGGAGACGGCGCCGGGCAAGTGATCCGGCCATCCGCCGGGTCGGTACGAAAGCCTTGCGAAAGCCTTCGGCCTGGACCCCGGCCTTCGCCGGGGAACGGTTAGCTGTAGAGGGCTTTCTTCTTAGCCCCGCCGCGCCGCGATGTGGGCGTCGATGATCCGGCCGAGCACGACCAGCGGGACGTTGCCGCCCGTCACCACCGCGTCGTCGAAGGCGCGCAGATCGAAGCGGGGGCCGAGAGCTGAGCGCGCATGCTCGCGCAAGCGGTTGATCTCGCTGTGGCCGACCTTGTAGCCGCAGGCCTGACCGGGCCAGGCGCAATAGCGGTCGACCTCGCTGGTCACCTCCTCGGCCGAGGAGCCGTTGGTTTCGGCGAACCATCGGATCGCATGGTCGCGGGTCCAGCGCTTGGCGTGGAGGCCGGTGTCGACGACGAGGCGGCAGGCGCGGAAGGCGATCGACTGGAGGTAGCCGAGGCGGCCGAGCGGATCGCCCTCATAGACTCCGAGCTCGTCGCCCAGCTGCTCGGCGTAGAGCGCCCAGCCTTCCGAATAAGCGTTGAAGGCGAGCAGGGTGCGGACCAGCGGCAGGCGGTAGCTATATTCGCCCTGCCAGACGTGGCCCGGAATGCCTTCGTGGAATGCGAGGGTGGTGAGGCCGAAGCGCGGCGTTCGCGACGTATCGTGCAGGTTGACGTAGAGGTTGCCCGGCACGCTTCCGTCGATCGAGCCGGCCCCGGCATAGGCGCCGGGTGCTCCGATCTCGATCTCGGGCGGCACCCGCTTCACGATCAGATTGCCGCGCACCAGAGTGCCGAAGGCCCTAGGCAGGCGCGTGCGGATGTCGGCGATCGCCGCGTTCATGAAATCGAGGACCTGCCGGCGGCCCGCGTCGGTATTGGGGAAGAGGTTGGCCGGATCGCGGCCGAGCGCAGTCATCCGCTCGCCGACGCTGCCCCGGGTGAGGCCTCGGGCGCGGAGGATCGTGTCCATTTGCGACTGGAGCGCGCGAAGCTCATCGAGGCCCTGGGCGTGGACCTCTTCGGGCGTGCGCGTGGTGGTCGTCCCGGCCTTGAGCGCCCAGGCGTAATAGGCGTCGCCGTCCGGCAGCTTCCAGACGCCGGCGTCGGCGGTGGCGGCCGAGCGCTGGCGGGCAAGCTCGGCGATCTGGCGGTCGAGCGCGGGCGCCACCTTCTCGGCCGCCAAGCGCTCGGCGCGGCCGGCGAAATCGCCGGGGAGGGAGGCCGTGCGCCGGGCGAGCGAGGTAACCAGGCCCCATTCGTCGACCGGCTGGCCGCGGACGGCGCGCTGCTGGCGAAGGCTCTTGTCGAGCAGGAAATCGGGCGCGACGACGCCGATGCCGGAATCGTGGTGCAGCCGTTCGGTCTCGCCATCGAGCGCGGCGGCATACCCTTCCATGCGGGCGAGATAGGCCTCCGCGTCGGCGGCGTTCTCGACCTTGTGGTTGCTGTCCAGCGTGTCCGGGATCTCGACGAAGGCGCCGGTATTCTGGGCGACCACGTAAGGCGCGTTGCGGTAGGACCAGTTCTGGTTGAGCGTGGCGACGTCGCCGAACGGGAAGGCGAAGCCTTCGAGCGCGGTTTCGTGGGCGGTCCCGACCACGTCGAGGGTGACCCGCGCCGAGGGGGAGAGCGTGGCGGGATCGACCGCGCGCAAGCGGGCGAGGCGCTCCGCGGCGCGGGCGGCAATGGCGCGCTGGCCTTCGGGCGAACGGTCGGTGAGTCGGGACTTGAACGCTGCGCGCGCGCCGGCGTCGAGCCCGAGCGCCGAGGCGTTTTCCGGATAATCGGCGAGCAGGGCCTCGGCGACGCCGGCGAACTCCTCATTGGCGCCGCCCTGCGAGGCCAGGGCGGGGAAGGCGGGCGCGAAGGCGAGCGCACTTGCGCCCAGCAGGAGCTGGCGGCGGTCCAGGATCATCGCGGCCTCAGGCTGGCGGGATGAAGGTGCCGGCGGGCGCCTGATCGATCGGAAGGATGTGCAGGCAGGTGCCGTCGGCGGCGACGATCTGCGCGTGGCTTCCCGCGGGCAGGTCCGGCCCGCGCGCGTTCCACACGCCGTCGCCGACGCGGACCCGTCCGGCGCCGTTCTCGATCGCCTGCTCGACCGTCACCGTCTTGCCGATCAGCCGCGCGGCGCGCGCGTTGAGGTTCGGATCCTCGTTGGGGACCGGATTGCGGGCGTAGTAGAGCCGGCCGGCGAAAACGGAAGCGAAGGCGAGCACCGCGAAGATCACCGCCTGGACGGGGAAGCTGAGATCGACCATCGAGAGGATCACGCCGGTGACCGCCGCGGCGATCGCGATCCAGATCAGGAAGATGCCGGGCGCGAAGATTTCGAGGATGGCGAGCAGTCCTGCGGCGATCAGCCACCACCAGTGCGGCGCGAGCGTGCCGGAGAAGCTCGCCAGCGAGTCGAACGAGTTCATTGCTGGCCTCCCTCGAACGGGCCGCGGCGATTGTTCCCGCCGGCGGCGTTGGCGCCCAGCGCGTCGCGCGCAAGCTCGCCGATTCCGCCGAGCGTTCCGATCAGCTGGGTCGCCTCGACCGGGAAGAGAATCGTCTTGGCGTTGGGCGAGGTGGCGAAGCGGCTGACCGCCTCGACATATTTGAGCGCGACGAAATAGTTGATCGCCTGGCTCGAGCCCTTCTCGATCGCCTCGGAGACCATCTCGGTCGCCTTGGCCTCGGCTTCGGCTGAGCGTTCGCGCGCCTCGGCGTCGCGGAAGGCGGCCTCGCGGCGACCCTCGGCCTGAAGGATCTGGCCCTGCTTCTGGCCCTCGGCCTTGAGGATCTCGGAGGCGCGAAGGCCCTCGGATTCGAGGATCAGGGCGCGCTTCTCGCGCTCCGCCTTCATCTGCCGGCCCATCGCGTTGACGATGTCTGCGGGCGGGCGGATGTCCTTGACCTCGACCCGGGTGATCTTGACGCCCCAGGCCTCGGTGGCGAGATCGACCACGGTCAGCAGCCTTGCGTTGATCTCGTCGCGCTTGGAGAGGGTCTCGTCGAGGTCCATCGAGCCCATCACCGTGCGAAGGTTGGTCGTCGTGAGCTGCATGATGGCGAGATAGAGGTCCGACACCTCATAGGCCGCCTTGGCCGCGTCGAGCACCTGGAAGAAGACGATGCCGTCGACTCCGACCATCGCATTGTCCTTGGTGATGATCTCCTGGCCCGGAATGTCGAGGACCTGCTCCATCATGTTCACCTTGCGGCCGACGCGATAGAAGAAGGGCGGGTAATAATTCAGGCCGGGGCGCGCGACGGTGGTGAAGCGGCCGAAATATTCTATCGTATATTGATAGCCTTGGCGGACGACCTTGATACCCGAAAACAGGTAAAGGATGACCAGGACGATCAAAATCGTAAAAAACAGGCCCATGACGGCTCTCCCTCCCCGCTGAGGGAGATATCATGTAGACAAACGGGCTCTCTTCCAAGAGGAATCGGAACGCCATGGACCAGGCCGACCTCCGCCGCTGCCGCTCGTTGCTCTTTCTCCCGGCCTCCAATCCCCGCGCGATCGAGAAGGCGCGCACGCTGGATGCGGACATGGTCGTGCTCGACCTCGAGGACGCCGTCGCCGAGGAGGACAAGGCGGCGGCGCGCGAGGCCGCTTCGATGGCGACTCATGAAGGCTTCGGAGGGCGGCCCGTCGCGATCAGGATGAACCCGACGGGCTCCGCTCATTATGGCGAGGACGTCGTCGCGGTTCGCCGCTCGACCGCCGATTTCGTGATCCTCGCTAAGGCCGAATCGGCCAAGATGGTGGCCGACGCCGGCTGGCTGGTGCAAAAGCCCGTGCTGGCGATGATCGAGACCCCACGCGCAGTGATCGACGCGGCCGCGATCGCCTCGGCCGCCCGCGGGCTGATCGCCGGAACCAACGATCTTTCCGCGAGCCTGGGGCTGCCGCCGGGATCGGGCCGGGGCGGGCTCGTCTTCGCGCTCCAGCGCATCCTGCTTTCGGCGCGCGCGGCCGGCACGCCGGCGTTCGACGGCGTCTATAACGGGCTCGACGACACAGCGGGCCTCGCCGCCGAGTGCGCCGAGGGGCGGGCCTGGGGCTTCGACGGCAAGTCGCTGATCCACCCGAGCCAGATCGAGACCGCGAACCGCGCCTTCACCCCGAGCGAAGCGGAGATCGAGGCCGCGCGCAGGCTCGTCGAGGCCTCGTCGGGCGGCGCCCAGCGGCACGAGGGACGGATGATCGAGCAACTCCATGTCGACCAGGCGCGGGCGATCATCGCCAAGGCGAATCGCTTGCCAGCCTGAGCCCCGCTCCTTAAGCAGCGCCATGTTCAAGGCCTTGTTCCGCGCCGCCGCGCCTTTCACCTTTCTCATCGCCACGCCGCTCGCCGCGCAGCCGATCGCTCCGGGCGACATGCTGCGCCATATCCAGGCGCTGGCGAGCGACGAATTTCAGGGCAGGGCGCCCGGCTCGGCGGGCGAGCGGCTGACCACCGATTATATCGTTCGCCAGCTCCAGCAGCGCGGCCTCGAGCCCGCCGGCGAGAACGGGACCTGGTTCCAGCCGGTGCGGCTGATCGAGACGCTGCCCGGCCGAAGCGACGTGCGCTGGACCGTCTCCGGCGCGCCGGTGGCGATCGACGCCGGGGAGATGGCGCTGATCGGGCCGCAGCCGGCGGTCACCATCGCCGACGCGCCGGTGGTCTTCGCGGGAGAAGGGGCGCAAGGCCCCGAGCTGCGCGGTGCCGTCGTCCTGATCGTCCAGGGGCCGATGGGCGAGGGCCGCGCTTCGATCAGAACGCGGGTCAAGGCGCTGGCCGACGCCGGCGCCGCGGCGGTGATCGTCGTCGCCGGGGCTCAGGTTCCCTGGGAGATGGTCACGCGCAGCTTCGCCCGGGGAAGCACGCGGATCGAGGCCGAGGCCCCGGCCATCGTGACCGGGATCATGCCGCAAAGCGCTGCGCGCCGGCTCGTCGGCGCGGCGCTCGACCAGCCCCCTTCGGGCGTCGCGACGCTGCCCCTTCGCGTTTCGATGACCGTGAACACCGTCGTCAACCGCTTCGCCACCAACAACGTCCTGGGGCGGGTGCGCGGCAGCGGGTCGACGGCGGAGAATGTGATTCTGATGGCCCATTGGGACCATCTCGGCTTCTGCCGGCCCGAGGGGGCGCCGGACCGGATCTGCAACGGCGCGGTCGACAATGCGAGCGGAATCGCGATGATGATCGAGGTCGCCGGACGCCTCGCCCAGCAGCCGCGGCCGGTTCGCGACGTCCTCGTTCTCGCGACCACCGCGGAGGAAGAGGGGCTGCTCGGCGCGACTTACTATGCGGCGCACCCGACCGTGCCGCTGGGCTCGATCCTCGCGGCGATCAATATGGACACGGTGGCGATCCAGCATGCCGGAAGCCCGGTCGCGGTGATGGGCCGCGGCCTCGCCCCGCTCGACTCGGCGATCGACTCGACGGTGGCGGCGATGGGCCGGCGGCTCGACACCGACGACGAGGCGGCGGAGCTGGTCCAGCGGCAGGACGGCTGGGCCTTCAACCGGGCGGGCGTGCCGGCGATCATGGTCGGCGGCTCCTTCTCCGACATGACGCTGCTCAATCGCTTCCTCGAGGGACGCTACCACAAGCCCGACGACCAGGCCGACGGCGAGATCGTCCTCGACGGCGCCGCCGAGGATGCGAACCTGACCGTCGCGCTCGCCCGGCGGCTGGCCGATCCGGCGACCTACCAGAGGCCTGCAAGAGCGACCCCATGACCATCGAGATCCCGCTCGGCCTGACCTTCGACGACGTCCTCCTGCGTCCCGCTGAATCGCGCGTGCTTCCGAGCCAGGCCGACACGCGAACGCGGCTGACCAGGGAGATCGCGCTCAACATCCCGGTCGTCTCCTCGGCCATGGACACCGTCACCGGCGCCGACATGGCGATCGTCATGGCCCAGCTCGGCGGCCTCGGCGTGCTCCACCGCAACATGGAAGTCGACGAGCAGGCGGCCGCGGTGCGCGCGGTCAAGCGCTTCGAGAGTGGGATGATCGTCAACCCGATCACCATGACTCCTGATCAGACGCTGGCCAAGGCGCTCGAGCTGATGAAGCGCCACAAGATTTCCGGAATTCCGGTGACCGAGAAGGGCGGCCGGCTGGTCGGCATCCTGACCAACCGCGACGTGCGCTTCGCCGGCAATCCGCGTCAGCCGGTTTCCGAGCTGATGACCAGCGAGAATCTCGCGACCGTGCGCCCCGGCGTCGGCCAGGAGGAGGCGCGGCGGCTTCTCCACCAGCGCAGGATCGAGAAACTGCTGGTGGTCGACGAGGAGGGCCGCTGCTTGGGCCTGATCACGGTCAAGGATATCGAGAAGGCGGTCGCCTATCCCGACGCCACCAAGGACGCCGCGGGGCGGCTGCGCGTGGCGGCTGCGACGACCGTCGGCGACAAGGGCTTCGAGCGAAGCCAGGCGCTGATCGACGCGGAGTGCGACCTGATCGTCATCGACACCGCGCACGGCCACAATGTCGACGTCGCCGCCGCGGTCGAGCGGATCCGCAAGCATTCGAACGCCGTGCAGGTCGTCGCCGGGAACGTCGCCACCGCAGAGGCAACCAAGGCGCTGATCGGCGCGGGCGCCGACGCGGTGAAGGTGGGGATCGGGCCGGGATCGATCTGCACCACGCGGATCGTCGCCGGGGTCGGGGTGCCGCAGCTGACCGCGGTGATGGAATCGGCCGAGGAGGCCGCCAAGAGCGGCACGCCGGTGATCGCCGACGGCGGCCTCAGGAGCAGCGGCGACGTCGCCAAGGCGCTTGCCGGAGGCGCGGCGGCGGTGATGATCGGATCGCTGCTCGCGGGCACCGAGGAGGCTCCCGGCGAGACCTTCCTCTACCAGGGCCGCGCCTACAAATCCTATCGCGGGATGGGCTCGGTCGGGGCGATGGCGCGCGGCTCGGCCGACCGCTATTTCCAGCAGGACATCAAGGACCAGCTCAAGCTCGTGCCCGAAGGCATCGAAGGGCAGGTCGCCTATAAGGGCCATGCCTCGGACGTGATCCACCAGCTCGTCGGAGGGGTGAAGGCGGCGATGGGCTATACCGGCGCGGCGACGATCGAGGAGCTGCAGAAGAAGGCGCGCTTCGTCCGGATCACCAATGCGGGCCTTCGCGAAAGCCATGTCCACGACGTCACGATCACCCGCGAGGCGCCCAATTATCCGCAGCGTTAGGGCCTGAGGATGGTGTTCCTGTCCCGTCATTTCCGCGCCAGCGGGGATCAAGGATGGCCGGATTCCCGCTGTCGCGGGAATGACGGAATGGATCGATGACCCCTTCGGCCAGAGCCCAGGCGGCGATCGAGTTGCTCGATGAGGTGATCACGGCCGCGCGCGAGGGCGGGGCGGCGGCGGACACGTTGATCGCGCGCTATTTCAAGACTCGTCGCTACGCCGGCTCGAAGGACCGGCGCGAGGTCCGCGACCTCGTTTTCGGGGCGATCCGAAGGGCGGGGGAGAGACCGGCCTCGGGACGCGCGGCGATGCTCGGCCTCGCGCAAGACCTTCCCTGGCTGCTCGACGCGTTCGACGGATCCGCGCACGGTCCGGCCAGCCCAGCCCCGGACGAGGCCGCGGCGCCGGCGGGCGTCGCCCCGGCGTGGATCGTGCCCCAATTCGACCCCGCGATCGCGCCCGGAGAGCTCGCTGCGCTGCTCGCCCGGGCGCCGCTCGATCTTAGGGTCAACCGGCTCAAGGGCTCGCGCGAGGATGCGCTGGCGCAAATCGCCGAGGGTGAGCCGAGCCCGCTCTCGCCGATCGGCATTCGCCTTCCCGAAGGCCTTCGAATCGAGGACAGCGAGGCGTGGCGCGGCGGCCTGATCGAGGTCCAGGACGAGGGCAGTCAGCTGATCTGTCTTGGCTGCGAGGCCGGGCCCGGCATGCTTGCGGTGGACCTGTGCGCCGGGGCGGGCGGCAAGACGCTCGCGATCGCCGCGGAAATGGGCAATGCCGGAAGGATCGTCGCGAGCGACGCGGACCGCGGCCGGCTCGCGCGGATGGGGCCGAGAATCGAGCGGGCGGGGGTGACGATCGTCGAGCCGCTGCTGCTCGATCCGAACCGGGAGGAAGCGATGCTCGCCGATCTGGCCGGCCAGGCGGACCTCGTGCTGGTCGACGCGCCTTGCTCCGGCACCGGCACATGGCGCCGCAATCCCGAGACTCGCTGGCGGCTGACTCCGCAGCGGCTGGAGCGAGTCGTCGCTCTTCAGTCGCGGCTGCTCGATCTCGGGGCAACGTTGCTCAAACCCGGCGGGCGGCTGGTCTATGCGGTCTGCTCGCTGCTGGCGAGCGAGGGCCGCGACCAGGCCGCGGCGCTGACCGCCCGTTCATCGCTGGTTCCGGAGCGGATGCCGATAAAGGCCGGCACGCCCTCGGGCACGGGCCTGCTGCTCAGCCCGGCGCGGGACCGGACCGACGGCTTTTTCGTCGCGCGCTGGCGGCGGCCGTGTTAGATGACCCGCGCGAGTAAGATGGAGTTTGTGATGCGCCTTACGCCGATTGTCCTTTCGGCCGCGATCGCGGCGGCGACCATGGCCAGCGCCGGCCAGGGCCAGCGCCCCGACGACCAGATCGATCCCCGCTCCTCCGCGCTGGTCGAGCAGGCGCAGGCGCAGACCAGCGCCGGCCATCTCGACGTCGCCAACGATTTGCTGGAGACCGCGCTGGCCGTCGATCCGCGCAACCGAGGCGCCTATGTCGCCCTCGGCCGCGTCGCGCAGGCGCAGCGGCTCCCCGGCAAGGCGGTGCGCTACTACGCGGATGCGCTGCGGATGGAGCCCAACGACGTCAACGCGCTGGCGGGACAGGGCGAGGCCTATGTGCAGCGCGGCGCGGTGGAGCGCGCGCGGCGCAATCTCCAGCGGGTGCAGACGCTGTGCGGTCGCAATGCCTGCCCGCAGGCGCAGCAGCTGGCGGCGGTGATCCAGCGCGGCCCGCCGGCGGACGTGCTGGCCGCCCAGCGCCCCGAGCAGGGCGCCCCGCCCGCGACGCCGACCCCGCGGCCTAACTGAGCAGCCGCGCCAGGCTGACGAAATCGGCGACGGTGAGTGTCTCCGCTCGCCGCTCGGAGTTGATCCCGAGGGTTTCGAGCGCCTCCACCGCGCCGGGCAGGCCCGCCAGCGAGCGGCGAAGCATCTTGCGCCGCTGGCCGAAGGCCGCGCCCGTGATGGCCTCGAGCGTGCCCGGCTTCACGCCCTTCGGATGCTCTGCCGGCACGATGTGCACCACGGCCGACATCACCTTGGGCGGGGGCACGAAGGCCGAGCGGTGGACCTTCAGCGCCAGCTTCGCATGGCTCCGCCATTGGGCGAGGACGGCGAGCCGGCCGTAGGCGGAGGTGTCCGGCCTGGCGACGATCCGCTCCGCCACCTCCTGCTGGAACATCAAGGTGAGCGATTTCCAGCGCGGCGGCCAGGCTTCCCCGCCGAGCCAGCGCACCAGCAAGGCGGTGCCGACATTGTAGGGAAGGTTGGCGACGATGTGCGCTCCGGCGGGGGCCTCGACCTCGAGCGCGTCGCCCTCGATCGCCTCCAGCCGCCCTTCGAAAGCTTCGCCGAGCTCGGCCAAGGCGGGCAGGCAGCGCCGGTCGCGCTCGACGGCGATCACCCTGGCTCCGGCGCGCAACAGCGCCCGCGTAAGTCCGCCAGGCCCCGGTCCCACTTCGTAGACCGTCTCGCCTTCCAGCGGGCCGGGAACCCTCGCGATCCGGTCGAGAAGCTGCTCGTCGAGAAGGAAATTCTGGCCGAGCGCTTTCGACGCGCTGAGACCGTGGCGCGCTATGACCTCGCGCAGCGGCGGCAGGGTCACGCCTCGGCGAGCCGGCGCGCGCATTCGCCCGCGGTGCGGATCGCGGCGATCATTGCGCCCGGGTCCGCCGAGTCGCTGCCCGCGATATCGAAGGCCGTGCCGTGATCGGGCGACGTTCGGACGATCGGAAGGCCGAGGGTGACGTTGACGCCTTCGTCGAAATGGAGGGTCTTCAGGGGGATCAGCCCCTGATCGTGATACATGCACAGCGCCGCATCGTAGGTGGGGCGCCGCTGGGCGCTGAACATGATGTCGGGAGCATGCGGGCCGGTTGCGTCATAACCCTCCTCGCGAAGCCGCTCGACCGCCGGAGCGACGATCTCGATCTCCTCGCGCCCCAGAGTCCCGTCCTCGCCCGCATGGGGGTTGAGGCCGGCGACGGCGAGGCGAGGGGATGCGATTCCGAACTGGCGCTGGAGGCCGCGGATCGCGGCGCGCCCCTTGGCTACGATCCGCTCGACGCTCAGCAGCTCGGTGACCTCGCGCAAGGGGATGTGGGTGGTAACCGGGATGACCTTGAGGCTGGGGCCCATCAGCATCATCGCCACCAGCTCGCTCGCAACGCCGCAGCGCTCGGCGACGAACTCGGTCTGGCCCGGATGGACGAAGCCGATCGCGTAAAGCTGGGCCTTGGAGACGGGGCCCGTGACGAGCCCCGAGGCGGAGCCGGCGCGGGTCAGCCCCACCGCGAACTCGAGCGCGTCGAGCGAATTGCGCGCGCCCTCGAGGTCGGGACGGCCCGGGACCACCTCGGTGTCCGATTTGACGCGCAGGATCGGAAGCGCCGTCTCAAAGGCCGCGATCGCTTCGCCCGGATCGTCGATCACCGCGATCGGGCCGTTCCACACCGCCCTCACCGCCGAGACGCTGCCGACCGCAAAGAAGGGCGGCACGGCGCGGCTGCGGCGCGACTCCCAGCTTTTGGCGATGACCTCGGGTCCGATCCCCGCCGGATCGCCCAGCGCGACGGCAAGAGGCATATCGGCCTCCTCAGCGATAATCGATGACCGCGTCGCGGCGAAGATCGCGCAGGTAGCGCTGGGCGCGCCGGTTGACGCGCTCCTCTTCGATCTGGCGCTGAATATCGGCGGCATTGGGGCCGGCGACCGGCGCCGGATCGTCGCGGCCGCACAGGACGAGGCTGCTGATCCGCTCGCGCGAGCCGAAGACCGTCGTCGCCTGGCCGACGCTGAGGCCGAGCAGCATGGGCTGAAGCGCCGCGGGGAGCTCGCGGACCCGAACCGAATCGTTGACGAGGACTTCGCCGCCGAGCGTCCGGGCGGTCGCTGCCGCGCCGCCGCAGCCGTGCATGGCCTGAACGGCCGCGCCGAGCTGCTGGACCTTGGCCTGGATCTGAGCGTCGGTCGCGCCGGCGGGAAGGTCGAGCGAAATCTGGGTGAGGCTGAGAACCGCATCGCGGGGATCCGCGACGAGGATCTGGCGCGTGTCGACCAGGGCTACGATCGAGATGCCACCGGGCACCGGGATCGGATCGCTGAACGCGCCGACCGGCATCTGGCGCACGACCGCCGCGAGTTCGTCGGGAAGCTGTCCCGCACGGACCCAGCCGAGGTCGCCGCCGACCGCCGCGGTCGAGGCCTCGGAATATTGGCGGGCGTAGGCAGCGAACGAGGCCCCGCCGCGAAGCTGCTGGAGGATCCGCGCGGCATTCTGCTGGACCTGGGCGGCGGTTTCCGGCGTCGACGACATGAAGATTTCGGCGACTCGATATTCGGCGGTGCCGCGCTCGGCATTCAAACGCTCGATCACCGCGCGCACCTCGTCTTCGCCCACGGTCACGAACGGCTCGATCTGGCGGCGCTGGAGTCGCTGCCAGGCGAGCTCGCCGTGGATCTGGCGCTTGAGCGAACTTTCGGACGATCCGATCGAGCGCAGATAGGCGCTGAACTGCTCCGGCGTGCGGCGGAAGCTCTGCGCGAAGCGGGCGTAATATTCATCGATGTCGTGCTGCGCGATCGTGATCTCCTGCTGCGTCGCGGCCTGGATCTGCAGCGTTTCGTCGATCAGGTTGCGAAGGATCTGGGCGCGGACCCGCTCGAGCTCCTCGGGCGGGATTCGGGCCTGGCTGGAAGCGACGACCAGCGCGAGGCGATGATCGATGTCGCTTCCGGTGATGACCTCGCCATTGACCACCGCGGTCGCCTTGCGGACGCCGGGCTCCTGCTTGCCGACGAACTGGATGTTGCCGGGAATGTCGAGCTGGCCCTGAGGCGCTCCGCTCTGCGCCGCCGCGACTATCGACAGCAGCGGCGCGATCAGCACGATCGCTGCCCTTGGAAACCAACCGAGCTTCATCATTCCTCCAATGAATGCAGGCCCCACGCCCTGCCCAAATTTATGTGAACCGCAGCTTAGCGGATTTGCGGCGCTCTCCAGCGCCCTCTAGCGCCCCAAATTGCGAAGCGCCACCCGGATGAGGAAGGTGTCGCCCCGGCGCGCGTCGCCGCTGGTCTCATAGTCGCGCCGCCAGGTGAAGCCGAGCTCGATGCAATCGTCGTCGTAGGAAATGCCGAGCCGGTGGCGGATCGGATCGAAGCCATCGGCGATCGAAAGCGGATCCTCGCGCCGGCTGGTGAGGTCGATCACGGTCGAGCCGAAGATCGACCAGTAGCGGGCGAAGCTGACCCGGCCGCCGAAGCGGATCTCCTCGCGGTCGCGCAGATCCTCGATCGCCGGATCGATGTCCCGGTCGAGCCGGAGATAGCCGATCGTCGCATAAGTGCGCCGGCCGCCGACGGTGGCGTCGATCTCGTTGCGGCGCAGCGCGAACGTGTCCTTGTCGATTCGGAAGCGGTGAACGAAATTGACCATGCGCCCGACCTGGACGGTGGTGCGGCCGACGAAATCCGAGAAGCGGTCGGACAGGCCGGTGCCGGGGGGAAGGATCGTCGCCCGGTTGTTGAGGCGATAGCTTTGGCCGATGGTGGTGCTGACCTGGATCCCGGGCAGCTCGAAATCCCAATCCGCGCCGTAGGTCAGGCGAACGCCGTCCTCCCAGCGGTCGTAGCCCGGGAAGCGGTTGAGCGCGAACAGGTTGGAATCCTCGAGATCGACCGAGCGCGCGTCCTCGTTCGGAATGTCGAGATTTTCGGTCGGCGGCGAGGCGACGAACTGGAGGCGCGGCGTGAGCCGCTGGATGCCGCCGATAAAGGTGCCGATCAGCGGCCAGCGCAGATCGGCGGCGGCCGCGCCGATGAAGCGGCCGCTCCATCCTTCGCGGCCGCGATAGATGAGGGTTTGGGTCAGCGCCGTGTCGCTGGCATGATAGACGTCGCCGCGGGCATAAGCCGTGGTGACCAGCTCGAGCCCGAGAGGAGCGATCATCCGCCGCTCCCAGTGCGCCGCGGCGAAGGCGCGCTGGCTGTCCTGCCCCTCGGGCCGCATGATCGCCAGGCTGTTGACCTGGAGCTCGATCCGTCCGCCGAGAACGGGGTCTGCGATCCGCCAGCGCGCGTCGATGGCGGGCAGGGCGATCGGCTGGGTTCCGGCGACGTCGGTGAGCCTCAGCCCCTCGAACGCCCAGCCGGCGATCGAGACGTAGCTGTCGACGGTGATCCGCTCGAAATCGGCGACCGAGCGCAGACGATCGTCGCGCGAGATGTCGTAGCGGCGCATGAACGTCCGGTCGGTCGCGTAGCGGCCCGAGAAGGTCACGCTCCAATCGGGGCTGAGGATGAACCGGCCGCTGCCCTCGATATAGCCGCGGATTCCCTTGTCCTCGCTCAAGGCCGGGGAGGCGAGGGGATCGAGCTGGAGGCGCGAGCCATAGGTAAGATAGCCGTGGATCTGGAACGCGCCGATCGGGAGGAGCTGGCGATATTGCGCCTCGAGCATCGGCAGGACGCCGGTGAAGACGTGCGGGGTCACCGTGAGGTCGCGGTTGGGCGCGAAGCGGATGTAATAGGGGACGCTGAGCTCGAGCCCGTTGCGGCGGCCGTAGCGAATCTCGGGGACGAGGAATCCGCTCCCTCCCGCCCCCTCGCTGCCGTCGGGGTGCGACAGGCCGGGCAGGCCGATGATCGGAACGCCGAGAAGGTTGAGAGTCGCGCCCTGGTAGGAGATTCTGTGGCGCACCGGATCGTGGGTCACCCGGACGGCGTTGATCTGCCAGGTCGGGTTCTTCGGACAGCCGTCCGGCGAGACCACTGCGCAGGGCGTGTAGGCCGCGCGGTAGAGCGTCGTGTAGCCGTTGACCCGCCGCGCCTCTGTCGCCGCGAGCCGCCCGCCGTCGGCGAGCACCAGCAACATGTTCTGCACGACGCCGTCCTTCAGCGTGTCCTCGAGCTGGACGCTGTCGGCATAAGCGGTGTCGCCTTCGGGGCTGACGATGCGAACGTCGCCATTGGCGCGCACCTCGCCGCTTCGGCGGTCCCAGCTGACGCTGTCCGCGCGCAGGCGGTAGCCCTCGCGGGTCATCCGCACCTCGCCCGACGCGGTGACCGTGTCGCTCGTCTCTTCATAGACGAGCTGGTCGGCGCTGAAGGCGACCTCGGCCGGCTCCTCGATAGTCGGTGGGGTCAGGTCGAGCGTTGGGGCCGGCGATGGCGGCGCCTCGTCCTGCGCGTCGAGAGTCTGCCCCAGCGCCTGGCAGGGCGCGCAGGCCAGCAGCAGCGGCAGCGCGGTCCAGCAGATCGATTGAAATCTCTTCACAAAAATGCAGCTCTGCCCCGGGCGACGGCCCAGCCTATTGCACCGGACGCCGCTCCCTGCAATGGCACGTGATCCTCTCAGGAGATCGTCAGTGATCAAAGTCAGTTTCGCCGCGTCGCGCCCGTCGGGCGCCTATGCGCTGGCCGTGCCCGTGCGGGGCGAGGAGAATGTGGCGGACCGGCTCGGCGGGCTCGACGAGGCGGCGCGGGCGCTGCTCGCTCGGGCGGCCGACGCCCAACGCTTCGAGCGCGAGGCCGGGGCGATCGCCGAAGCCTTCGCCAGCGAGGGCGAAAGCGTCCGCCGGCTGCTCGCGGTCGGCCTGGGCAGCGATCCCGCCGCGCCGGGCCTCTACGAGAAGGCCGGGGGAGCGCTGACCGCGCGGTTGCTGACCTCGGGCGAGACGAAGCTCGTCGTCGACGTCACAGGGAGCGGCCTGACCGCCGAGGAAGCGGCCCGACTCGCTCATGGCGCCGCCGCGCGCAGCTGGCGCTACGACATCTACCGCACCAAGCTCGGCCGAAAGCAGAAGCCCACGCTCGAGGAGCTCGTCCTGGTCGGCGCCGACGGGGCCGAGGCGGGCTGGACTCGTTTCGCCGCCTTGCTCGACGGCCTCGATCTCACCCGGACCCTGGTCACCGAACCGGCCAACGTGATCTACCCCGAAAGCTTCATCGCCCGCGCCCGCGAGGCGCTCGAAGGCCTCGGCGTGGAATTCGAGGTGCTCGACGAAAAGGCGATGGCCAAGCTCGGCATGGGCGCGCTGCTCGGCGTCGGCCAGGGCTCGGTCAGGCCGCCGCGGCTGCTCGCGATGCGCTGGAACGGCGGCCCGGCGGGCAAGGCGCCGGTCGTGTTCATCGGCAAGGGCATCACCTTCGACACCGGCGGCATCTCCATCAAGCCCGCGCTCGGCATGGAAGCGATGAAGTGGGACATGGGCGGCGCCGGCGCGGTCACCGGCCTGATGAAGGCGCTCGCCACGCGTAAGGCCAAGGCCAATGTCGTGTGCGTCTGCGCGCTGGCCGAGAACATGCCGGACGGCAACGCCCAGCGCCCCGGGGACGTCGTGACGTCGATGTCCGGCCAGACGATCGAGGTGATCAACACCGACGCCGAAGGCCGCCTGGTTCTCGCCGACGCCATGACCTGGGCGCAGGGCGCCTACAAGCCCGAGGTGATGGTCGATCTCGCCACGCTCACGGGCGCGATGATCATCAGCCTCGGCCACGAATATGGCGGCATGTTCGCCAATGACGACGGCCTCGCTGCCGGCCTCGACGCCGCGGGAGCTGCGACCGGCGACAAGCTGTGGCGGATGCCGATGAACGACGACTACAACAAGATCATGGACAGCCAGATCGCGGACATGCGCAACAGCGCTAGCCGAGAGGGCGGATCGATCACCGCCGCCTGCTTCCTCGGCCGGTTCGTCGAGGAGGGCGTCAAATGGGCCCATCTCGACATCGCCGGAATGGTCTGGTCGGAGAAGGCGAGCCATCTCTACGACAAGGGCGCGACCGGCTACGGCGTGGCGCTGCTCGACCGCTACGTGGCGGACAATCACGAAGGGTAGGGCGCTTGCCCTGATGGCGCGCGCTCCCTAGAGAGCGCGCCAAATCCCACCCTCATTAAACGGAGCTTCAGCGGGCCATGGCCACGACACGCACCTTTTCGATCATCAAGCCCGACGCCACCCGGCGCAACCTGACCGGCGCGGTCACAAAGATGCTGGAGGATGGCGGGCTTCGGGTCGTCGCCTCGAAGCGTATCCGGATGACCAGGGAGCAGGCCGAGGGCTTCTACGGAGTCCACCGCGAGCGGCCGTTCTTCAACGACCTCGTCGCGTTCATGACCTCGGGCCCGGTCGTCGTCCAGGTGCTCGAGGGCGAGGACGCGGTTGCCCGCAACCGCGAGATCATGGGCGCGACCAACCCGGAGAATGCCGACGAGGGCACGATCCGCAAGGTCCACGCCGAATCGATCGAGGCGAACAGCGTCCACGGCTCGGACAGCCCGGAAAATGCCGAGATCGAGATCGCCTTCTTCTTCAAGCCTGAAGAGATCGTCGGCTAACGCCCTGAGCCCGGCCAGAGCGCGTCGATCCGTCGTCGCGCCGCGGCCGGGTCGGCCGTCTGGGCGCGGGAGAGGCCGCGCAGGCGAAGCTTGCGGCCTTCGAGCAGGCCGCCGCCCTTGATCCGGTAGACGAGATAATAGACCGCGGTATCGCTGAGCAAGGCGCCGTCGCGGTAGAAGCGGGTGGTGATCGCCACCGGCAACCGGCGGTCCTCGCGGCCGTCGCCCTCGACGGCCTGCAGAATTTGCCGCCGGAACCAGGCGGCCTCGATGCGGGGATCGGCCAGCGTCTCCATCGGCGCCACCGCCAAGGCCGTCGGAAAGACGATCCGCTGGCCCTGGATGGTCTGCTCGGAATCGGCCGGGGCCAGGCTCAGACGCTCGCCCTCGCCGTCCGCCGTTCCGCGAAGGACCATGGTTCGGGCCTCGGCCTCAGCCTGCGTTCGCTCCGAGGCCTTCTCGCTCTCGTCGACCGTGCGGTCCCGATAGCTGTTCCACAGCGCCAGGCCGGAGATCAGCAGGCCGGCGACGGCGACGATCTCGGCGAGGTTGATCCACCGGCGGCGAGTCGCGGCCTTCTCGGCCTCGGCCCTGGTCTCTTCAATCGTCATTCGCCGTCTTCTTCACCATCGCGCAGCGCCCGGCAATATTCGTCGAGCGCGAGCGGGTAGAGCGCGTGCTCGGCCTCAAGTACGCGCGCGGCGAGGCTGTCGGGGTCGTCGCGCGGGAGGATCTTGACCCTGGCCTGGGCGAGGACCGGGCCGGAGTCGAGGTCGGCGGTGACCAGGTGGACCGAGCAGCCCGCATATTCGTCGCCGGCCAGGATCGCCCGGCGATGGGTGTCGAGACCCTTGTGAAGCGGGAGGAGCGAGGGGTGGACGTTGAGGATCCGCCCGTCCCATTTCTCGACGAACTCGCGGGAAAGAAGTCGCATATAGCCGGCAAGCGCGACCAGCTCGATGCCATGCTCGATCAGCGCCGAGTCGATTTCGGCGTCGAACGCCTCCCGGGTCAGGCCCTGATGGCTCTTCGACCAGGTTTTGATCCCCAGACGCTTGGCCAGCACCAGCCCGCGCGCGGCGGGCACATTGGAGAGGACAAGAGCGATCTCATAATTCCGCTCGGGATCGCGACGCCTGTATTCCGCCAATGCGAGCATGTTCGTGCCGCGCCCAGAGAGCAGGACGGCAACGCGAACGCGGTCAGCCATTGTGAGTCGCGGTCCAGTTCTTGCAGGCGCTCCAGGTCTCTGCGGAGCCGGTCACCGTGCAGCCCTTCGGGCCGGCCTCCACGCGGCCGATTCCGAACACGGTCTCTCCAGCTTCCTCAAGCGATTGCGAGACGGTCTTCATATTTTCGTCGCAGACGATCAGAGCCATGCCGATCCCGCAATTGAAGGTGCGCGCGAATTCGCCCGGCTCGATATTGCCCTGCGCCTGGAGGAAGGCCATCAGCCGCGGCTGGGGCCAGGCATCGGCGTCGACGACGGCATGGAGGCCATCGGGCAGGATGCGCGGGATGTTCTCGAGCAGGCCGCCGCCGGTGATGTGGGCGAGCGCGGCGATCTTCCCCTCGCGGATCACCGGCAGCAGCGAGCGCACGTAGATTCGTGTCGGGGCGAGCAGGGCGTCGATCAGCAGCGTCTCCTGATCGAACAAGGCCGGGCGGTCGAGCTTCCATCCCTTGTCGGCGGCGAGACGGCGGACCAGGCTGAAGCCGTTGGAGTGAATGCCCGACGACGCCAGGCCGAGAATGACGTCACCGGCCTTCACCTTGTCCCCGGTCAGCGCCTCGCCGCGCTCGACCGCGCCGACGCAAAAGCCGGCGAGGTCATAGTCGCCGGGCGCGTACATGCCCGGCATCTCCGCCGTCTCGCCGCCGATCAGGGCGCAGCCGGCCTGGCGGCAGCCGTCGGCGATCGAAGCGATCACCGCCTCGGCGACTGCCGGGTCGAGCTTCCCGGTGGCGAAGTAATCGAGGAAGAAAAGCGGCTCGGCGCCTTGGACGATCAGATCGTTGGCGCACATGGCGACCAGGTCGATGCCGACGCCTTCGTGGCGATCGCTGTCGATCGCGAGCTTGAGCTTGGTGCCGACTCCGTCATTGGCGGCGACCAGCAGCGGGTCCTCGTAGCCCGCGGCCTTGAGATCGAAGAAGCCGCCGAAGCCGCCGAGGGAAGCGTCGGCGCCTGCGCGCGCGGTGGACTTCGCGAGCGGCCCGATCGCCTTCACCAGCGCATTGCCGGCGGCGATGTCGACGCCGGCCTTGGCGTAGGTGTAGGATTCCTCTTCGCTCAAATTCTCGCCCTTCGCGTTCCATCCCCCAATCGCTCATCCTGAGGAGCCGTTGAGCCTGTCGAAACGGCGTCTCGAAGGATCCTTCGAGACGGGCCTTCGCCGGGCTCAGTCCTCCTCAGGATGAGCGGGGAGGGGATGTCATGAGGCACCGCTAGCCACAAGCCGCTTGGATTTCCACGGCCAACTCGCCAAAAGACGCGCGTGACGTTCGCTCGCCGCCCGCTCGCCTTCGTGATTCCCGCTGTCGCCGCTCTCCTGGTGGGGGCCGGGATGCTCTACGCCCAGCTCGAGGGCTCGGAGCGGGGCATTCCGCCGGTCGACAGCACGAGCAATTTCGAGATCATGGGCGTCGACGTCGACGTCAGCGCCGAGAATGCCGAAAAGGCCCGGATCGAGGGGTGGCGGCGGGCGCAGTCGCTCGGCTGGCGGATGCTCTGGGCGCGCACGCACCGCCGCCCGCTGTCCGAAGCGCCGGTGCTGACCGACAGCGTGCTGAACAACATCGTCTCCGGAATCATCATCGAGCAGGAGCAGATCGGGCCGAACCGCTACATCGCCCGCCTGGGAGTCCAGTTCGATCGCGCCCGCACCGGGCAGATGCTCGGCGTCCAGGGGCTTGCGCGCCGATCGGCGCCGATGCTGGTGATCCCGGTAATGGTCACCGGCTCGTCGGCCTACAGCTTCGAGTTCCGCAACGAATGGCAGCGCGCCTGGGCGCAGTTCCGCACCGCGGGCAGCGCGATCGACTATGTCCGGCCCTCGGGCGCCGGGGTCGATCCGCTGGTGCTCAACATGGGGCAGACGAAGCGCCGCGGCCGCGGCTGGTGGCGGATGCTGCTCGACCAATATGGCGCGGCGGACATCGTCGTTCCCGAAGTCGACCTGCGCCGCGCCTATCCGGGCGGGCCGGCTATGGGCGTGTTCAGCGCCCGCTACGGGCCGGACAATGTGCTGATCGGCCGGTTCACGCTGACCGCGCGAAACAGCGCCGAGATTCCGCAGATGCTCGCCGAAGGGGTGAGGCGGCTCGACATCCTCTATACCCAGGCCCTGGACAGCGGCCTTCTGCGGCCCGATCCGAGCCTGGTCATCCTCCAGCCGCCGCTTCCGCCCTTGCCGGTGGAGGAGACGGAGCAGGTCGCCGAAGACATGGGCCAGCAGGTCCCGGCGGGACAGACGACGACCTTCAACATCCAGGTGCCGACGCCCGATGCGGCGGCGGTGCAGCAGGCCGAGATATCGGTCAGCCGGGTCAACGGAGTCACTTCGGCGATCACCACCAGCCTCGCGCTCGGCGGAAGCTCGACGATGCGGGTGACGTTCGTCGGCGACTCCGCCGCGCTCCAGGCCGCGCTCCAGGCGCAGGGCTGGCAGGTCCAGGCGAGCGGCAACAGCTTGAGGATCTCGCGCTGAGCGGGGAGGCGTCCCGGGTGAACCAGATCGCGCTTCCGTTCGCCTGGCCGGTGGCCGACAAGGAGGAGGATTTCCTCCTTTCCGACGCCAACCGCACCGTCTTCGAGCACCTGACCCGCTGGTCGCTGTGGCCGGTCATGGCCACCCTGGTGACGGGCCCGCGAAAGTCCGGCCGAAGCCTGCTTGGCCGGATCTTTGTCCGCAAGACCGGAGGGCGCCTGTTCGACGATGCCGAGGATCATGAGGAGGAAGCGCTCTTCCACGCCTGGAATGAGGCCCAGGAGCTGCGCAGGCCGCTGCTGATCCTCGCCGACTGCCCTCCGCCGCAATGGAAGATCCAGCTCCCGGACCTTCGATCGCGCCTCGCGGCGACTCCGCAGGTCGAGATCGCGCCGCCGGACGACGCTCTGATCGGGCAGCTGATCGTCAAGCTTCTGGGCGATCGCGGAATCGCCGCGCCGCAGGAGGTTGCGGACTTTCTCGTGCCCAGGATCGAACGTTCCTACATTTCTGTTATGAGGGTCGTGGATATTCTCGATCGCGTCATGCTCTCGCACCATCGTAGGATGACCGTCCCGCTCGCCAAGCGCGCGCTCGACGAGGCGGGGGTGATCGGACGCGCACGAAGGACCGGTTGATGAATGCGATTGCCGCCGTTGCCGCCAACGACGCCGAGCTTCCGACGCAGGGAGATTCGGGGGCATCGCCCTATTTCAACCGCGAGCTTTCCTGGCTGGCGTTCAACCGGCGCGTTCTCGAGGAGGCGTGCAACGAAGCCCATCCGCTGCTCGAGCGGCTGCGGTTCCTGTCCATCTCCGGAAGCAATATCGACGAGTTCTTCATGGTCCGAGTGGCGGGGCTCAAGGGCCAGCAGCTCGCCGGTGTCGAGGAATTGTCGGACGACGGGCTGACTCCGTCGCAGCAGCTCGCTGCGATCGCCGAGGAAGCGAACGCGCTGACGGCGGCGCAGCAGGAGGTCTGGACCCAGTTGCGGGCCGCTCTGCGCGCAGCCGGCCTCGCGGTGATCGGGTCCGAGGAGATCAGCCCGGACGAGGACCAATGGCTCGACCGCCATTTCGAGGACCATATCTTCCCGGTCCTGACTCCGCAGGCGATCGATCCGGCGCATCCCTTCCCGTTCATCCCCAATCGCGGCTTCTCGCTGATCTTCGACCTCAAGCGAATCTCCGACGGCGAGCCGATCCGCGAGCTCTTGATGGTGCCGCAGACGCTGCCCCGCTTCATCCGCCTGCCGGGCGAGCAGGCCCGCTACGTGACGATCGAGACCGTGATCCGGCGCCAGATCGACGTCATCTTCCCCGGCTACGTCCTGCTCGGCGGCGGCGCCTTCCGGATCATCCGCGACAGCGATATCGAGATCGAGGAGGAGGCCGAGGATCTGGTGCGCTTCTACCGCACCGCCTTGAAGCGGCGCCGCCGCGGCCGGGTGATCCGCCTCAAGCTCGAGGAAGAGATTTCCGACACGCTGGAAGCTTTGGTCCGCGAGGGCCTCGATGCGAGCGAGGCCCTGGTCTACGAATCGACCGGCTTCCTCGGCATCGCCGACCTCGCGGCTTTGGTCGAGGAGGACCGGCCCGACCTCAAGTTCCCGCCCTTCACGCCGCGCTTTCCCGAGCGGATCCGCGAATATGGCGGGGATTGCTTCGCCGCGATCCGGGCCAAGGACATCGTCGTCCACCACCCCTACGAGAGCTTCGACGTCGTCCTCGCCTTCCTGCGCCAGGCGGCGGCTGATCCCGATGTCGTGGCGATCAAGCAGACGCTCTACCGGGCGGGCAAGCAGAGCGCGGTGATCAACGCGCTGATCGCCGCCGCCGAAGCCGGAAAGTCGGTCACGGCGGTGGTCGAGCTCAAGGCCCGGTTCGACGAGGAGCAGAACCTGATGTGGGCGAGCGCTCTGGAGCGCGCCGGAGTCCAGGTCGTCTACGGCTTCATCGAGTGGAAGACTCACGCCAAGATGTCGATGGTCGTTCGGCGCGAGGAGGGGAGCTACCGCACCTATATCCACCTCGGCACCGGCAATTATCATCCGGTGACCGCGCGGGTTTACACCGACTTGAGCTTCTTCACCGCCGATCCGCGAGTCGGCCACGACGTCAGCCACATCTTCAACTACATCACCGGCTATATCGAGCCCCGCGACCTGAAGCTGATCGCCATGTCGCCGCACAACATGCGCGACGATCTGTGCGACCATATCGACCGCGAGATCGCCAATGCCCGGGCCGGGCGCGAGGCGGGTATCTGGGCCAAGCTCAACTCGCTGGTCGATCCCGCGATCATCGACAAACTCTACGAGGCGAGCGCCGCCGGGGTTGATGTCGATCTCGTCATCCGCGGCATTTGCTGCCTCCGCCCAGGCGTTCCGGGGCTAAGCGAGAATATCAGCGTCAAATCGATCGTCGGCCGCTTCCTCGAACACAGCCGAATCTGGTGCTTCGGCAATGGCGACGCGCTGCCCAATGACGGCGCGAAGGTCTACATCAGCTCGGCCGACTGGATGCCGCGCAACTTCGACCGTCGGGTCGAATATGCGCTGCCGATCCTCAACGACACGGTCCACGCCCAGATCGTCGACCAGGTGATGGTCGCCAACATCATCGACACCGAGCAGAGCTGGCGGCTCAACCCCGACGGAAGCTCGACCCGGATCGCTCCGGCGCCCGGCGAGAAACCGTTCAACCTCCACCATTATTTCATGACCAACCCCTCGCTCTCCGGTCGCGGCGCGGCGCTTCAGTCGGGCGAGGCGAGGCCGCGCAAGCTGACCATCCCCCGCGAGCAGCCTTAGGCAGCGCGCATGTTCGCGGAGCAACCGGTCGCGATCGTCGACATCGGATCGAACTCGGTGCGCCTGGTCGTCTATTCGGGGGCCAAGCGCATTCCTTCGATCATCTTCAACGAGAAGGTCTTGGCCGGCCTCGGCCGCGACGTCGGGGAAATCGCCGCGCCCGCCGCTGAGCGCGCGCTCGCGGCGCTCGATCGGTTCCAGTCGCTGGTCGGGCGAATGGGGGTCGTGCGCACCCGCACCGTCGCGACCGCGGCCGTGCGCGAGGCCTCGAACGGTGACGAATTTCTCGGCCGGGTGCGCGCGCTCGGCTTCGATCCGATCATCCTGTCGGGTGAAGAGGAAGGGCGGCAGGCCGGGCAGGGGGTGCTCTCGGGAATCCCCGACGCCGACGGGATCGTCGGCGATCTCGGCGGCGGCAGCCTCGAGCTGGCCGAGGTCGCGGACGGCAAGGTCGGGCGAAGCGCCTCGCTCCCGCTCGGCGTGCTTCGGCTCGACGCTTTCGCAGCCAAGGGCGAAGCGAGCTTTGCCAAAAAAATCGCCAAGGCGGTTGCGGGCGCGGGCTTCGCCGGTGCGGCGGCCGGGCGCCCCTTCTATCTGGTCGGCGGGAGCTGGCGAACGCTCGCCCGGCTGGAGATGGCGCTGACCCGCCATCCGCTGCCGATCACGCATGAGCACCAAATACCGATCGACCGGCCGGCCGACCTCCTCTCCGCTCTGGCGCGGATCGACAAAGCGAGCGTTCGCGACATCCCGTCGATCTCGCTGTCCCGTTTCCCGACTCTGCCCAACGCGGCCCGGCTGCTTCAGGCGCTCGTGGGCGCGCTCGCTCCGGGCACCCTGATCGTCTCCAGCTTCGGCATTCGCGAGGGACTCCTCTACGACGCGCTCGATCCGAAGCAGCGCAGGCTCGACCCGCTGATCGAGGCGGCGCGGGAGGCCGGGGTCGGCCTGGGGCGTTTCGAGCAGCATGGCGAGCTGCTCGACTCGTGGATCGCGCCGGTGTTCGACGACAAGCCGAAGATGGCGCGCCTGAGGCTCGCCGCCTGCCTGCTCGCCGACATCGGCTGGGCCGCCCACCCGGATTTCCGCGCCGAACGCGGCGTCGACATGGCGCTGCACGGCAATTGGGTGGCGATCGACGCGCCGGGGCGGGTGATGCTCGCCCAGGCCCTGTTCTGCAACTTCGGCGGCGCGCGCGATTTGCCCTATCCGGCGATCGCCGCGCTGTGCAGCCCGGAGAAGCTTCGCCGCGCGGCCCATTGGGGGCTGGCGATGCGGCTCGCGCAAAGGCTCAGCGGCGGCGTCGCGGCCTGCCTCGAGCGAAGCCGGCTGTCGCGCGAGGGCGATGTGCTGCGCCTGTCCGTGAAGAAGCGCGACTCGGCCCTGCTCGGGGAAGCGGTCGAGCGTCGCTTCAAAGTCCTCGCCGCGGAAATGGAGCTCCGCGCTGAGATGGCGGTGGGGTAGGGTTTGAGAGGGAGTCCTCCACCCGTTCGTGTCGAGCGAAGTCGAGACACCCTATCGAGCGAAGCGAGATGAAGAGCCTCGGCTTCGCTCGGCTGGGTCCCTCGACTTCGCTCGGGACGAACGGAAGTGGATTCACCGGTCCAAGATGCTACGCAGCTGAGCAATGACCGCCATCCGCTCCCTGCTCGCCGCCGCGCCCGTCATTCCCGTGATCCGCATCGCCGATGCAGACGACGCGGTGCCGATGGCCCGGGCATTGTTCGCCGGAGGCATCCACATTGCCGAGATCACGCTGCGCACGCCCCCCGCGCTCGACGCGATCCGGCACATGGCGGCGGAGGTGCCAGAGATCGCCACCGGCGCGGGCACGATCCTCAATCCGAGCGATCTCGACGCCGCGGCCGACGCCGGCGCGAGCTTCTTCATCTCTCCGGGATTTTCCCCGGCGCTGCTCGACGCGGCGGCGGAGCGCGGCATCGCCTATCTCCCCGGCGTAGCCACTTCCGGGGAGATCATGCAGAGCCTGGAACGGGGCTTCGACTGCCTTAAATTCTTCCCCGGGGCGCCGCTGGGGACGGCGACGATCAAGGCCCTCGCCGGGCCGTTCCCGCAGGTTTCCCTCTGCGTCACGGGCGGGATCACGCCCGACAACGCGTCCGACTTCCTGGCCTTGCCGAACGTGCTGAGCGTCGGGGCGAGCTGGATCGTCACCGACGCGCTGCTGGAAGCCAAGGATTGGTCCGGGATCGAGGCCAATGCCCGCGTCGCGGCGGGGCTCGGCCGCTAGGCTTCGAGTTCCTGCTCGGTCCGGGTCATCACCAGCTTGCCGCCCCGGATGGCGAAGGCGAGCCGGCCCTCGACCAGGTCGAGAGCGTCTCGGCCGAATTCCTCGAAGCGCCAGCCTTCGAGTATCTGCAGCCCCTCGCGGCGGCCCGCGGCGAGCATCTCCAACTCCTCAGAGCGGCAGACGAGTCGCGGGGCGACATTGCTTTCCCGCGCGCGGATCTTGAGCAGCAGCTTGAGCAGGTCGGCGACCAGAGCGCCCTCGCGGCCGAGGCCCGGCCCGCGCTCCTCGCGCGGCGGAAGCTCCGACGCGGGAAGCGCGTCGGCATTGGCCAGCGCTTCCATCATCCGGGCGCCTATGTCGTTCGCCCGCCACGCCGCCGAAAGGCCGCGCACGTTGCCCAGCGCCTCCTGGCTCGCGGGCGGGTGCATGGCGATGTCGGCGAGAGTCTCGTCCTTCATGATCCGCCCACGCGGCAAATTCTTGCCCCGCGCCTCGATCTCGCGCCAGGCGGCGAGCGCCTTCAGTCGGCCGAGCGCATCGGCCCGGCGGGTCTGGATCTTCACCCTTTTCCAGGCGAGAGCGGGATCGTTGATGTAATTGGCGGGATCGGCAATCCGCTCCATCTCCTGGTCGAGCCAGGCGCCGCGCCCGGTCTTCCGCAGCCGCTCGAGCATCCTGGGGAAGAGATCGGCGAGATGGGTGACGTCGCCGATCGCATAGTCGATCTGGCGCTTGTCGAGCGGGCGGCGGGCCCAATCGGTGAAGCGCGCGCCCTTGTCGATGCCGTGGCCGAGCAGGCTCTCGACGAGGTTCGAATAGCCGACCTGTTCGCCGAGGCCGAGCGCCATCGCCGCGACCTGCGTGTCGAACAAGGGATGGGGCGTGCCGCCGGTGAGGTTGAAGATGATCTCGATATCCTGCCCGCCGGCGTGGAAGATCTTGAGCACATGCTCGTTGTTGACCATCAGGTTGAGCAGCGGGGTGAGATCGATGCCGTCGGCCATCGGATCGATCGCCGCCGCTTCCTCGCTATTGGCGACCTGGATCAGGCAAAGCTCCGGCCAATAGGTGTTCTCGCGCATGAACTCGGTGTCGACCGCGACGAATTCGGAGCGGGCGAGCCGTTCGCACAGTTTTTCGAGGGACTCGGACTCGGTGATGAGCGGGTGGATGTGCATGTGGCGGCCCTCATAGAGCGATTTCGAGCCGGGTGGAAACACCCGGCGGCTCGGAAATCGCGTCACCAGGGATTCGCAAGGGCAACGCTTGGCGTTGCCTTGCGGGCGGCTCCGCGCTTGACAAAGCGCCTTCGGTGACGCGAAGCGCGCACCACATCCTTTTCCCCACTTAATGCCCCAAGAAAGCGATCCATCATGCACGCCTACCGGACACACACTTGCGGCCAGCTCCGCGAAACCGAGGTGGGCGAGACGGTCAGGCTGTCGGGCTGGGTGCATCGCAAGCGCGACCACGGAAATCTCCTCTTCGTCGACCTGCGCGACCATTATGGGATCACGCAAATCGTCACCGACGTCGAGGACGCCGCGTTCAAGACGCTCGAGGGCCTACGCATCGAATCGGTGGTGACCGTCACCGGCAAAGTCGTCCGCCGCGCGGCCGAGGCGGTGAACCCGAACCTCCCAACCGGGCAGATCGAGATCCACGCGGACGAGGTCGCGGTTCAGTCCGCCGCGCAGGAGCTGCCGCTGCCCGTGTTCGGCGATCAGGAATATCCGGAGGAGATTCGCCTCCGTTACCGCTATCTCGACCTTCGCCGGGAGCGGCTGCACGCCAATATCGTTCTGCGCAGCCAGGTGATCGCCTCGATCCGCCGGCGGATGATCGAGCAGGGCTTCACCGAGTTCCAGACGCCGATCCTCACCGCCTCCAGCCCCGAGGGCGCTCGCGACTATCTCGTTCCGAGCCGGGTCCATCCGGGAAAGTTCTACGCGCTCCCCCAGGCGCCGCAGATGTTCAAGCAGCTGATCATGGTCGCCGGCTTCGACCGCTATTTCCAGATCGCCCCCTGCTTCCGCGACGAGGACGCCCGCGCCGACCGCAGCCCGGGCGAATTCTACCAGCTCGATTTCGAGATGAGCTACGTGACGCAAGACGATGTGTTCGAGGCGATCGAGCCGGTGCTCGCCGGGGTGTTCGAGGAGTTCGCGGACGGCAAGAGCGTGACCCCCGCCGGCGAGTTCCCGCGCATTCCCTATCGCGAGGCGATGCTCAAATACGGCTCGGACAAGCCGGACCTGCGCAACCCGATCCTTATCTCCGACGTCTCGACGCATTTCGCGGGCTCGGGCTTCGGCCTGTTCGCCCGCATCGTGGAAGGCGGCGGAGTCGTTCGGGCCATTCCGGCGCCGGGCACGGCGGAAAAGAGTCGCAAGTTCTTCGACGACATGAACGACTGGGCGCGAAGCGAAGGCCATGCGGGCCTAGGCTACATCACCCAGAAGGGCGGGGAGCCTGGCGGCCCGATCGCCAAGAACCATGGCGAGGAAGCGACCCGCAAGCTGATCGCCGAGCTCGGCCTCGGACCCGACGACGGCATTTTCTTCGCGGCGGGCAAGGCCGACCAGGCGGCGAAGCTCGCCGGCGCGGCGCGCACCCGGGTCGGTGAGGAGCTTGGGCTGATCGAGGAGAATGCGTTCAAATTCTGCTGGATCGTCGATTTCCCGATGTACGAATATGACGAGGAGGCGAAGAAGATCGACTTCAGCCACAATCCCTTCTCGATGCCGCAGGGCGGGCTGGAGGCGCTGGAGAGCAAGGATCCCTTGGAAATCCTCGCCTTCCAGTACGACATCGTCTGCAATGGCGTGGAGCTCTCCTCGGGGGCGATCCGCAACCACCGGCCGGACATCATGTACAAGGCATTCGGACTGGCCGGCTATTCGCAGGAAGACGTCGACACCAATTTCTCGGGCATGATCAACGCCTTCAAGTTCGGCGCTCCGCCGCACGGAGGCTCGGCGCCGGGAATCGACCGGATCGTAATGCTGATCGCGGGCGAGCCCAACATCCGCGAGGTCGTGCTGTTCCCCATGAACCAGAAGGCCGAGGACCTGATGATGAACGCGCCGGGCGAGGTGACTCCCAAGCAGCTGCGCGAGCTCCACATCCGCCTTGTGCCCCCTTCCGGGACAGCCGCGAAGGATCCGGCCAAGGTCGTGGCGCCCGAATAAGCGCGCTGCTACTCTCGTCCGATGGCGATCGACCTGTCGGACTATGAGAAGGGCGCCCCGTTCGAGGGCGATTACGAAGAGGCGCTCGAAGACCTGCAGGAGCGGATCTCGCGCCTGCTCGTGTCTCTCCACGTGCACGGCCGAAAGGCGGTGCTGGTCTGCGAGGGCTGGGACGCGGCCGGGAAGGGCGGGGCGATCCAGCGGCTGACGGCGGCGTGCGATCCGCGCACCTACAAGGTCTGGCCCATCTCCGCGCCCAACGACGAGGAGCGATGCCACCATTACCTATGGCGCTTCTGGCGGCGCATGCCGAGAGCGGGGGAGATGGCGATCTTCGACCGCTCTTGGTACGGGCGCGTGCTGGTCGAGCGGGTCGAGGGCTTCGCCAGCGACGGGGAATGGCGGCGCGCCTATGACGAGATCAACGAGCTCGAGCACCAGTTGACCGACGACGGCACGACCGTCGTCAAGCTGTTCTTCCACGTGACGCAAGAGGAGCAGGACGAGCGCTTCCGCAAGCGGCTCGATCACCCGTGGAAGAGGTGGAAGGTCACCGCCGAGGATTTGCGCAACCGCGAGAAGCGGGCCGACTATCTCGCCGCTTTGGGCGACATGTTCGCCCAGACCGACACCCGCTGGGCGCCGTGGAAGGCGATCGACGGTAACGGCAAGAAATCGGCCAGGATCGCCGCTCTGGCCCATGTCGCGGACACTTTGGCGGCCGCTCTGCCCGCCGATCCCCCTCGCTCCAGTCCCGAAATGGAACAGATGAGACAAATGCTCGGCAAGGCGAAGGGCTGAAGGCTCATCTTGAGCGCCGGATTGGGGTAAGAGGCGTCACTGAACAAGGAGGCACGAGATGCTTCGGCAGGCGCTCTCGATCGGACTGGCGGCATGCGGACTTTCCGCCTGCGCCTGGGGCTATGACGGCTATTACGAGCCAGGCTATTCCTATCCCAACGGCTACGTTTACCCGAACGGCTACAATTACGGCTCTGGCCCGATTTACTATCAGGGCACGCAGTGGAACCACCCGCCGGCGCCGCAGGCGCCGCGCCAGCCCTATACGGGCGAGCTGAGCGGCCCCGGAGTGCCGGTGCTCGACGACTGGCTGAGGGAGACGACCGAGGGCCGGGCGATCGTGACCCTGGGCTTCCACGACGCCTTCAACGGAGTGATCAGCGAGAATGTCGCGCAGCGGGCCAACATCTGGTTCCGCCATTATGCCGACCAGAATCGCGACATGACGATCACCGACGAGGAGATAAGGGCGGCCCTGGTCTCGGGCGCCGGGCGCTACCTTCCGGCGCCGACCGGCGAGCCCGTTCCCGCCCCGGCTCCGCCTCCGGTCACGACGGGTAGGTGATCGTCAGCACCTCATAGTCGTGCGGACCGCCGGGAAGGACGGCCCGGCGGATCTCGCCGACCGCCGCTCCGCGCACCGCCCGGGCGAGCGGCGAATGGAAGCTGATTCGTCCGGCCGAAGCGTCGGCCTCGTCCTCCCCCACCAGAGTCACGATCCGCTCGTTGTCATCCTCGTCGGCCAGCGTAACGGTGGCGCCGAACCAGGCCCGGCTCTTGTCGGGCTGGCGCGCGGGATCGGTGACCTTGGCGTCCTTCATCCGGCGGGCGAGGAAGTTGATCCTCCGGTCGACCTCGCGAAGGCGCTTGCGGCCATATTGATAGTCGGCATTCTCGGATCGGTCGCCGTTCGCCGCCGCCCAGGAGATCGTCTCCAGCAGCTTCGGCCGCTCCACGCCGTAGAGCGAATCATATTCCTCGCGCAGCCGGCGATAGCCGTCCGGAGTGATGTAGTTCGGCCGTTCCGCCATCAGCCGCGGGGGCTTTGTCCAAGATAATAGGTCAGCCGGTTGCGGACGGGCGCGCTTCCGCGATTGGGGTTCATGACATCGTAGACGACCGTGTTCTCGAGCACGCGCTGGACGTAGTTGCGAGTCTCCGAGAAGGGGATCTCCTCGATCCAGCGGACCACGTCCGCACCCGGCGAGCGCGGATCGCCGTTCGCCGCCAGCCAGCGCCGCACATTGCCGCTGCCGGCATTGTAGGCCGCCGCGACGAGCACCGCGTTGCCGCCCCATTCGTCCATCAGCTGCGAAACGTAATGGCTGCCGAGCAGGACGTTGTAGCCGGGATCCTCGGTCAGCCGCCCGAGCTCGTAGGGGACGCCGACCCGGCCTGCCGTCTGCCGCGCCGTCCCGGGCATCAGCTGCATCAGCCCGCGGGCGCCGGCGTTTGAGACGGCGGTGCGCTCGAACGAGCTTTCCTGGCGAATGATTCCGTGGGCGAGCGCCCAGTGGCGGGCGTAAGCGGGCGGGATCGTCACTTCGGGAAAGGCGGAGCGGGCGTAGAAGGTCTCGCCGCCGGTGCGCGCCTCTCGCGCCGCCCAGACGCCGACGTCGAGCCGGCCGATCGAGCGGCCGAACTCGCCGGCGAGCGCGCGCTCGCGGTCGTCCTGCAATTGCTCGGCGAGGGCGCGGACGAACAAAGTCTGGTCGCTGCGCCGGCCGACCGAGCCGAGATAGCGGACCGCCTGGGCTAGCGGGCGGGCGGCGAAGGCCGCGCGGTCGGCGGGGTCCACGGGGAGGGGCACCGGCGGCGGAGTCACCTGCCGGCCGAGCCGCTCCAGCGCGAGCTGGCCGTAGAACTGGTCCGGGCTGGCCGCCGCCTGCTCGAGCCAAGCGCTCGCCTGGGTCGGGTTGCCGGCGGCGTTGGCCGCGCGCGCGGCCCAGTAAAAGCCCTTGGCCCGGGTCTGCGGCGAGCGCGCAGCCCGGGCGTAGAGCTCGAACAGGCGCGCCGCGTCGGCGGGCCGGCCGAGGTGGAACATGGCCGCCATGCCGCCGAGCCAGGTCAGGCTCGTATAATCGTCGCGCTCGCCGTAGGGCTGATCGCTGACGTCCGTTCCCGCCGGGTAGATGTCGTCGACCTTGGAAGCGATGCCGTAGACCTGCGTCCACTGGTTGTCGTTGGCCGCGCCGCGGGCCAGGGTCAGCGCCGTATCGAGATAGCGCGCCGGGCTTGCGAGCGGCCGATCGAGCCGCGCGCGCGAGGCGAGCAGGCTTCGCGCCGCCGCCGGCTGGTTGGTCGCGCGCAGCCAGACCGCCTGATCGAGCAGCAGCCCGCCGTCGCGGCGCGAGGCCGAGTCGAGCGCCGCGGCCTGGGAGGCGGCATCGGGCGCTCGGGTCTGCAGGGCGAGGCGCGCCTGAAAGAGCGGCCGCCTGACGGGGGAAGCCCAGGCCAAGGCCCTCGCCGCGCTCTGGCTGTCGCCATTGCCGAGCAGGACGTCCATCCGCTGATCGTGGTCGCTCGCGGTGAAGCTGCTGCCGAAGGCGCCGAGCAGGCGCTGCTCGAGCTCGACCGGCATGACGCCGGAGGTCCAGGCGCGGCGCGCCGCGGCCCGCGCCTCGTCGGCCCGGCCGCCGGCCTGCAGCGCGAAGGCCATCTGGGCGTGGCCGGCCGCGGTCAGAGGCGGAAAGACGGTGAAGAAGCGAAGCGCCTCGCTCGGCGACACCGCTTCGGTCGCGGAGCGCTGCTCGGCGGCGCGGCGCATCGCGGCCTCGCCCGGCCAGCCGCGGTGCGAGAGCAGGAAGCTGGAATAGGATGAGAAGGGCAGGCTGTCCGTCTGCCGGAGCGCGCTCCAGCGCTCGATGTCGGCCGCAATCCCGCTCGAATAGCTCGGCGTGGCGGACTGGTAGGCCTGATAGGCCTGGGTCGTGCTGGACTGCCTGGCGCCGGTCTCCACCGTCTGCGCCATCACCGCCGCCGCGGACACCCCCAGAAGGAGCAACAGGCCCGCTCTCTTTTGCACGCTGGACAGAATAAGCCCCCCCTCCTTATCAGCACCTGAACGTCCCCGCGACGTCCGCCCGCCTTATCTAAGGCAGCGCCCGCGCCGGGGAGAAGGAGCTAAGCATGTTCAGGGGCTCGATTCCGGCTCTAGTGACTCTCTTTCGCGACGAAGCGTTGGACGAGGCGGCCTATCGCGGCTTCTGCGAGTGGCAAATCGCCGAAGGAAGTCATGCGCTTGTGCCCTGCGGCACGACCGGCGAATCGGCGACCCTAAGCCCGGCCGAGCATCGCCGGGCGATCGAGATCGCCGTCGAGGCGGGCGCGGGCAGGGTGAAGATCCTCGCCGGCTGCGGCTCCAACGACACCGCCCACGCCATCGCCCTGAGCCGCGCGGCAAAGGACGCGGGGGCCGACGCCGTCCTCCACGTGCCACCCTATTACAACCGACCCAACCAGGACGGCATTTACGCCCATTTCGCGGCGATCGCCGAGGCGGTCGACTTGCCCATCATGCTCTACAACGTGCCGGCGCGCACGGTCACCGACATCGCCGTCGAGACGATGGGGCGCCTCGCGCAGATCCCGAACGTGATCGGCGTCAAGGACGCGACCGGAAACCTCGCCCGGGTCTCCGCCCAGCGTGCCGCCTGCGGCGCGGACTTCGTCCAGATCTCCGGCAATGACGACATGGCGCTCGGCTTCAACGCGATGGGCGGCGTCGGCTGCATCTCGGTCACCGCCAACGTCGCGCCGCGTCTGTGCGCCGACTTCCAGAATGCCATGCTTTCAGGCGATTGGGGGGCGGCCCTCACACTTCAGGACAAGCTCTACCCCCTCCACGCCGCCCTCTTCACCGACGCCTCGCCCGGCCCTGCCAAATATGCGCTGGGCCGGGTGCGGCCCGAATTCGCCTCACCGCTTCGCCTGCCGATGACCCCGCCGAGCGACGCCAGCAAGCGCGCAGTGGACGCGGCGCTCGATCATGCGGGTTTGATCTGATTCCTCAACCCGCTCGTCCTGAGCCTGTCGAAGGACGTTCCTTCTTCTGCATCGTTCAAAAAGAAAGAGAGGGGCTTCGACAAGCTCAGCCCGAACGGATAGAGCGCTCGCACCATGCCCCGCCCCAAGCCCGAGGAATTCGACAAGAAGAAAGTGGTCGCCGAGAACCGGCGGGCGCGGTTCGATTATGCGATCGAGGACAAATATGAGGCGGGGATCGCGCTGACCGGGACCGAGGTGAAGTCGCTTCGCTTCGGCGAGGGATCGATCGCCGAGAGCTACGCCGAGGTGAAGGAGGAGGAGGTCTGGCTGGTCAACGCCAACATCCCCGAGTTCAGCCACGGCAACCGCCACAATCACGAGCCGAAGCGTCCGCGCAAGCTGCTGCTCAACCACCGTCAGATCGCCAAGCTCCACGGCGCGGTGGCCCGGCAGGGGATGACGCTCGTCCCGCTTTCCATCTACTTCAACAGCCGCGGCAGGGCGAAGGTCGAGCTGGCGCTGGCCAAGGGCCGCAAGAGCCACGATAAGCGGGAATATGAGAAGGAAAAGGACTGGAAGCGGGAGCAGGGCCGGCTGATGAGGCAGCATGGCTGATTCCCCGGGCAAGTCCTGGCTCGACCGCTGGGTCGCAAACAACATGCCGAGCCGCGAGCAGATGGCCGAGAGCCGCTGGATCAGGCTGTTCGGCCTGCGCATGCTCAACAGCGAATATTGGCGCTTCACCCGCCGCTCGGTGCCGCGCGGGGTGGCGATGGGGCTGTTCGTCGGAATCTTCTTCCTGATCCCGGGGGTGCAGATCGTCGGCGCGATCCTGTTCTGTCTACCCGTGCGTGGAAACATCCCGATCGCCGCGGGCATGACCTTCCTCACCAACCCGCTGACCACGCCGTTCCTGATCATCGCCTCGATCCCGGTCGGCAATCTGTTCGGCTTCCACGCCGACGCGGCGGCGGTCAGTGGTATGTACGACCGCTCGGCGCCGATCGGCGAGTGGCTCGCCTGGCTGGCGTCGGACGCGGCCCCGGCTTTGGTCAGCGGCCTGTTCATCATCGCCGTGGCGAGCGCCGCGGCAGGTTATATCGTCGCGATCCTGTTCTGGCGCTGGTGGACGGCGCGCAAATGGCGCCGCCGCGCCGCCCGGCTCGCCCGCGCCGATTGATCGCTCCTTCGACGCTGCTATACCGCGGCCACACACCTCAAGCTGTCGGGAAAACCATGCGCAAGCTCATCATCGCCCTCGCCGCCACCACCGCAATCGCAACCGCCGCCGTCGCGGCTTATGGCGCCGCCCAGCCGCACGCGGGCCATGCCGCCGCGCCCGCCGCCCGGCCGGAGCTCGGCACGTTCGGGTTCGACGCCACCGGCATGGACCGCAACGTCGCGCCCGGGCAGAGCTTCTACAATTACGCCAACGGCACCTGGGACAGGACCACGGAAATCCCCGCCGACCAGGCCAATTACGGCATGTTCACGCGGCTCGCCGACCTTTCCGAGGCCCGCACCCGCACGATCCTTGAGGAAGCCGCGCAAACGCCCGGCAGCCGGATGGGCGATCTCTACGCGGCGTTCATGGACGAGGCGGCGATCGAGCGCGCGGGGATCGCCCCGATCCAGCCGGTGCTGGCCCGGATCAAGGGCATTTCCGACCGCGGCCAGTGGGCGGCCGAGCTCGGCCGGATCGCCCATTACGGCATTCGCGGGCCGATCGGCGGATTCATCCGCAGCGATGAGCGCCACCCGGACGTGATGATCGTCCATCTGGGGCAAGGCGGCCTCGGCCTTCCCGACCGCGATTATTATCTGAGTCAGGACGCGGGCCTCGCCGCCAAGCGCGCCGCCTACCAGGCTTATCTCACGCAACTCCTCACGCTCGCCGGCGAGCCCAATGCCGAGGCGCGCGCCGCGGCGGTCGTCGGCTTCGAGCGCAGCCTCGCCGAGGTCCAGTGGACCCGCATCCAGAATCGCGACGAGAACGCCACCTACAATCGCTGGGCGACGGCCGATTTCGCCCGCAACGCGCCGGGCCTCGATTGGGGCGCCTATTTCCGAGAGGCGGGTTTCGCCGGGCAGGAGACGTTGCTCGTCGCCCAGCCGAACACCTTCACCGCTTCGGCGCGGATCGTCGGCGAGGCGCCGCAGGCGGTGCTCAACGACTATCTGCTGCTGCGCGTGCTCGACCGGATGTCGCCCTATCTTTCGAGCAATTTCGTCGACGCCAATTTCGCCTTCCGCGGAACCACTTTGAACGGCACGCCGCAGATCCAGGACCGCTGGAAACGCGGCGTGGCCCTGGTCACCGGAGCGCTTCCGGACGACGTCAGCCAGGTCTACGTCCAGCGCTACTTCCCGCCCGAGGCGAAGCGCGCCGCGGACGCGCTGGTCCACAACATCATCGAGGCGATGGACCGGCGGCTCCAGACTTTGGCCTGGATGGCGCCGGCCACGCGCGAGCGCGCCAGGGCCAAGCTCAGGGCCTTCACGCCGAAGATCGGCTATCCCGATTTCTGGCACGATTATTCGAGCATCCGGGTCAGCCGCACCAACCTGGTCCAGAGCCTGATGAACGCGTCCGAATGGGATTATGCGTTCGAGCTCTCCCGCCTCGGCCGCCCGGTCGACCGGCGCGAGTGGGGAATGACCCCGATGACGGTCAACGCCTATGCCAACCCGGTGTGGAACGAGATCGTCTTTCCCGCCGCGATCCTCCAGCCGCCCTTCTTCGATCCGCACGCCGATCCGGCGGTCAATTACGGCGGCATCGGAGCGGTGATCGGCCACGAGCTCAGCCACCATTTCGACGACCAGGGCAGCCAGTATGACGAGCATGGCGCGCTCACCGAATGGTGGACCCCGCAGGACCGCGAGCGGTTCAACGCGCTGACCGCGCGGCTCACGGCCCAGTATGACGCCTATGAGCCGCTGCCGGGCCACCATGTCCAGGGCGCGCTCACGCTCGGCGAGAATATCGCCGATCTTGCCGGCCTCACCGTCGCCTACGACGCCTATCACCATTCCCTCGGCGGCCGGCCCGCGCCGGTGATCGACGGGATGACCGGCGACCAGCGCTTCTACCTCGGCTGGGCGCAGGTCTGGAGGCGCAAATATCGCGAGGCGAACCTGCTCCAGCGCCTCCTGACCGATCCGCATTCGCCCTCCGAGCAACGCGTTGCGGTCGTCCGCAACCTCGATCCCTGGTACGGAGCGTTCAACCCGGCGCCGGGAAGCCCGCTCTACCTCGCGCCCGAGCAGCGCATCCGCATCTGGTAGGGATGGCGAGCGCGGCCTCTTTCCCCGAAGGCGGCCGCGCGGCACGCCGGATCGATGGCGCTGCGATCCTGTTCGCTCTGGCCGCGCTCGGCTCGGCGGCCTTGCTGCTGTGGGCGGTCAGGAGCCCGGTTTTCGCCGGCGCCTTCCTCGCCGGTCTGATCGGGGCGGGCGGCCTGTTGCTGCTGCTTCGTCCGCAGGCAGCGGCGGCGGCCGATACGGAGCGCGATTCGGCGCCGGACATCGGGCTGCTGCGCGACGCGCTCGACGGCGCGGGAGGCGCCGCCGCCCTGACAGATCCCGAGGGCAATCTGGTCTGCGCCAACCAAGTCTGGAGCGAGTGGTTCGGCTCGGCGAGCCTGCCCAAGGCGCTCGCCCGAGCCGCTCCGACGGCGCGGCGGGACGGCGCTGCGGCGATCACCCCGATCGCCATCGACGGCCGCGCTTATGAAGGCGAGGTCAGGCTCGCCGGCTCGGGCGAGGACCGGCTGCTCTGGCGCCTCGGGCGCGCCGAGCAGGACGATCTGGCGCAGATCGCGGGGCGGATGATCGGCGGCGAGGTCGGCCGGCGGATGGGCGAGGCCGGCCTCATGGTCGCGGTGGTCGACTCGGCGGGAACGATCCGCGCCGCCAACGGCGCCTTTGCCGTCCGCGCCGCGCGTCCGGGAGAGGACGGCGAGATCGCCGGCTCGGCGTTCGTCGACCATCTGGCGGCGTCCGCCGGCGGCCAGTTCCACTTCGCCGCGGAAGGCCAGGCGGCGACTCCGCTACGGATCGTCCAGGTGCCGGGCGGGGAGGAGGAGGCGTCGTTGTCCTTCTTCCTGCTGCTCGACGACATTCCGGGCCCTCGCGGCGACGACGAGAACGCGCACGTTCACGCCTTGCTTGACAGTCTGCCGCTCGGCCTCGCTTTGGCCGACACGGACGGCCGCTTTCTGTTCCTCAACAAGGTGTTCCGAAAGTCGGTCGGCCTCGGCGCGAGCGAGCGGCCGTCCTGGCCCGGCGACCTCGTCGTCGAGGACGACAAGGCGGCGGTTTCGGACGCGGTCCACCGCTTCGGCCGCGGCCGGGCGATGTCGGGCGACCTCGCCGTGCGGCTCAAGAGCAATCCGGAGGAGCCGGTGGCGCTGACCGTCGCCGGGGCGCGCGGGCTCGGCAACGCCGCGGTGCTGCTCAGCCTCAAGGACAATAGCGAGGAGGCGCGGCTCAAGCGCGAGATCGCCCAGGCGACCAAGATGCAGGCGGTCGGCCAGCTCGCCGGCGGAGTCGCTCACGATTTCAACAACATCCTGACGGCGATCCTCGGCACCTGCGACCTGATGATGATGCGCCACACGCCGGGCGATTCGGATTATGACGACATCCAGCAGATCCGCTCCAATTCGAACCGCGCCGCAAACCTGACCCGTCAGTTGCTTGCCTTCTCGCGCCAGCAGACGCTGAGGCCCCAGGTTCTCCAGCTCCCCGACGTGGTCGCCGAGGTCTCGCACCTGCTCGACCGGCTGCTCGGCGAGCAGGTGAAGCTCGAAGTGACCCACGGCCGCGGGCTCGGCGCGGTTCGGGCCGATCCCGGGCAGATGGAGCAGGTGATCGTCAACCTCGCGGTCAACGCCCGCGACGCGATGCTCGCCAAGGACCCGGCGGGCGGGGGCAGGCTGACCCTTCAGACCTTCGCCGTCTCCGCCGACGACGTTCGGCGGATGGGCAGCGACGTGCTTCCGATCGGCGACTATACGGCGATGAAGGTCACCGACACCGGCACCGGCATTCCGCAGCATCTGCTGAGCAAGGTGTTCGAGCCCTTCTTCACCACCAAGGAGGTGGGGAAGGGGACCGGGCTCGGCCTCTCCACCGTCTACGGCATCGTCAAGCAGTCCGGCGGCTTCATCTTCGCCGAATCGCAGATGCGCAAGGGAACCAGCTTCACCATCTACCTTCCGGTCCATCGCACCCGGCCGAGCGAGGCGCCGGCCAGGGCGACCCGCAAGGTCAAGGAGAAGGCAAGCGAGCTATGGGGGACGGGGACCGTCCTGCTCGTCGAGGACGAGGCGATGGTCCGAACCGTCGCCGAGCGTGCGCTGACCCGCCAGGGCTACACCGTGCTCGTCGCCGAGAATGGCGAGGAGGCGCTCGAAATCCTCGGCCGCGAGGGCAAGATCGACCTGATGATCTCGGACGTCGTCATGCCGACGATGGACGGGCCGACCACAGTTCGGGCGGCACGCGCCACCCATCCCAACCTGCCGATCCTGTTCATCTCCGGCTATGCCGAGGAGCAGCTGCGCAAGTCCATCGACATCCCCAACGTCTCCTTCCTCGCCAAGCCCTTTTCCGTCCAGCAACTCGCCGAGACGGTGCGCGACGTCCTCGCGCCTCAATAAGTCTTTTCCTTTGCGTAACAGACGCTAAGGCAGTCGCGATGCCGGGGACCATGAGATCCATCCTGATCGTCGAGGACGAGCCGCTGATCGCGATGATGCTCGAGGATTTCCTTGCCGAGCTCGGCCACACTGTGGTGGCCTGCTGCGAGACGGTCGCGGCGGCTATGGGCCATGTCGAGAGCGGCGGCTTCGAGGTCGCGATCCTCGATGTCAGCCTCGCCGACGGCAAGGTGTGGCCGGTCGCCGACCGCCTCGCCGCCGCGGGCACGCCCTTCATTTTCGCCACCGGCGGCCACGTCGATCCGCCGCCGCCCGAACATGCCGGCGCTCCGGTGCTCGCCAAGCCCTATACGATCGACGCGATCGAGCCGGCGCTGGACCAGGCCTGCGGCGATTAGGCTGTTTCGGTGGGCCTAACCCTCCCCCTGAGGGGGAGGGCGGGGTGGGCGTTTACGGAGCTCGCGGCCCGTCGCCGACGCCCGAACCCCTCACCCCAACCCTCTCCCCATGGGAGAGGAAGTTTCTAGTACCCCGCCGAATTTCAATGCAGCCAAAGGGCCATTCGCCCGCCGCGGTTCAGAACATTTCGCGGATGCCGCTGATGCCGTCGGCGATGATCGATCCGGCGCCTTCGCCGCCGCCGACGAGCCTGCCCACCCCGGCCGCGATGCCCACGGCGTCGCCGAGGCTGACGCCGCTGACCAGGCTCGCGCCCCCGACCGCCGAGGCCGTCTCGGCCGCGACCCGGCTGAAGGGGAGGGTCTGGATCCAGACCCTGCCCGGGCCGCGCAAGGCGGTGAGGAAGCCGCCTTCGTCGCCGAGCAGGCCAGTCTTGATCGAGCGCCACATGCTGTCCTGCATGATGTCCATCTCGACCTGAGGCTCGTGCGCCGCGACGCAGCCGCCGTCGACATGAATGACCTCGCCGGCCTTGAGCTCGCGCTCGATGATCGAGCCGCCGACGTGGAGGAAGGCCCAGCCCGTGCCGGTCAGCTTCTGCATGACGAAGCCTTCGTCGCCGAAGACGGCCGAGCGAAGGCGGCGCTGCATGGCGATCGAGATGCCGACTCCGCGGGCGGCGGCGAGAAAGGCGTGGCGCTGGCAGATCAGGCTTCCGCCCATCGCCTCGAGCTTCACCGGAATGATCTGGCCCGGCGTGCGGCCGCCGACCGCAAGCCTCGCCTTGCCCTGCGAGCCGGCGTGCTTGAACTCGGCGAGGAACATATTTTCGCCCGCCATGGCGTTCTTCGCGGCGCTGGCCAGCTTGGCTCCAAGCCCGGCGTCGGGCCTGCTGCCGTCGCCGAGGATCATGTCGAAGACGATCGCGCTGTCCTTCCAGATCAGCGCACCCGGCTCTGCGACCACCGATTCGCCCGGGTCGAGCGCGATCTCGGCATATTGCATGTCGCCTTCGCTGATCGCGAAGTCGATGTCGTTGACGATCTCGGGCTGCGCCTGGTGGGCGGCATAATATTGGGCGCTGACCGCGCTCAGCGTGTAATCGTCCGGGCGGGTGTCCGGGAGCGGCGAGCGCTTGCGGCCGAAGCCCGATTGCGGCGCCGCGCCATAGCCGCCGCTATTCGATCCCCAATTCGAGTCCACTCGCAGGCCCTCCCGCCGAAGCCGGCATTGTGCCGGATCATGCCTAAGGACAGGTAAAGCCTGAATTTCGCCCGCCCGGCGAGCGGGTTTGCCCGTAAAAGTTTCCCTCTTGTTCTGTGGGAACAAAGAGGATACATACTCCTGCATTGATCGACGCCCATCGAGGCAATACGGGAGAGCCAGCCATGACGGCATCACTTCAGATCGTTTCCGACAGGAGTCCGATGGACAGCGACAAGCAGAAAGCCCTCGACGCCGCTCTGGCGCAGATCGACCGCGCGTTCGGCAAGGGATCGGCGATGCGGCTCGGCTCGCGCGAGGCGATCGAGATCGAGACCATTTCCACCGGCTCGCTGGGGCTCGACATCGCGCTCGGCATCGGCGGCCTTCCGCGCGGCCGGGTGGTCGAGGTCTACGGGCCGGAAAGCTCGGGCAAGACCACGCTCGCGCTGCACGCGATCGCCGAGGCGCAGAAGAATGGCGGAGTCGCCGCCTTCGTCGACGCCGAGCACGCGCTCGATCCGTCCTATGCCAAGAAGCTCGGGGTCAATATCGACGATCTGATCGTCTCGCAGCCCGACACGGGCGAGCAGGCGCTGGAGATCACCGACACTCTGGTACGCTCGAACGCGGTCGACATCCTCGTCGTCGATTCGGTCGCCGCTTTGGTGCCGCGGGCCGAGATCGAGGGCGAGATGGGCGACAGCCATGTCGGCCTCCAGGCGCGGCTGATGAGCCAGAGCTTGCGCAAGCTCACCGGCTCGATCTCCAAGTCCAAATGCCTGGTCATCTTCATCAACCAGTTGCGCATGAAGATCGGCGTGATGTACGGCAATCCGGAGACGACGACCGGCGGCAATGCGCTCAAATTCTACGCCAGCGTCCGGCTCGACATCCGCCGGACCGGCCAGATCAAGGACCGCGACGAGATCATCGGCAACACGACCCGTGTGAAGGTCGTCAAGAACAAGCTCGCGCCGCCGTTCAAGCAGGTCGAGTTCGACATCATGTATGGCGAGGGCGTTTCCAAATTGGGCGAGATCCTCGATCTCGGCGCCAAGGCGGGGATCGTCGAGAAGTCGGGCTCGTGGTTCAGCTACGATTCGATCCGCATCGGCCAGGGCCGCGAGAACGCCAAATCCTACCTGCGTGACAATCCGGACGTGGCGGCGCGAATCGAGCGCGCTATCCGCGGCCACACCGATCAGGTCGCCGAGGCGCTGATGGTCGGCCCCGAGGCGGAGGACGACGTCTAAAACGGTTCTTTCCTCCCTGTCGCCGAAGGCGATGGGGAGGGGACCACCCGCAGTGGTGGAGGGGCCAATGCGGCAGACGAGCAAAGCGAGGGTCCGGAAAGCGCGAGCGCTTCGGCGGGCGATGACGCCGCCGGAGGCGAAGCTCTGGACGTTGCTTCGCACCCGCCCTGACGACCTCAAGTTCCGCCACCAGCATCCGGTGGGCCGGTACGTTTTCGATTTCTATTGTGCCTCCGCCAAACTCGGCATCGAGATTGACGGTATCGCGCACGAGCGACAATCCCGCCCGAGACGGCAGGCGGGACCGGTGGTTGCGGAGCAAGGGCTATCGCGTCCTCAGAATTCCCGCGACAGAACTCAAGGCGAACCCGAAAGGCGTTCTCCGGCACATTCTCCGCGCCTGCGCCGAGTAGCCCCTCCAATGCTGCGCCTGGTCCCTCTCCCCATCCGCTTCGCGGACAGGGAGGAAAAAAGCCGCTTAGGCTTCGCCCGCGACGCTGGTGGCGATCAGGGCGGCTTCCGCTTCGTCCGGCGCTGGGCGCTCTTTCGGATTGGCCCAGATCGCGACCGGCAAGGCGAGCGCTCCGCCGAGGACGAAGCCGGTGACCAGCGGAATGGTGGTGCCGTCGAACATCTGGCCGATGACCAAGCCGATCAAAGCGCCGCCGATCGTGGTGATCAGCCCCTGCAGCGCTGAGGCGGTGCCCGCGATATGGCCGAGCGGGCTCATCGCCATCGCGCTGGCATTGGCGCCGACCAGGCCGAAGCAGGCCATAGTCAGCGCCTGGAGCGCGATGAAGCTCCACAGGGTCTCGCCCCAGAGCAAGGCGACGGCCAGATGAAAGGCGGAGATCGCCGTCAGCGCCGTCAGCGCGCGGAGCAGCAATTTCCTCGGCCCCACGCGCATCACCAGGCGCATGTTGGTGTAGGAGCTGATGGCCATCGGCCCGGCGATGGCTGCGAAGACGAGGCCCATCAGCTCGGGCCGGCGAAAGACGTCGAACACGATCTGCTGGACCGAGCCGATGAAGGCGAAAAGGCCGCCGAAGGCCAAGGTGGCGGCGATCGTGTTGCCGATCGATTCGCGCCGCCGGAGGGTCTCGCCCATGCCTTGGGCGATGTTGCGAAAGGATAGCCGGCGGCGGTCCTCCACCGCCAGGGTCTCGGGCAGGCGCAAGGCGCTCCACAGCGCCAGCCACAGGCCGTAGGCCGCGAGCAGGGCGAAGATGTAGCGCCAGCTCGCCACCGCGATCACCGCCTGGCCGAGGCTCGGCGCGAGCACCGGAACGATCATGAAGATGATCATCGCGGTCGACATGATCCGCGCCATCGCCGCGCCGTGATAGCGGTCGCGGATCACCGCGACGACGAGCACGCGAAGCCCGCCCGAGGCGATCCCCTGGGTGAATCGGGCGGCGAGCAGCAGCTCCATGCTCCCGGCAAGCCCCGAAAGCGCGCCGAAGCCGGCATAAGCGAACAGGCACCCGACCAGCAGCCGCTTGCGCCCGAAGCGGTCTGCGAGCGGCCCGAAGGCGACCTGGCTGAGGCCGTAGCCGAGCAGGAAGAAGGTGATGACCAGCTGCCGGTCGTTGTCGCGCGCCACGCCGAGCGCCTCGCCGATCGCCGGAAGCGCGGGCAGCATGGCGTCGATCGCCATCGCGTTCGACGCCATCAGGGCCGCCATCAGCAGCACGAATTCCTTGCGGCCCGGCATCCGGGCCTCAGCGCCAGCCATGGCGAGGGTCCTGTTCAGGGAAGGCGGCCTGTAACGCCCGCCGCCGTGCGTGCAAGCTCGATATTCGCTTTGGCGCGAGCCTCGGTTCGGCGGCGTCGTCGCAATTATTTCACGCGAAGACACGAAGGCGCGAAGAGGCTGAGCGGGTCGCCGCTGCCAGCAATTGCTTCGGCTTCGGCGTGCACCCAAATTGGGCCTTCGGCCCCTTTTTGCCTTCTTTGCGTCTTTGCGTCTTCGCGTGAAACCGATTTTTCTTCCTAAACCCTTGGTCTAGGAACGGCAGATGATCGTCGTCCACCATCTCGAAAATTCGCGCTCGCAGCGCATCCTGTGGCTGCTCGAGGAGCTTGGGCTTCCCTACGAGGTCAAGCGCTACGAGCGCGATCCAAAGACCATGCTCGCTCCGCCCGAGCTCGCCCGAGCGCACCCGCTCGGCAAGGCGCCGGTGATCGAGGATGAGGGGCGGGCGATCGCCGAGAGCGGGGCGATCGTCGACTATCTGGTGGAGAAGGCGGAAGGGCGGCTCGGCCCGCCGGCCAATCGCGATTCGGTGCTTCGCTATCGCCAGTTCGTCCATTATGCCGAAGGCTCGATGATGCCGCCTCTGTTCGGGCTGCTCATCGTCGGCCGGCTCGGCCTTCTCGGCCGCCCGGCCCGCGAGCCGATCCAGAAGATGCTTGGGCGCCATTTCGACTGGCTCGAAAGCGAGCTCGAAAGCCGCGACTGGTTCGCCGGCGACGAATTCACCGCGGCCGACGTGATGATGAGCTTCCCGCTGGAGGTCGCCCGCACCCGCGCCGGCCTCGGCGCGGAGCACCCCAACCTGGCCGACTGGCTCGAGCGAATCCACGCACGCCCGGCCTATGCCGCGGCGCTGAAGGCGGGCGGGCCTTACGCTTATGCGTGAGGATTAGACTCGAAGCCGGTCAGCCTGCTCGTTCCCCGGCGAAGGCCGGGGCCCAGGAGCCGAAGGCTTCGCAAGGCTTTCGCGTCCGAAACCCGGCGAGCGCCGGGCCTGGACCCCGGCCTTCGCCGGGGAGCAGCAGGTGACCCGGTGAGAATCCCCTCTAGCTCTCCGCCGCCGGCGGCGTCGCCCTGTGCGACGGCGCGTGCGGGGGCTCGATGTCGGCGGGCTCGGGCGGGTCGAGGCCGCCCTCCCAGCGCGCGACCACCGCGCTCGCCACCGCATTGCCGACGACGTTGGTCGCCGATCGGCCCATGTCGAGGAAATGGTCGATGGCGAGGATCAGCAGGATCCCGGCCTCGGGGATGTTGAACTGCGAGAGCGTGGCGGTGATCACCACCAGGCTGGCGCGCGGCACTCCGGCAATGCCCTTCGAGGTAACCATCAAGGTCAGCAGCATGGCGATCTCCTGACCCCAGGTCAGGTCGATGCCATAGGCCTGCGCGATGAAGATCGACGCGAAGGTCATGTACATCATCGAGCCGTCGAGATTGAACGAATAGCCCAGCGGAAGGACGAAGCTGGCGATCCGCGGCGGCACGCCGAACCGGTCGAGCGCCTCAAGCGTGCGCGGAAATGCGGCCTCCGAGGAGGCGGTCGAGAAAGCGAGCACGATCGGATCGCGGATGTAGCGAACGAGCAGCCGCGTTCGCGCACCGACGATGACGAAGCAGATGCCGATCAGCAGGATCCACAGGATCAGCAGGCCGAAATAGAAGCTGCCCATGAAATAGCCGTAGGTGCCGAGGATCGCCGGCCCCCGCTCGGCGATCGTCGCGGAGACCGCGGCGAACACCGCGACCGGGGCGAAGCGCATCACATAATCGGTGACCTGGAGCATCACCTTGACCAGGCCTTCCATCGCCCGGACCAGCGGCCGCGCCGGCTCGCCGACCGCGGTGATCGCGACTCCGAGGAAGATCGAGAAGACGACGATCTGCAGGATGCTGTTCTCGGCCAGCGCGTCGATCATCGATTCGGGGAAGATGTGGGCGATGAACTGGGCGAAATCGAACGCCGAGCGGTCGACCCCGCTCGACGCGGTCTCCGGCGGCAGCGGCAGGCCGAGGGCCGCGCCAGGCTGAAGCAGGTTGACGAGGATCAGGCCGAGCGTGAGCGAGACCAGGCTCGCGCAGAGGAACCAGCCGATCGCCTTGGCGCCGACTCTGCCGAGCGCCGCCGTGTCGCCCATATGGGCGATGCCGACGATCAGCGTCGAAAGCACCAGCGGGGCGATGATCATCTTGATCAAGTGGAGGAAGATCGTCGTCAGGATCGAGACGTAATGGGCGTAAGCGGCGAGCTTGGCCTGACCTTCGGGCGTCGAGTCGCCGATCGCCGCGTTGAGCGCCCAGCCGACGACGATTCCGAGCAGAAGCCCGCCCAGGATCCAGTAGGTCAGCTTCTTGGCCATTCGCTCGCTCCCCTGTGACGGCCTCGACGAGGAAGCCGATTGTCGCGCGCCGGTCAAGCGGCGGGGATATCCGGACGCACGTTGCTTGCCTTTCCCCTCCCCCTGAAGGGGGAGGGTAGGGTGGGGGTTTACGGAGTCGGTGGTTAACCGCTTACGCTGCAACCCCTCACCCCAACCCTCTCCCTATGGGAGAGGCAGCAGTAGCTAGGCCGGTTCCAGCTCCTTCTGAACGACCTTGTCGGCGAGCGTTCCGTTGAGCTCCGCGAGATGGTCGAACTCCGCCTCGTAGGTGGCGAGGCCCTGGCTCAGCGAGCGCAATTCGGCGTCGAAGCCCTGCATCTCGGCCTCCGGGACCAACGCCTCGATCCGGTCCCAGCGCGACCAGCCCTCGCGCGGCGCCATGCCGAGCATCTGGCCGCGCCGGCTGGCCACCGCCGAGGTCGCCTTGGAGGCGGCGTTGCTCGGCACGGTGATCGTCACCTTCTGCACCGGCTCGAGCAGATGCGGCGCGGCGGCGGCGAGCGCTTCGGCCATGCCGATCCGCCCCGCGGTCCGGAACGCGATCTCGGAGCTGTCGACCGTATGGTAGGATCCGTCGATCAGCAGCACGGCGACGTCGACCACCGGGAAGCCCAATGGCCCCTTGACCATCGCGTCCCTGACGCCGGCCTCGACCGCCGGGATCCACTGCTTGGGGATGACCCCGCCGGTGATCTTGTCCTCGAACTTGAAGCCTCCGCCGCGTGCCAGCGGCTTGACCTCGATCACGCAGTCGCCGAACTGCCCGTGGCCGCCCGATTGCTTCTTGTGCCGGCCGCGCTGGGTGACGGTCTTGCGGATCGATTCCTTGTAGCCGACCGAAGGCTGGCGCGAATCGACCGGAACGCCGTAGCGCCGCTTGAGCCGCTCCAGGGTCACCTTCAGATGCTCGTCGTTGACTCCCCGAAGCCGGGTCTCGTGCATCGTCTCGTCCTGCTCCCAGATCAGCGCCCGGTCCTCCTCGGTCAGCTTGTGCAGCGCGGTCGACAGGCGCACGTCGTCCTTGCGGTCGCGGGTGGCGATGGCCAGCGCGTAGTTGCGCACCGGCTGGGCGATCTCGGGCGTCGGCGGCGCCTTGCCCGAGGCCAGCCATTCGCCGGCGCCGACGCCCTCGAGCTTGGCGATCGCGACCACGTCGCCGGCACTGGCCTCGGCGAGCTTGGCCGTCTTCTCGCCCTGGACTCCGAACAAGGTGCCGATGCGCACCGCTTCGCCCGCGCTCGACTTCAGCTCCTGGCCTTCCTTCAGGCTGCCGCCGAAGATCCGGGCGAAGGAGACCCGGCCCATCGCGCCGCCATGGCTGACCTTGAACACGAAGGCGCAGGCCCCGCTCGCGCCGAGCCTTGCCGCCGCCACGTCGGGGGCGGGGGCCTCGTGGCGGAGCGCCTTCATCAGCCGGCGAATGCCCTGAGTGCCGGTGGCCGAACCGAACAGGACGGGGACGATCTGCCCCGCGCCGGTCTCCTTGGCGAGATCGGTGAACACCGTTTCGCGGTCCGGCACCTCGTCCATCAGCAATTGCTCGAGCAGGGCATCGTCATGGTCGGCCAGCTTCTCGAGCATCTGGTTGCGCTCGATCGCCTCGCGGTCGGCGAGGTCGGCGGGGATTTCGCGCTGCTCCGATTCCTGGCCCTTGCGGTAATAATAGGCCCGCTCGAGCGCGATATCGACGAAGCCGGTCACCGCCTCGCCCTCGCGTATGGGGATCCAGCGCGCCACCAAGGGCGATTTCGACATCGGCTGGAGCGATTCCAGCAGCGCCTGGATCGATCCGCGCGCCTGGTCGATCTTGTTGACGAAGATCATGTGCGGGATTCCGAGCTCCTCCAGCCGGCGCAGCGTCGGCTCGGCGAGCAGGGCGCGGTCGGGATCGGGATCGACCACGACCAGAGCGAGGTCGGCGGCCGCCATGCCGAGCGCGCCGTCGGCGGCGAAGCCGACCGACCCCGGCGCATCGATCAAAGCGTAGCGGTCGCCCATATAGTCGAAGTTCATCAAATTGAGCTCGGTCGATCCGCCGCGCGCGCGCGCCTCGGGACTGGCGTCGCCGACGCTCGATTTGTCGGCGACCGATCCCTGCCGGGCGGCCGCTCCGGAGGCAAAAAGAAGGGCCTCGGCGAGGCTGGTTTTCCCAGCGCCGCCAGGCCCGACGAGCGCGATGGTTCTGGTGCCTGCAGCTCTTCCGGGCATGAGCGTCTCCTTGCGTCGAGGCGACGTCCGTCCGCGGAAAAGACGCGGGCGACGCGCCTTATGGGGGAAGCCGCCAGCCTTCACCCGTTTGTGCCCGAGCGCAAGGGGGGTTTGGCCTGGCCAGACGGAAAAACGGGCTGGGCCCGGCGAGGACAAGCACAAGCCTCCACATCCAAAACCGTTCGTCCCGAGCGAAGCCGAGGGACCCTGCCGAGCGAAGCCCAGGCTCTGTTTCTCGGCTGCCCTCGAATGGGTGTCTCGACTTCGGCCTCCAGCCGAAGTTTACCCTGAGCGCCTTCCTTGCAGGCAGTCGAAGGGCTCGACACGAACGGAGGAATGTTCGTCTGGACCGGGGTTGCGAGCCCACAGCGTTCGTTCTATGTTCCCTTCATGGAATGTCTCCGTCCGCGCACGATCGGCTCACTGGATCGATGCGCCGGCTGGCTCGAGAAGTTACAGAAGTGACGAGATTCGCCGAGCGAGCGGGTCAACATCGTCACTTCTGTGGGACGTGCTCACCTCCCAGCCCTTGCTTGCCGCAGCGCAGCATGTCGCCTAGATCGCGCTCATGACCTCGACCAACGACATCCGGCGCGCCTTCCTCGATTATTTCGGCCGCGAGGGGCACCAGGTCGTGCCCTCGGCGCCGCTCGTCCCGCAGAACGATCCGACGTTGATGTTCGTCAACGCCGGCATGGTGCCGTTCAAGAACGTGTTCACCGGGCTCGAGACCCGGCCATATTCGACCGCCGCTTCCAGCCAAAAGTGCGTACGCGCCGGCGGCAAGCACAACGATCTCGACAATGTCGGCTACACCGCGCGGCACCTGACCTTCTTCGAGATGCTCGGCAATTTCTCGTTCGGCGATTATTTCAAGGAGCGGGCGATCGACCTCGCCTGGACCCTTCTCACCAAAGAGTTCGGCCTGTCGCCCGACCGGCTGACGGCGACCGTCTATCACACCGACGACGAGGCCTGGGACCTGTGGAAGAAGATCGCCGGCCTGCCCGACGAGCGGATCATCCGGATCCCGACCAAGGACAATTTCTGGGCGATGGGCGACAATGGCCCGTGCGGGCCCTGCTCGGAGATCTTCTTCGATCACGGCCCCGCGATCCCCGGCGGTCCGCCCGGCAGCCCGAACGAGGGTGGCGACCGCTTCGTCGAGGTCTGGAACCTCGTCTTCATGCAGTACGAGCAGGAAGCGAACGAGATCGTCCGCGACCTGCCGAGGCCCTCGATCGACACCGGCATGGGCCTGGAGCGAATCTCGACCGTGCTCCAGGGCGTTCACAGCGTGTTCGAAACCAATACGTTTCGCGAGCTGATCGGCGCCTCAGCCGAGTTGACGAAGACGGACGCGGGGCAAGCCAGCCACAAGGTGATCGCCGATCACCTGCGCTCGTCCTGCTTCCTGGTCGGCGACGGCGTCCTTCCGGCGAACGAGGGGCGGGGCTATGTGCTTCGGCGAATCATGCGCCGGGCGATGCGCCACGCCCATTTGCTCGGCGCCGCCGAGCCCCTGATGCACCGGCTCGTGCCGAGCCTCGTCGCGGAGATGGGCGCCGCATATCCCGATCTGGTGCGCGCCCAGCCGCTGATCGAGGAGACCCTGAAGCTCGAGGAAACGCGCTTCCGCCAGACCCTCGCCAACGGCCTGAGACTGCTCGACGAGGCGACCGCGGCGATGAAGCCGGGCGAGACCCTGCCGGGCGCGACCGCGTTCAAGCTCTACGACACGTACGGCTTCCCCTACGACCTTACCGAGGACGCGCTCCGCGCGCAGGGCTTCGGAGTCGACCGCGCGGGCTTCGACAGCGCGATGGCCGAGCAGAAGGCCGCCGCCCGCGCGGCCTGGAAGGGCTCGGGGGCGAAGGCGAGCGAGGACATCTGGTTCGACATCGCCGAGGAGAAGGGCGCGACCGAGTTCACCGGCTATCTCGGCCATGACGGCGAGGGCGAGGTCGTGGCGATCGTCAAGGACGGCGCTCGCGTCGAGCGCGCCGGCGCCGGCGACAGGGTGACGATCCTGACCAACCAGACGCCCTTCTACGGCGAGAGCGGCGGGCAGATCGGCGACACGGGAAAGATCATATCCGATAAGGGCCTGGACGCCGATGTTGAGGAAACGTCCAAGCCGCTGGGCAAGCTCCACGCACATCAAGCGGCGGTCAAGGCGGGCGAGGTTTCGGTCGGCGACGCGGTCCAGCTCCACGTCGATGCCGAGCGGCGCTCGAAGATCCGCGCCAATCACAGCGCCACCCATTTGCTCCACGCCGCGCTTCGCCGCCGCCTGGGCGATCACGTGACCCAGAAGGGCAGCCTCGTCGCCCCCGACTATTTCCGCTTCGACTTCTCGCACAACAAGCCGATGACCCGCGAGGAGATCGAAACCGTCGAGGCCGACGTCAATCGCCACATTCGCGAGAACCGGCCGGTCGGCACGCGCCTGATGAGCATGGATGACGCGATCTCGTCCGGCGCAATGGCCCTGTTCGGGGAGAAATATGGCGACGAGGTCCGCGTCCTCTCGATGGGGGACGAGGAGGAGCGCGCATATTCCGTCGAGCTTTGCGGCGGCACCCACGTCAATGCGCTCGGCGACATCCAGCTGCTCAAGATCACCTCAGAAAGCGCGGTCGCCTCGGGGGTGCGCCGGATCGAGGCGCTGACCGGCGAGGCGGCGCGGGCCTGGCTCACCGCGCGCGAGGACAAGCTCAAGGAGGCCGCCGCCTCGCTCAAGGCCTCGCCCGAGGAGGTTCCCGCGCGAGTGGCCGCACTGGTCGAGGAGCGCCGCCGGCTCGAGCGCGAGCTGGCGGAGGCGAAAAAAACGATCGCCCTCTCTGCGCAAGATCTCACCACGGGCTCGCCCGAAATCGGCACAGCCAAGCTTGCTACGGGACCCGAAAAGGTCGGTGATGTCTTCTTCACGCCGCTGCTGCTCAATGACTTTGATCCCAAGGAGCTGCGCAGCCTTGTCGATGAAAAAAAACGCTCGATGGGTACTGGGGTGGCCGCGATCATTTCCGTGCTCGGCGGACGTGCAACCGTAGCGGTTGGGGTTACCGACGACCTTACTGACCGCTTCAATGCGGTCGATCTCGTCCGCAGGGCGGTGGAAGCGGTCGGCGGCCAGGGCGGCGGCGGGCGTCCGGACATGGCCCAGGGCGGCGGGCCGGACGGCGGCAAGGCGGCGGAGGCATTGGAGGCGGTCAAGGCAGCGTTGGCGGACCAGCCGGCCGAAGCCTAGGCTCGAGCCCGCCCAAATCGTTCCCCGGCGAAGGCCGGGGCCCAGGAGCCGAAGGCTTCCCCAGACCTGTCGCGCCCGAAACCCGGCGGGTGCCGGGCCTGGACCCCGGCCTTCGCCGGGGAACAGCCTTCCCTAGCGCATCAACGCGTCCCTGAGTCGCTTCCCCCGCTGGACCGGCTCCTGCTCCATCTCGCCCATCTGCATGATCTGCTGCCTGAGCTCAGCGCGCTTCTCGTGGATCGAGGCGATCACCGGGCCCATCGCCAGGCCCAGATCGACCAAAGCCGCCTCGGACAGCTGGAGCGAGGATTCGAGCGTCTCGGGAACCGCGTCGGTGGCTCCGGCGCGATAGAGCTCGGCGGCGTGGCTTGCGTCCCGGGCGCGGGCGACGATGGTGAGGTCTGGGCACCACGCCCGCACCCGCTTCACCATCCGGACCGCCTGCACCGGATCGTCCATCGTCAGGATGAGCGCGCTGGCGTGCCCGAGGTTGAGCTTGTCGAGCAGCTCGGGCCGCGCGGCGTCGCCGAAGATCAGCCTGAAGCCCTCGGCCCGGCCGGCCTTGATCGCGTCGATGTTCGAATCAACCGCGACATAGGGCTTGCCGTGGGCGGCGAGCATCTCTGCCACCAGCCTCCCGACCCGACCGAAGCCGACGATCACCGCCCGCGGATCCTCCCGCGTCGGCACCGTCACGGGATCCTCGGCGGTGCCGCGCTCGATCCGCTGGGCCGCGTCGCGCCCGACGCGCGCCAGCAGCGGCGTCAGCGTCAGGCCCATCGCGGTCACCACCTGCCAGAAGGAGGCGGTGTCGCGGGCGATCACCCCGGCGGCCGCGGCGGCGGCCAGCACGATCAAGGTCGTCTCGGACGGCGAGGCCATCAAGAGGCCTGTCTCCGCCGCCACCGCCCTGCGCGCGCCGTCGAGCCGAAGGAACGTCGCCGTTACCAAAGTCTTGAGCAGCATCACGCCGACCAGCGCGAACAGCAAGGCCTGCCAGTTGCCGGCGATGAAGGCGAGATCGACGCTCATCCCGACGGTGATCAGGAACACGCCAAGGCCGAGGCCGCGGAACGGGGCCATCATCACCTCGACCTCGCCATGATATTCGGTCTCGGCGATCAGAACGCCGGCGACGAGCGCGCCGACGATCGGCGAGAGGCCGGCGGCGGCGGTGGCGAGGCTGGCGACGATCACCACCAGCAGGCTGACCGAGAGGAACAGCTCCGGACTCTTGGTGCGCGCCGCCTGGGCGAACAGGCTCGGGAGGACGAAGCGCCCGAGCACCAGCATCACCGCGACCACCGCGCCGCCGACCAGCAAGGTGTTGAGCAGCCCCGAAAAGCCCTCGGCGCCTGCATGGGGCGCGAGCGCTCCGAGCGCGAAGACGATCGGAACCAGCGCCAGGTCCTCGAACAGAAGCATGGCGAAGGCTGCGCGGCCGACCGGGCTCGCGGTTCCGACCAGCGGAAGCACGACCGCGGTCGATGAAAGGGCCAGTGCGAGGCCGAGCGCCACGGCGGCCGCCCAGCCGCTGCCGGCGGCGAAGTAAATCGCCGCGCCGATGAACAGAGCGGAGACCGTCAGCTCCAGCCCGCCGACCCCGAAGACCAGTCGCCGCATGCCCCACAGGCGCCGGAACGACAGTTCGAGACCGATCGAGAAGAGGAGGAGGGTGATGCCGAGCTCGGCGAACGGCTCGATCGCGTGCGCGTCGGTGATCGTCACGTAATTCAGCCATGGATAGAAGCCGGTCATCGCGCCCAGGCCGAACGGGCCGACCAGAATGCCGATCAGGATGAAGCCGATGACCGGGCTGATCCGCACCCGAGCGAAGGCGGGGATAACGATCCCCGCTGCGCCGAGGATGACGAGCGCGTCGGAAAGTCCGGAAGTGCTGAATTCGGAAGCCATCTTGCCTTTATGCAGGAACGGGCGCGATTGTCAGCCTCATGGACCACGAAACGGACCTGTTGATCGTCGGCGGCGGACCCGCGGGCATGATGGCCGGCTTGCTCTTCGCCCGCGCGGGCTGCCGGGTCCGCGTGCTTGAGAAGCACGCCGACTTCTTCCGCGATTTCCGCGGCGACACCGTCCACCCTTCGACGATGGAGATCCTCGACCAGCTCGGGATGCTCCAGCGGTTCCTGAAGCGGCCTCACAACCGGGTGGCGACCGCCCAGCTCGCCATCGCCGGGCAGGAGTGGACAATCGGCGACCTCAGCCATCTCGACACCCCGGCCCCGTTCATCGCCATGATGCCGCAGTGGGAGTTCCTCGATTTCCTGCGCGAGGAAGCCAAGACCTTTCCGGAATTCGCGCTGGAAATGACCGCGCCGGTGAGCGGCTTCGTCGAAGAGGAGGGGAGGGTGGCGGGAGTCCGTCTCGAGGACGGCCGCGAGCTGCGCGGGCGACTAACCATCGCCGCCGACGGCCGCGCCTCGATCGCCCGCAATATGCTCCCGCTCGAGGACCTCGGCGCGCCGATGGACGTCTTCTGGTTCCGTATCCCCAAGACGCGGAGCGAGGAGGGTGCGCTGCGCGGCAATGTCCAGCGCGGGCGGCTGCTGGTGATGATCGACCGCGGCGACTATTGGCAATGCGCCTTCCTGATCCCCAAGGGCGCGGCCGAGGCCTACAAAGCGCGCGGCATCGGCGCCGTGCGCGAGGAGGTCGCGGCGGTCGCGCCGCCGGGCCTCGACCTGGGCGAGCTCGACGAGATGAGCGACCTCCATTTGCTGACGGTGAAGCTCGATCGGCTCACCTGCTGGCACAGGGCCGGGCTCCTGGCGATCGGCGACGCGGCCCACGCCATGTCGCCGATCGGCGGAATCGGCATCAACCTCGCCATTCAGGACGCGGTGGCGGCCGCCAACGCGCTGGCGTGGCCGCTCGCCCGGGGCGACGACGTCGATCCGCTGCTCGGCCGGGTCGAGGCGCGGCGGCTGTTCCCGACCCGAATGGTCCAGGCCGCGCAGAAGATCGCACAGGACCGGATCATCGGCCGATTGCTTCAGCCAGGCGCCCCGATCGCCAGGGCGCCCTTGCTCGTGCGCCTGCTCGACCGCTTCCCGTTGCTCAGGCGCATCCCGGGGCGACTGATCGGCTTGGGCATAAGGCGCGAGCGGGTAAGGTCCCCTCTTAAAAGCCGCTCCCCTTGATGGGGAGGGGTTGGGGTGGGGTGGCGTCTCCGGAAGCGCGTGGCCTATGATGAAGTCCACCCCCACCCCAAGCCGCTCCCCATCGAGGGAGGGGGTAGCAAGGTCAGGCCGGCTCGGCTTCCTTCGCCATCGCCGCCTCCAGATTGACCCGGATCGCCTCGAAGAACTGTTCGGTGGTCATCCAGGCCTGGTCGGGGCCGATCAGGATGGCCAAGTCCTTGGTCATCTTGCCGCTCTCGACCGTCTCGACGCAGACCCGCTCGAGCGTCTCGGCGAAGCGGGTCACCTCGGGCGTATCGTCGAACTTGCCGCGATATTTGAGGCCGCCCGTCCAGGCGAAGATCGAGGCGATCGGGTTGGTCGAGGTGGCCTTGCCCTGCTGGTGCATCCGGTAGTGCCGGGTGACGGTGCCGTGCGCCGCCTCGGCCTCGACCGTCTTGCCGTCGGGAGTCATCAGGATCGAGGTCATCAGGCCGAGCGAGCCGAAGCCCTGGGCGACCTGGTCCGACTGGACGTCGCCGTCGTAATTCTTGCAGGCCCAGACGAACTTGCCGCTCCACTTGAGCGCGCTGGCGACCATGTCGTCGATCAGGCGATGCTCGTAGGTGATTCCAGCATCGGCGAACTTCCCCTTGAATTCGCTGTCGTAAATCTCCTGGAACAGATCCTTGAAGCGGCCGTCATAGGCCTTGAGGATCGTGTTCTTGGTGGAGAGATAGACGGGCCAGCCGCGGTTGAGGCCGTAGTTGAAGCAGGCATGGGCGAAATCGCGGATCGATTCGTCGAGATTGTACATCCCCATGGCCACGCCGCCGCCGGGAAAATCGAACACTTCATGCTCGATCGTCTCGCCATTCTCGCCCTGCCACTTGATCGTCAGCTTGCCGGCGCCGGGGACGACGAAGTCGGTCGCCTTATACTGGTCGCCGAAGGCGTGGCGGCCGACGACGATCGGATCGGTCCAGCCGGGGATCAGCCGCGGCACATTCTCGATCACGATCGGCTCGCGGAAGACGACTCCGCCCAGGATGTTGCGGATCGTGCCGTTGGGCGACTTCCACATCTTCTTGAGGCCGAACTCCTCGACGCGGGCCTCGTCCGGGGTGATGGTCGCGCATTTGACCCCGACGCCGTGCTGCTTGATCGCGTTGGCCGCATCGACGGTGATCCGGTCCTCGGTCTCGTCGCGCTTCTCGATGCCGAGGTCGTAATAGAGCAGGTCGACGTCGAGATAGGGCAGGATCAGCCGCTCGCGGATCCATTGCCAGATGATCCGGGTCATCTCGTCGCCGTCGAGCTCGACGACGGGGTTCTTCACCTTGATTTTCGCCATGAGGCTGAGCGCTTTCCTTTGGATTGGATTTGGCTGGGGCCTGTAAGCGGTGGGGGGACGGTGTCAACCGACCGTCTAGGCCGGGCGCTCCCCGGCGCCCGGGCTTGCCATTGTCTCGCCTCGCCGCAGCCCGTAAAGGCGGGCCATGAGTTCGCTTGAGAAGCCGGAAATCGGCACGACCACCGTCAAATGGCGCTGGCCCTCGGTCCATCCGGAAGGGCGCAAGTTCACGGTCATCGCCGGAGCCATCACGCTCGTCTTCTGGCTCGTGCTGGGCTGGGACGTCGTCGGCTGGCTCGCCCTCGGCCTGACGGTCTGGACCGCCGCCTTCTTCCGCGATCCGGTGCGGACGACGCCGTCGGGGGAGGGGCTGATCATCGCGCCCGCCGACGGGCTGGTGACGATGATCACCAACGTGCCGCCGCCCAGGGAGCTGATCGGCGAGGAGGGGCTCGCCGACGATCCGGTGGTGCGCGTCTCCATTTTCATGAGCGTGTTCGACGTCCACATCAATCGCACGCCCATCGCCGGCACGATCCTCAAGGTGGTCTACATCGCCGGCAAGTTCCTAAACGCCGATCTCGACAAAGCGAGCGAGGACAATGAGCGTCAGCACATCCTGGTCGAGGGGCCGGACGGGACCAGGGTCGCCTTCACCCAGATCGCCGGCCTGGTCGCTCGGCGCATCGTGCCCTGGATCAAGGTCGGCGACCGCGTCGCCACCGGCCAGCGCGTCGGCCTGATCCGCTTCGGCAGCCGGGTCGACGTCTATCTGCCCGCCGGCACCTCCTCGCAGGTCCTGCTCGGCCAGCGGACCATCGCCGGGGAGACGATCGTCGGACGGGTCGGGGTCTCCGAGCTGATCGAGGGCGTGGCCCAATGAGCGCGCGAAAGTGAAGGACGATCGACGAGCCGAGCCCCGGCGGGGCATTCCGCTGCGGGCCGTCGTCCCCAACGCCGTCACCGCGCTCGCCCTTTGCTCGGGCCTCTCCGCGATTCGGTTCGCCATCGAAGGCAGCTGGTGGCAGGCAGTCTCCTTCATCGGAGTCGCCGCGGTGCTCGACGGAATGGACGGGCGCATCGCCCGCTCGCTTCGCGCGCAAACCAAGTTCGGCGCCGAGCTCGATTCGCTGTCGGACGTGGTCGCCTTCGGAGCCGCCCCGGCGATCACCGTCTATCTTTGGGCGCTGCAGAACTGGCCTTGGCCGCGGCCAGGCTGGCTGTTTGCCCTGGCCTATGCCGTGTGCATGGCGCTGCGCCTCGCCCGCTTCAATGCGCGGATCGACTCCGAGGACCAGCCGCACAAGTCCGCCGGCTTCCTCACGGGCGTTCCCGCCCCGGCGGGCGCCGCCGTCATTTTGCTGCCGATCCTGCTCTGGCTGGCGAGCGACGGCGAATGGGCCTGGCTCAAGGACTATCGGCTCGTCGCGCCGTGGACCGCGTTCGCGGCCTTCATGGTCATCTCCAGCGTTGCGACCTTCTCGCTCGGCTCGTTCAGGCTGCGCCGCAACGTGCGGCTAGAGGCGATCGGCCTCATCGCTCTGATCGGCGCGGCACTGTTCACCGTGCCTTGGCAGACGCTGGCCGTGCTGGTGTTGATCTATTTGCTGCTGATTCCGGTCAGCATGGCGCGGTATGCGCGAGTCAAACGGCAGCGCGCGCTCGCGGCGCGCGAGGCCGAGCCGATCCAGCCGCCCTTGCCCTTGGCGGGGGAGCGCCCCGCAACGCGGCGACGATCGCGTCCCAATGCGCCTTCACAGTGATTTCGAGAACAAGGCCCAGCGCGATGAGCAGGCCGATGAAAAAGGTGATGGAGAGCATTTGAGCCACAGCTTATCCCCTTACTTATCCACATAACGGACGAGGACGGTGTTTGTTCCCCGCGCAGTCGTATTGTTCTCTATTTGTTCTATTGTCAACGTGCGAATGCAAACGCGAGAGGCGCCGCCGTGGCTTCTTCGGCGGGCCGGTTCGTGATAGGATCTGGGGCGAGGAGGTCACCATGCGCAGGACCGCCGTATACGCCTTTGCCCTGACCGCCTTTGCCAGCGGTATCGCGGCCAAAGCCCAGTCGGAAACCGCGGCCAGCCCGTCCGGGATTTCACCGAGCAACAATGGCACCGGGCCGGACCGCCGCAACAAGATGGTGTGCAGAAGCCAGGGCGATTCGTCGTCCAGGCTCCGCCGCCAGCGAGTTTGCACCACGCAGGCCGAGTGGGACGAGCAGCGCCGGACCGAGCGGCAGAATGTCGAGCGCGCGCAGACCAACAGGATCTGGCCGGGATAGCTCGTCCGCCGGCATGGCCGCTGCGGCTTGATTTGTGACGCCGGCAACGCTAGTTGCGCGCCCATTCCACATGCGTGGCCATCATACCGGTGCTGGGGCTTGCTCCAGTTTCTCGGTCGCGCAGAGGTATAACCGGAAGGAGAAACGACATGGCGTCCACCGACGTCACCATGCAGCAATTGCTCGAGGCCGGAGCGCATTTCGGCCACCAGACCCACCGCTGGAACCCCAAGATGAAGCCGTACATCTTCGGCGAGCGCAACGGGGTGCACATCATCGACCTGTCGCAGACCGTGCCGCTCTTCGCGCGCGCGCTCGACTTCGTCCGCCAGACCGCGGCGGCCGGCGGCAAGGTGCTGTTCGTCGGCACCAAGCGCCAGGCGCAGGATCCGATCGCCGAGGCTGCGCGCCGCTCGGGCCAGCATTTCGTCAACCACCGCTGGCTGGGCGGAATGCTCACCAACTGGAAGACCATCTCCAACTCGATCAGGCGCTTCAAGAGCCTCGAGGAGCAGCTCGCCGGCGACACCGCGGGCCTGACCAAGAAGGAGGTCCTCCAGCTGACCCGCGAGCGCGACAAGCTCGAGCTTTCGCTCGGCGGCATCCGCGACATGGGCGGAATCCCGGACGTGATGTTCGTGATCGACGCCAACAAGGAAGAGCTGGCGATCAAGGAAGCGAACGTGCTCGGAATCCCGGTCGTCGCGATCCTCGATTCGAACGTCAGCCCGCAGGGCATCGCCTTCCCGGTTCCGGGCAATGACGACGCCAGCCGCGCCATCCGCCTCTACACCGATGCGATCGCCGATGCGGTGCTCGCCGGCAAGCAGGGCGGCGCCCAGGCCCGCGGAGTCGACATCGGCGCGCAGGACGAGCCCCCGGCCGAGGCCGCGCTAGCCGAGGCTTAATAAGTCCGGGCCGGCATCCCATATCGGATGCGACCCATTCCCGTTCGGGCTGAGCCTGTGCTTCGATACGGCATTTCGACTTCGCTCAATGCCTACTCAGCATGAGCGGTTTGGATTGAATAGCGAACCGCTCATCCTGAGTAGCGGCTGAGCTTGTCGAAGCCGCGTATCGAAGGACAGGCTCAGGGCGAACGGCGTTTTGGATAACCACCAAAAGGATACGAGACATGGCTGAGATCACGGCCGCGACTGTTAAGGAACTGCGTGAGCGCACCGGCGCCGGCATGATGGATTGCAAGAAGGCGCTCGGCGAGACGAACGGCGACATGGAAGCCGCCATCGACTGGCTGCGCACCAAGGGCCTCGCCGCCGCCGCCAAGAAGGCCGGCCGCCAGGCCGCCGAAGGCCTCGTCGGAGTCACCGTCGACGGCAGCAAGGGCGCGATCATCGAGGTCAACAGCGAGACCGACTTCGTCGCCAAGAACGAGCAGTTCCAGGATTTCGTGCGCACCGTCGCCGCGATCACGCTCGGCACGGGCAGCGACATCGAGGGGCTGAAGGACTCCTGCTGGCCGGGCGGCGGCACCGTCGAGGAGAAGCTGACCAACAACATCGCGACGATCGGCGAGAACCAGTCGATCCGCCGCGCGGCTTTGCTCGAGGTAGAGCAGGGCGTGATCGTCTCCTACGTGCACAACGCGGTCGCTCCGGGCCTCGGCAAGATCGGCGTGCTGGTCGCGCTCGAGAGCGGCGCCGACAAGGGCGCGCTGGAGGCGCTCGGCAAGCATCTCGCCATGCACATCGCCGCGGCCAGCCCGTTGGCGATGACCGGCGACGCGCTCGATCCCGCTATGGTCGAGCGCGAGCGCGGCATCGCCCGTGAAAAGGCGGCCGAGAGCGGCAAGCCGGCCGAGATCGTCGAGAAGATGGTCGAAGGCGCGATGGCCAAGTTCCGCAAGGAGAACGCTTTGCTCTCGCAGCTCTTCGTCATGGACAACAAGACGAAGGTCGAGGACGTGATCGCCGCTTCGGCCAAGGAAGCCGGCGCTCCGGTCGCGCTCAAGGCCTATGTCCGCTTCCAGCTCGGCGAGGGCATCGAGAAGAAGGTCGACGACTTCGCGGCCGAAGTCGCAGCGGCCTCGGGCGTAAAAAAAAACGTAGAGACGACGGACAAGGTTGAGCCCGTCGCCTGAACGCCTTGGCAGGGTGGCGCGCGCCGATTAAGGTGCGCGCCGCCTGCCTGTCCGCTTGTTCAAACGACCCAAGGGAGCCTTATGCCGCGCCCACGCTTCAACCGCATCCTCCTGAAGCTTTCCGGCGAAGTGCTGATGGGGGAGGGGCAGTTCGGCATCGATCCCGACACGGTCGCCCGGCTCGCAGGTGAGATCAAGGCCGCGGTCGACGACGGCCACGCGCTTTGCCTGGTCGTCGGCGGCGGCAACATCTTCCGCGGCCTCGCGGGCGCGGCCGCCGGCTTCGACCGGGCGAGCGCCGACTATATGGGCATGCTGGCGACGGTGATGAACGCGCTCGCCATGCAGAACGCGCTCGAGAAGATCGGCGTCGACACGCGGGTCCAGTCCGCCATTCCGATGGCCACGGTCTCCGAGCCCTATATCCGCCGCCGGGCGGTCCGGCACATGGAGAAGGGCCGGGTGGTGATCTTCGCCGCCGGCACCGGTAACCCGTTCTTCACCACCGACACTGCAGCGGCGCTGCGCGCCGCCGAGATGGGCTGCGACGCTTTGTTCAAGGGCACCAGCGTCGACGGCGTCTACGATGCCGACCCGAAGCAGAAGACCGATGCAAAACGTTACGAAACAGTCACTTTCGATCGGGTCCTTTCGGACAATCTGAAGGTGATGGACGCCACCGCCGTCGCGCTTTGCCGCGACAACAACATTCCCATCGTCGTCTTCAACGTCCGCGAGCGGGGCAATCTTGCCCGCGTGCTCGGCGGCGACGGCACGGCGACGACCGTCCAGAACTGAGGAGAGAAACATGCCCGCCTATGACAAGGCCGATATCCAGCGCCGCATGCACGGCGCGGTCGAGGCGCTGAGGCACGATCTCAGCGGCCTGCGCACGGGCCGCGCCTCCACCGCCCTGCTCGATCCGGTCACGGTCGAGGTCTACGGCGCCAACATGCCGCTAAACCAGGTGGCCACCGTCTCAGCACCGGAGCCGCGGCTGCTGTCGGTGCAGGTGTGGGACAAATCGAACGTCGGGCCGGTCGAAAAGGCGATCCGCAATGCGGGGCTCGGAATCAATCCGATCACCGACGGCACCCACATCCGCCTGCCGATCCCCGATCTGACCGAAGAGCGGCGCAAGGAGCTCGCCAAGCTCGCCCATCAATATGCGGAGAAGGCCAGGGTCGCGGTCCGCAACGTCCGCCGCGACGGCATGGACGCGCTCAAGACCGACGAGAAGAAGAAGGAAATCAGCGAGGACGAGCATAAGCGCCTCGACACCGAGGTGCAGAAGCTGACCGACGATACGATCAAGGAGATCGACGACGTGCTCGGCGCCAAGGACCGGGAGATCCTCCAGAAGTGACCGCCGAGCCGGCCAGGGCCGGGCCGGAAGGCGGCTCCGTTCCCCGGCACGTCGCCATCATCATGGACGGCAATGGCCGCTGGGCCAAGGCGCGCGGCCTGCCCCGCGCCGCCGGGCATCGCGCCGGCGCCGAGGCGGCCCGTACCGTTCTCCGCGCCGCGGGCGAGGCAGGCGTGGAATGCCTCACGCTCTACGCTTTCTCCTCCGAGAACTGGCGGCGGCCGGCGCAGGAGATCAGCGATCTCACCGGCCTGCTTCGCTTCTACATCCAGCGCGAGCTGGACAGCCTGCATCGCGAGGGCATCCGGCTCGTGATCCTCGGCGATCACACCGCGTTCGAGAGCGATGTCGCGAAGATGGTCGACAAAGCGGTGGCCAAGACGGCCGGCAACAGCCGCATGACCCTCGCCATCGCGCTCAACTACGGCGCCCGCGCGGAGCTGGTCCGGGCGGCCAGGCTGGCGGCGGAGAAAGGCGAGATCGACGAGGCGGCGATCGAGGCCGGGCTCGACACGGCGGGCCTGCCGCCCCTCGATCTCGTCATCCGCACTTCGGGCGAACACCGCCTGTCCAACTTTCTCTTGTGGCAAGCCGCCTACGCCGAGCTGCTGTTCGTGGACACGCTGTGGCCCGATTTCGACGGCAAGGCGCTTCGGGCGGCCATTGCCGATTACGCGCGGCGCGAGCGGCGCTACGGAGGTTTATGAGCGAAGCTGGTCAATCGGATCTGCCGACGCGCTTCGCCGCCGGCGTGGTGATGATCGCGGTCGCCCTGGGGGCGGCGACGCTCGGCGGCTGGTGGCTGCGCGCGCTGGTGGCCGCGGCGGCGGCCGTCATGCTGGTCGAGTGGGCCGACATGCAGCGCGTGGCGCGCAGGTGGGCCTATGTTTCGGCCGCGCTGGCGGCCGTAGCCCTGCTCGCCTTGAGCGAATATCTCTATCCCGCGGCCGAAGCCCTGGTCGAGGTCGAGACTCCCGATCTGGCGCCCAACTGGCTGGCGTTCGGCGCATTGGCCGGTCTCGGCGTGCTGATCGCCGCTGCGAGCCGGCGAGCGAAGATGGGCTGGGGCTTCGCCTATGTCACGATCCCGAGCTTCGGCCTGCTTTGCCTCTCATGGATCTGGGAGGTGCTCGTCCTGTGGGTTTTCGCAGTCACCTGGGCGGTCGACATCTTCGCCTATTTCGCGGGCCGCGGCATCGGCGGCCCGAAGCTCGCGCCGCGGATCAGCCCGAACAAGACCTGGGCAGGGCTGATCGGAGGCATGGCGGGCGCCGCTTTGGCCGGCTGGCTGATCGCTTATTGGTTCGAGCTGGAGCCCTTTTTCCGCTGGGCCGGCGCGCCGATGGGCCTCGCCGCCCAGATCGGGGACCTCTACGAAAGCTGGGAGAAGCGCCGCGCCGGGATCAAGGATTCGGGCGGCCTGCTCCCCGGACATGGCGGGGTGCTCGACCGGCTCGATGGGCTGCTCGCCGTGGCTCTCCTCACAACCGTCATGCTGATGGCGGGGTTCTGGACCGGGTGAGCGCGCGCACCATCACCATCTTGGGAGCGACCGGGTCGGTCGGCCGCTCGACGCTCGATCTCGTCGCCCGCAACCGCGAGCGCTACGAGGTGCGCGCCCTCACCGCCCACACCGACGTTTCCGGCCTTGCCCAGCTGGCACGCGATTTCGGCGCCCGACAGGCCGTGATCGGCGACGAAAGGCTGCTGGGGGCGCTGAGGGACGCACTTGCCGGATCGGACGTCGAGGCGGCGGCAGGCGAGGGGGCAATCGCCGACGCCGCGGCCTCCGGCGCCGAATGGACGATGGCCGCGATCGTCGGCACCGCAGGCCTGACGCCGGTGATGCGCGCCCTCGAAGGCGGCGGAACGGTCGCCCTCGCCAACAAGGAGGCGCTGGTCACCGCCGGCGCGCTGATGACCGAGGCCGCGCGGGCGAGCGGCGCGACCCTGTTGCCTGTCGATTCCGAGCATAATGCGGTGTTCCAATGCTTCGACCGCGCCCATCCGCAATCCGTTCGGCGGATCATCCTCACCGCGAGCGGCGGACCGTTCCGCACCTGGCCGATCGAGCGCATGCGCGCCGCGACCCCGACGGAAGCGGTGGCCCATCCGAACTGGTCGATGGGCGCCAAGATCTCGGTCGATTGCGCGACCTTGATGAACAAGGGGCTCGAGCTGATCGAGGCCTTTCACATGTTCCCCGTCGGCGCCGACGCGCTCGACGTCGTCGTCCACCCCCAGTCGGTGATCCACAGCCTCGTCGAATATGTCGACGGCTCGGTCCTCGCGCAGCTTGGCGCGCCCGACATGCGCGTGCCGATCGCCCACACGCTCGCCTGGCCGGAACGGATGGAGACGCCCTGCGAGCGGCTCGATCTCGTCGCCGTCGGCAGGCTCGATTTCGAGGCGCCCGACCTCGAGCGCTTCCCCGCTCTGGCTCTCGCGCGCAGTGCTTTGTCGCACGGTGGCCCCAAGCCGGCGATTCTCAACGCCGCCAACGAGGTGGCGGTCGCTTCTTTCCTTGAAAGGCGGATCGGTTTCCTCGATATCGCCGCTCTGGTCGGCGACGTGCTGGCCTGCTTTGACCCTCCCGCCCCCAGGTCGATCGACGAGGTGCTGGAGATCGACCGCGAAGCCCGGCGCGTGGCCGCCGAGGCGACAGGAAAGACCCGCATTTGAACAGTCCCGGCCTCGCCTTCACCATCCTGGCGTTCCTGCTTGCCATCGGCCCACTCATCATCGTCCACGAGCTCGGCCATTATCTGACCGGGCGGCTGTTCGGGGTGAAGGCCGACACCTTCTCGATCGGCTTCGGCCGCGAGGTCGCGGGGTGGACCGACAAGCGGGGCACGCGCTGGAAGGTCGGCTGGCTCCCGCTCGGCGGCTACGTCAAGTTCAAGGGCGACATGAACCCGGCCTCTACGCCAAGCGACGAATGGCTTTCCATGCCGGCGGCGGAGAGGGCCGAGACGTTCCAGGCCCAGAAGCTGTGGCGGCGCTTCCTGATCGTCGCCGCCGGCCCGGTGACCAATTTCCTGTTCGCGATCGTCGCCTTCATGATCATCTTCGCGGCGGTCGGCTATCCGACGACCCCTGCCGGCGTCGGCGCGGTCTCGCCTGGAAGCGCGGCGGAGGCCGCGGGCTTCAGGCCGGGGGACCAGATCGTCGGCGTCGACGGCAACCGCATCGAAACCTTCGCCGACCTTCAGTCCTATGTCATGCTCCGTCCTGAGGAGGAGATGGCCTTCGACGTCCGGCGCGAGGGCCGCACCATCGTCCTTCACGCGACGACGCGGGCAGAGATGCGCGAGGACGAGTTCCACAATCGCGCCCGTGCCGGCCTGCTCGGCGTCAGCCCCAATGGCGCTCTCGAATTCGCTCCGCTGCCCCTCAGCCAGCTGCCGGGCACGGCGATCAAAACGACCGCCGGAATCGTCGAATCGATGATGGTCGCGCTGGGCCAGGTCGCGTCCGGACGGCGCTCGCTCCAGGAGCTCGGCGGGCCGCTCAAGATCGCGGAAGTGTCTGGCCAGCAGGCGAGTCTCGGCTGGCTGCCCTTCTTCTGGCTGATGAGCGTCGTCTCAATTAATCTGGGATTCATCAACCTCTTGCCAATCCCGCTGCTCGACGGGGGGCACCTGTTGTTCTACGCGATCGAGGGAGTGAGGCGCAAACCGCTCAGGCCGGAAGCCCAGGAATGGGCGTTCAGGACGGGGCTCGCAGTGCTGCTGGCGCTGATGGCCTTCGTCACCTTCAACGACTTGGCCTCTTTCGGCCTTTTTAGTGGGCTTGGCCGCTTGATCGGCTAAGCATGTTCGGGCAGGGCGAGCGATTACAGGGAGTGAGGCCGGACGCTGCATCCGGCCGTTCAATCAAAAGGCGGGGACGCGTGAGGGCGAAAGAAGTTTTTCCGAAAGGCCGTAGACTGTGCACCGCGCTGATGATCGGAACGGTCGTCGGCGGGTTTGGCGCACCGGCCATGGCTCAGTCCATCCCTGCCGGAGCCCCGGCGCAGAATGCCCCGGCTCAGGCCCCCGCGGGGCAAGCCGCTCCCGAAGCTCCTCCGGCTCTGCCCGGGACGACGGTGGCGCCCGAGCCGACGCGCAACGTCGCCTCGGTCACCGTGCAGGGCAATCAGCGGCTCGAGGCCGAAACCGTTCTTTCCTACACCTCGCTGCGGATCGGCCAGCCTTACGATCAGGAGCGTCTCGATCAGGCGCTTCGCGATCTCTACGCGACGGAATTGTTCGCCGACGTCGTCATCGCCGGCGCCGACACCGGCAACCTCATCATCCAGGTGCGTGAGAACCCGGTCATCAACCGGATCGTCCTCGAGGGCAACCACCGCATCAAGGACGACAAGATCACGCCGGAAATCCGGTTGGCTCCGCGCCAGATCTTCACCCGCAGCCGTGCCCGCGCCGACGTCGCGCGGATCATCGAGCTCTACCGCCGCCAGGGCCGCTACGCCGCCAGCGTCGAGCCGCAGATCGTCCAGCTCGACCAGAACCGCGTCGACGTGGTGTTCGAGATCAACGAAGGGCCGCGCTCGCGAGTCCGCCGGATCAACATCATCGGCAACGAGGAGTTCGGCGACCACCGCCTGATCCAGGAAATGGCGACGCGCGAGCATGTCTGGTACAACATCTTCAGCTCGCGCGACACCTACGATCCCGATCGGCTCGCCTACGACCAGCAGAAGCTTCGGCAATTCTACCTGACTCAGGGCTATGCCGATTTCCGCGTCGTCTCCGCGGTCGCCGAGCTGACTCCGGACCGCCGCGACTTCATCATCACCTACGTGGTCGAGGAGGGGGACCGCTACAAGTTCGGCGACCTCTCCGTCGAGAGCGACATCCGCGATTTCAGCGCCGACCGGCTCCGCGCGCGGCTGCCGATGCACACCGGCGACTGGTACAACGCCCAGCTGGTCGAGGACACCCTCACCCAGCTCAACGAGCTGGCCGGCGTGTTCGGCTACGCCTTTTCGGACGTGCGCCCGCAATACACCCGAAGCCGCGAAAACCTCACCATGGGGATCGCCTTCCACGTCGCCGAAACTCCCCGCGTCTACGTCGAGCGGGTCGACATCAGCGGCAATTCGACCACCCAGGACAAGGTGATCCGGCGCGAGTTCCGCCTCGCGGAGGGCGATCCCTTCAACAACGTCCGCGTCCGCCGCTCGCGCGACCGGATCCAGTCGCTCGGCTATTTCCAGGACAATCTCGAGATCACCCAGGAGCAGGGCTCGGCGCCCGACCGCGTGGTGCTCGGCGTGGCGGTGGAGGAGCGTGCGACGGGCCAGCTCCAGCTTTCGGCGGGCTTTTCGAGCATCGAGCGATTCCTCGTCAACATGTCGATCCAGCAGCGCAACTTCCGCGGCCACGGCCAGGAGCTGCGCGCGGCGGTCAATTATTCGAGCTACTCCAAGTCGATCGAGCTCGGCTTCACCGAGCCCTATCTGTTCGACCGCAACATCGCGATCGGGTTCGACGTCTACCGGCGCGACCTCAACAGCTTCAACTTCCTCGGCAACGACCGCACCACCACCTACCAGCAGATCACCACCGGCGGCCAGGTCCGCTCCGGCCTGGCGCTGACCGAGACTCTGCAGCTCGCCTTGCGCTACAGCCTCAATTACGACGAGATCAGCCTCAACCAGGACATCTATTTCACCGATCCCGACGGCGCCGGCCCGCTTCCCGCGGTCTGCAACCCGCTGGTCGCCGGCCGCTATCTTTGCGACACGATCGGCGACCGGCTGACCTCCTCGGCCGGCTATTCGGTGGTCTGGGACACGCTCAACAACCGGCTCCATCCCAATCACGGCACGCGCATCGTGTTCAACCAGGATTTCGCCGGCATCGGCGGCGACGTCCACTATCTGCGCACCCGCCTGCTCGCCGCGAAATATTGGAACGTCTTCGGCAACTTCATCTTCTCGCTGTCCGGCGAGGCGGGCTACATCCACAGCTTCGACGAGGGCACGCCGACCGACGATCCGGTCCGGCTGACCGACCGCTTCTTCCTCGGCAGCCCGCAGATCCGCGGCTTCGACATTCGCGGCGTCGGCCCGCGAATCCAGCGCACGCCCTATCTCTACGATCTCGACGCATCGGGCGTGGCGACCAACGTCAGGCTCAGCGAGGATCCCAATTCGATCGTCGACGACGCGCTCGGCGGGCGCGCTTATTATCTCGCCCGCGCGGAGCTCGAGATTCCGCTGGGCGCGAGCATGCGCGAGCTCGGCCTTCGCCCGTCGGTGTTCGTCGATATCGGCGCGGTGTGGGGCGTTCGCCAGCCGGATCTGATCAACATCGATCCGAACAACCCGCTCGCCTTCAACGCCTGCACCGGCACCGGCGGCGCGATCACGCTTCGGCGGGGCGCGTGCGACACCGCGAGCGGCGAATCGCTGACCCGCTCCGCCACTCAGCCGTTCCGCGAGGTCTTCCTGGGAGATTCGCCGAGCCCGCGCCTCTCGGTCGGCTTCGGCGCAAACTGGAACTCGCCCTTCGGCCCGTTCCGGATCGATATCGCCCATGCTCTGCTTCACGAGCCCGGCGACGACACCAAGCTCTTCACCTTCAACGTAGGGACTGCATTCTAATGAACAAACTCCTCCTCGCGCCGGTCGTTGCCGGCCTAGCCTTGACCGCTGCGGTCGCCGCCCAGGCGCAGCAGCTTCCCGCGGCCGTGGTCGCGGTGGTCAACCGCAACCAGGTCGCCCAGACCTGCACGCCCTGCGCGGCCGCGACCGGCCAGCTTCAGGCCCAGGGCCAGGCGTTCCAGTCGCGCCAGGCGCAGCTCGCGGGGCCCCTCCAGGCCGAGCAGCAGGCGATCCAGACGGCGATCAACGCGCTGCCCGCGAACGGCCAGCCCGACGCCGCGCTGACCGCCCGCATCCGCGCCTTCGAAACCAACCGCGACGCGGCTTCCGCCGAGCTCGGCCGCACGCAGCAGACGCTGCAGCGCAACGAGAATTACGTCGTTCAGCAGATCCTGCAGCGGATGCAGCCGATGATCCAGCAGGTCGCGCAGCAGCGCGGCGCGACCGTCGTGCTCGACACGACCGACGTGCTCACCTCGTCGCCGCAGGTCGATCTGACCCCGGCCGTGCTGGCGCTGATGAACGCCAACGCCACGCCGTTCAACGTCACCGCGCCGGCCCCGGCCGCGGCGCCCGCCGCCGCGACGCCCGCGCCGGCCCAGCAGCGCCCGCGCCCGCCGGGCCGCTAATGGCGAAAGAGTCCAGCGCCGCTGTCCCTGCCTCCGTCGGCCCGCTCGACGTCAGGCAGGTGATGGCGGCGCTGCCGCATCGCTTCCCGATGCTTCTGGTCGACCGGGTCGAAGAGCTCGTCCCGGACCGGCGAATCGTCGCCGTTAAGGCGGTGACGATCAACGAGCATTTCTTCGCCGGCCATTTTCCGGACCGGCCGATCATGCCCGGCGTTCTGATCGTCGAGGCTTTGGCTCAGGCCGCCGGCGTGCTCGCGGTCGAATCGCTCGGCCTGTCGGGCTCCGGCAAGCTGGTCTATTTCATGGCCATCGACGGCGCGAAGTTCCGTGCACCCGTCGAGCCCGGCGTTCTGCTTCGTCTCGAGGTCGAGTTCGTTCAGAAGCGCGCCACGGTCTGCAAGTTCGCGGGCAAGGCCTATGTCGGCGACAAGCTCGCCGCCCAGGCGGATTTCACGGCGATGATCGCGGATCCGCCAGCTTCCTGACCTCGCTCCAGCGGCCGCCGCGCCGCTCGATGCCGAAAATCTCCGGCACCTTCTCCATCCCCTCGGCCGCGATCCGCCCCTTATTCATCACCACCACCCGGTCGGCATAATGTTCGGCCGCGTCGAGATCGTGGACCGCGATCAGCGCCGCACGTCCACCCTGCGCCACTTCCGCGCGCACCAGCTCCATCAGCCGGATCTGCCACAGCGGATCGAGATTGGCGGTCGGCTCGTCGAGCAGCAGCAGCTTCGGCCGGGGCGCGAGCGCCCGGGCGATCAGCACGCGGCTGCGCTCGCCGGTCGAGAGCGTGTCGATTCGCCGGTCGAGCAGCGGATCGAGCTCGAGCGCCGGAAACGCCGCCTGGCCGCCGCCGAGCGCGATCAGATCGCGCGCCGGTAAAGGCCAGGGGACGTCCCGCGACGCCGGCAGATAGGTGAGGTGCGCCGGCCTCAGCGAAGGGGGGAGGGTGCGCGGATCGATCCCCTCCATGTCGACCTCGCCCGCCGCGGCGCCGATCCCGGCCAGCGCATGGAGCAGGCTGGTCTTGCCGCTGCCGTTGGGGCCGATCAGGCAGACGAGCTCGCCCGCGCGGATTTGGACGGAGGCGTCCTCGAGACGTCCCGGAAGCGAAAGGCCCGAAGCTTCAAGGATCATGCCCTCAGCCTCCAGCGCATGCGCGCGACCAGCCAGAGGAAGAAGGGCGCGCCGATCAGCGCCGTCACGACTCCGATCGGAAGCGTTCGGCCGAGCGGCGCCATGCGCACGGCGAGGTCCGCGGCGGTGAGCAGCAGGGCGCCGATCAGCGCCGCCGGCAGGATCGCACTGCCGGGATGGCCGCGAGTGAGGCGGCGGGCGAAGATCGGCGCGACCAGGCCGACGAAGCCGATCGCCCCGCAAATCGCGACGCAGGCGCCGACGCCGAGGGCGGTGAGGCACACGATTTGGAGCCGCAGGCGGGCGACGTCATGGCCCAGCGACTGCGCCACCTCCTCGCCCAGCGCGAGCCGGTCGAGCGCCGGGCCGAGCCGAATCAGCAGGGCGATCGTCAGCAAGGCGGGCAAGGCGGCGAAGGCGGCCTGGTCGAGGCTTCGGTCGATCAGCGAGCCCATCAGCCAGTCATAGGCGTCGTAGAAGGCGAAGGGGGAAGGGGCCAGCGCCAGGGCCAGGGTGGTCAGCGCCCCGGCCAGAGCGCTGATCGCCAGCCCGGAGAGGAGCAGGGTGGCGGTCTCGGCCCGCGGCCCCGCCAGCGCGAGCAACAAGGCGAGCGCGCCCGCCGCTCCAGCCACCGACCCGATCGACAGCGCGACCGGCGCCGCGAAGCCGAACAGATAGGCGGTGACGACCGCGCCGAGCGCCGCGCCGCTGGTCGTCCCGGTGAGATCGGGGGAGGCGAGGGGGTTGGCGAACAGGGCCTGGATCGCCGCGCCCGACGCCCCCAGGGTCGCGCCGTAAGCGAGCGCGAGCAAGGCGCGAGGCAGCCGCAGCTCCGTAAGCACCGCGGTCCCGAGCGCTCGGTCAAGGCCGAGCAGCGGCGCAAGCGGCCACAACACCGAGGCGGCGAACGCGGCGGCCAGCGCGACGAGCAGGAGGGCGGCGACGGGGCGGGTCACCGGGCCGCCTCGCCGCGCAGCCGCGCGATTTCGCCCATCAGCAAGGGTCCCATGCAGGTCCAGAGCCTCCCGTCGGTCGCGATCGTGCGCGCCCGGCCCGAGAGCCGGGCGGCCGGGTGCGAGAGCCAGCGCTGCTGGTTCGAATATTGCCCTGCGCGATAGTCGCTCCGAAGCAGGACTGTCGGCGGCGCGACGATCAAAGTCTCCAGCGACACCCGGTCCCCCTGCATCGGCCGCTGCCTAAGCCCGGCGAGCCGCATCCATTGCGCCTCGAGGCCCGACGCCGCAACCGTGCGGCCGCCGCCGCCGAGCCAGATCGTGTCGCGCGCGGCGGGCGGAGCGCTCCGGATCAGCGCGGCCATTCGGCGCAGCAGCCGGACGCCCTGCTCCTCGCGCCCGAGCGCCCTGGCCAACCGCCTCACGCTCTCCGCCACGTCGCCGAGGCTTTGCGCGAAGGGGAGGTCGAGCGTGCGCATGCCGAGCCGCTCGGCGATCCGCACCCGGTCGCGCCCGCCGCCGCCCATCGTCACGACCAGATCGGGCCGGAGCGGCACGACGGAGAGCAGGCTGCCGTCGTTGCGGGCATAGCGGCCCGCCACGCGCCACAAGGGCGTCTCCCGCTCCTGCTGCGCGAGGTGCGTGACCGAGACGATTTGCTCCGGCGCCGCGAGCAGCATAACCAACTCGTCCGTGCACAGGTTGAGCGACGCCACCCTTCGCGGAGCCGCTTCGGCCTGCGGCGCCGCGAGGGCGAGGCTAATCGCCGAAAGCGACGCGAAGACCCGCATACACCGTCCGTCCCGCGGTGTTGTAGCCGACCACGTCCTGATAATCGGCGTCGAAGGCGTTTTCCGCCCGTGCATAAGCTTCCACGCCGCCCATCAGGCGATAGGCGATGTTCATGCTGGCCAGTGCATAATCATGCAGCCTGACCGTCGCGGCGGGAAACAGGTCGAAATCGCTATCCGTGCGTGCGCCGACATAGGCGAGGCTCGCGCCCCAGCGGAATCGCCCGACGGTCCCGTAGCCGGACAAATTGGCGCTGCTTCGGGGCCGGCGCACCTCGCGCACCAGCATCGTGCCCGCTACCCGCTGCTCGTCGGCGTCCAGCCAGGCATAATTGGCCGTGAGGTTGAGCCAGCCGGCGTGGCGGTAGCCGGCCGAGAGCTCGACGCCTTCGCGGCGGCTGACACCGTCGGCATTCGCGGTGCTCGACGAGAAGGTGGCCGGGTCGAACACGTCGACGATCTCGTCGTGCAACCGGGCGGAGAAATAGGTCGCGCCGAGTGAGAAATGCGCGTCGCTCCAGCTCATGCCCGCCTCCCAGCCGCGCGACCGTTCGGGCTGGAGGCCGGGATTGCCGGCGAAGGAGCCGGGGAAGAAGCCGTAGAGGTCGTAGAAGGTCGGCTGGGCGATTCCTTCACCATAAGCGGCGTGGAATCCAAAGCCTTCCATCGGGCGCACCAGAACGGAGGCGCGGAAGGTGGTGGCGTCGGCGAAGGCGCTGAAGGCGTCATGGCGCGCGGCGAGGTCGGTGACGATCCAATCGGCCCATTGCGCGCGCCACTCGCCGGCGAAGGCGGTCAGGCGGCGGCTGCGGGCTTGGTCGGTGCCGCCGAAATAGCCGGTGTCGCGCCCGCGGAAGCCCTCGTCCTCATGCTCGATCGCGGCGGTCAGGCGGTGGCCGCCGATCCGGCGGGACAGCTGGGCGCCCAGCGTCAGCCGGTCGCCGAAGGTGCTGTTGATCGCAGCGCCCGCGAGCAGGTTGCGGTTCGCGCTGTCGAGATAGGAAGCCTGGCCTTCCGCGCTCCAGCCGCCCCATTCGCCCAAGGCCCAGCCGCGCACCGCCGCGATCCGGTTCTTCGTCTCGTCGAGCGTGTCGGCGCGGGTGAAGAAGAGCGGATCGAAGCCGTCATATTCGCTGTCGCCGGCGATATAATGGCCGACGAGGCCGAGGCGGATGCTGCTCGAGGGCCGCGCTTCGACCTTGAGGCTGGCCGACAGGTTGTCGAACCCGTCCCGCTCCCCCCCGGAGCCGAACGAATCGATACCGTCGCTGCGAAGCCATCCCGCCGACGCCATGACGCCAATATCTCCCGCCGTGAGCGCATAGCGGCCGGCGAGGCGGCTGCTGTCGAGGCTGCCATATTCGGCCGTGCCCTCGAAGCCCGCGGCAGCGAAGGCATCCACACTCTCCGCCGCGACCACGCCGCCGAGCGCCTCGCTGCCCCACAGGGCCGATTGCGGCCCGCGCACGATTTCGATCCGCGACAGCGAGTCCGAGGTCAGCAGCTCGAAGCGCGCCTCGTTGCCGGCGGCGGGATCGTTGAAGCGGATGCCGTCGAGGAAGACCAAAGTGTGGTTGGCCTCGGCGCCGCGTATGCGGACCTGGGTCTGGGTGCCGCGCGGGCCGGTGCTGGCCACCGCGAGGCCCGGCGTAAGGCGCAGCAGGTCGGGGACGGCGGGTAGCGAGAGATCGTCCAGCGCCTCCTCGTCGAGCACGGTCGTCGAAGCGGCGGCCTGGTCCTGCGCCAGCGGCTCGCGCGAAGCCGTGACGACGATCGGCGCCTCGGCCGGCTGCAGCGCCAATGTTGAGATGAAATACAAGATATTCATTCTATCCTCCTGAAACGACACGTTTATGTCGCCTCGGAGGAGCCGCTCGCGCGGCGCCACGCATCCCTGGCTGATCCCGGCCGGATGCGGACGACGGCGGAGGCAGGTCTCCTGGCTCACGGCTCGATCGCTTCGGCATCCTTTGCGGATGGCAAGCTCGCCGCTTACAGTTGCGGGCACAGCGCCGGATTTTCACCGGCTTCCCATTTTCACCGCCGTGCCAGGGCCCATGAAAGTACGACTTTCATGGGGATCTTGACGGGCGGCACCTTCGCTCGGAACGGGTTATTGCGCCGCAGCATGGCTTGTCAATCGCGGCCTCAGCCTGTAGAGCGCGCTCTGCATTTCCGCCAGGCTGGTCGGAACCAGCCAAAACCCACGGAAGATCAAAGACATGAAGACCGACACCCACCCCGATTACCACATGATCAAGGTGCAGATGACCGACGGCACCGTGTACGAAACCCGCTCCACCTGGGGCAAGGAAGGCGACACGCTGCAGCTCGACATCGATCCGACGGTCCATCCGGCCTGGACCGGCGGCAGCGGCAAGATGCTCGACACCGGCGGTCAGGTGGCGCGCTTCAACAAGCGCTTCGGCGGTCTCTCCCTCGGCAAGAAATAGCCAGTTGATGGGGGCCGCGCCGGTCCTCGAAACCGAACGCCTCGTCCTGCGCCCGTTCGGCGCGGGCGACGTCGACGCGCAAGCGACGATGATGAGCGATCCGGCCGTCATGCGCCATATCGGCGGCAAGGGGCTGTCGCGCGAGGAGGCGTGGCGCAAATTGCTGTGCGGTGCCGGTTGCTGGAGCGTCTTCGGCTGGGGCTATTGGGCGATCGCGCGGCGCAGCGACGGGGTCATGATCGGCCAGCTCGGCTTCGCCGACTTCAAGCGCGACATCACTCCCAATGTCGAGAACGTGCCGGAAATGGGTTGGCTGTTCGCCGCCGAGGCCAGCGGACGGGGCTATGCCACCGAGGCGGGCCTGGCCGCGCTCGACTGGATCGAGGCCGCGCACGACCGGCCCGAAGTGGTAGCGATCATCGACGAGGGCAATGCGCCGTCGATCCGGGTCGCCGAGAAGCTCGGCTTCGACGAAAGAGGCCCCGCCACCTATCGCGACGAGCCCATCCTCCTGTTCCGGCGGCGGCCTTAGGGTCGACATTCAATTTTCATCGTCATTCCCGCGAAAGCGGGAATCCAGCTTCTTCAACCGCTTACGAAGAGAAACGAGCTGGACCCCCGCTTTCGCGGGGGTGACGGCAATGGAAACATCCTAAGCCAAACAAGCGGCTGGCTAGATGTCGATCCGGCCTCAGCGCTCAGCCTTCATTGTCGTAATCGCGCCACTGGCGGGCGGTCAGGCAGACGCGCCGGTACTGGTGCGTGCTGCTGGTGGTGATCCGGCGGCAGATCCGGCGCTCGCCGTTGGCATCGGTGCCCTCGCCGGTGTCGGCATTCTGCGGCGCCTCGCGATTCTCGGAGGAAAGCCCCGCGCCGCTCCCGGCCTGCCCCTGGTCGGCCTGGAAAGCAGAAAAAGAAAGAAAAGCAACGCTGACCAGCACCAAGCTCATAAGAAATCCTCCGCCCGCATTCAGATCGAATGGCGCGCATAAAGGAACCGTGTCTGTCTTGCAAGGCGCTGATCGCAAACAATTTTGTATCAGGCGCGGGGCGGGCTCGGACGGGAGGAAACCTGTCTTTTGCCGTCGATGACGATCGGTGAGGCGAGCCCCGGAGGCCCGTCGCCACCGATCCGCATCCCTCGGGCGATGACCTGCGGATCGGCAAAAACCTGGGCGAGATCGTTGATCGGCCCCGCCGGGATGCCGGCGGCGGCGAGGGCCGTGAGCAATTCGTCGCGCCGGCGAGACGAGATGGCGTTGGTGAGCACGGCGTCGAGGGCCGCCCGGTTCCGGACGCGGTCGGCATTGGTGGCGAAGCGGGCATCTTCCGCGACGCCGAGGAGGGCGCAGAGACGCCGGAACTGGCCGTCATTGCCGACCGCGACGACCAGCTCGCCATCCGCGGCCGTGAAGGTCTGGTAGGGCGCGATATTGGGATGGGCGTTGCCGTGACGTCGCGGCGGCTCGCCGGTGACGAAATAGTTCATCGCCTGATTGGCGAGCACCGCCACCTGCGTGTCCAGCAGCGCGATGTCGATATGGCAGCCCGAGCCGGTCGCATCGCGCCCGCGAAGCGCGGCCAGGATAGCGGTCGTCGCGTACATGCCGGCGAAGAGGTCGGCATAGGCGACCCCGGTCTTCTGCGGCTTACCGTCCGGCTCGCCGGTCAGATCCATGATCCCGCCCATCGCCTGGACGACGAAATCGTATCCCGCACGGGCGGCATAGGGCCCGTCCTGGCCGAAGCCGGTGATCGAGCAATAGACGAGGCACGGATTGACCGCCTTCAGGCTCTCGAAATCGAGCCCGAAGCGCGCCAGCCCACCGACCTTGAAATTCTCGATCAAAACGTCCGCCTCGCGGGCCAGCGCGCGGACCTGCTCTTGCCCCGCCTGCGTCTCCAGATCCACGGCGACCGACGATTTGCCGCGGTTGCAGGCGTGGAAATAGGCGGCGCTGCCGTCGGCGGCGAAGGGCGGGCCCCAATGGCGGGTATCGTCGCCGCAGCCGGGCCGCTCGACCTTGACCACCTCGGCGCCGAGATCGGCCAGCAGCTGCCCGGCCCACGGCCCGGCGAGGATTCGTGCCAGCTCTAAGACCTTCAGGCCCTGAAGCGGCTGGTCCGTCAAAAGGCGGCGATTCCCGTAATCGCGCGGCCCAGGATCAGCGCGTGGACGTCGTGCGTGCCCTCATAGGTATTGACCGTTTCGAGGTTCGCCGCATGGCGCATGACCTGGAATTCGGCGCTGATTCCGTTGCCGCCGTGCATGTCACGCGCGATTCGGGCGATCTCCAGCGCCTTGCCGCAATTGTTGCGCTTGATCATGCTGATCGTCTCGGGGATCAGCTCCCCCGCGTCGAGCCGCCGGCCGACGCGCAGCGCCGCTTGCAGGCCGAGGCCGATCTCGGTGACCATGTTCGCGAGCTTCAGCTGGACGAGCTGGGTGGCGGCCAGCGGACGGCCGAACTGCTTGCGCTCCAGAGTGTAGCCGCGCGCGGCGTGGAAGCAGGCCTCGGCGGCGCCCATCGAGCCCCAGGCGATGCCGTAGCGGGCGCGATTGAGGCAGCCGAACGGGCCGGCCAGGCCGGAGACATTCGGCAGCAGATTCTCTTGCGGAACCTCGACCTCGTCCATCACGATTTCGCCGGTGATCGAGGCGCGAAGCGAGAGCTTCTCCCTGATCTTGGGCGCTGAGAGGCCCTTCATGCCCTTCTCGAGCACGAAGCCCTTGATCCGACCCTCATGCTCGTCCGACTTGGCCCAGACCACGAAGACGTCGGCGATCGGGGAATTGGTGATCCACATCTTGGCCCCTGAGAGGACGTAGCCGCCGTCCACCTTCTTTGCCCGGGTACGCATGCTGCCGGGGTCGGAGCCCGCATCGGGCTCGGTCAGGCCGAAGCAGCCGATCCATTCGCCCGACGCCAGCTTCGGCAGGTATTTCCGCCGTTGCTCTTCGCTCCCATAAGCATTGATCGGGTGCATGACGAGGCTCGACTGGACCGACATGGCCGAGCGGAACCCGCTGTCGACCCGCTCGACCGCCCGGGCGATCAGGCCGTAGCTGACGTAATTGAGTCCGGCGCCGCCATATTCGTGGTCGATCGTGGCGCCGAGCATTCCGAGCTCGCCGAGCTCGTTCATGATCTCCCGGTCGAAGCGCTCCTCCAGATAAGCGCTGGTGACCCGCGGCTGAAGCTTCTCCTGCGCATAGCCCTCGGCCGTGTCGCGGACCATCCGCTCCTCGTCGGAAAGCTGCGCGTCGAGCGCGAACGGGTCCGCCCAGTCGAAGGGCAGGGGTCTCGGATCGGCCATCTTTTCCCTCGCTTGCGCCCGCCCGGTAGCGGTTCGCGCCGCGGCGGGAAACAGCTTATTCCGTGCCGTGCGGCGCCGGGGCGGGCGTGGGGCCGGGCGGCGCCTCCCCATCCGGCTTGCCCTCGATCATTCCGCGAGGCCGTCCTCCGGCCGCCTGCTGCATCAGCTCGTTCGCCGCCGCGGCAAGGCTTCGGTCGTGCGGATTGGCGACGAGCGGCGCGAGCAGGCGCAGGGCTTCGTCATAATCGCCCCTCTCGATCAGCACCCGCGCCGCGTTGAGGGATATGGAAGCGACCTGGGGCGCCAACTGGCCTGCCCTGACCAGCAGGTCGCGAGTCTCCTCGGAAGCGGAGGCAAGATCTCCGTGGAGGCTTTCGACGTAGCGAATCAGCGCCTGAAAGTGGGTCGGGTCCGCCGCGCGGGCGCGTCCGAACCATAAGGTCGCCGAAGCCGAGGCGCTTTCCGGCGCGCCGTCCGCCTTGGCCAGGGCCAAATAGCGCATGCCCTTCAGATACATGAGGTCGGCATCGTTCGGCGCGCTCGCCAGCAGCCGGTCGAGCAGCCGGTCCGCGCTCGCGCCGTCGCCGTAGAGCAATTCCGCATGGGCGAGCACGCGCATCGCCAGCGGATCCTCGGGATAGCGCCTCGCGGCGGCGCGGATGCGCTGGAGATAGGGCTGGCGTCTGTCCTCGGCGATTCCCACCCGCAGCGCAGCCTCGTAGAGAATCATATCGCCGGTCGAGGTGGGCATTGTCGTCACGACGATCGGCGGGGGGGCGGCGGCGCTCGCCCGCTGCGCCTGGCGGTAGGCGATCTGGCCGCCCTGGATGTAGCGCCTGAGTTCGCGTGTCAGAGCGTCGGGAGTCATGCCCGTCGCGGCGAGCAGCGCGTCCGTGCCGCTGGGGCTCCTCCGGAAGGCCCGGAGGAACTGGGACAGCGCCCGCTGCCGCTCCGGCGTGCTGTAGAAATAGTGAACGAGCAGCCAGCTCTGCGCGTAATAGGCCGCCCCGGCCTCGGCGTTGAGGCCGTCGGTTCCGCCGTTGAGCACCCGCTCCATCGGCAGCCAGGCGCCGTCGAGGATCGACGAGGCCCGGCCGCGCGAATAATTGCCGATGTCGATGTGATCGCCGCTGAAGCGCACCGTCGAGAAATATTCGGCGAAGCCCTCCACGTACCACGTCGGGTAGGTGTTGGGCATGTGCTGCCACATGAAATGATGGGTATATTCGTGGAACAGGATCTCCGTCCCGCGGCTCTCCGCGCGGGCGTCGACGATCGCGGCGATGCCGTCGTCCGAAGCCATGTAATAGCCGGCCGTGCTCATGGGGACTTCCCGCACCATGCGCAGATCCGCGATCCCGTCGACGAAATAGACGTGGAGCTTGGGCGCCGGCCGGTCGCTCGAAGCCAGCCTGCGAAGCAGCCGGTCGAAATCCTCGAGCAGCAGGCTTCGTTCGCGAAGCTGGGATTCGGACATGTTGCCGTAGAGGACGAAGCTCGGGCTCTCGGCGCGCCGCCATTCAGCCCGAGCGGGAGCCAGGGCGAGCAGCCAGCCTATGATTACGAACGCGATCCCCCGCCACATCCACTGTCCCCCCCGTGTCCTGGCGGCGACCAGCCTAGACGTTCGGCCCCCCGCGGCAACCCCGTAGGATTACGTGGATCGGCGGCGCCCGACGGTGACGAACAGGCCCCCTTCGCCGCCAAGGCTGCGCATCCAGCCCACCTGCGCGGCCCAGGCCTCGAGCGGCCAGCAATCGGCGGAGGGCTCGAACAGGTTGTCGGGCTCGTCGCCGGCGATCGTGCTGGGATAGGTGCGCAGCCACTCGACCCCGTCTTCGGCGAACCAGCGGCGGACCTCGCCGACGCTGTGGCGATGCTCCTCGGGATGGCGATACTGGTCGCGAAGCCACGCCTCGCGGCGGGCCGGCTCGGCCTTGCGGTCGCGCAGGACGGGGTCGAAGGGAATCCAGCGAAGGCCGGTAAGGCGGGCGACGCCGCGCCGCAGCCTGAGGGGAATCCGCGCAATGCGGTTGTAGAGGCCGAGTACGATCATTCCGCCGGGGCGCGCAGCGCGGACGATGCGGGAGAAGGCCGCGCGGGGGTCGGGCGTGTGATGGAGCACTCCGGAGGAGTAGACGAGGTCGAACGCTCCAGCCTTGAGCGGCAGGGCGTTGAGGTTCGCCTCGACGAAGGTCACCTGGTCGATTCCGTAGCGTCGCGCCGCATCGGCGCCGAGCTTCAACGCCTCGCGCGACAGATCGAGGGCGACGATCACGCGGTCGGCGCGGGCGAGAAACAGGCTCGTCTGACCGGTGCCGCAGCCGATCTCGGCGATCCGCGCATCGCCGGGGAGGGATCGGTCGAGCAATTGCGCGAAGGCGCTGCGCCCCGCCCTGGCGCGCAGCCAGGTGAGGCTGTCGCCGGGCGGGTAGCCGGGGAAGGGCGCCGCATTGTAGAAATTGCGAACCGTCTCGGTGCGGGCGTCGGCGTCGAGGCGAAGGCAGGAAATGCCGTCCGGCGCCGGCCATTGCCTGCCGCAGCCTTCGCAGCACAGCGCGGCGTCGAGCGAGGCCTGGCAGAGCGGGCAGGCGAGAAGCGTCACGATGCTGGACCCCGTTGCCGCATCGTCAGCGCGGAAAACCGGTTCCCACTTTTCCGCACGATGCTCCTAGAAGATCGAATAGATGAACGGCGCCAACGCCTCGATGCCCGCCGCGAGGATCAGGAGGAAGCCGGTGACGCACAGGAAGATCGCCAGCGGCATGATCATCCTCTTCTCCGATCCGCCGCGCCACAGGCCCCGCGCGAGGTGGGCGGTCGAGCCGAAGGCGCTGGCGAGAACGGCAAGCTGGCGCCGGAAGCGTCCGCGCTGGGGGATCATGCAAATTCCTCCTCGCGCCGCGCTTCGGCGCGCACGCGTTTCCTGATCAGAGTCCGGCCGGCGACGAGCAGGTCCATTCCGCTTCGGTGGAAGGTCGAATAGCCCTCGGCCGCCGAACAGGCGATCGGATCGCCGGCGATGTTGAGCGAGGTGTTGAGCAGGACCGGAACGCCGCTCCGCTCGCCATAGGCCTCGAGCAAGGTGTAGAGCCGCGGCGCGAAGTCGCGGCTCAACGTCTGCACCCGCGCGGTGCCGTCGACATGGGTGACGGCCGCGAGCCTCTCCCGCCATTCCGGGCGCACGGGGAAGACTCCGGACATGAAGCGCGCCAGCCGCGCCCCACCGGGCGGCAGCTCGAAGTAAAGGTCGGCGATCTCCTCCGGCACGACGGGGGCGAAGGGGCGGAACTCCTCGCGATATTTGATGTCGCGGTTGAGCCGGTCGCGCATCGCGGCGTCGTTCGGCGCGGCGAGCAGGCTTCGGTGCCCGAGCGCTCGCGGCCCGAACTCGCAGCGGCCGTCCATCCAGCCGACGATCCTGCCCGCCGCGAGCGCGTCGGCGCAGCGTGCGATCAACTGGTCGTCGTCCAGCGCCTCGACCGCGAGCCCGTCTTCCTCGGCGATCCGCGCCAGCGCCGCCCCATCGACGGCAGGGCCCAGGAAGCCATGATCGGGCAGCGTCCGGTCGGGATTTCCGAAGTGGATCCGGTCGGCATAAAGCGCCGCACCGAGCGCGCAGCCCGAGTCGCCGGGGGAGGTCGGCACGAACAGGCGTTCGAAGCCCGATTCGCGCAGGATCCGGGCATTGGCGACTCCGTTCAGCGCCACTCCGCCGCCGAAGCAGAGATCGGCGAGGCCGGTCCGCCGGCGCAGATCGCGGGCGATGTCCACCAGGATATCCTCGAGCACCAGCTGAACGCTCGCCGCGCAGTCCGCATAATGGCGCCCGGCCGCGCTGGAGAGATCGATCGGGTCGCAGGCGCGCCGCGCGGGGCCGAACATCTCGACGAAGCGGCGGGAGAAGGAGCTTTCGACGCTGCCCTGAAAATCGAAATAGTCGAGGTCGAGGCGGAACGCGCCGTCGGCGGTGCGCGGCACGAGCTTGCGGACCTCGTCGGCCATATTCGGGCGGCCGTAGGCGGCGAGGCCCATCACCTTATACTCGCCCTCGTTGACCGCGAAGCCGAGCCAGGCCGTGAAGGTCGAGTAGAGCATTCCGAGCGAGTGGGGGAAGCGGATCTCCCTCTCGAGCCTGATCGCCGTGCCCCCGGGCCCACGCGATCCGCGCCCCGCCGTCAGGGTCGCCCATTCGCCGACGCCGTCGGCGGTGAGGATCGCCGCCTCGCCGGTCGGGGCGGTGAGGAAGGCGGCCGCGGCGTGCGCCTGGTGGTGCTCGGTGAACAGGATCTTCGAGCCGGGCACGCCGAGCCTCGAGGAGATGATTCCGCGCACCCACGCTTTCTCGCCGAGCATGTTCTTCATCGCATGGGGGAAGGCGCGGTAGGAGCGGGGGAAGCCCCGCAGCAAAGTGGTGAGCACGCGGTCGAACTTCAGCATCGGCCGCTCGTAGAAGACCACCGCGTCGAGATCGCCGGGCTCCAGTCCCGTCTCGTCGAGGCAATATTCGATCGCCGCGAGCGGGAAGGCGGCGTCGTTCTTGCGCCGCGACAGCCGCTCCTCCTGAACCGCGGCGACCGGCAAGCCGTCGACCAGCAAGGCGGCGGCCGCGTCGTGATAGTGGCAGGAGAGACCGAGGATCTTCATCAAAACTGCCCGCGCAGATCGTGGCCTGCATCGCCGGGAAGCTCGACCCAGCCTTGCGGCTCGCGCCTGGCCGCGCGCTTGGAGATCCAGGCGAAGGGGGGCAGCAGGATGAAATATTGAAGCGTCAGGATCACTCCGCCGATCAGCCCGGCGAGCGCCACGGCGAAGCGCAGATAGGCCTGCCACACCCGCTTGAGCCGCGCCTTCCAGATCAGGCCCTTCGCCTTGGTGGGAGAGACGCGCTCGAGCTCGCGTTTCGTGTAGTTCATGTGGAACACCTCATCGCGCAGGATCCGGTCGAACACGGCGCGGGTCGCCTCGTCGGCGCCGACCGCGTCTCGGTAGACGGCGAAATCGCGCGCCGCATTGGCTTCGGACAGATGGAGGAAGGCCAGCAGCGGCGCGTCGCCGCCGGGGCCGATCTCGACGTCGTCGAGCCCCCGCTCGCCGGGCGCGAGCCAGTCGCGCTGGATCGTGTCGCCGGCGGTCCCCGGATGGACGCGCAGCAGCTCGATCGCCCGGTTGAAGAACATCTCCGCATGGCGCCGCTCGTCGCCCGCGTGACGCAGGTACAGCTTCCTGAGGCGCGGATCGGGGGTCAGCTCGGCAGCGCGGACGAGATCGCGTCCGCCATCAGCCTCGACCTCGGAGAAGCGCATCAGCCTCAGGCCGCGGCGCGCTTCATCCCCCCAGACCCATCGCTGCACCGGCTTGAGCAACGCGCGCATCGACGATACTCCTTGGAATTGCTTATCATAGCGTTGGGAAGCCTGCCAATGCCGGGCGGAGTCACGAGCCGAAGCGCCTCCGCCGCCCGCGCCGCGAACCTGTTCCTGGCGCTCGCCGGCCTCTTGCTGATCGCGCTCGCAGCCGCTGCGGGGCCTGCCTGGGCCGAGCGCCACTTCATGCCCACCTTCGCTTGGTCGCGCGGCTTTCAGATCGGCCTCGTCCAGGCGCTGCGTGCGCTGGTGGCGCTGATCGGACTCGCCGTCCTGCTTTTCGTCAGGCCCCGAATCCTGCGTCCGATCGCCGAAGGGCGGGGGAGGGAAATGGCCGTCTCGGCCCTCTCGGTGACACTGGCCGTGGCTGCGGCCTTCGGGGTCACCGAGGCGGTGCTGCACACGCGGACGTGGCGCTCGACTCAGGAGCATTGGGGAACGAAGGAGCCGTTGCGCCGGCCGGACTCGCGGCTCGGCTGGACGTTCGTCCCGAACCATCGCGGACCGGCCGAGATCGACGGCCGCCCTGTCGACTATGCGATCGACCGTTTCGGCTACCGCGCGCGCGATCCCGCCGCTGCGCCGGATCCCGCTCGGCCGACCATCCTGCTCGCCGGCGAATCCTTCCTGCTCGGCTACGGTCTCCAATGGCCCGAGACGATCCATGCCCGGCTCGAAGCGGCCACCGGGCTCCAGGTCGCCAATCTCTCGGTCAACGCCTACGCTTCGGACCAGATGTTCCTCAGGCTGCGCGCCGAGCTGCCGCGCTTCCGCCGGCCGGTTGCCGTGATCATCCCGTTCGTGCCGATGCTGTTCGACCGCAATTTGGACCGGGATCGCCCGCATCTCGACTCGCGCCTCGCCTGGCATCCCGCAGAGCCGCCCTCGCTTCGCCTCGTCGAGCTGGCGCGGCGCCTGCTCCGCTACCGAAGCGCGCAAGGCATCGAAGAGGGCGTGGCGATGACCCGGGCCGTCCTTCAAACGTCGATCCGACTCGTCGAGGCGCGCGGCGCCCGCGCACTCATCCTTGTGCCCGAATATGCGCCCGAGGAGTCCGCCGAGCGCGCAATCCGCCGCCGAGTGCTCGACGACGCGCATATCCCCTATTTGCTGGTCCGCCTCGATCCCGCCTGGCGCTTGCGGGCCGACCGACACCCCAATAAGCGCGGGGCACAGGCGCTCGCGGCGGCGATCGCCCGGGCGCTGGCGGATGGGGTGGGATTCGAACCCACGGTGGGCGTGAACCCACGGCGGTTTTCAAGACCGCTGCCTTAAACCACTCGGCCACCCATCCTTGCCCCGCGCTTAAGCGGCGGCGGCGCGCACCTCAAGTGCCGCGGGCCGCGCTCAGCACGCGGCTGCGCTCCTCGGGGGTAAGATCGAGCCAGGCGAGCGCGCTGTCGAGGACATGGTGCCGGCCTCTGGGCGATCTCAGCGCCAGGGTCCATTGCTGTTCCCCTGAAGCGCCCGGCGGCGGCGCTACCAGCAAGGGCATCGCCGGCGCCGGGAAGGTATCGACGGTCGGCTTCTCGGCGCCCGCCGCCCGCGTGTGGAGGTAGATGCGCCCGGGGCTGCGGATGGCCTTCTCGATCGGGACGAGCAGCGGCTGCGGGCGCGCGGCAGCGGCGGCCAGGCCCCGGCGCGAAGTGAAGAAGAAGGCGGCAAGGATCGCCGCGGGGATGAGCAACAGCGCGACAGGTCCCGCCAGCTCGGACCAGGTCATCGCGCGCTCCGCCTCCGGCTGGAGCATGGCGCGGTCGGGATCCTGCGGATCGTAGATTACCGGCGGCGTGAAGACCGGCGAGGCGCCCTCCAGGTGCATCTGCGTTTTGCGCTCGGTGCCGCCTTCCTCGGGCCGCAGGCGGTAGGAGACGGTGAACCAGCAATCGATCGGCCGCGCGCTGTTGGTGATCCGGCTGCGGCGCGACATGCATTCGCCGTCCGCATCCATCGTGTCCGCCGCATGGACGCCGCGCGCGCGCAGGTCGGCACGCAACTGCTGGCTCGTCCAGGCCTGCGAGCCCCAATAGAGAGCGGGAAGGGCGCTCAGCAGGGCGACGGCGAGAAGGACGATTCGCCAATTGCGCCGCTTCGGATCGCGCGCCAGCTTGAGCGGACGGCGCGGAAAGACATCGACCACGGACGCCATGAGAGCTCCTGAATGCCGAATCGTATTCCCGAGCATGCCCGCGAACGCCGTCAGCCGCCAACAAAATGGGGCCGGAGCGGCATTCGGGCGTTTCATGGACCGCGCCGCCATGTCATAGAGGCGGCAAGGCGTAAGCGAGGGTGAAGATGCGTTTGGTGCACTGCTTGGCGGCGGCGGTCCTTCTGGCAGGGGCGCCAGAGCCACGGCTCGGCCACGGCACGGTCGAGCTCGGCGAAAGCCCGGCGCTGGCCCAGCGGGCGCTCTCCGCGGAAGGCTTTCGCGACTATCTGCCCCGGCTTCGCGCCGAGGCCGCCCGCGCCGGCATCCGCGAAGCGACGATCGAGCGAATCTTCCCGACGCTCGAATTCTCGGCCCGCACCGTCGAACTCGACCGCGCCCAGCCCGGCGGCACCGCGGGAACCCCGACCAATCCGCCCTTCGCCCCCTATCGCGCCCGCCAGCTGACCCAGGCCCTGATCGATCGCGGCCGCGCCCGCTACGCCGAAAACCTGCCGCGCCTGCGCGAGATCAGCCGCCGCTACGGCGTTCCCGCACAATATCTGGTCGCCATCTGGGGCAAGGAGACCGGCTACGGCACGATCATGGGCAATTTCGATCTGCTCAACAGCCTTGCGAGCCTCGCCTATGAAGGCAGGCGGCGGCAGCTCTTCACCGACGAGTTCATCGCCACCTTGCGCCTCGTCGAACGCGGCTTTCCGCGCGAGGAACTCAAGGGGAGCTGGGCGGGCGCCGCCGGCCACCCGCAATTCCTGCCTTCGGTCTACCTGCGCCTGGCGGTCGATGGCGACGGGGACGGGCGGCCGGACATCTGGCGCAGCCATCTCGACGCGCTGGCCTCGATCGCCAATTATCTGCGCAGCGCCGGCTGGCGGCCGGGACTCACCTGGGGGACCGCGGTGAGCGTGCCCGCGGGTTTCGATCGCTCGTCGGTCGCCAATCGCCTGCGCGCGCCGCGCTGCGCCCCGGTCTTCGCCCGCCACAGCCGCTGGCTGAGCGGGGCCGAATGGCGCCGCCGGGGAATCGCCAACAGCCTTCCGGACGGCGCGCTCGCCTCCTTGATCGAGCCCGACGGTCCGGGCGCCACCGCCTATCTCACGACCAACAATTACCGGGTGATACTCGACTATAATTGCTCGAACTTCTACGCGCTGACCGTCGCGTTGCTCGCCGATTCGGTGGCCCGCACCAATTGAGGAACCGTCTCAGATCATGATCCGCAAGCCGTTGTATCTTCTTGCCTCCGTCGCAGCGATCGCCATGCCCGCAATGGCCGCCGCGCCGCCGTTCGAGACGCCCGCCAGCGTCGCCTACATGATCGATCTCTCGTCCGGGGCGGTGCTCTACGCCAAGGATTCCGACCGGCGCATCCCTCCGGCTTCGATGGCCAAGATGATGGCCACCCACGTCGCCTTCGACCTGATCAAGCGCGGCGAGCTCAGTCCCGACAAGATGTGCACCGTTCGCCCTGAAACGTGGCAGCGCTGGCACGGGCCCGAGGCCGGATCGACCATGTTCCTCTCGCCCGGCGAGCAGGTCAGCGTTCGCAACCTGCTCCACGGCATCGTCACTCTGTCCGGCAACGATGCCACGGTCGTTCTTGCCGAGTGCATTTCCGGGACGGAGCCGGCCTTCGTCGCGCTGATGAACCGCCAGTCGCGCGCGATGGGCCTCGCCAATTCCAACTGGGGCAACCCGGTGGGCTGGCCGGACGCGGGGGTTACCTACACCACGGCGCGCGACCTCGCGACGCTCGCCGCCGGCACGATCCGCGACTATCCGCAGCTCTACCGAGAATATTATAACACGCGCGAGTTCACGTGGGGCCGGACGATGGGCTCCAACCAGGCGATCACCCAGGGCAACCGAAACCCGCTGCTCGGCCGGGTGCCCGGCGCCGACGGGCTCAAGACCGGCCATACGGACGAGGCCGGCTACGGCTTCACCGGCTCCGCGGAGCAGGGCGGACGGCGGATCGTGATGGTCGTCGCGGGCCTCGGCAGCTTCAACCAGCGGATCGAGGAATCGGTGCGCTTCATGCAATGGGGCTTCAACGCCTGGCAGTCGCGCCCGCTGCTTCAGCAGGGGCAGCGGATCGGCGAGGCGCAGGTGCAGCTCGGCAATTCCTCCACGGTCGGCCTCGTCGCGCCGCGGAACATCGCCGTCACCTATCCCGCCGGGCTCGGACAGGGCTTGCGGGCGCGCATCGTCTACCGCGGACCGGTCAAGGCGCCGATCGCGCGCGGCCAGCACGTCGCCGACCTCGTCGTCACCACCGCCGACATGCCCCCCCAGACCATGCCGCTCGTCGCCGAAAGCGATGTCGGCGAGGCCGGCTTCTTCAGGCGCATATGGACGGGCCTCAAGAGCATCCTAGGGCTGGCGTGACCGCCAGGTTCATCTCGCTCGAGGGAGGCGAGGGCGTCGGCAAATCCACCCAGCTGAAGGCGCTGGCGAGCGCGCTCAGAGAGCGGGGCCTCGAAGTGGTCGAGACCCGCGAGCCGGGCGGGAGCCCGGGGGCCGAGGCGATCCGCGCACTGCTACTCCACGACCATCACTGGGGCGCCGAAGCGGAGGCCCTGCTGTTCGCCGCCGCCCGCGCCGATCATGTCGCGCAGACCATTCGCCCCGCCTTGGCGCGTGGCGCGTGGGTGCTCTGCGACCGCTTCGTCGACAGCTCGATCGCCTATCAGGGCGGCGCGGGCGGACTGGGCTTCGAGAGGGTGCGCGGCCTTCACGAGGCGGGAAGCCGCGGTTTCCTGCCCGACCGCACCCTGCTTTTGCAGCTTCCCGATAAGGAGGCCGCCGAGCGAGCCGGGCGACGCGACACGGGCGGGGCGGATCTGATCGGCGGGCGCGGCCCAGACTATCACCGCGGCGTGGCTCAGGCTTTTGCCCGCCTCGCCGCGGATGAACCGCAACGCTGGCGGGTTATCGAAGCCTCTGGCGCTCCCCACACAGTAACCGCACGAATACTTTCCGCGATCGAGGATTTGCTGTGACGCGGCTCCACGGCCACGAGGAACCAGTCGCCGCCTTCCGTGCCGGGCTCGAATCCGGACGGCTCCATCATGCCTGGCTGCTCGCCGGGCCGCGGGGCGTGGGCAAGGCCCTGTTCGCCGACAAGGCGGCGCTTCGCGTCCTGGCGTATGCTGCTGAGCCTCGAGCGGACCTTCCGGGACTCGACGTGGCCGAAGATCATCCGGCGGCAAGGCTGGTCGCCGCCGGCAGCCATCCGGATCTGATGCGGCTGGAGCGTCTGGTGAAGGAAAGCGGCACCGAGCTTGCCCGGTCGATCACCGTCGACCAGGTGCGCTCGCTCCAGCGCCTGTTCGCCACCACGCCCTCGATGTCGCCGTGGCGCGCGGTGGTGATCGACTCGATCGACGATCTCGAGACGGCCGGCGCCAACGCGCTGCTCAAGAATCTGGAGGAGCCGCCTCCCGACACCGTCTTCCTGCTCGTCAGCCACGCGCCCGAGCGCCTGTTGCCGACCATCCGCTCGCGCTGCCGAATCCTGCGCTTCGCGCCTCTGGGCGATGACGTCATGGCGTCGGCGCTCGAGGCGGCTTTGCCCGACGCCGATGCCGAAGAGCTCGCCGCGCTGACCGCCGTGGGGAAGGGGGCGCCGGGGCGTGCAATCGCCTGGCGAGGGCTCGACGTCGAGGGACTCGACCGGGAGATGGACGCGCTCGTCCGCGAGGGGGATCCGTTCAACGCCCGCCGCTCGACGCTCGCCCAGAGCCTCGCGCTCAAATCCGCCCAGCCGCGCTACGAGGCGTTCCTCGCCCGCGCCCCTTCGCGCATCGCCGGGGAGGCGAAGACGCGGCAGGGGCCGGCGCTGGCCGAAGCGCTGAAGCTGTGGGAGCGGGCGAACGCGCTTGCGGGAAGCGCGCAGCGCCTCTCTCTCGATGCCCAGACGACGGTGTTCGAGCTGGCAGGAATGCTCGCCGAGCTGGCGCCATGCCGGGATCAGGCCGCGGCTTAGCCCTTTATCGCCCGGCTCAACCCGGCTAGTCGCACCTTCGATGGCTGAGCCCTTCTATATCACCACCGCGATCAGCTACCCCAACGGCCGGCCGCATATCGGCCACGCCTACGAGGCGGTCGCAACCGACGCGATCGCGCGCTTCCAGCGCCTTAAGGGGCGCGAGGTCTTCTTCCTTACCGGCACCGACGAGCACGGCCTCAAAATGGCTCAGGCGGCGCGCGAGGAAGGCATTGCCCCGGCAGCATTTGCGGAGAGAATGTCGAGCACGTTCAAGGCGATGGATGACGTCCTCAACATCTCCTACGATCGCTTCATCCGCACCACCGAGCCCGACCATGTCCGCGCCAGCCAGGCGATCTGGCAGGCGATGGCCGACAAAGGCGACATCTATCTCGGCCGCTACGAAGGCTGGTATTCGGTCCGCGACGAAGCCTATTATGGCGAGGAGGAACTGGTCGTCGCCGAGAGCGGCGAGAAGCTCTCGCCGCAGGGCACCGAGGTTCAATGGACCGTCGAGGAGAGCTGGTTCTTCCGCCTCTCCGCCTATCAGGACAAATTGCTCGCCCATTACGAGGCCGAGCCGGACTTCATTCGTCCCGAGGGCCGCCGCAACGAGGTCATGCGCTTCGTCGAGGGCGGCCTCACCGACCTCTCCATCTCGCGCACCAGCTTCGATTGGGGCGTCAAGGTCCCGGGCAGCGGCACGCACGTCATGTACGTTTGGCTGGACGCTCTGACCAACTACCTGACCGGCGTGGGTTATCCTGATAATACAGAGAATTATGCAAAGTTCTGGCCAGCGAATATCCACATCATCGGCAAGGACGTGGTGCGCTTCCATGCCGTCTACTGGCCGGCTTTCCTGATGTCCGCGGGCCTTCCCCTGCCACGCCAGGTGTTCGGCCACGGCTTCCTGCTCCACCGCGGCGAGAAGATGTCCAAATCGCTCGGCAACGTGGTCGATCCGCTCGCTTTGGCCGAGGCCTTCGGAATCGACCCGCTGCGCTACTTCCTGCTGCGCGAGGTGCCGTTCGGGCAGGATGGAAGCTACAACGAGGAGGCGATCGTCAACCGCTGCAACGCGGATCTCGCCAACGGGCTCGGCAATCTCGCCCAGCGCTGCCTGTCGATCGTCGCCAAGGCGTGCGAGGGCAGGGTGCCGGGGAAGGGAAGCGCGACCGCGGAGGACGAGGCCGTGCTGGCCGAGGTGGATGCCGCACGGGCCGCAATGGACGAAGCGATGGCCGGCCTGGCCATTCACCGGGCGATCGAAGGCATCTGGCGCGGCGTGAGCGCGGCCAACGTCTATTTCGCCGGGCAGGCACCCTGGGCCCTGCGCAAGACCGATCCGGCACGTGCCAATTCCGTGCTCTACGTCACCGCGGAGGCGGTGAGGCGCCTCGCCATCCTCGTTCGCTGGATCATCCCCGCCGGGGCGGACGCTTTGCTCGATCAGCTGGGGCAAGGCGAGGGCGCGCGTAATTTCGCCAGCCTGGGAACATGGCTTGAGCCGGGACTCGCCCTTCCGGCCCCGCAGGGCGTCTTCCCGCGGCTGGAGGGCTCTGCGCCGCGATGAGCCGCGGAAGCCTTGTCCTGGCGTTGCTGCTTGCGGCCTGCCAGCCGCCCGACGCCCCGAACGAAGCCGCGCCCGTCAACACGATCGTTGTCCCGCAGCCGGCTCCGGCTAAAGCCGGCGGGCGGACCGTCGAGCCCGTGCCCGCCGCGCCCGATCCTGGCGCGATCGAGGGTCTGACGCCCTTCCAGCGCCGCGCCTATGAAAAGGGTTTCGAGGATTGCCGCACGGGGCGTTACGAGCCGGATCGCTGGCCCGAGGCCTACCGGATCGGCTGCGCCGCGGCGCATGACGCCCATGCGGGGTGACGGCGGAGGCCCAAGCGACTACATGCGCCGCGATGTTCGTCGATAGTCACTGCCACCTCAACTATAAGGGTCTGGTGGAGGAGCAGCAGGCCGTGCTCGAGCGCGCGCGCGCCGCCGGTGTCTCGGCCATGCTCAACATCTCTACCCGCGCCTCCGAATGGGACGAGGTGATCGGCCTCGCCGAGCGTGAGGATGACGTCATGGCGTCGGTCGGCATCCATCCGCACGAGGCCGACGTCCATCCCGATGTCGAGACCGCCACGCTGGTCGAACGGGCCGGGCACCCAAGCGTGATCGGCATCGGCGAGAGCGGGCTCGATTATTATTACGACCATAGCGACCGCGCGAGGCAGCGCGACAGCTTCCGCGCCCATATCGCTGCGGCGCGCGAGACTGGGCTGCCGCTCATCGTCCACACGCGCGACGCGGAGGACGACACTTACGCGATCATCGCCGAGGAAATGGAGAAGGGGGCCTTTCCGGCGCTGATCCATTGCTTCACGGCCAGCCAGGATTTCGCCGACAAGGTTCTGGCGCTCGGCCTCTTCATTTCGATCTCGGGCATCGTCACATTCAAGAATGCCCATGCCCTTCAGGACGTGGCGCGCACGATTCCCGCCGATCGGCTGCTGATCGAAACCGATTCCCCTTTCCTGGCCCCGGTGCCGCACCGCGGAAGGCCGTGCGAGCCGGCCTTCGTCGCCGACACCGCGCGATTCCTCGCGGCGCTCCGCGGCGAACCCGTCGAGGACCTCGCAGCCAGGACCAGCACCAATTTCTATCGCCTGTTCAGCAAGGCAGCGGGGTGAAGGTCAGGATCCTAGGCAGCGGCACCTCGTCGGGCGTGCCCCGGGTCGGCGGCGACTGGGGCGAGTGCGACCGCGACGAGCCTCGCAATCGCCGCAGGCGCGCCTCGATCCTGGTCAGCTATGGCGAATCCCGGGTCCTCGTCGACACCAGCCCCGATCTGCGCGAGCAATTGCTCGACGCCGAGGTCAGCGACATCGAAGCGGTGATCTGGACCCACGACCATGCCGATCATTGCCACGGCATCGACGACCTGAGGCAGCTCTACCATTCCCGGAGGCGGCCGGTGGCCGGCTATGCGCGCAAGGACTCGCTGGCGCTGCTGAAGCGGCGCTTCGGCTATGCGTTCGAGGGGAAGGGGGGCTATCCGGCCGTGGTCACCGGCCATTTGCTGCCGAACCACATCAACTTGGGCGGCCTTTCTGTGCGCGCCGTCGATCAGCCGCACGGCGAGATCACCAGTGCCGGGCTGCGCTTCGACGCCGGCGGGGTGGCGATCGGCTATTCGACCGACTTCGACAGCGTGAGCGACGACATGGCGATGCTGTTCGAGGGCCTCGATCTGTGGGTGGTCGACGCGCTGCGCCGCCGGCCGCATAAGAGCCACCCGCACCTTGCCTACACGCTCGAATGGATCCGCCGGCTGGCGCCGAAGCGAGCGGTCCTGACTCATATGGACAACAGCATGGACTATCGTACGCTGTGCGCCGAGGTGCCACAGGGGGTCGAGCCGGGTTATGACGGGCTTGAGATCGAATTGTGAATAACGGCAACCAAGCGCTTAGTTTCGTTTATTTTATCGGCTGCCTTTTGCTGGTCGGCAGCGCTCTCCTGACGCAAAGGCTGCCGCTCGGCCGTGCGGCCAGGATAATACTCGCCTGGCTGCTGATCTTCGGTGCCGTCTTCATGGTCTTCGTCCTCAAGGACGATTTCATGGCCCTGGGAACGCGGGCCATGGCCGAGGCGCGCGGCGACAATGTCGTCGAGACGCGTGGCCAGGAGATCCGCATACGGCGTTCGGAGGACGGCCATTTCTGGCTAAACGGCGAAATCAACGGGCATGCGGTGACTTTTCTGGTCGATAGCGGCGCCACGGTAACGACGTTGAACCAGGCCACTGCCGCGGCAGTCGGAGTCGACGCCGACGGCGGCTTCGGCGTCCTGGTCGACACTGCCAACGGCTCGACCGTCCAGGACCGTGGCCAGGCGGAACGGGTCCAGGTCGGGCCGATCGAGCGACGCGACCTGGCGGTGCATATTTCACGCGACGGAGGCGACAGCGTGAACGTGATCGGGATGAACTTCCTGTCCAGCCTCAGCGCCTGGGGCGTCGAGGGAAATACGCTGATGCTGAGGTCGTGATCTGGCGGGCAAATCATTGGCGGGGGACGATAAAGCCGCGGCTCAGCCCGGATCGCCTTACTCATATTTTACATAATGTATATTATCGGACTTAGCGATGGACGTTTCCGAACCCGATCTCAGCCACGCTTCCGGCCTCCCCCGGCTCGCGGAAATCATGGCGCGGCTGCGCGACCGGCACGCCGGTTGCAAATGGGACATCGCCCAGACGTTCGAGACGATCGCGCCCTATACGATCGAGGAAGCCTATGAGGTCGCCGACGCGATCCGCCGCGGCGACATGGAGTCGCTGAAGGACGAGCTCGGCGATTTGCAGCTCCAGGTCGTCTATCATGCGCGCATGGCCGAGGAGATCGGCGCCTTCACGCTCGATGACGTCATGGCGTCGATCTGCGCCAAGATGATCCGCCGCCATCCGCATATCTTCGGCGATGCGCCGGAGAGCCCCGGCTGGGAGGCCTTGAAGGCCGCGGAGCGCGAGGGAGATCAGGACGAGAGCGCCCTCGCCGGAGTCGCCCTCGCCCTCCCGGCCCTCAAGCGGGCCGAAAAGATCCAGCGCCGCGCCGCCCGGATCGGCTTCGACTGGCCGGACATTGGAGGCCCGAAGGCGAAGATCGACGAGGAGATGGGCGAGATCGAGCGCGCCGAAAATGACGAAGAGCGCGCAGCCGAGCTCGGCGACCTGCTGTTCGCCGTCGTCAACTATGCCCGCCACCTCGATATCAATCCGGAAACGGCGCTGCGCGAGGCCACCGCGCGCTTCGAATCGCGCTTCCGCAAGGTAGAAGAGATTGCCGCCAGGCCTTTGAATCAGATGAATATAGACGAGCTCGAAGCGCTCTGGCAGCGGGCCAAGAAGCTGGTTTAGCCGCCCCGTTCCCGCCGCCACGACTGGAATCGCGCCCAATCGGCATCGGACAGGCGCACGGCATAGCTCGTCTCCAGCCCTTCGTAATCGTGGCTGAGCACCTCGCCATTGGCGTGGAGCCAGGCGATCAGCTCGCCATCGGAGGCGGAGAGCCTGACCGTGCGGACCTTCGTTTCCTTGCGAAGCTTGGCCGAGATGCAGGTAAGCAGGTCGTCCACCCCCTCCCCCTTCAGCGCCGACAGGACGACCACGTCGTCGCGCCGCTCCGCCTCGGCCGACACGCGGGCCGCCGCGTCGGCGTCCAGTGCATCGATCTTGTTCCACGCCTCGATCGCGGCGGCGCCGACGACTCCGATCTCCTTCAGCACCTGCTCGACATCCTCGGCCTGCGCCTCGCTGTCCGGATGGGAGATGTCGCGGACGTGGACGATGAGGTCGGCCGAAAGCACTTCCTCCAATGTGGCGCGGAAGGCGGCGACGAGTTGCGTCGGAAGGTCGGAGATGAAGCCGACCGTGTCGGAGAGGATAGCCTTGTCGAGGCCCGGCAGCGAGATTTCCCGCATCGTCGGGTCGAGAGTCGCGAACAGCAGGTCTTCGGCCAGCACGTCGGCGCGGGTCAGGCGGTTGAAGAGGGTCGATTTGCCGGCATTGGTGTAGCCGACCAGAGCGATCACCGGCCAGGGCGCGCGCTGGCGCCGGGCGCGGTGCAAGCTGCGGGTCCGCGCGACCTGGTCGAGCTCCCGCTTGAGCTTCGCCATTCGGTCCCGGATCAGGCGACGGTCGGCCTCGATCTGGGTCTCGCCGGGGCCTCCGAGAAAGCCGAAGCCGCCGCGCTGGCGCTCGAGATGGGTCCACGAGCGCACCAGCCGGCCCGCCTGATAATCGAGATGGGCGAGCTCGACCTGGAGCCGCCCCTCCGCGGTCGCCGCGCGCTCGCCGAAGATTTCGAGGATCAGGCCGGTCCGGTCGATCACCTTGGCCTTGGTCTCGGTCTCCAGGTTCTTCTGCTGGACGGGCGTGATCGCGGCGTCGACGATCAGCAGCTCAGCTTCGGCCTGGCGGAGCGAGTCGGCGATCCTCTCGACCTGCCCCTTGCCGAACAGGGTCGCGGGACGCGGCTGGCGAACGCGGAAATGGAGCTTGTCCTCGACCGCGATTCCGATCGCTTCCGCGAGGCCCGCGGCCTCCTCCAGCCGCGCCGCCACGTCCCGCCGCGCCCCCTGCCCCAGCTCGGGCAGAGCGACGACGGCGCGGGCGCCGCGCGCGAATTCGTCGGCTCCGTCACGGTTGAAAACGCTCAGGCGATCACTCCTCGGCCTGGGCCTCTGCGAAGTTGATCGGATTCTCGGGTTGCACGGTCGAAACCGCGTGCTTGTAGACGAGCTGGCAAAGCCCGTCGCGCTCGAGCAGCATGCAGAACAGGTCGAATGCCGCGATCTCGCCCTGGAGCATGACCCCGTTGACGAGGAACATCGTCACCGGCTCGTCCGACTTCTTCACGGCCGCCAGGAAAACCTCCTGCAACAAAGTCGGCTTCTTCTTTTCGAGGCTGTCCGCGAACGCCTCCTGCAGGCCCCCGAGGTCGAGCGGCTGGGAAGGCATGATGGTCGAGATGGCGTGCTTGTAGATAAGCTGGGCCTGGCCGTCGCGGCGAAGCAGAACCGAAAAATTGTCGAACCAGGTGATGATCCCCTGCAGCTTCACGCCCTTCACCAGGAACATGGTCACCGGGGTCTTGGTACGCCTCAGGCTGTTCAGGAACATGTCCTGGAGATTGTTGACCTTGTCGGGCATTGCGCTCTCTTTCCTGGTCAGTTGGCCGATGAGCCCGCGGCTCCATTATCATGGGCGGCTCGGCGATGCCATTGGCGGTTAGGGCCTGATTGCAGGCCGCTAATCGGCGCCCCCGTCTCCCCGGGTGTCGGCCAGCCCCAGGGCCTTGAGCTTCCTGTGCAGCGCGGACCGCTCCATGCCGATGAAGGTCGCGGTGCGCGAGATGTTGCCGGAAAAGCGGCGGATCTGGACCCGCAGATATTCGCGCTCGAACGTCTCGCGCGCTTCCCTGAGCGGAGTGCCCATGATCGCCTTGACCGCCTCGTTCGGAGTCAGCTGCGCCTGGTCGTTGAGGATTTCGGGCGGCAGCATGTCGATCTCGATGCAGCCGATCCGCTCGCCCGGAGCGAGGATGATCGTTCGCTCGATCACGTTGCGCAACTGGCGCACGTTGCCGGGCCAGTCATAGGCCTGAAGCGCCGCCATGGCGTCATCCGACACGCGCGGATTGGGAACACGCTGGTCGGCGGCGTAACGCGCCGCGAAATGGGCGACGATCTCGGGGATGTCCTCGCGCCGATCCGCCAGCGCCGGCAGGTGAACGGGCACCACGTTGAGACGGTAGTACAGGTCCTCCCGAAAGCGGCCCACCGCGATTTCCTCGGGCAATGTGCGCGCGGTCGAGGACACGACCCGCATGTCGACCTTAACCGTCCGCTGCCCGCCGACACGGGTGAAGCTCTGGTCGGTCAGGACGCGCAATATCTTGCCTTGAGTCGAGAGCGGCATGTCCGCGATCTCATCGAGGAACAGGGTGCCGCCGTGCGCCTGCTCGAGCAGGCCGGGCCGGACGAGCTCGCCCCCCTCCTCCGCGCCGAACAATTCCTCCTCGACCCGCTCGGGAGTCATCCGCGCGGCGGTGACGACGACGAACGGACCCTTGGCGCGCGGGCTCCAATTGTGCAGCAGCCGGGCGGCGACCTCCTTGCCGACGCCGGCAGGGCCGGAGATGAGCACTCGGCTGCCGGTCGCGGCGACCCGCTTCAGGGTCGCCCGAACGTTGTTGATCGCCGCGCTCGATCCAGTCAGCTCCATCTCGCTGCCGATCTGTTGGCGCAACGCCTCGTTCTCGCGCTTGAGCCGCTCGGTTTCCGTAGCGCGGGCGACGAGGTGGACCAGGTGGCCGGCCTCGAACGGCTTCTCGATGAAATCCACCGCCCCCTGGCGGATGGCGGCGACGGCGGTGTCGAGATTTCCGTGGCCCGAAATCATAAGCACCGGCAGAGTCGGATCGCGCTTCTTCACTTCTTCCAGCAGCTGCAGCCCGTCGAGCTTCGAGCCCTGAAGCCAGACGTCGAGCAGGACCAGGGACGGGCGGCGATCGCCGAGCGCTTCCAGCGCCTCCGTGCTGTTGGCGGCGACCCGGGTGGAGAAGCCCTCGTCCTCGAGCACGCCGGAGACCAGCTCCCTGATGTCCTGCTCGTCGTCTACAATGAGGATGTCCAAAGCCATGTCTAATCAACCACTTGCCGAAACGTCTTCGGACGGACTTGGGCCATTGTCGGCCAGATGGGCGAGAGTCTCCCTGTCGAAGGTCATGCGCACGAGCGAGCCGCCCCCGGCCGCGTCCTCGAACTCGATCTGGCCGAAATGCTCCTCGACGATCTTCTTGACGATGGCGAGGCCGAGGCCCGTGCCCTTGGCGCGCGTCGTCATATAAGGCTCGGTCATCCGCGCACGCTCGGCCGGAAGGCCTATGCCGGTGTCGGCGACCTCGATCGAAACCCTCGACCGCTCCTCGCGAATGCTGACCGAAATCCGGTCGGAGCCGGCTTGGCGCCGCTTCTTCTCCTCGCGCTTTTGCTGGATCGCCTCGACGCCGTTCTTGACCACATTGGTCAGCGCCTGGCCGAGCAGGCGCCGGTCGCAGACGAGGATCGGGGCCGGATCCGGGGCATCGAGCGCGAAGTCGATGTCGGGATGGGCGACCTCGTGGAGGAACAGGGCCTGGCGCGCGATCTCGTTCAGCGATTCGGGCGCGAAGGCGGGCTTGGGCATTCGCGCGAAGGACGAGAATTCGTCGACCATGCGCCTCAGGTCTCCGACCTGGCGGACGATCGTGCCCGTGAGCCGCTCGAACGTCGCCGGATCGCTGTCGATCTCGGTGCCATAGCGCCGCTGGAGGCGCTCGGCGGCGAGCTGGATCGGGGTCAGCGGGTTCTTGATCTCGTGGGCGATTCGCCGGGCGACGTCGGACCATGCGGCGCGGCGCTGGTCCATCAGCTGCTCGGTGATGTCGTCAAAAGTGAGGACGTGGCCGTTCTTGACCTTCACCGTCTTCACCGCCAGCGTGCGCGGCTCGCCGGTCGAGGCGACCTGAACGACGTCCTCGCGCTCGGCGGCGGCAAGCTGGCGGTCGAGCTCGGGCACGAGATCGGCGAGCTTCTGCCCGACCGGGCTCTTGGCGCCGGTCCTGAGCAGCGCCTCGGCCGAGCTGTTGATCAGCCGCACGACATGATCGTCGTCGACCGAGATGACGCCCGCGGTGACGCCGGACAGCACCGCCTCGGTGAAGGCGCGGCGCATGTCGAGCTGGGCGTTGGCGGTGACCAGCGCTCCGGTCTGCTCCTCGAGCCGGCGGGTCATCCGGTTGAAGGTGCGGCCGAGCGTGCCGACCTCGTCGCGCGCGTCGCCCACCGGCACGCGCGCCGAAAGGTCGCCCTTGGTCACCCGGCGCGCGGCTTGGACGAGTTGGCCGATCGGCTGCACGATCCGGTCGGCAAGCGCCAGCGCGATCCCGATCGACAGCCCGATGAGGGCGAGCGAACCCAGGATCAGGATGACATTGAACCGGATCTGCAGCCGCCGCGTGTTTTCCAGCGCCGATTGGTAGGCGCTCGCCGCGTTCTGCGCTTCGCGGATTTGAGCGATGGCCGCTTCATTCACAGCACGCGCGCCATAAAGATAGACCGGCGCCTGGGGATCCAGCCGCACCACCGTTTCGAGCCGGTTGGGGGTTGAAGCAGTTCTGAGCTCGCCTGCGTGCATCGAGCGGAGCATTTGCGGCGTGAACCGCTGTGTCAGAGGCCGGTTGTCGAAATTCACTTCAATCAGGCTGCGGACGCGGCCATTTGGATCGATCTGAAGCACTGCAGTTTCGGTGATTTGGCGCGCTGCGCTCTGATAAAGGAAATTATCGCGGAACGTTTCGCTGGTCAGACCGAATCTGTTGATCCGATCGACTACGTCGAGGCCCATTTGATGAACGTCCAGATCGAGCCGTTCGCGATGTTCACGCGCATAGATCTGGGAGACGTTCTCCGCGCTCGTCAGCACGGTCTGGGCTTGGTCCGAGAACCAGAATTTGAGACCGCTCTGAAATTGCATTGAGGCGAAGATGACCACGAGCAGTGTCGGAATGCTGGCGATGATTGAGAACAAAGCAACCAGCCGCACGTGAAGACGGCCCTTGCCTCCGACATCTGACCGAGCCGCACGCCAAATGGCGAGCCGGCGCGCGATCATCACCATTAACGCCATTGCCGGGACGAGATTAGCAACGACCAGCGCCGCCACCACCTCGGGGCCGAGCGGCGATTCCGGGCTGCCCGTGCGGGTGACGATCAAATAGCTCGCGACGACCACGACGAGTAGCACGAGGACGATGCCGATCTCGGCGAGCGGAACCCAGCCGCTGCGGCGGGCGAAAACGGAAATCCTCCGCCGCCAGCGCGGCCTCGGGGACTCAACAGGGATCGCGGCTTCGGCGTTCACACTGCGGCTCTAGCACAACATTGTGGCTTCAAGAACACAGTGAAAAGGCCGTCCGTCGCAACAGGAGAGGAGTTCGCCCCTCAGGCGGCGGCCTTGCTGAGCCAGGGCGCGTAGAAATCCCGCAGCATGGCGAGCGCCCGCGCCGGATCGGCTTCCTTGTTGAAGGCATTGCGGAACTCGGCCGAGCCGTGAAGCCCCTTCGTGTACCAGCCGATATGCTTGCGCGCGCAATTGGCGCCGATCACCGGTCCGTAGAGATCGAGCATCGCCTCATATTGCTCGACGATCACCGAATGCTGCTCGTCGAGGCTCGGATCGGGCAGGCGCTCGCCGGTCTTCAGCCAGTGCATCGCCTGCTTGAGCAGCCACGGCCGCCCATAGGCGCCGCGGCCGATCATCACGCCGTCGGCGCCCGATTGCTCGAGCGCGGTATCGACGTCCTCGATCGTCTCGATGTCGCCATTGGCGATGACCGGCACCGAGACGGCGTCCTTCACATTGCGGATGAAGGCCCAGTCGGCTTCACCCTTGTACATCTGGCAGCGCGTGCGGCCGTGAACGGTGATCATCTTCACGCCGAGATCCTCGGCGATCCGCGCCAGCTCGGGCGCGTTGAGGCTGTTATGATCCCAACCCATCCGCATCTTGAGCGTGACCGGAACGCTGACCGCCTTCACCGTGGCGTCGATGATCGAGGCGGCGAGCTTCAAATCGCGCATCAGCGCCGATCCGGCCTCGCCGTTGACCACCTTCTTCACCGGGCAGCCCATGTTGATGTCGATGATCGCAGCGCCGCGATCCTCGTTGAGCTTCGCCGCCTCCGCCATCTCCTTCGGCGAGCAGCCGGCGAGCTGCATCGAGACCGGCTCCTCTATCGGATCCCAGACCATCTTCTGAACGCTCTGGCGAGTCTCGCGGATCGCCGCCTGGCTGGCGATCATCTCGGTGACCGTGAGCCCGGCCCCGTAGCGCTTCACGATCCGCCGGAACGGCATGTCGGTGACGCCCGTCATCGGCGCCAGAATCACGGGCGTTTCGATTCGGACCGGGCCGATCTGGATGGGCTTCAGGCGGGGCATGGCCCGGCGAAATAGGGTGGAATGCACTGGCGGGCAAGGTTAGGCGGGGGCATGAGCCGGACGGTGGCATTGCTGGTGGCGGCGGGCAGCGGGACCCGAGCCGGCGGCGAGCTCCCCAAGCAGTATCGCAGGATCGCCGGCAAGGCGCTGATCGCGCACGCCGTTGACCATCTGCTTCGCGCCGGCGCCGATGACATTCGGGTGGTTATCGGCGAGGGTCAGGAAGCGCTCTACCGCGAGGCCATCGCGGGCCGTCCGCTTCCGGCGCCCGTGATCGGCGGCGCCACGCGGCGCCAGTCGGTCGCCAACGCGCTCGAGGCGCTCGCCCGGGAAGGCGGCGTCGAGCGCGTACTGATCCACGACGCCGCCCGGCCCTTCCTCTACCTCGATGTCTGGGAGCGCCTCGTCGCCGCGCTCGAGGATGCGGATCTGGCCGTGCCGGCGCTTCCCGCGGTCGACACGACGATCCGCGCCGACGGCGAGCCGGTGCCGCGCGAGGCCCTGCTGCGCGTCCAGACTCCGCAAGCCTGCCGTTTCGGGTCGATCCTCGCCGCCCACCGCGCCTGGAGCGGCGGGGAGGCAACAGACGACGCCCAGATCGGCCGCGCCGCGGGGCTAAGGGTGACCATAGTCCAGGGCGACCCGGCGCTCGACAAGCTCACCTACGAAGCGGATTTCCGGCGGGTGGAAGCAATGCTTTTGACTCCGCGGGTCGGCATGGGGCTGGATGTCCACGCCTTCGCCGCGGGACGTGAGCTCTGGCTGGGCGGGGTCCGTATCCCTTACGACAAGGGCCTCGCCGGCCACAGCGATGCCGACGTCGTGCTCCACGCGATCACGGACGCGATCCTCGGCGCGCTCGGCGCCGGCGATATCGGCGATCATTTTCCGCCCTCCGACCCGCAATGGCGCGGCGCCCCCTCCTCTCTCTTTCTCGACCATGCCCGAGCGCTGGTCGAAGCGGCGGGCGGACGGATCGACCATGTCGATGTCACGATCGTCTGCGAGGCGCCGAGGATCGGCCCGTATCGGGACGCCATGCGGACACGGATCGCCGAGCTGTTGCGGCTGCCCCCGGCGAGGATTAGCATCAAGGCGACGACGACCGAGCGGCTGGGCTTCACGGGCCGCGGCGAAGGGATCGCCGCCCAGGCCGTCGCGTCGGTGCGGCTCCCGGAGGATCGATGAGCGACAATCGCGATTATCTTCTGCCGGACACGCTGGTCGACCTCGCCCGCGAGGTGGTCGCGCAGAACCGCGCCGCAGGCCGGCGGGTGGCGGTGGCCGAAAGCTGCACAGGCGGGCTGGTCGCCGCGGCGCTGACCGAGATTCCGGGAAGCTCGGACGTTATCGAGGCGGGCTTCGTCACCTATTCGAACGAATCCAAGGAAAAGCTGCTGCGCGTCAGCATGGACGTGATCGAGACGTTCGGATCGGTTTCCGTCGCGGTCGCATGGGCGATGGCCCGGGGCGCTCTGGAGGCTTCCGGCGCCGATGTGGCGGTGGCATTGACCGGGATCGCGGGGCCGGGCGGCGGATCGGACCGCAAGCCGGTCGGGACCGTCGTCTTCGCCCGCGCCGAGCGCGACGCCAACCCGAAGGAGATCGTCGCGGACACGCGGCTGTTCGACGACACGGGCCGCGGCGGCGTTCGCCTTCAGGCCGCGCTTTTCGCGCTCGGGCTGCTGCTGCCGGAGCCGGATTCGGGCGCGTAGAGCTCGGCCGCCCGCTCCTCGAACGCGCCGATCATCCGCCTCAGCGCCCGATCGAACATCTGGCCGGCGAGCGCCTCGAATATCCGATTCTTGAAGGCGAAATCGACGCAGAAATCCATCTCGGTGCCTTCGGAAACGGGACGGAACTTCCAGCTGTTGTGAAGGAACTTCAGCGGCCCCTCCACATAGTCGATATCGATCTCGTGCGGGCGGGTCTTGTGGACCTTCGAGGTGAAGGTCTCCTTGAGTGCCTTGAAGCCGACGACGAGATCCGCGACCATTCCCGTCTCGCTATTCTCGCGGATTCGGGTCGCGGCGACCCAGGGCAGGAACTCCTGGTAGCGCCCGACATCGGCGACGAGATCGAACAACTGCTCCGGCGTGTAGGGCAGGATTCGCGTTTCGGTGTGGCGCGGCATCAGCGCCCCTCCCCCGTCATTCCCGCGGAAGCGGGAATCCAGCTTCTTTTGCCTCCTTCTTTCGCGGTCTTCGCGTCTCCGTGCGAACCCAACGTCCTTTTTTTCGCGCGGCGACGCGGAGACGCGGAGAAGAAAAGCTGGATTCCCGCTTTCCCGGGAACGACGGAAATGGAGGTCACTTGCCTACCGCCCCCAATTTCGCCTCCCGCGCCGCGCGCATCTTTTCGAAATCGTCGCCCGCGTGATAGCTCGACCGGGTCAGCGGGCTCGCCGCGACGAGCAGGAAACCCTTGGCGCGGGCGATCGCCGCGTAGGCCGAGAAGGCTTGGGGGGTCACGAACTCCTCGACCGTCGCGTGGCGGGGGGTGGGCTGGAGATACTGGCCCATGGTCAGGAAATCGACGTCGGCCGAGCGCATGTCGTCCATCACCTGGTGCACCTCGAGGCGCTGCTCGCCGAGGCCGACCATCACCCCCGACTTGGTGAAGATCGACGGATCGTGGCGCTTGACGCTCTCCAGCAGCCGCAGCGAGGCGTAGTAACGCGCGCCGGGCCGGATCGTCGGATAGAGACGCGGCACCGTCTCCAGATTGTGGTTGTAGACGTCCGGGCGGGCCTGGATGATCTTCTCGACCGCGCTTTCGGCCTTGTTGCGGAAATCCGGCGTCAGGATCTCGATCGTTGTCGACGGGGTGTTGCGCCGCAGCGCTTCGATCACCCTGACGAATTGCGAGGCGCCGCCGTCCGGCAGGTCGTCGCGGTCCACGGAGGTGACGACGATGTGTGTGAGGCCGAGCTCGGCGGCGGCGGTCGCGACATGCTCGGGCTCGAGCGGGTCGACCGCGCGCGGCATGCCGGTCTTGACGTTGCAGAAAGCGCAGGCGCGCGTGCAGGTGTCGCCCAGGATCATCACCGTCGCGTGCTTCTTGGTCCAGCACTCGCCGATGTTCGGGCAGGCCGCCTCCTCGCACACGGTGGCGAGGTTGAGCGAGCGCATCAGCTTCTTCGTCTCCATGTAGCCATGGCTGACGGGCGCCTTCACGCGAATCCAGTCGGGCTTGCGCTGACGGGGAACGGCTATCGGATCGGCTTCGCTCATGGCGCGCAAATAGCGACCCGTTGCACGACTTGCCACCCCTTCCCTCCTTCGCCTAACGGATCCCCCATGGCCGATTTCGCGACCCTGATCGAAGGCTATCGCCGCTTCCGCGACCAGGAATGGCGCCAGGAGCGCGACCGATGGGCCGAGCTTGCCGAGGGGCAGAGCCCCAAGGTGATGGTCATCGCCTGTTCCGACAGCCGGGTCGATCCCGCGACGATCTTCGGCGCCCGGCCGGGCGAGATGTTCGTCGTTCGCAACGTGGCCAACCTCGTCCCCCCCTTCGAGCAGGACGGCCATTATCACGGTGTCTCCGCCGCCCTCGAATTCGCCGTCACCCAGCTCGAGGTCGACGAGCTGGTGGTGATGGGCCACGGCTTTTGCGGCGGCTGCGCGGCCGCCTTGACCGGCCAGTTCGACGACGCGCCGCATGGCGAGGGTCAGTTCATCGCCAACTGGATCGACATGCTTTCCGAAGCGCGCGAGCCGATCCGCACTCGCCACCCCGATCTTCCGCGTGAGGCCTACCTCGAGATGGAGCATGAAGGCGTGCGCATCTCGCTTCGCAACCTCAGGACCTTCCCCTGGGTCACCGAGCGGGAGGAGAGCGGCCGCCTCAAGCTGCACGGCGCCTTCTTCGCGGTCGCCGACGGGATTCTCCACGTGCTCGACGAGGGGACGGGAGCGTTCGCTCCGGCCTAGCGGACGAGCAATCGCCGCACGGGCAGGCGCCGCGCGGTGAGGATTCGGACGCGCGGCTGGAGCATCTGGCCGCGCATCACGCCCTCCCCTTCGGTCGGTGAGGTCGGCGCGGCGAGGATATGGCGCACCACGTCCATCCCTTCGACCACATGTCCGAACACGGCATAGCCAAGGCCGTCGCCGCCGGAGCCGGGGCCGGCGTCCAGATAGGGCTGGTTGCCGACCATGATGGTGAAGTCGCCCCGCGCGGTCCCAGGGGCGAGGCGCGGCACCGAAATCGCGCCGTCAATGTGGCTAAGGCCGGTCTGGCTGGTCGGCTCGTGGGCGATCGGGGGAAACAGCTTGCGCGGATCGCGCACGCCGCCCTGGACCAGCCCGGCGCCGGAAGCGGTATGCATGGCCCGGTAGAATTCGCTCCCGTCGAGCCGCCCCGCCTCGACATAGCGCAGGAAATTGCCCGCGGTGACCGGCGCGCGCGCCATCTCCAGCTCAACGACGATGTCACCCTCGCTGGTGCGAAGCTGAACCCGCACATTCGCCGGCGTCTGGGCGAGGGCCGGCGCGGCGAGGAAGAACAGGATTGCGAGTAGCAGCCTCAAGCGGCGGCCTTTCCGACCAAGCTGCGGCGGGCCCCATAAGCGAAATAGATCAGCAGGCCGACGACGTGTGCGCCGAGGAACCATATCTGGGTGCGCTGGGGCAGGCTGTAGAACAGATAGGCGCAGCCGAGGATGCCGAAGATGCCGACGGGCCATGCGAGCGGCGTTCGGAATCGCCGCTCGATCTCCGGTGAGCGCCGGCGCATCACGAGCATGCAGACGCACACGGCGATGAAGGCGGTCAATGTGCCGGCATTGGCGAGCGCTGCGAGTTCGGCCAGCGGGATCAGTCCGGCAAGCACCGCGACGACGATCGCCGTGAAGATGGTGATCCGCACCGGCGAGCCGCGCGACGAGACCCGCGCCAAGCCCGGCGGCAAAAGCCGATCGCGCGCCATGACGAAGAAGATCCGGCTCTGCCCGTAGAAGAAAGCGAGGATGACCGTCGGCAAGGCGATCACGGCCGACAAAGCGAGATATTCGGCGACGCGGCGCTGCCCGAGCTCGCGCAGGATCAGCGCCAGCGGCTCGGGGCTGTCGGCGAAGCGGGAATAAGCAAGCGCGCCGATCGCCGCCCCGGCAACCGCCATGTAGATGATCACGCAGGCCACCATCGAGCCGACGATTCCGATCTTGAGGTCGCGGCCCGGATTCTTGGTCTCCTCCGCCGCGGTGGCGATCGCGTCGAAGCCGTAAAAGGCGAAGAAGATGATCGCCGCCGCCGCCATGACGCCAACCTCTGCTCCCGGCGGGCCCGACTTGGAAAAGCCGTAAGGCATGAACGGCTCGAAATGCGCCGCGTCGAAATAGGGGAGGACGACCGCGACGAAGACGATCAGGGCGGTTACCTTGACAAGCACCAGGGCGGCGTTGAGCGTCGCGCTCTCGCGCGTGCCGTAGAGCAGCAGACCGGCGACGACCGCGATGATCGCGATCGCAGGCAGGTTGATCATGCCCCCGAGCTCCGGCCCCTGGGTCAGTCCGTGCGGGAAGGAGAGATAATGTTCGAGCAAGGGCGAGGCATAGCCCGACCACCCGACCGCGACCGCGCTGACGACCAGGCTGTATTCGAGGATCAGGCTCCAGCCGACGATCCAGGCCAGCAACTCCCCGAGCACGACATAGGTATAGGTGTAGGCGCTCCCCGAGGCGGGGATCATCGTCGCCATCTCGGCATAAGCGAGCGCCGCGGCGGCGCAGATCAGCCCGGCGATGGTGAAGGAGAGGATCACCGCCGGCCCTGCTTTCGCCGCGCCGACGCCGGTCAGCGTCAGGATGCCGGTTCCGACGATCGCCCCGACGCCCAGCGCGATCAGATGCGGCCAGGAAAGGCTCGGCTTCAGCCTGTGTTCCGGGGCCAGATCCTCGTGGGCGCGGGCCCCCTTCCTCGCATTCCATCTCGCCACGCGACGCCCCCCTCCCCTTGATTTCCAGGCGGCATCTTGGTCCGCCGCGGGCCTCGGAGCAAGGCCGGCCGATTGGCTAGCGCTCAGCATCCCGGTAGGACTTGGCTATGGCCACCATCCAGATCGCTTCACTTCAGCCGTCCGACCATGACGAATGGGAGCGACTCGCTCGCGGCTACAAGGCTTTCTACCGGACGGAGCTTCCGCAGGAGCGCTACGACGAGACCTGGAAGGCGCTGCTGGCGGGGGAGCGCATCCACGGCCTCGGCGCCCGCATCGACGGCGGCCTCGCCGGAATCGCGCATTACCTGTTCCACGCCCAGACCTGGTCGAGCGACTGTTGCTACCTCCAGGACCTCTTCACCGCCGAGGAGGCGCGCGGGCAAGGGGTCGCGAGCGCGCTGATCGACGCTGTCGCCGAAGCGGCCCGCACGCGCGGCGCGGTCAAATTCTACTGGCTGACCAAGCAGGACAACGAGCGGGCGCGAGCGCTCTATGACCGGCTAGCCGCGTGGAAAGGCTTCCTGCGCTACGATTACCCGCTCTAACGACTACCGCGTAAGCTTCCGGTACGTCACCCGGTGCGGCCGGTCCGCCTCGGGCCCGAGCCGGCGCAGCTTGTCCTCCTCATAGGCCTCGAAATTCCCCTCGAACCATTCGACGTGGCTGTCGCCCTCGAAGGCGAGGATGTGGGTCGCCAGCCGGTCGAGGAAGAAGCGGTCGTGGCTGATGATCACCGCGCAGCCGGCGAAATTCTCGAGAGCTTCCTCGAGCGCGCGCAGAGTCTCCACGTCGAGATCGTTGGTGGGCTCGTCGAGCAGGAGGACGTTACCGCCCTCCTTGAGCATCTTGGCGAGGTGGACCCGGTTGCGCTCGCCGCCGGAGAGCTGGCCGACCTTCTTCTGCTGATCTGAGCCCTTGAAGTTGAAGGCGCCGACATAGGCGCGGGTGCCGATCTCGTGCCTGCCGAAGCGGAACACGTCCGAGCCTCCCGAGACCTCCTCCCAGACGTTCTTGTCGGGGCTAAGATGGTCGCGCGACTGGTCGACATAGCCGAGGTGGACCGTCGGCCCGACCTTGATCTCGCCCGAATCGGGCTGCTCGGCGCCGGTGATCAGCTTGAACAGGGTAGTCTTGCCGGCGCCGTTGGGCCCGATCACGCCGACGATTCCGCCCGGCGGGAGCGAGAAGCTCAGGTCGTCGAACAGCAGCTTGTCGCCATACGCCTTGGACAGGTTCTTGACGTCGATGACGTTGCCGCCGAGCCGCTCGGGAACCTGGATCAGGATCTGGGCCTTGCCGGGGGTGCGGTTCTCCTGCGCCTCGACCAGCTCGTCGAAGGCGCGGATACGGGCCTTCGACTTGGCCTGGCGCGCCTTGGGCGAGCGGCGGATCCACTCGAGCTCGTCGGCAATCGCCTTCTGCTTGCCCTGCTCCTCGCGTTCCTCTTGCTCCAGCCTCTTAGATTTCTTCTCCAAATAGCCGGAATAATTGGATTCATAGATGTAGTATCGCCCGCGATCGAGCTCCAGAACCCAGTTCACGACATTGTCGAGGAAGTAGCGATCGTGGGTGACGAGGATGACGTTGCCCGGATAGTCGACGAGGTGCTTCTCCAGCCATTGCACGCTCTCGGCGTCGAGGTGGTTGGTCGGCTCGTCGAGCAGCAGAATGTCGGGCTTTTCCAGCAGCAGCTTGGTCAGCGCCACGCGGCGCTTTTCGCCGCCCGACAGGTTGGCGACCTCGGCGTCGCCCGGCGGGCAGCGCAGGGCGTCCATCGCGATCTCGAGCTGGTTGTCCAGCGTCCAGCCGTCGACCGCGTCGATCTTCTCCTGGAGGTCGCCCATTTCAGTGCCGAGGGCGTCGAAATCCGCGCCCTCCTCGCTCATCTCGGCGACGATCGCATTGTAGCGGTCGACAAGGTCGGCGACCCCGCGGGCGCCCTCGCGCACATTCTCCATAACGGTCTTGGTCGGGTCGAGCTGCGGTTCCTGCTCGAGATAGCCGACTCGAATCCCGTCGCCGGGCCAGGCCTCGCCGGTGAACTCGGTGTCGCGCCCGGCCATGATCTTCATCAGCGTCGACTTGCCCGAGCCGTTGGGTCCGACGATGCCGATCTTGGCGTCCGGATAGAATTGCAGGCTGATGTTGTTGAGCACCGGCTTGGGCGCGCCGGGAAAGGTCTTGCTCATGCCCTTCATGACGAAGCTGTACTGTGCGGCCATGCGGCGCCGTTCCTTCAAAAATTCGTGCTGGTCGGGGCGCGTTACCTAGTGCGGCGCGTAGTGATTGGCAAACGTGGCGAGCGCCTCTAAGCCCCCTTCCATGAAAAAGTTGCTCCTCCTCGCCGTCGCCCTCCCCTCCCTCGCTTTCGCCCAGACCGCCCCGGATCCCGCCGCGCTGCGCGATGCCGCGCTAAACGGCGATACGATCGCCTGGGACATGGTCGAGGGGCTGACGACCGAGATCGGCCAGCGCCAGGCCGGGACCGAGGCCGAGGCGCGGGCGCGCGATTGGGCGGTTCGGCATCTGACCGCTTTGGGCTTCTCCAACGTGCGCGTGGAACCGTTCGACATGCCGGTCTGGATTCGCGGCGAGGAGCGGGCGGAGATCGTCTCCCCCTTCCCCCAGTCGCTGGTGATCACCGCCCTCGGCAACAGCGCTGCGACGCCCGCGCGCGGCATCGAGGCCGAGATCGTCGCTTTCGACAGCGTCGCCGCCCTGGAAGCGGCGCCGGACAGCGCGGTCCGCGGCAAGATCGTCTTCATCGACCACCACATGATGCCGGCGCAAGACGGATCGGGCTACGGCCAGTTCGGAGCGCCGCGCCGCCAGGGCCCGACCATCGCCAGCCGCAAGGGCGCGCTGGGAATCGTCGTCCGCTCGATCGGCACCGACCATCACCGCAATCCGCACACCGGCGTGCAGAGCTTCGGCGAGGGCGCGCGGCCGATCCCAGCGGCGGCGCTCACCGTGCCCGACGCGGAGCAGCTCCAGCGAATCCTTTCGCGCGGGCGGCCCGTGCGGATGCGCCTGACGCTGACCCCGCGCAACATCGGCACGCGCCATTCGGGAAATGTCGTCGCCGAAGTGCCGGGCAGCGATCCGAGCGCCGGCGTGATCGTCATCGGCGGCCACCTCGACAGCTGGGACCTCGGCACGGGAGCGATCGACGACGCCGCCGGCGCCGCGATCACCACCGCCGCGGCTCACCGGATCATGCAGGCGGGGCAGCCGAGGCGGACGATCCGGGTCGTCTTGTTCGGCGCGGAGGAGGTCGGCGGCGGAGGCGGCGAGACCCATTTCAACCTCCACCGCGGCGAGAACAACGTCGTTCTGGTCGGCGAATCCGATTTCGGTGCCGACCGCGTCTGGCGTGCGCAATTCAGCTTGGGAGCGGGCAATGCGGCACTCAGCGAGCGGATCGCGGCCGTGCTCGCCCCGCTCGGAATCACCAAAGGACCCGGAAGCGCGAGCGCCGGCGCCGATCTCGGCATGTGGGCCCGCGCCGGGACAGCGGCGATCGACCTCAACCAGGACGGCACACGCTATTTCGACTATCATCACACGCCGGACGACACGCTCGACAAGGTCGATCCCGCCCAGCTCCGCCAGAACGTCGCTGCCTGGACGGCGATGCTGGCGGTCGCGGCCTATGCGCCGGAGCGGATCGAGCCGGCGCCGGAGCGCCCGCGGGAGCGCTAGGGCCGTACCCATAAGCGGATTCCCCATAATGAGATGAGCGATCCGGACACGCGTCGCGGACGCTTCTTGTAGGCCGCTTCATATTCGATAGAAAATTTGGTCGGGGAGACAGGATTCGAACCTGCGACCCTCTGCTCCCAAAGCAGATGCGCTACCAGGCTGCGCTACTCCCCGACGCGCGAGCGCTTAGGGCTTGGGCGCGGCCGGCGCAACCGGAGCATCCGGCAGGGGATGGATGTCCCAGCCGTCGGCCGCCCCCCGCCGGCTGCCATAGTCGATCAGGCAGTGCATGTAGCGCGGATAGAATTGGATCGGATGCATCGTCCGCTCGTCTTCGTCCTTCCATTCGCTGCAGCTGTATCGTCCGTCCGGATGCGTCGAATCGATCGGCAGCGTGGCGAGCTGCGGCGAATCCATCGCGAACAAATGGGCGTTGAGCGCCGGGCGATCGATCCGCGTGAACCACACCCGGTTGCCCATCTTCTGCTCGACGATGATCCGATCGGCGGAGAAGCGGTAGACCTGGTTTACGAGCACCTGCTCGGACCGCAGCGCGAGATTGAGCAGGCTCCAGCTGCTGCGCGGATCGGTGGCGAGGCCGGTCGGCGGATTCGCCACGCACAGCGTCTCCCGCGCCCGGCCGCACACCGGCGGCGTTTCGAGGTCGCCATTGGCGATCACGAAGAACTCGCTCGGCAGGCCGCTGGCCTTTTCCGCGCTCGTCGCTCCCTGGATGACGTCGTCCGCGAACATTCCGAAGCGCATGCCGCCGTCGACGAACATGCCGTTGTCGATGAACACCGGAACGGCGGCGAGCGGCGCGGAGGACGATGCGACGATCGCATCGACGTAACAGCCGCGCAGCCGCAGCTGATCGGGCGTCTCCGCGGCCTCCGGCGGCGCCAGCGCGGCGTAATCGGAGGCCATCTGCGTGAGGTCGAAGGCGCTCGCCTGGCCGCTGTCCATGTCGACGGCGCCGACATAGAGCTTGCGGTGGGCGGCGTTGGCCTCGGCGACGGCGCGCATCACCTCGGGGGAAATCTCGTTCAGGAGAACGCCGCGCAGCGGAGCAAGATCGGCCACGGCGCCGCGCCGCACCACCCTTACCAGCTCGAAAGGCGACATGCTGCCGTCGCGGCGGTTGCGGCCGATCGGAGTCAAAAGCTCGCTTTCGTTGCTGATCGCGTAGCGCGTGACGCCCCGCTCGGTGTTGCCGAGGAAAGCGAAGGTCGAAAGGATCGATCCGGTGCTGATTCCCGTGACCACGTCGAATTCGGGGAGCCTCTCGCCCGGGCTCGAGCGGCGCCAGCCGTCGAGGAACCCGGCTCCGAACGCGCCGTGAAGGCTGCCCCCGGAAAGCGCGAGCAGCCGGAACGGCTGGCCGCTGCGAGCCGCCGCCCGGGCGGTCAGCGCGGTCTGGATTTCGCTGGCCAGAGTGGCTCCTGCGGGCGCCGTCTCGGTCAGCGGCAAAGCGATGGGATAGGAGTGGAAACGGCAGAATTGGGCCTGGGCGACCTGCGGCGGGGGCGAAATCGCGCAGCCCGCCAAGACCAGGACAAGCAAAAGCGCGCCCAACGAGAATCTGAGCATGACCGTCCCCCCATCGACTCAAGTCAAGGACTGAAGGGCAAAGAATAGCGCAGATCGGGCGTGAAGAATAATCCGAAATGGTGGGCCCGGCAGGATTCGAACCTACAACCTAGCCGTTATGAGCGGCCGGCTCTACCATTGAGCTACAGGCCCCGCGCCCGAATGGCATGAGAGGGCGTTCCCCGCAAGGCTCAGAGCACGCCTTCACGCTCCCCGGGCTGACTGGGGATCGGGAGGTAGAGCGCGAAGCGCGACTCGTCGACGACCAGCGCGCCGCCGACCGCCTCGGCGAGATTGCGGATCAGCCTCAGCGCGAAGCCGAGCCCCAGCGCCGGAGCCGCGGGCCAATCGCCGTCGGGGCTGTAGCCGGGATCGAGCAGCTCGCCCTCGTTCACCCCGGCGATCGCCTCCGGCCGGCCGACAGTGAGGCAGAGCATCGTGCCCTCGCCTCGAGCCCGCAGCCCAAGGCTCGTGCTGATCGTTTCGCCCGGCCGGGCCAGGCCGATCGCTCCGCCGAGCAGGCGCGAGACCATCCGCTCGCCGACCCCCGGCGCGACCAGGACCGGCGGCAGCTCGCCGACGATCTCGGCGGCGAGATGCGCGCCGCGCTCCTCGGCCAGGCGGCCATACGCCTCGTTCATCCGGGCAAAGAGCGAGGCGGCGTCGATCCGGCTGTCCTCGACCTCGAAGCGCCGCGTTTCCAGCCGGGCGGCGGTATCGAGATCCTCGACCGCGCCGAGCAGGCTGCGGGCCTGGCCGGCGATCTCCGCCGCATTGTCCCTGTAGGGCGCCGCGGCGGGGCCGAGATACTGGCCCTCGATCATCTCGGCGAAGCCGATGATCGCGTTGAGCGGCGTTCGCAGCTCGTGGATCAGCTGGCGCAGCGATTCGGCCGGGAGCTCGGTCCCGAACACGCCCACGGGCTTGGTGAGGTTATTGGCGACCTCGTCGATCCGCGGCCGCCGCGCCGTGCCGCGATAGCCGAGAAAGTTGCCGCGCTGGGGATCGAAATAGGGAACTCCGGAGATTCGCCAGTCGCCCCCCGCCGGCCCCGCCCCCGCGACGTTGAAGCGGGCGTCGCGAAAGGGCGCGCGCTTCTCGAACGCGCCTGCGGCCTGGCCGTCGACTCCGTAATGGCCGCGCCCGGCGATCGAGGCGATGCTCTGTCCGACCAGCGCCCCGCGCGGCGCGCCCTCGACCCAAAGGATGACTCCGTCCGACCCCGTTTCCCAGCGAAAGCCGTCGAGGTGGGCCTCGACCGGATGGGGACCCTCGCCCGGCGGCTGCCGGCGCTGCTTGCGGAAGGCCTCGATCCGAGCGACCAGATCGCGGATCTGCGAGTCGCTTTCGTCCGTCGCTTCGGGCGCGGACACCGGCGCTCCGTCCGGGATGCTGTCGCCGCGCTCGAGCACGAGATCGCCCGGGCCGAACGCGCTCAACGCGTGCTTCACTTCCGGGTCGAGATCGTCGCGGTGGCGAAGCAGGGCCCGCGCGGCGGGGCCAAGCCTTGGCAGCACTTCGAACCAGGAATCGCGGTCGAGCCGCGCCCGGGCGATCAGCGGCGCGGCGATCGATGCCTGGTCCTCAGCGAAGAAAGCGAGCAAATCGGGCGCGACTTCCCGGCCGGCGAGCGCTCTGGCCGCCTGCCGCCGGGCCGCCGGATCGATAGCGGCGCGGGTGTCGCGAAGGACTCGAAAGGCTTCGTCACGCTCGGTCGAATCGGCGCCGGGCTGGGCGAGCAGGTCGACGAGTTGGCGCCAGCGCGCGGACGTCCTGTCCGCGCGGTCGGCGGGCATGGACAATACGGTCGCGATGCGGTCGTCGAAGCGCATGGATCAGGCCTACTCGCGCGCGCCCGGGCGCAAAAGCGCCTAATTCGCCGCGTCGCAAAGTGGGACGCCGCCAGGGGCCTTCCCTACCCCCGACGCGAGAGCCAGAGCATCCACAATTGAGCGAGCTCCGCGCGCGGGCCGGTGACGGCACGGAACGCCGCCTCGGCCTCCGCGCGCTGGCCGCCAAGCGCGAGCGCCTCGCCGAGCCGCATGTTGGCGAGATTCGCATCCGCCGCGCCCTTTTGCAGGGCCGCCCGGTAAAGCTCGGCCGCCTCGGCATATTGGCCGTAGCTGAAGAAGGCGTCGCCGGTGCGAAGGGCCGCTGTGGCGTTGCTTCCGGCCAGCGCCGCCGTGCGCTCGCCGGCCAGCGTCGGGCGATCGCTGGCGATTCTCTGGGTAGCGGTGGCGAGCCGCTCGCGCGCCCAGCCGGCATTGGTCGCGATCGCGTTTCGGGCGAGGCCTTCGTCGAGCACTGCCTTGACCTCGCCGAACATGGCGCCCTCCATCGCGGCATTGGCATATTCGACATAGTCGCGCTCGGCCGACATCGCTCCGACCGCCCGCATCAGGCGGTAGATGTCGAGCTTGGCGCCCGGGCCGCCATTGCCCATCTCGCCATAGATGACGAGCGCGTCGTGCCAGTTGCTCGGAGTCGGGAAAGCGGTGACGAGGTCGCGAACGTAGGTGATGGCCTGCGGTCCCATCCGGCCGCGATAGGCCGCCGTCAGAAGCCGCTTGCGAAGGTCTTCTGTAATCGGCCTGCCCGCCTGCTGCTCGGCCTGGGCGATCTGCTGATAGATCTGCAGCGCGCCAGCCCAGTCCTGCTGGCCCATACGGGCCTGCGCCATCCGCATCCGGGCATTCGGATCGTTGGGATTGAGCGCGGCGAGCTGCGCCAGCGCACGATCGGCCTTGGCCTGGTCGCCGGCAGCGGCGGCGAGCCGCGCCTGGTTTTCCAGCAGTCCCGGCATTTCCGCCGGAAGCGCTCCGCCCGAAGCGATCAGGTCGTCGATCGCGCGCGCCTGCAATTGCGTGTCGTTGGTGTTGAGGCCGATTCGGAGCCTCACCTGGGCGACGATATATTTGGCATCCGCGCCGCTGACGGCGGCGTCGGCGGCGGGAAGCGCCGCAGCGGCGGCGGCCCAGTCGTTGTTGCCGACCGCCTGGAGGACCGGCTGAAGCGCGGTCCGCTCGCCGCGGCTAAGATTGTACTGCCGTTCGGGCTGGGCGGGCGCTTGTGGAGCGGCCGGAGCCGCGGGGGGCTGGGCGAAGGCCGCGGACGCGCTCGTCGCGAGCAGGGCGGCCAGAACGGCCTTCGAAATCCTCATCGAACAGTCTCCTGTAGTGCGAAAACGCCTTGAATCCGTTGTCACGCGGCCGGGCGACGGGCGAGCCAGGCCAGCCAGAAACCGGCGAGCTCCGCGCGCGGCCCCGTCACGGCGTGCAGCGCCGCTTCGGCCTCGGGCCTCCGACCGGCGAGCGCGAGCGACGCGCCGAGCCGGCTGTTCACGAGATTTGGGTCCTCGCCGCCTTTCTGCAAGGCCAGGCCGTAAAGTTCGGCGGCCTCGGCATATTGGCCGGCGGCGAAATGCGCGTCCGCGGCGGCCCGCGCCTGGGCGCCGGTGCCTGCGGTCGCCTGCGCCCGAAGGCGGGGCAGCGCCGCGCGCGCTGCGACGGCCTGGCGGTTGGCCGCGGCGATCGCCTGCGCCACCGCGGGCTTGGTCGAATCGAGCATCTGGCGCGATACGCCCTCGTCGAGGAAGATCTTCGCTTCGCCGGGCGAGGTCGTCGTCAGCACCTGTGCAGCCTCGAGATAGTCGCGCTCCCCGGCGAGCGCGCCTGACGCGCGCATCAGCCGGCCGATATCCAGCCGAAGCTCGGCGTCGCCGGCGGCGGCAACGTCCCGATAGACGAGCAAGGCGTCGCGCCAATTGACCTGGCTCGGATAGGCCGCGACCAGCGAGCGCGCGAGGGCGATCGCCTGCGGGCCGAGCTGGGCGAGACCGAGCGGCGGCCGCGTGGCATCGTAAGCGACCGCGACCGCACGCCGGTGCAGGCTCTCCGGAGAGGCTCGGCCGGCGGCGCGATTGGCCTCGATCGCGCGGCTGAACAGCTGCACGGCGAGCTCGCGGTCGGCCGCGGCCGTCTGCCGGCGATTCACCCGCGACTTGAACTGGGCATAGTCGGTCAGGGCCTCGACGTTGTTCGGAGCGGCCTCGACTGCGCGAGCGAGCAGGCGCTCGGTCCGCGCCATGTCACCCGCGCCATAGGCCCGGGACGCCTGGTTGGCGAGGAGTGAGGCCATTTCATCGGGTGGGGCGAGACCGCTCTCGACCAAGGCGTCGACCGCCTGGTTGTACAGCTGCGCATCGCTTCGGGAGCGCGCGATATCGAGCTGGTAGCGGGCGACGGCATAGCGCCCCTCGGCGCTGCGCGACGCGGCACGGGCGGCGGCGAGCGCCGCGTCCTGGGCCGGCCGATTGGGCTGCGCGGCGGCCGCCGCCAAGACGTTGATCGCATTTTCTTCGTCGCGGCTGACGTTGATCGTGCGCGGCGCCTGCCCGACCTGCGCGCTCGCCCCGCCTGCCACCAGCACTGCCGCAAGGACGGCCCTCGAAAGCTTCATGCAACGCGCCTCCACCAGCGAATCCGTCCGCCGAGGGACGGGAGGGCCGTGGCTTTAGCGCCATGACCCCATGGTTGCTAGGTCTCGTCCACTGAACGCCTCTTGAACCGCGCCGAAGGGGCTGGTCATCGCGGCGATCCGCTTTATCTAGGGAAGGCTCCTCGCGTGTGCGCGCGTGCACGCGCGCGGGGTGGCCCTGGCGGCGCGTATCGGCTAGGGTGCTCCCCGCATCGCCGGCGCGACCCTCGCGCCCTCCTCAATTACGCATTTTCAGGAACATCCATTGGCCAGCGAAACGCCGACCATCGACCCCAGCGACATCTCCCCGATCTCCATCGTTGATGAGATGAAGACCTCCTACCTCGATTACGCGATGAGCGTGATCGTCGCCCGCGCCTTGCCTGACGTTCGCGACGGGCTGAAGCCGGTCCACCGCCGAATCCTCTACGCCTGCCAGGAGGGCGGCTTCGTCCCCGGCCGGCCCTATCGCAAGTCCGCCAAGATCGTCGGCGACGTGATGGGCAACTACCATCCGCACGGCGACAGCGCGATCTACGACGCGCTCGCCCGAATGACGCAGGATTGGTCGATGCGCGTGCCGCTGATCGACGGCCAGGGCAATTTCGGATCGATGGATCCAGATCCGCCGGCGTCGATGCGCTACACCGAGGCGCGGCTCGCCAAGGTGGCGATGACCCTGCTCGACGATCTCGACAAGGATACGGTCGATTTCCAGCCCAATTACGACGCCTCGCGCTCCGAGCCGCAGGTGCTTCCGGCGCGCTTCCCGAACCTGCTGGTCAACGGCGCCGGTGGAATCGCGGTCGGCATGGCGACCAACATCCCGCCGCACAATCTCGGCGAGGTCATCGCCGCCTGCAAAGCCTATATGGACAATCCGGCGATCACGATCGACGAGCTGATCGAGATCATCCCCGGCCCCGATTTCCCGACCGCTCCGATCATCCTGGGCCAGGCGGGCGCCCGCAGCGCCTATCACACCGGCCGCGGCTCGATCCTTCAACGCGCGCGCTACAAGATCGAGGAAGGCCGGGGCGACCGCCGCTCGATCGTGCTGACCTCGATCCCCTATCAGGTCGGCAAGAATGGCCTGGTCGAGAAGATCGCCGAGGCCGCCAAAGACAAGCGAGTCGAGGGCATTTCCGACATTCGCGACGAATCGAACCGCGAGGGCGTTCGAGTGGTCATCGACCTCAAGCGCGACGCCACTCCGGACGTCGTCCTCAACCAGCTTTGGCGGCACACGCCGGCCCAGTCGTCCTTCCCGGCCAACATGCTCGCCATTCGCGGGGGCCGGCCGGAGACGCTGACGCTTCGCGACTTCATCGAGGCCTTCATCCGCTTTCGCGAGGAGGTGATCACCCGCCGCGCCAAGTTCGAACTCGCCAAGGCCCGCGACCGCGCGCACCTGTTGCTCGGCCTGGTCATCGCCGTCACCAATCTGGACGAGGTGGTGCGGATCATCCGCGGCTCCGCCTCGCCGGCCGAGGCCCGCGCGGCGCTGCTCGCGCGCGCCTGGCCGATCGCCGAGATCTCCGCCTACATCCGGCTCGTCGAGGCGGTCGAGACCGAGATTTCGGGCGACACCTACAACCTGTCCGAGGCGCAGGTCCGCGCCATCCTAGACCTGCGCCTGCACCGGCTCACCGCGCTTGGCCGCGACGAGATCGGCGGGGAGCTGCGGGAGCTGGCGACCTCGATCGGCGAACTGCTCGAAATCCTCGGCGACCGGGTGAAGCTTTTCGCGGTGATGCGCGACGAATTCGACGAGATCGAAACCGCCTACGCGACGCCGCGAGTCACCGAGATCGCGCCGGCTTGGGACGGGATTGAGGACGAGGATCTGATCGAGCGCGAGGACATGGTCGTGACCGTGACCCTCGGCGGTTACATCAAGCGCACGCCGCTGCAGACCTTCCGCACGCAGGCCCGCGGCGGCAAGGGCCGCGCCGGAATGGCGACCAAGGAGGAGGATGCGGTCACCGAATTGTTCGTGACCTCGACCCACACGCCGGTCCTGTTCTTCTCGACCCACGGCAAGGTCTACCGCCTGAAGGTATGGCGCCTGCCCGAGGGCGCACCGCAGGCACGCGGCCGTCCGATGATCAACCTGCTGCCGCTCGCCGAAGGCGAGACCATCTCGACCGTATTGCCGCTTCCGGAAGACGAGGCGGAATGGGGCAAGCTCCACGTGATGTTCGCGACCGCACGCGGCTCTGTGCGGCGCAACTCGATGGACGCCTTCGCCAACATCCGCACCTCGGGCAAGATCGCGATGAAGTTCGAGGAAGGCTCGGAGGATCGGCTGATCGGCGTCTCCTTGCTCACCGAGGAAGACGACGTCCTGCTCGCAACGCGCAACGGCCGCGCGATCCGCTTCGCCGCGACCGACGTGCGCGAGTTCCAGAGCCGCGATTCGACCGGCGTCCGCGGCGCCCGCCTGCTCGGCGGCGACGAGGTGATCTCGCTGTCCGTGCTGCGCGGCTTCGCGGCGACGACCGAGGAGCGCGACGAGTATCTGCGGCACGCACCCTGGCGCGAACGGCGCGCTGACCTACCGCCGCCACCGCCTCGCGAGATGTCGGACGAACGCTTTGCCGAGTTCGAAGCGGCCGAGGAGTTCATCCTCACGGTCTGCGCGAACGGCTACGGAAAACGCAGCAGCGCCTATGAATATCGCCGAACCAACCGCGGCGGCCAGGGCATCACCAATATCGACAATCTCGCCCGCAACGGACCCGTCGTGGCCTCCTTTCCGGCGCACAATGGCGAGCAGCTGATGCTGGTCACCGATCAGGCCAAGCTGATCCGGATGAGCGTCGGCGACACCCGGGTCATCGGCCGCAACAGCGCGGGCGTGCGCCTGTTTAACGTCGCCGAGAACGAGCATGTCGTGTCCGCCGCCCGGATCGAGGAAAGCGAGGAGGAAGCCGAAGCCGATCTCAGCGACGGCGCTGTGGAGATCGCCCCTGAGCCTGGCGCTATTGTCGGCGAGAATCTGGCCGACGGCAGCGAAGAAGCGTGACCGCGCCTCCCGCGACCGCATGGAAGATTTTGACCGTCGACGAGTGGGCAAGCTTCCAGGCTTCCGGGCGGTTCGAAGGCTCCCCGGCCGATCGCGCCGACGGATTTATTCATCTGTCGGCGGAGGATCAGATCGAAGGCACGATCGCCAGGCATTTCACGGGACGGACGGACCTCGTCTTTGCCGAAATCGACCTCACCGTTCTGGGTGAAGCCGTCAAATGGGAGGTCTCGCGCGGCGGCGCCCTGTTCCCGCATCATTACGGTGCGCTGCCGCTGGAGGCCGTCCGCGCCGCCCGCGCTCAATCGTAGACGAACAGGATGAAGTGACCGCAGGTGCCGAGGCCGATAGTGCGGCCTTCCACCGTCATCACCTGAGCGTTCGCCGGAATCTCGTGCACGCGACCGCGGACCGTCACGTCATTGCCGCCGCTGGCCTGGAGCTCGTGCATCATCTGCGCCGGAAGCGAGACGCTGACGCAGCGCCCGCCGGCGAGATCGAGCTTGCCCATCCACGCCTGCCCCGCCTGGACCGGAACCATGTGCCCGCGAAGGGTGCACATGCGCACTGCCGAGCATTGCTCGTAGGTCATCGGCTCGTGAACGGTCTCGCACGAAGCCAGCGGCGGTATCGCCATGGGCAGCGCGAGGAGCAGCAGCGATTTCGATCTCATGCAACCGATCATGCCGGTAGAAGCGCTCGGCTGAACTCGGGAATCACCCCGATTTGCGGCGGAATTCAGCAGTAAAGATCGACCGCCTCCCAATCCGGGATCACCGTTTCACGAAGCGGCGTGCGGTGGCAGTGCGCCGGGTCGCGCTCGAAGCAGAGCAAGGCGGAGGGCTTTTCCTCGGCGAGCGCGACCATCTGCGCAGCCTGCGCGCCGGCTTCGGGCGTTTCGAGCTGAGCGGCATAAATCCGCTCCATCTCCGCCATCCGCCCCTTGCGCGCCGCCTCGCGGCCGGCGGGCGGGGTGCCGAGCGCCTTAAGGTGGACATAGTCGATCCCCGCTTCCCTCAGGCCCGCGGCGAGGACGTTCTTGGAGAAGCCGGGCTTGCGCGACAGCGGCACCGCGCGGACGTCTATCAAACGCTCGACGCCTGCTGCCTTGAGCGCGGCGATCAGCTCCGGCTGAGTCGCGCCCTCATAGCCAATGGTGAAAATGCGCATGGCCTTCCTCCCGAACCGATCCGCGCCTATCTGACCCGCCATGTCCAGCCAAGTCCACATCATCGGCGGCGGCCTCGCCGGGTCGGAAGCCGCCTGGCAGCTCGCCGAGGCCGGGATCGCCGTCCGCCTTACCGAGATGCGCGGATCGGGCGAGATGACTGCCGCGCATCAGACCGACGCGCTCGCCGAGCTGGTCTGCTCGAACAGCTTCCGCTCGGACGATGCCGAGAACAATGCCGTCGGCCTGCTCCATGCGGAAATGCGCGCGCTGGGCTCGCTGATCATGTCGGCGGCCGACGCGCACAAGGTCCCGGCGGGCTCCGCGCTGGCGGTCGATCGCGACGGCTTCTCCGCCGAGGTGACCGCCCGGCTCAACGCCCATCCCAATATCAAGATCGTCCGCGAACGGGTCGACGCCCTCCCCGACTCCGGCGCGACCATTGTAGCCACCGGGCCGCTGACCGCCGCTCGACTCGCCGAATCGATCGGCGTGGCGACCGGCGCGGAAGCGCTCGCATTCTTCGACGCGATCGCGCCGATCGTTCACCGCGACACGATAGACATGGACATCTGCTGGATGGCCAGCCGCTGGGACAAGGGCGAGACCAAGGACTACATCAACTGCCCGATGACCAGGGAGCAGTATCTCGCCTTCCATCGGGGGCTGCTCGACGGCGAGAAGACCGAGTTCAAGCAGTGGGAGAAGGACACCCCCTATTTCGAGGGCTGCATGCCGATCGAGGTGATGGCGGCGCGCGGCGAGGATACCTTGCGCTTCGGACCGATGAAGCCGGTCGGACTCGACGACCCCAGGACGGGGCGCTGGCCCTATGCCGTGGTCCAGCTTCGCCAGGACAATAAGCTCGGCACCTTGTGGAACATGGTCGGCTTCCAGACGAAGCTCAAGCATGCCGAGCAGGTGCGGCTGTTCCGCACCATTCCAGGGCTGGAGAATGCCGAATTCGCCCGGCTCGGCGGGCTGCACCGCAACACATTCATCAATTCCCCTCAGCTGCTGGATTCCACCTTGCGGCTGAAGCAGGCGCCGCACATTCGCTTCGCCGGCCAGATCACCGGCTGCGAAGGCTATGTCGAATCCGCCGCGGTCGGCCTGATGGCGGGGCGCTTCGCCGCCGCCGAGCTGGAGGGCAAGGCGCTCGCCCCTCCCCCGCCGACCACAGCGCTCGGCGCGCTGCTCGGCCACATTACCGGCGGCGCCGACGCGGCGAGCTACCAGCCGATGAACGTCAATTTCGGCCTGATGCCCCCACTCGAAGGGCCGAAGACGAAAAAGGCCGACCGCAAGAAGCTCTATACCAGCCGCGCGGCGGACGACCTCGAGACTTGGCGGGCCGCGCTCTAATTCTCGTCGCCGTCGCCCGCCCGGGCCGCGGGCGCCCCCTGCTGCGCGCAATTGCACCTGGCTTGCCGCGCTGGCGTGCGTCGGCGTGGCGCGGTGGTCGCGAACTCGGCGCGGGTCAGCGCGCGGTCGTGATCCGAATCCGCGCCGGCGAACTTCTGAAGCGTTCGCGCAGCCCATTCCTCGAAGGAGAGGCGCCCGTCATGATCCGAGTCCAGCCGCTGGAAGGCGCGTTGGCGCGGGTAGGTCAGCTCGGCCAGAGTGATTCGGCCATCATTGTCCCTGTCGGCGCGGTCGAAGCGCCTCTGCTCGCGCGTTCGCTCGTCGGCAGATGGCGGCGCGGGCGGCCTGCTTGGATCCGAGGGGGCGGCGGCCGCCTGTTCCGGCGCCTCGGCGATGGTCATCGCCTCGCCCTGAGCCATTCCCTTCCAGATGAAGAACCCCGCGACACCCAACAGCAATAAAGAACCGGCCCCGGCCGCCTTTCGCAGCATCCCGTCCTCCCTCGTTCCAACAGCTTCGAGCAACGGGAAACAAAAAGTCGAGACGAGTCAAGACGCCGCCGTCATCCGATCAAGCGATGGAGCATGAGCCGCAGCATTCGGGCCGGAGATCCCTGCCTTTCCCAAGAATAGGGGCCGCGATCGATGTCCCGCCTGGCAAGCAAAGCAAGGAGAGCGAGCGGCACCGGCTTGCGCGTGGCTCGATCGTCGATCCGCCGAGCCAGATCGATCGCCGCGCGCGATTCCACCGGATTGCTGCTGCGGCGGGCAAGATCGACCAGGGCCCAGCGCGCGCCGGCTTCGGCCAGCCCACTCTCATCCGAATCCAACACGCGCGCCGAGAGACGGAACAGCCGCTCGCCCCGAGCGCGTGCGTAAGCCCGAAGGGCCGCCTCGTCCAACGGGCCGTCGGTCAGCAACTCCGCCCACCCCTCCTCCATCGCCGCCAGATCCCCGCCGCTCACGCCGCGCGTCAAGACCTGCGCGGCGAGCGCCCGGAGCACGGGCTCGGGAGGCGGCGAATCCGAATCGAGGCGATCGAGCGCCTCGCGCCACCAGGCGAGGCGGATGCGGCTCACCATGGAATCGCGGCCGGCGGCGAGGACGGCGCCCAGGGTGGCGTCAAGACGCCAGAGGGCCTCAAGCGCGGGCCGGGCGGAGGACGCCGCATAGGCAAGGATGAGCTGGCGATCGGCGTCGAGCGCGACGGTCAGCGGTAGAGCACCTTCTTCGCCGCGGCGACGACGTCGCCGACCTTGATCAGCGCGAGCTTCTCGAGGTTCGCGGCATAAGGCAGCGGCACGTCCTCGTCGGTGACGCGCAACACCGGCGCGTCGAGATCGTCGAAGCCGTCCTCCATCGCGATCGCCATCAGCTCGGCGGAGACCGAGCAGGTCGGCCAGCCCTCCTCGACGCACACCATGCGGTTCGTCTTCTTGAGGCTGGCGAGAACGGTCGCGCGATCGAGCGGCCGAAGCGTTCGTAGATCGATCACCTCGGCCTCGATCCCCTCGGCGGCGAGTCGCTCGGCGGCCTCGAGGCTGACGCCGACGCCGATCGAGTAGCTGACGAGCGTAACGTCCTTGCCCTCGCGAACGACCTTCGCCTTGCCGATCGGAAGGACGTAATCGTCGATTCTTGGAACCTCGAAGCTTTGCCCATAAAGCAATTCATTTTCGAGGAATACGACCGGGTCTTCAGACCGAATGGCAGCCTTCAGCAGGCCCTTCGCGTCGGCCGCGCTATAGGGCGCGATGACCACCAGCCCGGGCACCGCGGCGTACCAGGGCCCGTAATTCTGGCTGTGCTGGGCGCCGACCCGCGCCGCGGCGCCGTTCGGCCCGCGAAAGACGATCGGACAGCGCATCTGCCCGCCCGACATATAATTGGTCTTCGCGGCGGAATTGATAATATGATCAATAGCCTGCATCGCGAAGTTGAAGGTCATGAACTCGACGATGGGGCGCAGGCCGCCCATCGCGGCGCCGGTGCCGACGCCGGCAAAACCATATTCGGTGATCGGCGTGTCGATCACGCGCTTCGCGCCGAACTCGTCGAGCAACCCCTGGGTGACCTTGTAGGCGCCCTGATATTCGGCGACCTCCTCGCCGATCACGAAGACCCGCTCGTCGGCGCGCATTTCCTCGGCCATCGCGTCGCGAAGCGCCTCGCGGACCGTCGTCTTGACCAGCTCGGTGCCCGCAGGAACGTCCGGGTCGTCGTGCGTGTGGGCGACGGCGGTGACGAGATCGCGCGCGGCGGTCTCCATCTGGTGCGGCGTGACGTCCGAATGAACCTCGGTCTTCTGATCGCTCGGCTGCTCGATCTTCTTTTCCGGCTCGGCGGCGGGCGCCGGTGCGGACACCGCCTCGCCTTCCTCGCCCATGATCGCGATAACCTCGCCGACCTTTACCCCGTCGCTGCCTTCGGGCACCACGATCTTGGCGATCCGCCCCTCGTCGACCGCCTCGAATTCCATCGTCGCCTTGTCGGTCTCGATCTCGGCGAGAATGTCGCCGGCGGAGACAGTGTCGCCTTCCTTGACCAGCCACTTGGCGAGCGTGCCCTCCTCCATGGTGGGTGAGAGCGCCGGCATCTTGAGCTCGATCGCCATCAGTAGCTCCCCACCAGCACGTCGGTGTGGAGCTCGGCGGCCTCGGGCTCTGGCGCCTGCTCTGCGAAGTCGGCGGCCTCGACGACGATCTTCTTGATCTCGTTGTCGATCGCCTTGAGGTCCTCCTCTTTCGCCCCGGCCTTCTCCAGCTCGCGCTTCACAGCCTCGATCGGATCGGACTTGTCGCGCACCGCCTGCACCTCCTCGCGGGAACGATATTTGGCCGGGTCGGACATCGAATGGCCGCGATAGCGGTAGGTCTTGAGCTCGAGCAGGATCGGTCCCTTGCCGCCCCGCACCCACTCCAGCGCGGTCTCGGCCGCGCCGCGCACGGCGAGCACGTCCATCCCGTCGACCTGAAGGCCGTTGATCCGGAAGCTCTCGCCCCGCTTGTAGAGCTGGTCTTCGGCCGAGGAACGGTTGACCGAGGTGCCCATCGCATATTGGTTGTTCTCGATCACGAAGATGATCGGAAGCTTCCACAGCTCGGCCATGTTGAAGCTTTCGTAGACCTGGCCCTGGTTGGCCGCGCCGTCGCCGAAATAAGCGAGGCACACGCCGCCGTCGCCCGAATATTTGTGGCCGAAGGCGAGGCCGGTGCCGAGGCTCACCTGCGCGCCGACGATGCCGTGCCCGCCGTAGAATTTGTGATCGGTCGAGAACATGTGCATCGAGCCGCCCTTGCCGCGCGAGATGCCCGCGGCGCGGCCGGTCAGCTCGGCCATGATGATCTTGGGATCGATGCCGTAAGCGAGCATGTGGCCATGGTCGCGATAGCCGGTGATGACGCTGTCCTTGCCCGGCTCGAGCGCGGATTGAAGCCCGACCGCGACCGCCTCCTGGCCGATATAAAGGTGGCAGAAGCCGCCGATCAGGCCGAGGCCGTAGAGCTGGCCGGCACGCTCCTCGAAGCGGCGGATCAGCAGCATCTGCTTGTAATAATCGAGCAGCTCTTGCCTGGAGGCCTGGTAGCGCCTGGGCTCAGGCGGACGCTCTCGGTTGGGGGTCTGAGGCGGCGCCGGAGCGTCTGCTTTCTTCACGGCGCCCTTCGGCGCGGCTGCCCTGGCCATTCCCGGCCTTCTCCTCTTGTCGCTTGGCTCGCGGCTCTATGACGGCAAACGCGGGAGGGCGCAACGGGTGCCGCGGGGAGACCGGTGCGCCGTCAAGCATACCCTCTCGGGTGGCGAGGGCTGGAACCAGCTTGGCAGTCGCGAAGGTTAAGGGCGGCGAGCCGTGGCCGGCTGTGCGGAAGGCGCCGGATCCATCGGAATGATCACCTCGTCGGGCCTCACATAGCCCAGCTGGCTGCGCACCAGTTCGTCGGCGAGGTCGGGATCGGCATGGGCCGGATCGAGCAGCGCCGAGCGGTGCGCAAGCCGCGCCTTTTCGGCCTCGAGCTGCGCAAGCCGCGCGCCTCGCTCGGCCCGGGCATGGCGATAATCGCCCCAGGCCAGCACGCCATTTTCGCCGACCACGGCTGCGCCCAGGAAGTAGGCGATGACCAGCATTCCGGCCGCGGGCCAAGCCGCCCGCCGGATAAGAATCAAAGGATTGCGCCCCACCGTCATCGAGCGGTCACAGAATCAGCAAAGGCGAAAGGAATCAAGCCCTTTGCGGAGATACCCACAAAAATACGGCAGATCGTGGGATTAGCGAGTCGGGCTGCGGAAAGCCCTTCGGCCCGGATAAATCGCCACCGGCCCCAATTCCTCCTCGATCCGAAGCAGCTGGTTGTACTTGGCGAGCCTGTCGGACCGGGCGAGACTGCCGGTCTTGATCTGCCCGCAATTGGTGGCGACGGCGAGGTCGGCGATGGTCGTGTCCTCGGTCTCGCCCGAGCGATGCGACATCACCGCGGTGTAGCCCGCGCGCTGAGCGGCGGAAACCGCCTCCAGCGTTTCGGTCAGCGTTCCGATCTGGTTGACCTTGATCAGGATCGAATTGGCAAGGCCCTGCTCGATGCCCATCGCCAGCCGCTTCGGGTTGGTCACGAACAAATCGTCGCCGACGAGCTGGATGCGGTGGCCGATCCGGTCGGTCAGCGCCTTCCAGCCGGCGAGGTCGTCCTCGCTCATGCCGTCCTCGATCGACACGATCGGATAGGCCTCGGCGAGCTCGGCAAGGTACGCGGCCATTTCATCGGGCGAGAGGCTCCGCCCCTCCCCGTCCATCCGGTAAGCGCCGTCCTTGAAGAACTCGGTCGCCGCGCAGTCGAGCGCGATCATGACGTCGTCGCCGGCTTTGTATCCCGCCTTGTCGATCGACGTCATGATGAAGTCGAGTGCGTCGCGAGCCGAGGCGAGGTTGGGTGCGAAGCCGCCTTCGTCGCCGACAGCGGTCGACAGGCCCGCGTCGTGCAGGCCCTTCTTCAGCGTGTGGAAGATCTCCGAGCCGCAGCGCAGCGCTTCGGCGAAATCCGGCGCGCCGACCGGCACGACCATGAATTCCTGGAAGTCGATCGGATTGTCGGCGTGGGCGCCGCCATTGAGGATGTTCATCATCGGCACCGGCAGGGTCATCGCCGAGACTCCGCCGACATAGCGGTAGAGCGGCAGGCCGCGCGCCTCCGCCGCCGCCTTGGCCGCGGCGAGGCTGACGCCGAGGATCGCATTGGCGCCGAGGCGCGACTTGTTCTTAGTGCCGTCGAGCTCGATCATCGCGGCGTCGATCTCGGCCTGGTCCTCCGCTTCGAGCCCGGAGACGACGGCGGCGATCTCGCCGTTCACCGCCTCGATCGCCTGGCCGACGCCCTTGCCGAGCCAGCGGCTCTTGTCCCCGTCCCTCTTCTCGACCGCCTCATGTGCGCCCGTCGACGCGCCCGAAGGCACGGCGGCGCGGCCCAGGCTTCCGTCTTCGAGCAGCACCTCGACCTCGACCGTGGGATTGCCGCGGCTGTCGAGGATCTGGCGGCCGTGGACGTGGATGATCGCGGTCATTTTGTTGCGGCCTCGTTATGGTCTATGGGGGCTGAGGGTCGCATATCGGCCCGCCGCCAGACGCGCAACTTTCCCGGCCGGGGCCCGGAACGGATCGCGCGAGACGGGTGTTCTGGATGGGCACGTTTCACCCATCCGCAGCAGTGGAGATTAGCCATGCCCCCTCGTCAACCCGCACTACCCGAAGGCACCGATCACGTCGTCCAGGGCGCCTCGGGATCAAGCAAAGCCGGCGCCGGCAATGGCGGCGGCTCGGGCAATGGCGGCTTCGTCGCCACCGCCGACGACGCGAAGGGCACCGACCGCCTCGTCAATCAGGTGCGCGATCACGTGACCAGCCTTCGCGGCACCGCGACGGACCGCCTGCGCGGCTTCGCCGACGGCGGCAAGGGCCGCGCCGCAGGCCTGCTCGACGAATTCAGCGAAGTGATCAAGGATGCCGCACGCTCGGTCGACGAGCGGCTCGGCGAGGATTACGGCCGCTACGCTCACCGGGCCGCCGACGCGGTCGCCGGATTCTCGGGCCGAGTCCGCGACAAGAGCGTCGACGATCTGCTCGACGACACGCGCGATTTCGTGCGCAAAAGCCCGGCGGTGGCGATCGGCATCGCCGCGGTCGCCGGCTTCGCCCTGATGCGGGTGATCAAGACCGGCCTCGACGACGCACGCGGCGGACGCGGCGGCAAGGGCTGAGCTTGGACGGGCCGGCCGGCGATCCCCGCGACGAATCGATCAGCGACCTGTTCGGGCGTCTGATCGACGACGGCAAGGCCTATGCGCGGGCCGAGATCGACCTTTGCCGGGAAATCGCGGTCCACCGCGCCGGCCGCGCGCGCAGCGGCATGGTGCTGCTGGGCGCGGGCGCCGCCCTGTTGCTCGCCGCGCTCATCGCGCTGACGCTCGGCGCGGTGCTCGGCCTCGCCGCGCTCACCGGCCCGCTCCTCGCGGGGCTGATCCTCGCGGCGGCGCTGGCTCTGGTCGCCTTCCTGCTGATCCGCTCCGGCGCGGCGGGCCTCAAGGCGCTGAGCGGCAGCGAGGAGGAAGCGGCTGCCCGCAAGCGCGGAGAGACGTCATGAGCGCCGAGCGCGTCGAGCAGGCGAGCCGCAAGGTCAGGGAAGCGCGCGCGCGTCTCGACAGCACGATCGGCGCGCTCCAGCACCGGATGAAGCCGGCCAACCTCGCCGGCGAAGCCTGGGACGGGGTCAAGGGCAAGAGCGCCGACCTCGCCGAAGGCGCGCTCGACGCGACGAAGAAGCATCCCGCGGCTGTCGCGGCCGTGCTCGGCGCGCTCGGCCTGTTCCTCGCCCGCGAGCCGATCAGGCGGGGTATCGGCAAGCTCGTTTCGGGCGACGAAGGCGAGGAAGAAGGCGAGGAATTGATCACCACCCGGATCGAAACCGCGAGTGACAGGTTCAACGTCCTGGAGCCGGTATCCGGCAAGAAAGTAAAGTTGAGAGAAGGAGTAGGTTGATGCCCCCTCGGTCGGACAAGCCCGAATCCCCCCAGGCGGGCCGGCCCCGCAACCGGGCCGCCGGTGCGCTCGATGCGGCGCGCGAGCGGACCGCCACCGCTTATGAGACGGCGCGCACCCGCGCGGCCGACGCCACTCGCCAGGCCGGCGAGCAACTCGCCGTCTATCCGGTGGCCGCCGTCGTCGGCGGGTTCGCCGTCGGCGCCCTGCTCGCCACGCTCCTGCCGCGCAGCGAGCGCGAGGAGCAACTGCTCGGCACGACCGGGCGCCGCCTGACCGGCGCGGCGCGCGACGCCGTGCAGAAGGGCCTCGACGCGGGCCGCGACCAGATCGACGAAATCCGCGCCCGCGCGGCGCAGAAGGTCGGCGAGGCCGTGACCGAGGCGGTCACCGAAGCGGTCACCGGCAAGTCCTGAGCGCTTGGGTTGCGCGTGATCCCGCCCTCCCCTAGGCGGTCGGCGTCATGAGCAAATTGCACTTCGTGTTCGGCGGCCGCGTCAAGGATCCGCGCGGCCTCGATTTCGACCTGTCGACGGTCGAGATGGTCGGCCTCTACCCCGATTATGCCAGCGCGCTCGACGCCTGGCGCGGCAAGGCCCAGCGGACGGTGGACGACGCCGAGATGAAATATGTCGTCGTCCACCTCCACCGGCTGCTCGAGCCGGATGAGGCGCCGAAGTCTTGAAGCGCTTCCCCTTGAGGGGGAGGGCCATAGGCTCAAGCCTTGCGGTAGCGAAACAGCAGCAGGGGATTGGCGAGGATCAGTCCGACCAGAAAGCCGCCGACATGCGCGGCGACGGCAAGGCTCATCGCGCTGCCGCCGATCATGCCGCCCTGAAGGATGATGCCGAGCATCAGGCTGAGGCCGATCCACGCCGCGAGCAGCCACAGGGCGTTGAGCAGGAGCGCCAGGCGCGGGCTGGCGACCTTCACCTTGTTGCGGCCGAACAGCATCGCATAGGCTCCGAGCACCGAGGAGATCGCGCCGCTCGCCCCAACCATTGGGACGAGTGCCGAAGGATCGGCGAAATATTGCGCCGTCGCGGCTCCATAGGCGCCGAGCAGGTAGATGATCGCAAAGTTGATGCGGCCGAGCACCGCCTCGACCGGCCGGCCGCAAAAGACCAGCATCACCATGTTGAAGAGGATATGTATCAGGTTCGCGTGGACCAGGGTCGCAGTCAGCGGCGTGATCCAGAATGGCGCCAGACCGACGTCCCGACCGATGAAGGCAAGGCGTCTCGGGATGAACCCGCCCCACACGGCCGCCTCGGCATTGAGCTGCAGCACCGCCACCGCAAGCCAGGCAAGGCTCGTCACCGCGACGACGGCGAGCGTCACGCGGGCCTTCGACCAGCTGTCAGGCGGGCGCATTCGTCCGTTCCTCAGAAGCAGCGTGCGGAAAAGTGGGAACCGGTTTTCCGCGCCAGCGATGCGACATAAAAACCTGGTCGGGCGGCTCAGATGAACTCGATCTTCTTGATCTCGTAATATTTGTCGCCGGAAGGCGCGGAGAATTCGACCTCCTCGCCCTTCGAACGGCCGATCAGCGCGCGGCCGAGCGGCGAGGCGTAGCTGATACGACCGGATTTGGCGTCCGCCTCGGTCTCGCCGACGATCTGGTATTTGATCTTGTTCTCGTTCTCGTCGAGCAGGTGCACGGTGGCTCCGAAGACCACCTTGTCCCCCGACAAGCTCGTCGGGTCGATCACCATCGCCCGGCTGATCCGGTCCTCGAGATCGGCGATCGTCGCTTCGACCTGGCCCTGGCGCTCCTTGGCGGCGTGATATTCGGCATTCTCCGAAAGGTCGCCATGGCCGCGCGCTTCCTCGATCGCGTCGATGATCGACGGACGCTCGACCGTTTTCAGGTGACGCAGATCGGTCTGGAGCTTTTCGTAGCCCTCCGCCAGCATCGGCAGCTTGTCGACCGTCGCCATTCACTCACGCCTTTCGTTCCAAAAACTGTTTGCAGCGACGCTGCTTCACGCAGCGCCTGATCTCGGCTTCGATTGTCGCGGGATCATGCTCTGGAGGCGGAATAATAGTCCTGGAGCGCGCGTACTTCAAGGCCATGGTCCTTGAGCACCCCGATCGAGCGGGCGACTGCAGCACTCGACGCCGCGGTCGTGAAATAGGGAATCTTCTGCTGAACGGCCGAAGCGCGGATCGAGGCGGAATCCTTGTGGCTCTGCCAGCCTTCGGTGGTGTTGAAGATGATGTGGACGCCGCCATCCTTGATCCGGTCGACGATATGCGGCCGCCCCTGCGCCACCTTGTTGACCCGCTCGACCGCCAGCCCCTCGTCCTGCAGATAGTCCGCGGTGCCCCCGGTTGCGATCACGCCGAAGCCAAGGCCGATCAGCGCTCGCACCGCGGGCACCACGATCGGCTTGTCGCCGTCCTTGACGGAGACGAAGAGGCAGCCGGAAACCGGAAGATCGAGGCCCGCGCCCTGCTGCGATTTGAGGAATGCTGTGGGGAAATCGCGCGCTATTCCCATCACTTCCCCGGTCGATTTCATCTCCGGTGAGAGAACCGGGTCTGTCCCGGGAAAGCGGGCGAAGGGAAACACCGCTTCCTTGACCGCGATATGGGCGACGTTCCTGTCGATCGGCGGAAGATCGGCAAGCTTTTCGCCCGCCATCACCCGCGCCGCGATCTTGGCGATCGGCGTCCCGATCGCCTTGGCGACGAAGGGGACGGTGCGGCTGGCGCGCGGATTGACCTCGATCAGATAGACGACGTCGTCCTTCACAGCGAACTGCACGTTCATCAGCCCGACGACGCCCAGCGCCCGGGCCAGCGCATCGGCCTGCCGCTCGATCTCGCCGACGATCTCGTCGGAAAGGCTGTAGGGCGGCAGCGAGCAGGCGCTGTCGCCCGAATGGACTCCCGCCTCCTCGATATGCTGCATGACTCCGGCGATGACCACGTCGGTGCCGTCGCAGATCGCGTCGACGTCGACCTCGATCGCGTCGCGCAGATATTGGTCGATCAGCACCGGGCTGTCGCCCGACACCTGCACCGCGGTGTGGATGTAGTCCTCGAGCTGGACCGCGGAATCGACGATCTCCATCGCCCGCCCGCCGAGCACGTAGGAGGGCCGGGTCAGCACCGGATAACCGATCCGCTCCGCGACCTTCAGCGCCTCGTCGCGGCTCCTGGCGATGCCGTTCTTGGGCTGCTTGAGACCGAGCCGGTCGACCAGCTTGGCGAAGCGTTCGCGGTCCTCGGCGAGGTCGATCGCGTCCGGCGAGGTGCCGAGGATAGGGATGCCGGCATCGTGCAGCGCCTGGGCCAGCTTCAGCGGAGTCTGCCCGCCGAGCTGGACGATGACGCCATGAAGCGTTCCCCGGCTCTGCTCGACATGGAGGATTTCGAGCACGTCCTCGACCGTCAGCGGCTCGAAATAGAGACGGTCGGAGGTGTCGTAATCGGTGCTCACCGTCTCAGGGTTGCAGTTGATCATGACCGTCTCGAAGCCCGCTTCCTTCAGCGCATAAGCGGCGTGGACGCAGCAATAGTCGAACTCGATCCCCTGCCCGATCCTGTTCGGCCCGCCGCCGAGGATGACGATTTTCTTGCGGTCCGAAGGCTGGCTCTCGTCCTCGGGCTCGCCGAAGCTCGACGCCTCATAGGTCGAGTACATGTAGGGTGTCTTCGCCTCGAACTCGGCGGCGCAGGTGTCGATCCGCTTGAATACGGGACGGACTCCAAGCTTATGGCGAAAGCGCCGCACCTCGTCCTCGGTCGTCGCGCCGATCATCGCCTTCACCGCGTCGTGAATCAGCCCGTGGCCGCGCGCCCTGGTCTTGACCGCGCCGCCGGCGACGTTGGCCGATTTGAGGTTGAGCTCGGCGAGCCGGCGGTCGGAGAAGCCGAGCGCTTTCAGCCGGCGAATGCCGTCGGCGTCGCGCGGAAGGCCGTCGCGGCAGATCAGGTTTTCCTCCTCGACGAGCGCCGCGATCCGCTCCAGGAACCAGCGGTCGTATCTGGTGACCGCGTGCACCTCCTCGACCGTCAGGCCCTCGCGCAGGGCCTGGGCGGCGACGAGCAACCGGTCGGGGCTCGGCAGGGCCAGAGCGGCGAGGATATCGTCCCTGGAGGCGCCGTAGAATTCGCGCACGCCGTCGAGGCCGATCAGCCCCGTCTCCAGCCCCCGCAGGGCCTTTTGCAGGCTTTCCTCGAAGCAGCGGCCGATCGCCATCACCTCGCCGACCGACTTCATCGACGTCGAAAGCAAGGCTTCGGAGCCCTTGAACTTCTCGAAGGCGAAGCGCGGGATCTTGGTCACGACATAGTCGATCGTCGGCTCGAACGAGGCGGGCGTCACTCCGGTGATGTCGTTCTGGATCTCGTCGAGCGTGTAGCCGACCGCGAGCTTCGCCGCGACCTTGGCGATCGGGAAGCCGGTCGCCTTGGACGCGAGCGCCGAACTGCGGCTGACTCGCGGGTTCATCTCGATCACCGCCAGTCGTCCGTCCTTGGGATCGACTGCGAACTGGACGTTGGAACCGCCTGTTTCCACGCCGATTTCGCGCAACACGGCAATGCTCGCGTTGCGCATGATCTGATATTCCTTGTCGGTCAGCGTCAGCGCCGGGGCGACGGTGATCGAATCGCCCGTATGGATGCCCATCGGGTCGACATTCTCGATGGAGCAGATGATGATCGCATTGTCCGCGCGATCGCGGACCACCTCCATCTCATATTCCTTCCACCCCAGCACCGATTCCTCGATCAGCACCTCGGTGGTCGGCGAGGCCTCCAGGCCGCCGGCGACAATCTCGGCGAACTCCTCCCGGTTATAGGCGATGCCCCCGCCGGTGCCGCCGAGAGTGAAGCTCGGCCGGATAATCGCCGGCAGGCCGATCGTATCGAGCGCCGCCATGGCGTCATCGACGCTGTGGGCGATCGCCGAGCGCGGGCTTTCGAGCCCGATCCGGTCCATCGCCTCGCGGAACTTGAGCCGGTCCTCAGCCATCTCGATCGCCTCGGCGTCGGCGCCGATCAGCTTCACCCCATATTTGTCGAGCGTGCCGTCCTTGTAGAGCGCCAGCGCGGTGTTGAGCGCCGTCTGCCCGCCCATCGTCGGAAGCACCGCGTCGGGCCGCTCCTTGGCGATGATCGCCGCGACATATTCCGGCGTCACCGGCTCGACATAGGTCGCGTCCGCGAGCTCCGGATCGGTCATGATTGTGGCCGGATTGGAATTGACGACGATGACCCGATAGCCCTCCTCCTTGAGGGCTTTCACGGCCTGGCTGCCCGAATAATCGAACTCCGCCGCCTGGCCGATGACGATCGGCCCGGCGCCGATGACGAGTATGGAGGAGATGTCAGTTCGACGTGGCATTGCTAGTCACCGGAGCCTCGTTTCCAACGAAGCCCATGCCGGCGCCTCGCCACTCGCCACTTTGTCTTAGTTTGTCGAGCATGCAGTCGACGGCTTCATATCGAGCATTTGCCGGAGGCTGAACGCGCAGCCTTCCGGAAACCAAGCGCAGCGACGACCGGGGCAATCCACATTCGTCAGTTATGCGCGCAAGCTTGGCTTCGCGCTCTGCCGAACTATCGGCCGACTCCGGGCTTACGCACGACGCCGTCATGATTAGGAGAAATGCCGGCCGTATCACCGAAGCTGCTCCACGAACTTCTCGAACAAATACGTGCTGTCCTGTGGCCCCGGGCTCGCCTCCGGGTGATATTGCACGCTGAACGCCGGCCGGTCGGTCAGTGCGATGCCGCAATTGCTGCCGTCGAACAGGCTGACGTGGGTTTCGCGGACATTGTCCGGGAGGCTTTCGCGCTCGACCGCGAAGCCGTGGTTCATGCTGGTGATCTCGACCCGGCCGTCTTCCAGCCGCTTGACCGGGTGGTTGGCACCGCGGTGGCCCTGGTGCATCTTGGTCGTCTTCGCGCCAACGGCCAGGCCGAGGAGCTGGTGGCCAAGGCAGATGCCGAACAAAGGCTTGCCGGTTTCCAGCAGCTGACGGATCACCGGCACCGCGTACTCCCCCGTCGCGGCGGGATCGCCGGGGCCGTTGGAGAGGAAGAAGCCGTCGGGTTCGTGGGCCATCACCTCCTCGAAGGTCGATGTGGCGGGCAGAACGGTCACCCGCGCGCCGGCGTCGGCGAGGTTGCGGAAAATGTTGCGCTTGGAGCCGTAGTCGATCGCCACGACGTGAGGCAGCGCCTCGTCGTGTGCGCCCTCCTCATAGCCCTCGCCGAGCCGCCACTTTCCGCCCGACCACCGGTACATCTGTCGGCAGGACACCTCTTTCGCGAGGTCCATCCCCTCCAGGCCAGGCCAGGCCCGAGCCTTCTCAAGCAGCGCCGCAACATCGAACCGCCCGTCCTCGCGATAGGCGATCACCCCGTTGGGCGCCCCTCCCGTCCGGATCCTGCGCGTCAGCGCCCTGGTATCCACGCCTGAAATCCCGATCCGCCCGTTCGAGCGCATCCACTCGACGAAGCCCTGCGCCGCGCGGAAATTGCTGGGATCGGTCACGTCCTGCCGCACCACGCAGCCCAAAGCGAACGGATTGCCCGCCTCCAGATCCTCGTAATTGGCGCCGACATTGCCGATGTGCGGGAAGGTGAAGGTGATGATCTGGGCGGCGTAGGAGGGATCGGTCATGATCTCCTGATAGCCGGTCATCGCGGTATTGAAGCAGACCTCGCCGACCGCCTGCCCTTCCGCGCCGAAGCCCCTGCCCCAGATCGTGCTGCCGTCGGCCAGGACCAATACGCCTGTGGCCCCTTTAGGCGCAGGCGTTCTGGTGGCGTCGGCCATGGCGGCGGGCATCCTTGTCGAGATTGGCGATGTCGCTAAGGCTCGTCCGCTAGAGAGGGCGCCGGGCAGCGTCAATCTATTAAAAGGGAGCCCGTGCGTTTATGCTGGCGGTTTCCCGTTCAGCCCGCACGAGAGCCATGATTCGCGACACCATCAAAGAGGCGCTGGTCGGCGCCATGAAGGCCGGCGACGCCCCCAAAAGAGACACGATCCGCCTGATCCAGGCGGCGCTCAAGAACCGCGACATCGAGCTTCGCGGCGCCGCCAATGCGCCCGGGGACGACGTTCTGGTTACCGAGGTTCTGCAAAAGATGGTCAAGCAGCGCCGCGAATCGATCGACATGTACGTGAAGGGCGGCCGCCAGGAGCTGGCCGACATCGAGGCCGCCGAGGTTGCTGTGATCGAGGATTTCCTGCCCAGGCAGATGTCCGACGAGGAGCTGGCCGCGGCGGTGGATGCGATCGTCGCGGAGACGGGCGCGGCGAGCGTCAAGGACATGGGCCGGGTCATGGCCGTGGTGAAGGAGCGCCACGCGGGCCAGCTGGACATGTCCAAGGCCAGCCTGGCCGTGAAGGCGCGGCTGGGCTAGCACTTCGCGCGCTGCGGATGCCGCCCGACGGATCCAAAGCTGATCTCGCGATCTCTCTGGTTGGGCGGCCACTTCTCGAAAAATGGCAGAAATCTGCTATTTCTTCGACGTGCGAATTTCGCAACCTCGTGATACATAGCGTATTGGAATCGGAGTCGGCCTGAGCGCTCGGGCGGGTTGAAGGGGTGGTGCCCGCGCTATGATTTTTTTTGATGCCCGCCTTCGTTGCGGCAGTCCCGATTGCGCCCGTACGCACAACCTTGGGTCGGTCCAGTGAGTTTGACTCCCCAATTTCTTGACGAACTTCGCTTGCGCACCCCCTTGTCCGGTCTCATCGGACGGAGCGTAAAACTCACGAAGGCTGGGCGCGAATTCAAAGCCTGCTGTCCATTTCACAACGAAAAGACCCCCAGTTTCTACGTCAACGACGAGAAGGGCTTCTACCATTGCTTCGGCTGCCAAGCGCATGGCGATGCGATCCGCTGGCTGACCGACCAGCGCCGCCTTTCGTTCATCGATGCAGTGAAAGAGCTCGCCGATGCCGCTGGGATGGAGGTTCCCGCCGCTGATCCCAGAGCACAAGAGCGGGCTGAATTGGCCGCCGGTCTCTACGAGGTGATGGAGGCGGCCGCCGAATGGTTCAGCGAGCAGCTGAACGGAGTCGAAGGCAGCGAGGTGCGCGCTTATTTGGGGCAGCGGGGGATTGGCGAACCGACCCGCCGAAAATTCGGCTTTGGTTTTGCACCTGACAGTCGGGGTAAACTCAAGGCTGCCCTCAAGAGATTTGGGAATGAGAAGCTCGTCGAGTGCGGACTTCTCATTCAGCCGGATGAGGCAGGCAAAGAGCCCTACGATCGATTCCGAGGTCGGTTGATGTTCCCGATTCGTGACCCTCGCGGTCGGTGCATTGCCTTTTCAGGACGCATCCTGGGGCAAGGTGAGCCGAAGTATCTCAATTCGCCAGATACGCCAATATTCGACAAGGGCCGGACCTTGTTCAATTTCCATCAGGCGGGGCCGGCCAGCCGGAAAACCAAGCGGGTCGTCGTCGTCGAAGGACAGATGGACGCGGTTGCGCTCGACCAAGCCGGCATTGCGGAAGCGGTTGCCCCGTTGGGAACGGCCCTGACTGAGAATCAGATGGCGCTTCTCTGGCGTCTACTTGACGTCCCCATTCTTTGCTTCGACGGAGATTCCGCCGGCGAAAAGGCTGCCGTCCGCGCCGCTTACCGCGCTCTTCCAATCCTAGCTCAGGGCAAGTCGCTCGACTTCGCGGCCTTGCCCAAGGGTGAGGATCCGGACGACGTAGTCAGGCGCGGCGGTCGACCTGAGTTGGAAGCAGTGCTCGGCAACCGCACGCCCTTGGTGCAGGTGCTCTATAGAAGCGAGGTCAGCCGGGGCGAAACGGCGACTCCCGAGGCCCGCGCGTCGCTTCGTCTGCGTCTAAATGCTCTGGCCGAAACTTGCTCCGGCAAGGTGTTGCAGGACGAGTATCGCCGTGCGCTCAATGGCCTCTTCTGGGACGAGTTCGGCTGGAAGGGGAAGGAACGGAAGGTAATTGCCAGCTCCATTTTAAAAACTGGGCCGAGGGGAAACAGATACCTAATGAACCTGTTCGTCCGCTCAGCGCTTTATGGCCTGAGCTGCTTTCCGCAGGTCGTGGTTGCCCATACTGAAGCCGTCGGAGCCATCCAAATGGATCACTACGATCTCCAGACATGGCGTGAGACGCTCGTCGAAGCGGCGATCAGGAAGCCTTCGCTGGACGCTGACGGGATTCAAAATGCCCTTGATACGATCAAGATCAGTCCCACCCAACGGCTGGACATGCAGTACGATCTCCGATTTCCGCACATGCGCGCGCTGGTGCGACCTGAGGATGCGATGCGGCGATTAACGGGGCTGCTCGAATTCCTGAACGAAGAACGCAGCCTCGATGAGGAGCTTGCGAGCCTGAATGCAGCGGTCGTTCGGGACCCGACTTTGGCAAGCTATGACGCCATCGAGCTACAGCGCCAAGCAGTGCGTGAACAGCGAATGACGCTTCTGGAGAAGGCATATTCCTTGAGTCAGTTCGATGAGGCTGAAGGCTGATTGCTTAGGTAGAGAACGCCACGCTTGATCCGGAGGCGCTCAATACCATATTGGCCCAGCGTGGCGGGGCTGCTTTGCTGGAGGAGCTCGGCCGGAAACGAACTTTGGGGTTTTCCTTCACGCGACGAGATGCCGAGCCGGAGCGCGCCTGCCGCGACCTGGCGCTGGCGATCGAGACGCTGGCCGCACGGCCCGGGCTGGACGCTGCGCTGGCGGCGGCGACGGCGCGGCTGAAGGATGAAGGCGACGAGGCGGCCTTTCGGGAGCAGCAGCGGCTCCGGGAGGCGCGCGACGAGGCAGATACGCAGCTCGCGACATTGTTCGAGGCCGGCGGGGACTAGGGCCTGCAACCTGGATTAAGGCTGATAAATGGCGAAGACGAACACGGCGGAAACGGAAGAGAAGACGGAAGGCGGCGACGCCCCGCTCATCGACCTCAACGAAGCCTCCCTCAAGAAGCTGATGGCCCGCGCCAAGAAGCGCGGCTACATCACCTATGACGAGATCAACGAGGCCCTGCCGCAGGACCAGATGTCCTCCGAGCAGATCGAGGACGTGATGTCGGCGTTTTCGGAGATGGGGGTCAACATCGTCGAGAACGAGGAGGCGGACGAGGACGACGGGCCGGCGGAGCCGGACGGCGGGCTCGACGAGACCGGCGACGGGGTCGAGACGTTCGTGCTCGAGAAGAAGAAGGAAACGGTCGACCGCACCGACGATCCCGTCCGCATGTATTTGCGCGAGATGGGCGCGGTCGAGCTTCTCAGCCGCGAGGGCGAGATCGCCATCGCCAAGCGCATCGAGGCCGGCCGCGACACGATGATCTGGGGCCTGTGCGAGAGCCCGATCACCTTCAACGCGATCATCGAATGGTCGAACGCGCTCAACAACGGCCACATGCAGCTGCGCGAGATCCTCGATCTCGAGGCGATGCTCTCCAAGGGGCCGACCGCCGAGCAGGTCGAGGGCGCCGAGGAGGACGGCGACGGCACCATCTCGGAAAGCACCGCGGGCCCCACCTTCAAGGAGGAAGAGGAGCCCGAGGAGGCCCCCGCCGAGGTCGACGAGGACGAGGAGAATTTGCTCGAGCGGCGCGCCCAGCGCCCGGTCGAGGAGGAGGACGAGGACAACACGCTCTCGCTCGCCCAGATGGAGGAGACGCTCAAGCCCGCCGCGCTCGAAAAGTTCGCGGCGATCACCGACCTCTACAAGAAATTCTCGAAGCTCCAGGTGGCGCGGATGGACGCGATGAGCGCCGGCGCCGATTATCCCCCGGCCGACGAGCGCAAATATCACCGGCTCTCCGAGCAGCTCACCGCCGAGGTCGAGAGCGTCCAGTTCCACGGCGCGAAGATCGAATATCTCGTCGACCAGCTCTACAGCTACAATAGGCGCCTGACGACGCTCGGCGGCCAGATGCTCCGCCTCGCCGAGCGCCACAAGGTGCCGCGCCGGGCCTTCCTCGAAGCCTATATGGGCCACGAGCTCGACGAGGGCTGGGCCGAGCGGGTCTGCGGAATCGACCGGAAATGGACCGCCTTCTGCGAGGCCGAGCGCGGCGCGATCGAGCGCATCCGCGCCGAGATCGCCGAGATCGCCCAGGCGACCGGAATGAGCCTCGGCGAGTTCCGCCGGATCGTCAACCAGGTCCAGAAAGGCGAGCGCGAGGCGCGGATCGCCAAGAAGGAGATGGTCGAGGCGAACCTTCGCCTGGTCATCTCGATCGCCAAGAAATACACCAACCGCGGCCTTCAGTTCCTGGACCTGATCCAGGAGGGCAATATCGGCCTGATGAAGGCGGTCGACAAGTTCGAATATCGCCGCGGCTACAAGTTCTCGACCTACGCGACGTGGTGGATCCGCCAGGCGATCACGCGGAGCATCGCCGACCAGGCCCGCACGATCCGAATCCCGGTGCACATGATCGAGACGATCAACAAGCTGGTTCGGACCAGCCGCCAGATCCTCCACGAGATCGGCCGCGAGCCGACCCCCGAGGAGCTGGCCGAGCGCCTCTCCATGCCCTTGGAGAAGGTCCGCAAGGTGATGAAGATCGCCAAGGAGCCGATCAGCCTCGAGACGCCGATCGGCGACGAGGAGGACAGCCACCTCGGCGACTTCATCGAGGACAAGAATGCGGTGATCCCGGTGGATGCCGCGATCCAGGCCAATTTGAAGGAGACGGTGACCCGGGTGCTGGCGAGCCTGACGCCGCGCGAGGAGCGCGTGCTTCGGATGCGGTTCGGCATCGGCATGAACACCGATCACACGCTGGAGGAGGTCGGGCAGCAATTCTCGGTGACGCGCGAGCGTATTCGGCAGATCGAGGCGAAGGCCTTGCGCAAGCTCAAGCACCCCTCGCGTTCGAGGAAAATGCGGAGCTTCCTGGATCAGTAAGGCTCGTCTTGGCCTGACCCTCGGCGCGATGCTTTTCGCGGCCGCGCCGACTTGGGCTCAGGAAAGCGAGCTACCGGCCGATCTGGTTGAACAGATGGCGGCGCTCGCGCGCGAAGCCCTGCCGATGGCCCGACTTGAAGATGGATCGAATGTCCCGCCTGAAACCGAGGCCGAACGGTCCCGGCCGATCGTGCCACGAGCGCTCGAAGCACAGACGATCGAGCGCGGCATATTGACCGGCCGGATGGCGTATTGCGGGCTGGACTGGCAGAACCTCAGCTACCTGCCCTACATGCAGGCCCTTCGCCGGCGCTACCGGGGCAAGCCGATGGCCTTTGTCGGCCTTCTCCATGGAATCAGCCAGGAATGGACGACGGCGGCGATGGAGCAAGACCACGATGTGTGCACCGACGAGATGCGCACGAGGCTGACCGCCGAAGCCGCCGGGCGCCGGATCGATGTCCCGTAGGAGGATCGAGGCGAAGGCGCTGAGAAGCTGAGGCATCCGAGCCGGTCGCGGAAGATGCACAGCTTTTTGGACCAATAGGCTTTTCTTTGCGTCTTAGCGTCTTTGCGTGAGATAACCTCTTGAGTTCGGGCCTGCGGTGAGATCGGTTGTCGGTCTCACGCGAAGCCGCGAAGGCGCAAAGGAGGGAAGGATGGCAGGCGATGATTATCCGACTGAAGAAATGCTGAGGCGCGTTCGGGTCGGGTTCAATCTGCCGACCGGAATGGTGGCGCGGCTCGATCGCGAGGCGAAGCGGCGCGGCGTCACGCGCCAGGCGCTGATCACGATGTGGCTGAGCGACCGGCTGGACCGGGCGGCGTGAGCGCGAGGAGCGCGTGCTTCGGATGCGGTTTGGGATCGGGATGAACACCGATCACACGCTCGAGGAGGTCGGGCAGCAATTCTCGGTGACGAGGGAGCGGATCCGGCAGATTGAAGCCAAAGCCTTGCGCAAGCTCAAGCACCCTTCGCGCAGCCGAAAGATGCGCTCCTTCCTCGATCAGTGACCGAGCGCAGCGGCTGCCGGGGGCAGCCCTGAGCACTTCACGCAAGGCTCTTCCGCTTGTCGAGGCCAAGGCGTTGCGGATGCGGCACGCGCAGCCAGTCCGGGGGACTGGCGAGCATGACGCAGGAGCATCCGTCACGGTCGCGGAAGATGCTGAGCTTCTGGGATCAATGAGGCTAGGATAGGCTTAGTCAGCGAAGGCCATTCCGCCCTTTGGGCCTTGCCGATAGCTCGACCCTACCTCAGTTGCAGCAACTTTAGTCGCGCCAAGACCGAGAGCGCCATCGTCCAAATGAGTTGGCGTTGACTCACGCCCCTTCTGGCGCGACTCAAACAAGATGCTTAACTTTATCGAACTCCCAGCGGATGGCGTACGTTTCGAGCAGCTTGTACGTGAAATGCTCATCCGTAGCGGCTTTGAGGTTCATTGGACCGGCGTCGGTGCAGACGGAGGACGCGATCTAGTAGCCACAGAAAAGGTCCAAGGACTGCTGGCTCCCTTCTCACGCAAGTGGTTGGTCAGTTGTAAACACAAGGCGCATGGTGGTGGGTCCGTCGGCGTAAGCGACGTCACAGACATAACGGACGCCTGCAAAGCTGTGGGCGCCGCCGGCTTCCTTTTGGCGTGTTCAACACAGCCCACTTCCGGGGTTGTAAAACGACTGGAAGAGCTTCAATCGGAAGGCTCCGTCCTAACCAGCTTCTGGGATGGAGTCGAAATTGAGAGACGCCTCAATGTTCCAGAACTCTTTCCCCTTATACACCAATTTCTACCTGAAAGCGCCAAGAGCCAGCCTTGGAAGATTTTCGCGACTCAGTCGCCGTCTGTTTGGGCCGCCTATTATAAGGACTACTTCCTATATTTGAACTGCAGGATTGGTCATGCTTTTCCAGATCTTCGCGAAGTCGAATTTATCGCTTCCAAGCTCGAATCCATAGCCCTTCCAGGAGACGGGGATTCTCAGCACTATATTCGCCTTAGAGCAGTATACTTCGACGACAAGCACGAACAGTTCAGCGTCTTTGCAGACTATCTGTATCCTCATGACGATGTGGCATCGACTATCAAGCCGGCGGCATTAAATAAGGTATTGCAGTCCGGAATGGGACTCCATCAAGACGACTCGGGAATGTGGTATCTCACACATTGGGATATCCGATACGTGCCGACCCACCCCCACAGCGATCGCTTTCAGTTGGACGGGGCCGAGCACTACGATCGGTTCATGTCGAGCTTTACGGTCGGATTCGCACGAGAAGGCTGGATTGACGAGATTGAAGATCCTGACGAAGACGACGAAATTTCTTTTTAGGTTTTCCGTTGCGCGCCCATCCAAACACCCTTGTCGATGCCAGCTAGGGGGAAAATTTGAATAGTAGTCGGCAGCCTTGGCCGGATACAAAATTCAGTTCGGCTTCTTCCGCAGATGACATGAGCAGCAGATCGACCGGCGCGGCAGCACATACGGGCATAAGCAAGGCTCGCATTCGTGCAATATCTTCAGCGTTATCGCAAACGATCAAGATATCGACATCAGTCCAGCGAAAACTCGGCCGCAGTGCGGAGCCGAAGAGATAACCCTTTGTGGATGCCCTAGGCGCGACGACGGACACAGCCGCAGCGACATCAGCCAAAAGGGATTCGAGCGTCACCGACGCAGCAGGTCCGAAAGTCCGCGAGATTCGACGAGTTCCACCTCTAGATCTCGCGCTGCTTCCCGGGCCTGCGTGGTGATACGGCCCAGATTGTTGGTATGAAACAGGGCGTCGAAACTACCGTAACGATCCCAAAGCGTACGGACTTCATCAGCGGTCAAATCATACTCGTTTGAGATCGCAATATCGAGCACATCACCGCGTCCCCGCTGCACCCGCCAAACGCGGTCAAAAAGACGAGTTATGTGCGTCACCGAGCGGTGCTGTCGAAGTCGACGCTCGACATAGGCATATTCTCTGAAAACGTAGGTACGGGGGTCGGTTTCGCAGATTGCGCGGTGGATATCTCCCATCCCGCCGAACGCGATGTTTGCATTTTGCAGCGCCTCGATCGCCTCGCCGGTCCAAATAGCCTCTCTTGGAATATTTACGACGAAGCTCGGGTCGGAACTGCCATCGAGAAATTGTGCGACATCCTGATGGCCGACGCGAACGGAAGAGATCACTCCCAACTGAAACGTCGATTGAGGCGTGCGCTCGATCTCGATGAGATTCGACCCAAGCTGAGTGGTCGCGAAATCATCTTCCGCGAGCACCTTGGATACCCATGCTGCGGGTCCTCCGCCCATCAGTCACCCTCCATAATGACCTGCATCCCGCTCGGGTACTGCCTGCCACCGGTAACATCTTCAAGGTGGCGGGCAGCGAGATCGTCAACGTGCTGGCGGAAGGCCTCAAGCACGGCTCGCTCATCACCCTTCATATGATCGATATTAGCGTCTAACACCGCAATGATCTTGCGATTGTTGGGCAAGATTCGTGTCAACATTTTTCGCGTCCACACCTCTCGCGCGTTTCCTTCGCTATCGTACCGCGCGTCGGTATTCGGGCCGTATTCGTCCAGGATGTGTTTGCTCTCGAGCATAAGCGGTTCAATGAGGCGTCGTACCTCTTCCCGCGATGCCAGTTTGGTCGCTCCAAAGAGTCCCGCCAATCTCTCGACCCGTTCGCGCTTCCAATGCCGGATCAAAGCATCGGGGAAATCGTCCGGAGCTTTGTCGATGATTGTGTGGCAGTTGGCGCAGAGAAGAATGAGATTTTCGTACGTACCCCGTTCTTCCTCAGACAGTTCCGTATTGCCCCGGGGGCCAGCGTCGCTGGCGGCGAATATGTGAGCGAGTTCGCCAATGTGGACGTGGCCTGACGGCAGCTCAGTGAACAGTTCCCGCGAGCATCCAGGGTTCTGGCAAAAGCCAGCAGAGTCCGCAAAAAGCCGCAGCCGAGTGGGCTGGTTCGGATTTGCCCTCCCTCTTGAACAAGCCAAGGTCGCTTTCCCTCTATTTCTGCATTGCGCTTCCCAGATTTGGGGTGGCCATCTCAGTTTCACAACCGCTTGTGATGAGGCTCGGCTCGCACATCTCGAACCCGCCTCGGGACCATTGTCCCGTGACGTCGAACGGGCTCCGCGAACTTACTGTCCGCCGCCCCGCCGGCCGCGCCTGCGCGGCTCTTCGCCTAAGCACGCCTTTGCTGCGCAAAGACGTGCTTACGCTCGGCGCTACGGCAGCAACCGCGCCGCAATGATCTGCCGGGCCTCGATCAGGCAGGGATATTGGCTGAGGTGGCCGAAGCCGACGGGTGGCGGAGGATAACCCTGCGCCACGATCATGTGCCGCTCGCGGCCGACGAGCGTCACTTCGGCGCTGTAGGGCGCGGTCTGGCTGTCCAAAGCGGGGCTCGGGGCGAGCCGGGTCAGGTCCGCCACCGCCGTGCCGGTGAAATCGAGCCAGCAATGATCGAGCGACTGCCGCTCGAAGCCGAGCACGAGCGTTCCGGTGAAGGTCCGCTCGGGGCCGAACCCGCTCGGGCGCGGCTCGACATAGGGGAGCGGCGGCGGCGGCGCGGGCGGTGGAGCCGGCGCGCACGCGGCCGGCAGAGCGGCGAGGACGCAAAGCACAAGGCGGGCGAAACGCGGATTCATGACGACACTCCTGCTTGCTCGGTAAGGGGAAAGCTGGAGCCCGATCAAGCCGGGGGGCGAGGATCGAGGGGCGCTGCTCGGCGCTGGAGAACCGTCAAGGCACCATTGTGCCGTGATCCCGGATCCAGTCCGGGACAGGCAAACGGGTTCGCTCCGCTGAAACGGAGCGCCCCGCCGGCCGGGCGTGCCGCGGCTCTACGCCCAAGCTGCGGTTTGCTTCGCGGAAGATAAAGTGGATCCCGGATCAAGTCCGGGATGACGAAGGGGAGCGGCTCGGCGCTACAGCGCTCGCACGCGTGGCTCGCGCTGGACGCCTAGCATCAGTTCGGTGAGTGCCCACACCATCGCATCGGCCCGGTCCGGGCTCTTGCCAGGGCCCTCGTAATCAGCGCCGGCAATAATCCCGCAAAGCTCCGCCTCCAGCTCCGGAAAGCGCCCGTGAAGCACCACCTTGCCGGCCTCGAACAGCATCGCCACCGGGGCCGCGCGCTCGGCCTTGGAAAGCGTCGCGGTCACCGGGCGGACTCGCAGTTTCGGGTCGGCGGTGTGGAGGATGGCTTCGACCATTCGGCCGCCCTGGTTTTGTTCGGCGACGATGAGGATGGGGATGGGGTGGGAGCGCTTCTTGCCCTCGTTGCCGGCGCTTCGACTGCCTCGCAGGCGATCAGGATAAACGCGGCGTGGCGATCCGGGGTCATCCTCCTCGGGACTGGGCTGCCGCGCCCCTTCGGGGCCTGGGCCCCGGCCTTCGCCGGGGACCATGCTCCAGATCCTTGCCGCGTCGGCCACCGCTCGGGACCAGCCTTCGGGGGTGCGGCCGGTGACGCTGTGATCGGCGAGGACGTGGGCCCTGCCCTCGCTGTCCCTGGCGCAGACGATTATGCCGCAGGTGCCGCCGGCGGCGGGGGGATCGACGCCGATGACGATGCGAGTGAAGCGCCCTCTCTCCCCTCCGGGGAGAGAGTTGGAGAGAGGGGCTGGGGCGGCGGGCATAGGGTGCGGAGGCTTGGGGTCCCCCTCTCCCCGCTCGCCTTCGGCGAGTCGACCCTCCCCCCAGTGGGGGGAGGATGGGCGCCGGCACGTCTCCAGCAATTCCACCGTCCACAATTGCCCCGGCGAATCCGCGAGCAGCTCGCCGCCGAGTTCCTGGCGCCCCAGGCGGGTGCCGGCGTAGAGGGACTGCATGCGCCGGTTCCAGCGCTCGCTGTTGTGGGGGTTGCGGTGGGTCGGGCCGCCGATCACCACCGTGTCCGGGGCGGCCATGATCGCCGTCAGCACCGGGCCAGGGCGCGGGGTGGTGGTGACGATCGCGCGGGGATCCTCGCCGAGGCGAAGGCCGAGCTGGAGCATGTCCCAGGTCTCCTGCGCCTTCTCCCACTTGGCGAGCTCGTCGCACCAGGCGAGGTGGTGCTGGGGGCCGCGGAGCAATTCGGGCGAGTGGCCCGAGAAGAGCTGGGCCTCGGCGCCGCCGCGGAAACGGACGAGGCCGTGGCTCGGGCGCCATTCGCGGATGCAGTGGCCGGCGACCTCGAGCAAGCCGCTCGGCCCCTCGACCATCACGCGGCGGGCTTCGGCCAGCGTGGCGCCGACGAGGGCGATGCGCAGGCGCGTGCCGGGAGCAGCCGCCGCGACCTGCTGCTCGATCCACTTGGCGCCGGCGAAGGTCTTGCCGAAGCCGCGGCCGCCCATGACGACGCAGGTCGACCAGTCGGCGCCATCCTCGCGTTTCTCGGGCGGGAGCTGGCCCTCGTGGGCCCAGCTTTCGAAATCGCCGTCGAGGGCGTCGGCGTCCTCGGGCCCGAGCGCGCGGACCATCGCCTCGCGCACGTCCGGAGGGGCGTCGAGCAGGATATGGAGGATTCCGGTGCCGCGCGGGAAGCGGGGCGCGCGGTGCCACGGTTCGGGAAGCCGGCGGCCAGGGCGCCGGTGGCTAGAGGAGCCCACGCTGCCTCGCGATCGCCGAGAGCTTGGCGAGGATCGATTCGTGGACCTCGGCGAGGCTTCGGCGGCGGGCCGGCCAGGCCGGGCGGCGGCCCTCCCCCGCCAAAGCCGGGCGGTTCAATTTGGCGATGGCGATCGCCTCCTGGACACTCATGTTCGGCCAAGGGCATTCGGGCGGCGGCGGCTTGCCCGAGAGGACATGGTCGGCGGCCTGGAACAGCCCGTCCTCGATGCGGCCGCAGCCGATCGCTCGGGCATGGGCCTTCTTCTCGGCGAAATCCGGATCGCGGCGGGCGCGGGCGTAGATCGCCTCCCTGCTGAAGCCAGCCTTCTCGGCGGCGAGGCGGACGTTGTTGGTGGCGGCGAGCGTGTCGAGGAAGAGGCTTTCCGCCTCGTCGGTCCAGCGCGCGCCGGCGCTGTGGATGATCTGAGGCCCGTCCTTGCCCGACGCGCGGCGCCCGCGCCCCGGCGGCCCGCGGCGGGCGCTTTTCTTTGCGGCCATGTGAGTCGCACCTCCCGAAGTTCCCTACATGTGCCGTATTGTTCTTGCTTTGTCAACATAGCTCACCGATCTGGTTCGCAGAGGGGCGGCAGCGGGTTGCCGGTCGCATCGAATCGTCGCACGGGTGCGGGATGTGGATGTCGCGCGTTCCGATCCTTCCCGCCCTGCTGATCCGGGGCTTTTTCGGCCTTCGCGGCCTCGCTGCCGTCGCCATGCTCGGGGCTGCTGCCTCAGCAACTGCGTCGCACCCGCCGACCATCCCCGCTCCGCCGAGCGCCGCGATCGAGCGGGCCTGGCGGAGCATCGACGACCCGCAGCTCGCCGCCCAGCTGCGGCCGGGCCGGCGGCTCGAGCCCGAGGAATGCGTCGTCCTCCTCGGCCTCTATCGCCCTTCGGCGACGAGGCGCCAGCGTTCGGCCGTCGACCACGCCGGCGATGCGTGGCGCGCCCGCCTGGTCCGCCGGCTCGGCGAGGCCGGCGCCCGGCAGATGATCGGCAGCAGCGTCAACCCGCTCGCCCCCACGCCGCCGCCGCTGCGTCAGGCCGCGGCATCCTGGTGCGTGGCTCACGCGCCGCCGCGGTGACGGGCGCTGAAGGCTCGCCGGCGGGGCGTCGGATCAGGTAACCGCGCGCCAGCTTCAGCAGGCCCGCGTTCCCGGCGCCGGCCCTAGCGCTCCGCGCCCGGCGCCGGCAGGCCGAGATAATGAAGCCGCCTGACCTCGCGCCGCCCGCGCACCACCGTGTCGAGGATCAGGCCGGTGAAGAAGGCGAGGAAGGCGAGGATCATCAGGCCGGTGACCAGGATCGCGGTCGGGAAGCGGGGGACGAGGCCGGTCTGGACGTAGGTGACGACCAGCGGCACCGCGAGGACGATCGCCAGCGCGGCGAGGAACAGGCTGAAGCTGCCGTAGAACAGGACCGGGCGCTCGATCCGGTAGAGGTGGAGGATGGTCTTGAGGATCCGCCAGCCGTCGCGGTAGGTCGAGAGCTTGGAGACCGAGCCTTCCGGGCGGGCGCCGTAATCGGTCTCGACCTCGCCGACCGGCATGACCAATTCGAGCGCGTGGACGCTGATTTCGGTCTCGGTCTCGAAGCCGCGCGAGAGCGCCGGGAAGGACTTGGCGAAGCGGCGCGAGAAGATGCGGTAGCCGGAGAAGATGTCGGTGAAGCTGCGCCCGAACAGGCCGGCGAGGAGCCCGGTGAAGAGCCTGTTGCCGAGCACGTGGCCGGCGCGATAGGCCTCGCCTTCCCGCTCGGCCGGCGTCCGCCTCGCGCCGACGACCATGTCGAGTTGCTCGTCGAGCAATTTGGCGACCAAAGCGGGGGCGGCCGACGCGTCGTAGGTCGAATCGCCGTCGGCCATGACGTAGATGTCGGCCTCGACGTCGGCGAACATTCGGCGCACGACATGGCCCTTGCCCTGCATCTTCTCCGAGCGGACGATGGCGCCGGCCCGGGCCGCAACCTCGCGGGTGTCGTCCGAGCTGTTATTGTCGTAGACGTAGATCGCGGCCCCGGGGAGCGCGGCGCGGAACGCCGCGACCGTCTGCGCGATCGCGGCTTCCTCGTTATAGCAGGGGAGCAGGACCGCGACGCGGAGTTCGGAGATCTCGATCGGCATTCCCGCCCCCGTTCGACGTCGGCCGTGCTTCGATACGGCATTTCGACTTCGCTCAATGCCTACTCAGCATGAGCGAATAAATTAAGCCCTATCCGCTCATCCTGAGTAGGGATCGAGCCTGGCGAGAGCCCGTATCGAAGGATTACGCCTTTTTGGCGGGAGCCTTCTTGGCCGCAAGCTTCTTAGCCGGCGCGGCGTCCGCCTTGGCAGGCGCAGCCTTCTTCGCCGGCTTCTCCGCGGCCCCGGCCTTGGCGGCGGGCTTCTTCGCGGCGGCTCCCTCGACCTTGCTCGGGACAGGCTTCCTGGCCGGCTTGGCGCCATGATCGTGATCGTGGCCGCAGCCGGGGCCGTGGACGTGCCCTTCCTCGGACTCGATCGCCGCCTCGAGCGCCTCGCGGGTCGTCGAGCGCTCGGTGATTTCGGCGGTGCCGAACAGGAAGTCGACCACCTTGTCCTCGAACAAAGGCGCGCGGAGCTGCGCCTGGGCCATTGCGTCGCCGCGGACATATTCGGCGAACTGCTGGCGCTGGTCGGGGCGGTATTGCTGGGCGGCCTGCATGATCAGCTGGTTCATCTCCTGCGGGCTGATCTGGATGCCGTTCTTCTGGCCGATCTCCGAGAGCAGCAGGCCGAGGCGGACGCGGCGCTCGGCGATGGCGCGATATTCGCCGCGCTCCTTCTCCATCTCCTCGCGCGCGGCCTTCGGGTCTTCCTCGTGGGTCGCCTCGTGCTCGAGCTGCTGCCAGATCTGGCCGAACTCGGCCTCGACCATCGATTCCGGAACCGGAAAATCGTGGGCGGAGGCGAGCTGGTCGAGAAGCTGGCGCTTCATATGGGTGCGGGTGAGGCCGTTCAGCTCCTGCTCGACCTGGCCCTTCAAAAGGCCGCGCAGCTGATCGATGCCTTCGAGGCCCATCGACTTGGCGAAGGCGTCGTCCGCCTTCATTTCCCTGGGCGTCTGGACCTCGCCCACGACCACGTCGAAGGTCGCCGGGCGGCCCTTGAGATAGTCGACGTTATAATCCTCGGGGAAGGTGACTTTGATGGTCAGCGCGTCGTTCGCCCTGGCGCCGACGAGCTGGTCCTCGAAGCCCGGGATCAGCCGGCCCGAGCCGAGCTCGACCGACATGCCCTCGCCCTTGCCGCCCTCGAAGGGCTCGCCGTCGACCTTGCCCTCGAAATCCATGATCACGAGGTCGCCCTTTTCGGCCTTGTGCTTGGCCGGGGCGGGATCGTAGCTCTTCTGGCCTTCGGCGAGACGCGCCACGGCCTGGTCGACCGCGGCCTCGTCGGCCTCGACCGTCAGGCGCTCGATCTTGAGGCCCTCGATCTTCGCCTCGGGCACGTCGGGGAGCGCCTCGAGCGCGACGGTGACGACCGCGTCGGTGCCGGCGTCGCCGCCCTCTTCGAGCGCGACCTCGGGCTGCATCGCCGGGCGGATGTTCTGCTCGGTCATCAGCTGCTGGACGCCGTCCTGCACCGCTTCGTTCAGCGCCTGCTGCTGAAGCGCCGGCCCGTGCATCTTGCGCACCAGATTGGCCGGAACCTTGCCGGGACGGAAGCCGGGCATGCGCACCTGAGGCGCGACCTTCTTCAGCTCCTGATCGACCCGGGCGTCGATGTCCTTGGCGGGAATGGTGATCCGGAAGGCGCGCTTCAGGCCCTCGTTCAACGTCTCGACAGTCTGCATTTCAAACCTTCATGTCAGCAAGGATTCGGGCGGCCGCTGGTGCGGGCGGAGGGGCTCGAACCCCCACATCTTTCGATACCAGGACCTAAACCTGGCGCGTCTACCAGTTCCGCCACGCCCGCTTCGGCCACGGCAAGGCGGCGTCTATAGCAGCGAGGGGCGCGAGGGCAAGCCAAGTCGCCGCCCTCCCCGCTTCATTGCCACGCGCGGGGAACTGTTCTAGTCGAGCGGCACAGTCTTCTCCTCTCCAAGGTGGTTTTCATGCAGTTCAAGCCGTTGCTCGCCGGCCTCGCCGCGCTTTCCCTGTCGGCGTCCGGGATGGCGCAGGCGCCGGCGGCAAATGCCGGCGATTTCAGCGCCGACGCCTTTCGCGCCCATGTGACGTTCCTCGCCGACGATCTGCTCGAGGGACGCGAGGCGGGGACTCGCGGCTACGACATCGCGGCGCGCTATGTCGCCACCCAGTTCGAGGCGCTGGGCCTGAGGCCCGGAACCGCCAACGGCTGGTTCCAGCCGGTCGAGTTCGTCCGCTACAGCACCCACGGCCAGCCGACGCTGACCGTCGCCGGCCAGACCTACACCCACGGGCGCGAGATGATCGTGAGGGCCAGCCCCGAGGCGGCCCCGCTGACGCTCGACGCGCCTTTGGTCTTCGCCGGCTACGGGCTCGACATGCCGAGCCACGGCTTTAACGACTATCAGGGCATCGACGCGCGCGGGAAGATCGTCGTCGTGCTGAGCGGCGTTCCCGAGGGTATCCCAAGCGACGTTTCCGCCCATATGAACGGCGACAAGAGGCGGATGGCGGCCGCGCGCGGCGCCGTCGGCATGATCTCCATCCGTACCCGCCACGATATCGCGGAGACGCCGTGGGAGCGGACATTGCGCTTCGCCGACCGGCCCGGCACCACCTGGCTCGAAGCGGACGGAACCCCGTTCGTCGACGGCAGCGGCCTCAGGTTCAGCGCCACGATGAGCGACGCCGCGGCCGAGGCGCTGTTCCGCGGGGCGCGGCGCACGACCGCGCAGGTGCTCGACGAGGCCGCCCGGACCGGCGCCCGCCCGCACGGCTTCGCGCTCACGCAGACCGCTCATTTCGCTCGCGAGGCAGCCGAGACGACGCGCTTCTCCAGCCCGAACGTGATCGCCGTCCTGCCGGGGACCGACCCCAGCGTCGCCAATGAATATGTGCTGCTGATGGCCCATCTCGACCATATCGGCGTGCGCACCAGCGGCGAGGGCGACCGGATCAACAACGGAGCGATGGACAACGCCACCGGAATCGCCACCCTGATCGAGGTCGCGCGGCAGTTCAGCCGGCCCGGCAACCGCCCGCGCCGCCCGATCCTGATCGCCGCGGTGACCGCAGAGGAGAAGGGCCTGCTCGGCGCCCAATATCTCTCGCGCCATCCGGTGGTCGGCCAGGGACGCGTGATCTCGGTCGTCAATCTCGACATGCCGGTGCTGACCTACGACTTCCAGGACGTGACGGCCTTCGGCGCCGAGCATTCGACGATGGGGGCGATCGTCCAGCGCGCAGCGGCGCGGATGCATGTCGGCCTGTCCCCCGATCCGCTGCCCGAGGAAGGGCTGTTCACCCGATCGGACCATTACCGCTTCGTCCAGCAGGGCGTGCCTTCGGTGTTCCTGATGACCGGCTTCGCCAATGGCGGGCGCGAACATTTCACCGACTTCCTCGAGCATCAATATCACAGCCCGCGCGACGAGGTGACCTTGCCGTTCAACTGGCAGGCAGGCGCGCGCTTCGCCCAGCTCAACTATCTGATCGCGCGGGAAATCGCCGACGGGGCCGAAGCGCCGCGCTGGTATGCGGGAAGCTTCTTCGGCGACGCCTTCGGCGGCCAGCAGGCGCGCGCGCCGCAGCCGCCTCAGGCGGCCTCGCGGCCCTCCAGCGCGGCGCGGTAGACGCCGTCGAGCGTAGTGAAGCGCCCGCCCATGTGGTCTCGGAAGAAGGTCAGCACCTGCTCGATGCCGGCGAGGAAGGCGGCGAGGTCCGCCTCGTCGCGGACGTAGGGCGTGTGGCCCGGCGCGAGGCTGGGGCTGTGATAGGTGAGGCTGAAAAGGCGGTGGCCGCGCGCCGCCATCGCCTCGATCAGCCGGCACTGCTCGTGCGGGGGCGTTCCCTCGGGCGTGAGCCGCGAGCGGGCGACGATTCCCGAGCGCGCCAGCACGCCGGGCAGGCGCAGACGACCGGCGCCGGGACTGTCGAACAGCCAGCCGGCGCGTTCCCCCAGCGCGGGCATCGCGCCGAGGAAGCCGACGCTCAGCGGTATTTCGAGCAGGCCTTCCGGCAGCCAATGCGGCCGATCCGGGCGGCCGCGGAAATCGGGGCCGCCATCGCCGGAGAAATCGCTGTGCGGCACGAAGCTGCAATCGATCCGGTAGCCGAGATCGGCGAGGATTCGGCCGGTATTCGGCCCGTAGCCGTAGCGGCCGGCCTTGAACGCGCCCGGAGCCTCGCCGAAATTCTTCTCGATCGCTCCGGTCAGCGCCTCGATCTTGGCGCGTTCCAGCCACGGCGGCAGGTTGCAGTGATAGGAATTGCGGGCGTTGACCTCCTCCTCATAGGGCGGAGTGACCCACGGATGGAGGTGCGCGGCGATCCCGGCCCTGCCGGCGTCGCGCAGGCTCGAGAGAAACGCGACCGCCTCCGGATCGGTCGCGACCGGGTAATCGACGGCGTAGGTCGGCACGATCCCGAGACGGTGGTAGATTTCGTGAGCGAGCGCCTGGGCCGGGATCGAGCGGGTCGCGCGGCTGTCGCGCGAGAACGGCGCCGTCCAGTCGAACTCCTCCTCGGTGTCGACGACGATCAGCAGCTCGGGCGTCACGGCCGCTGTCCCTTGACCAGCGCCGACGCGCGCTCGAGCCCGCGGCAGAGCGCATGGACGGCGCGGCGGCGCGCGCCCTTCAGCGGAATCGTGACCCGGACGACGGAGCGCCGCTCGCGCCAGAGACCGTCGATCATCGAATGATGGTCCATCGCGCAGCTGTCGACCCATTCTATGTCGGGATCCTCGAGGATGCGCAGATTTTCGATCTGGAGGAGGACTCCGGGCGAGAAACGGCCATAATCCTCGTCGAACGCGGTCTTGAACGAAAAGCCGCCCGGCGGCGTCAGGAAATTGGCGAGCATGGCGATGGCGCGGCCGTCGAGATCGAGGCGCAGGAACTGGAGGCGGCCCGCTTCCCACGCCCCGGCGGCGGCGGCGCGGAAGAAGGCTTCGGCCGCGGCGTCCACCGCGAGCCCGGTGCCCGCCTTGCCCTTCCAGCCCTTGCGCTCCAAAGCGAGATAATCGTCGCACCAGGCGGAGAGCTCGGACCCTTCCGCCAGGCGGCGAAAGCCGAGATCGCCGAGCTCGCCGAGGCGGCTGCGCTGGCGGCGCAGCTCCTTGCGCTTCTTGCCGCGGACGGCGAGCTCGAAATAGGCGCCGGGGTCGAGCCGGGTGTCGAGCATCGCACGGCGGCGGCGGTGAACGACCTCGCCGCGGCCGAGCGCCCGGAACAGGGGGCCGTCCTCCGCCAATCCGCGCAGGTGAAGGAAAGCACCGGCCCAATCGTCGCGGTCGAGCAGGCCGAGAAGAGCCTCCCAGAAGGCGGCCTCCTCGCCCGCGGCGACGAGCGGCGAGCCCAGAAAGGCGTGGTCGTGATACCAGTTCTGGACGAAGCGGACCGGCAAATGCGCATAACCCCGCTCGATCGTCAGCGGCAGCAGGCCGATCAGGCGCGCGCCGCGGCGGACCTCGGCCAGGCGGATGTCGCGATCCCCGGCGAGATGGGCGAGCGAAGCGGCGACGAACCAGCGCTCGTGAAAGGGGTTTGGCTCGGCGGCGCGCAGGACCAGATCGTCCCATTCGCCGGCCAGATCGGCAAGCGCGAGGCGGGCGGGACGAAGCCGCGCGCGGACCCCTGCCGCCGACATGGCGGCGAGCGGCGCCCGCGAGGCGGCGCGGCGCTCCGCCGACGTCTCGATCCGGCCCATCGAACTCATCGGCGCGCGATAGCCGACAGAGGTAAATTAATGGTGCGGAGAGAAGCTCATGCCGTCTGGAGAAGATGGTCGCGATAGCGATCGCGCAGGGCCGTCTTGAGCAGTTTGCCGGTGGCCGTGTGCGGAAGGCTGTCGACGAACAGGATTTCGTCCGGAAGCCACCATTTGGCGACTCGCGTGCCGAGATGGGCGAGGATCGCGTCGGCGCCGACCTCCGAGCCTTCCTTGCGGACGACCAGCAACAGCGGCCGCTCGTCCCATTTGGGATGCCGCGCGCCGATCGCCGCCGCCTCGGCGACGCCCGGGCAGCCGACCGCCGCATTCTCCAGCTCGACCGAGCTGATCCATTCGCCGCCGGATTTGATCACGTCCTTGGAACGGTCGGTGATCTGGAGCGTGCCGCAGGGGTGGAGGACGGCGACGTCCCCGGTGTCGAACCAGCTGCCCTCGCCCGCGCAATCGCCCGCCTGGTCCTGAAAATAGCGGCGGATCACCCAGGGGCCGCGAATCTGGAGGCGGCCCGAGCTCTGGCCGTCGCGCGGCTGTTCCTTCTCCTCGTCGTCGACGACCCGGAGCTCGACTCCGAAGGGCACCCGGCCCTGCTTGCAGACGAGATCGACCTGCTCGTCGAAGCTCAATTCCTCCCAATTGGCGGGCGGCGAGCCGATCGTGCCGATGGGCGAGGTCTCGGTCATCCCCCAGGCGTGGCCGACTCGGATACCGGTCTTCATCAGCCGCTCGACCATCGAGCGCGGCGCCGCCGAGCCGCCGATGGTGACGATCCGAAGATGCTTCGGCATCTCGCCGGTCTTGTCGATATGCTGGAACATGGAGAGCCAGACCGTCGGGACTCCCGCGCTGTGGGTCACCTTCTCCTCGTTCATCAGGCGGCAGAGCAAGACCGGATCATTGACCGCCGCGTAGACCATCTTGATCCCGGCCATCGCTCCGGAGAAGGGAAGACCCCAGGCCGCGGCGTGGAACATCGGCACGATCGGCAGCGCCACCGTGCTCGGCGAAAGATCGAAGCAGGACGGCGCGACCTCGGCCATGGCGTGGATCACCGAGGAGCGATGCTCGTAGAGAACGCCCTTGGGATTGCCGGTCGTCCCCGAGGTATAGCAGAGCATGCAGGGCTCGCGCTCCGAGCCCTCGACCCAGGAATAATCGCCGTCCTCGGCGTCGAGCAGGGCCTGGAACGCGCCGTCGTCGAAGCAGACGTAATGGTCGATGGAGGTCCACTGGTCCTTGAGGCGGTCGACGATCGGCTGGAACAATTTGTCGTAGAAGAGGACCTTATCCTCGGCATGGTTGGCGATGTAGACGAGCTGCTCGTCGAACAGGCGCGGATTGATCGTGTGGATGACGCCGCCCATGCCGATCGCGCCGTACCAGGCGATCAGGTGATAATGGTGGTTCATGGCCAAGGTGCCGACCCGGTCGCCGCGCTTCAGGCCCATCTTCTCAAGCGCTTGCGCGAGCTTCCTCGAATCGCGTGCGATGCCGGCCCAGCTGGTGCGCTCGACCCTGCCGTCGGCCCAGCCGGTGACGATTTCGCGAGCGCCGTGCTCGCGCTCGGCATGGTCGATGAGCCGCGGCACGCGCAGCTCGAAATCCTGCATCCCGCCCAGCATTCGAACTCTCCCGCTCCGTCTATGCGCGGGAGTCTATTCGCTTACGAAACGAGCGCAAGCCTGGGCGCCTCGGCGACCGACAGGCGCACGGCGCGGATCCCGCCGACGCGTTCGATTCGCGCGGCCAGCTCGGCGTCGACCTTATAGTCCCGGCCGAGCACCATTTCCGCCTCGCCGCCGCTCCACGCCGCGCGGCAGGTGAGCTGGCCGTTGCCGCCGCGCTCCGCAAGGACGATCGCTGCCAGTTCGCCGAGCGCGGCCGGATCGTCGACCTCGACCTCGAGCTGGAGGCGAGTCCGGCGCGACAGCCCCTCGAAGCCCTGAAGCGAGCGGATGGCGAGGCGCGGCGTCTCCTCGCCCGGGCGCCGGTCGAGCTCGACGCTGAGCAGGGCGCACTGGCCGTCCTTGGCGAAAGCGGCGACCTGATCGGCCACGGCGTCGTCGAAGATCGTCGCTTCGAACTGACCGGAGGAATCGGACAAGGTGGCGATCATGTAGCGGCGGCCCTTGGCCGAGGTTCGCCAGCGCACGTCCTCGATCATTCCGGCCATCACCGCGCCTGTCCGGCCGCCGTCGGCGGGAGCGGCGAGCGCCGAAAGGTCGCCGAAGCGGCGCGCGCCGTGGGCGGCCGCGAGGTGGCGGTAATTGTCGACCGGGTGGGCGGAGAAATAGAAGCCGAAGGCCTCCTTCTCGGCGGCCATCCGCTGGGCGAGAGTCCAGTTCTCCGCCGCGGGCATTCGGATAGGGACGACATTGGCGGCGCCCTCGCCGAACAGACCGCCCTGCCCGCTGACCCGCGCATCGGCCGCGCTCGATGCCGCGGAGAGGATCGTCTCGGCCGCGCCGAACGCCGCCCAGCGCTCGGCGATCCCGTCGAACGCGCCGGCGGCGGCGAGGCTTTCGAGCTGGCGGCGGTTGAGCTGCCGCGGATCGATCCGGGCGGCGAAATCGTCGAGCGTCCGGAAGGCGCCTCCGCGATCGCGCTCCTCGACCAGCACCTCCATCGCCTTCTCCCCGACCCCCTTGAGCGCGCCCAGGGCGTAGCGCACCGCGTGGCCCTCGCCGTGGGGCTCGACCGAAAAGTCGGCTTCGCTGGCGTTGATCGAGGGGGGCAGGATCGAGTCTCCGCGCCGGCGCATGTCGTCGACGAAGATCGCCAGCTTGTCGGTGAGGTGGATGTCGAAAGCCATCGAGGCGGCGTAGAATTCGACCGGGTAATGGGCCTTGAGCCACGCCGTCTGGTAGGCGACCAGCGCGTAGGCGGCGGCGTGGCTCTTGTTGAAGCCGTAGCCGGCGAACTTGTCGATCAGGTCGAACAGCTCGTTGGCCTTCGGCCGGGCGATGGCATTGACCGCGCAGCCGGTGATGAAGCGCTCGCGCTGCGCGTCCATCTCCGACTTGATCTTCTTGCCCATGGCGCGGCGCAGCAGGTCCGCCTCGCCGAGGCTGTAGCCGGCAAGCACCTTGGCCGCCTCCATCACCTGCTCCTGGTAGACGAAGATGCCGTAGGTTTCCTTGAGCACGTCTTCGAGCAAAGGGTGCGGATATTCGATTCGCGCGCGGCCGTTCTTGCGGTCGCCGAACATCGGGATATTGTCCATCGGGCCCGGCCGGTAGAGCGAGACGAGCGCGATGATGTCGCCGAAATTGGACGGGCGGACGGCCGCCAGCGTTCGGCGCATGCCTTCCGATTCGAGCTGGAACACGCCGACCGTGTCGCCCTTCTGGAGCAGCGCGTAGACGTCCGGATCGTCCCACGGCATCAGCCGGTCGAGATCGACCTCGACTCCGCGCCTGGCGAGCAAAGCGACTGCCTTGCGCAGCACGGAGAGCGTCTTGAGGCCGAGGAAGTCGAACTTCACCAGCCCCGCGGCCTCGACATATTTCATGTCGAACTGGGTCACCGGCATGTCCGAGCGCGGATCGCGGTAGAGCGGCACGAGCGCGTCGAGGCGGCGGTCGCCGATGACGACGCCCGCGGCGTGGGTCGAGGCGTGGCGGGGAAGGCCCTCGAGCTTCATCGCCAGATCGAACAGGCGGCGGACCTGGGCGTCGTTGCGATATTCGGCGGCGAGCTCGGTGACGCCGTTGAGCGCCCGCTCCAAGGTCCAGGGATCGGTCGGATGGTTGGGGATGAGCTTGGCCAGCCGGTCGACCTGGCCGTAGGGCATTTGCAGGACGCGGCCGGTATCCTTGAGCACCGCGCGCGCCTTCAATTTCCCGAAGGTGATGATCTGGGCGACCTTGTCCGACCCGTAGCGCTCCTGGACGTAGCGGATCACCTCGCCGCGCCGGGTCTCGCAAAAGTCGATGTCGAAATCCGGCATCGACACGCGTTCGGGGTTGAGGAAGCGCTCGAACAGCAGGCCGAGGCGGATCGGATCGAGATCGGTGATGGTCAGCGCCCAGGCGACCACCGAGCCGGCCCCGGAGCCGCGGCCCGGGCCGACCGGAATGTCCTGGTCCTTGGCCCATTTGATGAAGTCGGCGACGATCAGGAAATAGGCCGCGAAGCCCATGTCGATGATGATCTCGGTCTCGAAGGCGAGCCGGTCGAAATAGGCCTTGCGGTCCTCATCCGAGAGATCGTCGTAGAGCGCGAGGCGCGCATCGAGGCCGGCCTTCGCGTCCGCCCGGAGCTGGCTTGCCTCGGCCTCCAGATCGCCGGCGATGGACGGGAGGATGGGCTTGCGCTTGGGCGCTCCGACCGCGCAGCGCCGCGCGATGACCGAGCTGTTGTCGATCGCCTCCGGAAGGTCGGCGAACAAGGCGCGCATGTCGGCGGCAGGCTTCATCCATGCCTCGGGCGAAGAGCGAACGCGGTCGTCGCGGTCGATCTGGCTCGACTGGGCGATGCACAGCATCGCGTCGTGGGCGCGATGGAAGTCGGCGTCGGCGTAAGACGCCGGATTGGTCGCCACCAGCGGAAGGTTCCGCGCATAAGCGAGCGCGATCAGCCCGGCCTCGGCGGCCTGCTCGACCGGATCGCCGCGCCGGCTGAGCTCGACGTAGAGCCGGCCGGGGAACAGGCGCTCCAGGCGGTTGGCCACGTCGTTGAACGGCTGCTCCTCGGCGATCAGCCGGGCGAGCGCGCCCTCCCCGCCCCCGGTCAGCGCGATCAGCCCCGCGGTGCGCCCTTCGAGCGCGTCGAACGTGACGTGGGCCTCCTCCTCGACCGGGCGGCCGAGATGCGCTTCGGAGACCAGCGCGCAAAGGTTGACGTAGCCCGTCTCGTCCTGCGCGTAGAGCGCGAGCCAGTCGATCAGCGGCGCCCGTCCCTCGGCGCCGGGCCGGGCGACCCCGAGCAAGGCGCCGACGATCGGCTGCACGCCCGCCTCGATGCAGGCATCGGTGAACGGCATGGCGGCGTAGAGCCCGTTGCGGTCGGTCAGCGCCACCGCGGGGAAATCGAGCCTTTTGGCCTGCCTGGCGATCGCCTTCGGCTCGATCGCGCCCTCGAGCATCGTGTAGCAGGAGAAGATTCGAAGCGGGACGTAGGGCGCGGCCGACATGAGGCGACTATGGTGCCTTCATCGGCGGCGCGAAAGCCTCCTGCGGCGATTCGCCCACAGGAATCCGGCTCACCCGGCCTGCCGCCCGATCCGCCCAAACAGCATGATCGAATCGAAGCTTCTATCTTTCGTTAAGGCAGAATCCGGAGCCGTTGGCAGCCGGGACGGAAAGCAGCGCGATAAATCAGGATAGCATTTGGCGAATTGAAAGATTGCGCCGAAATGGACACCTCAGACAGTTTGACTGTAGATTACCTAGCTATTTACTTCAGGAGATTCCAACCTGAATCGGACGATTCCAATCTAGACTCTAAAAATGTTCCGTGACTAGCTACACATGCGCTCCATCGACGCCGCCTGACTTCAGCGCGGCTCACGAAAGCGCCTGTTTGGCTATGCGGCGCCACTCGCGCCGCACTACTCATCGAACGGAGGTTTCCATGGCCAGCAAGCAACCCGGCGGACCCGGCGGCATACGGGGTGAAGTCGAAGGCCCGCTGTTCACGATCGATTTCGAGAAGCACGCCGTCGAGCGGCCGCGCGAGCTTCCGCGCGAACTGGCCGAAGCCGAGCTTTTCGACGAGAATTTCTTCTCGCTCCAGGCCGACACCAACGAGGCCGCGAAAGTCTCGATCGCATGCCAGCAGGTCCACCTCCTGAACCTGGTCAGCTGGCCCGAATTCAAGACGGTCTGGGGCAAGCGCTGCTACAAGGTCAAATGGTGGACGGTGTGCATCCCCTGGCCCTACATCTACAAGCGGGTCTGCACGCGCAGCTACTATCTGCAGATCTGTCATCCGACCATCGGCGAGATCATGGCCGCCATCCTCGACTGCCTCAAAAAGTCGCTCAGCGAGGCGCTCCTCGCCCTGCTGATCCAGAAGAAATTCGACGTGTTCCTGAACGTGCTCCGGATCGTGCTCGTCAACTGCCTGCAGCAGAAGGGCGTGAAGCTCCTCGAACAGCTGTCGGTCGGCATCAAGGAGCAGGTCAATTGCACCAACTGGCAGGAGGTTTGATCGCGAGACGGACCCGGACGGCATGGGCCGTCCGGACGTTTCTCACTCGATCACGCCCTCGTGCAGCCTCAGCACCCGGTCCATCTTCGCCGCTATGCGCTCGTTGTGGGTGGCGACGAGGGCGGCGCTGCCTTCCTCGCGGACGAGGCTGAGGAATTCGGCGAAGACGATGTCGGCGGTGGCTTCGTCGAGGTTGCCGGTGGGCTCGTCGGCGAGCACCAGAGCGGGCCGGTTGGCGAGCGCCCGGGCGACGGCGACTCGCTGCTGCTCGCCGCCCGAAAGCTTGCTCGGCGGATGGGTCAGCCGCTCGGAAAGGCCGAGCGCTCCGAGCAGCGAGCGGGCGCGCTCGCGGGCCGCGGCCGTCGTCGCGCCGTGGACGAGCTGCGGGATGACGACATTTTCCTCGGCGCTGAAATCGGGCAGCAGATGGTGGAACTGGTAGACGAAGCCGAGCGTGTCGCGGCGCACCCGGGTGCGGTTCGAATCGTCGAGCGCCGCGGCTTCCTCGCCGGCGATCCGGATCGAGCCCTCAAAGCCGCCCTCGAGCAACCCGACCGCCTGGAGCAAGGTCGACTTGCCCGAGCCGGAGGGGCCGAGAAGCGCCACGATCTCGCCGGCGCGCACCGTCAGGTCGATTCCGCGCAGCACCTGGATGGTGACGTCCCCCTGGACGAAGCTGCGCCTGAGTCCGGCGGTTTCGAGCACCTCACTCATAGCGAAGCACCTGAACCGGATCGGTCTTCGACGCGCGCCAGGCCGGAATGACGGTGGCGATGAAGCTCAGCACCAGCGCCATCAGGACGATCGCCATCACCTCTACGGGATCGGGCTTGGCCGGAAGCTCGGTGAGGAAGCGGACCGAGGGATCCCAAAGATTTTGGCCGGTGAGCCGCTGGAAGAAATCGACGACCGGCTGGCGGAAATAGAGGCCGAGCGTGCCGAGGACGAAGCCGGCGAGGATTCCGAGCACGCCGATCGTCAGGCCGACCGTCATGAAGATCCTCATCACGCCCGCGCGGGTGGCGCCCATCGTCCGAAGGATGGCGATGTCGCGATGCTTGGCGCGGACCAGCATGATCAGCGAGGAAAGGATGTTGAACGCGGCGACGAGGATGATGATCGAAAGGACCACGAACATCACCACCCGCTCGACCTGCAGCGCCTCGAACAGGGCCGAATTCATCGAGCGCCAGTCGCTGACGATCGCCCGGTTGGCGAGCTGCCCGGAAAGCGGCGCCAGGATGTCCTCGACCCGGTCGGCGTCGGCGGTGTCGACCTCGACCATGCCGATCGAATCGCCCATCAGAAGGAAGTTCTGCGCTTCCTCCAGCGGCATGATCACGAAGGCCTTGTCGAAATCGTAGAGGCCGACCTCGAAGATCGCGGTGACGTTGTAGTCGACGATCCGCGGCACGGTTCCGAAGGGGGTCGCCCGCCCCTGCGGCGAGATGATGGTGATCGAGCCGCCGACGCTGATGCCGAGCAATTGGGCGAGGCGCGAGCCGATCGCGACATTGTTGCTGCCGGGGCGAAGCGAGGCCATGGAACCGGCGATCACGTTCGCGTTGATCGCCCTGTTGGCGGCGATGTCCGGCGCCGGCATGCCACGCAGAAGGATCGCCTCGACCCGCCCTTCGTGCGTGGCCATCAACGGCTGCTCGATCAGCGCGTGGGCGGAGGTGACCCCCGGCGTGCGCCGCGCCGCATCGAGCACCGGGCGCCAATCGTCGAGCCGGCCGCCATAGCCCTGGATCACGGCATGGCCGTTCAGGCCCACCACCTTGTCGAACAGCTCGGCGCGAAAGCCGTTCATCACGCTCATGACGATGATCAAAGCGGCGACTCCGAGCATCACCGCGGCCAGGCTGATCCCGGCGACGAGGAAGATGAAGCCCTCGCCCTTGCCCGGCAGGAGATAGCGCCGGGCGATCATGCGCTCGTAGCGGGTGAGGATCATCGGAGCCGCTGTCCCCCGTTCGTCCCGAGCGAAGTCGAGGGACCCTTTCGAGCGGAGCGAGAACAGGCCTCGGCTTCGCTTCGTCCCTCGACTTCGCTCGGGAGGGTGTCTCGACTTCGCTCGACACGAACGGACGGAGTGGCGATCTTCACGCGGTCAGCCTCGCAAGCGCGCTTTCGATGCTCAGCTCCTCGCGTTCGCCGGTGGAGCGGCGCTTCAGCTCGACGACGCCCTTCTCCAGCCCCTTGGGGCCGACGATCAGCTGCCAGGGCAGGCCGATCAGGTCCATCGTCGCGAACTTGGCGCCGCCGCGCTCGTCGCGGTCGTCGTAAAGGGTGTCGACGCCGGCCTCTTGCAGCCGGCCGTAGATCTCGTCGGCGGCGCTGGTGACGCTGCCGTCGTCGGCGCGCATGTTGACGAGGCCGACGCGGAACGGCGCGACCGCCTCCGGCCAGACGATGCCGCCCTCATCGTGGCTCGCCTCGATGATCGCGCCCATCAGGCGCGACACGCCGATGCCGTAGCTGCCCATTTGCGGGTGAACCTGAGCGCCGTCCGCCGTCTGCACGCTGAGGCCCATGGACTCGCTGTATTTGGTGCCGAAGGCGAAGATGTGGCCGACCTCGATTCCGCGCCGCTGCCGCAGGCGATCGGCGGGCACGGGGCAGTCGGGAACCTTGGCGTGCTCCTCTTCCTCCATCGCGTAGAGGCCGGTGAGGCGGGCGATGGTCGCGGCATCGGCGCCGAGCAGGTCCTCCCGAGTGACCTCCTCGATCGCCGCGTCGTAGAAGATCGCGCTCTCGCCGGTCTCAGCGAGGATGTGGAATTCGTGGCTGAGATCGCCGCCGATCGGCCCGGTCGGGGCGCGCACCGGAACCGCCTGGAGGCCGAGCCGGGCGAAGGTGCGAAGGTAAGCGACGAACATCGCCTCGTAGCTCGCCTTCAAACCCGCCTCGTCGAGATCGAAGCTGTAGGCGTCCTTCATCAGGAACTCGCGGCCGCGCATGATCCCGAAGCGCGGGCGGATCTCGTCGCGGAACTTCCACTGGATGTGGTAGAGCGTGCGCGGAAGATCGCGGTAGCTCTTGACGCTGCCGAGGAAGATCTGGGTGATCATTTCCTCGTTGGTCGGCCCGTAGAGCATCTCGCTGCCCTTGCGGTCCGGGAAGCGAAGCATTTCGGGACCGTAGGCGTCGTAGCGGCCCGACTGGCGCCACAGCTCGGCCGACTGGATGGTCGGCATCAGCAGCTCGACCGCGCCGGCCTTGTCCTGCTCCTCGCGAACGACCTGCTCGATCCTCTTGAGCACCCGGTGGCCGAGCGGAAGCCAGGCGTAGATTCCGGCGGCGGTCTGGCGGATGAGGCCGGCGCGGAGCATCAGCTTGTGGCTGACGATCTGGGCGTCGGCGGGCGTCTCCTTGACGACGGGGAGGAAGTAACGGGACAGGCGCATGGCGACGCCTTACGGATGCCGCCAGCGCAACGCAACGCAAAGCCAGATCAGGACGAGCGCCTGATTAAGGCGCCTGTTGCGGATCGTTCGCAGCTTCTGTTGCGGGTCGGCAACAGTTTCGCCGCAAAGTCGCCACGATTGGCGATCGGGCGATGACAAGGCCGGTGGGCGGGCATAGGTACCGGGCCACGCAACCAAGGACTTAACGCCCTGGTTCGGGGAAGCTCCGGTCCCGTTTTCTCTGGCGAGGTGAGAAAGCGCGCGGGCCGGGGCATCACAAGGGGGTAGACGGCGCGAGCCGTCTCACGGGTGCCCGGTCCGCAAGGCCCGGGCACTTGTCGTTTGGGCCCCGTCTCCTCCCAGTCCGCCGTCCGAGCCGAGTGGTGCTCGCTCCGCGGCGATGATAGGTTCGGCTCCGGCAGCAAGGAGGAAAACGATGCAGGAAGACGAACATGTCGATCCGCAGGACGCTTCGCTGAGGAGCTCGCCAAAAGCGAGCGAGGACGAGGCCGGCGACGATCTGCAAGGCCTGGCCGCCGCCGAATGCTATTGGAACGACAAGAAATATTCGGACGGCGCGACCGTTTGCGACAACCACCAGCGCTTCAAATGCTGGAACGGGCGCTGGGTCGACATCGGCAGCTGCTAGTCGACGGCCCTAATCGACGCGGCGGACGGTCGTTTCGACGGTGGCGACGTTGAAGCCGAAGCGGCGGATGGTCATCCGGTTCGAGGCGGCGCGGCCGCCCGGCTGGAGCGTGATCCACTGCTCGACCGAGGGCCCCTCGGCAAGGCGGTAGCGCAGGTGGAGGGTGGCGCCGGACACTTCGCCGGCGACCGCGCCGCGCGCGTCGCTGATCGTCCCGGTCACCGCGTTGGCAGCGCCGCGGGTCAGCCGCCAGACCCGGCGCCGCGCCGGCTTGCCCTCCTCCTCGACGACCTGATCGAGCACCAGCGTGCCCCCCTGCATGCGCCCGGTGGCACGATCGCGAACGGCGTGGCGGCCGGACATGATGATGTGCACAATGCCCGAGCCCTCGGTGCGGCCGACGAAGAAGCGCTCGAGCGCGCTTCCCGGCGGCGGCGGCGGATGCGCCGGCCCCTGCGCCGCGGCGAGGAGCAGGAAGCCGAGGATTTCGGGAAGGGCCAAGCATGTGCTCCGGACGGCGGTGAGGCCGTCACCATGGCAGGCCTCGCCCCTTCGCTCAATCCGCGGCGAGCTGGGTGGCGACCGGCAGGGGCGCGGCCAGCGCCAGCGCTTCCTCCGGGCTGGAGGGCGCCTCGTCGGTCACCACCACCTGGCTGCCGAGCGCGGTCACTCCGTAGAGCCGCTGGGCGAAGGCGCGCGGCAGGCGGACGCAGCCGTGCGAGGCGGGATGGCCGGGGATCTGGCCGGCGTGGAGCGCGACTCCGTCCCACGTAAGCCGCTGCATGAAGGGCATCGGCGCGTCGTCGTAGAGGTTGGAATGGTGGTCGACCTCCTTCTGCAGGATCGGGAAGGTGCCGGTGGGCGTGTCGTAGCCCGGCTGGCCGCTGGAGATGGTGGAGACGCCGATCAGGGCGCCGGAGCGGAAGACGAAGGCGCGCTGGAGCGGCAGGCTGACGACGATGGCCACCGGGCCGTCACCGGGCGCGGCCGCCGGGTGCCAGCGATACTGGCCGGGGCGAAGACCGTCGGAGGCGAGATCGGCGCCCTCGGCGGCGGCCGGGATTTCGGGGTCTGTCGCGGCATAAGCGGCGGCCGGGATCGTTGCGGAAAGGCTGAGGGAAAGAAGGCCGAGCGCGAGCGCGCGCCGCAGCCGGGGGGCACCACCGGACATAGGATACTCCACTTTTACTGGCGCGGCCGCCGAAGGGGACGGAGGTTCGCGCTTACCTGTGTTGCAAAACGCGGCTGGTCCGCTTTGGTGCCGTGAGGCAGTTCAGGCGCCGCTCATGTCGCGGGCGCGACCTTCGAGGCTCGACGAGGGAGGATGCGATGCGGGGAGCGACGGCGGTGCTGGCCGGGCTGGCGATGACGAGCGGGGCGGCGGCGCAGGTGCCGAGCGCCGAGGCGCAGTTCTGCCACGATCTCGGCCGGATCATCGCCGCGGCGGCGGAGACGCCCGAGCCCTTCTACAGCCTGGAGCGGAGCGCCGCGGCCCCGCCCCGCCTGGGCTTCACCCATTGCTTCCGCGCCGGCGACGCACGGCGGAGCTACTGGCACTGCCACCAGAGCCTCGCGCCCGACCATCTCAGCGCCGAGCGGCTGACCGCGCTGACCAGGGCCTGCCTTCCCGAAGCGGCCGCTTTGCCCGCCGAGACGCGCCGCGAGGCCCGCTTCCGCCTGGGCGATCTTGAGATCATCATCAGCGAAACCGGCGGCCCGCGCGCTCATGTCGGGCGCGTCGTGAGCTATATCGTGGCCGCCGCGCCGAAGCCCTGAGGGGCCCTTCGACACGCTCAGGACAGGCCCTTTCGGCAGGCTCGGCACAGGCGGAAGTTTCCGAAGTTTCCGCTTCCTTAGGGAGAGAAAAACCTGAACCTTCCGGGATTTGTTCGGCCGGGGCGGGAGCGTGCGGGAGCAGATTACGATCAAGCTGGGCTTCGCCCACCTGTCGGCCGGGCGTTCAACCTCTCCGTCGCTGCGCTGCGCGCTGCTCAGGTGCGTTTCCGCGCGAATGGTCCCAATGTTCGCGGTGGCCATGAGCAATGCGACGGCCAAGCCCGGATCGGTAGGCGCGCACCTTTTCCCAACTGAGAATCAGCCGCCCGGCGGGCGAGCGCCGAGTCGCACTAATTTAGCAGACAGAGCTCGAGCTCGCAAGAACGTGGCAGGAACATTTCCAGATCAATTCGAGGTCTATCGTATTACACCAAGGAAGTCCGTCACCGACCGTCGCTGAGCACAGATTACGAGGTCACGCCGCAGCGCTCATCTCTACAAAGACGTGCTTAAGGCGCAATGGATGCGCGCCATTTTGCAATACCGTCCCCTCCAGTAGGGCTAATGCGAGTGGATGCCCTTCGCACGTAGCAAGCTTGGCGGGAGTTCCGTAGTGGTGGCAGATGGATGCATCTATCGCTTCTACCACGTCATTCACAGGAGGCTTCAGAACATACCCAAGCATAAAGCCCCACTCCAAACCCGAGCCGTATTGCCCCGCTACGTACCGTTGGACACCTTTCACCACATAATTTGCATTCAGCGTGGAATCTCCCGCTGCCACCCTCTTACACTCCACCGGAACGTACGCATCTTCAAATCCAAACTGATGCGTGAATTTCATCGTGATATCTATTCTACCTAGGATCTCGGGGCCCATTGTTGACATGTCCTCCAGCTCATGCTCGCCGCGAATTTCGAGATTTGTAAGGCCCAACGCCACTTTAACCCGGCGCACAGCTTTCCGAACGACCATTGTTATAGGGACTTCCAGCATCTTCGCTTCGATATGCGGCCTTGCTTCCTCAGCCCCACGGCATATCAAATCCACTACTGTCGCAACTTGATCAGCACCAAGTCCGAAAGCCGGATTGCCGATAGGGTCGTCGGAGCTAAGCAGCGGCATGCTGAGTCTGGAGCCAATGATCCGCTAACACAACATCCCCGTCATTCAAGCCAGCAGTCGCCGTCCAGTACCGTTGTTCAGACGGCTTGAGAATAAATAGGCTGTTTTGAATGTAAAACCGCAAGTGTCTACGCTCGTTGAGATATGGGGGCGCATGAGTCTCAGACTTTCCGCCAAGCAGAGTGGCTAGATTTGCAAGGTCTTTCGCATCGCCCATGCCAACGGAGCACGAACCATCGGGGCTTCCAGGGGCCATGCTGAATCTGACCGCTGTAATCCCGGGAATGCCTTTGGACAGATCACCACCTTCAACCTGCGCATCGTATAACGAAGCTCTCAAATGTCGCTCGCCTCGTGCCCTAAGATAACCGTTTACAGTTGCCACGGCTGCGAGGGCATAGGTCTCTAAGTCTCCGACATTGGGTCTCTTCACCGCGCGACAGCGTTCGCTTCGCCCTTCAAATATCAAGAACCGTGCTCTCTCGACACTATCCTCAACTATTACACGTTCTTGATCCTCCAATTCGTAAAGATCAAAAACCGCTTTATCTAGAGCCCTGAGGGCCTCTTGCGAGTGCGGCGAGTCTGCAAGTGCCCTTTCTCGATCAACGGCTTGTTTCAATAAATGTTCTGGGCATCTCGCCAGATCAGGGACTCTTAAGGATAGTATATCCTCTGGCGTCACTGTGGGCCGCTCCAACCCCCATGTCGGGCCCCCAAATGCCAATTGAAAAGTAGTAATCGCAGAATTTAAAATTGCCGACAAGACGAACGGATACCTTCCGTCTAGTCCAGAAAATGATATGCCATAAAGATTCTGGGTATAAAGAGCGTCGTCCAATACTATGGATGCTGCATAACGGCCTCTCTCAATACCGAATGAGTAGGCCCCTTTCGGGCAGAGAACGAGAGGGCCTGAAAATATCGAACGCTTACGTGGTCGGTGAAGGGTGGCCCGCTCAAGATGGTCTAACCCTTCGGTCGCGATACGAAGCGGCCGAAATTCCATGGGGGTGACAACCGGAAGTTTGTAGTACGACGGGGGAACAGACCTCTGTGGGGATCCTCCCACAATGTAGCCTTGCCCCCGCCCCTGCTCCGGATCAACGTCAAGGCAATTAAGTTGATGTTCGAGCGTCGGAAAATTCTCCCAGAGACGGCGAATGAGCCATCCGTCACGAATGGTGCCGAACGTGGCGGCTTTCAGAAAGGTAGGAGCCGCTTTGATATCGGCCAGTGGCACTGACTTAATCTCGGCAGGGCCAATCTGGAAAATCCCACTACCCTTGAAATGAGGGGCCCAAGGAATTGATCCGACGAGCACTCGCTCCTTTACTGTCGTCAGTGCACATCGCGCAAAAAACAGTAGCGCGGGCCCCGATGCGTCAGGAAAGAGATCCTCCTTTCTCAGAAACGACAAATTTATCAGAGCGGTTGGCGCAAGTCGCTCCATAAGCGACGAACGCGATTGAATCGCAAAGTCGTCGCCCGAAAAGAATGGAGTGGCTTTCATGATCATGCCGACTCTGCCGGAAGCCCCTGCCAGGGACGCTGCAACTGTTAGAAATTGCTGATCCGGGCTACGGCGCGGACGAAGCGTTTTCTCATCCTGTAGGTTACGCGTCGGATATCCTCCGTCTAGCTTGACGTAGGTCCAGGGTGGGTTGCCAACCACGGCGTCGAATGGGACTTGATTAAGGGTAGCCGGGAGCTCATCTGCCAAGGAATCTGCATGAAATAATGTTGTTCCTAAGAGGTGTTCGAACCTCAAATCCGAGATATCGTTGATGCTTTCTTCGTCGAATTCGAGGGCGGCGAGGTATAGACTGAATGCCGCAATCCCGAGTGCAGATTTATTAACATCGATCCCAAAGAGCTGTGTGTATAGGATTCTGCGAACTATGTTCCGAGTGGATGGCGCCCCTTTAGTCGCTTTCCAAACCAAACGGCGGAAAGCTTCTACGAGAAATGCCCCTGAACCACAGGTGGGATCTACAATCCGCGCTTCGCTATCCAAATCCTCAAATACGGGATCGAGGGTCAAATGCACGAGTTCGATGGGAGTGTAATGGAGTCCTTGCGCCGCAGCCTCCTCGGCTGCGGACGATCGAGCGAACTGTTGATATATAGAACTAATTAGGTCAACAGGGATCGCATTGAACCGAAACTTGAATAATCTTCCTTGACCCCTTTTTTCGGGAACTAAGCTTCGGCTGTCTACAAAGTCGCGAAGCAATACCAGGTGCGCGTCGGTAAGATGCTCCTCTTCAAGCCCTTGGTCTTCCATGGGAAACAGGTCCCCGTCGAACGTCGACCGGAGCCATGCAAACAGCGCAAAGGTTGTCCTCTTCTCCTGGAAGATTTTTCCGAGGTCTGCCGGTATGTCGTCGGGTAAAAATCTCTGAGCGATGCCCCGATCGATCAAATACCAAGTGAATATGCATCGACCAATAAAGCGTTGAGATAAATCGCGGATAACTGCAGGCCGATCCACAACCGCTGCTTCACTCAAACCCGAAGGAGCGAAAGCCAATTCGTTTTCTAAAGCATCAATCTCAGCCAGTAGCTCACGGTCAATACGACAGTTGCGATTGATTGATGATCCAAGCGAACTGCTCCAGAAAGCGCCCGTCTCTGTTGCAACACGTCCACAGATCGCATTGAGAGATTTCAATCCATCCACGCCAAGTGCGAACACTTGAAGTGGCTTAGTACCACTCTTCTCGTTCCATATGCGAGGTGCTGCATAACAATCATACAGGCGGACCTCAACGGGTGTGATGATCCACAGTAACGGCGCAAAGCCGATATTCCACGCGGTCTCGTGCCAGTGCTTTAGCTGATCGGGCGTCGGGTCTTCCTCACCCGAGTCTTTGAAGACACTTGTCGCGGAATTCTGCGCAAAGAAAAGATCGTCCGCTTCGAGACCGATTTCCGGCGAGAAAACCGCCCGATATTGTCGAGCCCTAGAGTCGCCTGATGCTACTAGCCCCCTCGCAGGCGAACCATCGGGCGCCAAATAGCCGGTTTCTTGAAGAACGCGTTTATATACGGCACTGGCCACCGGTCAGCTCGTTCGCTCAGAAATAAGGTCAGTTGTCGGCACCAATCGCCCGCTCCAATTCAGTAGAACAAAGCAGTAACATGGCGTTTGGCTGGCGTAAACTCAGCAATTCAAACGAGCCGAGATTGCTTGACCGCAGCCTCGATGAAGCTTGCGAAGAGAGGATGCGGTTCCTTCGACTCCGCCACTCGCTGCGCTCGGGACGGGCTCAGGACATTCGGGGTGTCGGCTCTCGGCTTCGCTCGATCCAACATCAGCGGCAAACCCTTCGATCCCGAACGCCACGGCTAGACCAGCCGCGATTGCTTGACGGCGGGCCTCAATGAAGCTCGCGAACAGTGGCTTCCTTCGACTGCACCACTCCCTTCGGTCGGGCTGCGCTCAGGATGAGCGGGTTTCAGCGGAGTTTCAGCCCCGTCAAACGAGGCGAGACTGCTTGACCGCAGCCTCGATGAAGCTTGCGAAGAGAGGGTTCCTTCGACTCGGCCATTCCCTTCGGTCAGGACCGGCTCAGGATGAGCGGGGGGTCCGCTCTCGTCTCCGCTCGATCGGACATCAGCGGAGTTTGAAGCTCACCCCCTCAAACGAGCCGTGATTGTTTCATGGCCGCCTCGATAATCCTTCGACAGGCTCAGGACGATCGGAGGGTGGAGCCCTCAAACAAGACGAGATTGTTTGACGGCGGCTTCTATGAAGCTGGCGAATAAGGGGTGAGGTTCAAACGGCTTGGACTTCAGCTCCGGGTGGAACTGAACCCCGATAAACCAGGGATGATCCGGCCGCTCGACGATCTCCGGCAATTCCCCGTCCGGGCTCATTCCTGAGAAGACCAGCCCGCCCTGCTCCAGCGCTTCCTTGTAGTGGACGTTGACCTCGTAGCGGTGGCGGTGGCGTTCGCTGATGCGTTCGGCGCCGTAGACGCTTCGGACCACGCTGTTGCCGCCGAGCACCGCTTCATAGGCCCCGAGCCGCATCGTGCCGCCGAGATCGCCGCCCTCCGCCCTCTTCTGCAGGCCCTCCTCGCTCATCCATTCGGTGATCAGGCCGATGATCGGCTCCTCCGCCTCGCCGAACTCGCTGCTCCCCGCCCCCGCCAGCCCCGCGGTGTTCCGCGCCGCCTCGATGCAGGCCATCTGCATTCCGAGGCAGATGCCGAAGAAGGGGACGGCGCGTTCGCGGGCGAAGTGGACGGCGGCGATCTTGCCCTCGCTGCCGCGCTCGCCGAAGCCGCCGGGGACGAGGATGGCGTGCATCGGCTCGAGCGAGGCGGCGATCTCGGCCTCGGGATGCTCGAACAATTCCGCGTCGAGCCACTGGATGTTGACCTTGACCCGGTTGGCGAGGCCGCCGTGGACGAGCGCTTCGGTGAGGCTCTTATAGGCATCCTGGAGGCCGACATATTTGCCGACCACGCCGATCGTCACCTCGCCCTCGGGGTTGAACAGGCGGTCGGTGACGTCGCTCCAGCGGGCCATTTCGGGCTCGCGCGCGTCCGCGATGCCGAAGGCGCGCAGCACCTCGGCGTCGAGGCCGGCCTCGTGATATTGGGCGGGGACGGCGTAGATGCTCTTCGCGTCGAGCGCGGGGATGACCGCTTCCTTGCGCACGTTGCAGAAGAGCGCGATCTTGGCCCGCTCGTTGTCGGGCAAGGGGTGTTCGAGGCGGGTGACGATGATCTCGGGCTGGATTCCGAGGCTGGTCAGCTCGCGGACCGAGTGCTGGGTCGGCTTGGTCTTCAGCTCGCCGGCGGCGGCGATGTAGGGGACTAAAGTGGTGTGGATCGAGAGGGTGGAGCCGCGCTCGCTTTCGTTGCGGAACTGGCGGATCGCCTCGACGAAGGGCAGGGATTCGATGTCGCCGACCGTTCCGCCGACCTCGCAGATGATGAAGTCGCATTCCGGGTCGATGTCGGCGCGGATGAAGTCCTTGATCGCGTTGGTGACGTGCGGGATGACCTGGACGGTGGCGCCGAGATAGTCGCCGCGCCGCTCGCGCTGGATGATTCCCTGGTAGATTCGCCCCGAGGTGACGTTGTCGCTCTGGCGCGCGGGGACTCCGGTGAAGCGCTCGTAATGGCCGAGATCGAGGTCGGTCTCGGCGCCGTCGTCGGTGACGTAGACTTCGCCGTGCTGGTAGGGGCTCATCGTGCCGGGATCGACGTTGAGATAGGGATCGAGCTTCCTCAGGCGGACCGTATAGCCGCGGGCCTGGAGAAGCGCCGCGAGCGACGCCGCCATCAGGCCCTTGCCAAGCGATGAGACCACGCCGCCGGTGATGAAAATGAACCGCGCCATGGGAGTCGAGGCTTAAGGGCACGGCGCGCGAAAGGGCAAGCGGGAGAATCGAATTTATTTGCGCGGCGGCGAGCGCTAGGGGCCGGTAATGCCCTATCGAACCATCCTCTTCGCCATCGAAGGCGGGATCGCCCGGCTGACGCTCAACCGTCCCGACCGCCTCAACAGCTTCACCGTCGAGATGCACGAGGAGGTGGCCGACGCGCTGAACCGGCTCGAGGGCGCGCGGACCCTGATCCTCACCGGCGCGGGGCGCGGCTTTTGCGCCGGCCAGGACCTGAACGACCGCGCGGTGGCGCCGGGCGAGGCGGTCGACCTCGGCGAGTCGGTAGAGCGCCGGTACAACCCGCTGATCCGCACGCTCACCGCCTTGCCGATGCCGGTGATCGCCCGAGTCAACGGAGTCGCGGCCGGCGCGGGGGCCAATATCGCCTTGGCCTGCGATGTCGTGGTCGCGGCGAAGAGCGCGAAGTTCATCCAGTCGTTCGCCGCGATCGGCCTGATCCCCGACAGCGGCGGCACCTGGGTGCTTCCGCGGCTGGTCGGCCAGGCGCGGGCGCTCGGCCTGGCGCTGACCGGCGAGCCGCTCGAGGCCGAGCGGGCGGCCGAATGGGGGCTGATCTGGAAGGCGGTGGAGGACGAGGCGCTCGACTCCGAGGTGGACGCGCTGGCCGGGCGCTTCGCCGCCGGTCCGACGCTCGGCCTTGCCCGGATCAAGGCGATGCTCCGCGAAAGCTGGGGCCAGAGCCTCGGCTCCGAGCTCGACCGGCAGCGCGACGCGATGCGCGAGCTCGGTTTTTCGGACGATTATCGCGAGGGGGTCGCCGCCTTCATGGAAAAGCGCAAACCGCGCTTCACCGGACGCTAGGGAGCCAATATCCGGTGGCGAATCCGCGCGCGATTGCCTAGGGGCTTGCCTCATGCGCATCGCCATCGCCTCCGATCATGCCGCGGTCGAGCTGAAGGCGCAGCTCGTCCGGTGGCTCGGCGAGATCGGCCACTCGGTGGCGGACCTCGGCCCGGAGGGAATCGAATCGGTCGACTATCCCGATTACGGCTACAAGCTGGCCGACGAGATCGCCGCCGGACGCGCCGATCTCGGAGTCGCGCTGTGCGGCTCCGGAATCGGCATCTCGATCGCCGCCAACCGCCACCCGGCCTGCCGCTGCGCTTTGGTCTCCGAGCCGCTCTCCGCCCGCCTGGCGCGCGAGCATAACGACGCCAACGTCGTCGCCATGGGCGCCCGCCTCGTCGGCATCGAGATGGCCAAGGCGTGCATCGAGACCTTCATCGCCACGCCCTTCGCGGGCGGCCGCCACCATAATCGAGTCGAGAAGCTGACCCACCCCCGTTTCGCCGAGGAATCCGCATGAGCAGCGACACCATGGACCGCTCATCCCGAGCGAGCATCGAGCGAAGTCGAGATGCGGAGTCGGGGGACCTGCAGCCGGGCGGCTTCTTCACCGACACGCTGCGCCAGGCGGATTCTGCGGTCGCCGACGCGGTGTGCGCCGAGCTCGACCGGCAGCAGAACCAGATCGAGCTGATCGCGTCGGAGAACATCGTCTCCCGGGCGGTGCTCGAGGCGCAGGGATCGGTGCTCACCAACAAATATGCCGAAGGCTATCCGGGCCGGCGCTACTACCAGGGCTGCGGGCCGTCGGACAGCGTAGAAACGCTGGCAATAGAGCGCGCCAAGCAATTGTTTGATTGCGGTTTCGCCAACGTGCAGCCGCATTCGGGCGCGCAGGCGAACGGGGCCGTCATGCTGGCGCTGACCAAGCCCGGCGACACGATCCTCGGCATGTCGCTCGACGCCGGCGGCCACCTCACCCACGGCGCCCGGCCGGCCATGTCCGGCAAGTGGTTCAACGCCGTCCAGTACGGGGTGAGGCCCGACGACCATCTGATCGATTTCGATCAGGTCGAGGCGCTGGCGAAGGAGCACAGGCCGACGCTGATCATCGCCGGCGGCTCCGCCTATCCGCGCCACATCGATTTCGCCCGCTTCCGCGCCATCGCCGACGAGGTCGGAGCGCTCTTCATGTGCGACATGGCCCATTTCGCCGGCCTGGTCGCGGCGGGCGAGCATCCGACGCCCTTCGGCCACGCCCATGTCGTCACCACCACCACCCACAAGACGCTTCGGGGCCCGCGCGGCGGCATGGTGCTGACCGACGACGAGGTGATCGCCAAGAAGATCAACTCGGCGGTCTTCCCCGGCCTTCAGGGCGGCCCGCTGATGCACGTCATCGCCGCCAAGGCGGTCGCGTTCGGCGAGGCGCTGAGGCCCGATTTCAAGGATTATGCCAAGGCGGTGATCGCCAACGCCAAAGCGCTCGCCGGCCGCCTCAAGGAGCGCGGCGCCGATCTCGTCGCCGGAGGCACCGACACCCACCTCGCTTTGGTCGACCTTCGCCCGCTCGGGATCACCGGCAAGGACGCCGACGAGGCGCTCGAGCGCGCGTCGATCACCTGCAACAAGAACGGCATCCCGTTCGATCCCCTTCCCCCGGTCAAGACCAGCGGAATCCGGGTCGGCTCGCCCGCGGGCACGACCCGCGGCTTCGGAGTGCCTGAGTTCCGCGACATCGCCGACATGGTCGCCGACGTGCTCGAAGGGCTCAGGGCCAAAGGCGAGGACGGCGATCCGGCGGTCGAGGCCGAGGTGAAGGCGCGGGTGCGCGAGCTTTGCGCCCGGTTTCCGATCTATTCTCCCTCTCCCCTCGGGGGAGAGGGCCGGGGAGAGGGGGAGTCTTGAGCGGCTCGCTCGGACTCCCCCTCTCCCTTCGCCGCTTCGCGGCTCTTCCCTCTCCCCGGAGGGGAGAGGGGTCATGAGATGCCCGTTCTGCGCCCATGAGAACAGCCAGGTGAAGGACAGCCGTCCGACCGAGGACGGCTCGTCGATCCGCCGCCGCCGCCAGTGCGAGGATTGCGGGGCGCGCTTCACCACGTTCGAGCGGGTCCAGCTGCGCGAGCTGACCATCGTCAAGTCGGGCGAGAGGCGCGAGCCGTTCGACCGCACCAAGCTGGAGCGCTCGATCGCCACCGCCTGCCGCAAGCGCCCCGTGCCCGTGGAGCGGATCGAGCGCCTCGCCTCCTCGATCCAGCGCCAGATCGAGACCAGCGGCGAGAGCGAGACGCCCTCGGCGCGGATCGGCGCGCTGGTGATGGAGGGCCTGAAGGCGCTCGATCCCGTCGCCTATATCCGCTTCGCCAGCGTCTATAAGGACTTCCGCGAAGCCAAGGATTTCGAGGATTTCGCGGGCACGGTGGGGGAGTAAGGCTCCGCCAGCCGATCCCAATTCCGTTCGTGTCGAGCCCATCGACGCCACCTGCGGCGACGCTCTGGATAAACTCCGTCGAGACACCTATCGAGCGAAGCCGAGATGAACCGATGAGCTTCTGGACCTACATTTTGCGTCTCTCGAACGGGATATATTATACCGGGCACACCGACGATCTCGACCGCCGGATCGCCGAGCACCAGAGCGGCGCGATCCGGGGCTACACGCACGACAAGCGCCCGGTCGAACTGATGTGGGCCGACGAATTTCCCACGCGGGCCGAGGCGCTGGAGGCGGAGCTTCGGGTGAAGAGCTGGTCCCGGGCCAAGAAAGAGGCGCTGATCCGCGGTGATTGGGGGGAGGTGAGCTGGGCCGCCATACCGCCGAGCGAGCGTGCGGCACGGGCCTCGACGGTTCGTCCCTCGGCTTCGCTCGGGAGGGTCCCTCGACTTCGCTCGGGACGAACGGAATCTGTTGTGGTTTCCTCTTCCCCTTCTCCTATCCCTCCCCCTCCCCCCGTTCGTGTCGAGCGAAGTCGAGACACCCCGCCGAGCGAAGCCGAGGCAATAGGCGCAGCCGAGAATGGTCACCCCCCACCCCCCGCCATAATCCTCGTCCGCCCCCAGCTCGGCGAGAATATCGGCAAGGCGGCTCGGGCGATGCTCAATTTCGGGCTCACGGACCTGCGCCTCGTCGCCCCGCGCGACGGCTGGCCCAACCCCTCCGCAGGCCCCGCGGCTTCGGGCGCGGACGTGGTTCTGGAGCGGGCGCGGGTGTTCGGCAGCGTGGCCGACGCGGTCGCGGATTGCGCCCACGTCTATGCGACGACGGTGAGGAAGCGGGGGCTGGTCATGCCCGTGGTGTCGCCCGAGGATGCGGGGCGCGAGATCCACGGCAATGACGGCCCCTCGGCGATCCTGTTCGGCGCCGAGCGCTCGGGGCTCGAGACCGACGAGGTGGCGCTCGCGGGGAAGATCGTCACGGTCCCCGTCAATCCCGATTTCCGATCGCTGAACCTCGCCCAGGCGGTGATCCTCGTCGCCTACGAATGGTCGAAATTCATCCCGCGCGGCGACGAGGGGCATGTCGCGCTCGCCGTCCCGACCGAAGGCGGGATCGAGGAGCCGCGCGCGCCCCAGGCGCACCTCGAAGGCCTGATCAACCAGCTGTTCGACGCGCTCGCGGCGGCGGATTATTTCCATCCGCCAGATCGCACCCAGGCGACCAAGCACACGATTCGCACGATCCTCACCAAGGCCCCCTGGTCCACCCGCGAGATCCAGGCGGTGCGGGGAATCGTGCGCGCCCTCGCCGAGCCCCGCCGCCGCTAGCAAGGCTCGGTTCAGCTTCCGGATTGCACTTGGCCGTTGAGCCGGACTTGACTTTCGCCGGCCCCCAACACCATTTCACGCGGCTCCAAGACAAAGAGTGGGTGGACGATGAAGAAGATTGTGTTTGTCAGTGCGCTTCTGGCCTCCGGCGCCGCCTGGGCCCAGGCGCCGAGTTCCGGCCAGGCCAATGAATCCGGCTTCGATCCGAACGAGCTGGTCTGCCGCACCGTGGACGATACGGGCTCGCGCCTCGGGCGCCAGCGCATTTGCATGACCCGCCAGCAATGGGTGGATTCCCGCCGCCTCACGCGCGAGAATACCGAGCGCACGCAGAACAACCGCGGCGCGCGCCAGTTCTGATTGCCGAAACCCCGCGTCGAAGCCTGCGCCGTCCGTCCGGGCGGCGTTTCGGCTTGACTTAGCGGGCCTCGGCCCGCATGTGCCCGCCTTCGCAATTGGCCCCGCACCCCTGGTGAAGCGGCGGCCGCGCCGGACAACAAGGTCCGGCGGTGCGGCCCAGGGAACCTGACAGAAGCAAATTGGAGTAAGACATGTCTAAGCGCACCAGCGCCAAGTACAAGCTCGACCGCCGCATGGGCGAGAACGTCTTCGGACGGCCCAAGAGCCCGGTCAACCGCCGCGAATACGGCCCCGGCCAGCACGGCCAGCGCCGCAAGGGCAAGGTTTCCGATTTCGGAATCCAGCTGCGCGCCAAGCAGAAGCTCAAGGGCTATTATGGCGACGTGACCGAGAAGCAGTTCAAGCGCGCCTATACCGAAGCCGCCAAGATGAAGGGCGACACCGGCCAGAATCTGATCGGCCTGCTCGAGCGGCGTCTCGACGCGGTCGTCTACCGCGCCAAGTTCGCTCCGACCATCTGGGCCGCGCGCCAGATCGTCAACCACGGCCACATCCGGGTCAACGGCAAGAAGCTCAACATCGCCTCGGCCAAGGTCTCGGTCGGCGACGTCATCGAGCTCGGGGCGAAGGCGCAGGAGATGGCGCTGGTGATCGAGGCTCAGGGCCTGCCCGAGCGCGACATCCCCGAATATATCGTCCAGGACGGAACGACGAAGGTCGTCTTCAACCGGATCCCGACGCTGGACGAGGTTCCCTACCCCGTCCGGATGGAGCCGAACCTGGTCGTCGAGTTCTACTCGCGCTGATCGATCGGCCTCTGCCGGAAGGAACGGGCGGCTCCACTGGAGCCGCCCTTTTTTTGCCTGCTAACGGGCCGCCGTATTGGCGGCGAGGAAGGTTCCGATCCGCTCGAGCATCTGCGTCCGGACGGCCGAATCCGCGAGGTCGTGCTCGAGCCCCGGGAAGAGCGAAAGCTCGCTCGATTTGCCCGCGTCGCGCAGGGCGTCGTCCATCCTGCGGCTGTGGGACACGGGCACATTGAGATCGCGGTCGCCGTGGAACAGCAGCACCGGAGCCCGGATCGCCGAGACGTTCTGGAGCGGCGAACCCTCGCGCACATGGGGCCCGTCGCCGACGAACGCCGCGACGCTGCGGGCGCTCGAATAATCGTCGAAATCGTGCTTGAGCTGCTGGAGATCGGTGACCGGCGCGATCGCCACGATCGCCCGATAGAGGCCGGGCTCGGCGACTCCCGACTGGAGCGCCGCGTAGCCGCCATAGGACCAGCCGACGATCGCCATCCGATTGGCGTCGGCTATGCCCTGCGCCGCCAGCCAGCGGGCGCCGGCGCTGATATCGCCGATCGAGGTGCGCCAGCCCTGGAAGCCGTTGCGCTGCAGCCAGGCGTCGCCATAGCCCGCCGAGCCCCGGAAATTGGGCTGGAGGACGGCATAGCCCAGGCGGGCGAGATATTGGGCGATCCAGTCGAACCCCCATTCGTCGCGCGCCTCGGGGCCGCCATGCGGCAGGATCACCGCCGGCAGGCCGCGCCCGTCCGAGCCCGGCGGAAGCGTGAGATAGGCGGGCACCATCACGCCGTCGGCGGCGGGATAGGAGACCGCGCGGACCTGGGCGGTGGCGACGCCCTCGAGCTGGGGCCGGACCATCAGCACCTCGTTCAGCGCCCGCGCCGAACGATCGTAGACGTAGTAGCGCCCCGCGTCCGTGTCGCTGCCGGCGTGGATGATCACCCGGTTGCCGTCGGCGCTGGTCGTCCCGAAATTGATCTGGCTGAGATTGGGTATGGCGCGGGCGAGCGCTCGGGCAAGCACCTCGTAGTCGTGATCGAAATAGATCACCCGGCGCTGCTCCTCCGCGAAGGTCACGCCGATGATCTTCGAGCCGCGGTTGGCGGAGACGACGTCGTCCACGTCGACGCGCTCGTTGGCGTAGACCAGCTCGGTGGCCATCGAGCCGTCGAGCTTGATCCGATAGAGCGCCTGGCGGCCGTTCAGCTTGCGCAGGAAATAAGCCGAATCGAGCCCCGAATCGACGGCCAGCGGAACCATGTCCGCCTCGGTGCGGGTGCCCGAGCTGCCGAGGCGCTGCCAGTCGCGGCTGCCGCTGGCGCGGTAATAATAGTTGATCTGCGAGGCGACCTGGCCCGCGCTGGTGCTCGCCGGCGAGGCCATGATCCGCACGTGGCCCCTGCCGTCGCTGATATAGTAGCCGGCATGGGGGTTCGGCGCCTCGATTTGGGTCGATCGGCCGCTGGCGAGGTCGATCCGGTCGACGCCGAGGCCGTTCGCGGTCCGCACCATCCGGGTGCCCTGGCGGCCGGCCTCGGGAACATATTCGCGGGCCATCAGCACCGCGCTCTCCTGCCCGCCGAGCCAATCGAGGATCGATCCGTCGAACTGGCGAAGATTCGCGTCGTAGAAGGATTGCCGCTGGCCGAGCATCGTCAGGTTGCGGCCGGCCGTGTCGATCGAGATCAGCCGCGAGAAAGGGATCAGGATTCCGGCGCTGTCGTTCATGCCGGTCACCTTGCAGATCAGCCGCTCGTTGGTGACGAAATTGCACCAGCGCAGCCGCTCGGGATCGCCGCCGGAGCGCAGGATCGCCTGCGGCTCGCCGCCTTCCGAAAGGGTGGCATAGAAGACGACCGTCGTTCGCCCCGGACCGGGCTGGAGGTAGACGACGTGGGTGCCGTCGGGCGAAATGTCGATCGCCTCGACGCTTTCCCTGACGCCGTAGAGCGCCGCGGGGCTCGCCGCCGGCTGCGCCGACGCGGCGGACGTGGCAGACGCGGCGACGCACGCCGCCAAAACAGAAATCCTGGTGATCATGAATGCCCCCTGTAAGGCGCCATCCTCAGCAGGCCGGGCGCCTCGTGGCAAGAGACCGCGTGGCATTACCGTGTTCTCCCCGTGCCTTGCGGGCTCCGCCCGGCCCACCCTATAGCGGCCGCGTCGCCGACCGATCCGAGGAGCCAGCCATGCGCCTTCTTCCAGCCCTTCTGCTCGCCGGCCTGGGCGCCGCTGCCGCCGCGGCACCTTCGGCCGCCCCGCCCATCTCCGTCGAGACCATCCAGCGCGCGACGCGCACGCTGTCGAGCGACGAGTTCCAGGGCCGTGCGCCCGGCACCGAGGGCGAGACCCGGGCCACCGAGTTCATTTCGCAGGAGTTCCAGCGCGCCGGCCTCAGGCCCGGAAACGACGGCGGCTGGTTCCAGGACGTGCCGCTGGTCGAGATCACGGCGCAAGGAGCGCCCCGGCTGCGCATCGCGGGCGGCACGAGCGAGCTGAATTTCGCCTTCCGCACCGACTATATCGGCGCCTCCTATCGCGCCCAGCCGCACGTCTCGGTCGACGATAGCGACATCGTCTTCGTCGGCTACGGAATCAACGCGCCCGAGCGCGGCTGGAACGATTATGCCGGGCTCGACGTGCGCGGCAAGACGGTGATCATCCTCGTCAACGACCCCGACTGGCAGTCGCCGGGTCTCGAGGGCACGTTTGGCGGCCGGGCGATGACCTATTACGGCCGCTGGACCTACAAGTTCGAGGAAGCCGCCCGCCAGGGCGCCGCCGCCGCCTTCATCGTCCACGACACCGCTCCGGCCTCCTACGGCTGGAACGTGGTCGAGAACAGCTGGTCGGGCTCGCAGCTCTACATGCAGTCCGACAACAACGGCGCCGACCAGACCGCGGTCAACGGCTGGCTGACCAACGCCGCCGCGCGCCGGCTGCTCTCGGCCTCCGGCCAGGATCTCGACGCCCTCACCCGCGCCGCCCAGCAGCGCGGCTTCCGCGCGGTGCCGCTGGGCCTGAAGGCATCCGTCAGCCTCGACAACCAGATTCGCCGCGCCAATTCGCGCAACGTGATCGGCGTTCTGCCGGGCCGAACCCATCCCGACGAATATGTCATCTACACCGCCCATTGGGATCATCTCGGCCTGTGCACCGAGACCGGCGAGGACCGGATCTGCAACGGAGCGGTCGACAATGCCAGCGGCACCGCGGCCCTGATCGCGCTCGCCGAGGCTCACGCCCGCGCCGGCCCCGCCGACCGGACGATCATCTTCCTTGCGGTCACCGGCGAGGAATCCGGGCTGCTCGGCTCGGCTTATTACGCCGCGCACCCCATCTACCCGCTGGCGCGCACCGCGGGCGGCTTCAACATGGATTCGCTGAACCTCGCCGGAGCGGCGCGCGACTTCGTCTCGATCGGCGGCGGCAAGTCCGAGCTCGATGCCTATCTCCAGCGGGCCGCCGCCGCCGGAGGCCTTCGGGTCTCGCCCGAGCCGACGCCCCAGGCGGGCTATTATTTCCGCTCGGACCAGTTCAGCTTCGCCAAGATGGGCGTGCCGATGCTCTACGGCCGCGGCGGCGAGGACCTGGTCAACGGCGGCCCCGCCGCGGGGCGCGCCGCGTCCGAGGATTATCGAGCGCACCGCTATCACGGCGTCGACGACGAATATGATCCCAATTGGGATTGGCGGGGCGCGCTCGCCGACGTCCAGGTCTATTACCGGGTCGGCCGCGAACTCGCGACCAGCCGCGACTGGCCCAACTGGCTCCCCGGCGACGAATTCCGCGCCATCCGCGACCGCTCCCGCGCCGGGCAGTAATGACCTACCGCCAGCCCCCCGAATGGGCGCCGCACGCCTTCGTCTGGATCGGCTTTCCGAGCCATCCGGACCTGTGGGAGGACGATCTCGAACCCGCCCGCGAGGAGGTCGCGGCCTTCGCCCGCGCGGTCTGGCAGGACGGCAAAGGCGAGCAGGTCCATCTCGTCGCCGCCGACGCCGAGGCCGCTGCGGCGGCTCGGGCGCTGGCACCCTTCGCGACGATCGTGGAGCAAAAATTCGGCGACATCTGGCTTCGCGACACGGGGCCGATCGTGGTCAGGGGCCCCGGCCCGGCGCGGGCGATGAGCTTCCCGTTCAACGGCTGGGGCGGGAAATACGACCTTCCGGGTGACGATCTGATCGGCCGGCGGCTGGCCGAGGGAATCGGCCTCCACGTCCGCCGCGCCGAGTGGATCCTCGAAGGCGGGGCGATCGACGTCGACGGCACCGGCCTCGTCGTCACCACCGAGCAATGTTTGATGAACCCCAACCGCAACGCCTTCCTCTCGCGCGGCGAGATCGAGGCGAAGCTCGCGGCCGACCTCGGGCTCGACCGCGTGCTCTGGCTGGGCAGCGGCCTGATGAACGACCATACCGACGGGCATGTCGACAATCTCGCCCGCTTCGTCGCGCCCGGAACGCTCGCCATTCCCGAGCCTGCCGAAAGCGACCCCAACGAGGCGGTCTATCGCGACGCCGCCAGCCGCGCCCGCGCCTTCGGGCTGGAAGTCGTCCCCCTGCCCTCGCCCGGCCGCGTACTGCGCGGGGGCGAGACCATTCCCGCCTCCTACATGAACTTCTACATCGGCAACGCCGCGGTGGTCGTGCCGCAATATGGCGCGCCGAACGACGCGGCGGCGGTGGCGGCGATCCAGGCGCTGTTTCCAGGCAGGGTGGCCGTGGGCCTTCGGGCCGACCATATCCTGACCGGCGGCGGCAGCTTCCACTGCATCAGCCAGCAGGTGCCGGGCTAACACTGACCTGTCCCCCCACCGTTCGTCCCGAGCGAAGTCGAGGGACCCTCCCGAGCGAAGTCGAGGGACGAGGGCGTAGCCGAGGCAAGAGTTCTCGCTTCGCTCGAAGGGGTGTCTCGACTTCGCTCGACACGAACGGATATGGGGCAGCGATGACCAAGCTCACCGTCGCCGCTCTCCAGCTCGCCTTCACGGACGATATCGACGAGAATATCGCCAACGTCTCCGCGCTCGTCCGCGAGGGCGCGGGCAAGGGCGCGAAGGTCGTCCTTCCGCCCGAGCTCTTCGAAGGTCCTTATTTCTGCAAGACCCAGGACGAGGCGTTGTTCGCCACCGCGCGCCCTGTCGATTCCCATCCCGCCGTGCTGGCGATGCGGAAGCTCGCCGCCGAGCTCGAAATCACCATCCCGACCAGCTTCTTCGAATTGGACGGGCCCCACCATTACAACAGCCTGGCGATGATCGATCCCAAGGGCGCGGTGATGGGCCTCTATCGCAAGAGCCACATCCCCGACGGGCCCGGCTATTCGGAGAAATTCTACTTCCGCCCCGGCAATACCGGCTTTCGCGCCTGGCCGACGGCGCAGGGCACGCTCGGAGTCGGCATCTGCTGGGACCAATGGTATCCGGAGACCGCCCGGGCGCTGATGCTCGAGGGCGCCGAAATCCTCTTTTACCCCACCGCGATCGGCACCGAGCCGCACGATCCGGACCTCGACACGTCGCGGCTCTGGCGCCGCGCGATGATCGGCCATGCGGTGTCCAACGTCGTCCCGGTCGTCGCTTCCAATCGGATCGGCGAGGAATGCGGCCAGCGTTTCTACGGCCACTCCTTCATCTGCGACGAGCGCGGCGACATCCTTGCCGAATTCGGCGCGAGCGAGACCGGAGTCATCACCGCCACGCTCGACCTCGAAGCAGCGCGCCGCCACCGCGCCGCCTTCGGCTTCTTCCGCGACCGCCGGCCGGACCTTTACGGGCGTTTGGTCGAGGACGTCTAGTTTCTCTACCGATAGAGTGGTAAAAGCGCCTCGACGGAGGTGCTTCCATGCGATCTATCGTCTTGCTTCTGCTCCTCACTCCGCTTGCCGGCTGCGACGGTCGCCCTGATTCCGGATCGGGGCCACGTCATGGCGGGCGCTATCAGGGTATCGGAACCTATCCAGCGGGAACTTTGTGGTCGCGACAGCAGGCCGATCGATCGCGCGACCCGGCCTCCGCGACGATCGCCGACGACGAACAGGTCATCGTCGTCGTCGACAGCAGCACCGGCGAGGTCCGCCAATGCGGCAATCTGAGCGGTTACTGCATTCGGACGAACCCCTGGTCGGGCGCGGCCGCGCCGGCGCGCCTCACGGCGCACGCGGCCGATGTCGCGCGCGAGGCGGAGCAGACGAGATCGCCGGAAATGACCGATGCGGCGAACGACTTGAACGCCGCCGCGGACGCGGGCGCGGCTAGGGGCCGCTGACCGCAATCGCCCGGGCGAAGACGGCCTCGAACATCGCCGCGGTCAGCCGTCCGGTATTCTGGTTGTAGCGCGAGCAGTGGTAGCTATCGATCAGGATCCGCCCGTCCGGCAGCCGATGCTCGGCGAGGTGGGCGAAGGAATGGTCCGCCAGCCGTTCTCCGGCCGTCCGCAGGGCGTTGTCGTGCGCGATGCGGCCGAGCGCGACCATCACCCGCACATTGGGGAGCAGGGCGAGCGAGGCTTCGTAATAGCGCCTGCAGTTCGCGACTTCGGCGGGCAGCGGCTTATTCTGCGGCGGCAGGCACTTCACCGAATTGAGGATGACGCAGCCGTTCAGCCGCACGCCATCGTCGGGCCGCTCCTTGTAGACACCCTCGGCAAGGCCGAACTTCATCAGAGTGGCGTAGAACAGGATGCCCGAATGATCGCCGGTGAACGGCCGCCCGGTCCGGTTCGCCCCCCACATGCCCGGCGCCAGGCCGACAATGGCGAGCCATGCCCCGCGGTCGCCGAACGCCGGCACCGGCGCGTTCCACCAGTCCGCGTGCTTCTCCCGCAGATCCTCGCGCAGCGCGACGAGGCGCGGGCAGAGCGGGCAATCGCGCGGCGCTTCCGCTTCGGGGACGGGGCTTTCATCCATCAAAATGCCAATCCTCGTCATCCCGCGAAAGCGGGAATCCAGCTTCCTCGCTAGCCAGCCGTTCCCAAAGAAGAAAGCTGGGCTCCCGCTTTCGCGGGAGTGACGTTGTGCTAGGTCGAGCCATGGCCACGACAAACTACGCGATCGCGCTCGGCTCCAACCGGCGCAGCCGCCACGGCTCCCCCGCCGAGACTCTGCGCGCGGCGCTGGGCGAGCTTGAGCCGGTCGCCGTTTCCACGATCCGGGCCACGCCTGCCCTCGGCCCCGCGGGACGAAGCTTCGCCAACGCAGTGGCGATCGTCGAAAGCGACCTTCTGCCGGACGCGCTGCTCGCGGTCTTCAAAGGCATGGAGCGCGCCTTCGGCCGCCGCCCGGGCAAGGCCTGGGGACCGCGCGTGCTCGATCTGGATATCATCCTTTGGTCGGAGGGTCCCTGGGGCGGACCGGGGCCGATCGTCCCCCACCCCGCGTTTCGCGGCCGCAGCTTCGTGCTCTCGCCGCTCGCCGAGCTCGCCCCCGATTGGCGCGATCCCGTCACCGGCCTCGCCGTCCGTCACCTCCTCGCGCGGTTGACCGCACCGCGCCCCGCGCATAGGGGCTGAGCCCGGAACGGGCCCTTAGCTCAGTCGGTAGAGCAACTGACTTTTAATCAGTAGGTCGCTGGTTCGAATCCAGCAGGGCTCACCATTCGCCGTGCCGACCAGCGAGAGTCCTTGCGGCCGGATCGCCAAGCCGATCCGGCGTGGTTCGAATCCAGCAGGGCTCACCATTCGCCGTGCCGACCAGCGAGAGTCCTTGCGGCCGGATCGTCAAGCCGATCCGGGCGTGGTTCGAATCCAGCAGGGCTCACCATTCGCCGTGCCGACCAGCGAGAGTCCTTGCGGCCGGATCGCCAAGCCGATCCGGCGTGGTTCGAATCCAGCAGGGCTCACCATTCTTCCGGCTCGCGCGCCGCTTCCTGACATAGACCGACACAATCGACGACAAAGCGCGACATTCTTGCGCTGGCGCTCGCCGCCGGCACAGACCAAATAGGCGCAGCCATGGCCGAAGAACCGCATATCCTGCTGGTCGACGACGAGCGCGAGATCCGCGAGCCGCTCGCCGCCTATCTCTCGCGCAACGGCGTTCGGGTGACCAAGGCGGAGAATGCCGCCGCGGCGCGACAGATGCTGAGCGCCTATGCGATCGACCTCGTCCTGCTGGACATCATGATGCCGGGCGAGGACGGGCTGGCGCTGGCCGGATTCATCCGCGCGACGACCGCGATCCCAGTCATCCTGCTCACCGCCAAGGCGGAGGAGATGGACCGCGTGGTCGGCCTGGAGATCGGCGCGGACGATTACGTCACCAAGCCCTTCTCCCCGCGCGAGCTGCTCGCCCGGGTGAAGGCGGTGCTGCGCCGCGCCGGCGAGACCCGCGTGCGCGCCCCGGACGCCGACACCTACGGCTTCGGCCCCTGGCTCCTGAAGAGCGGCGAGCGCGAGCTGATCGGCGAGGACAATGTCGCCATCCCGCTTTCCACCGGCGAGTACAACCTCCTCCACGCCTTCGCGACCCACCCGCGCCGAGTGCTCAGCCGCGACCAATTGCTCGACCTCAGCCAGGGCCGCGAGCTCGCCGCGTTCGAGCGCAGCATCGATAACCATATCAGCCGCCTCAGGAAGAAGATCGAGGAAGATCCGGCCAATCCGAAGCTGATCAAGACCGTGTGGGGCGGCGGCTACATGCTCGCGGCGGACGTGAAGCGGCTGTGAGGCCCGCCCCGTGAGACGGCTCCTGCCCAGGAGCCTGATCGGCCAGATCGCTTTGGTCATGGCGCTGGCCCTGCTGGTCGCGCAGGCGATCAACTTCGGCGTGATCTTCAACGAGCGCCAGCGTGCCACCCACACGCAGATCGAGGCGCCGCCGATCGGCCGCTTCGTCATGATGCTTCAGAGGCTCAGCCCGCTCGACGGCGGCGAGCGCGCGGCGCTGATCGCCGAGCGGGGCCGGCGCGGCCGCTTCGCGATCGAGGTGGCAAGCGCAGTGGCGCCCGATAGCAACGACGCGCGGATCGCGCAGCGGCTTCGCGAGCACGCCGCCGAAAACGGAGTCTCCCTGCGCGACGCGCGCGCGGCGGTGCGCGAGGCGAGCGACCTGCCCCGCCGGATGCGCGGCCGGATGACTCCGGCCGAGCAGGAGCGCGCGCGCGAGCGCATGCAACGGATGCAGGTGCTGGTTCTGTCGGCCCAGCTTCAGGACGGCGCATGGGTCAATGCCAGAATGCTGACGCCCAAGCCCAACCCCTGGCTCGCCGCGCGCCTCGCGGGATCGACCCTTTTGATCTACCTGCTCATTCTCGGAGCGATCATCTGGATCGTCTCGCGCCTCGCCCGGCCGCTGCGGGCGCTGACGGCCGCCGCGCAAAGCTTCGAAGGGCGCGGCGAGGCGCCGCAGGTCGAGCCGCAGGGCCCGGCCGACGTGCGCCGAGCGATCCTCGCCTTCAACGCGATGAGCGCGCGGGTTTCGACCATGCTCGACGAGAAGGACCGGATGCTGGGCGCGATCGGCCACGATCTGCGCACGCCGCTGGCCTCGCTTCGCATTCGCCTCGAGAGCGTCGAGCCGGCCGATGAGCGGGCGAAGATGATCGCCACGATCGAGGAGATGACGGCGCAGCTGGACGACGCGCTCGCCTTGGCCCGCTCCGGCCGGGCGACCGAGGAGATTCGCGACGTGGACCTGGGCGCGCTCGCCGACGCCGTTGTCGAGGAATTCCGCGCCCTCGGCCAGGACGTGCAGTTCGAGGAGGGCAACAGGCTGACCGCCCAGGTGCAGCCCAACCTCCTTCGCCGCGCGGTGCGCAACCTGGTCGACAATGCCGTCAAATATGGCGGGTCGGCGGCGGTTTCGGTGCGCGCCGCCTCAGGCGGCATCGCCATCGAGGTCGCGGACTCCGGGCCCGGCATCCCCGAGGCGTCGATCGGCAAGGTTCAGGAGGCCTTCGTGCGCCTTGAGCAATCGCGCAGCCGCCAGACCGGCGGATCGGGCCTCGGCCTCGCCTTGGCGCGGGGCGCCGCGGTGGCACATGGCGGGAGGCTGGAGCTTGAGAACCGGGCCGAAGGCGGCCTGCTGGCGCGGATCGTTCTGCCGAAGGGGAGCTAGGTTTTGTCCGCCCTTTCGAGTCATCCCGGCGCAAGCCGGGACCCATGAAGACCGGCCTTTGCCAGTGATCACGAACCGTTATCGCTTCACCTCGCGAACTTCGGTTCATGGGTCCCGGCTTTCGCCGGGATGACTCCCGTTTGGGTCCGAAGCCTATCCCTCCGCCCGCGCCGCCGCCTGGACGGCCAGGCTCTTCACCTTGCGCTTGCCGCACCACAGCTCGACGGCATGGGTGAGGTTGCGACGCTCGGCCTTGCGCAGGGCTTCGATGTCGTCGACCGCGTCGATTTCCTCAAAGCCGACGAACCGGCCGCTTTGGACCAGATAGAGCCGGTAATAAGCCATATGTCCCCCCCTCCCGACTCGGAAGGTGGGCAAATTCTGCCACGAACCGCGCGGCACTTCCTTAAGCCAGATCAATAGTCTTGCTGAACCGGGCAAATAAAAGAGGGCGGACCTTTCGATCCGCCCCCCAATATTCCGGTCCCGAAGATCTTCTCGAAATCAGCCCGGACGACGCTCGCGGAAACGCTGGCGCATCGCGCCGCGCGCCGCCTGGCGCTCCGCCGCCGTCACCGTGCCGTCGTGATTGGCGTCGGCCTGGTCGAACCGGGCCAGCGCGCGCTCGCGCATCTGGTCACGGGTGATGAAGCCTTGGGTGCCGAACATGCGCTCGCCGCGCATGCCGGGAGCGCCGGGGCCGCCGGGGCCATCCGGACCGCGCGCGCCCTCGGGACCGCCGGGGCCGTGCGGCCCGCGCATGTGGCGCATGCCGCGGCGATGGCCCATGCCCTCGCCTCGGCCCTCGCCGCGATGCTCGCGCATCTGCGCATGGGCCTGGGTCATCTCCTCGCGGGTGATCGAGCCGTTATGGTCGAGGTCCATGCGGTCGAACATGCGAGTCTGCATCTCGGCGCGGCGGCGCTCGCCGGCGGCGCGCATCTCCTCGGGCGTGAAGCGGCCGTCATTGTTGGCGTCGAGCCGCGCGAAGCGCTGGTCGACCCGCTCGATGACCTGCTGGCGGGTAACGTCGGCGTTGCGATCCGGGCGCTGGCCCGGTCCGCCCTGCGCCAGCGCGACTCCAGCGGCTGCGAGCAGGGCCGTGCCGGCCAGGATGGTGAACTTGTTCATTGCGTGCTCCTCTACACGGACGATTCGATCGGGCCGGTTTGGGGCCGAGCTGTCCCCCAATTTTGTCGGAGGCGGCCGAATTTTGTCTCGAATTGTAGCATGATCGCGCGGCGAGCCGCACCGCATCCGCGACGAGCACGATTGATATAACATTACGTCCTGCTACAGGCCTCCCACCCCCGGAGGACTATCTCTTGCTGCGCAATCTCCTTCTGGCCGGCGTCGCGTGCGTCGGTCTCCCCCAGATCGCCCTCGCCCAGCCAGCCGCGCCCGAGGCCGCGCCGGCGTCTCCCGCTACGGCTCCGGTCCCGGACCAGGCGGGCGACTATCACGCGCCGGAATCGCAGGAGATCGTCGTCACCGGCGTCGCCCGGCGGCGCGCGGACGTCCTTTCCGGCACGTCGGTGCTGAGCGGCGAATCGCTCAACCGGGACATGCGCACAACGCTCGGCGAGACCCTGGCGCGCCAGCCCGGCGTTTCGGCGACGTCCTTCGGCCCCAACGCCTCGCGCCCCGTATTGCGCGGCTTCCAGGGCGACCGGGTGCGAATCCTGACCGACGGCATTGGCAGCCTCGACGTCTCCAGCACCAGCGCCGACCATGCGGTGGCGATCAATCCGTTGACGGCCGACCGGATCGAGGTTCTGCGCGGCCCGGCGGCCCTGATGTTCGGCTCCTCGGCGATCGGCGGAGTCGTCAACGTCGTCGACGCGCGCATCCCCCGCCGCGTGCCGACCGAGCCGGTCCATCTTGACGGCATCCTGACCTACGGCTCGGCCGCCGACGAGCGCTCCGCCAACGCGTCCGCCGACGTGCCCATCGGCGGCCATTTCGTGCTCCACGCCGACGGCAATTACAGCAAGACCGGCGATCTTCGCATCGGCGGCTATGCGCTGACGCCGGAACTTCGCGCCCAGGCGGCGGCCAGCCCCGATCCCGCCATCCGCGACCTCGCCAATCTGCGCGGCCGGCTGCCCAACAGCGCGGGCGAGACCTGGGACGTCGCCGGCGGCTTCGCCTGGATCGATGCCGACAACAGCGCCGGCATGTCGATCAACCATTATGACAGCCTCTACGGCATTCCGATCCGCTACTCGCTCGACCCGGCGGTCGAGGCCGAGGCGCCGCGGATCGATATCGCCCAGACCCGCATCGACGGCCGCGCCGAGCTCGACACCGGTTCGGGCTTCGTCGACTCGGTGCGGGCGCGCGCCGGCTGGTCCGACTATCGCCATTTCGAGCTCGAGGAGACGGGCGCGATCGGCACCGCCTTCTACAGCACCGGCTTCGAAGGCCGGCTCGAGGCGCAGCAGTCCGTCCGCAACGGCTGGGGCGGAGGCTTCGGCCTGCAATATTACAGCGCCGACCTCGATGTGGAGGGCGCGGAGAAGTTCCTGCCGCCGAGCCGATCGAGCCAGCTCGGAATCTTCGCCCTGGAGACGCTCGACCGCGGCGCGTTCAAGGCCGAGGCCGGCGCCCGCTACGAGCATAGCAGCGCGCAGGCCGACGCGGACGCCGACCTCGGCAATCCGGCGCTGGAGCGCCATTTCGACGTCTTCACCGGCTCGCTCGGCGCGAGCTACGCTTTGGCAAGCGCGCTTCGCCTCGGCCTCAACCTCTCCCGTAGCGAGCGCGCGCCCTCGGCCGAGGAATTGTTCGCCAACGGGCCGCACGCGGGAACGCAGGCCTTCGAGATCGGCGACCCCGGCCTTTCCACCGAGAAGAGCTGGGGCCTCGAGGCGACCCTGCACCGCACCGGCGACGCTTTCAGCTTCTCGGCCTCGCTCTTCCACAGCTGGTTCGACGGCTACATCTACGACCAAGCGACCGGCGCCGTGCAGGACGGCCTGCCCGTGTTCCGGACCAGCCAGGGCGACGCCCGCTATTACGGAGTCGAGCTCGAGGCCTCGGCCCGGCTGGCGACGATCGGCGAGGTCGCGCTCAATCTCGACGGAGTCGCCGACTATGTCCGAGCGACGATCGACGACGTCGGCCCGGCGCCGCGAATCCCGCCGCTTCGTCTTCTCGCCGGCGTCGAGGCGCAGTCCGAAGCCGTGAACGGCCGGCTCGAGGTCGAATGGGTCGACGATCAGGAGCGCATCGCGGACCTGGAGACTCCGACCGAGGGCTATACGATGGTCAACGCATCGCTCGCCTTCCATCCGTTCGGCGCGCGCAACCGAAGCAGCGTCACGCTCGCGGCGAACAACATCTTCGATGTCGTCGCCCGCCGCCACGCCAGCTTCCTCAAGGACTACGCCCCGCTCGCCGGCCGCGACCTGCGCGTCACCGCCCGCTTCGCCTTTTGATTCGGTCCGGCGCGCCGGGCGCACGGCTCGTCCCCGCCGCGGCCTCGTTCGGCTGACAGAAAGGCGCGATTCCGTAAGGAGATAGGCAAGGGCAGCAAAAGGCGTTGGGAGCGTGGTCGTGACGAGTGGGGCGAAGAGGCGCGCGGTTCGGATCCTGGGTGTGGCGGCGGTCGCCTTGGCCGGGTGCATCCCGCAGGCGCAGTCCGCCCAGCTTCGCCAACCGCCGCGAGGCCCGCGCCCGGCCCAGGTCCAGCCGCAGCCGCGCGTCGCGGCCCCCGTTCCCGCCGCCACCCCCGCGCAGCGCTTGCTCACGGCACGGATCCGCGAGCTCGGCCGCGCCTTCGAGGGCCGAGTGGGCATCGCCGTGCGCGACGTCGATACCGGCTGGGTGGCCGACTGGCAGGGGGACCGCTTCTACCCGCAACAGAGCGTCAGCAAATTCTGGGTCGCGCTGACCGCGCTCCAGCGCGCCGATGCCGGCGATCTCGATCTCGACAGGCGCGTCACCGTGACCCGCAACGACCTGACCCTGTTCCACCAGCCGATCGCCCAGCAGGTCGGCGCCAACGGCTACACGACCACGCTCAACGACCTCATGTTCCGCGCCCTGACGCAGAGCGACAACACCTGCAACGACATCGTCCTTCGCCACGCCGGCGGCCCCGCCGCGGTTCGCGAGATGCTGACCCGCAACCGGCTCGACGGAATCCGCTTCGGCCCGGGCGAGCGGCTGCTCCAGTCCGGCATCGCCGGCCTCAACTGGCAGCCGGCCTTCTCGCGCGGCAATGCCTTTTTCACGGCGCGCGACGCCGTCCCAATCGACCGGCGGCGGGCGGCGTTCGAACGCTATGTCGAGGACCCCGTCGACGGAGCGACCCCCAACGGAATCACCAACGGCCTGGCGCGGCTCCAGCGCGGCGAGCTGCTTTCGGCGGAATCGACGCGCCGCCTGCTCACCATCATGTCGCAGACCCATACCGGCCCCAACCGGCTGCGCGGCGGCCTCGCGGCGGGCTGGACGATCTCGCACAAGACCGGAACGGGGCAGGTGCTCGGCGCCGAGCAGGCCGGCTATAACGACATCGGCATCCTCCACGCCCCCGACGGCCACCATTATGCGCTGGCGGTGATGATCGGCCGAACGAGCACGCCGCTGCCCGCGCGGATGGAGCTGATGCAGGACGTCGTCCGGGCGGCGATCGCCTATCACGAGGCGACCAGGGACGCGCGCGGCACCCGCTAGCCTCCAGTCGAGTCATCCCGGCGGAGGCCGGGACCCATGAACACCAGGCTTCGAAAAGAGCCGATGCCGCTGGAGCGATTTTGCGCTGTCCGAGTGCTTGGATCCCGGCTTTCGCCGGGATGACTCCTCCTCTGGTTGGCGCGCGGCACCCGCTAGGCTGGCGAAGCCGCGCCTGGCCTCATAAGAAGGGCCGATGGCGCGGCCCCAATCCCCCGATTACGACCGCCGGCGCGAGGCGATCGTCGCCGCGGCCGCGCGGCTCTATGCGCGGCGTGGCTTTCGCGGCGCCTCACTGGCCGACCTGGCGAAGGCGTGCAAGACCAGCAAATCGCTGATCTACCACTATTTCCCGGCCAAGGAGGACATTCTCTACGAGGTCATGGCGAGCCATCTCGACGCGCTCGTCGCCGCGGCGACCGAGGCGACGCGCAGCGGCTCCGGCGAGGAGCGCCTGCGCGCGCTGACCCACGCCTTCATGCGCCTCTATGTCGGCGCTCAGGACCGCCACAAGGTGCTGCTCAACGAGCTGGACAATCTCGCCCCCGCCTCGCGCTCCGAGGTCATCGCCAAGCAGCGCCGAATCATCGCGATGGTCGAGGAACTGATCCGCGCCCTGCGCCCGCAATCCGGCCCGCTCGCGCTGCCGCTGACGATGCTGTTCTTCGGAATGATCAACTGGACCCACACCTGGTTCCGCGGCGAGGGGCGCGTCTCGGCGGACAATCTCGCCGAGCTGGCGGTGGAGGTCATGCTCGGCGGCCTCGGAAAAATAGGGACAGTCCCCATTTAATCCAAATGGGGACTGTCGCTGTTCAGGCGTCGTAATCGAGCTCGACGCCGTCGCCCCTGGGCACCGACTGGCAGGTCAGCACGTAGCCCGCCGCCACCTCCTCGTCGGTCAGCCCGTAGCGCGCCGCCATCTCGACCTCGCCGGAGACGACCCGCGCGCGGCAGGTGGCGCAGACCCCGGCCTTGCAGGCGAAGGGCGCGGGAAGGCCGGCGGCGCGCGCGCTATCGAGGATGTTGCCCGCCGCGGCGTCGAACGGCACCCGTCGCTTCCTGCCGTCGAGCGTGACCAGCATCGTCGCCCCCGCGGCCTCGCGCGACATCTCGGCGAGCTGGGCCTGAAGCATTTCGGGCGGGCGATCGGCCGTGAATCGTTCGAGATGGATATGATCCCTGGGAACGCCGCGCGCGAGCAAAGCCTCTTCCGCCGCGTCCATCATCGGCCCCGGGCCGCAGATGAAGAAGGCGGCGACCTCGGCAGGATCGATCAAAGTGTCGAGGATCTCGTCGCACTTCGCGCGGTCGAGCATGCCGTTGAACAGGTCGAACTCCTCGGCCTCTTCGGCAAGGAAATGATGGACTTCGAGCCGGTCCATGAAACGGTTTTTGAGCCGCGCAAGCTCTTCGAGGAAGATGATCGAGAGGCTGTCGCGGTTGCCGTAGAAGAGGGTGAAGCGGCTTTGCGGCTCGCTCAGCAAGGCGGTCCTCAGCAGGGACATGACCGGAGTGATGCCCGATCCGCCGGCGAAGCCGACATAATGATTGGCCTGCGCCGGATCGAAATCCCAAGTGAAGCTGCCGTGCGGCGGCATGACGTCAACCGCCACGCCCGGCTTCAGCGCGTCGTTGGCCCAGTTCGAGAAGACGCCGCCGGCGATGCGCTTGACGGTGACCGTCACCGCTCCGTCCTGCGGCGCCGCGCAGAGCGAATAATTGCGCCGAAGCTCCTCGCCCGCAATCTCAGCCTTGAGCGTCAAATGCTGGCCCGGCTTGAATAAAAAGGTCTCGCGTAGCTCTTCGGGCACGGCGAAGCGGATCGAGCGCGCTTCGGCCGTCTCGTCCATCACCTCGGCGACAATCAGCCTGTGAAAGCCCGCGCTCATCAGTAGCCCTTCCGTTCCCCGGCGAAGGCCGGGGCCCAGGCCTTGGCGCAAGCCAGGGTTCCCGCAAAGGCTTCGCCCTGGACCCCGGCCTTCGCCGGGGCACAAGAGGATCGGTTCAGTGACACTTGAACCGGTCGAACGGCTCGGCGCAGGCCCGGCAGCGCCACAAGGCCTTGCACGGGGTCGAGCCGAACCGGCTGACCTCCTCGGTGTCCGATGAACCGCATTGCGGGCAAGTCGCGGTCGCCGCCGTGCTGGGCGGAGCGATGCCGTAGGCGTGCAGCTTGGCCCGCCCGGCCGGGCCGATCCAGTCGGTCGTCCAGGGCGGCGACAGCACGGTTTCGATCGCTACGCCACGGTAGCCTGCCGCGTCGAGCGCGGCGCGGATGTCGCGCTCAATCACCTGGGTGGCGGGACAGCCGGTATAGGTGGGCGTGATCGTCACCCGGTCCGCCGTTACCGTGCGGACGATACCAAGATCGACCACCGAGACGACCGGGATTTCCGGATCGGGCACATCCCGCAAGACATCCCAAATCCCGTTCGTGTCGAGCGCAGTCGAGACACCCCTTCGAGCGCAGTCGAGAACGGGGCCTCGACTTCGCTCGGCAGGATCCCTCGACTTCGTCCGGGACGAACGGAGCTTGGCAGGAGATTCGGTGGCTACCATGCCGCGTCGGGATAGGTGCGCGGCAGATACTGCATCACCGCCAGCAGATGGCCGAGATGCTCGCCGTGGTGGCCGCGGCGGCCGCCGAGGATCGGGCGCTGGTCGGCCGGCGCCTCGAGCGTCCCCTCGGCGAGCACGGCGCGGATGCGCGCGTCATAATCTTCGCGGAAGGCCGCGACGTCCGCACCGATGCCCAGGCGCGCCGCCTCGGTGGCGATCGCGTCCATCTCGAACAATTCGGGGATGAAGCGCCACATCCACTCCAGCCCGCCCGCCATCCGCCGCCGGCTCTCCTCGGTCCCGTCGCCGAGCCGGATCACCCATTCGGCGCTGAGCTCGGCATGGTAGCGCACCTCCTTGACCGCCTTGGCGGCGATCGCGGCGATCGTCTCGTCCTTCGACGCCTGGAGGTGCCCGAACAGCATCTCCTGCCAGGTCGAAAACAGGAACTGCCGCGCCATGGTCTGCGCGAAATCGCCGTTCGGCTGCTCGACCAGCCAGCAATTGCGGAAATCGAGCACGTCGCGGTGGAAGGCGAGCGCATCGCCGTCGCGGCCCTGCCCTTCGGCCTCGCCTGCATAGTTCAAAAAATGAGTCGCCTGCCCGATCAGGTCGAGCCCCATGTTCGCAAGGCTGAGGTCGACCTCGACGCTCGGCGCGTGGCCGCACCATTCGCCGAGCCTTTGCCCGAGGATCAGGCTGTCGTCGCCGAGGCGGAGAAGGGTTTCGAAGAGCACCAGATCCTCCCCGGAACGGGGAGGGGGACCATGCGAAGCATGGTGGAGGGGCCGGGGAGGCTGATCGGCCCCACCACCACGTCGCTTCGCGCCGCGGTCCCCCTCCCCGTTCCGGGGAGGAATTTCGGGTTCGGTACCAGCCATCAGATGTGCTTCACGTCGTCCGGGATGTCGTAGAAGGTCGGGTGGCGGTAGATCTTGTCCTCGGCGGGATCGAACATCGCCGCGTCGTCCTGCGGGTCCGAGGCGGTGATCGAGGCCGAGGGCACGACCCACAGGCTCACCCCTTCCATCCGCCGGGTATAGGTGTCGCGCGCGTGGCGCAGCGCGATCTCCGAGTCCGGCGCATGGACGCTGCCGACATGGCGGTGCGACATCCCGCCGCGCGCCCGGACGAAGACTTCCCAGAGCGGCCAATCCTTGCTCATCCAACCTCTCGTTTCCCCTTAAGCCGTCATCCCCGCGAAAGCGGGGATCCAGCTTCTTTTCTTCCAGCTCCATGTCAAAGCTGGATTCCCGCTTTCGCGGGAATGACGAAGAAAGCGTCTAGGCCGCCACCTTCTTCGCCGTCCGTTTCTCCGCATAAGCGGCCGCGGCCTCGCGCACCCAGGCGCCATCCTCCCAGGCGTCGCGGCGGGCCTTGATCCGCTCCCTGGCGACCGGGCCCTCGCCGCGGACCACGGCGTAGAATTCCTCCCAGTCGACCGCGCCGAAATCGTAGCCGCCCTTGGCCTCGTTCCACGCGAGATCGGGGTCAGGCACGGTCAGCCCCAGCGCGTCCGCCTGCGGCTTGGTGATGTCGACGAACTTCTGCCTCAACTCGTCATTGGTGTCGCGCTTGATCCGCCAGCGCATCGACTGGGCGGTGTTGGGCGAGTTGTCGTCGGTCGGCCCGAACATCATCAGCGAGGGCCACCACCAGCGGTTGAGCGCGTCCTGCGCCATGCGCTTCTGCGCCTCGGTGCCCGCGGCGAGATGCATCATGATCTCGTAGCCCTGGCGCTGGTGGAAGCTCTCCTCCTTGCACACACGGACCATCGCCCGCGCATAGGGCCCGTAGGAGGTGCGCTGCAGCGGCACCTGGTTCATGATCGCCGCGCCGTCGACCAGCCAGCCGATCGCGCCGATGTCCGCCCAGGTGAGCGTCGGATAGTTGAAGATCGTGCTGTACTTGGCCTTGCCCGAGTGGAGCGCCTCGATCATCTCCTCGCGGCTCGTGCCCAGAGTCTCGGCGGCGCTGTAGAGATAGAGGCCGTGCCCCGCCTCGTCCTGCACCTTCGCCAGCAGGATCGCCTTGCGCCGCAGCGACGGCGCCCGCGTGATCCAGTTGCCCTCCGGCAGCATGCCGACGATCTCGCTGTGCGCGTGCTGCGAGATCTGCCGCGTGAGCGTGCGCCGATAGGCCTCCGGCATCCAGTCCTTGGGCTCGATGAACTCGTCCGCCGCCACCCGCGCCTCGAACGCGGCGAGCTTCTCCGGATCCTCGGTCGAGACGATTTTGGCCGTCTTCTGCATCTCGGTGGTGTACATCGCTCTCACCTACCATTAATCGACCGATCGGTCAACGAATCCGCCTTCCCGCGACAACAACGCGCGAACCGCGCTAAGGGTCGCGCGAATCGAAACGAGAGAGCGATCGCTTCCATGTCCAAGCCACTGAACGCGCTCGAGGCCGCGCTCTTCGGCGCCCTTGAGGGCGAAACGACGATGACCGGCTTCTTCGACGCGCTGACCGCCGCGCAGATCGTCATCCCGACCGTCACCGAGGTGAAGCCCGACGGCAGCGGCTTCGCGCCGCTTACCCAGTGGCGCCAGGGCGTCGAGCTGGTCCTCGCCTTCACCAACAACGCGCGGATCGGAAACTCCTATCTCGAGCTCGCGCCCTATCTGCTCACGGTCGATTCGACCTGGCTGATCAGGAACCTGGCCTACGACCGCGGCCTGCTCCTGTTCGCCGGGCCGGACCAGGGGCTGATGGTCACTCCGAAGCAGCTCGCTGGTATCAGGGCCAAACTATAAATAGGGACTGTCCCTCTTTACGGTCAGACCCTCTCCACCACCGTCGCGATGCCCTGCCCGACGCCGATGCACATCGTGCACAGCGCATAGCGGCCGCCGGTGCGGTGAAGCTCCTCGACGGCGGTGAGGATAAGGCGGGCGCCGGACATGCCGAGCGGGTGACCGAGCGCGATCGCTCCGCCATTGGGGTTCACGCGCGGATCGTCGTCGGCCAGGCCGAGCTGGCGCATCACCGCGAGGCCCTGGGCGGCGAAGGCCTCGTTCAATTCGATCACGTCCATGTCGGCGATGGTCAGGCCAAGCCGCTTGAGCAATTTCTCGCTCGCCGGCGCCGGGCCGATGCCCATGATCCGCGGCGGCACGCCGGCGACGGCGCCGCCGACGAAGCGGGCGCGAGGGTTGAGGCCGTTGCGCTTGGCCGCCTCCTCGGTGGCGACGATGATCGCCGCCGCGCCGTCGTTGACGCCGGACGCGTTGCCCGCCGTCACGGTGCCGTCGGCGCGGACGATCGGCCGCAATTTGGCCAAAGCCTCGACGCTGGTCTCGCGCGGATGCTCGTCGCGGTCGACGACCACCGGATCGCCCTTGCGCTGGGGGATCTCGACGGCGACGATCTCCGCGTCGAAGCGGCCGCCGGCCTGCGCCGCCGCCGCCTTGGCCTGGCTCCGTACGGCGAAGGCGTCCTGGTCGGCGCGGCTGATCTGGAAGTCCTGCGCGACGTTCTCGGCCGTCGAGGGCATCGTGTCGTCGCCATAGGCATCGCGCATCTTGGGATTGACGAAGCGCCAGCCGATCGTCGTGTCGTACATCTCGGCGTTGCGATCGAAGGCCGAATTCGCCTTGGCCATGACGAACGGCGCGCGGCTCATGCTCTCCGAGCCGCCGGCCACAACCAAGTCGGCCTCGGAGCCGCGGATCACCCGCGCCGCCATCGCCACCGCGTCCATGCCCGAACCGCACAGGCGGTTGAGGGTCACCCCGCCCGATGTGTCGGGAAGCCCGGCGAGCAGCCCCGCCATCCGGGCCAGGTTGCGATTGTCCTCCCCGGCCTGGTTGGCGCAGCCGAGGATGACGTCGTCGAGCTCGGCCCAATCGACGGCCGGATTGCGATCCTTGAGCGCCTTGATCGGAATGGCGGCGAGATCGTCGGCGCGGACCTGGGCGAGGCTTCCGCCATAGCGTCCGATCGGCGTGCGCGCGGCGTCGCAGATAAAGGCTTCGGTCATTTGGCTGGGAGCATCGATCAGGCTCGGGCTCTCGTTATTGGGCGAGTGGGACCGAGCCGTTGCTCTGTGCCGGCTGGGCGGGAGCCGGGGTCGTCGCGGGGGCCGTGCCCGGAACCGTGCTGGCCGGCGTCGGCCGGGCGAGGCTGGCGTCGATCTCGCGCGGGCCGCGCGCTCCGGCGGCGAGCGCCGCGAGAAGGATCGACATGGCGATGAAGGCGGTAGCGAGGATCGCCGTGCCGCGGGTGAGGAAGTCCGACGCACCGCGGGCGCTCATCATCCCCGCCGGGCTGCCGCCTCCGGCCAGCCCGCCGCCCTCCGAGCGCTGCATCAGGATGAGGATGATCAGCAAGGTGGCGACGATCGACTGGACGACGAGGAGGAAGGTGAACAGGCCCATGGCTCTTTACGATCTTTCGGAAAAAGGTGTGCGCGCGACTTAGGCGATCGGGCGTGCGGGTTCAACCGCGCGAGGCGGCGGCGGCGACGATCGGGACGAACTGCGCGGCGGTGAGGCTGGCGCCGCCGACCAGCGCCCCGTCGACGTCGGGGACGGCGAAGAGCTCGACGGCATTGTCGGCCTTGACCGAGCCGCCGTAGAGGATCCGGATCCGGTGGCCCTTATCGCCGTAGCGCTGGACGAGGGCCGAGCGGATCGCCGCGTGCATGTCCGCCACGTCGGCTGCGGTGGCGACCTTGCCGGTGCCGATCGCCCAGATCGGCTCGTAGGCGACGACCAGCTCGCCCTCCTCCCACCGGTCGGGAAGCGAGCCGGCCAGTTGCGCCGCGACCCGGTCCAGATGGCCTCCGGCGGCGCGCTCGGCTTCCGATTCGCCGACGCACACGATGGTGACGAGGCCGCCCTTGAGCGCGGCCTCGGCCTTGGCGCGGACTGCCGAGTCGCTTTCATGGCTCTCGGCGCGGCGCTCGCTGTGGCCGACGATGACCAGCCTCGCGCCCGCTTCCTTGATCATCGCGACGGAGACGCAGCCCGTATGCGCGCCGCTCTCGCCGGCGTGACAATCCTGGGCGCCGATGGTCAGCCCGCCCGAGCGGGTCAAAGCGGGGGCGATCAGGGTGAAGGGCGGGCAGATGGCGACGTCGACACCGCCCGTCTCGCGCGCGCCCTGGGCGATCGGCGCGAGCTCGGACAGCGCGGCGATCGAGCCGTTCATCTTCCAGTTGCCGGCGACGAGCTTGCGGCGCAGGTGCATCGGTTGGTTCCTCACCGGGGCAGTTGCCGGGCGCCTAGCGCGCTTCTATGACCCGCGCAAACGTCACGTCAGGATCATCGCACGCATGCTCGCTTTCGCCCGCAAGAAGCTCGCCAAGTGGCTCGGCATCGTCCTGCTCGGCTTCATCCTGATCGCGATGGTGATCACCGGCTTCGGCACCGGCGGCTTCGGCGGGCTCGGCAGCCTGAGCGGCGGCGGCAACGGAGCCGCCGCGGGCGATGCGCTGGCGAGCGTCAACGGCCAGCCGCTGACGGTTAATGAAGTCAACGACATGGTCAACCGCGCCTACGAGCGCGCGCGCCAGCAGCAGCCGACCCTGGACATGGCCACCTTCCTTTCGCAGGGCACCTACGAGCAGGTGCTCGACCAGCTGATCATGGCGCGATCGATCCAGGCGTTCGGCGAGAGCCAGGGAATTCGGGTCTCCGACCGGATGATCGACCGCGAGATCGTCAACATCCCGGCCTTCCGCAACCTCACCGGCCAGTTCGACCAGAACGTCATGCGCCAGCAGCTGCAGACCCAGAATCTGAGCGAGGCGCGCTTCCGCCAGGACGTTGCGCAATCGCTGATGCAGCGCCAGCTGCTCGGCCCGATCGCGCTCGGCGCCCGGGCGCCTGAAGGGGTCGCCCGCGAATATGCCAATCTGCTGGTCGAGCGGCGCCGCGGCCAGGTCGCCGCCATTCCGAGCGCGGCGCTGGCGCAGGGGATCAACCCGTCCGAGGCGGAGATCGCCGCCTTCTACAATTCGCACCGGCTGATGTTCACCGTGCCCGAGCGCCGGGTGATCAAATATGCGGTGATCGGGCCGGAGCAGACGGGCCAGGCGGGGCAGGCGACCGAGGCCGAGATCGCCGCGGTCTACCGCAATAGCCCGCGCAGCTACGGCGCGCGCGAGACCCGGACCATCCAGGCGATCGTGCTTCCGACCAAGCAGGCCGCCGACGCCTTCGCCGCCCGGGTCCGCTCAGGCACGAGCTTCGTCGAGGCGGCGGCCGCGGCGGGCTTCGCCGCCGGAGACGTGACCTTCGCCAGCCAGACCCGCCAGCAATTCGAGAGCGTGGCCAACGCCCAGGTCGCGGCCGCGGCCTTCTCCGCCGCGCGCGGCGCGGTCGCCGGACCGATCCGCTCCGAGCTCGGCTTCCACGTCGTCAGGGTCGAGGCGATCAACCAGATCGCCGGACGCCCGCTCGAAGCCGTGCGCGGGGAGATCGCCGCGGCGATCAACGCGCGCAAGCGGATGGAGGCGCTGTCCGACCTCGTCTCGCGCATCGAGGAGCAGCTCACCGACGGCGCCAGCTTCGAGGAGACGGCGCGGGCGCACAATCTGACCGTCGTCACCACCCCGCCGGTGACCGCGGTCGGCCAGGCCGCGGGGGGCGAGCCCTTCACCGCCTCCCCCGATTTGCAGCCGCTGCTGACCCCGGCCTTCGAGATCGATCCCGAGCAGCCCGAGCCGGCGGTCGAGCAGATCGCGCCCAACGAGCGCTTCGCCTTGCTCGCCGTCGACCGCGTCCTTCCCGCCGCTCCGCCGCCGCTCGCCCAGATCCGCGACCAAGTGCGAAGCGCCTTCATCGCCCAGCGCGCGACCCAGCTCGCCCGCCAGCTTGCGGACCGGATCGCCGCGGCGATCAATTCGGGCACCCCGGCGGCCCAGGCCTTCGCCCAGGCGCAGCCGCGAATCGCAACCGTGAGGCCGATCGAGATCCGCCGGCTCGACATCAGCCGCCAGGGCCAGCAGGTGCCGGCGCCCCTGATCACCCTCTTCTCGATCCCGCAGGGCCGGGCGCGGGTGATCCCCGGCGAGAACGGCGCCGGCTGGTACATCGTCGTCCACGAGCAGCGCACCGCCGGCGACGCCTCGGGCACGCCGCAGCTGATCCAGTCCACGCGCACGGAGTTCACGAGCAGCGCGAGCGAGGAGCTCGCCCAGCAATTCGCCCGGGCGGCGCAGGCGCGCGGCGAGGTGAGCCGCAACGCCGAAGCCATCCGCCGCGCCCGGCAGGCGCTCGGCGGAGGCGCCGCGGCCGGGGCGGAGTAAGGCGGCGGCGGAGAGGCCCCTTGATCCTCGTCGTCGACAATTACGACAGCTTCACCTGGAACCTGGTCCATTATCTGCGCGAGGTCGGCGCCGAGGTCAGGGTCGAGCGCAACGATTCGCTGAGCGCCGCAGAGGCTCTGGCGCTTGCCCCGGACGCGATGCTCATCTCTCCCGGACCCGGCAGGCCCGACGAGGCCGGAATCTCGCTCGATCTCGTCGCCGCCTGCGCGGAGGCCCGGATGCCGCTGCTCGGCGTGTGCCTCGGCCATCAGGCGATCGGGCGGCATTTCGGCGGCCGGATCGTGCGCGCGCCGACGATCATGCACGGCAAGGTCTCGGCGATCGAGCATGACGGCAGCGGGGTCTTCGCCGGCCTGCCCTCGCCGTTCGACGCGACCCGCTATCATTCGCTGTGCGTCGATCCGGTGCCCGAATGCCTGATCGTCAACGCCCGGGCCGAGGACGGAACGGCGCAGGGGGTGCGCCACCGGGACCTGCCGATCCACGGCGTTCAGTTCCATCCGGAAAGCATCGCCAGCGCGCACGGCCACGCGTTGCTCGTCAACTTTCTCGAACTGGCCAGGGACGGCATTTCGGCCGGCGCTTGACAGCGGCCGAAACGTTCCGTAACTGTTCGGCGTACGTTCCAGCGGGAGGAACCTGGATATGCTGACGCGCAAGCAACACGAGCTTCTTCTCTACATCGACGCCCGGCTCGGCGAGACCGGCGTGTCGCCCTCGTTCGAGGAGATGAAGGAGGCGCTCGACCTCAAATCGAAGAGCGGAGTCCACCGGCTGATCTCGGCGCTGGAGGAGCGCGGCTTCATCCGCCGCCTCGCGAACCGGGCCCGAGCGCTCGAAGTGCTGAAGATGCCGGAGACTCGCGCCGCGGCCGCGCCCAAGGCGCCGGTCCAGGTGCCGCAGGCGGCCAACGATTCGGTCGTCGAGCTGCCGCTGCACGGGCGGATCGCGGCCGGCACGCCGATCGAGGCGCTGCAGGGCACCGACACCCTGCCCGTTCCCGCCGCCCTGCTCGGGCCGGGCGAGCATTATGCGCTCGAAGTGGCCGGCGATTCGATGGTCGATCTCGGAATCCTCGATGGCGACTATGCGCTGATCCGCAAGACCGACCAGGCCCGCGACGGCGAGATCGTCGTCGCCCTGGTCAACCAGGAGGAAGCGACGCTCAAGACTCTGCGGCACGAGGGACAGATGATCCGGCTCGATCCGGCCAACCGCCAATACGATCCGCAGCGCTACCGGCCCGAGCAGGTGGTGATCCAGGGCCGGCTGGCGGGATTATTGCGGCGCTACTGAACGTGATTCCCCTCCCCTTGATGGGGAGGGCTTTTCGGAGGCAATTGCCGATGGCCCGTCTCAATTATGTCGAGCTGCCGGTCGGCGAGATCGGGCCGGCCAAGGCGTTCTATGAGCGCGCGTTCGGCTGGGCGCTGACCGGTTTCGGGCCGACCTACGCGGCGACGCTGAGCGGTGACACGGACATCGGGCTTCAGGCGGACGCCGCCGAAGCGACCAAAGCGCCACTGGCGGTGATCGACGTCGACGATCTCGAGGCGGCGCTCGAGGCGGTGACGGCGGCGGGCGGGACGATCGTCCGGCCGATCTTCGCCTTTCCGGGCGGCCGCCGTTTCCAGTTCACCGATCCCGCTGGCAACGAGCTGGCCTGCGTCAAGGGGGATTAGGGGCGGGCTCAATTGGCTTCGACGGACTTGCGTCCGATTTTCGGAGTCATCCCGGCGAAAGCCGGGACCTATGAACACAGATCATCGAGGAGACGCTCAGCTTCGGGCCCGCATTTGCCCGTCCGAGTTCATGGGTCCCGGCTTTCGCCGGGATGACTCTTGGGTCAGACCACCGCATCTCAATTCTGATTGGGTCCGAACCCTAGCGCTCCGCCGGAAGCGAGCGCTGTCGGGCGAGCTCCGCGCGGAAGGCGGCTTCGGCGTCGGCGGCGCGACGCCCAAGCTCGGCGGGATCGACGAAGGCGAGCGGGTCTCCACCCTCCAGCCGCGCACGCCGGGCCATCAGATCGAACTGGTTGTCGTGGAAGGTGAGGAAGATGTCGGCGCGCATCGCGCGCAGCCGCGCGAAGGTGCTTTCGAACTCGGCGACAATATCGGGCGCGCGCGGATTATCGACCAGGCGCTGGCCTGCCACGCTGAGGCTGCACGCGAAGATCACGTCATAGGCCCGCCGGCCTTCACGCACCCGGGCGGTCCAGCTCGTGCAGCCCCGCGTGTGGCCGGGCGTCAGGTGCGCGACCAAGCGAACGGGGCCGAGCTCGAGCGCTTCGCCCTCCCGCACCTGGCGCGCCACGCGGACCGGCGGGAAATGCGCCGTATCGTCGCGGTCGTGGTTGAAGCCGGCCTCGAGGTCCGGCGTGTCGGCCGCGCCGGCGACGATCCGGGCGCCGGACAGGCGCTGAAGCTCGGCCAGCCCGCCGGCATGATCCCAATGGGCGTGGTTGATCAGGATGTAGCGCACATCCTCGATGCGCAAGCCGAGGCGGCGGATGTTGCCGGCGATCTGGGCCGCGCTTTCCTCCATCGCGCCGTCGATCAGCACATGCCCGGCCGGCCCGGTGACGAGATAGGCGCCGATCGCCGCGGTGCCGACATAATAGACGTTGCCGATCACCCGAAAGGGCGCGAGCGGCCGATTCCATTCGGCGCGTTGCTCGGCGAAGCTGTTCTGGCCGAAGGCAGGGACGGCGAAGAGGATGAGGGCGGCGGCGAGCAGGCGGTGCATGATCTTTCCCGGACGATTCGTGGGGACCAGCCTAGCCTGCGGCCCGGGGCTTCTCTACCTTCCGGCGGCCCAGGGATGGCGGCCCACCCGCTCGGCCACGCTGGCCACGATCGGCCGCTCGCCGAAGGTAATGGAGAGCCCGCCCGTTCGCCGAAGGAAGAAGAGGTCGGCGCGAAGCCAGCGCGGGGCGCAGGCGCGCGGCAAGGGCCGATCCGAGACGACGACGTCGGCCTCGGCGCAGGCGCGGATCATCTCCTCCCAGCGCACGCGGTTGGGCGTCCGCGTGGCGAGGATTCGCCAGCGGCGGCCGTCGCGCTCGACCTCGGCGACGCACAGGTCCGGGCTGCACGAGGCCAACGGGAGGGATTCGAGCTCGAGAAACTCGGCCTCGGCGCCGTTCGCCTCGGCCAGGGTGTCGCGGACATAGTCGCCAGCGCGCGGCCTGAGCAAAGCGAGGCTTCCGTCCGACGCACGCAAGGCGAGATGGCGGCCGTCGCCGGTGACGACGAGATCGGGCGCCGGCGTGGCGAGCGCCCAGAGCGAGCCGATAGCGACAAAGGCGAGGCCCCACCGGCGCAGCTTCGTCCGCCACAGGCAGATCCACAGGCCGCCGGCCGCGATCAGCGCGAATGCCGCGGGCGGCATGGCGGGGAGCATGGCCACCGCGCCGGGGGCAGCGGCGGCGCTGTGCGCCAGCCAGAGCAGCAGCGAAAGCGCCTGGCCGGCCAGCCACCAGAAGGGCGCGCCCAGGCCCACGAGATCGAAGAGCAGCGCGACCGCCTCCAGCGGCATGATGACGAAAGTGGTGAGCGGGATGGCGACGACGTTGGCCAGCGCGCCATAGAGCCCCGCCTTGTGGAAATGGAACAGGGCGATCGGCGCCAGCGCGATTTCGACGGCAAGGCCGGTCAGGACCAGCGCCAGCAGGCCCCTTCCCGCCTTGGCCGGCCAGCCTTCGTCGCGCCGGGCGAACAGGGCGCGCATGCGCGGGTGCTCGTGAAGCGCGACGATGGCGACGATCGCCGCAAAGCTCATCTGAAAGCTCGCGCCGGGCAGCGATTCGGGCCAGAGCAAGAGCACGACCAGAGCGCCGACCGCGACGAGACGCAGGGTCAGCGCCTCGCGGCCGAGGGCGATTCCGGCGAGGACCAGCAAGGCGGCGATGCACGAGCGAACGGTCGGCACCTCGGCGCCGGTGAGCAAGGTGTAGGCGATTCCGGCCAGCGCGCCCGCGGCGGCGGCGGCGAGGACCAGGCGGTAGCGCAGCGCAAGCGCCGGGCTGAGCGCCAGCAGCCTGAGCGTCAGAAGCATCACCGCGCCGACCACCGCGGTCAGGTGGAGCCCGCTCACCGAGAGCAAGTGGGCGAGGCCCGAGCGCCGCATCGCCTCGGCGTCAGCGTCGGGAATGCCATATTGGTCGCCGGTGGCGAGCGCCGCGGCGATTCCGCCCTCCCCGCCGCCGAGCCGGGCGCGGATGTGCGCGGAAAGCCGCTGCCGCCAGCTCGCGATCCGGGCGGCGAACCCCTGGCCCGATGCGGGGCTCACGAGCGTCAAATCGAGTGCGCGCCCGGTGCCGCCGATCTGCTGGAACCAGGCGGCGCGCGCGAAATCGTAAGCGCCGGGCACGGCCATCGGCGCCGGCGGCATCAGCCAGGCGCGCAATCTTATCGTCGCTCCGGGCTCGAGGCCGGGGACGGCCTTCTCCTGCCGGACGGTGATGCGAAGCCGCACCGGCAAGCCTTCGCCGACGGGATGGACGACGAGGCGCACCGCGCCCTGGGCGACGAGGCTCTGGACGCTCTCGACCGTGGCCGTCAGCTCCATCATCCGCTCGCGCGCCAGGCGCGGCGCGGCCGCGCGCTCGGCCTTCCACCAGGCGAGGCCGCAGCCAAGCCCCGCAGCCAGGCTGAAGAGCATCGCCGCCCTGCCCCAGCGCGCGCCGGGCGCCGCGGCGAGGCCGGCAAGCGCCCCGGTGGCGGCGATCAGCAGGAAGGCGGTCCACGCGTTCGCATCGGGCAGGTAGAACCAGGCGCCGATACCGAGGATGAGGCCGACCGGAAGCCAGAGCGGAAGTTGATCCCGCTCGGCCTCGGCGATCGCTTCCAGGCGACCGCTGAAGCGGGGGAAAAACCGAGTCATCCCGGACTTGATCCGGGATCCATGAACACCGGGTTCCTCAGCAAATTCACGAGCTTCGGTGTTCATGGGTCCCGACTTTCGTCGGGATGGCTCCCGGGAAGCGATCCCCGGCTTCCGCCTGGATGACCGCCTATGCTAGGGGCGCTCGCGTCACGGGTCGCCATGACCCTCATCGTTGGAGAAATCGCGCGTGAGCGCAAGCCCAGAGCCTTCCAAGGTCGTCACGCGCTTCGCGCCCTCGCCCACCGGCTTCCTTCACATCGGCGGCGCCCGCACGGCCCTGTTCAACTGGCTCTACGCGCGTCGGCACGGCGGCAGGTTCCTGCTTCGGATCGAGGACACCGACAAGGCGCGGTCGACCCAGGCGGCGATCGACGCGATCCTCGAGGGGATGAAGTGGCTCGGCCTCGACTGGGACGGCGAGGCATATTTCCAGTCGCAATTCGCCGAGCGGCACGCCGAGGTCGCGCACGCACTGCTGGCGAACGGCCATGCCTACAAATGCTGGATGAGCCAGGAGGAGCTGGCAGCGCAGCGCGAGACCGCGCAGGCCGAACGGCGCCCCTTCCGGATCCGCAGCGGCTGGCGCGATTGCGGCGAGGAAGGCGAAGGCCCCTTCGTCGTTCGCCTCAAGGCCCCGCAGGAGGGCGAGACGGCGATCGACGACCGCGTGCAGGGCACGGTCACGGTCCAGAATGCCGAGCTCGACGATTTCGTGCTGCTTCGCTCGGACGGCTCGCCGACCTACATGCTGGCGGTGGTGGTCGACGATCACGACATGGGCGTGACCCACGTCATCCGCGGCGACGACCACCTCAACAACGCCTTCCGCCAGCTTGCGATCATCAAGGCGATGGGCTGGCCGGAGCCGGTCTATGGCCATGTGCCCCTGATCCACGGCCAGGACGGGGCGAAGCTTTCCAAGCGGCACGGTGCGCTCGGAGTCGAGGCCTATCGCGACGAGCTCGGAATCCTTCCCGAGGCCCTGTCCAACTATCTGCTTCGGCTCGGCTGGGGGCACGGCGACGAGGAGATCATAAGCCGCGAGGATGCGACGCGCTGGTTCGATCTCGCCAATGTCGGCCGATCCCCGTCGCGCTTCGACATCAGGAAGCTGGAGAGCCTCAACGGCCATTATCTGCGCGAGGCGGATTCCGCGCGGATCGCCGCCTTGGTCGCGCCGAAGATCCCGGGCGCCGAGGTGGACCTGCTCGCGCGGGCGATGCCGTTCCTCACCCCCAGGGCCAAGGATATCAATGAATTGGCCGAGGGCGCGGCCTTCCTGTTCAAGCGGCGCCCGCTGGACATGGACGAGAAGGCGGAGGCGCTGCTAGAAGGCCGCGCGACCGACCTGCTCGCCCTCGTTCACGCAGCCCTTTCGGCCGTTGCCGAGTGGAGCGCCGAGGCGACAGAGCAGGCGGTGCGAGAGGTGGCTGAGGCCGAAGGCGTGAAGCTTGGAATGGTCGCGCAGCCGCTTCGGGCGGCGCTCACCGGACGGGCGACATCGCCGGGAATATTCGACGTGCTGGCGCTGCTCGGCCGCGAGGAAAGCCTCGCGCGGGTGGCCGATGCGATGACCAAGAAGGACGATTGAAATGGCGGACACGGCCAGCCTCACCATCGGAGACCAGAGCTTCGATTATCCGACGCTGAAAGGGAGCGTCGGCCCCGAGGTGATCGATATCCGCAAGCTCTACGGCGAGACCGGGGCCTTTACTTACGATCCCGGCTTCACCTCGACAGCGTCGTGCCAGAGCGACATCACCTATATCGACGGCGACGCGGGCATCCTCCTCCACCGCGGCTACCCGATCGACCAGCTGGCCGAGCAATCGACCTTCATGGAGGTTGCCTATTTGCTTCTGAACGGCGAACTGCCGAAGAAGGAGGAGCTCGACAGATTCTCCTACACGATCTCGCGCCACACGATGCTTCACGAGCAGCTGGCGACCTTCTACCGCGGCTTCCGGCGCGACGCGCACCCGATGGCGATCATGTGCGGCGTGGTCGGGGCGCTCAGCGCCTTCTACCACGATTCGACCGACATCACCGATCCCACGCAGCGGATGATCGCCTCCCACCGGCTGATCGCCAAGATGCCGACGATCGCGGCGATGGCCTACAAATATTCGATCGGCCAGCCCTTCCTCTATCCCGACAACAGCCTCAGCTACACCGGCAACTTCCTGCGCATGACCTTCGGAGTCCCGGCCGAGCCCTACGAGGTCAATCCGGTGATCGAGAATGCGATGCGGCGGATCTTCATCCTCCACGCCGATCACGAGCAGAACGCCTCGACCTCGACCGTGCGCCTCGCCGGCTCCTCGGGCGCCAACCCGTTCGCCTGCATCGCTGCGGGGATCGCCTGCCTGTGGGGCCCGGCGCATGGCGGCGCCAACGAGGCGGCGCTCAACATGCTTCGCGAGATCGGCAGCGTGAAGCGAATCCCGGAATATATCGCCCGCGCCAAGGACAAGGACGATCCGTTCCGGCTGATGGGCTTCGGCCACCGGGTCTACAAGAATTTCGACCCGCGCGCGAAGGTGATGAAGGCCACCGCCGACGAGGTGCTGAAGGAGCTCAACATCTCCGATCCGGTGCTCGACGTCGCCAAGGAGCTCGAGCAAATCGCTCTCAGCGACGATTATTTCGTCGAGAAGAAGCTCTATCCGAACGTCGATTTCTACTCGGGCGTGATCCTCAACGCGATCGGCTTCCCGACCGACATGTTCACCGCCCTCTTCGCGCTCGCCCGCACCGTCGGCTGGGTCGCGCAATGGAACGAGATGATCTCCGATCCCGACCAGAAGATCGGCCGCCCGCGCCAGCTCTACACCGGCTCGCCCCAGCGCGATTACGTGCCGGTGGGGCAGCGGTAAGGCCCGTTCACCTGATCGTTTCGTCGTTGCGAGGAGCGGAAGCGACGAAGCAATCCAGCGGGCGACGAAGCCGTGTTGGATTGCTTCGCCACGCTCGCAATGATGAGGGGCTTTAATCCAGCGCTGCCCGAAGCCGCTTCAGCACCCCGAGCGAGCCGCAGACGTCGTCGAACATCGCGCGGACGCGCTGCTCGCCGGTGATCGAGCGGAACATCGAGCCGGCCTCGAACTTGTTGCCGCCGGTCGCGGCGACGAACGCGTCCTCGGAGCCGAGATAGCCGAAGACCTTGCCCTGCTGGCGCAGATCGAGCAGCACGCGGCGCACGTCTGCGCCGATGGCCATCTGCGCCTGCTGCGGCTCGTAGGCGTAGACCTCGAACTTCTTTTCGAACTCGTCGTCGCCTTCGAACCGGACGCGTTGCATGCCGCTGACGGGCTTGAAGAAATTGAACAGGCCGCGGTCGGGGACGATGACGATCTCGCCGCTTCCCTTGGAGCGGCGCTGCCAGGCGTACATCTGGCCGGAGAATACGGTATGCGTGCTCTTGCCCGAACGGCGGGTGAGCGTGCCTTCGTAGACGGCGAAGCGGCGGCCGTCCTGATCCTCGCCGTGAAACAGATCGGTGAAGGTCTGGCCGTTGAGCCAATTGCCGAACAAGGCGGGCCGCGCCTCCGGATAGACGGGCGGATCGAAGCCGTTCTCCATGTAGGTCAGAGCGCCCTTCTCGGCGATCGTTTCGAGCACCGGGATCTTCAACGACCGCCCGGCCCGGGTGAGCGGTATTGCGGCAACGATCCCGCCGACGAGCAGAACGACGAACGCGATAACAACGCCGACGCCGACGCCGTCCCCGCCCGAGAGCGCCCAGATGATCACGGCCGAGACCAGGACGAGGATGGCCATCACCATCCAGAAACGGCGAACCGCGGCGCGCCTCTTTTCCTCAATCCCGCTGATCTCGATGGCGACCCGGCCGGCGCGGCACAGGTCGCGATAATGCTCGTCGGTGAACTCGATCATTTCCCGCTCCCCCAAGAAGGCGGAGCGAGATTGGCGTGGACCGCGATTCGGATCAAGACGGTTAGGAGCCTCTCCTCAAAGGCAATGTGAAGGCGAAGCGCGCGCCCTGCCCCGGTGCGCTGTCGACCGAGATGTCCCCGTTCATCGCCCGGGCGAGGCGGCGGGCGATGTAGAGGCCGAGGCCCGTTCCGCCCGGCTCCAGAGGATCGACGCGGCCGAAGCGTTCGAAGATCCTGTCCTGGTCCTCAGGCGCGATCCCCTTGCCCTGATCGGCGACGATGAGCGTGGCGAGATCGCCCTCCTGCTCGGCGCGAAGCCAAATCTGCCCGCCTTCGGGGGTATAGCGAATGGCGTTGGTGAGAAGGTTCATCATGACCTGAAGCGAGCGCGTGAAATCCCCGGTCGCGGGAAGCGTTTCGGCGAGGCCCGGCCCGTCGATGCGCACGCCGCGGTCGGCGGCACGGACCGCGAGCAGGCCGGTGGCGCGCCGGGCGATGTCGGCGAGGTCGATCGGCTCCGCCTCGGGCCGGAAATCCGCCCGCTCGATCGCCTGCAAGTCGACGAGATCGTCGACCAAGGCGAGCAGGTGGCGGCCGGCCGAGGCGATGTCCCCGGCATAGGTCGCATAATCGCGCCGCAACGGGCCTTCGGGCTGCGAGCGGAGCCGTTCGGCGCTGTCGATGATGTGGGCGAGCGGACCGCGAAGCGCCTGATCGAGGCGCTCGCCGAAGGCCGAGCTCTCCGCCTTGGCGCGCGAGTCGGTTCGCGCGGGCGCGTCGGGCGCCGAGGCGGCGGCGCCGCGAAAGCCGGCGAATCGGCCGTTGCCGTCGATCAGCGGCACGGCCGAAAGAAGATAGACGGTCCGCTTCTCGTCGCGAGTCTCGGCGAGCTGGCCGTCGAACGCTTTGTGCTCGGCGAGCGCGGTGAGGATCGGAAAGCCGCCATCCTCGCGCTCGCGGAAACGCAGCAGGCTGGTGAGCTGCTTGCCGATGAAGTCGCGCGGGTTGCGCCGGACCGCCGCGCTCGCGCCGGGCGCGAGCGCCGTCAGGGTCAGGGTCTCGTCCGTTTCCCACGTCCAGTCGGCGGTGGCGCGGACGAAATCGGCCTCGCGTTCGGCGGGAAAGGCCGGCGACTGGGCGCTGGCCGGGCGGCTGCCCCAGCCGGTGATCGACAGCGCGACGTCCTCGCCTTCGGGGCTTGCGCGCACCCACAGGTCCAGGTCGCGGTCTCCGTCGGCGGCGACCGCCGCGCGGGAGATGCTGATTCCGAGGCGCCGCGCGAGCCGCGCCAGAGCGGCGATCTGGGGCACCGAGAGCATTCCGCCCCGCTCGCCCCCGGCGCTGGCGTTGAGCGCGGCGAGCGGCGGATCGGCCTCGACCAGCCGTCCCTCGGCGTCCACCCGGCCGGTGACGGGCCGATCGGTATCATCGAGGGCGGTGCTCATGCGCTCGCCGCCGGACGCCCGCGCGTCGACAATTGCGCGACATAGGCGCGGTAGGCGGGATCGGCGCGCCACAGGCGAAGGACGTCGCGCGCCGAATCGACGTCGAGCGTATCGTAGAATTCGAGCTGCTCGGCGGCGTCGTCGCCCTCGGTCGGAGAGAAGCGGGTGCTTGCCGAGGCGATGTCGTGGATGATCGCCGCGGCGCAGGAGCGGGCGATGTCGGCGGCGCGAAGCATCGTCACCAAGCCGCGGCGGCGGGGATCGGCGACCAGCTCCCACACCGCGTCCTGGGTGAGGCCGCACAACAGGCCGAGCGCGGCGATGAACAGGGTCGGAAGGCCGCCGCCGACGAAGCATTCGAGCGCGTGGCCGTCGATCCGCCCCTTCCTGTGCAGGCGGCGGACCAGCGCCTCGGCCCGCGCCTCGATCCGCTCGGATTCGTCGTAGCCGGCGATCATCTCTCCGGCCGCGGCCTCGATCGCCGCGTCGACCGAGGCCGCTCCGTGATGCTCGACCATGTAATGGCGAAGCGCGGCGGCCGTCATCCAGATCAGCCGGTGCTGAAGCTCGGCGGGAAGCTCGACGTCGACGAGAGTCGGCTCCTGGAAGCGATCGAAGCGGCGGCCGCGCGCGATCACATAGGACATGGTCTCGGCCGCGATCTCCTCGTCGGCGTCGGTCAGCAATTCGTGGAGATATTCCTCCCGCCCGATTTCGTGGCGGCGCCAGAAGCGGTGCTCCTCGACCCGGCGGACGAGGAACATCATCAGATCGGTCTGGCTGACGGCGCCGGCGCGCTCGAGTATCGGGACGGCGATCGCGACGTGGGCCGAGGAGAGCGCGGCGTGGAGCGCGCCTTCAGGCGGGAAATGCCTGAGCAGCCTGAGGCGCATATCCTCCTCGATCCCGCTCAACAGGCGGGAGAGAAGCTGGTTGGCGGTGAGCCGCTGCCATTCGGTGAGGCGGGCGGCATCGGGCAGAAGAAGCTCGGTCGCGGCGACGGCGAAGCGCTCCCGCGCCGCGGCCAGCATCAGGCGCGCAGCGTCGTTTTCAGTCCCCCGCCCGTTCGATCCGGCTTCGGCCATGGATTTCCCTTTAAGCCGACAGGGTTAAACCCGCTTTAATCCTGACGGGACGCGGGAACGCCGTGCGCTTCGCGCTGAGCCCAGAAAAAAGACAGAGCCGCATAGGCCGCCAAAGCGCCGATGCCGACATGCCACAGGCCGAAAAGCGCGAAGGGCAGCATCAGCCAGATCATGCCCTTGCGCTCGGCGAGGAACGGGGCGCCGCGAACGGGCGAGCGCTTCGTCTCCCCCTCCAAGGCGTGAAGGAAGGCGAGCGCGACGAAGGCGGCGAGGATCATGCCCCAACCCCATTCGGGGGCAAGATCGTAGGCGAGGACGATCAGGGCGATGGCTGCGAGCAGTTCGAGCACATGGTGCCACCAGCCCTGGCCGATGCCGTCCTGCATTCGGAGCCTGGCGAGGCGCCGGGCGATTCCTTCGAGGGGGGTCGCTGCGATTATCATGACGAGGCCTGTCCCGTACCAGCGACCGTAGAAGGCAGCCGCGCCGAGCCCGGTGAGCGCTGCGGCGCCCAGGCCGACGATTTGCGGCGAGGCGGAGCTTCCGAGGAGGAAGGTGGTTCCCACCCGCTCGAGGGGCGCGAGGAGGCGGCCGAGCCAGCCCTCGCCCGCCTGGTCGGCACCGGCGACGATCTGGCGCTCGAGCCGCTCGAGGTCCGCCTCGCGGTCGAGGATGGCGACCGCTCCCTCGGCGGGCAGATGCTCCGCGCCGGACTGGAGCGCCCGGCGAAGAAGGGTCGATTGCAGATCCCAGTCGCGAAGCATCGCCGCCGTCTCGCGCAGAAGGGCGCCGTCGATCCCGGCGATTCCCGCCCAGCGCTCGGCGGCGTCGATCCGCTCGTAAGGCTCGCTTTGGGCGCCGTCCTTGACCGTCAGCACCGCATTGCCCTCGGCGGCGGCGACCCGGGCAAGCTGCGAGCGGCCGGCGATCGCTCCGTCGGCGACGAGCAGCACGCGGTCGTAGGGATCGACCGCCTCGGCGGCCTCCTCGGCGCTTCGGACGATCTGGACGGGAATGCGGTCGCGGCGCAGGCGGGCGATGGCCGCCGAAAGGGCCGCCGGCACCCGCTCGACGAGAATGAGGACGGGCGAGGCTCCGGCGGAGGCGGCGAGGCGCGCCTGGCGCTCGATCACCGTCCTTCCGGCGAGCGGCAGGGTCGCGCGCAGGTGCCCCGGCTCGCCGGATTCATGATACGCCGCAATGAGCGCCGCCAGCGCCACGAAACCTCTCCCGCCAGGAGCGTGGACGGTAAGCGCGCGGGGTGGCGGTTGCAAAGCGCTTTGGAGAGGAATTCCTCCAATGGAGTCACCCCGGCGAAGGCCGGGGCCCATGAACCGAAGTGTTTTAGGCCTGACTCGGCGTATTCGCCTCTTCCTCGAAGACCGTTTTCATGGGCCCCGGCCTTCGCCGGGATGACTCTGAGCCGAGCTCCTAGCCGGAAGCGAATTCGTCGAGGGCGGCGGCGATTCGACGCAGGATCACGGGGTCGCCCGGCGCGCCCTTCAGCGCTTCGTCGGCGAGGCCGACGAGGCCGGTGACTCCGAAACTGGCTGCGACGCTCTTGAGCCGGGCGGCGGCGATCGCCCAATTGGCGTCGCAGCGCGAGCGTCCGAGGAGATCGAGCTGGCGCGCCGCGCTCTCCACGAAAGCGGTCTTGAGCTCGGCCATCAAAGCGCCGTCGGCGCCCACGGCGGCGGCGAGCGAGGCGTTGAGAGCTCCGGGATCGTAGACCATGTGCGGGCGATACGGCGAACCGAGTTAAGGAGCCGTTTCATAACCGGCCCAAAGTGATACACTGCCCGAATGAGCATGGGGGTTCAGGGCGCCGAGGCGCAGCCGCACGAAACGCAACCCGAACGGGCTGAAGAGCAGCCGTGGGAGGCCGCCGCCGATCCCGGCGCCTGGCCCGAACATACCGAAGAGGCGCCGCGGCGCGGAATCGGCGTGCGCATCTTCGCCGGCTTCCTGATCCTGCTCGCGCTCGGCTGGATCGGCGCTTCGGGTTACGCGCTTAGCCAGGCCTGGCCGGGGCCGAGCCTGTCGCTATGGACCCAATGGACGGCGACGATCAGCGCGCCCTTGATCCTGATCGGCCTCGCCTGGCTGATCTTCGGGCGAAGCTCGCGGCGCGAGACGAAGCGCTTCACCGCCGCGGTCCGGGCGATGCGCAGCGAAAGCGCCGCGCTCGAGGCGGTTTTGGCCGCGACGGCGCAGCGCCTGGCGGACAACCGCTCGGCGCTGGCCGAGGAAACGGCGCGGCTGATGGGGCTCGGCGAAGAGGCATCGGACCGGCTCGGCCGAGTCACCCAGCATCTGTCGCGCGAAACCGCCGACCTCGACCGCAAGGCGCAGGCGCTGGACGTCGCAGCGGCCGCGGCGCGGGTCGATATCGGCGTGCTGATGGGCGACCTGCCCCGGGCCGAGGAGCAGGCCCGCGCCGTCGCGGCGGCAATGAAGGAGGCCGGGCTCGGCGCCCACGAGCAGGCGGCGGCGCTCGAGAGCCAGCTCGCGGCTTTGAGCGCCAAGGCGCGCGAGGCCGACGAGGGAACGGGCGGCGCGGCGCAGAGGCTCGGCGCTCATATCGCGCGGATCGAGAGCGGCGCCGAGGCGGCCGCCGCGCGGATGAACGCGGCGTCGGCCGAGATGCAGGGCACGATCGATGGGGCGATGAGCCGGGCGGCCGAGGCGGTCGACCAGACCCGCGCCGGGCTGGAAGCGCAGGGCCAGACGATGCTGGCGATGATCGAGCAGAGCCGGGTCGCCTTCGAGCGGGCCGGGGCGGACACGACCAAGGGCCTCGCCGAGCGGCTCGACCTCGCCGGAGCGAAGATCGAGATGCTTGCCGGGCGGCTGGCGACCCAGGACCAGGCGAGCCGAACTTTGCTCGCCAACATCGCCCGCCAGATCGAGGAGGTCGGCGCCCAGATCGCCCATGTCGGCGCCAGCGGCGACGAGCAGAATGCGCGGCTGACCCAGTCGATGGGCGCGCTTCGATCGGCGGCGCAGGAGCTTCAGCGCGAGGTCGAGGCCGGCCACGCCCAGTCCGGCGAGCTGATCGGGCGGACCGGCGCGCTTTCCGAAGCGCTCGGCGAGGTCACCCGGCAACTCCGCGACGAAATGCCGCCGGCGATGGCCGGGGTCGAGATCCAGGCCGAGCGGACCGCCGCCGCGGCGGCCGGCGTGACCGGCCAGATGAAGGCCATGCACGAGGAGGCCGGCGCCGCGGCCCGGCGCACCGAGGAGACCGAACGGAGCATCGAGCGGCAGCGCGAGGCGCTTGCCGCGTTGCTCGCGACCCTGGAGGGCGGAGCGCGCGAGGCCGAGGAGAAATTGCGCGCGCTCGGCGCTCTGGTCGGCGAGGCCGACGAGGCGACCGCCAAATTGGTGCGCGAGACCGCGCCCGAGCTGGTCGAGACTTTGGTGCGGGTGCGCGATTCGGCCAACCAGGCGGCGAGCCATGCCCGCGAGGCCATCGCCGCCGTCATTCCCGCGAGCGTCGAGGCGCTCGTCGAGGCGAGCCGAAGCGCGGTTTCAGAGGCGATGGCCGAGCCGGTCCGCGACCAGCTCGCCGAGATCGCCAACGCCTCGCACTTGGCGCTTTCGACGGCCAAGGCCGCGAGCGAGCGGCTGACCCGGCAGTTGCTGACCATCGGCGAGACCGCAGCGGCGATCGAGGGGCGGATCAACGACGACCGCGCCGAGCGCGAGGAGCGCGACGCCCAAGAGCTTTCGCGGCGCGTGAGCCTGCTGATCGACGCGCTCAACTCGACCGCGATCGACGTTTCCAAGATCCTCTCCAACGACGCCGGCGACGCCGCCTGGGCGGCCTATCTCAAGGGCGACCGCGGCGCCTTCACCCGCCGGGCCGTAAGGCTGCTCGATTCGGGCGAGGCGCGCGAGATCTTGCGCCACTATGAGGAGGAGCCCGAGTTCCGCGACCAGGTGAACCGCTACATCGCCGATTTCGAGGCGCTTCTGCGGCGCGTGCTTTCGGAGACCGACGGCTCGTCGCTCGGGATCACCCTGCTCTCCTCAGACATGGGCAAGCTCTACGTGGCCCTGGCCCAGGCGATCGAGCGGCTGAGGAAGTAGGCTCTTTCCGTCATTGCGACCCCGGCGAAAGCCGGGGGAAGCAATCCAGCGCGGATTCCGAGGCCCGCTGGATTGCTTCGTCGCTACGCTCCTCGCAATGACGGCCTTGGCGGTCAGTGCGCCCAGTCGAGCTGGTCCACCGTGATCCAGCCGTAAACGTAGTTGGCCACATAGGCCGCGGTGAACACCGCCCCGACGATCGCCGCACGCAGCATGACCCGCCCCAAGCTGAAGCTGTGGGGCGCGCTCTCCGCGTGGCCCGGAGCGCTCTTCTCGCCGGCTTCCTCGGCGGTTCGAACGCCGAAGGGCAGGACCAGGAACAGACTCATCGTCCAGAACAGGACGAAGATGGCGAGAACCGAGGTCCAGCGCATCAGATCCGGACGATCAGCACCGAGACGACCGGCTTCTTGCCCGTCCAGTCGGCGGCGCAGCGGCGAACCGCGAGGCGGACGGCCTCGCGAAGCTTGTCCTCCTTGCCGCTGTTCTTGCGCACCGCTTCCGCCGCCGCTTCGCAGGCTTCGTCGAGGAAGGCGGCGCGGTCCTGCTCGACCGGAATGCCCTGAAGCTCGATCTCGACTCCCCCCTGAACCCGGTCCTCGGAATCGAGCGCGACGGCGACCGAGATCAGGCCCGATATCGCGGTGCGGCGACGCTCGTTCATCGTCGGCCCGTCGGCGGGGAGGATGACGTCGCCGTCGAGGATGAGGCGGCCGACCCGCTCCTCGGAGAGCTTTTGCGGACCGTTCGGCGCGAGGCGGACGAGATCGCCGTTCTTCTGGACGATGCCGTGGGGAATTCCGCGCGCTTTGGCGAAGCGCGCCTGCTCCGTCATGTGGCGCATCTCGCCGTGCACGGGGACGATGATCTCGGGCCGGATCCAGTCGTACATCGCGGCGAGCTCGGGGCGGCCGGGGTGGCCGGAGACGTGGACCGGCGCCTGGCGGTCGGTGATCATCTCGATGCCCCGCGCGGCGAGCTCGTTCTGGATCCGGCCGATCGCGATCTCGTTGCCGGGGATCTGCTTGGAGGAGAAGATGACGAGGTCGCCGGGATCGAGCGCGAGCTTGTGCTGGCCGAAGGCGATCCGGGCGAGCGCGGCGCGGCTCTCGCCCTGACCGCCGGTGGCGATGATCATCACCTCGCGGCGCGGCAAAGCCATCGCCGCGTCGAAATCGATCACTTCAGGAAAATCAGTGAGATAGCCAACGCTCTTCGAAACACTTATGATACGGTCGAGGCTTCGGCCGGCGACGCAGACCTTGCGCCCGGTGTCCTGCGCGACGTGGCCCAGAGTCTTGAGCCGGGCGGCGTTGGAGGCGAAGGTGGTGACGAGGACCCGGCAATCGGCATCCTTGATTACTTCGTCGAGCCCCTGCCGAACGCCCAGCTCCGAACCCGACGGTGCCTCCTGGAAGACGTTGGTCGAATCGCAGACCAGGGCGAGCACGCCCTCGTCGCCGATCGCTCGAAGCTCGGCCTCGGTCGAGGGATCGCCGAGCTGCGGCGTGTCGTCGAGCTTCCAGTCGCCGGTGTGGAAGATTCGCCCGTAAGGCGTCGAGATCAGCAGCGCGTTGCCCTCCGGAATCGAATGGGCGAGCGGGATATAGCGGAAGCCGAACGGGCCGAGCTTGAACTCGCCTTCCATCTCGACGGTCTTCAATTCGACCTGGCCGGTCAGCCCCTCCTCCTCGAGTTTGCCGGCGATCAGGCCGGCGGTGAACGGAGTCGCGTAGAGCGGCACGCCGAGATCGTGGGCGAGATAGGGGATCGCCCCGATATGGTCCTCGTGCCCGTGGGTGAGGACGATTCCGAGCAGATCCGCCTTGCGCTCCTCGATGAAGGCGAGATCGGGCAGGACCAGCTCGACGCCCGGATAGGCCGGGTCGGCGAAGGTCAGGCCGAGATCGACCATCACCCATTTGCCCTCGCAGCCGTAGAGATTGACGTTCATGCCGATCTCGCCCGAGCCGCCGAGCGCGAGGAAGAGGAGTTCTTTGCCGGGTTTCACCACTATCGCATCCACCGATCCGTCACCCTCGCGAAAGCGGGGGTCCAGCTGCCTTTAAACGCTGGCCGCCGGGAAGGAAGCTGGATTCCCGCTTCCGCGGGAATGACGGGAAAATTCAGATGTTCCGGCTCCGCGCAAACAGCATCGCGAGGCCCTGGATGGTCAAATCGCCCTCGATCGCGTCGAAAATGTCGGTGTGGGCGTCGAACAGGGTGGCGAGGCCGCCGGTGGCGATGACCTTGACCGGGCGCCCGATCTCACCCCGCAAACGGGCGACCAGCCCCTCCATCATCGCCACATAGCCCCAGTAGATGCCGATGTGCATCTGCTCCTCGGTCGTGCGGCCGATGACGCTGGTGCTTTCGGGAGCCTCGATCGCCACCCGCGGGAGCTTGGCGGCAGCGGCGACGAGGGCGTCGAGCGACAGGTTGATTCCCGGCGCGATGATCCCGCCTTTATAGGCGCCGGAATAGTCGACGACGTCGAAGGTGGCCGCGGTGCCGAAATCGACCACGATCAGGTCGCCCTCGTGCAGCGCATGCGCGGCGATGACGTTGAGCACGCGGTCCGCGCCGACCGTCTTGGGATCGGCGACGTCGAGCGCCACGCCCCATTCGGCGCTCCCCTGCCCCGCGATCAGCGGCTCGACCCCGAAATATTTGGACGCCAGCACCTCCAGATTGTGAAGCGCGCGCGGCACCACCGTGCCGATGATCACCGCGCTCACGTCGGCGCGGGTGAAGCCTTCCAGCTCGAGCAACTGGTGCAGCCAGACCGCATATTGATCGGCGGTGCGCCGGGGATCGGTGGCGATCCTCCAGCGGGCGCGAATGACTCCATCCTCGACCAGCGCGAAGACCAGATTGGTGTTGCCGGCGTCGACCGCGAGAAGCATCGCCTTCCCTTAAGGCGCGATCGGCGCCTTGGCGAGGGCGGCGAGCGAGCGATCACTCGGCGGCGATCAGCGTGGCGGTTTGATCGACCTTGCGGCGGGCGACGGCGCCGGCCATGCGCTCGAACAGGCTGGGGCCTCGGATCGGCTCGTCGTGGTAGGGCGGAAGGACGATCGGCGGCTCTACGCGGGGCACGAAGGGCGCCGGCTCGCACAGAACCAATTCCGGCTCGGGCATCGGCAGGACGAGCTCGGCCTGGACCTCCGACATCTCGGCCACCGCCTCCTCGACCGGGGCCGTTTCCGTCGCCGGAACAGCCGGCGGTTCGATCCCCGTGGCGACCAGCGAGACTCGAATGCTGCCGTCGAGACCGGCATCGAAGGCCGAGCCCCAGATGATGTCGGCATCGGGATCGACCAGCGATTTGAGCAGGCCGGCCGCCTCGTCCACCTCCATCAGCCCGAGATCCTCGCCGCCGGTGATCGAAATGACCAGCCCACGCGCGCCGTTCACCGCGTCGTCGAGCAGGGGGTTGGAGATCGCCGCCTCGACCGCGCGCAGGGCGCGGTCCGCCCCGCTCGCCTCGCCGGTCCCCATCGTCGCCTTGCCCATTCCCGCCATGATCGTTCGAAGGTCGGCGAAATCGAGGTTGATGAGGCCCGGCATGACCATCAGATCGGTGATGCTTCGAACGCCCTGCTGAAGCACCTCGTCGGCGAGATCGAAGGCGTCGCGAAAGCTGGTGTCGGGGTTGGCGACCCGGAACAGGTTCTGGTTGGGGATCACGATCAACGTGTCGACTTCGTCCCTCAGCGCCTCGAGCCCGGCGTCGGCGATTCGGGCGCGCCGGCTCCCCTCGAAGGTGAAAGGCGTGGTGACGACGGCGATGGTGAGTATGCCCCTGCCCCGCGCCGCTTTGGCGATCACCGGCGCGGCGCCGGTCCCGGTGCCTCCGCCGAGCCCGGCGGCGATGAAGCACATATGGGCGCCGTCCAGCATCCGTTCGATGTCGCCGAGCGATTCCTCCGCGGCCGTCCGGCCCAAAGCGGCGCAGGAGCCGGCGCCGAGACCCTGGGTGGTGCGTCGGCCGAGCTGGAGCACCCGCTCGGCGGGCGAGCTGCGAAGCGCCTGGGCATCGGTGTTGGCGGCGACGAAGTCCACGCCCCGCACGCCGCCGCGGATCATGCTGGCGACCGCGTTGCCGCCGGCGCCCCCGACTCCGACGACGCTGATTCGGGGACGAAGCTCCTCCAGCTCCGAGGCCATTTCTATCACGATCCAACTCTCCTTGTTCGGGTTGACGGGCGGGCGGCTCAGCGGCCGAAGGCGAATCCCAGCAGCAGCTTGAGTCCGGCGCCGACGATCACCGCGGCGAGCAGCAGCCGCGGATGCTGGTAATCGTGGCCCTCACCCTCGATCGCCTCCGCCAGGCCGGTCGCGGCGGCGCGGCGCGGCGCCGAGCGGATCAGCGCCCGGCCGGTGGCGCGGCGCTGCCTGAAGGGTACCGGCGCCTCCAGGGGGATCGGGAGCACGCCGGAATAATCGGCTTCGAGCGAATGGCAGCCCCGGCCGGCCTTCCACACCACCCGGTGGCCCCGCGGCACGGGGCCCCACTCGCCATGGGCCGAACGCACCAAGGGGCCGCCGCAGCGCCTGCAGGCGCTGAAATAATAACCGGAATTGTAGACCTGCCCGCGGTCCGCCTCGTGGCCCGCGATCGTGCATCCCACTTTCATTGCTCTGCCTCGCTCTCTTTGCTGGAATCCTCGGAAAGGGCGAACAGGGCGAGCTCGCGCAGATCGTCGTCGGCCGCCTCGCGGGCGACCTCCGGGCTCCACACCTCGAAGCTCCCGCCCGTGCCGATCAACAGCGCGCGGTCGCCGATCCGGCCCTTGCGCCTTATCCGCGCCGGCAGCGTGACCCGGCCGCCGGCGTCGAAACGCGCCCTTTCCACCATTCCGAAGGTCCGCCGCGTGCGCCGGTGATGGGCGGCCGGCGTTTCCCCTTGCGCCTCGTCGCGCAGCCGGCGGCGCTCGATTTCGGCATGGAGCACCGCCTGATAGCCTTCGTCATAGCCGCTGATGCAGGGATCGGATTCGTGCCCGCGGAAAACCAGCGTCGCGTCGATCCCGCGTCCCTCGAGCGCGCGCAGGACGAAGCCCGGAAGCACCGTGGTGCCGTCCGCGTCGACCGCGAGAAGCGCATTTCCGCTGAACAGAGTTTCGGCATCCATTACCGGGTCGGTTCCCATCCCCACACCGGCCGACGAGCCCGCCGCCGGTGCCTGTGGATAACGTTAACCATAGGGCGCGAGCCGCGCATGATCGGACTTCTACCGGCGTCGTCGCGGCTCATGCGATGCGGCTTTTGCCGCTCGATCGCCGGCCATAAGACCGGAAGATTTCGCGCGCCCGGCACCGGACAAATACCAGCCCGTGAATCCCGCGAAAGCTTAACATATATTATCTCGCGGCTACGGGAGCGCTGGGGATTCAAGCCCTTACGCTCTCCTGCTGGCCGGACTCAAAGATGAACGAACCTCCAAGCATTGGTTAACCGTAATTTTCCTAACTTGCCGCCTTGCGTAGCGAATCAGAGGATTCATCGTCCGGCCGCGTGCTCTGGCCGAACAGGGGTCGTGCTTATGTCGAACCAACGAAGGGTCTACGTCGTAGGCCGAGATCAGGAGGTCCGCAGATTGCTAACGCAATATGTGGGCGTGATTGGAGCGGAGGCGTGGCCCTTCGCGAGCGGGGCCGATTTCCTCGAGATTCTGGATCATCTCGCGCCGGGCTGCGTGCTGCTCGACATGGACGATTCGGACGTGGCGGGAATCGATATCCTCGCGGAAATGGTCTCCCGCCAGATCGCCTGGCCGGTGATCGCCGTAAGCGCGCGCGAGGACCTGCGGATCGCGATCACGACGATGAAGCTGGGCGCGCTCGATTTCCTGCATTTGCCGTTCAGCCGCGACACGCTGGCGCTGGCGCTCGCCCCTGCCTGGCGAGCGCTCGAGCGGGTCGTCGAGGCCGGCGAGGCGCGGCGCGCGGCGCAGGAGCGGCTCGGCCGGCTCACCGCGCGCGAAATGGACGTCCTGCTCGCCCTTCTCGGCGGCCGATCGAACAAGGCGATCGCTCACGATTTCGGAATCAGCGTCAGGACGGTCGAGATGCACCGCGCACACCTGATGACCAAGCTGGACGTGAAGAGCCTGGCCGAAGCGGCCTTGCTCGCGCCCCAGGCCGGACTCGACCTGACCGGCCCCGGCCCGACCGCGAACCGAAGCCAATCCGCCCCGCTCGCGCCCAGCGACTATGGCGGCGCGAATTACCGCGGGCAGCTATCGGCGCTGGCGCGGCGCCTCACGACCTGACGGGCGAACGCGGGGGCACCGGAGGGCTACCTGCCGCCGGGGTGGTAGCTCCGCTCGACGTGCCCGGCGAGATCCTCGGCGTAGAAATAGACCGGCCTCAGATCGCCTGAGGCGTAACGCTGCGCCTCGTCGTTGAAATGCGGGGATTCGGGATGGCCGCTCTCGCCGCCGGCGGTGACCGCCCAGGCGCGGACTCGGGGCCCGAACTCGACCACCGCGACGAAGCTGTTGCCGCTGGTGCCGTACCAGCGCCGAGTCCCCGGCCAGGCATGGGCGCCGAACGAGGCGAGCGAGCCCCAGCGCGCCGAGGAGAAAGGCACGGGGATCGAGGGGCGGCTGTCGTCGAAGGTCTGGACGATCGCCGAATCGTTGCGCTGGAAGCGGTTCACCTCGCCCCAGGCGACTCGCCAGCTTCCCCATTCGCGCTCCATACGCTCGACGGCGCGGACCAGCGCGTCCAGCTTGTCCCGGCCGGACAGGGCAAGCATCGCCTCCCACATATTGCCATGCGCCGGGCGCAGCCTGCCGGCGAGCGTCCACAATTCCTCGCCCCAATAATTGGCGAGGCTGGTCGGCTGCGATTCGGCGGACCAGTTTTGGTCCCAGCCGCTCAGCAGCGCCACCGGCCCTTCGAGCCGCGCGCGCAGCGGATCGCCGGTCGGCAGCGCCCGGCGAGCCTCGGCAAGCTGGGGCACGATGTCGCGGAAGAACGGCATCCACGGATCGTAGGCGATGCGCCTCAAGCCTTCGGGGGTCAGCGCCCGGGCCCGGTCGAGCAACGTCGTCGCATGGTCGCCGCGCGGATTGGCGCCGGCCATGTCCATGTAGCGCGGGAAGGCGGACTGCCGCGGGCTGTCCGTCCCCGCCGCGCGCCACGGCGAGTCGTTCGAATTGTAGAGCCAGCCGCCCCGCGGATCGCGCACCGTCGGCAGCGCCTCCATCGGGGTCAGGCCCCGCCAGTCGGTCGCCGGATCGCTGCCGTCGACCGGATCGCGATAGTCGAAGCGGTCGTCGCGCACGGGCACGAACTGGGGGTGGAGATAGGCGATGTGGCCGTCGGCGTCGGCGTAGATCGTGTCGTTGGACGAATTCGCCTGAAGCGCCGCCACGTGGAGATAGGAGGCGAGATCGCGCGCCTTGATCCGCATCCAGCTCTGCTGGAGCGCCGGGATCGGCCGGTTCATCAGGCCGAGCGCGATCCAGCGACCGCTTGTCGCGCGGACGATCGGGCCGTGATGGGTCGCATAGGTGGTGAACACCCGGCTCGCCAGCGTCCCGCCCGCCGTTCGGTAGCGGATCGTTACCTGACGCGTGCGCACCGGGCGAAGCGCGCGGCCGTAGCGATAGGAGATGCGGTTGCCGCGTCGGACGATGTCTTCCGCGAACTCGTCGACCGAATCGACGCCGCTCGACGTGTGCATCCAGCCCAGCCGCTCGTTGAAGCCCTGGTAGATGAAGAACTGGCCCCAGGTCGACGCACCGTAGGCGTGGAGCCCCTCCCCGCTCTCCATGCCGAGCTCGGAGCGGAAGAAGAAGCTTGTGTGGGGGTTGATCAGCAGCAGCGCGTGGCCGCTCTGAGTCAGGCTCGGGGCGATGGCGATGCCGTTGGAGCCGCGCGGCTCCCCGTCGGGCCGGCCGGCCGCCATCGCCACCTGTCTGCCGCCGTAGAAAGCCTCGAGCTGCCCCAGATCGGCGCGCTCGATGTCGCCGCCGATGCTGCCCTCGGTGAACGACAGGGCCATCCACGGCTCGAACCGGGTGATGGCGCGCGGATGAACGTCCGGGTGGGTCTCGAGATAATAGTTCAGCCCGCTCGCCCAGGCGTCCATCAGCGCGCGAAGCCAGGCCGGGCTTCGGCGATAATCGGCGCGGAGCGCTTCGGGATCGATCCACAGCCTCTGGCGAAGATCCTGCCAGACGGCCGATTCGCCCTCGGCCTCGGCGAGCCGCCCGAGCGCGGTGAGCAGGTTGGTCTCGACCCGCGGGAAATCGTCCTCGGCCTGGGCGTAGATCGCTCCGAATACCGCGTCCGAATCATATTGCCCGCGGACGTGGGCGATGCCCCAGTCGTCGCGGGTGATGGTCACGCGCTCAACATAAGCGGGGACCGCGGCCAATGAAGCCGCCGGCGCCGCGGCGAAGACGAGCGCCGCTGCGCTCCGGGCTGCCCAACCGAACATGGGCGCTTTATAGGAGGAAGACGTCGCCCGCGTGAATGGTCCTTATCGCCCCGTCCGCCAGCCGCAGCCGCAGCGCGCCCGATTCGTCGAGGCCTTCGAACGTCCCCTCCGCGCCGGCGGTGGCGAGCGGCGTGCCCACGGGGTGGGCCGCGGCCAGCCAGGCGGGCCGGACGGCGGCGAAACCGCGTTGCCGCCAACGATCCAGCCATTCGGCGAAGCATTTGGCGAGCCGCTCGAGGAAGGCATCGGGCGCGACCGGAGTCCCGAGGCTCGTCGCCGGGCGCCCCAGATCCTCGGGATGAGTGGCGAGATTGACTCCGAAGCCGACGATCACCGCATCGTCATGGCGCTCGAGCAGGATGCCGGCGACCTTGGCGCCTTCGACCAGCAGATCGTTGGGCCATTTGATCCGCGCCTCGGGGGCATGGCGGCGCGCGACCTCCTGCAGAGCGACCGCAGCCACCAATGCAAGCGTCGGGGCCGGAGGATCGCCGGGCCCGAGGCGGACGATGGTCGAGGCGTAGAGGTTGCCGCGGGAGGACTTCCATTCCCGCCCCAGCCGCCCCTTTCCGCCCGTCTGGGTGCCGGCCCGAAGCCATGTCCCCTCGGGCCAGCCCTGCCGGGCCAGCTCGGCGACATCGTCATTGGTGGATTCGGTCTCGGCGACAGTATGGATGTTACGGATAAGCGGCACGCAATCCCCCGGGGCGTCTCGATCTACAGCCGGCACGCCCCCATACCGTGCTTTCTCGGTATCCGCTGTGTTAGCGGACTGCAACGGCTAATCGCTTGCCGAAGCCCGATTAAAACAACGCCTGGGCGGCGTTCCGGGTCGCGGCGTCGAGCAACTGGATGGTGAGATAGCCGAGCGGGGAGACGAACAAAGCGGCGAGGAGAATCAGAGCGCCGCCGACGGGCTCCTTCGTCTCGCCGAACTCCGGCGCCGGCTCGTCGAAATACATCAGCTTGACGATCATGATGTAATAATAGGCACCGATCACGGAGGTGGCGATGGCGACCGCCGCGAGCCAGGTGAGGTTCGCCTCGACCGCCGCGCTGAACACCAGGAATTTGGGCCAGAAGCCGAACAAGGGCGGGATGCCGGCAAGGCTGAACATGAACATCGCCATCGCCAGAGCGAGCATCGGCCGGCTGCGCGACAGACCGGCGAGGCTGGCGATCGTCTCGACCGGCTGGCCGTCGGGCCCACGCATGCGCATGACCACGAGGAACGCGCCGAGCGTCATGACCACGTAGACCGCCATGTAGAACAGCACGGAGGCGACTCCTGAGACGCCGGCGGCGGCGAGGCCGACCAGGGCGAAGCCGACATTGTTGATCGAGCTGTAAGCGAGCAGGCGCTTGATGTTCCTCTGCCCGATCGCCGCGACTCCGCCGAGGATGGTCGAGGCGAGCGCCATGAAGATGATTATCTGCCGCCAAGCGTCGGTCGCCGGTCCCATCGATTCGACCGCGACCCGGGTGATCAGCGCCATCGCGGCGACCTTGGGGGCCGAGGCGAAGAAGGCGGTGACCGGGGTCGGGGCGCCTTCGTAGACGTCGGGAGTCCACATGTGGAACGGCACCGCGCTGATCTTGAAGGCGAGGCCCGCGAGGACGAAGACGATTCCGATCAGCTCGCCGTCCGAGACGCCGTCGCCCAGCTTCTGCGCGATTCCGCCGAACGAGGTCGTGCCGGTGAAGCCGTAGAGCAGGGAGATGCCGTAGAGCAGGATTCCGCTGGCGAGCGCGCCGAGCACGAAATATTTGAGGCCGGCTTCGGCCGACCGCGTATCGCTGCGCTGGAAGGTGGCGAGAACATAGGCGGCGAGGCTCTGCAGCTCCAGGCCGACATAGAGCGTCATCGTGTCGGCGGCCGAGGCCATCATTCCCATGCCGATCGCCGAGAACAGGATCAGCACCGGATATTCCGCGCGATAATCGCGGTCGCGGCCGAACCAGCTCATCGCCCCGAGCATGGAAACGGCGGCCGCGAGGTAGATCACGATCTTGGAGAAAGCGGCGAAGCTGTCGGCGACGAACAGTCCGCCGAAGGCGGAGCCGCCCAAGTCGCGCACGCCGGGCAGGAAGGCGGCGGCGACGGCGAGCAGAAGCACGGATAGCCAGGTCAGCACCGGGCCGATGCGGTCGCCGCCCCAGGCCGCGGCGAGCATCAGCGCAAGCGCGCCGACGCTCAAAATCTCCTCGGGGAGGATCAGGAGGAAATCCTGCAGCATCAGTGGTGCGCCCCTTGAGTCTCGTGGGCCGGCGCGGCGGCCGGGCGACCCGGCGTCGGCTGCGCGTCGGACGGAGGCGCGGCGCGCTCGATCCGCGCCAGAAGGCTGTCGACGTCGGCGCGCATCGGCGCGATGAAGCTTTCCGGATAGACGCCCATCCACAGCACCGCCCCCGCGATCGGGGCGAGGATCATGAGCTCGCGCGGCGAAAGATCGGGCATGGCCGCCGCCTCGGCGGTCCGCGCGACACCATAAGCCATCCGCCAGTAGAGGTAGAGCATGTAGGCCGCGCCGAGGATGATTCCGGTCGTCGCCACCGCCGCCACGAACGAATTGATGCCGTAGGCCCCGACCAGAGCGAGGAACTCGCCGACGAAGCCCGACGTGCCGGGCAGGCCGACCGAGGCCATGGTGAAGACCATGAACAGCAGGGCGTAGCGCGGCATGTTGTTGGAAAGGCCGCCGTAGAGCGCGATCTCGCGGCTGTGCATCCGGTCGTAGACCACGCCGACGCACAGGAAGAGCGCCCCGGAGACGAGGCCGTGGCTGAGCATGACGACCAGCCCGCCCTCGATTCCCTGCCGGTTGAAGGCGAACAGGCCGATGGTGACGAAGGCCATGTGCGCGACCGAGGAGTAAGCGATCAGCTTCTTCATGTCCTGCTGCACCAGGGCGACCAGGGACGTGTAGACCACGGCGACCATCGACAGGCCGAAGACGATCCAGATGAGCTGCGCCGAGGCTTCGGGGAACATCGGCAGCGAGAAGCGGATGAAGCCGTAGCCGCCCATCTTCAGCAGAACGCCGGCGAGGATTACGGAGCCCGCGGTCGGCGCCTGGACGTGAGCGTCGGGAAGCCAGGTATGGACCGGCCACATCGGCATCTTGACCGCGAAGCTGGCGAAGAAGGCGAGCCACAGCCAGGTCTGGATCTCGGGCGGGAATTCGGTCGCCATCAGCTCGGGGATCGAAGTGGTATGGGCGTAATTGACCATCCACAGCATGGCGACGAGCATCAACACCGAGCCGAGCAGGGTATAGAGGAAGAATTTGTACGCGGCGTAGATCCGGTCCTTGCCGCCCCAGATGCCGATGATCAGGTACATAGGGATCAGGCCGGCCTCGAAGAAGATGTAGAACAGGAACAGGTCCTGAGCGCAGAACACGCCGATCATCAGCGTTTCCATCGCCAGGAAGCAGGCCATGAACTCGGGCACGCGCTTGTCGATCGCCTGCCAGGAAGCGGCGATGCAGATCGGCATCAGGAAGGCTGTGAGCACGATCAGCATCAATGCGATGCCGTCGATCCCGAGCGCCCAGGCGAAGCGGCCGAAGATGGCGTGATATTCCTGGAACTGCCATTGCGGCCCGCCGATTCGGTAGGCGGCCCACAGGCCGATGCAGAGCGCAAGCGTCGCCAGAGTCGTGCCGAGCGCGATCCAGCGGGCGCCGTTCGCGCCGGTCATGAGGCAGGCGAGCGCGCCGAGCAAAGGCAAAGCGAGGATCGCGGAGAGGATGGGGAAGGATTGAAGCATCACCGCGCCATCACCCAGGTCATCGCCGCGGCGACTCCGAGCAGCATGACCAGCGCGTAAGTATAGAGATAGCCGGTCTGGACCCGCGCCGTGACCCGCGTGCCGGCGACCACCGCCGCGGCGACGCCGTTGGGGCCGAAGCGGTCGATCGTCCCCTCGTCGCCGCGCTTCCAGAAGAAGCGGCCGAGCCAGAGCGACGGGCGGACGAACAGGATGTCGTAGAGCTCGTCGAAATACCATTTGTTGAGCACGAAGCGGTAGAGCACCCCAAACTGGCCGACGAAGCGCTGCGGGAAGGTCTCGCTGTGGACATAGGCGCCCCAGGCGATCAGGAAGCCCGCCGCCATCACCGCGAACGGGGTCCATTTCACCCAGGTGGGAACCTCGTGCATGCCGTGCGCGAGGTGCTCGTCGAAAGCGATCGCGCCGCGCCAGAAATGGACCGCCTCTTCGGCGCCGACGAACCGTTCGTGGAAGACGAAGCCGGCGAAGACTGCGCCGACCGCAAGCACGATGATCGGAACGAGCATCGTCCACGGGCTCTCGTGCGGATGGTAGCCGCCGCTTCCGGACGGCACCTCGGCCGCGCTCGCTTCGTGCGGGCGGGTGTCGTGGCCGGCATCCTCGGCGTCGGGCCGGTCGTCGTGATCGTGGCCGTGCGAGTCGTGGAGCGCGTGTTGGATATGCTCCGACGCCGCCCAGCGCGGCTTGCCCCAGAAGGTCAAGAACATCAGCCGCCACGAATAGAAGCTCGTGAGCAAAGCCGCGAAGGCCCCGAACAGGAAGACGATCGCCCCCGCTCCGCCCGACGCGAACGATGCCTCGAGCACGGCGTCCTTCGAATAGAAGCCGGCGAAGCCCCACAAGCCGGGAATGCCGACTCCGGTGATCGCCAGCGTTCCGATCAGCATCATCCAGAAGGTGATCGGAATCTCCTTCCGAAGGCCGCCGTAGAAGCGCATGTCCTGCTCGTGGTGCATGGCGTGGATGACGCTGCCCGAGCCGAGGAACAGCAGGGCCTTGAAGAAGGCGTGGGTGAACAGGTGGAACATCGCCGCGCCATAGGCGCCGACGCCGGCGGCGAAGAACATGTAGCCCAATTGCGAGCAGGTCGAATAGGCGACGACGCGCTTGATGTCGTTCTGCGCCGTGCCGACGGTGGCGGCGAAGAAGCAGGTCAGGGTGCCGATCACCGTGACGAGGCCGAGCGCGGTCGGGCTGGTCTCGAACATCGGCGAGAGGCGGCAGACCATGAACACGCCCGCGGTGACCATCGTCGCCGCGTGGATCAGCGCCGAGACCGGCGTCGGGCCCTCCATCGCGTCGGGAAGCCAGGTGTGGAGGCCGAACTGCGCCGACTTGCCCATCGCGCCGATGAACAGGAGGATGCAGAGCAGCGTCATCGTATCGACGCGGAGCCCAAGGAAGCCGATCGTCGAGCCGGTCATACCCGGCGCGGCGGCGAGGATCGCCGGGATCGAGACCGTTCCGAAGACCAGGAAGGTCCCAAAAATGCCGAGCGAGAAGCCGAAATCGCCGACCCGGTTGACGACGAACGCCTTCAGTGCCGCGGCATTGGCCGAAGGCTTGTGGTACCAGAAGCCGATCAGCAGGTACGAGGCGAGGCCGACGCCCTCCCAGCCGAAGAACATCTGGACGAGGTTGTCGGCGGTCACCAGCATCAGCATGGCGAAGGTGAACAGGCTCAAATAGGCGAAGAAGCGCGGCTGGCTATCGTCCTCGGCCATATAGCCCCAGCTATAGAGGTGGACGAGGGCCGAGACGGTCGTCACCACCACCAGCATCACCGCGGTCAGAGCGTCGACGCGAAGCGCCCAATCGACCTGGAGCGTGCCCGAATCGATCCAGCTCAGCACCGGATAGACGGCCGCCTCCTGGGTCCCGGCGAGGAAGCCGAGGAAGATCGGCCAGCTCATCGCCAGCGACGCGAACAGGGCGCCGGTGGTGATCAGCTTGGCGATCGTGTTGCCGAGCATGCGGTTGCCCAGCCCGGCGACGATCGCGGCCAGAAGCGGCAGGAAGACGATCGCCTGAACCATCTCAGCCCTTCATCTGGTTGATGTCGTCGACCGCGATCGTGCCGCGGCCGCGGAAGTAGATGACGAGGATCGCGAGGCCAACGGCGGCTTCGGCGGCCGCGACGGTCAGCACGAACATCGCGAACACCTGTCCCACCATGTCGTCCATGAAGGCGCTGAACGCGACGAGGTTGATGTTCACCGAGAGCAGGATCAGCTCGATCGCCATCAGGATGACGATCACGTTCTTGCGGTTGAGGAAGATGCCGAACACGCCGAGCACGAACAGGATCGCGCCGACGGTGAGGTAATGGCCGAGGCCGATCACAGCTCCACCCCCTGCCCGACGCCGGGCTGCATGTTGCGGACCGCGTCCTTCGGGCGGCGCTGGACTTGGCGCGAGACGTTTTGCGGCCGGACATCCGAGCGCTTGCGCCGCGTCAGCACGATCGCTCCGACCATGGCGACGAGGAGGACGATGCCCGCCGCCTCGAAGATGAACAAATAGCGCGTGTAGAGCAGCTCGCCGAGCGCGACGATGTTCGATTGCCGGGCGGCAGGCGCAGGCCGGCCGTCGATCGCGATTCCGCCCGCGTTCCAGGCGATCGCTCCGAAGAAAATCTCGGCCAGGATCACGCCCGCCAGGCCGAAGCCGAACGGCCAATAGCGCGCAACCCCGGCGCGAAGCTCGGCGAAATCCACGTCGAGCATCATCACCACGAACAGGAACAGCACGGCGACCGCGCCGACGTAGACGATGACCAGGAGGAAGGCGAGGAACTCGGCCCCGATCAGCAGGAACAGCCCTGCCGCGTTGAAGAAGGCGAGGATCAGCCAGAGCACCGAATGGACCGGGTTGCGCGACGAGATCGTCATCACGCCCGAGGCGATGACGAGCGTTGCGAAAAGGTAGAAGACGAGAACGGGGATCATTCCGGCAGCCCCGGAGCCAACCTCACGTTCGTCTCGAGCGAATTCGAGAGACCGGTTCGAGCGAAGCCGAGAACGAAAAGCCTCGGCTGCGCTCGGCAGGGTGTCTCGACTTCGCTCGACATGAGCGGGTTTGTGGGATTGGGAATCACTGCGCGCCGCCTACCGATACGGCGCATCGGCGGCAAGGTTCGCCGCCAGCGCGCGCTCCCATTTGTCGCCGTTCTCGAGAAGCTTCGCCTTGTCGTAGATCAGCTCCTCGCGGGTCTCGGTCGAGAAATCCATGTTCGGCCCCTCGACGATGGCATCGACCGGGCAGGCCTCCTGGCACAGGCCGCAATAGATGCACTTGGTCATGTCGATGTCGTAGCGCGTGGTGCGCCGGCTGCCGTCCTCGCGCGGTTCGGCCTCGATGGTGATCGCCAGCGCGGGGCAGACCGCCTCGCACAATTTGCAGGCGATGCAGCGCTCTTCCCCGTTCGGATAGCGGCGAAGCGCATGCTCTCCGCGGAAGCGGGGCGAGATCGGGTTCTTCTCATAGGGGTAGTTGATCGTCGCCTTGGGCTTGAAGAAATATTTCAGCGTCAAGGCGTGCGCCTTGACGAACTCCCACAGGGTGAAGGTCTTGATGTAATGGGCGATCATGACGGCGTCCCACTCTGATAGGTGACGATCTCGTGGCAGGCGCCGACGCCGTTGAGCTCACGGCTGCGCGGCCGCCCGTCGCGCATTTCCGTCCGGAGGTATTTGTTCCGGATCGTCGCTTCGCCTGCCTCGGTAAACGTCAGCGAATATTCGACGTCCCACCAGTCGAACTCGGAGCGGACCAGTCGCCCATTCCCCCAAAAATCGCGCTGCCGATACCCCCAGAGGGCCAGGACATCGATGGGTGCGCCAAGCACCCCATCGGCATATCGAACCCGATCGCCATGCTCCACGGGCACGGCGATCTCGATCCGCCAGCCGCCGGGAAGAAATTGCCGATCGTCGGCCGAGGCCTCGCCGCCGTGAAGCATGTTGCCGGGCCGCATCTCGCACTCGAAATGCCGGCCGGTCGGCACGGCATTCGTGGGCGCCGCGGCGGCGAGGAGGAGCGCCCCTACCATGGCAGCATTCCCCCGCGCTGGAGCATCAGGTACCCGGACACGAGGAACACCCAGATCAGAGAGATGGGCAGGAATATCTTCCACCCCAGGCGCATCAGCTGGTCGTAGCGGTAGCGCGGGACGGTGGCCTTCACCCAGGAGAAGACGAAGAAGAAGAACAGGATCTTGGCGAAGAACCAGACGATGCCGGGGATCCAGTAGAGCGGCGCCCAGTCGAGCGGCGGGAGCCAGCCGCCCCAGAAGAGCACGGCGTTCATGCCGCACATCAGCAGCACGTTGCCATATTCGCCGAGCCAGAAGAGCGCGAAGCTCATCGAGCTGTATTCGGTCTGGTAGCCGGCGACGAGCTCGCTTTCGGCCTCGGTCAGGTCGAACGGCGCTCGGGCGGTCTCGGCCATGGACGAGATCAGGAAGATCACCGCAAGCGGGAAGAGCAAGGGATTGAAGCCGAAGCCGTTGATCAGGCCGAGAATGTGGCCCTGCTGGGCGTGGACGATGGCGCTGAGGTTGAAGCTGCCGGCCCACAGCACCACCGGGATCAGCACGAAGCCGATCGAAACCTCGTAAGACACCATCTGAGCGGCGGCGCGCAAGGCACTGTAGAATGGATATTTCGAGTTGGACGACCACCCGGCGATGATGATCCCGTAGACGCCGAGCGAGGAGACCGCGAGCAGATAGAGCAGGCCGACATTGATGTTCGCAAGCACCCAGCCGTCCGCGAACGGGATCACCGCCCAGGCGACCAGAGCCACGGTGAAGGTGATGATCGGCGCAATGATGAACAGGCCGCGATTGGCCGAGGTCGGGATGATGGTTTCCTTGAGGAATACCTTCAGCCCGTCGGCAAAGCTCTGCAGCAGCCCGAACGGGCCGACCACGTTGGGCCCGCGCCTCAGCGCCATCGCCGCCCAGATTTTCCGATCGGCATAGATGATCATCGCCACCGCGAGCATCAAAGGCAGCGCGATCAACAGGATGAAGCTCAAAGTTGCGAGGAAATATCCCCAGCCTTCGCCGATCCAGGATTGCATCCAGGCGGTCATTCGGTCCTCATCACACCAGACGGCGCCAGATCGGCAGCGTGAGCAGCGCGACGGCGAGCACCAGCATTAGCGCCATGACGAACCGGCGCAGCGGTCGGGGCAAGCCGAGTACGCAACGCTCGAAACGGTTGAGATCTTGCAGGTCCATGGCTCATTCCGCAGCCTCGGCGTAGCTCTGACCGTGGAGCAGCTCGGCCGAGCAGCGTTGCAGCGTCGGCGAGGAGCGGGCGATCGGGTTGGTCAGGTAGAAATCCTGGATCGGGTAGGTGACCGCGGTGCCTTTGGCGATCTCGACCGCCTCCAGCTTGGGCGGCGCCCAGGGGAAGGTCACGAGACCCGGCCGGGCGAATTCCGGATGGTCGGCGAACAGGCGGCCGCGAAGCTCGGCGAAGCTGTCGAACGGCAGCGGCCGGCCGAGCACGTCGGAGAGCGCGCGGAAGATCGACCAGTCGGCGCGCGCGTCGCCGGGCGGATCGACCGCCTTCTCGCTATACTGCACCCTCCCCTCGAGGTTGACGTGTATGCCGTGCTTCTCGCTATAGGCGGCGCCGGGCAGGATCACGTCCGCCGCGTGCGCGCCCTTGTCGCCGTGATGGCCGACATAGACCTTGAAGCTCTTCTCGAACGGGGCGAAGTCCATCTCGTCGGCGCCGAGCACGAAAAGCAGCTTCGGCGCGGCTTCGACAAGTGACGCCATGCCGCCAGGCTGCGCGTAGCCGAGGATCAGCCCGCCGGTCCGCGCAGCGGCGGTATGGAGGACATTGAAGCCGTTCCAGCCCTCACGGACCAGGTTCAGGCTGTCGACCAGCGAGAGCGCGGCAGCCTGCCCGCCGGGCACCTTGAGCGCCGCGCCGCCGACGATCACCGCGGGGCGCTGCGCCTGCCCCAGCGCCTCGGGCAGCTCGCCGAGCAGCGAGAGGTCGTTGCCGAGCCATTCGACGGGGTAAGTGAGATCGACCTCGGGGCCGATCGCGAACACCTTCGCCCCCGCCCTCACCGCCTTGCGGATCCGGGTGTTGACGAGGCTCGCCTCCCAGCGCGGATTGGTGCCGACGAGGAGGATCGCGTCCGCCGTCTCGATGCGGGCGATGGTCGTGTTGAAATTGACCGCGCCGAGACTGGTCGTGTCGTAGGCGAGGCCGGTCTGGCGCCCCTCGATCAGGTCCGAACCTAGCGCTGCGACCAGCGCCTTGGCCGCGTACATCGTCTCGACGTCGACCAGATCGCCGGCGACGGCCGCGACGCTCGATTTGGCCGTCCTGGCCACCCCGGCGATGCGCTCGAACGCCTCGTCCCATGTCGCGGCGCGAAGCTTGCCGCCGTCGCGCACCCAGGGCCGGTCGAGCCGGTTGCGCAGCAACCCGTCCACCGCGTGCCGGGTCTTGTCCGACGCCCACTCCTCGTTCACATCTTCGTTGAGGCGGGGCAAGGCCCGCATCACCTCGCACTGGCGCGCGTCGAGGCGGATGTTGGTGCCGACCGCGTCCATCACGTCGATCGCCGGGATCTTGCGCAGCTCCCACGGGCGCGCTTCGAAGCTGTAGGGCTTGGAAACGAGCGCTCCGACCGGGCAGAGATCGACGACGTTGCCCGAAAGCTCGCTGGCCAAAGCGGTCTCCAGATAGGAGGTGATCTGCATGTCCTCGCCGCGGCCGATCGCGCCCATGTCCTCGACGCCGGCGACCTGCTCCATGAAGCGAACGCAGCGGGTGCAGTGGATGCAGCGGGTCATGAAGGTTTTCACGACCGGCCCCATATATTTCTCGGTCACCGCGCGCTTGTTCTCGTCGTAGCGGCTGTGGCCCTTGCCGTAGGCGAGCGCCTGGTCCTGAAGGTCGCATTCGCCGCCCTGGTCGCAGATCGGGCAATCGAGCGGATGGTTGATGAGGAGGAACTCCATCACGCCTTCGCGGGCCTTGCGGACCACCGGGGTGTTGGTGAAGATCTCCTGATTGTCCGCCGCGGGCAGCGCGCAGCTCGCCTGCGGCTTCGGCGGCCCCGGCTTCACCTCGACAAGGCACATCCGGCAATTGCCGGCGATGGCCAGCCGTTCGTGATAGCAGAAACGCGGAATCTCCTTGCCCGCCAGCTCGCACGCCTGAAGCACCGTCGCGCCCTGCGGCACTTCGATCTCGACACCGTCGACCTTGAGCTTGGGCATAGGAATTGCACTCGGGATTCAAACGCGCCCCCGAGGGGCCGCAGCCTGCGGTGCCGTTAGACGCTTACCCCCCCGCCGTTCAAGGGGCTGCGGGGGTTTTCGTTAATGGGGTTGGGGGGTCGTGGCGGCTGTCGCGGCGGCCGCCGCGGCCTAGGGCGAGCCCGGGCCGTCGCGCTGGACGACGGACCAGCGGTACAGCGCCTCGGCCAGGAAGCCGCGCATGAAACGGGGATCGTAGCTCAACCGGGGCGTGCCGGCCGGAGCGCAGGCCTGGAAATCGGGATGCAGCGCCGCCAGCGCGGCCGTTTCCTCAGGCGAGTGCGGCTCGGTCGCCAATACCGCTCGGGCCAGTTCCGGATGGCGCGGAGTCGCGCAATCGGCGAGGCCGTACATCGGCGCCAGCGCCACCGACATCGGATCGGCGGCATCGGCCGGCCGCGGCAGCGGCGCGGCGCCGACCGGCGGCGTCCTCACCGCCGCCTGCTGGGCGAATTGCGCTTCATAGAGCGCTTCGGCGAAGGCCGCGCGCGCGCCGGTGGCCGAGGTCGAGAGCTGCTCGCGCATGGACAGGCAGCGCTGAGCCGTCCGCAACAGGGCCGCGGCCTGGGTTCTTTCCTCGGTCGAACGCGGCGTCGTCGACAGGAGAGCGGAAACTTGGGGTGCGCTCTGCCCGGCGGCGCAGGCCGCGGCGCGGAGCAGGTCGGCCGGCGATGTCGGCGTCTGCGCCGGCGCCGGAGTGCCCGGGGTCGGGTTCGAGCGCGGCGTCTGCGGAGGCGGCGGCGGCGCGCTTCCATATTGGGCGGCGGCGGCGGTGATGGGAAGCGCGGCCAGCAGGCTCGCGCAAAGAGACAAAGACAGCGCCTTTTTCATTTCATGCTCCGCAAAAAATGCCCCCTCGATGGAGCGCGTCACTCAGTTCGGAACACTTCCGGCCGGCCGGCGGCGGCGCGATAAGCCGCTTCCGCGAGGAAGGCGCGGAAGACCTGCGGGCTGAGATCGATATTCTCGCCCTGGCCGACGCAAGCCGACAGGGCCGGCATCAGGCTTTCGATCGCCCCACGCTCGGCGGCGCTGCCGCGCGGCGTGCGGAAGAAGGCGTAGCTTCGCTCCGGATCGGCCCTCACCACGCACGATGCCATGCCCAGCATCGACAACGCGGCGCGCGCAGATTCGTCGGCATAGCGGACATAATAGCTGCTGACCGGCTCGAAGACCCGTGCGGGACGGCCGCGCGGACGGGCGCCGATCGCTTCGAAATCGCGGTAGAGCAGCCGTTCGGCCACCGCGCCCCGGTTGTAGAAGGACGCGGCCGGAACCTGCGTGCCCGTGGCGCGGCAGGCATAGACTCCTCCGGCTACCCAGGGCGCGTCCGCGTCTATCGTGCCGGGCACGGTCGAGAGCACTCTTTCCATGTTCCGGCTGCCGCGCTGCATCAGGCAGTCGACCACGGCGTAGACATTGTCGATCGACGGCTGGGCCGGCTCGGCATAAGCCGGTGTGCCGAGCGCCGAAACCGCCAATGAAAGCGCGAGAGCCGTGCGGATCATCCCCGCACTATTTCACTTTGCGGCGGAGCCGTAAAGCACCCGCGTTCACGCCCAATCTATGACCCCGCAGCAGCGGACCGCGTTGCCGGCGCGCGATTATGCTCCGCTAGGCGATACGCGGCGAGCCCCAGCATCGCCCGAAGCGCGATTCCGTTGAGGCTGAGCCTGACGCCCGCGGCGAGGCAGGATTGCGCCTCGGGCGTGAGCGCGCGCAGAGCGCCGGCTTCCTCCGCGCTGAACGGCCGGGTCGCAAGCAGGGCGGAGACCTTTTGCGGCGCTGCCCGCACGGCGCACAGCGCCATGGCTTCCTGCTCGCTCCGCGCCGCGAGCGGCGGGCGAGCAGGATCATAGGCGACCTGCGTGGCGAGGTCGGCGCCGTGGGCGTCCAGAAGCAGCAATTGCTCCGCCAGATCGCCCGCGAAGGGCAGCCGGCTGAAGCCGAGCCGATGGCCCTGAGGCACGCACTGCCAATAGCTCTGGGCGAAAGTCCGGATGCGGTCCTGGTATTCGTCGCTGGTGAAATCCATGGCGAGGAGCGCTCGGGCGCGTCCGGGGGCCCGGATGATAACGCAGCGGGCGAAATCATGCAGCGTCCGCGCGGCCTCGGCGGTCGTGACTTCCCTGCCGAGTAGGATCCGCCGCTGAGCCTCCGCCGTGCCGACGCAGGCGAGCGCCAGCAACATCATCAAAAATTTGAGTTTCACTGCTGCCCCCAATTGCCGTCAGATTATGCATCAATTCCAGATAGATGCAAGATAGCGGCAATCGCACCCGGGGCAGGTAAGGCCGCAGTCCGGCCGAGTCAGCGCCCTGAGGTCGCCTCGCCCTCGCGCGAAAAATGGTAGAGCGCCTCGGCGAGCAGGGCCCGCATGACGTGCCGGGTTGCGGGAAGTGAAACGTCCGGCGGAAGGCATTCCAGCAGGATCGGGCGCAGCTGCGCCAGGACACGCGTTTCGCCGGGCGAATCGTGATCGAAGCGGATCATGGCGTGAACCTGATCGGGTGCGCGATGGACCGCGCAAGTCGCGACCCGGTGGGGAAGCGGGACGTATTCGGGCGGGGCCGCGGGCTCAGGGCGCGCCTCGTAATGGCGCGATTCCGGAATCGAGCGGTTGTGGAGGAACTCGGCGGCCAGGCCGCGGAGCAGGATCATTCCCCCCGCGCCGCGGAAATGGATGTCGCTGCGCGTCGCGCAGTCGTTCACCTGCCCGGTCAACGTCAGCGCATGGGCAGCCGCATTTTCCTCCGCGCTGCCGGGGCTGGTCTCAAGCAGCGCTTCGGCTTCGGCCCTGCGCACCCTCACGCTGCAATAAGCGAAAGCGCGCAGGATCCGGTCCTCCATGCTCCCTTCCGCCAGATGCGATTGCGCCCAGGTCGGAAGGCGCGGATCGGCCGGCTCGCGCGCCGCGATCGGCGACGCGGACGCGAGGCACGCGGCGGCCAGCGCCATCATCCTGATTCCGAGATTCACTCACGCCCCCTGCCCTGCCAAGAGCGGCAGGTTCGCACCCCTTCCAGCAGCTTGCAAGGCGCGACGGCTGCTATTCGGCCGCTTCGAGCGTTCCCTCGCGCCGCTCGACGATGCGCCGCTCGAGCTCGGGGCGGAAGTGGCGGATCAGGCCCTGGATCGGCCAGGCCGCGGCGTCGCCGAGGGCGCAGATGGTGTGGCCCTCGACCTGCTTGGTGACGTCCCAGAGCGTGTCGATCTCGCCGATCTCGGCATTGCCCTCGACGAGGCGCTCCATCACCCGCCACATCCAGCCGGTGCCCTCGCGGCACGGCGTGCACTGGCCGCAGCTCTCGTGCTTGTAAAAATAGGAGATCCGGCTGATCGCCTTCACCACGTCGGTGGACTTGTCCATGACGATCACCGCGGCGGTGCCGAGGCCGGAACCGAGTTCCTTGAGACCGTCGAAATCCATTGGGGCGTCCATGATCTGCGCCGCGGGAACGAGCGGAACGGACGAGCCGCCGGGAATGACGGCGAGCAGATTGTCCCAGCCGCCGCGGATTCCGCCGGCGTGGCGCTCGATCAGCTCGCGGAACGGAACCGACATCGCCTCCTCGACGACGCACGGGCGGTTCACGTGACCGGAGATCTGAAAGAGCTTGGTGCCCTCGTTCTTCTCGCGGCCGATGCCGGCGAACCAGGCGGCGCCGCGCCTGAGGATGGTCGGCACGACGGCGATCGATTCGACGTTGTTGACCGTGGTCGGGCAGCCGTAGAGGCCGGCGCCCGCCGGGAAGGGCGGCTTGAGCCGCGGCTGGCCCTTCTTGCCCTCGAGGCTTTCGAGCATCGCCGTCTCTTCACCGCAAATATAGGCGCCGGCGCCGCGGTGGACGAAAAGCTCGAAATCATAGCCGGACTTGGCCGCGTTGCGTCCGAGCAGCCCCGCCGCATAGGCCTCGGCGACCGCGGCCTCGAGCACGCGGGCTTCCTGGATGAACTCGCCGCGAATGTAGATGTAGCCGGCCCGAGCGCGCATGGCATAGCCCGCGATCAGCGCGCCCTCGATCAGCTTGTGCGGATCGTGGCGGATGATCTCGCGGTCCTTGCACGATCCCGGCTCGGATTCGTCGGCGTTGATGACCAGGAAATTGGGCCGGTCGGGCGCCGGCTCCTTGGGCATGAAGCTCCACTTCATGCCCGTGGGGAAGCCCGCGCCGCCGCGCCCGCGAAGGCCCGAGGCCTTGATCGCGTCGATGATCGCGTCCTGGCCCACCGCCATCAGCGCCTTCGTATTGTCCCAGTCCCCGCGCTTCTGCGCCGCCTTCAGCCCGAAGTGCTGGAAGCCGTAGACGTTGGTGAAAATCCGGTCCTTGTCCTCAAGCACGGCCGCCGCCCTTCTTGAGGGCCATGAAGATGGCGATTGCGATGGCGAGGCCGATGCCGATCGCTACCAGCTTGAGCGCCGCGCCGAGCAGCTTCAGAGCGAGGATGAAGGCGATGATCCCGACGACGATCGCGCCGAGGGAGGACAGACCCTGCTTCATGACCACTGGCTCCGATAATCGTGATTTTCGCCGGCCATTTCGGCAAGCGTGGTCGGACCGCCCTCGGGGCAGCTCGTCTGGCGCTCGACCTGCGGCCCGGGCTTCGGAGTTTCGCCCCTGCCCAAAGCGTCGAGGATCGCGGTCATGCTGTCGAACGTCAGGTCCTCGTAATTGTCGTCGTTGATCTGGACCATCGGCGCGTTGGCGCAGGCGCCGAGGCATTCGACTTCGCTCAGCGTGAACAGGCCGTCGGCGGTCGTGTGCCCCTTCTTCAGCCCCTTCTCGTAGCAGGCGGCGAGCACGTCGTTCGAGCCGCGCAGCATGCAGGGCGTGGTGCCGCAGACCTGGACATGGTGGCGGCCGACCGGCGCGAGGTTGAACATCGTGTAGAAGGTCGCGACTTCGTAGGCGCGGATGTAGGGCATTCCCAATTGCGCGGCGACGAACTCGATCACCGGAATCGGCAGCCAGCCCTGGGTCCCCGTCTCCGCGCCGATCTGGCGCTGGGCGAGATCGAGCAAGGGGATGATCGCGCTCTGCTGGCGGCCCTTCGGATAGCGGGAAACAAGGAGCTTCGCCTGCGCTTCATTCTCCTTGGCCCAGGCGAAAGCGCCCCAGCGCTCGCGGATTTCCGGGGTTGCAGCAAGGCGGCGTGACTCAGCCATTCTAATAACCAAACAGAGGACGCAATATTAGCCAATAGATTGGCCAAATCTCGCTCAGAAAAACATTGACCGAAATTGCGATGAACCAATTCCACCAGTTGTAATCATATCCATCAAAAAATGTGAGCTTCACGAATGTACCGAGGCACACCAATTGGTAACCCAACAGCACAAATTCTTGCTTATTATCGCGGACGAGTCCCAGCGCGCTCACCGGTCCACCTCGCCGAACACGATATCCAGCGCGCCGAGGATCGCCGTCACGTCCGCCAGCATGTGGCCGCGGCTCATGAAGTCCATCGCCTGGAGGTGGGAGAAGCCGGTCGGGCGGATCTTGACCCGGTAAGGCTTGTTCGATCCGTCGGCGACGAGATAGACGCCGAACTCCCCCTTGGGGCTTTCGGTCGCGACGTAGACCTCGCCGGCGGGAACGTGGAAGCCCTCGGTGTAGAGCTTGAAGTGGTGGATCAGCGCTTCCATGGACTGCTTCATCTCGGCCCGCCTGGGGGGCACGACCTTGCGGTCGAGGCTGGCGATCGGCCCCTCGGGCATCTCGCTGAGGCACTGCTTCATGATTCGGATCGATTGCCGCACCTCCTCGACCCGGACCATGAAGCGGTCGTAGCAATCGCCGCGCGTGCCGACGGGGACGTCGAACTCCATCCGGTCGTAGACGTCGTAGGGCTGGGACTTGCGCAAGTCCCAGGGCATTCCGGCGGCGCGGATCATCGGGCCGGAGAAGCCCCAGGCCAGCGCGTCCTCCCTGGAGACCGTGGCGATATCGACGTTGCGCTGCTTGAAGATGCGGTTGTCGGCGACGAGGCTGATCGAATCCTCGAACAGGCGAGGGACGCGGGTGTCGAGCCAGTCGGCGATGTCGGTGAGGAGTTTCAGCGGCACGTCCTGGTGGACTCCGCCCGGGCGGAACCAGGCGGCGTGCATCCGAGCGCCCGAGGCCCGCTCGTAGAAATTCATGCAATCCTCGCGGATCTCGAACAGCCACAGGTTCGGAGTCATCGCGCCGACGTCCATGACGTGCGACCCCAGGTTCAGCATGTGGTTCGAGATTCGGGTCAGCTCGGCGAAGAAGACCCGGAGGTATTGCGCGCGCAGCGGCACTTCGAGGCCGAGCAGCTTCTCGATCGCCAGCACGTAGCTGTGCTCCATGCACAGCGGCGAGCAATAATCGAGCCGGTCGAAATAGGGCAAAGCCTGGAGGTAGGTCTTGTGCTCGCACAGCTTCTCGGTGCCGCGGTGGAGCAGGCCGATATGCGGATCGACGCGCTCGATGATCTCGCCATCGAGCTCGAGAATCAGCCGGAGCACGCCGTGAGCGGCGGGATGCTGCGGGCCGAAATTGATCGTGTAGTTGGCGATGTCGGATTCGGTCGCGCCGGTGCGGGCGACTTCTTCCTCCGTCCGGTCCAGATCGGGAATCGTGCTCATCGGGCGCCTCGTTCCCCGGCGAAGGCCGGGGTCCAGGAGCGCCGCAAGGCGCTGTCAGACACAATCGACGGGCGGCTCCGGCTTTCGCCGGCCTGGGCCCCGGCCTTCGCCGGGGAGCGGCATGGAGCCGTGCTCATCGCGTCTTTCCCGAAGGCTCGGTCGGCGCCGGCGGGGCCTTCTTGCGCGGCGAGTGCTTCGCCGCCTGCTTGTCGGCGGGCTCGCCCGCGCCAGTCTCGGCCTTGGCGTCGGTCGTCTTCGGCGTCGGCGCCGGAGGCTCGGCCTTGGGCGCCGCGGCCTTGTTGATCTCGGCGGAGGTCAGCGGAGTCGGCGCGCCGGGCGCCTCGCCCTGCGCCTTCTCGTCGCCCGGAATGATATACTCCGCGCCTTCCCAGGGGCTCATGAAATCGAAATTGCGGAAGTCCTGGCTGAGGCTGACGGGCTCGTAGACGACCCGCTTGGCCTCTTCGGAATAGCGAAGCTCGACGAAGCCGGTCAGCGGGAAATCCTTGCGCTGCGGATGGCCGCGGAAGCCGTAATCGGTGAGGATCCGCCTGAGGTCCCGATTGCCGGCGAAGATCACGCCGTACATGTCGAACACCTCGCGCTCGAGCCAGCCGGCGACGGGAAAGATGTCGGTCACGGTCGGCACCGGCTGCTCCTCGTCGGTCGAGACGCGGATTCGGATGCGGTGGTTCTTGGTGACGGAGAGCAGATGATAGACGACCTCGAACCGCTCCGCGCGCTCGGGATAATCGACGCCGGCGATCTCCATCAGCTGCTGGTAGTCGAGCGCGTCGCGCAGCATCCGCAGCACGTCCGCGATGCTCTCGCGCGCGACGTCGATCGACACCTCGCCCACCTCGTCCTTGGCGGACAGGAAGGCGGAGCCGATCGCGGCCTTCACCGCCTCGATGATGCCGGGGCGGGGCTGACCCAAAGGTGCGGGGCTAGGCACGAATTGCCGCTCCCCAGCCCGTTCGTGTCGAGCCCTTCGACGCCGCCTGCGGCGGCGCTCTGGATGAACTAAGTCGAGACACCCCTTCGAGCGCAGCCGAGTAAATCAGCCTCGGCTTCGCTCGGCCGGGTCCCTCGACTTCGCTCGGGACGAACGGAGTTTTGTCCATCGCCATGCTAGCGCTCGATCGTCCCTTCGCGGCGGATCTTCCGCTGGAGCTGCATGATGCCATACAGCAGGGCCTCGGCGGTCGGCGGGCAGCCGGGGACGTAGATGTCGACCGGAACGATCCGGTCGCAGCCGCGCACCACCGAATAGCTGTAATGGTAATAGCCGCCGCCATTGGCGCAGCTGCCCATCGAGATGACGTAGCGCGGCTCGGACATCTGGTCGTAGACCCGCCTCAACGCCGGGGCCATCTTGTTGCACAAGGTGCCGGCGACGATCATCACGTCGCTCTGGCGCGGGGAGGCGCGCGGCGCGGCGCCGAACCTTTCAAGGTCGTAGCGCGGCATGTTCACGTGGATCATCTCGACTGCGCAGCAGGCGAGGCCGAAGGTCATCCACCATAAGCTACCGGTCCGCGCCCATGTGAACAGGTCCTCGGTCGAGGTGACGAGGAAGCCCTTGTCGCTGACTTCGGACTGGATCTGGCCGAAAATGTAGGGATCGGGCTGCTGGAGATCGGCGGGGCGCGGATTCTCGTCGCGGGGATCGAGGATCACTCCCATTCGAGCGCTCCCTTCTTCCAGGCGTAGGCGAAGCCGAGGGCAAGCTCGACCAGGAAGATCATCATCGCGAACCAGGCGGCCCAGCCGGCGGTGAACACGCTGACCGCCCAGGGAAAGAGGAACGCGGCTTCGATGTCGAACACGATGAACAGGATCGCGACGAGGTAGAAGCGCACGTCGAACTGAGCGCGGCTGTCCTCGAACGCGGGGAAGCCGCATTCATATTCGGTCAGCTTGTCCGGATAGGGATTGCTGGCGCCGGTCAGCTTCGCGACGATCATCGGCAGCACGACGAAGGCCAGGCTGAGGCCCAGCGCGACTCCGAGGAACATGAGGATCGGCAGATAATCGGCGGCGACGGACGCCATTGCGAGACTCCGGAAACCCAGGAATTGCCGCGGCTTTAGGACCGCTCCACTCTAGTGGCAAGGCTTTGGAACGCCGTCATTGCGAGCGTAGCGAAGCAATCCAGTTCGGTCTCCGAGGCCGGCTGGATTGCTTCGTCGCTTCGCTCCTCGCAATGACGAGGGAAGCGATCAGCGCAGCGCCGTTGCGACGAGCTTGTGCAGCTTGGAGTGGAGCTGGTCGTTGGCGGCCAGGATCTGGCCGTTGGCCACGCCCGCCTCGCCGCCGCGGAAATCGGTGACGAAGCCGCCCGCCTCGCGCACCAGGACGATTCCCGCGGCGATATCCCAGAGCTGGAGGTCTTCCTCCCAGAAGCCGTCGAAGCGCCCCGCGGCGACCCAGGCGAGATCCAGCGCCGCCGAGCCGAAGCGGCGGATTCCGGCGACCTCGGGCGAGACGGCGTTCAGGATCCGGTCGAAGCGCGGCAGATCGCCATGCGCCTTGTAGGGGATGCCGGTGGCGATCAGGCTTTCGCTGAGGTCACGCCGCGCGGAAACGCGCAGGCGCCGCTCGTTGAGCCAGGCGCCCCTTCCCTTCTCGGCCCAGAAGCTCTCGTCGGTCAGCGGATTGTAGACCAGCCCCTGGGTGATCTCGCCCCAGCCCTTCCCGCCGGGCTTCGGCTCCTGCACCGCGATCGAGATGGCGAAATGGGGGATGGAGTGGAGGAAGTTGGACGTGCCGTCGATGGGATCGACGATGAAGCGCGGCTTCGTCGGATCGCCCTCGCGCGCTCCGCCCTCCTCGAGCAGTAGCCCCCAATCGGGGCGCGCGTGGCGAAGCTCCTCGACCACCGTCGTTTCCGCCTGCTTGTCGGCCATCGAAACGAAGTCGGCCGGCCCCTTGCGGCTGACCTGCAGCTGCTCGACCTCGTTGAAGTCGCGCCTGAGCCGCGGCGCCGCCTTGCGCGCGGCGCGGGTCATGACGGTGATGAGGCCTGAATGGGATACCAATTCAACGCTCCTTCTCCCCTCTCCCGTTCAGGGAGAGGGCGGGGCCCAAAGCGTCAGCTTTGGGAGGGTGAGGGCAAGAGCCCTGCCCTCACCCTGGCGCTTCGCGCCTGTCCCTCTCCCTGAACGGGAGAGGGGTTTAGTCGGCCCTACGGACGTAGGTCTGCTCGTACACGTCCACCACGATCCGCGTGCCGCTCGAAATGTGCGGCGGCACCATCACGCGAACGCCGTTGTCCAGGACGGCGGGCTTGTAGCTGGATGAGGCCGTCTGGCCCTTCACCACGGCGTCGGCCTCGACGATCACTGCCTCGATCGTGTCGGGAAGCTGAACGCTGATCGGGCGCTCGTTGTAGAGCTCCATGACCACGTCCATCCCGTCCTGCAGGAAGGCGGCGGCGTCGCCCAGGATGCCGGCATCGAGCGTCACCTGCTCGTAATTGTCCTTGTCCATGAAGGTCAGCGCGTCGCCATCCTTGAACAGGAACTGGAAGTCCTTGGTGTCGAGCCGGACGCGCTCCACCGTCTCCGCCGAGCGGAAGCGGACGTTGTTCTTGCGGCCGTCGATGAGGTTCTTCATCTCGACCTGCATATAGGCGCCGCCCTTGCCGGGCTGGGTGTGCTGGATCTTCACCGCGCGCCAGATGCCGCCTTCATATTCGATGATGTTGCCGGGACGAATGTCCACGCCGCTGATCTTCATGGGGTGCTCGCTGCTCTGTCAGGATTTAGCGGGCGCCTTAGCGGGGGGAGCCGCGCCCGGCAAGCAATGGGTAGGGATTGACCGCAGTCCCCTGCCACCAGCGGTCGGCCGGCCCCATGCGGTTGACCGCGAAATGGAGGTGCGGGCCCGCGGGATCCGCGTTGCCGGTGCTCCCGACCGTTCCGACCGGATCGCCGCGGCGCACAGCCTGGCCCTCGTGGAGGCCCGGCGCATAGGCGTCGAGATGGGCGTAATAATAGCTCCACTGCCGATCGGCCGAGCGGACGTAGACGGTGATCCCGCCGCCGCCGCGACTGAAGAACAGTT